>Ga0209062_1000225_pt1 | contig 211567 bp, 168 predicted proteins | sample Coa_R2_2_FD_187158 | JGI IMG/M metagenome (GOLD analysis project Ga0209062, IMG submission 187158) | Surface soil microbial communities from Centralia Pennsylvania, which are recovering from an underground coalmine fire - Coalmine... | ecosystem: Environmental > Terrestrial > Soil >... | reverse complement strand
AGATGACTCTTCCCCTCTCCAGTGTGAGAGCAAGATCCCAGGCAGATGACCTGGTGGATAGACGGCAGGTGGACAGGTGGTAACATTTGTAGCCAAGCCGCCCTAATGATCGTACGGCTTGTTTTCATCCAAGAGCAGTATCTTCGAGGTGATGTGGTGTCCGCTTGTGGGCACGGCCATGCAGGTGCTACAGCGCGTCAGGCCCCTCTGCGAGGTGGCAGGCTCGGCAAAATTGAGGTCCTCCTCTTTTCGGTTGGTTTAATAAGGAGAATGAAATGGTTTGCCTTTACGGAGGCAGGCCATTTTTTCATTACCTGGCGGGTTGCTATGCTCATCGATTTTCATACCCATATCTTCCCTCCCTCTATCTGTGAGCGGCGGGAGCAATACTGCAAACTTGACCCCTGGTTTAACTCCCTGTACGCTAATCCTCGCGCCCATATGGCTACCGCCGAAGATCTTATCGCGGAAATGGATGCCTCGGGCGTGGACGCTGCCGTTACCTTCTCCTTCGGCTGGACTAACCATGATCTGATCAAAGAGACGAATAGCTACGTGATCGATGCCATGCGTCGCTATCCGCAGCGCCTCTATGGCATGGCGGTGCTCCAGCCTACAGCAGGCGCGGAGGCCGTACGCGAGTTGGAGCGTTGCGCGCAAGCTGGCATGATTGGCCTGGGCGAGCTGATGCCGCACGGCCAGGGCTACCGGCTGAGCGATATCCAGCTTCTTACACCATTGATGGAGGTTGCCCGGCACTATCAACTGCTTGTACTCTCACATTGCAGCGAACCGGTCGGCCATCTCTATCCTGGTAAAGGTGATGTCTCCCTCCAGGATATCGTCGCTTTCCTCACCGCCTTCCCTGATATCCGTTTTATCGCGGCCCACTGGGGTGGAGGACTACCCTTCTATCATCTGATGCCAGAAGTTCAGCGCGTCGCTGCCAATGTGTGGTATGATACGGCTGCAACTATTTATCTGTACCGCGACGCTATTTTTCCAATGGCGACCCAACTAATCGGAGCGGAGCGCATCCTTTTCGCCAGCGATTACGGCCTAATACGCCAGCAGCGCATTATCGATCATATCAAGCAGGCAGGTCTGGCTAATGAGGCAGTGGAGCTGATCCTGGGCAAGAATGCGCAAAATTTATTGGGATTATAGGTATCATTATCATGCGTGTGGTTTCATTAGGGAGCGGCAGCAGCGGCAATGCGCTGCTGGTCGAGGCGGGACCCCAGGGACGGACGAAACTGCTGATTGACGCTGGCCTGAGTGGCCGCGTGATCGTCGAACGATTGCGTCTGGTAGGCGTTCATCCCTCTCAACTACACGGCGTCCTGCTTACCCATGAACATAGCGATCACATCCAGGGCCTGCCTTTGTTGATGAAACGCTATGCCATACCCGCGATTGCCGATCCTCGTACCTATAAAGCTTTTGAAGAATATCTCTCCCCCGGCGTGACGCGTACAGATGCGGGCAAGCTGGCTCCAGCTATCGATGATATGGATATTGGTCCGGTGGCTCAGGAGCGGGCGCTATCATTGGAAGTCGGCTCGCAGCGTATGATTGGTGATATCGAGGTGACATCATTTCCCGTCTCGCATGACGCTGTTGCTCCCTGCGGCTACCTGCTAAGAGCTGGCGGCTGCCGCGTCTGCGTGGCGATTGATAGCGGCGAGGTGACGCCCGCGATGCTGGCAATGATGCATCATGCCGATCTGCTCGTTCTGGAGTCAAATCATGATCGCGAGCGCCTCTTGCGCGGTCCCTATCCTGAGGTGCTAAAGCGTCGTATCCTCAGTTCCACCGGCCATCTCTCCAACGACCAGGCTGCGGAGGCTGTATTGCGTGTCTGGCGTCCCGATAGCGTCCGCTGGCTCTGGCTCTCGCACCTCAGCCGTACCAACAATACTCCCCTGCTCGCCCTCAAAAATATGCGCACGCGCCTGCAGGAGGCCCGCGCCAACCTTGCCCAGATCCACATCTCCGCCCTTCCTCCCGATATGGGAGGCGTCTGGGATTCTACCCAACTCTGGCACACCCCATCGTTGTGGGAAATGCAACGCTGATTTCAGTACCGCTCATTAGACGAGCGGACCCCTGAGGAGACGGAAATCGCGATTGGTCTCCCAGATGGTTTTGAGTTGAGCAAAGTTCTCGTCAGGATGCTGTAAAAGACGCGCGAAAGCATCGAGTTCTTGCAGTTTTTGTTCGTTGCTGCCGTCGAAATCGGAGGCCATAAACTCCGAGTAGTGCGTGTAGGGGATTTCGTTATTCATCAGGCAATGAAAATCGCAGAGAACTTGAGCTCCAAGCTCGTCCAGGTAGGTGGGGCCGTGAATGCGGTAGGCGTTCGGATCTTTGCTACCGGAGCGTATACCAAGCCAGACGTTCGCGGCGAAATCGAAGACATCCGGCGGCATATCGAAGGGGTCGAAGGGGTGACTTTCGAGCGCGGTGTCGGCGTCGATGGTGATCCAGCGCTTCGAAGGGGCATGCCAGTATTGCGTGATCCAGTGATCTTCGATATGGTCAGAAGGAATATAGGGAGCATAGCCAGCACGAACGCGGGCGGCAATGCCTCTTGATTTCAAGATCGAGGCCATGAGAATGGCAACAAAACGGCAGGTGAGGATAAGTTTATGCCCTTCTGCCCGGTCGGCAACAAAGCCGCGTGGGTCTCGACGATAGAGTTCAGCGAGCATGGCAGGGGCGGTCGGGAAGTAATCATCCTCCCCTTGACGATACCAGGGCACTTTGTCCATATCGCCATAGGCAGAATTGACATCAGAGCCTTTGCGTCCGCTATAGAGCACCATCTTATGAATGATTTGCTGCTTCAAGAGACGACCCGCCTCCGCAATATCGGCAGGGAGATCGCGTTGTAAGCGTTCCTGGTAGAGACCAGGGAAGGTAAAGGGGCTGAAAGAGCGATAATGGTTGAGCAAGGCATCCTGCATAAGGGAGCTATCCTTTCTGATGATAGGTGATTGGTAAGAATGTGGTCGTTTTCTATCTCCAATAGTAGCAGCCAATCCCTGCCAGCCCCTGTCAGGATCTTGGCGCGAACTCATATTTGCGGAAACCTGGCGCGAGCCTCCGCTCAGTAGATGCAGCCAGCGTATGTTGCAATGGGTGTTTTTAGTGTATGATAAGCACGATACCTTTTCTTTTTCGATGATTGTAGTAAGGAGCGCGACCTTGTTCAAAAAGATTGATTGCGTGATGATCCGCGTCCCGAATGTTGAAGAGGCGGCGAGCTATTACGCGGAGGTGTTCGGGCTGCGTCCAGGCTGGAGCGGGGATGACTCGATTGGTTTGAACTTTCCAGAGACGGACGCGGAGATTGTGCTGCACAATGATCCTGGTATCCCCTCGTCAGCGGAGGTGCATTACCTGGTCGAAGATGTGGTTGCGGTGGTGCAGGATTACTCTGCGAAGGGGTGCCGCGTGCTGGTCGAGCCCTTTGATATCACCATCGGCAAGTGCGCCGTGATCCAGGACCCGTTCGGGACGCGGCTGTGCATCCTCGATATGACGAAGGGGCCACGCCCGCTAAACCTATTGCCGTAGGGATCATCCCTTGCGGTTGCCCTGCCCCTACAAACATTATGGTTGTTACCGTAACACCGGAACAGAAAGCTTGCATCACGTAGGAGCTTTATTGTATAGTATACATAACTATATTTGGGGCCACAAGGATGTGACCTGCGCAAAAAAGGCCACTGGGTCGTCGCCTTCCTAGATAACAATATATGAGGTCCATAAGAGGGAGCCGAGACTCATACGACGCGACCGTCTCGCGGTTCGAGCCATCCCTGCTGAATCCTTCCCTGGTTGCCATGCAGACACTGACTTAGGAGGTCGTTTAATGCTGCTTCTCCAGGACATTGCCGTAACCTATCAGAATACGGTGCCCGCCATCCACGATATCTCGCTAGAAGTCCCTGACAAATCGATTGTAGCTCTGCTCGGAGCGAACGGCGCGGGCAAGACTACCACCCTGCGCACGATTTCCGGCCTGTTGAAACTCCATAACGCCAGCATTGTGCATGGCTCCGTCCTGTTCGATGGCGAGCACATTGACCGCTTGAGCGCGTCCGAACGCGTCCGGCGCGGCATCGCTCAGGTGCTGGAGGGACGACGGCTCTTCGCGGAACTGACTGTTGATGAGAACCTGCAAACGGGCGCGATTACTTCACGCGACGCCGCAGCAGTGCGCCGCGCCTATGAGCGCGTGATGGAGCTGTTTCCGGCCCTGCGCGAACGTCGCAAAAGTCCTGCCGGCTACCTCTCCGGTGGGGAGCAGCAAATGGTTGCCATCGGGCGCGCTCTGATGGCAAACCCCAAACTCTTATTGCTCGACGAGCCTTCGCTGGGCCTGGCCCCCTTCATGGTGCAGCAGATTCGCAATATCATCGTCGAGATTAACGCCGGTGGCACCGCCGTCCTGCTGATCGAGCAGAACGCACAAATGGCCCTCTCTATTGCCCATCACGGCTACGTCATGGACGCGGGCAAGATCGTGATGGCAAAACCGGCTGCCGAGTTGCTGCAAGATGAGGGCGTGCGCAAATTTTATTTAGGCTTACACGAAGGGGGCGAGCGCAGTAATATGGGAACAGCCCGCCAGCGTCGCCCCGAAAGGAGATGGGCTATATGAGCGATGTGTCCGCCGAGGAAACCCCCTCCGGTGCTGCCGTTGCCTCCACCCCCTTGCTCTCAATCGATAATATCTCCGTGCGCTTCGCGGGCGTCACGGCGCTGGCGGATGTCTCCTTTGAGGTCCTGCCAGGCGAACTCTTTGCCGTCATCGGCCCCAACGGCGCGGGCAAAACGTCGCTGTTCAATGTCCTCTCGCGTGTCTACCAGCCAGCCGCCGGTCGCGTCACCTTTGCCGGCATGGATCTGCTCAAGCTCAAAACTCACCAGACGGCCCGCGTCGGCATTGCCCGCACGTTCCAGAACCTGGGTCAATTCCCGAATACCACCGTCATGGACTACCTGCTGCTGGGCCGCCATACCCGCATGCGTAGCGGCATCCTGGCCGGCGGCTTCTATCTCGGCAGAGCCAGCAGGGAAGAGAAGGAGCATCGCACATACTGCATGCATCTGCTTGAATTGCTGGGGCTGGCACATTTACAAGACGTTCCTTTGCACGTCCTGCCTCACGGGCTGCAAAAGCGAGCCGACCTCGCGCGTGCGCTGGCGCTGCAACCCAGGCTGCTACTGCTCGATGAGCCGGTGGCGGGCATGAACCTTGAGGAGACGGAGGATATCGCGGCTGTCATTCTGGATATCAAGGAGCAGCTTGGCATCACCCAGATCCTGGTCGAGCACGATATGGCGCTGGTCATGGGCATTGCTGACCGCGTGCTGGTGCTTGATTTCGGACGCGTTATCGCGCAGGGGACGCCGGCGGAGGTCCAGGCCAATCCAGACGTGATCAAGGCATACCTGGGCGAAGAGCTATTTCAGTATCCTCAAGCGGATCGAGATAGCCACCGGCTCCCCGCCGCGCCCCTTGAGGAGTAGTATAATATCAAACCCGAAGATGTCAAGCGGAGAGGAAGCATGGCATATTTTATTCAGCTTGCGTTCGCAGGCATTGCTCTGGGCTGCATCTATGCGCTCATTGGGCTTGGCTTCTCTATTATCTTCAAAGCCAGCGGCGTCATTAACTTTGCGCAGGGCGAGATGCTCATGGTGGGAGCCTATATCATCTCGTCGGGCGTCTTTGAATGGCACCTGGGCTTTTTCCCAGCTCTTATCCTGGGCATCGTGCTAACCGTCGCCATCGGCCTGCTTTTCGAGCGGTTCATCCTCTGGCGTATGGTTGGGCGTCCGGTATTTTCGATCCTGATGATCACCATCGGCCTTGATACGCTGCTGCGCACGGCGGTGATTGTGCGCTGGGGCTCCAATCCCGTCCCGCCAGGCACGCCCTTCGAGATCAATAGCGGCATCAATTTTGGCGGCGTTCACTTTGGCGCGAACGACCTGTGGACCATCATCGTGACGGTGCTGCTCTGCATCGCGCTCTACTTCTTTTTCCAGTCCACCAAATACGGCCTGGCGATGCGTGCCACCGCCATCGATCAGGAGGCGGCGCTGGCGATGGGCATCAACATCCGCACCGTCAATATGCTGGCGTGGGGCATCTCAGCCGCGATTGCCACGATTGGCGGCGTTTTCCTGGCGACCAAAGCCGTTGCCATTGATCCGACACTGGGCGGCGTGGCGCTGCTGGCCTTCCCCGCGATCATCCTGGGCGGAGTCGATTCCGTCAGTGGAGCGGTGGTTGGTGGCATCATCATCGGTCTGGCAGAGGTGCTTACGGCAGGGTACGAGAGCCATTTCGTCTCTATCATCGGCGCGGGCTTTCACGAAATTGCCCCTTACTTGATTATGCTGCTGGTGCTGTTTATCCGGCCCTATGGCCTCTTCGGCACGCGAAAGGTGGAGCGCATATGAGTGTCTCGACTTCCACAAAGCCCGCGACCGACAAAGCCGTGGCGAGCGCCGCACCTACTCGTTTGCTTGGGACGCCCGCACGCCGCTTCATCCTGATCATCGCCGTGATCATTGTGGCGATCTTTTTCCTGGTTGCTGGCGACGATTTGATGACCATCGCCAATGACACGCTGGTGGCGGCCATCGCGGCACTGGCGCTCAATGTGCTCTCGGGCTACACGGGGCAGGTCTCGCTGGGCATTGCGTTTTTCATGGCCATCGGAGCCTATACCGCCGCCTGGCTGGGTGGTGCGCCGCCGCAGGGTCCGCACGATCCGCTGGGTCTGGGGCTCTCGTTTTTCATCTGGCTGCCAGCCGCGGGCATCGTCGCCGCCATTGTTGGGGCCATCGTCGGGCCGAGCGCACTACGCCTCAAAGACTTCTACCTGGGCATCGTCACGCTGGCCCTGATCTTCATCGGTCATCATATCTTCTTTAATGCTACCGGCATCACCGGAGGGCCACAGGGGCGAACCTTCCCCGTCCCTGTTATTGGCAACTTCTCGTTTGATCAGCAAAATGACATCCCTGGCACCGGCTTCGCCCTGACTTCGGGGCAGGATTTCTTTCTGCTGCTGTTGCTCATACTCACCCTCTCCGCTCTCTTTGTCAACAACGTCATGCGCACGCGAGCGGGACGCGCGTTTCAGGCGGTACGTGACAACGAGATAGGAGCTTCCATCATGGGGGTAAACCTTTTTGAAGCGAAGATGGGCGCGTTCATTTTCTCGTCATTCCTGGCAGGCATCGCGGGGGCCTTGCTGGCCTCGGTCAACCGTTACGTTGTGCCTGATTACTGGAATCTGACCCTCTCGATCCAGTTTATTGCGGCCATCATTATCGGTGGAGTTGCCAGCGTCTGGGGCTCAATTCTGGGAGCAACCTTTGTCTTCGCGCTCCCCCTGCTGATTGATCGCTTCTCGCTGCTGCCGCCCAGCACCAGCTCGGTGGGGCTACAGAGCGGCGATCTTAACGCCATCATCTACGGCGTGCTCATCTTCGCCTTCCTGCTCTTCGAGCCAGGAGGGATCGTCGGATTGGTACGCCGCAGCGTGGCCCTGACCAGGAGATTTTACCCATCAGGCGGTGAAGGAGGTGAACTGGCTGAGACGACAGATGTATCCGTTCCCGCAGCGGACATGCCGCTCAATGTTGATCACCCGCCATTGACCCAAAGCGATTCTTCGCAGTGAGACGTGCATTTATTCTTCGCAATCAACCATAGTATCCTGAAACGTTTCGCATTCCGTAGGGGCAATCCCTCGCGGTTGCCCTCAATGAGAGGTGTAACACATGGCGATTAAAAGACCGTTCCACGCCTATGTTCTGCTGCTCGGCCTGGCTCTGATCATACTCTCAGGCTGCGCTAGCAGTAGCACGGGCAACACTGACCAGAATGCTATCAAGGCGGGGGTCGGCGTTGATCTCGCGCACAAAACAATTACGTTGGGCATCCTTTCCCCATTCTCAGGACCGGTCGCGGACCCGATTGGCAAGCCGCTGGCCCGTGGAGTCGAGACCTTTTTCAAGTCCGTCAATGATCGCGGCGGCATCGATGGCTTCAAGGTCCAATTTGTTGAAAAGGATACACAGTATAGCCCACAGTTGCAGGTGGAGCAGTACAACCAGATCCACAACCAGGTGCTGATGATTGCCGATAGTCTGGGCACTCCTACGACCTTCGCGATCAAGGATCTGGCAACAACCGACCATATGCTGGTCTCCGCTGCCACGCTCTCCTCCGACCTGACGCGCGAGAAGTACATCGTGCTGGTCGGCACTCCGTATCGTTTACAGACCGAGAATGCCTTCGATTATGTTGTCAATAAGCTCGGCATTAAGAATCCTGTCACCGGCATCATTTATCAAAACGATGACTATGGACAGGACGGGCTGACAGGATATAAAGAGGCAATCGCGGCCTATGGGTTACACGATGTGGCGCAGACCTCATTTGCGGCCACGGCCACCGACTTCACCGCTCAGGTTTCGCAGTTGAAGGCAGCCGGGGCGAAGTATGTGTTCATGACCAGCACCCCCACAGCGACGGCGCAGATTATCGGCACAGCTCACGCTCTGGGCTACGATCCGCAGTGGATTTTGCAGAGTCCGGCCTTCTCGACCGGCCTGCTGAAAGTGCCCGCGCTGGTGCCGCTGCTGAGCAAAGCCTGGATCGTCAGCCAGGGAGCCGTCTGGGGCGATACCAGCGCGCCCGGCATGGTTTCCTTGCTTAACGATGTGAAAAAGTACGCCCCCGACCAGACGCCCGACGGCTTCTTCCAGTTCGGCTATACCGAGTCTATGGTGACGTACGCGATTCTGAAGAAAGCAGCCGATAATCACGACCTGACGCGTGATGGGCTTTTCAATGCCTTCCAGTCGCTGCGCAACGTGAATCTGGGTGGGCTCTATCCCAATGCCAGTTATGGCTCAACGCCCAATGAGCGCGTCCCAACCCGCGACAACGTCATGTACCAGATCGATCCGACGCAGCCTACGGGCATCCGCGCGCTAAGCCCCGACTTCGTCGGCGACGCTGCCAAGAAATCGCAGTTCTAACCGCTCCTTTCTCTCTAAAAGAAACTGCCCTTTACCCATGAGGCAAGGGGCAGTTTCTTGAGAATATCATTGCTGGCGGTGGTCTACCCTCCAACGCTTTGGCGGTGGATAAACGTATCGGGCAATCGTCGTTGACACCCAGCCGATACAGAAGCCGTAAAAAGCCAGCAAAACGGGCTGCGCACCCTCGCTGCCTCGGATCATCAGCACGAGCATGAGAACAATCGCCCAGGCAACGGCGAGGCCAGCGCTGTAAATCCAAAAGTTTCTAAATCGCATTATTTATGTCCCCCCCATTCCTTTCGAAGGGCATAATTTACCATTTCTAGAAGTAGTATATCAGATAGCAAGCGGTCTTTCCAGGCAACACGCGCACAGAAGCCAATTGGCTCCCCACCAATTTCAGATTGTCCCTAGACATAATCGCCTATGTACTCTAAAGTGTATGTAGGTATCTTTCTCTTGCAAGGACGCCTGGAAAGAGAAACTCTGTTAAAAGGAGCTTGGAGATGCAGATAAACTGGGATCAACGGTTTGCCCGACGCACACAACGCATGCGATCCTCAGCTATTCGAGAATTACTGAAAGCGACGGAACAGCCAGACACCATTTCTTTCGCGGGAGGGTTGCCCGCACCCGAGATCTTTCCCATAGAGAAGATCGCCACCACCACGCAACGCATCCTGCAAACCGCAGGCCCGCAAGCCCTCCAGTACAGCGCGACGGAAGGCTATCGTCCTCTGCGCGAGCTGATCGCTCGCCTGCTGTCGCAGCCTGGTCTGGAGATCACTATCGACAACGTATTGGTCACATCCGGCTCTCAGCAAGGGCTGGATCTGTTAGGGAAAGTGCTGATCGACCCTGGCGACCATATCCTGGTAGAATCACCCACCTATATGGGCATGTTCCAGTCCTGGAACACATACGAGCCCGAATATGTTGCGCTCCCCTCGGACGGAGATGGCCTGATTACCGCTAGCGGCGCGCTGGAAAAAGCTCTCCAGCTCCATCCCAAGTTTCTTTACGTCCTGCCCAACTTTCAGAACCCGACCGGCATCACTCTGACGCTGGAGCGCCGCCAGCAGCTATTAGAGCTGGCTCGCCGCTACGACGTGCCCATTGTGGAGGACGATCCCTATAGCCAGCTCCGTTACTCGGGCGAGCCGCTACCCTCGCTGATCTCGCTCGCAGGGCGGACGCAACGAGCAGAGAGCGATAAAGCCGGTCCCTACGATGGCAATGTGATCTATCTGGGCACCTTCTCTAAAGTGCTGGCTCCCGGCCTGCGCCTCGGCTGGGTCGTGGCACCTCCGACCTTGATCCGCAAACTGGTCCAGGCCAAACAGGGAGACGACCTGCATGCCCCAACGTTTAGCCAGATGATCGCTTACGAAATAGTGCGTGAGGGCTTCCTTGAAGAGCATGTGCCTCTCCTGTGCCAGACGTACCGCGAGCGCCGCGACATCATGCTCGCCGAGATGGAAGAATACTTCCCCGAGAACACCTATTGGACCAGGCCCGATGGCGGCATGTTCCTCTGGGTCACGCTGCCGGAAGGGATGGACGCCGTCGAGGTGCTAAAAGAGGCCAGCGCGCAGAGAGTCACCTTCGTCCCTGGCGCACGGTTCCATGCCGACGACCGCGGCGCTAACACCTTCCGCCTGAGTTTCTCCAACCCGTCGCCCGAGAAGATCCGCGAAGGCATCGCCCGCCTGGGTCGCGTCCTGCACAAAATGCGGACCTGATGCCCTGGTCCTGGTCCTGTGACCTTTTGCCCTGTGGCGACGGGATTGATCACGTCCAGTTTACTGCCATCATTTTAGAGAGGGTGAGCGGGGCGCTAAAGCGGACGGCATCAATCCCATCGCCACAACAGAGGCCACAGGGCAAGCGCCAGGCATTGCCCCTACCATTCATCATCACCCCATCGCCGTATGGACCCGCTTGAGTGCATTTCCCTATTATGCTGCCTGCAACAGCGCGTAAAACTGCTGCTCCGTCAAGCCTGCTGGCAATCTTACCCCCTCATCGTTCACCGGCTGCACAAGCCCATCATGCACCTCAAAACGTCCCGAAGGACCTCCCACCACAAAGTATTGACCAGCATCAGAGCGGTGCAAAAAGAGAATAGCTTTTTCGCCAACGTGAAACAATGGATCGCCACAGACCTGATGGACTGTACCACCAATGTTTCCGCCGGTCTGGCGAATGGTAATGCTGGAGGAACGATTGCTGAGATGATGTGTATCCAGCAGCATCTTGCTGATCGTGAAAGAGAAATTGGTCATGAGAGGTGTATTTCGCGCGCCAGATGAAGCGTTCCCCTGCACGGCGGTGAAAGTTCCCTGAACCACGAGATCCAGTCCCGTGGCTTGTTTTAGCTCGGTGATCGAGCCGTAAAACTTTGCCCAACTCACTTCGATGTCACAAACTGGAGCGGAAGTTCCCCCCACGCGGACTGAAGTTTGTCCGGTAAGAGTATTCTGACCACAACTTGCTAACATCAGCATACCAAAGAGAAGGCAGATCAACCATGCATATCTCCACAATGAAGCAAAAGGGAAGCGTGACATAAACAGGCTCCTTTGATACAGTTCTTGACAAGAAAATCTTTTCCCTCAAGAGACGCTAGCAAAGAGCAAATAGTTCCCTGCTCGTACGCTTGCCAATCAATGGAGGAATTACAACGTAATTTTCCATCATTCTAATAGTTAACTTGACCTCTTCCATATCTCATCATTATACTTTCCTCATATTTATATGTTTACGCCCTACAGCATATGATCATCATTTTACCAATGATGCATCTCTTTGTGATCTCTTTCGGCCTGGCTTTCCTGGGAGAGATCGTGCTGCCCGCGCATTCCCTGGAAAGCGCCTTTTCGCCTGAGGACCGCTTCAGGCCCAACGTAAGGAGTAACACAATGCTCGATTCGACCAGCCCGCTGGATGCTCAAAATAGTGTGTACGACAGACCTGTACCGCATACTAGTCCGCTTGCAGAGAAGCATACTGATCCGATCCTGCGGCCCCTTGCTCACGATCTCGCCCCCCTCTCTTCCGAACAGCAACAGTTATGGTCGCTGGCACAATTGATGCCGGATAGCCTTGAGCATAGTATCTGTGCAAGCGTCCAGTTGCCGGAAGAGCTTGATATTCCTGTATTTGAGCAGAGCCTTTACGAGATCATCAAACGGCACGCGGCATGGCGCACCACCTTCCCCATGATCGACGGACAGCCGGTGCGGCAGGTGCATCCCGCTCAACCAATCTCGCTGCCTGTGATCGACCTGCGCCCCTTTCCCGCCGCCAGCCGCGAGCACGAGGTGAGCAAGCTGGTAGAAATAGAAAGCCAGAAACCCTTCAACCTGGCGGACGGTCCACTGGTGCGGGCCAGGCTGGTCCGGCTGGCAGACGAGGAGTACCGCCTTTGCCTGATCCTGCATCGCATCATCTGTGACAGTTACTCCCTCTTCCAGATCTTTCTGCCAGAACTCTACGCCTGCTACACGGCGCTTTCAGCCGATCAGGAGCCACCGCTGCCAGCCTTGCCCGCTCAGCATGGCGCTATTACAGTGCAGCAGGAAGGATTGGCGGGAAGCGAGGAGGCGAAGGCATACTGGAAAAAGCAGTTGCACAATGCCGCACCCGCGCTAGACCTGCCGACCGATTATCCCCGTCCGGCTGTGCAGACCTATCGCGGGCAGAGCTTCTCATTTGAGCTGCCGGAGCAACTCACGCACGATCTGCTAGCATTGAGCCAGCGGGAGAATGCTACCCTGTTTGCTACGCTGGCGGCGGCCCTCCAGGTCCTGCTGTACCGCTACACGGGCCAGGAGGATATCCTCATCGGTACCACCACAGCGCAGCGCCAGCAGCCGGAGGCACAGGACCTGCTCGGCCTCTTTCTCAGCACCAGCCTGCTGCGTACCGATCTTTCCGGCTCGCCCGGCTTCTGCGAGCTGCTACATCGCGTACAGCAAACGCTGCTTGAAGCGGAGGTGCACCGGAATGTTCCTTTCGCCTATCTGATCCGCGCGCTACAGCCGGAGCGCACCGCCAGCTACACGCCGCCATTCCAGGTGCTGCTCGGCTTCGAGGCTTCCTCGGCAGAGTTCCCTGCGGAGTGGACCCTGGCAAAGCTCGACACGCCAACCACCAGCCGGTTTGATCTCTCCTTCGAATTTCACCAGCGCCCAGACGCGATACTTGGGCAGATCAAGTACAACACTGACTTATTTGATGTCGCCACCATCGCCCGCCTGGCAACCTGCTGGCAAACCCTGCTCACCGGCATCGTGGACAATCCGGCACAATCTATCACCACGCTGCCATTGCTCACGGCGGAAGAGCGCCAGCGCCAGCTAGTGGAGTGGAATGCAACGCAGGCGCCATTCCCTGACCATCTGTGCATGCATCAGCTCTTCGAGGCTTGCGTAGATGAGGCTCCTGGCAACATTGCCACCGCGTTTCAGGAGGAGCAGCTCACCTACCGGCAACTGAATCAGCGGGCCAACCAGCTCGCCCACTATTTGCAACATGCAGGCGTCGGGCCGGAAGTGCTGGTCGGCATTTATATGAAACGCTCCATTGACATGCTCGTCTCGATCCTGGGCGTGCTCAAAGCCGGCGGAGCCTTCGTCCCCTTCGACGTGAGCCTGCCGCAGGAGCGCCTGAACTTTATGATCGAGGATACCCAGATGCCCATCCTGCTGACCCATCAGTACCTGGCAAAGAACGTATCCATCCGAACCACCAGGCAGGTATATCTGGATGCCGACTGGAGCGCCATCGCGCAGGAGAGCGAGACCAACCCGAGCAGCAGCGTCACTCCCAGCAATCTTGCCTATGTCATCTACACCTCCGGCTCGACCGGCAAGCCAAAGGGCGTGATGATCCACCATCGCGGACTGGTGAACTACCTGTACTGGGGCGGCCAGGCTTACAATGCAAAACACGGGCGCGGCAGCCTGGTCCATTCCTCCATCAGCTTTGACCTGACCTTCACCGGCCTACTGATTCCCCTGGTCGTAGGGCAGTGCGTCACGCTGCTGCCAGAGGGTCAGGCCGTTGAGCATCTCATTGCCGCATTAAAGCAGGGTCGCGATTATAGCCTCATCAAGCTCACGCCGTCGCATCTCAAGCTGGTCAATCAGGGCCTGGAAAAGGAGCAGATGACAGGCCGCACGCGGACTTTTGTCATCGGCGGTGAGGAGCTGCGCGGCGATACCATCGTCCCGTGGCAGAAGTACGCCCCCGAGACCAGGCTGGTCAACGAATATGGCCCGACGGAGACGGTCGTGGGCTGTAGCACCTATGACATCCCGACCGAGACGACCATCTCCGGCGGCGTCTGCATCGGTCGTCCCATCGCCAACACGCAGTTTTACATCCTCGACCCCCATCTCCAGCCGATGCCCGTTAACGTCCCTGGCGAACTCTACATCGGCGGCGCTGGCGTGGCGCGCGGCTACCTCAATCGACCAGAGCTCACCGAGCAGTGCTTCATCCCCGATCCTTTCGTAAGAACCTCCCACGATGAATCGGGCTCCCACGATGAAGCGGGGAGCTACAGTGTGTCTGAGCCCGGGGCGCGCATCTACAAAACGGGTGACCTCGCTCGTTATCGTGCCACCGGCGAATACGATTTCCTGGGACGGCTCGATTACCAGATCAAGCTGCGCGGCTATCGCATCGAACTGGGCGAGATCGAGACCGTGCTCAGCCTGCAACCAGGCGTGCAGGAAGCGACGGTGATAGCGCGTGAGGATACACCTGGAGATAAACGCCTGGTCGCTTACGTCGTGCTGGACCAGCAGCAGCAGACCAGCACCGAAGAGCTGCAAAACGCGCTCGCAAAGCTGCTTCCTGCGTATATGGTCCCTTCCGCCTTCGTCTATATGGACGAGTTGCCGCTCACCTCCAACGGCAAGGTTGATCGGCGAAAGCTGCCGCCTCCAACGGCGTCCAGGGGTACGAAGGAGGAAACGTATGTGGCTCCGACGCTGCTGATACACCATCAGTTAGTGAAAATCTGGGCAGACCTGCTTGGCACGCAGCGGATCGGCATCAGGGACAACTTCTTCGCGCTGGGAGGCCATTCCTTGTTGGCGATCCGCTTGATTGACCGCATCGAGCAGGCTTTCGGCAAGAAGATCCCTCTAGCCACGCTCTTCGTCAGCCCCACCATCGAACATTTAGCCAGCACGCTTGAGAAGGAAGAGGAGACGAGCGGCGAGCGGTGCAGGCTCATCAAAGTGCAGAGCGGAGGCAGCAGGCGACCATTCTTCTTCTTACACGGCATCTGGACCGGAGGAGCCTTCTACTGCTTCCCGCTCGCGCGCGCCCTCGGCCCCGACCAGCCCTTCTACGTGCTGGAGCCATACAGGTTCGACGTGGGACAGGCTCCCCCGACGCTGGAAGAGATGGCGGCAGCGCATATCAAGGTGTTGCGCAGTGTCCAGCCAGAGGGACCATACCTGCTCGGCGGCTTCTGCAATGGCGGCCTGATCGCTTTTGAGATGGCGCGCCAGCTCCACGAGGCAGGGCTGCGGCTCGATCTGCTCGCGCTCGTCGCGCCGCCTTCTCCCGCGCAATACAGAGGCTTCTACCAGGCCACGCGTTTGTTTGGAGCTCTGCTGCGGTGGGACGGGGAGCAGCAGATCCGGTGGTTTCTGCGTTCGCGCCATGCGCTGCGCCACCTGTATCAGAAGATTTGCCCCTGGGATAGCCGCTTCGACGACTTCGACCAGTTGCTCCGCATCGAGCCAGGGTTGCGTTCTATGTTTCCAGCCCGGACCATGCTCTACGCGGACTACATCGGGCTGCTGACTCATGTCGAGGCAAGGTACAAGCCTGGCTACTATCCTGGCAAAGTCACATACCTGTGGGCGCGCGACGAGCTTTCCTCCGTCCAGGCGTGGCACAAAGAGGCCCGGTCTGACGCAATGGAGGAATACATTGTTCCTGGCACCCACATGACCAGCGTCACCGAGTATACAGCCATTCTCGGAGAGTACCTCAAACAATGCTTACATAAAGCATCATAAGACGATGAGGATGTGCGATTGAAAATTTATGCCATAAATTTTCAATCGCACATCCTCATCTTTTGAGGAACATCTAAAACAACCTGTTCATGCCGTCTTGATTGAGGCTGCATCCTGCAAGCCAAAATCCTCTATTGATTGCTTGCGCATCAGGAACTTCTGGATTTTGCCGGTGACGGTCATCGGGAACTCGTCTACGAACTTGATATAGCGCGGGACTTTGTAATGGGCGATCTTGCCCTTGCAGTACTCTTTTAACTCTCCTTCGGTGAGCTGCTCGCCTGGCTTGACCTTGACCCAGGCCGCGATCTCCTCGCCGTACTTGGGGTCGGGCAGGCCAATCACCTGCACATCGCTCACTTTGGGATGGGTGTAGAGGAACTCCTCGATCTCGCGCGGATAGACGTTCTCGCCGCCGCGAATGATCATATCTTTGATGCGACCAACGATATTAATATAGCCCTCGCTATCCATCGTCGCCAGGTCGCCGGTATGCATCCAGCCCGCCTGATCGATGGCGCTGGCGGTCGCCTCTGGGTTATTCCAGTAGCCGAGCATCACGCTATAGCCGCGCGTGCAGAGTTCGCCAGGGGCGCCAATCGGCACCACCTGTCCGGTGGCAGGATCGACAATCTTGATCTCCTGGTGGGGATGAATGACGCCGACTGTGCTCACGCGCTTATCCAGGGGCGCATCGATGCGCGTCTGCGTCGAGACGGGGCTGGTCTCGGTCATACCGTAACAGATCTCGACCTCGCGCATATTCATCATCGTGTTGACCTTCTTCATCACTTCAACCGGACACGGCGAGCCTGCCATGACGCCCGTGCGCAGGCTGCTCAGGTCGAACGTGCTGAACTCGGGATGCTCCAGTTCGGCAATAAACATCGTGGGCACGCCATAGAGCGAGGTACATTTCTCTTCCGCGACCGCCTGCAAAACCGCCAGCGGCTCAAATCCTTCTGACGGATAGACCATCGCCGCGCCATGCGTCACACAGCCCAGATTGCCCATGACCATACCGAAGCAGTGATACAACGGCACAGGAATGCACAGCTTATCCTCGTGCGTGATATTCTGCAACTCGGCGACGAAAAAGCCGTTATTCAAGATATTGTGATGGCTCAGCGTCGCGCCTTTGGGGAAGCCGGTGGTGCCGCTGGTGTACTGGATATTGATGGGGTCATCGAACTCTTGCTCGCGCTGCCGTTCGCTCAGGGCCGCATCGCTGATAAGCTGCCCCATATTCATTAACTCGTCCCAGGTCAGCATGCCGTGTATTTTGTCCTCGCCAAGCCGGATCACCGTCGTCAGCGAGGGCAGCTTTGCTGATTTAAGGGCGCCTGGCTCGCAGTCTTTCAGCTCGGGAGCCAGCGTCGCCACCATTTCGGTATAATTGGAGCTTTTGAACTGAGCAGCGATCACGAGCGCGGTGCAGCCCGACTGATTGAGCGCATACTCCAACTCATGCAGGCGGTAAGCTGGATTGATATTCACCAGGATCAGGCCAAGCTTGCTGGTAGCAAACTGGGTCACGCACCATTCCGCGCGGTTGGGGGACCAGATGCCGATACGCTCCCCCTTCTTGAATCCCAACCGCATCAGCCCCTTCGCGCAAGCGTTGACCTGCTCCTGCAACTGGCGGTACGTCCACCGGACATGCTGCTGGCGTGCAATCAAGGCAGGCCGATCAGGATATTGCTCGGCTGTCTGATCGAACATATCGCCAATGGTCAGACCAAGTAACGGAATATCGCTCGTCCCGCTGGTATAACTCCATTTTCGCTCCGCCTGGCCGGCGGACGCTTGAGATCCATTTCCTGCCATATCGCTCTCTCCTTGCTCAGGCTCCATCTGACCATGCAATGGATGTGTATAAAAAATAGTATGGGAGCCTTTCTGCACTAAGAGTAACCAATGTCCACCTAAAAATCAAGGCAGTTGTTGTAGGGGCTGTGCCTTGCGCCTGCCCTCTTCCCACCTACACACTGGCCTTGCGCCCTGCGCGAATGCATCTGTAGGGGCTGTGCCTTGCGCCTGCCCTCTTCCCACATAGGAATGCGGGCGGCTAGTCAGGCTTTTCGATCAACTCCAACAACACTCCATTGGTACCCTTAGGATGGAGGAAGATGGCGCGGCCATCGGCGGCGATGCGAGGCTCTTTATCCAGCACGGGAGCGCCTTGCGCCTGCATCTCTTGCAGGGCGGCATCAATATCATCGACTTCGAGGCAGATATGGTGCAGCCCTTCGCCGCGCTTCTCTAGAAACTTGACCAGGCTCGAATCGGGCGTGGTCGGCTCGATCAGCTCGATCTCACTCCCGCCAGGGCCGCCCATTGGGAGAAAAGCGATGCGCACCTGTTCGGAGGGAACGTCTCTGATCTCGCCTGGCGTGATGCCCAGAGTATCACGATAGAAGGTCAGGGCCTGCTCAATATTGCGCACAATAATCGCCACATGATCTATTCGCCTGGGCATCGGGGATCTCCTTTATACATTCAGATCTATTGTCTATTACTGCAATGGGCCAGGTGAAAGTCGGTCTGCTTCAGGCTGTGTGGGACCTGAGCAAAGAGGCCGAGGCTGAGCTGGATTGAACTTGTCACCGTCCGCAGAGCCATCAAGGCGCTGATACGCGTCTCCTCGTCGTAGTGCAACAATTCCGCCATCTGCTCAAATTCCGCCTGGGTCAATACTTCATAGGACAGATCGGGCTTGACCAGGATGCTCAGATCGAGGTCAACATAGGCCAGACGATCAAATTGCATGGTAGCGGGTTGAATAATAGAAGCGTAGGTATGGATCAGTGCCTGTTCATTATAGAAGGCGCTCAGCATATACCAGCGTTGCGGCCAGAAAAATTGCAGGCAATTGGAGCGCAAGGGACGTACGCCCGAGGCCCAGCGCATCGGCGTACCGGCGGGGAGCCAAACGCGCAGGACATTGGCTGTTTCTGCCCTTTGTTCATCCCCAAGTTGTCTCTCATGATCCAGTTTATATGCCAGCCACGACCCGCGTAGCGTTCCATCATAACTACGACTCTCCACCAGAAAGTCTTGCTGCATGATTGCACTCCCTTCGTTAACCATCAACCATACTACGCAAATATGACGAAATCGTCAAGCAGAAAAGGTAAATAGTCCCACTCAATTTATCAATAAGCGAGTGAGACTACAATATTGCTCTTCATCGCTGAAGGATAGATATGATGTTAACGTTTAACACAGGATCATATCCTCAGCCCATCTTTAGCCCTTCCAATTTGTATGGTAGTCCTTAGAACAAATGGTACAAAGGGATTGGCCTGTTCCAGTAAAACCCCTCTCTGAGCATAAATGCTCTTATACACTCATTACGTTTGAAAGTTACAACCCGTTTTGTTTCCTCTAATCTAATTACCGCTATCCCTGCTATCGTCGTGACGACGAGAGGACCAGGGCAACCGCGAGGGATTGCCCTGCGGCGGTGCCACCATGGTTGGGGGAACGACAGGACGGTCAACCGGACGCGATCAATCGGGTCGGGACGAGAAAATCGATTCGCGCACGGCATTGTAAACTTGTTTTGCTAGTACCAGACGGTTCCTTTTGCCGCCGTTCTGTTGTAGAATGGGGGATGTAGTTCGCCTTCTAGCACCGATACAGAAAAACAGCAGAGACAGAATAGTAATGCGTTGCCCCAATTGCCAGACTGAGAACCCTGCAAATGCGAAATTTTGTCTTGAGTGTGGGAATCGTCTCGTAGTTTGCCCGAACTGTGGCACAATCAACCTTCCTATTGCAAAGTTTTGCATCGAATGTGGAACCAACTTACAACTTAAAAATACGGACCCTGTTTCCAGGCCCGTCATGAGGTCGCCTGAAGATAAAGCCGTCACGCAGCCGCTGCCGGAGTTTCTGCCGCCGCCTGAAGAGAGGCGCGTGGTCACGGTGATGTTCGCCGATATCACCGGCTCGACGCCGTTAGCCGCGCACCTGGACCCGGAGGATATGCGGGCCATTTTGACGGGCTATTTCAATCTTATGACGGAACAGATACGGCGGCATGGCGGCACGGTCGAGAAGTATATTGGGGATGCGGTGATGGCTGTTTTCGGCGCGCCCATCACGCACGAGGACGACCCCGACCGCGCCATACGGGCCGCGCTCGATATGCAGACGGCGCTCACGCGCTTTAATGAGCAGAGACAATCCCTGGACCCGGACGCGACACGGCTGCAAATGCGCATTGGTATCAATACGGGCGAGGTCGCTATTCCTGGCAATGCTTCCCATCGCCGCCAGGATTTCTTGATCACCGGCGACGCGGTGAATGTGGCCGCCCGCTTGCAACAGGTTGCCACGCCGGAAACGATCCTCGTGGGTGAGCGCACGTACTATTCAACGCGCGAGGTATTCGATTTCCGCCCGATAGCGCCGCTTCACCTTAAAGGCAAGTCTGAGCCGATCCCGGCTTATGTGGTGCTGGGGCTGCGCAGGCGAACGCAAGCAATCACGCAGCATCCGCGCGGCATTACCGGGCGACAGGGGCCGCTGGTTGGACGCACCCTTGAACTGACGCTGATGCATGCCAGTTACGCCCGCGTCCAGGCCGAACGCCGCCCGCACCTGATCACCATTCTCGGCGCGCCCGGCATCGGCAAGTCTCGCCTGGTGCGCGAATTTATTGCGCGCGAGCAGGAACTCGCCAAAAGCGCGTCATCGGCCAGCGACATTATCATGCCCAGGGTGTTACAGGGACGCTGCCCACCTTATGGCGAAGGCATCACTTACTGGCCCCTGATCGAAATTCTGCGCTCCCTGCTGCAAGTGCAGGACGACGAAAGCAGCGAGACGTTGCAGAAACGATTTATGATCTTCGTCAAGGAGACGCTGGAGCGCGCCAGGCGTAACGAGCCGGCGGAGGAGATCGCCAGCGCCATTCTCCGCCGCATAGGCCGTAACCTGGACAGCAGCTCCTCAACCAGCGATGGGCAGGCAAGCAGGGCCTTGCTTGTACGAGAGTCTCAGTTGAACTCGCCCAAGACGAGCGCGAAGCAGGGTAGCACGCAGGGCGCATTATTGCGCGCGTGGCGCGTGCTGCTGGAAGCTCTGGCGGAGCAGCAACCGCTGATCATCGTCGTTGATGACCTCCAATGGGCTGACGAAGCTCTGCTCGATTTCCTGGAGTATCTGACCGAGCGTATCACGACGGCGCCGATTCTCTTCCTGTGTCCCGCGCGTCCAGACTTCTTTGAACGTCGCCGCGACTGGGGCGGTGGCAAACGCAACTTTACCACCATCGAACTGGAAGCCCTCTCGCGCGAGGAGAGCAGCGAACTGGTTGATGCCCTTTTGAATAGCGATGATCTGCCAGAAGTGCTGCGCAATACCATTTTGACAAAGGCCGAGGGCAATCCCTTTTTTGTTGAAGAGATTTTACGCATGTTTATCGACCAGGGCATCCTGGTATGCGAAGAAGACCACGAACACGGCGTAGAATGCTGGCGCATCGGCTGGCAAAGCGAGGCCCTGCTGCGAGATTTGAACGCGCCGGGCGAGCCTGAGCACCTGGCCGATACCCTGCTCAATATGCACTATCTGCTCCCGTTGCCGGTGCCCGATACCATTCACGGAGTACTCACCGCGCGCGTCGATCTGCTCAGCCCGACGGAGAAGCTGGTGCTGCAACACGCTGCGATCATCGGACGTACCTTCTGGCTCTCCGCCCTGCTTGAACTGGCCTCCGACCTTGAACCTGAGCTGGTCCTTGAGGCACTGGCCTCGCTGATCCGGCGCGACTTTGTGATTGAAACGGAGAAGCAGGCGCGTAGCCCGGTGGAGCAGGATCGCGTCTTCGCCTTCAAACATATTTTGATCCGTGACGTGGTGCATGGCAATATTCCCCGCATGCGCCGCACGCAGGAGCATGCGCGCCTCGCCCTCTGGGTGGAGCAGAAAACCGCCACCAATCAGGAGCTTTTTATCGAACTGCTGGCCTATCACTACCAGCAGGCTCTCACCAACTGGCCGGGCGGGCTCTCCATGAGCGCCATCGAAATTCATCACGCTCCCGACTCAACCGCCGATCCAATCCGCCTGACGCGGCCAGAATTACGGCATCGCGCAATTCACTATCTCACGCTAGCAGGAGATCAGGCATTGCATAGCTATTATACAGTTCGCGCGATTCAGGCATATAACGACGCACTGGAGATGCTGAGGGATAATGAGGCGGACCCCCACGAGCTGCATATCATGCATGAAAAACTGGGCGATGCCTACATGCAGCGCGGCAGCCTGGACGATGCATGGCAGGAGTATCGCACTGCTCTGCGCCTGGCTGGCGAGGAGAAAGGGGTCTCAGATAGCCTGCATCTGCTTTCGCTCTACGAGCGTATGGCCCTGCCTGCCACGCGCTGGCTCAGCCTCTTTGATACAACGCCCGATCCGCGGGAGGTTCTCTCTTACATCGAGGCGGGATTACAGCTTTCCGCGTCTCTGCCGAACAGTCGCGAGCGGGTCGCCTTCCTGACCTATCAGGCGTTCTGGTATACCAACCAGGTGGAGACCTCCGACCCCGACCAGAAACGGGAACTGGTCGAAAAAGCTCTGGCGAGCGGGCAGGAAGCGCTGCGTCTCGCGGAGGAGATCAATAATCCCCAGACGCTTTCAATGGCCCTCGACGCGCTCGGCTTCATCTACTGCGTGTATCACAAATATCACGAGGCGAGCCAGGTGCAGCAGCGCCGTTTGAAGCTGGAGAGCCAGATCAAGGACCGCTCTGAGCTATGCGACCTCTATATCTCGCTGGGCAAGGCACACGAGCAGGTCTCCGACTATCCAACGGCTTTGATGTGGTTCGGACGCGCCTGGAGCAGCGCGCAAATGATGGAAAGCCCCTCCATGCTGCTCGCCAGCCTCACCGGACGTATGCATACATGGCGACAATGGAACCGCTGGGACAACGCCATTGAGGTGGCGCAGGAAATATTACGCCTGATCGAGCAATACCAGCAGGACGAGAAGCGGCAGTTCTGGGCGCTGGAAACCCTGGCAACCATTGCCTATCGCAGAGGAGAGCAGGAACAGGGAGATCGCTACGCGCGCCAGTGTAAACGCCTGATCGAGCAATCGGGCGAGCACACTGGCAACGAGGCCAGGCTAGTGCTGGGAACAAAAATGCATGCCATCCACCTGGCGCACGAAGACTGGACGCGAGCCACGGCGGATTACAAAATGAAGCTACAAGCCAGCGAACCATTCCCTGCGCCGGAAGTGCTAGCCACGCTGGCCGAGCTGCTGGTAATGACGGGCGAAGAGCCCACTATGCAAGCCGATATATGTGAGCGCGCCATCACCCTGGCCGAGGAAGCAGGGGCGCGCAAAAGCCTGATGATCGCATTACGTGCCCGGGGCCGCATGCATATGGAACAGCAGAACTGGAAGCTAGCTGAAGACGACCTGCGCCAGGCACTCCAACGCAGCCAGGTCCTTAATCTCCCCTGGGAGCGCGCCAACACGCTCTATCAGCTCGGAATGTTTTACAAACGTCTGGCGGATAGTTCCAACCAGAACGGCCAGAACCGGCGCAACGCCAATCTGAGCCGCGCCCGCTACCACTTCGAGCAGGCGCTAGGCTTCTTCGAGGCGCTCAAAGCCATCCCCAGCGCCCAGCGCGTCCGCCTCGCCCTCATCCAGGACACAACCACACGCGTTTAGCCGTACTGGAGCCTCAGCCTTCTTGGGTGGGGTGGATGTTTGATGTATTCCATTATGATATACTATTTACCAGGTGGTGTTGCTGGAACAGGTGATAGCAGGATACTGGCATGAACGATGGGGTGTGCCGATGAATAACTTCCGCTATACCAGCTACGCGCAAGAGATTATTTTTGGGCCTGGCGCGCTTGATCAACTGGACCAGGCGCTGCAACGCTATCCCTGGCGCAGGATGATGCTCTGCTCAACGCAAGCTCTGCGCCGCAATGGGAGTATCGTCGCGCTTGAGAAGGTGCTGGGGGAGCGGCTGGTCGCAAGCTATGAGGGCGTGCAGCCGCATGTGCTCGACTTTCAGGTGGCCGAAGCCTCCGTGCTCGCTAACGAGAACGAGATCGATGCTGTCATCGGCTTTGGAGGCGGCAGCTCTATCGGCCTGGCGAAGGCCCTTAGCCTCTCGGTGGAGGGGAGACGCACAAGGTTGCCGGCGCGGGCAGCCTTCCCCACCGATCAGCCGCTGGTGCCCGTGATTGCTATCCCCACGACCTATGCCGGATCCGAGATGACCCCAACCTGCGGGATCACCCATCATGTGGATGGATCGGCGCGCAAAGTCACTATGACCGACGCCAAAATCACGCCCAAGCTCACCGTCTACGATCCCTTGCTCACACTCAACCTTTCGCCCGTCTTGACCGCATCAACCGGCGTCAATGCGCTGGCCCACTGCATCGAAGCCTTGTATTCGATCACGCGCAACCCTCTCTCGACCGCAGCCGCTACCAGTGGCGTCAGAGCGATCATGCATGCTCTGCCGCGCTGCTATGCCGATGGCAGCAATGTGGAGGCGCGTACCGAGATGCTGACCGGTGCGTTCCTGGGAGGCTCGGCTCTCTCTCAGGTCGCTATGGCGCTGCATCACGGCCTCTGTCATGTGCTGGGAGGGACGGCAGGCGTGCCGCATGGGATCGCCAACGGCATCATCCTGCCCCATGCCATGCGCTACAATCTCGAAGCCACTGCGTCGCACCTGCTGCCGGCAGTGGGAGCGATGGATATCGACGTGACCGGCAGCAGCCCCACGGCGGCAGTGGAGGCCGCCATCCAACGCATCGACGCCATGATCGACCAGATGCACCTTCCCCGGCGCCTGCGTGACGTGGGCGTGCCGGAGAACGACCTGCCGCACCTGGCTCAGGTGGGGATGCAGAGCCGCGCGATCCACAACAACCCTCGACCAATTACCAGCGCCGCCCAGCTCGAAGCCATATTGCGGGCAGCATGGTAGGGGCAGGTCTTGCACCTGCCCGCAAGCAATATTTTACACATACGTAGGAGGTTTGCCATGACAGTCAATCCAATGGATTACGGCAGCAAAGACCTTGTCCTCGACGTTGTGCGCACCGAATCGGGCCGCTTCTTCGCCATCGTCGATCAGCCCCAGAACTGGAATGTCCAGACGCGTTGTGAGGATTGGGAGGTGCGTGACATCGTTGGGCATATGATTGATGTGACTGAGGGATATTTAGCGGCCTGGGATGTGGCGCGCGCAGGGGGAACGGCGCAGGGGATCGGTCTGGTCGATATGGGCCGCCTGCTCAACGAGCATGCACAGGCATTTCGTAGCCTGTCACGCGACGAGGCGATCAGTCGGCTGAAAAGTGACTATAACAAGATGATGGCAACGTTCGACTCCCTCTCGGCTGACGAGTGGGGCAACTTCAACGTGCCGCATCCGTACATGGGACCCTTGCCGACCCTCTTCTATCCGGCCTTCCACATCATGGATTACGGCGTGCATACCTGGGATATGCGCTGGGGCCTGGGCGAGAAGGATGCGAAGCTGGACGAGCGCACCGCCGGCGTCCTCACCCCGTACATGTTCATCCTGATGCAGGCGACCGTTGACCAGGAAGCGGCTAAGGGGGTTGATGCCACTTTTGGTATTAAAGTTGATGGCGAATACGGCGGCCAGTGGCGCGTCACCGTCAAAGATGGCACGTTCACATACGCGCCCGCCGACAACCTTGACGACGTGCAGGCCGTGTTCCATTACAAGAACGCCTCCGACTTCGTCCTGACCACTTATCAGCGTTTCCAGGCGTGGGAGGCGACCGGCGACCAGCATGTCATCGACCAGGTGAGCAAGCTGTTTTTTAGAATCTAGTTGTTTCAATCCCTCAAGCGGGTTGTGCGAGTAATGAAGCTGCACTGCACCTCTTGAGGGGAAGTATAGACATCAAAACCGAAGTTGTCAAGCAGAAATGTAATTGGTGCCATCATGACGAAACTTCAAGTCCAGGGCGTCCATCACATCACGATGGTCGGCTCAAATCGTGACACAGTGATCGACTTCTACGAGGGTGTGCTGGGCATGCCACTTATCTTTGAACAACCCAATCTGGACGTGCCGGAGGAGACGCATCTCTATTTCGATCCAGGCGATGGGCGCTTGCTCACCTTCTTTGTCCGACCGACCAGGAGCGATGATCCGGCGCCCAACCCGCAGGGCATAGGCAACCTGCACCATCTGGCCTTCACCGTCTCTCACGCCACCTATACCCAGGTGGCGCAGCGGCTCAAGGAGCGGGGCATCTGGAACACCGGCAATATCGACCGTGGCTTCATGGACTCGGTCTACTTCCGCGACCCCAACGGCCAGTTGTTAGAGCTGGCCTGTTACAAATTTGTCCCGCCGGAAGGCTCGACCTATGCCGAAGTGCTGGCGACCGCACACCGTATCCGCGTTGCGGCGGGCGCCGGCAACATCGAAGAGGTCCACCTCGCCGACGCCATCAACGAAATCGTTGAACGTAAATCGGTCGGACTGAAACCCGAGGTAGCCAGGTAGGGGCAACTCCCACGATGAATCGGGGAGCTACCGGTTGCCCTGTCTCCTACCGATTGCCTAGAAAAGGGAACTGATATGCCCGACAATGCTGGCGCAGAACTGCGGCACCACGGCACGCTCTGGATGTTGGACCTTGCCGGCACTCCCCTCTTGCAAGCGGACGCGCAGGCATCTGTGAGCTGGGAGTGTGCGGGTTCAGCGATGGCTCTGCCGCTCTCCCAGGCGATGGGGTTAGCGACTCCGACCGAAGTGCTGCAACGCTTCGAAAGGGGATGCAAGTGCTATCTTGGCAAGATCGAGCGCGAGATCGCGACCTATGGCTGGGTCAGCTTCGCCGACGAGCATATCGGCGAGCTTGATCTTACTATCCGTATGCCGGCCAACAACGCCTATATCTGGGATTGTGCCACTTTGCCAGCCTATCGCGGCCTGCGCCTCTATCCCGCACTGCTGGCCTACATCCTGAACGAACTCGAAGCTGAAGGGATAGTACGGGTCTGGATTGGGGCGGACGAGGACAATGTTGCCTCGCAAAAAGGTATGGCCCTGGCTGGCTTTCGACCGATGATAGATATTGGGCTGTTTCATCAAGAAACGGGTCCGCGTGCCTGGATACGCGGACGACCAGGCATCTCCGCGCAGGAGCTAGACGATGCCTGTCGGGCCATCATCGGCGCTGAACGACTCCGAACGATGTAGGGGCAGGGCAACCGCGAGGGATTGCCCCTACAGCGGTAGTCTTGTTTGAAAATGGCAAAGCGAAAAGGGAGAGACCAATGAGTGAGATAACAGGGCCGCATCAGGGACGCCTCCCACGATTAATCGGGGAGCTACGGGTGACAGGCGAGCCACTAGAAAAAGCCAGGGCAGCTATGATCATGATGCATGGCAGGGGAGCAAGCGCGGAAGACATTCTGACGCTATTGCCTGAAATCAACCGGCCAGGCTTCGTCTACCTTGCGCCGCAAGCAGCCAACCATGCCTGGTATCCCAACAGCTTTCTTGCGCCGCTTGCCAGCAACGAGCCTGACCTCTCTTCGGCGCTGGCGCTGATCGCCTCCATCTTTGAGCGGCTGGAGCAGGCTGGCATCGGGCCTGAGCGTACCATCCTACTCGGTTTCTCGCAGGGGGCCTGTCTCTCATTGGAGTATGTTGCGCGTAACGCCCGTTTTTACGGTGGCGTTGCTGGACTGAGTGGCGGCCTGATCGGTCCCGAGGGCACGCCGCGCGATTACCAGGGCACGCTAGCCAGCACTCCCATTTTCCTGGGGTGCAGCGACGTCGATCCCCACATTCCTAAGCAGCGGGTGGAGCATTCCGCCGAAGTGCTGCAACGCCTGGGCGGCAACGTCACCATGCGTCTGTATCCCCGCATGGGCCACACCGTCAACGAGGACGAGCTTGAGGCGGTGCGGGCAATGATGGATGGGCTGATTTAATTTCTCTTTATTCCTCAATTGTTAAGAAAGAGACCAGACCAAGACGATACGCTGCCATACGTGCAGCGTATTCGTTATGGACCCCGAAATGTTCATAGATATGTTGTCGATGCGAATTGACAGTCGTAAGAGAAATGTTCAATCGTTCAGCTATCTCCTCTTGTGTATATCCTCGGCATAGAAGAGCCAGCACATCCTGCTCCCTCCTCGTTAGACTGGTTAAACCATACTCAAGAACAGGCTTCTGAAAAGACCGAATAAAGAGGTGCTGTTCCAGCATGTGGAGGATATAACTGATGATCTGAGCCATCACATAAGCTACAAACAGGGGAATGGCTGGCTGATGAGGATGGTGTTTGTCGCGAGTAACATAGAGGTACCCATAATGAGCATGGTTAAATTGAATTTCTATAATAGAGAAGGTATTTGGTAAGAAAGAAGCCTGTTTGTCAAGATGAAGAAAAACCTGGTTTTGAGTAATTACTTTGATTTCCTGGCAAAAAAATTCTACATGCCTATCTGCGAGCGTGCAGAGGAGTTGCCCCAATTTGAGCAGATGAGCAATATAGTCACTATATCTGCTGTCTTCTAAAAGGGAAATGGAAGGTCCTACCTCATGAACGTTTGCTAATGACTTCGTCTCGGCGTTTTCTCCAGAAAAGGTGAAAACAGAAGGTGAATTGGATGCATCCATAGTTTATTACTCCTTCTAATACTTTTCATATTCCAGTATGGAAAGAAAACCATTCCATTATTGCTGTGCTCTTACAAAGCTTGTAATGTCAAAGCAGGTATCATCTGGACCTCGCTCAGAAACCTCCTATCCACTAATGAGAAAAAATCATGTTCTGCCCCGAAGAAAAAAATCTAACTCTGCTTTATACTCTCATCAGAGACGTTGATGAAGGTAAAAATGCATCAAGTCAGAAAATATATGTTTTCATATATATTGCATTAAGCCGAATCGTTAACGAATAGAATTAGAGAAAGGGGATAATAGAGGCTACACCCACTTCAGATGACGATGCGTTTGTCGCATGCTTCTCTGTACACAAAGTACAGGATGGTATCGCTAAGTACAATCAAATGATCTGCTTAGTGAGCAGAGTTAACGGCAAAAACATATAATAGCATGATGGAGCATACTCCATCTTTCAAGGAGGAACTATTCTTGCGCAAATTTCTTTCTCTCAAGGTTTCTTTGTTGACAATGATGATCTTCGCCTTTAGTTTGGCCCTCCTACCTGGGACATCCTTTGCATCGACTCATCCAAAAGCAAAAAGTCCAACTCCACAGAGTGTGTCATGTGGTACTTACGTTGGATGGGTGTTTGACTCTGGTGTAAACCAGGGAGAACATATATGGCAATTTGGTCCGACATATACTAACTTTAATGGCACCGGCTCAACAGTAAGTATGACGCTCACGGCTACACAGGGAGGGACAATGACGATCACAGCATCAGCCAGTGTGGAAGTAGACGCTAATGCTGTTCTTGCAGGAGCGAAAGCCACGGTAGGTGCTTCTTTATCCGTCTCGCTCACTGCATCAAGCTCGAATGCCATCACGTTTAACGTCCCATCTCATCAATATGGCCATGGGCAATATGGTATCTGGTACTTCACCGTCTACGGTCACTACTACTACTATAACGCCCCTACATGCAGTATTATTCAAGATGACGGTTATCTCGATTTTTATGTTCCAAGTGGGCAAGGCTGGAACATTTGGACAAGCACAAACTAAGTAATCAGTATTAGTCGAGGTTTGGGAGGGAGAAAAGAATGTGAACTGCACATTCCTTCCTCCCGCCATACAATCAGTACAACACGAAAGGAAAGGGAAAATACATGAGGCAATCATCCAGACTCCAACTCTTTCTTCTGATATGGAGCACTGCGCTGTTATGTGCGCTGTTTATTGTTGGATGTAATGTTCCTGCTCAACCTACTTCTAGTACTACGACTCCCACGGTAGTATCAACAGAGACACAGACTCCACCCATTCTTGACCGAACCAGTGGGAAAGAAGTGCTCTACTTATCTAGCAAATTGGTCAAGAATGGAGAGAACAGTGCCAATGGTACGTTTTTCTCCAGTGGTCCTTATCATATCGGAGCAATTTGTACGGGAAGTGGGAAATTAACCATCCAGGCAACATCCCTAACATTCTCCATTGAATGTACCCGTAGTGGAAACATGCAGGTAGAGCAATTTGGTACAGTAGATAATCCTCCTTCACCGCAAACGAATCAGATCCAGGTGACTGCCAGTGGAACGAGTGTCTGGGAAGTCTCCGTCCAAATTATTCCTAAATGAGGTTAAAGAGTTCCACTGTTCATCACAACAGGAACGCTCTGTGCGAATGGTTTAGAGGGCAAGATCAGCTAACCTGGAGATTGGTCTGCCCAAAAACCAAACGAAGAGTGTTAAGTATGTAACACTTTTTGCAAGCGTCGGCTTCTCCGTTGACAACAATAATGTTTTTCATTCGTTCCTCGCACGCTTCGTTCCGCTCACAATCTGTCCTGGCGTCGCGCCGGTGTGCTGCCCATTGTGCAGGACGCGCGTGCCGTTGACCCAGACATGCTGGATGCCCGTCGAGAAGCGATGGGAGTCCTCGAAGGTTGCATGGTCCGCGACCGTCTCAGGGTTGAAGAGCACCACATCGGCAAAGTAACCAGGACGCAGCAGGCCACGGTCACGCAGCCCGAGCCTGCTTGCCGGTGCGCCGCTCATCTTGCGCACGGCATCCTCCAATGTCAGCACCTTCTCCTCGCGCGTGTATTTCCCCAGCACGCGCGGATACGTACCATAGGCGCGCGGATGCGTTGGTCCTGGCGTCGGCTCCCAGGCGGGATCGATGCCGCCTGCGTCGGTCGAGATGCTCACCCAGGGCTGACGCAAGCCGAATGCGACATTGGCTTCGTCCATCGTGTAGTAGATCGTGAAAATGCGCTGCCGTTCCGAGAGTAGTAGATCGATCACGGTATCAAGCCAGTGCTGGCCGCGCATCTGCGCAATCTCGGTCAGTCGTTTGCCCGCGTATTGTCGATTCTGCGGCTGTTCAAAGCCAACGGGCATCACGCCCTCAGGCCCGACGCTATGCGCCAGTGCCTCCCAGCCGCCGGAGGGAGCGAGCACTTCGGCGCGGATACGTTGCTGACGCTCGGGATCGGCCAGCGTCTCGAAATACGTCCCGCCTTCCGCCACCCACGGCGGCAGCACCGAGTCCAGTCCGGTACCCGAAGCGGCGTAGGGATACATATCGGCGGTGACATCTACGCCGGCGTCGCGCGCCGCCTGAATGCGGGCGATAGCCTCAGTCATCAGAGGCCAGTTGCGTTTACCCATCGCTTTGAGATGATAGATTTCCACCGGCAGATTGCCGCGTCGCCCAATCTCAAACGCCTCGTCGAGCGCCGTCAGCAGCTCATCGCCCTCCGAACGCAGGTGGGTGATGTAGATGCCGCCATACTGGCTCACCACTTTCGCCACCTCCACCAGTTCATCGGTTGAGGTATAGGTATCGGGCGGGTAGATCAACGCGTAAGAGACGCCGAGCGCGCCATCTTCCATCGCCTCGGCCATCACGCGCCGCATCGTCTCCAGCTCATCAGGTGTTGGCTGACCCATCTCCATGCCCTTCACATATTGGCGCAGCGTGCCACCGCCCAGGAAAGAGCCGATGTTGGGCGAGACGCCGCGCTCGACCAGCGCATCCAGCCAATCGCGGAAGCGCGTCCAGCCCTTCGAGCGTTCGACCCACTCGCTAATCTGGGTACGCGTAAGTGCAGACACATCCTCAAAGCCATCGCGGATCTGACCGCCCACAGGCGCGGGCGTCCAGCCTTCGCCCATAATCTCGGTCGTGACGCCCTGTGTGATTTTGGAGAGGTCGCGTGGATCGTACATCAGCGGGATATGCGAATGGCTCAGGATATCGATAAAGCCCGGGCAGACGACCAGCCCTGTCGCGTCCACAACCTCGCGGGCGGATTCAGGCGCAATCTGACCAGGGGCAGTAATATCCAGCACGCGTTCGCCCGCGATGGCAACATCCCCGTAGAACCACGGATTGCCCGTGCCATCTATCACCTGCGCGCCTCGGATCAGGATATCGATAGGAGTGGTGGTCATCTGCTCTTTCCTTCCTTGCAATGATTGATGACAACTTACTATGCGAACGGCCAGCGCCGTTGCCGGACGCGATAAATCGGGTCCCTACAATATTTCCTGCAATAGTAGAATTATAGCAGGAATTCCAGGGAGGAACGGCAATAAATTGGACGCGATAAATCAGGTCCCTACGAAGCAGGGCGGGATTGAACCTACAGCAGCGAGCGCGTCACCCCGCCGTCAACCTGGATCGTTGTCCCTGTGATGTACGCAGCTTGCTCCGAGGCCAGGAAAGCGACCAGCGCGCCCAGTTCTTCGGGTTTGCCGATGCGCCCCATCGGGATCTCGCGTGCGGCGTCTTTGAGCGCTTCCTCCTCGCTAATGCCCTGCTGCTTTTTGGCGTCGAGCTGGTAGACCTGGCGGATGCGGTCGGTCAGGATGCGCCCCGGACAGACGTTATTGATGGTAATATTCTCCGGCGCAAGCTCGATAGACAGGCTTTTCGCCAATCCGATCACCCCCGGGCGGATCGCGTTGGAGAGCAGGAGATTATCAATGGGCTGCTTGACCGAGGTGCTCACGATATTGATGATGCGCCCGCTGCCCTGCTTGCGCATATGTGGGAGCACGAGCCGGATCAGGCGCACGACGCTGAGCAGGCTTAATTCAAACGCCGCCTCCCATTGAGCATCGTTGAACATCTCGAACGTCCCCGGTGGCGGTCCGCCTGCGTTATTGACCAGAACATCAATCTGCCCGAATTCGCGTGTTGCAGCCTCAACTATTGCGGCGAGATCGTCCGGTTTCGTCACATCCGTGGGCACCGCGAGTACCTGGCTGCCGCTCTCGCGCCTCATCTGCTCGGCAGCTTCGCGCAAAACCTGCTCGTTGCGTGCGCCAATTACCACCTGCGCACCCTCAGCCGCCAGAGCTGCCGCGCTGGCCCGTCCCAACCCCTTGCTCGCCGCCAGAACGATAGCGACTTTTCCTTTCAGTCCCAGATCCATCTTACACTTTTCCTTTGTCGAAATAAATTTTCGTTGCGACCCCGATTATGTTCATAAACAAATACGCTGGCAGTGCCTCCCGTAGGGACGAGATTGATCGCGTCCGCTTTAGCGCCCGTCCTCGTCTCCCCTATCCCACCAAGCCAGCGTCCTCGCCACCGCCGCCCCGAACCGTACAGCGATTCTACGAGGCGAGGAGGGACCTGTGCTTGTATTGTGGCAGGATGGCACGATAGGGGCAAGGCGGCGCTAAAGCGGACGGGCTGAAGCACGTCTCTACAGGAGGATTACCGGTATAATTTGTTCATGTGCTTACCGCGTCCGCTTTAGCGCCCGTTCGCCGATATTGTATAAACCGCCAAAGGGCCAGCGAAACCTGGCCCGCCTCTACTGTTCACCGTTAAACCGAGCTTTGCGCTTCTCCAAGAAGGCGTGCATGCCCTCTTGCGCGTCGGCGAGCTGGGAAGACGAGGCCATGACTTCAACGGCGTAGTTATAGGCTTGCGGCTGCGGCAGATCGATCTGCGCGTAGTATGCCTGCTTGCCGATGCCTTTTGACAGCAGGCTGCCGCGTGTGGCTGCGTCCAGCAGCTTGCGTGACGCTTCCACAAGCTGGTCGGGCGGTACGACGCGGTTCACCAATCCCCAGTTCAGAGCCGTCTGCGCATCTATCGCGTCGCCTGTGAAGAGCATTTCGAGGGCGCGTTTGCGTCCGATGGCGCGGCTAACGGCCACCATCGGCGTAGTGCAGAACCAGCCGCCCTTGCCGCCAGGAGTTGCGAAGGCTGCATCTGTCGAGGCCACCGCCAGGTCACAGGTGGCAACCAGCTGGCAGCCCGCAGCAGTGGCGATGGCGTGAACGCGCGCCAGCACGGGCTGAGGGATCGCCTGAATCGTATCCATCAGCGTCGTGCAGACGCGTAGAAGCTTGCGCATCGCCACGATATCCTGTCCCACCATATCGGCGAAGTCATGGCCTGCCGAGAAGGCGGGTCCGTTGGCTGCCAGAAAGACGCCGCGCACGTTGCTCTCGCCCGCCTGCCTGAACGCGTCGGTCAACTCCAGCATATGCTTGAGCGAGAGCGCATTGCGGCGCTGGGGGCAATTCATCGTGATGGTCGCAAAATCATGATCGAACTCTAGCTCGATCAGTTCATACGTTCTGGTCATTGTCATGAGCATGCTCCTTTCAGGAGGGCTTGCAGGGTCGCGTGTCCGGTTAGCAAATAAAGATATGGCGTCCTTCAAAGAAAGCCAGTGCGCTTTGCCGCTATAGTTGCACTATACATCAGGGAGGGAAGGGAGTGCAAACGCGAGGAATGTGCCAGACTTCTGATACCAGGAGTCTAGCGCATCTAGTGTGAGAACAACGTGGTCCTCGAAATACCGATATGAAGCCCTGAGCGACTTTAGCTGAGTGATACCGGACGATACACCTGGACTTCGCCCGCGACGAGGGCAACGCCGCCGGTCGCAAAATTCTGCAAATCGCCAGCGGCAGCTTGACCCTCTGGTGATTGTAAAGCTTGCTGCAATGCTGCCATACCCTCAAAATAGAGTTGGACGACGAAATAGTAAGGCGAAGGCTCTTGTGGATTGAGAGTCGAAGGTTTGTTAGCTACAAAGCCTTTGAGTCCTGGAATCTTTTGGGCCAGGACAGCATGCGTCTGCTGGTAGTGCTGATCAAAGGCAGCCGGATCTTGGGGATGTCCATACAAAACTGTTAGTTGGATCAAAATGTTTCTCTTCCCTTCGTATCTAGCCTGACGTCGCCGACAAATATTCTGTCGGTGATAAGAGGCAGTATATGTTTTTTTCTTTTTTGTTGTCAATGTCTATAAAGGAGGCTAGCTCGCAATTGATGGCTGACAGAGAAATGCCTCAACACATGCATAGAACTTGTCCGGCTGGGAGAGAAAGGGCGTGTGACCTGCCTGGTGAAACGTATGGACCTGCGCTTGCGGATAGAGCTGCCGTAGCGCCTTACGCATTTCTGGCCTTGTCGCGGGATCATCGTCCGATTGGAGGATGAGCATCTTCCCTGACCAGGCTGCAAGATCATTGGGCGAGAAGTGGTAGTTGAGCCGGTAATCGATAGTCGCATCGAATGAACTCACCATATCCGCTCGCGTTAGTTGTCCGACCAGTTCCCGCATCAGTGTGCGCCAGAAAAGCCGCTCTTCTGGTCGTACTGAGAGAGCTTTTGCCAGCAAGGTACTTACCAGCGCGCGTACCATCCCTGGAGGAAGCATTGTTACCAGCGGTTTTGTATATTTTGTTGCTTTTCCAAGTCGCTCGTCTGGTATGCCCGTATTCATCAAAATGAGCTTGCTTACACGGTCGGGATACTTGCGCACAAAGCATTGACCAACATCGCCGCCGAAGGAGGCCGCGAAAAGAATGACGCGCTCAATCGCAAGCTGATCGAGCAGGGCAGCGAGCCCATCGATATGACCGCGCATATCCGAGAGAGGAGGGTATGAGGGATAGAGGCAGCGATATTCCTGCTCGAACCGCTGCATCAGGGGAAAGGCAACATCCCCAATACGTTCGCCTCCTGGCAGGATCAGCATCGTCTCAGCGCCCTGACCCCCAATGAGATAGCTCCACTCTGCACCCAAAAGATTGGTATACTGACGCGGATGGGATGTGCGAAATGTCTGCAAGCGTTCCCTTTGCTCTGCCGGAACGTGCTGGTAATCCTTCTCAGAAAGAATAGTTTTCATGGGCTGCTTTACCTCCTGCCTTCTTCAATCTCGCGGCCTTTGGCTTGCTGGTCGAGAAAGTGTAAGATGCGGGCGTAGCGTGCGCGATCTTCCGGCTCAAGTACCTGGGCAAGCATTTCGCTGACCAGAGCGGGATTGCGGTTTGACTGGCGAACGAGATAATATTCTGTGTTGAGAAAGGCGGAGAGCAGACGGGCCAGGATCGGGTTATCCGTCAGGACGGCGGTGGCTTGCGCATCAGGCGGGAATGTGGCGATGAGTGCATGCGCGGTATCGGCGATGATCATCAGGAAGCGCGTTGGTGCAGAGACGTTTTCGCCAAAGAACGTAACGACCTGTCCGGTAACATCTGGCGCAGCTCCTATGCTTACAACGCGAGCCGATACCCCTCGCGCCACCGCTGCCTGGAGATCGGGGGTCAATGCTGTCAGTTCTGGCGCTGCCCCCATCAGAGCGATGCGGCGCTGTGCCTGGCGCACCAGGAGCGCGGCCCGCTTGAGAATATCATTTGTGCCGATGATGTTGCAGACAACTTCCGCCGGAGGCATCGCGGTGAGCGCATTGAGCTCCTGCTCAACCTGCTCGCAGGTGGCTTGAAATTGCGCTGAAAGCTGAGCAATCACCAGCCTGGGGGCAACCGGCTCGTACTGTTGAGGTTCGCCCGCCTCGCCGCTCAGACGGACCACCGCCGCTTTTTCCTCCAGACGGTTGAGCGTCTGATATACCATAGAACGCGGAACGCCACAGGCTGTACTGAGCTGCGAACCGTTGAGAGGATGCTGTCGCAATAGGCCCAGATAGCACTGAGCCTCGTATTGCGTAAAGCCAAGCTGCTGCAACGTCTCGATCAGGGAATCCTGCTTCACCTGCCTGTCTCCTCTTCGCTATACTGTTGTTATAGTACTAACAACAGTATAGCGAAGAAGAATGAACATTGTCAACTCTTGCTTATGGCCCGCGTCCTATCGATTACGGGAACAGCGCCGCACCAGATGTATTAGGCGAGGTGTTTGCACCCTGCGGCGCGGGAAACGGTGGCATCGCATGCTGCCACGCCTGAGTCCCGTTGTTGAGGTGATAGGCAACGAAGACAATATCGTCGTATGGGATAGTGTTTGCTTCATACCGCAAAATGTTACATTGACGCAGCTTTTACAGGTGACTTCGTTAGAGTTTGCGTGCGCGCAGGCCCAGAAATAGCGGGATCTCCTGATTTGCCAGCCTCGCAGCCCTCGCGTGCGCCTCCTGTTGCCCTCGTGATTGCGCCAGGTTGACTTTGTAAGTAGTAATCTCCTTCATCTGATCTATCAGCAGACCGCATGCCGATAGCGTATTGATATACTGCTGCAAGGGGCGATGGAAGCTAATCGAGGCGCCTCTGTGCTGGCCTGGATGCTCTTTGATTGGGACGGAAAGAGGAGTCAGGTAGCGGTCAACCCGGCGGTAGTGCAGCTTGCGTTCTTCGTGCCAGCCCCAGCCGCTCTGTCTGGGCACGCGAAAGCAGGGGTGAGTCATCAGTATCACCAGGCGCCCTCCGCCGCGCAATGCCCAGGCGGCTGCCTCCATGACCGAGGGCAGCGGGTCCATATCTTGAATGCTCAGCAGAAAAACGACGGCATCAAATTCTCCCTGCTGGATGCCCGAAGTTGTCTGAAGCCTGCGCGCATCACCAAGAATGAAGCGGCCTGTGGTGCCATGATGTAGCCGCGCCAGGCGCAACATAGCAGGGCTGGCATCGACGCCGGTATAGCTGGCATGGGCATGAGCAATATGGGGAGCCAGCACACCCTGACCCGCACCGACATCCAGCACCTTCTCGCCGGCTTGAACCTCTAACAGATCCAGTAACGCCGGAACAGCCAGCATGCGGTGATGCTTGCCGCCATCTTTGCCCATCCAGCCATCATACCAGTCCGCTAACGGCTCCCAACTGGTGTAGGATCTCCGTCCAACTCCCCGATCTGCTGTACTTCCTGCTTTTCGTAAACCTGCTTGATTGACGTTGCGTACATTGTGTGAACGTTTTGCCATCGTAATCGTTTCCTTTCTCTGGCTGCTAGCAACCGACTGTAGGGGCAGGGCTGGCCCCTGCCCTGCTAGCTGTCTGAGGAAACGATAGAGCACGCTGGACGCGTAGAACCTGAGTAGCAAAAAAAATCCCCAGACAGCGTAATACCAACACACGCTGTTGGGGTGAGCAGGGCAACCGCAAGGGATTGCCCCTACTTCTTCGTGTTAACGAAAAAGAGGAAATGAGGTTGTCAGATATCTATTTGGTTACTTCGACTCAAAAACAGCGCGGTTAGCATGTGTCTCTGGCCGAATCCGAGTTATACCCATTAGGGACAACCTCCTGGTAGAATGATGAAGTACTTTTCTGACCTTGAGTATAACAAAGCCTTATCAGACATGTCAATCCGTCGAAGGCTGGAGCTGCCGGGCGATGGCCTGCATCCAGGGATAATGGTCTCGCGAATGTTCGGTCATACGGCGTAATGTCTTAGCCACGGTCCACTTTGCTTCTCTGTCGAGAAAAAATCGTGTGTTGCTTTAACCCGCGGAGATGCTCGGCAATTGCCTCTGGCGCTTGCTGGATAGCCTCTTCAGTGGTCGGGGCAGCCGAGAGATAGCCAGGCAATTCTCGAAAACTGACCAGGCTCTCACGCGGCCATTCTTCAATCAGTGCGTAGAAATTCATGTTTTGATTTTCCTCCACCTGGCATGAAGGCAGCCACACAGTATACAGAAGCCGTCGTCACTTAATCACCACAGGATTGACCGGTGAGCCGCTGGCATTCTTGAACTTGATGGGGGCAGCGACGTAGAGGAAGGTGTACTGCTGATCCTCAGCGCAGGATTGCCCCAGCTCTTCCAGGTCGCAAATCTCGTTGAGGCAGATGCCCAGATTGCGCATTAATGCCGCATGCAAGGGCATAGCCACGCCGCTCTCTTTGTGCAGCGTCGTCTCGTTGGCGATGGTATCGGTGCATAACACCGGAATCTCCATCTCGTGGAACCAGTCCACCAGCTCTTTGCTATAGTTCAAGCCGGGTTCGATGAAAGGCTCTTCGTAGAATTTGGCCGCGCCCTCTTTGAAGAAACGCGTCAGGAAGCCCGTTCTGAGAATGAGAATATCGTGTTTCTCAATCGTGACTCCCTGCTGTTGCGCCACCGCAAGCAATTCTGGCAGGTTAATCTCTTCGCCCTTTTGCAGCGCCTCCACGCCGCGCGCCCGCGCCACGTCGAGCAGGATGCCGCGCCCAACAACGCCGCGCTGAGCAATCGGGTACGCGCTGGCCTTTTCCAGTCCGCCGGTCGTGGTCATGGCGTCGTAGCCATTCCAGATTTTATCATCGTACCACGCGTGACCGAGCGCATCATATTGGGTTGAGCCTTGCAGGAACATCACCACGAAGTCGTCGGCGAACTCCAGCCCCTCGTGCGTATTGCGCGCCTTGCCGGTGGCATAGTGACTCTTATCGCGCGTCATCATACGGCGAGCTGGAGAGCGTCCAGGCCACACCGGATCGCCGCCTCGATTGCCTATAGCCATGCCAAGCGTGATAACCCTGCCCTGTCTCACGCTCATAATGCCGCGCATAACCTCTGCCGGAGTCAAAAAATTGAGAGAGCCAACCTCATCATCATCTCCCCAGCGTCCCCAATTGGTGGGCGCGTCGGCAAGCAGATCGTGAATGCTCATCGGCTTCGGCCTGGGTGCGCTCTGGTCCGTCATGGTGCATGCTCCTTCACTGTGAGTCAACCTTCATTACTATGCTCGCAGTATCGCACATTCAGGGAGTGGTGAACAAGATATTGCCAGGAGCCTGAGGGCTTACGAATCGCCGGCTATACTGTTATACTGACAGACGATAAGATCCATTCTAGTTCACAATGCTATGAGGAGAAGCGATGGAGCGGATCGCCAACGATGATCCCCAGACCGAAAAAATGGCTGATGGGGTCTTAGAACAGCTATGCCATTCGTTACAGTTGCTTGCATCACCTGCTCAAGCTCAGCTTAGCCATCTACATCCCGCGTATCTTAAAAGTGACTATCGGCAGAATGATGCTAGCGATGGAGCCGACGACGACCTGAGCGATGGTGTGGCGGCGCAGCACGACCCGCGACCAGCTCACCAGCACGACCAGCACATAGGCGGGCAGCACGATAGAGCCGTAGAGGCTGGTCAGGATAGTAACGGCTCCGGCAAGCGATGAGGCGTGAATGCTGATCTTCCACCAGAGCGTGGTCACCATCATCATGACGCCACTGATAGTCGTGATCAGCAAGAGCGTTTGCAGATTTTTGGGCCCGTGCGCGAATGTAAGGATCAGCAAACCTATCGTGGTTGAGACGATGCCGAATAAAAATGGACCCGCGCGCTGCGTACGCAGACTTAAATCTATGTCAGTATATTTGCCGCTGCGTACTCCGATGAGGATGTAGATCATGGGGCCGAAACTGAGAAAAAAGAGGGTGATGATGGCATAGCCCAGCGCGTTCAATGTGTTGGTCGAGCGATACAGGGCGACCAGGACCACCAGTGGCAGTGATACAGCAACGGGAGAAAGGATCGTTGATACTTGTCGCGCAAATTGTATACGAAAAGCTCTGGATAGCTCGGGCTGCATCATATCCTGTTCATTCTGGTTCAGGGCAAATTGATCTGACATGTCTCTCCCTTATAAACTGGCATGTCGGGCAATTACAGGATAGCCAAACAGTCTGGTGGCGATTTCGCCGAAAGACTCGGCATCGCCGCTGCTCCAGACCTGTAATGTACCCTGGAAGCCAGGTTGAGTATCAGCCGCACGAAGAAGGTTGGCGCTCTCTAAAATGGTTCTGGTGCGCCGCGCAATGGCGGAGCCACTATCGATGACCTGTACATCCGGTCCCACGACGCGCTCAATGGCCGGACGCAGGGCGGGGAAGTGCGTACAACCAAGCACAAGCACGTCGATATCGCGTTGCAGTAAGGGTTGCAGAGCGTGACGTAACGTTGCCTCAACAGCCGGACCATCGAACTGGCCCTGCTCGGCCAGCGTTACCAGCTCGGGACAGCCAGCCGTGTACACCTCGTTGCCGTTGGCAAAATCGGCGATGAGCTGTCGCAGATACGCTGCCTGAGCTGCTTGATTGGTTGCGATAACGCCGATGCGTCCGCGTTTCGTCACCCGGGCAGCAGGCTTCACCGACGGTACGACGCCGATAAACGGAATGCTATATGTTGCGCGCAGGGCGTTAAGCGCCGCCTGTGATGCGGTATTGCAGGCTACGACGATCAATTTCGCCCCTTGCTCGATCAGAAAGCGGCAGTTGATAATGGATAGCTCCGCGATCTCGGCCTCGCTGCGCATGCCGTAAGGGCAGTGGGCCGTATCTCCTAAGTAGACATAATTTTCTAATGGTAATGCTTTGCGTATCTCTGCCAGGATAGTCAGCCCTCCCACTCCTGAGTCAAAGACTCCCACCGGTGACTCTGCGCTTATTTCGTGCTCCGAAGCCATGCTGCTGTCCAACTTCTCCCCTGTCTTATATTTCGATAGGGCAACCGCGAGGGATTGCCCCTACTCATTCCATTCATCCTGCCGTCCCGACCCGATTGATCGCGTCCGGTTGACCGCCCTGCCGCCTCCATCATCGTGCCACGCCTGGAGGGGTGCCCTGCGGCGGTGCCCCCGATGATCTTGCCCAACGCGGGATCGGATGGGTAGGGGCAATGCCTTGCGCTTGCCCTGTCCGCCTGCGATGACTTTGCCCTACGCATCTATCATTTCCTGCGTATATTACTCAACACTGCTAAACGCTCGCTGCTCTCCGAAGACGCTGCGCAAGCTGTCGCTGATCTCGCCCAGAGTCGCATAGGCTTCAACAGCATCAACGATCAGCGGGACGAGATTTTTCGTACCGGTTGCGCCCTCTTTGAGCGCTTCCAGTTTCTGTCCCACCAGTGCGTTATCGCGGCGCTGGCGCAGGGCTGCTAGCTTTGCAGCCTGCCTGCGGCCTATTGCAGGATCGACGCGCAACAGCTCGGGACGCTCTTCCTGCTCCGCCACGAAGCGATTGACGCCGACGACGATTGAGCGTTCGTGCTCTAAAGCCATCTGGTACTCGTAGGCAGCCTGCTCGATCTCGGACTGGATAAAGCCGCGTTCGATGGCGCGGACGCTGCCGCCAAGCGCGTCGATCTGTTCGATGTATTTCCAGGCTCGCTCCTCAATCGCATTGGTCAGCGACTCGATATAATACGAGCCTGCCAGCGGATCGACGACCTCGGCAACGCCGGTCTCGTAGGCGAGGATCTGCTGCGTACGTAGCGCCACGCGGGCGGCATCCTCCGTTGGCAGGGAAAGCGCCTCGTCCTTCGAGTTGGTGTGCAGCGATTGCGTGCCTCCCAGGACGGCTGCCAGCGCCTGGTACGCGGTACGCACAATATTATTATCCGGCTGCTGCGCGGTCAGGGTCGAACCGGCTGTTTGCGTGTGGAAACGCAGCATCATTGAGCGCGGATCTTGCGCGTGGAAGCGGTCGCGCATAATCCGCGCCCACATGCGACGAGCGGCGCGGAACTTGGCAACTTCTTCAAGCAGATTATTATGGCTATTGAAGAAAAAGGAGAGCTGGCCCGCGAACCTGTCCACATTCAGTCCGGCATCAAGCGCGGCCTGCACATAGCTGATAGCATTGGAGAGCGTGAACGCCACCTCTTGCACGGCGGTTGAGCCAGCTTCGCGGATATGATAGCCGCTGATGCTGATGGTATTCCAGCGTGGCAGGTGTTCCGCGCAATACTGGAACATATCGGTAATGATGCGCATCGAATGCTCTGGCGGGTAGATATAGGTGCCGCGCGCGGTGTACTCTTTCAAAATATCATTCTGTACCGTGCCGGAAAGCTTGCGTATCTCCACCCCTTGCTTTTTCGCGACCGCGATGTAGAGCGAGAGCAGAATGCTGGCCGTTGCGTTAATCGTCATCGAGGTGCTGATGCGGTCGAGCGGCAGACCGTTGAGCAGCGTTTCCATATCTTCCAGACTGGAGATAGAGACGCCGACCTTCCCTACTTCCCCTTCGGATATGGGATGGTCCGCGTCGTAGCCCATCTGGGTGGGTAGATCGAAGGCGACCGAGAGGCCCGTCGTGCCCTGTGAGAGCAGGAAATGATAGCGTTTATTCGACTCTTCTGCCGTTCCAAAGCCCGCGTACTGCCGCATCGTCCATAGGCGCGAGCGGTACATACCTGGCTGAACGCCCCGAGTGAAGGGGAACTCGCCGGGGTAGCCTAGCTTTTCGTGGGGATCGAAAGCGTGTAAATCTTCCTCAGTAGCCAGGTCTGGAACTTCTATCCCTGAGCTTGTGGCAAAGCGTGGTTGTCGTTCTGCGGTTCTCTCGCGAGCGGTTCGTGCCGTCGTATTACGCCATTCTTCAGCGTTCTTGCTCATGTGCAGATCCATAAACGCTTCCTCCTTTACGTACAACGGAATTATAGCATAAAAGGGAGCAACCATCCGAATCTGAGCACGCAACGCTCCAGTTGGAGCTAGATCTTTGTGAGAGCGCTCTCACAAAGATCTCCTGCAAAGAGCTAGAAAATCTAAAACTCATAAAGTATCAATTGCGTATTTAAATATTTTAATGATATAATTCATTTCACGAGTACTCATTCATGGACATACAGTTTCTTTCTGATAAATCACTGGCATCCTTATTAACACGAAAATGAACATTTCGTAGCTAACGCGATCTGCAAGTTTTAATGGGTATGCCTCTTTTGGGGCTTTTTCAGAGGAGAAAGTATGGATAAGGTAGAGCTTATCCCGCAGCGGACACCCAATGGAGAACGTCTTATCGTAGATGATAGTGAATGGTTAACAGAATGGGAACGCATCGACCGCCAGGTCTTTATCCTTTCCGATGGGTATCGAAGTGTTGAACGTATTGCAATGCTCTTACATCGGCCTGCTGATGCTATCCTTGAGACTTGTCGCGCCTTAACTGTCAGCGGACGCATTAGCCTGAAGGATAAGCAAAAAACGTTGATTATGGACGCGCAATTGCTCAAAATCAGCTTCGAAAGTATTCCTGATCTAGCACTATTTGCTCATCAATTTTATGGGCTGCTCTTCAATACTTTTCCTGATGCTCGCCCCCTCTTTGCTCGTACAGATTGGAAAAAACAGTATCACTTATTGATGGCAACGATAGCCACCGTTGTCAACGGAGTGGAACGAGGAGCTAATCTGATGCCTACCCTCCACAAATTGGGTGAGAAGCATAGTCACTTTGGAGCAAAACCTGAGCATTATCCTATCGTGGGCGCGTGTCTGGTTACGACCTTTAAGCGAACTCTCGGCGGCCATTTTTCCCAGGAAATGCAGGATGCCTGGACGACTGCCCTCGAAATTATCAGTACAGAGATGATCAGGGGCGCGGCCTAGAGGCCGTAATTGGAGAAGGTGAGAGTCTTCAAGGTTTTCCAGGTAATAAGTCATGCTCTTGCATAATCTTCATGAGGTCCTCATGAGTCAGTTGAAACACAACTTTCGCTGAATGATCTTGTATGAACAAAATATAGACAGAATCACTGTTCACGTCTATGGGTTGACCTGCCGTCTTTTCAAAGCGCATAGAGCCATGTGCTTTCACTATGACATAGTGCTGGTCCAAACGTGTTTCTTCAAATGGAACAATTTTCACGCCTCGAAAACCAATGGCATGAAAAAAGGATTGCCGTTGTGCAATCCCCGCGAGAAAGTGCTCCTTTTTCACCACCTGGATGCCACCATGCGGGTCAGCAGCCATAAAGGGGTCACTAAATTGGGAAGCAAGAAGATCCTGCTCAAACAGATTACTCGCTCGCTCGAAATCCTCAAAGAAGGCTTTGATAAGGTCACTGACTTGATTCATGGGTATGCACTGCTCCTTTCTTGATCGCGATGTCCCTTCTTGGGAGGAAGAAACAGGAGACATCCATCCTCTGTGTACACTCAAGCAGAATATACGGCAAAGAGGGCTGGAAAACATCGGCCATTGGGACGATGCGTACGGAGAGAAAGTATGGTAATGTGCAGGCGGTACTCGACTTGCGGAATGCCGAGGGCACTTCTGGTACTCCAGACTTTTCCTGAGATCTATCTCTCTCGCTCCCTCAAGCACAGGACGACAGGCGCCAGGTGACCATGCTGTTGCGCATATAAGAGAAAGCTGATAGGATAGCTACGACATTATTTTCGCTAGAGGAGACGTTTCATGACCAGCACCGATTCTCCGCGCACGCATCTCGACCCTAAATACCGCTTCCTGGAGCGGCGCAAGACGCTGGCGGCACGTCCTGATGGTGAACGCTTGGCCCTCGACATTCGGCGCCACATCACTTCCGCCCAAACCGATCAGTTGCGCACCCTCCTGCATGCCGAGTATCCCGCTGACCTCGCTGATGCGATGTTTTTTCTGAATGATGCAGAGGACAAGGCAGTCTTCGATCTGTTAGAGGCAGCAGAAGCTGCTGAGGTGCTCGATGAAGTCGATGCGCAGACGGTGTGCTGTCTCGTGGCAGGCTACTCACCAGAGCGATTAGCCGCCATTCTGCGTGAATTGCAGCCTGATGAGGCAACCAACATTGTGGGCGCCCTTGACGGGGAGACTCGGGAGCGCGTCCTGGCACTGCTGCCTGAGGCCACTGCCATTCGCGAGCTTCTCGCCTACCCAAAGGAAAGCGCTGGCGGTATCATGACCTCAAGGTTTGTTGCCGTCTCCGAAACTGCCACACAAGCTGAAGCTGTCCAGGCATTTGTGAACGCTCCCCATGCTGAACACCAATTCTACATCTATGCGCGCGACGAGCGAGGCGCTCTGGTGGGGGTGCTCGACCTGCGGCAGCTATTACGCGCTCCGGCTTCTGCTCGCATTGGCGATATCATGATTGATCAGGTGTTGCATGTGCCGCCCGATATGGATCAGGAACAAGTGGCTCATCTCTTCTCGCGCTATGATTTGTTGATGCTGCCAGTTACTGAGCCAGGCACCAACAAGCTGCTCGGCGTGATTACTGCCGATGACGTAATGGATGTCATCGCATACGAAGGTACCGAGGATGCTATGCGGACCGCCGGCTCGGACGCCGCAGAGTTAGAGCGCCGCTCACCGACGCATATCGCCCTGCTGCGCTTGCCGTGGATCATGGCGACGATGTTTATTGAATTGCTGGCGGGCGTGGTCATTCACGTCTTTGATAGTACTTTGACACAGGTCATTCTCCTGGCTTCTTTTATGCCGATCATCTCAGCCATCAGCGGAAATACAGGGTTACAGTCCGCAACCATTATTGTGCGTGGGCTTTCCACCGGTCAGGTCCGCCTCACGCGCTGGCAAGTGGCAGTGCTCAGGCAAGTGAAGACGACGCTCATTCTGGGGGCGGCGGGACTCGTGCTTGGCGTAATTGGAGCCATCTGGGATGGCAAGCTGGTGTTTGGCCTGGTCATCTTCGTTGGGATGTTTATGGCGGTCAACGTTGCAGGCGTTGTGGGCACAGTTGTGCCTCTTCTCTCCAAATCCCTGGGCTTTGATCCCGCACTAACCTCCGGTCCCTTTGAAACGGCCTTTCAGGATGTCGTAGGCATCAGTATCTTTTTGAGCATCGCTACGGCAATGATCAAATTTCTGCTCTAGCGATTAAGCAATGAACAGAAAGATACTGGCAGCGGGTCTCCCTTTGTGCCATGAGCAACTTCTTTGATTGACACAACCCCCATAGCCAGCTAAAATGACAGCAATCCCGTTGCGTGCAGCCGAGCAAGGTCAAACAGGATCGAAGGCTACTCTAGCTTGTAGAGCGGAATGGGAGCGTTAATGTAGGCTGATAAAGGGGTAAAAAACCCATATGGAGAATTGCTTATTCTGCAAGATCGCAGCTGGCGAGATACCGAGCACGATTGTGTACCAGGATAATGATGTGGTGGCCTTCAGGGACCTCAATCCGCAGGCTCCCCATCATATTCTGTTTATTCCCCGTCGTCACATTGCCTCGATGGCCGATCTGACGCAAGAGGATGGAGCAATGCTGGCGAGCATCTATACCTCTGCGGCGAAGGTGGCCCGGGACTTAGGTCTGGAACGCGGCTATCGCTTTGTGACCAACGTTGGCCCAGACTCCGGCCAATCTGTCTTTCATCTGCACTTTCATCTCCTGGGTGGTCGCCAGTTGGGGTGGCCGCCGGGATAGACGGTGCAAAGGTAATTCCATGCGTATCGCGATTGACTATACAGCGGCTATTCGCCAGGGGGCGGGCGTTGGCACGTACGTGCGCAACCTGGTTGCCGCTATGCTGGCACAGAACGCCCGTGACCAGTTTACCTTGCTCACCAGCGGACGCCCCACGCGGGAGCGTCCGTTTCCTGTTGCAGAGAATGTGCGTGGCAGGAGCATCTTTGTCCCTGACCGTTACCTCAACATCCTCTGGTATCGCTGGCAAGTACCGGTTCCCGCGACCCTGTTTTCTGGGCCGACGGATATCTATTACGGGCCGGATTTCGCGCTACCACCGCTCGGCAAACAGGTGCGCAAAGTGGTGACGATCCATGATCTGGCCTTTATTGAACATCCCGAGTATGCTGTGCCTGAACTCGCGGCCTACCTCAAAAAAGTCGTCCCTGCGTCGGTCGCAGCCGCCGATGTCGTTACGACCGTCTCGCAAGAGACCAGCCGCACGCTGATCGAGCATTTTCAAACGCCGCGCGAGAAGCTCGTCGTCGTGCCTAACGCCGTCGGTCCCCATTTTCGTCGCATTACCGATCCGGTAATTTTGGGCGCGACTCAGCATAAATTTGGCCTGAAACGTCCCCTGGTGCTGGGCGTTGGCACGCTGGAGCCGCGAAAAAATCATATCGGACTGATCAAGGCGTTTTACCAGGCGCAGAAAAAGAAAAAAGGACCGGCCATGCTGGCAATTGCCGGGGGGCAGGGATGGCTCTACGAGGAAACGCTCAAGGTGGTGGAGGAGCTGAAATTGGAGAAGAAGGTGCGCTTTCTGGGCCGGGTGAGCGATCTTGAACTTGTCTCACTCTACAGTCTGGCTGATGTGTTTGCCTTCCCCTCGTTTTCTGAAGGCTTTGGCATTCCTCCCCTGGAGGCGATGGCCTGCGGAGCGCCAACCATCACCTCCAATGTCTCTTCGTTGCCAGAGGTCGTGGGGGATGCGGCCCTGCTGGTGAATCCTGCCCGCGTCGATGAACTGGCAGACGCTATGACGCGGCTGCTGGAAAATGAAGCGTTGCGTGAGGGGCTGCGTCAAAAGGGCTACCAGAGGGCGCGTGAGTTTACCTGGGAGGCATCGGCACGTAAAATGCTAGCTATCTATCAGAAACTTTACGATCAAGGGACAGATATTCCTCATGAGGTAACCCTGGCATGAAAATCGGCATGAACGCCCTCTTTTTTCAATATCCCGCCACCGGCAGCGGACAATATATGCAGCATTTATTGCAGTCGTTAGCAGAGATTGATCAGAAAAATGAGTATGTTTTATTGGGGCCGCAGCCGCCAGGAGATCATAAGAAAACGGTCTTCCCTTATCAGGTACGTCCGGTGCCTGGCTTTGCGGCGCGCAACGACAATATTGAAAAACTCATCTGGGAGCAGATTACGGGTCCGGCAGCAGCGCGTAAGGCCGGGGTGGATATCTTCCACGTCCCCTATTTCGCGCCGCCACTGCTGCCGCGCACTCCTACGGTTGTCACCATCCACGATGTGATCCCCATGCGCTTGCCAGCATATCAGCCAGACGCCAGGGTGAAAGCTTATATACGTCTCATCGCCCGGGCCGCGCACCGCGCCACCATGATTATCACCGTCTCGCAGCATGCGAAACGTGATATCGTGGAGGTCTTGAAGTTGCCTGAAGAGCGTATTCGCGTGATTTACGAGGCCGCCGGCGACGAATATAGACCGGTCACGGACCCGCAGATGTTAGTGGCGGCGCGCAAACGCTATGGGTTGAACGAGCGGTATGTGTTCTACCTGGGTGGCCTGGACCAGCGCAAAAACGTATCTCAGCTTGTGCGCGCCTTTGCCGAAGTGTACCGCCAGGTCGGCGATCCCGGCCTGCAATTACTGGTTGCAGGCAACCCTGACAAGCAGAAAGGCCCGCTTTTCCCCGATCCCCGACCAGTTGCGTCAGACCTGGGGATGACGGGGCAGATCATCTATCGCTTTATCGAAGAAGAGGATAAGCCTGCCATCTATAGCGGTGCCAGCCTGTTTGTTTTCCCTTCCCTCTATGAAGGCTTCGGGCTTGATCCTCTGGAAGCCATGAGCTGCGGCACCGCCGTTGTCTGCTCGAACCGCTCCTCGCTGCCGGAAGTCGTGGGGGATGCCGCCATCACTCTCGATCCAGAGAATCTGCGCGCGCTGATCGATGCCATGCGGCGCGTTCTGTCCGATAGCGAGCTGCGTGCAGACCTCCAGGCCCGTTCGCTCCACCGTGCGGCACAGTTTAGCTGGCACAAAGCAGCTACCGAAACGCTGGCAGTCTATGAAGAAACGCTGGCTCGGGTCGCTGGCAGAAGAAGAAAGAAGTAGAACGATGCGCGTATTAATGATCTCAAAAGCCCTCGTTGGAGGCACCTCGCAACGCAAACTGGAGGAGCTGGCAAAGTGTCCTGATGTTGAGCTGACCCTGGTAACTCCACCATACTGGAAGAGCGACGATGGTAGCAAGCAGACGCTTGAGCGGCTCTATACCAGCGGCTATCAAATGATCGTCACGCCGATAACGCTCAACGGCAACTTTCACCTTCATTCCTATCCCGAATTGCGCCAGATTATGCGTGATGTGCGGCCTGAAGTCGTCCATATCGACGAGGAGCCATATAACCTGGCAACCTATCAGGCTATGCGGCTGGCCGTGCGGCAGAAAGCGCGTACACTTTTCTTCACCTGGCAAAACCTCTACCGTCGCTATCCACCGCCGTTTCGTCAGTTTGAGCTCTACAATTATCGCCACGCGGCAGCCGCCATTGCGGGCAATCGCGATGCCTCTGAAGTATTGCGTCGCAAAGGGTATAAGGGGCCAATTCACATTATCCCGCAATTTGGCTTTGATACCGAAATCTACCGGCGCAGCGAGCCGCGTCCCCCGCGAACTGCCGACGAGCCGTTTACGCTTGGCTTTATCGGTCGCCTCAAAGAAGAAAAAGGACTGCCATTAATCGTTGAGGCTTTGACATTCTTACCCACATGCTGTCAGGCCGTTTTTATCGGCAACGGGCCAATGAAAAGCGTGCTGGAGGAACAGGCGGCCCGTCTGGGAGTGAGCGAGCGCGTCATTTTCAAGCCCGGCGTACCGACCTACGAAGTGCCTAAGGAGATGGAGCGACTGAACGTCTTCGTCCTGCCATCGCTCTCGCGTCCAAACTGGATCGAGCAATTTGGTCGTGTGCTGGCCGAAGCAATGTCCTGCGAAACGCCGGTCATTGGCTCCAGCTCCGGCGAAATCCCCTATGTCATTGGTGATGCCGGCCTTGTTTTTAAAGAAGGCGACGCCAGAGCTTTAAGCGAGTGCGTGCGGCGGCTGCTTGATGATCCTGAGCTGTACGCGGATCTGGCAAAGCGTGGTCGTCAGCGCGTCATCGATCACTACACCCAGGAAAAAATCGCCCGTCAGACTTATGAGGTATGGAAACATATTTTTTTAAAACACGGACAAACATAGCTAGATATGGGCTTTTATGCCACCTTTTTAGCCTCTTTTCCCTTTCTTCGTGCGACAAACTTTAGTATGGCAATGAATACGACATTGTCATATTCCCACAGGGATGCTATAATCAAAGCACCACTTATTAGGATATCCTGAATAAGATGTCTCAATGTATATCAAAAAGTAAGAAGGACGCTCATAGTTGAGATAAACGAGGTAGAGATATGGCAAAAGCAGAAAAGTTAGAAGAAGCTGTCGCGCTTTTACGAGAACAGATTTTACGAGGTGACTATGGTGTTCGTGGGTATCTTCCGTCAAGATCGGTTCTTGAGCGTGAATTCGGCATTTCTCATTCAGTGATGAACCAAGTCATCTTGCAGTTACAAGGTGAGGGGCTTATCGCATCGGGAAATGGAGGTAGTAAACGGCTCACCGTAACCCCTCCCAGGAACCGAGTTCCATTAAGGGATATTCCCTTTGTTCGTTTCCTTCGAGAGCAAGGGCTTGAGCCTGTGACGGAGTACTTAGAACGGCCAGAGCGTAAACCAATGTCTGATGCCCTTGCTAGAGAGTTTAGTGTGCCTGGAGGGACACTTTATGTTGCACGAGTGCGCCGGGATGGAACGAAGCAGATGCGCTACCGGTTAACCTCAAAGTACTTTCTTGCAGACCTGATCGATGATGAAACATTGGCAGGCATGCAAGCAGATGACAGGTATGATGCTATTCTTGACATTAAAAACAAACATGGGATTGTTGCTACGTTCATGACAGAGGATATCATAGCACGTCTTCCGACAGTACAAGAGCAAGAACTTCTTGGAACCGTGCGTACTGCGCCTGTGATGGAGGTGAAACGTATCTGCTATAATCGAAAGGGAGGAAAGGTGCTCTGGTTCAATAGGATTGTGCTTGTTGCTAGCCTTTTTGTCTTTCATCAGGACTATGAAGGCGAAGCACTCTGGAAAGAGGAAAAGGTAAAAAATTGAAACGCTTTATGTTCTAGAAACGAGATAAACAGGCTATCCTGATTTTTTAAATCTATTGACAAATCAGGATAGCCTGTTTATAATCGAACTAGTAAATATTTTTTTATGGACAAATGCAGCATAAGGCAGAAAAAGTCCGCAAGACTGGCCGATGTGTCCGCATCGGCCAAGTGATCAGCGTCTAGTCTAGTTAATCCGACCTAGACACTCATCTCCCCTAGTATGGGACAGAAGAGGTCTAGCGTCAAGCACAAGAAGGAGCTTGAAGCATGTTGCACGCTACCGAACCCACCAACCCTCGTACTCTTCTGCCTCGTGACCTTATTCCTTTCCAGACAGTTTGGCAACGAGGAGAAAGCCCTGCTGAAAGGCAAACGCCCCACCATTGGGAGGCAATGACCTGCGAGCTTTTTCTGCTCACGGAACGCCTCTCTCTGCTGCTTTCGACCATGTCGAAGATCATTGCTGATCTTGGGCTCGAACAACAAGAGTCGTATGCTCAGACCAAGCGGGAACGGTCGAATCCTCCCTTGCATGAACTTCGGTATCAGCGGAAAATGCGCCACTGGACGCAGGCAGATCTGGCCGATGCACTATACCAAATATGTTCACCAGAAGAAATCGAGCGGGGGCGTGGGATCGTGAATGCCAATATGGTTGGGGCATGGGAACGAGGTGAGCATCTGCCTGGTCTTTTCTGGCAAAAGAAACTCTGCTTGCTCTTCGACACCACCCCACAGCATCTGGGTTTTCTTCAGAGAGGGGAGGTAACAGCATGAACCTGGTCGAACAGCACGTTATCGGGCGCGATGACCCCCGTTTTGCGGCCATTGATGCAGCCGCCTTCAAATCCAAGAATTTGTACAATGCTGCCTTGTACGAGATACGGCAAGCGTTCATCCATCGTGGCACTTACCTCAACTATAGCGAGATGGACCGTCGCATGCAATCGCATGAAGCATATCGGGCGCTGCCGGCCAAAGTGAGTCAGCAGGTCTTGAAGCAACTTGACGACGCCTGGACATCGTTTTTTGAGGCTTTAGACGCGTATAAAGAAAACCCATCTAAGTTCGCTGGACGACCACGGCTTCCCAAATACAAGCACAAAACCGAAGGGAGAAATGTGCTTGTCTATACGCTGCAAGCATTGTGGGGGGGCCGGAGCAAAAAAGGGATACAAAGGCGTATTCGACCATCGGGACTGCCCATTGAGGTGCAGACGCGACAGCAGAGCATTGATCAAGTGCGTATTGTCCCCCGTAACGGCTATTATGTCGTGGAAGTGATTTACAGCAAAGACCCCATCCAAACGCCCGTTGACCCTTCATTTTGCATAGCCATTGATTTAGGCGTGACGAACTTAGCGGCGATAACATCAAACCGAGAGGGCTTTGTCCCTCGCCTGGTTAACGGTCGCACGCTCAAAGCCAGAAATCAGTGGTACAATAAACGTATGAAAGAGCTCAAAATGTGTCTTCCCAAAGCAGAACGAGACTGCGTCACGAAACAAATGCAGCGTATCACGAACAAGCGCAACCGGCAGATGGATCACTATCTGCATGCTGCGAGCAAGGCCATTATTGATCTGATGGTCAAAGAAGGCGCGGGCACCCTCATCATTGGCAAAAATCCCTTGTGGAAACAAGAGGTGGATAACGGGCGGCGCAACAATCAGAACTTTGTGAACATTCCGCATGCGCGTTTTATTGACATGCTCACCTATAAAGCCGCGCTTGTGGGCATCCAGGTGGAGATCCAGGAAGAAAGCTATACCAGCAAAGCCAGTTTCCTGGACCTGGACCCCATTCCAACGTACCGGTCTGATGATGAGACCGAGTATCCCTTTAGCGGCAAGCGGATGGGACGGAGAAACCGTCTCTATCGCACCAAAGACGGACGCAAGATCTGCGCCGATGTCAACGGCTCGTATAACATCTTGCGCAAACGTAGACCTGATGCCTTCTCGGAGGCAAAGGGAGTAGCGGCCTATGTAGTTCAGCCTTTGCGGTTAGCAGTAACCGTCTAAATCAAACAAAAGATATGGAGGTCTATGGATGTCCACGTTTTTTGGAACTATACTTACATATGATAGAAGCTTCGCCTGTTGGAAGACATCAGGCGATATCATAGTATTTCTAGAGAGAATACTGCATTAGAGGAGCAAGCGCTATGACTACGATACCAGGCGTCAAGTTGATCCCGAGAAGAGTTTTGTTTGGCAATCCTGAAAAAGCGAGCCCGCAAATCTCGCCTGATGGCACAAAGATGGCTTACCTGGCACCCGTCAATGATGTGCTCAACGTGTGGGTTGGCGAGGTAGGTGGGGACGACTACCGGCCTGTAACGCAGGATAGAGACAGAGGAGTACGCTTCTATTTCTGGGCTCTCGATAACAGGCATATCCTCTACATTCAGGATGTCGGAGGAAACGAGAACTGGCGTCTCTACGCCACGAACCTGGAAACAAAAGAGACGCGGGACCTGACTCCCTTCGAGAACGTCCAGGTGCGGCTGGTTGCCCATGATAAGCACTTTCCCAATGAACTGCTCATTGCCATGAACAAAGAGAATCCGCAGGTTCATGATGTCTATCACCTTGACTTGATCACCGGCGAGCTTGCTCTGCGGGCCAAAAATCCTGGTAATATTGCCGACTGGGTCGCTGATACAGCGTTTAAAGTACGTGGCGCGATGGTGGCTATGCCTGATGGTGGGCTGGAACTGCTGATACGCGATAATGAGGAGAGTGAGTGGAGAAAAATTGTGAGCTGGGGGCCGGATGACGCTCTCGGTAGCGGCTCTGTAGGCTTCACTAAAGATGGTCAGGCGATCTACCTGGAAGATGCGCGCAACGCCAATGCCGTCCGCCTGGTCAAGCTGCATCTGGGCAGTGGCGACCTCTCCGTTATCGCGCAAGATCCCCATTATGACGTTGGAGCGGTGATGATCCATCCCGATACCTATGAGGCGCAAGCCGTTGCCTTCAACAGGGATCGGGTCGAGTGGCAGGTACTCGACGAAGCGGTCAAGCGGGACTTTGACATGATCCGCCAGATCCATCCCGGGGACTTCGCCATCACGAGCCGCGATGATGCCGATAATACCTGGGTAATCGCCTTTACCGTCGATAACGGGCCGGTTGCTTATTACGCCTACAATCGGCGAAAGCAAAGCGCGGAATTCCTTTTCAACAATCAGCCTGAGTTGAGTCAGTATGCTATGGCGGCCATGCAGCCGGTGGCCTTTACCGCACGCGACGGTCTGACCATTCATGGCTACCTGACCTTGCCTCCTGGCGAGCGCAATAAAAACCTGCCGCTGGTGCTGAATGTGCATGGAGGTCCCTGGGCGCGCAACACCTGGGGATATATGCCTGAGGCGCAATGGCTTGCCAATCGGGGCTATGCCTGCTTCCAGGTAAATTATCGTGGCTCAACCGGCTATGGCAAAGACTTTTTGAACGCGGGCGATAGGGAATGGGGACGCAAGATGCATAATGATCTGGTCGATGCCGTCAACTGGGCCGTGGAACAGGGAATCGCCGATCCCAAGAAAGTAGCCATTTATGGGGGATCGTATGGTGGCTATGCGGCCCTGGTCGGCGCCACTTTTACCCCTGATCTCTTCTGCTGCGCGGTAGACATCGTCGGCCCAAGTAACCTGGTAACGTTAATTAAAACCATTCCTCCCTACTGGTCAGTCATGCTGGGTACATTTCATAAACGCGTTGGCAATCCCGATACTGAAGAGGAATTCCTGCAATCGCGTTCTCCTCTGTTCAGGGTTGATCAGATCAAGATCCCCATGCTGATCGCGCAGGGAGCCAACGACCCGCGCGTCAAGCAGGCCGAGTCCGAGCAGATCGTCGCGGCCATGAAGAGCAAGGGGATTGATTACGAATACATCCTTTTCCCGGACGAGGGCCACGGCTTCGCCAAACCCGAAAACCGGCTCAAATTCTACGCCGCCGCCGAAAAATTTCTCGCCCAACACCTCGGCGGGCGCTACGAAGCATAATACCAGCGTTACCGTTAATGTAAGGGTAGCCCTCGCGGCTACCCCTCACGACCCAATGCGATCTAATGCGACCCAATGTTATGCGATAGCAAGCTGATCCAGCCCTGATCACGCAAGTGGTGGTCCACCTTTTTTAAGAGGAGGTAAGCAATGATAAATGATGACCCGATGATGGTATTTGCAGGTAGTGGGAGTTTACGGCTCACCGCGCGCATTTGTCAGTACTTACAAATCGAGCAGGGGAAAAACGAGACCATCCGCTTCTCCGAGGGCAATATCTTCGTACGTATTCAGGAGAACGTGCGCGGGCGCCACGTCTATATCGTCCAATCGACCGTTTTCCCCACCAACGATAACTTCGTAGAACTCCTCTTCTGGATCGATGCCTTCAAGCGGGCGGGCGCGGCAACCGTCACCGTCCTTATCCCCTACTTCAGCTATGCCAAAGGCGACAAAAAGGACGAGCCGCGGGTCTCGATTCGGGCGCGTGTCTGTGCGGATGCTATTGAGGTGGCCGGAGCGGACCGCGTCGTCACGATGGACCTGCACGCGCCGCAGATCCAGGGCTTTTTCCACAGGCCGGTCGATAACCTGTACGCGCTGCCTATCCTCTGTGAGCGCATCATCGCCATGCAGCTCCAGGATATGGTCATCGTCTCGCCCGATGTCGGTTTTGCCAAGCAGGCCAGGCATTTTGCATCCTGCCTGGGCGTCTCTATTGCCATCGCTGACAAAGAGCGGCGGGGCCATGATGAGAGGGCCGATGTTTTGCAGATCATCGGCGATGTCAGGAATAAGACTGCCGTCATCGTAGACGATTTCACCATCTCAGGCGGCACGCTAGCCAGCGTCGCAGCCATGCTTGTCAAATACGGCGCGCGCGCCGTCTACGCTGCTGTGACCCACGGCGTCCTCACCGGCGATGCCGTCGAGCGTATTGATCGCAGCCCGATCAAACGCCTCTTCTTCACCGACACCGTCGAAAATCAACCGGTGCAGTTCTCAGAAAAGATCGAGATTGTCTCAGTCGCCTCGCTTTTCGGCGAAGCAATCAAGCGCATTCATAACCGCGAAAGCATCAGCGAAATGTTCCCTGAATATTAGCTGTTGGCGAACAGAAAAGGTGCGCAGAGGAAAATGTGGTTGGAGTTGCGTTAATATAGTAAATGCTGGTCACAAAGCGGAACGAAGGATAGCCTTTTTTGGTTAAAACCGCAGCATCATGACACAGCCGAATGGATGGTGTATAATGTAGCCGCTAATAGTAGCCTTAGTTAAGAGGAGTTCGCGCAATGAATGGTGACATGATAGGACGTGTCATCAAAGGTCGTTACAAGCTAATCGATGAGCGTGGGCGGGGCAGCTTTGCCACCGTGTACGTAGCGCGTGACCGGGAAAATAACCGTATCTATGCTATAAAAGTGATGCATATTGAACTCTCGAACGAAGAGGAACTGCTAGCTCGTTTCCAGAGGGAGGCCCACATCCTCCTGAATCTTAATGATCCTCATGTGGTAAGGATTATTGATTACGGGAATGATAATAATACGCATTATATCGTCATGGATTACATAGATGGTCAGAGCCTGAAATACCACATGTTGCAGGAAGGCCAGATGGACCCGTTGCATGCGCTCAATTATGCCCATCAGATAGCCGAGGGGCTGGACGCAGCTTACAAACAGGGGGTCGTGCATCGCGATATTAAGCCGCAGAATATCCTCATCAACAGCAGTGATATGGTGAAGATAACCGACTTCGGCCTGGCGCGTAGCCGAGAAACCGTCACTCTGACCCAGTCCAATGTATTTATGGGGACGGCCTACTATATCTCGCCGGAGCAGGCGGAGAGCGGGCGCTCGGCGGATACCCGCTCCGATCTCTATTCCGTTGCCACCGTCCTGTTTGAAATGCTGACGGGCCGTCCTCCCTACGAAGGGGAGACGGCAGTAGACATCGTAATTAAGCACATGAACGACAAAGTCCCTTCCGCCTGTCGCTTACGCCCCGGTCTGCCTATAGAGGTAGATTATTTTATGCAGAAGGCGCTGGCTAAATCGCCCTCGGACCGCTACGCGACCCCTCGGGAGTTTATCGGCGCGCTTGAACAACTGCAGGAGCGTATTCAGGCCATGCCTCCAATCGAGCGAGTTGCACGGCCTGGAGATGTCAATGGGAAGGCGAGCCAGGCCAAGCCTGCGGCAGCGGCACAGAAGGAGGCTCGCATCATCGTTATTGCCAGCGGGCAGTCTATTCCGTTGAATGGTGACTTGATGGTGGTGGGAAGGCAGGACCCGACCCTGGGGATATTCCCAGAGATTAACTTAGCCGACAAAACGGTCGGGCGGCGGCATGCATATGTGCGTTTTCAGCAAGGAAAGTATACCGTTGAAGATCTTAATGCTCTGAATAAGACTCGCTTGAATGGAGTAATTTTGGCACCGCATGAGGAGCGAGCCCTCAAAGATGGCGATGTGATACGTTTTGGTAGCGTTGAGGTGCGCTTTGAATTGCGATAAAGTTGTAGGGGTGCCCCTGGCGGGTGCCCGATCCAGATCGGGTGGCAGCAGGCTCGTTCCCGCGAACATCGCTTTTGTGTAGAAGGTATCGGTGGGAGAGATGAAACGCCGCCCCTATGACCGGAGGGGTGAACTGTTATGAGAGGATCGTTAATGATAGTTTTAGCAGCGCTTCCTGTTACTATCCAGGTGGTCGTGATTGCTGCCGTTGTCATTGTTCTCCTTGTAGGAGGAGGCATCTTTCTGCTGCTACGGAGCCGCAAGAATGCAGGTGGCAAGGCCGTTAGCGGAGTGAGTGATTGGCAGCGCCAGCAAGGAGCTGCGGGCGCGTGGAACCAGCAGGCTGCGGCAGGCGCGTGGGGTCAACAGCAGCAGCCAGGCGGTTGGGGCATGCAAAACCAGCAACAGCCACAACCAGGCGGTTGGGGTGCGCAAAACCAGCAACAGCCTGGCGCATGGGGAGCGGGCGCGCAGAATTCAATGCCAGGGCAGCAAAATACCGGTCCCTGGGGAGGTCAGAGCGGCCAGAGCCCGGCGCAACAACCAGCCTGGGGCGCTCAGAATGCCGCACAGCAGCCAGCCCAGCCAGCCAATCCGTGGGGCACGGCGGGGCAGGCGCAAAACCCGTGGGGACAGCCAGCACAGGGAGCTGCTCAGCAAGGGGCAGGAGCCTGGGGCAGCCCACCACAGCCAGCCGCCCAGTCGTCTCCCTGGGATTCCGCGCCCGCAGCCGCTCAGGCGCCGTCGTGGGGCAATCCTCAGGCGCAACAGGGGCAACCTTCTTTCGGTAGCAGTAATCCCTCCTGGGGGCAGCCAGCACCGGCAGCGCAGGACCCCTGGGCTGCACCAGCCGCGGCCTCTTCTCCACCTTCGTGGCAGCAGGGAGGCTTTGGGCAGAACATCTCCACCCCTGGCATGAAACCAGATTCGGGCGCTTTGTTCGGTTCTATGGATGCGGATAAAACCGTGCTGCGGTCCGCGGGCGCACCCGTTCAGCCGCCGGGAGCGGGTCTTGGCATTATCCGCGTCGAAGAAGGGAAAGAGCCCGGTCGCATTTACGAGATCCGCAAGGAATCACTCAGCATCGGGCGTAGCCGCGAAAGCGACATCTTCCTTGAGGATCTGGCCGTCTCTCGCCTGCATGCCTCCATTCTCAATATGGGCAATGGGAGCTATGCGTTGAAGGACGAGGGCAGCGCCAACGGCACAAAGGTCAATGGGCAACTGGTCAATAAGTATCAGACCTATCCGTTGCAAGATGGTGATCGTGTCCAGCTCGGTCAAACCGTGCTCGTTTTCGCCAGGCGCTAAGATGGGGCTTGTTGGGCGCATTCATCCGAGCGCGCCCACTAGCAGATAGAGAGGGAAGCAGCGGCACACGCGCATAATATTCACTGTTGGGGGTGGATGGATGCGCGCAGGTGGCTCGACAATACCATGCAGCAAGACGATCTAATTGGAAAAACGCTTGGCAATTATCGTATCCTGAGCACGCTCGGGCAGGGAGGAATGGCGCGAGTCTATAAGGCATACCAGGAAAATCTTGACCGGGAAGTGGCGGTAAAAGTGCTTCCCCCGTGGTATGCCGCAGACCGCAGCTTTGTAGAACGTTTCAATCTGGAGGCCCGCCTGGTTGCCAGGCTGTCGCATCCAAATATCGTAACGGTCCACGATGCCAGCGAGCAGCATGGTCATCTCTATATTGTGATGCAACTGGTGGATGGAGGAACTCTCAAACACCGCCTGGACCAGTTGCAGACTGAAGGCAGGGCGATGGAGGTGGCGGAGGTTGTCTCCGTCTTCACTCAGCTTGCCGATGCGCTGACGTATGCTCACCACCAGGGCGTGATTCACCGCGATATCAAGCCGGTGAACGTCCTCATGGATCGTTCAGGGCGGCCCATCCTCTCCGACTTTGGCATTGCGAAGGTTCTTGCCAGCACAAAAACGAACCTGACCCACCCGGGCGCGGGTGTGGGTACGCCGGAGTATATGTCACCGGAGCAGTGCCAGGGAGGCGCAATTGATGGGCGGGCCGATATCTACGCTCTCGGCGTGATGCTCTTTGAGGCGCAGACCGGGCGTCCTCCCTTCACTGGCGACAATTACCCTGCCCTGGCGCATAGCCACGTTTACGAAATGCCACCTCGGCCCAGCTCCATTAATCCGGCGATCCACCCTGTAATTGAGCGTGTGATTATGACCGCGCTGATGAAAAAACCGCAGCAGCGTTTTCAAAAAGCATCCGATATGGCCGAAGCTCTGGCACAGGCGTTGGCCGTTAAGGTTCCCCAGGCAGGATACGCCGGGATGCAGGCCGCCATACCCTATGTGACCCAGAAATCGCCCGTGCTGGATGTTCACCGCGGCGCACTCTACCCCTGTTATAAGTGCCAGCATCTCAATAAAGGCTCAACGCGCTTCTGCACACGCTGCGGCTATCCGCTCAAGCAATGCACACTATGCGGCGTCCATAACCCGGCTAATAACCGCTTCTGCACCAAATGCGGTCAGCCGCTATGAGCGCGGCCCAGGGGAACGCTCGGCTAATACACGTATTCATCTGATTGCATGGCATACAGGCGTTCCAGCATTTTACGTTGCTCGTCCACACGTTTGAGGTAGAGCATGGCTCGCTGTTCTGAGCTTAATGAAAGCAGCGCCCGTACACGCTCGACAATGAAGCTCGGCTGCGTGGGCTTGGTGATGTACTCGATAGCTCCCTCTTCGAAGCCTTGCATTTGCTCTTTCAAATGCACCAGCGCGCTCACCAACAACACAGGTATCTGCGGGGTAAGATGGTTGGCGCGCAACCAGTGTAATACATCCCATCCAGAGACCGGCTGCATCATCAGGTCAAGTATAATCAGGTGCGGGTTGAATTCTGGAATTACACGAATTGCCTCTTGTCCACTTGAAACTCCGAGAGCTTCAAAACCGTGGTGGTTCAGGAAAAAACAGAGCACATGTTGAATAGCCGCTTCATCCTCGACGACAAGGACACGGAATTTTTTGGCAGCTTCATACATTTATTTCACCTCTTCTATCCACCAGCATACTGAATACAACATTTATGTACGACTATGTCTTACCAGTGGGAAACGCACTTCAGCGACAGTATACTCCATTGGCTGCTCCTGGGGCCTGGTGCCTGTTTCAGTTCGTGGAGTTGGTAATGAGCTGGAGGCCACACGGCGCAGAGAGAACTTGCCTTCCAGGTCTCCTATAAGATGCTTAATCAGGGAGAGGCCCAGCCCCTCAAATGTTCCGCTATCGCCGCTTTCTTCGGGTGGGAGTTCGAAGAGCGGCCCCTTGCCCGTATCAATTACCTGTACGATCACCATCCCATCCTCCTCACAGCCGCGAATGATGACTGTGCCCCTGGATTGTCTGTCCAGGCCATGTTTAATGGCGTTGGAGATCATCTCGTTGATCACCAGAGCGAGAATGGTCACGGAGCGCGACGGGATAACGATAGGGCAGGGCTCGACTTGAAATGTAATATGCTTATCAGGCGGGCTCAAATTAGCATTAGCCACCCCGACGATCTTACGCGCAATGTCATCGACGCGGGCCTCGCTCACGTCTTCGTGCGCGAGCAGATCGTGGGTCGCGGCCAGCCCCTGCACGCGGTTCACGCTCTCTGAGAGCGTATTGCGCACCTCCAGCGACCTGGTGCGTCTGCGTTGCAGGGAAAGAATGCCGGCAACGGTGGCAAGATTATTTTTGACGCGGTGATGCAGTTCGCGCAAGAGCACCGATTTGAGTTCGAGGCCGCGCCTCGTCTCTTCATATAGCCGAGCATTTTCAATGGCGATGGCGGCCTCGTTGGCGAAGGTAATCACCAGTTGCATCTGCTCCGGGCTGAGCAGGTGGCGATGGCTGCTGTAGATACAGATGCAGCCCAGAATCTTCTGCTTGACCTTGAGCGGAACGCAGAGCACGGAATGGATCTCGGAAGAGATAAACGGGTCGCCGTGAATAAAGCAGTGCTCATCGCTATGGAAGCAGTCAACGGCCATGCTGGGGCGACCTGATTGAACAGAGCGCCCGGCGCAGCACTGACCCACGCCAATTTGAATACTGCTAGCCAGATTGCTATTGAGGCCGTAGTGGGCAAGGACATGCAGGCGACGGCGATCTGGATCAAGCTCAAAGATGCAGGAGCGTTCAGCGCCTGAAAGATGCACAGCCTGGGTCGTGATGATTTGCAGCACCTCATCCAGGTTGAGCGTGGACGCGATGATGGATGAGACGCGGTGCATGGTTGCCAGCTCATGAACCTTGCGGCGCAGTTGCTCGTCCGTTTGTTCGTAAAGGCGGCCATTCTCAATATTAATGGCGATGATGCCCGCAACGACCTCAACAAAGCTGATTTCGTCGCGGATAAAATCGCGTGGCACGCGTGATTGTACGCTGATGACGCCGATCAGGCGTTCCGCGTTGCCAAAGAAGATGATGGGCAGAGCCATCAAGCCGTGAAGTTCGATGGGGTAGGCTCGCGCCTCGGTAGCAAAATTGGCGTCACTTTGCGCGTCGTTGACCAGCAGAGGCCGCCCTTTGTCCGCCACCCAGCCGCTATAGCCCTCTCCAAGATGGAGGGTGAAATGCATCCCACCCAGGGGACGCGGCCCATTGGTGGCCCGTAGCGTCAGGACGCGCTGCAAATCATCATAGAAAAAAATGGAGCAGAGTTCGACCTGTAATTCTTCGGCGACGACCTGGGTGATGACTTCGAGGGTCTGATCGAGGTCCATCGCGGAGTTGCTGACGCCGTTAATGCGTTGCAAGGCAAGCAAACGGTGCTCCAGTTGTTGCGCAACGTGATTACTTTCAAGCAAAGATTGATCCGCGACTCCCTGGTAACCGCGGGTGAGTGCGAGCACATAGAGCGATTGCAGGCGGTGCAGGCGTTCGATAGCCTCAAGCAGTAGCTCTGGCTGCGTCCCCAGAATTTTTCTCAGTTCGCCTGAGAGCGCATCAATGTAGCGCTGTAGCCCGTCCAGGCGCGTATCTAGTTTGCCGCCCTGTTCCGATAGCCAGCGTCCCGACTGCTCAAACTGCGTAGAAAATGTATGATAGTCATCACAGGAATCGCTCGTGATAAGGGCGTTGAGAAGCAACCAGGCATCGCTCCCCTCTTCGGGTCCGTTGCTATCGCCTGAAACTTGCTGCAGGCTTACCCTCAGTCGAGCTATATGTTGTGCCAGGATTGATTCTAAACCGGCATCGTATGTCACTTTTCTTTTCCCGTCTCCTGCGTCCCACACTAACAATGACTATCCATCACCCTGCTTTGTACTGTTTATTGTAGTTGTGCTATCTAGCAGTGTCAAGCCCAATCTGGCCCTTGCTCAATTAGAGCCACGCAAGACAAATTTCCTACCCTCCAGCGTTTTTTTTACAAGATGGATGCAGATTCGTTATAGTGTGTGATAAGCTCAGGTTGAGGCAGAAGTCTGACAAGGGGGATTTTGATAATGAGATGCATACGCTGTGGTATGCCGCTTTCGCCATCGCATACACATTGCGCCAGATGTGGCACGCCTGTTACGGCGGGCGCGCAAGGTGCTGTTCAGAACCAGGCCCCCGAAGGCGGCTATGGTCCTGGAGGTGCGAATATTGGAGTTGCATTAAACCAGCAACAGTGGGGACAAAACGCTCCGGCTACTCCCTGGAATATCCAGCAGGTGCCTTTTACAGCGCAGATATCGTCACCCTCTTACCAGCAGAGTAACAGCAATCTGCCCCAGCAGTTGCCATTTCCCCAGGCAACGCCGCCTCTGGGCTCGCACGCCTCAGATGCAACTATTCCCTGGCAGCCATCGCCACAGCCCATGTCGGCTTGGTCTTCTGCCCCTGCTGCAATGACGCCCCCATCACAGACGTCTGGCCCGATGTCATCTTCTCAGCCATACTATGCACAGGCGGTAGCAATGCAAGGGAAGCCCCAGCCGTTTGTTCGTCCTATCGCGTCACCAAATGCAGGAAAACATCGCGGCAATCAGGGCTTTATTATCGCAGCTCTCTGCGTCCTTACCGGAGGGCTGCTTCTGGCTTTTGTCTATATTGTCTCATTGGGCTTGCCATCTGCCGCGCCAGCCGTGACGACTCAAAACAAAGTTCAGAGTACAACAGTGGCAAACAATGCCACCCCCACGGTATCCCCCAATACCGCCAATGCTTCGCCGACGCCTATCGCCTCGCCGACGCCGACGTATCCAGGTCAATCGTATCTTGATAACGCGCAGATGGCGAGCCAGGTGAATACAAGATCGGCCCTGCCCATTGTGCAAACGACGAGCTTTAAAGTGGGTCAGCAGATATTCGTTACCTTTGCGCTGCATCCTGGCGGCCATCCCGGGGCCGTGTGCCTGCTCTGGTACGTGAATAATAAGCAATTCACCCACTTTGAATTTGGTGTGGATGGCGTCTCGTCGCCAGCTTACTCCTTTATTACCTATGCAGGTAGCCCCGGACCGGCCTACGTGGAGCTCTACTGGGCGAGTTCGACGGCTTGTACCGATAAGATGCTGGCACAACGGGTCGATTTTACAGTGAACCCATAAAAAATAAAAGCTGTAGCGTCTACCCAACGATAGAAAAACATGGTATAGTAAACTCAATCTGTACCTTATCAGGTAAGTCGCGGACTTGTATGCTGTATCATCTATTACTCATCTAAATATATTGCTGAATGCTATGTGCTATCAGGAGGTTTTTCCATGAATTGCAGTTCCTGCGGTACCGCCATTGCGCCCGGTGTCACGTATTGCCCTTCCTGTGGCATGCCCACACCCTACTATACATCTTCATCGGGCTCAACGCCTTACAGCCCAACGGTAGCTGCCAGCCCGTATGGGGGAGGCAGTGGTCAGCCAGCGCAGCCGACCGAATACGGCCCCCCGATGGGATATCCAGGCTCACAGCCACAGGACCCGTACCAGGCATATAATGCCGCCCCGCCGCAAAATCCGTACGGCGCTCCGGCGAACGCACAGGTACCCTCTGCATATAACTATGGCAACCAGCCAGCATACCCGGCTCAGGGCTATGCTCCGGGAGTGCAGCCCGGCATGTATGGGGCCGCGCCGACTCCCAGGCGTCGCAGCAACGTTGGTGTGATTCTGGCGGTGATCGGCGCAATTGTCGTGCTGGCCTGCGTGGGAAGCATTGTTGCCGTGGCTGCATTGAGCAAAAATTCAAACCCCACGACCAATACGACGTCAACCACGAACACTCAAAATACGTCAAATAGTGTCAGTCCCTCCGGCCAGCCGATCTCCCCCGATGCGGCAGCCATTATTACCAACGCGCTCACATCATCATCCATCGACAGCAATAGTTTTGCGCCGACCCATCTCACAACGACGTTTACTCCTGGGCAGAAAGTCTATCTCACCTTCGACATCGATTCAAAGGGAAGCCAGGGGTGCAGCATTGCTAAATGGTATGCGGACAATCAATTAGTTGATACCAGCCCCCTTAAACATAACCCAGATTATCATGTGGCGTATTTTTCGCGCATATATGATACTGCCACACAGGGGGCGGTCGAGCTGTACTGGACAACGAATACCGATTGCATTGGCGGGCAACTGGCCCAGGTGGTGAAGTTCACTGTAGGCACCCAGACAAGCACTGGCGCGACCGCTCCTCTTGCAGCCATGCCGTCGGCGGCGATTGTTCCTGAATGGCAATAGCTGCTTTTGAGCCTTACGAAAACAGATGGAGGGGATCGTTAGATCTCCTCTAAATGTGCGATATGCAGAATTTCAGCCAGTTTAGCCCGTTCGGCTTCTGTGAGGGGCAATAATGGCTGACGTGGCCTGCCTCCATAGCCGGCTACCAGTTCAAGCGCGGCCTTGAGGCCCGGAACGCTGTACTTTGTGGTGACGGCGGCGTTGGGCGGAATGATACGCGCCTGTAGCGCCCGCGCTGCTTCAAGTTGCCCCTCCTCGAAAAGCGTTTGTACGCGACAGGTGGCGCGTGGGTAGATGTTGGCGAGGGCGGAGACGGTTCCAACAGCGCCCACAGCGAGCGCAGGCAGGAGAAACCCGGCGTTGCCCGCGAACACGCGGAACGATGAGGGGACGTTGGCAATAATCTCGGACAGTTTGGCAATATTGCCCGCGCTATCTTTCACTCCGATGATCCTGGGATGTTCCGCCAATATGCGGATGGTGGCGGCGTCCAGATCAAGTCCGGCTGTGCTGCCAGGCATATTGTAGAGCAGCATGGGAAGCGGACTGTTATCAGCCACGGTACGGTAGTGTGCGATCAGTGCCTGGTTATCCATACGACCACGGTAATAAAAAGGAGGCAGGACGAGCGCGACATCAGCTCCGTGACGAGCTGCCTGCCGACAATGCTCAATGGTTGTACGCGTCGACTGAGCGCCGCAGCCTGCAATAATGGGTGTGGTAATGCCAAGTTGCGTCACGGTTTCGCGCGCTGTCATAATCACTTGCGCGCGCTCGTCGTCGCTCAGATGAACGGCTTCACCGTTTGTTCCCATCAGCACATAGCCAGCAATGCCGCTATGCGCAAGCTGCTCCATATGCCGCCGCAATGTGATAAGGTCAAGCTCCTCATGGTCATCAAAAAAGGTTGGTAGCGGGGGATAAATACCGCCGGGTAACGTATCAAGCATAGTGTTGCTCCAGCCTGCATGAATGTGACGAAAAATTACTAAGTCTGAAGCATTATAGCATATAGCCTTGCCTCTATTGACCTGCCTCCTGTTTGACTCGCAATATATAAAGATATTGTTAAAACAGCTAAAGCATATAGTTGTGAAATGCTTCACAGACAAACTGTGCCATCAAGCATAGCATGCCTCTCAAAAGTACGTTATACTGCCAGCAAATATTGATGAGTGTGCGTATTCATAAAATTACGTCAATAAAGGAAGGAGAAAGATATGAAGCAAGTCCTGGTAAGCCGCTTACGGCTGTTGGTTGTGAGTGTATGCAGTCTCTTTATTATGGTGTTGTTTACTGCCTGTAGTGGCACCCTTGTTGGCACGACTGGACCGAATGGCAGCACTCAGGTGACAGGCTCTGTCGTTTCGGTTAACCCTCAGACGCATAGCGTGGTGCTCAATGTCAGTGGTCAGCAGGTGACCGTCAGCGGATTGACGGACGCGCAGGTGCAGGCGTTACAAACTCAGGTGGGCAAACAGTATACGATCCAGGTCACGCAGGCCGGAACCAGCACCTACTCTATCAACGCCGGTACCGATCCCCACGAAGATGACAACGGGACCCCGGGCATTACCACACAAAATACTCCTGGAGCCAACGAGCCCGGCTCGATTGAGTATATCGGCTCTGTGCAGAGCTCAGGCAACGGCAGCATTACGGTACGCATGCCTGATGGACAGGCGTTGCAGATGAACATTGTTAACGGTCAGAGCGACCTCGGCGATCTGAACGGCGTACTTCCTGGTGTGGGTCAACTTGTGCAGGTCAAGGCTGTTGCAAACCCTGACGGCAGCTTCATGCTCTCTAAACTGGATATGGCTAAAGCTGATGACGCGCAGCAGCAAAATGTTATCACCTATCAGGGTGTTACCACCAGCGCGGTTGGCGCGGACAACAAGCTCAATTTTAAAGTGGGCAACAAGAGCTTTAGCTACCAGATCGGCACCGGAGCGGACCTGAAAAATTTCGCCAATGCCCAATCCATCGGCAACAATATGGCGGTCAAAGTGGAAGTCGTCTTCAATGGTTCTACCGGCTCGATTATGAGCGTTGATAGCGCAAATGACTGATGATCGAGCAGAAAAGGGTTCCTCGCGCGAGGAACCCTTTTTGTTTAATGCAGCAGGGCAAAAGCCATGATGCCCACAGCAACCACAAGCACGATAGCGATGCCGAGCCATATTTTACGTCTCAATGCCGCCTGCTGTTCGGCATGCAGGCCCAATTCATGCACGCGGGCATCCTCAGCGGGGCACCAGCGGGCCGTGCCGCAATAAGGGCAGAGCGGGAAAAGCTCGTAGGGCGGACACATCCCGGCCCCCTTCCCTTTGTGGTCTTTCCCATAGCTATACGCGCCAATTTCGTAACGGATCTGCTCGCTTTCAAAAACGGCGCAACAATGCACGCAGCGCAACAGCAGGTACTCGGACCAGTCTGCAGCCTGACATTTGGGGCAGAAGAAAGGTAGTCCTGCCTGTGTGTCCCGCGAACTGAGAGAAGAGGGTTTCCAGTGGTGACGGCAGCGATGACAATAATAGGTATGGTCTTCTGTTTCGGGGGCGACGCCGCGCAACATGCCCTGTTCAAGCAACGTGCGAGCCTCCGCAGGTGCGAGCGTATAGGCTATATCGATCAGATCAATATGAACGGATTGACCGGCGCGAAAATCGGGAAAATCGTAATGGCGCTGACGGTCCCGCCGCGCCCCTGGCGATACAACCGAACTTGCTCGTCCTGCTGCTCCTCGCCGCCCGCTATCCGGCATACTGGCGCTATAATACCTCTGACCAGAACGTACATGTTCCGCATGCTGCATATCGTACTGCTTGCGTGCGGCAGGATCGTTCAGCGTTTGATATGCCTGGAGCAGTTCGCGCATGCGTTCATGCGCATCTTCCCCTTTATAGACATCAGGGTGGTACTGCAAGGCGAGCTTTTTGAAAGCGGCTTTGATGGCGTCCGATGATGCATCTGGTGTAACGCCTAACGCCGCGTAATGATCGATAAAATTATTCATGCAAGTCCAACAGTGCAGATACGAGATAATTCAGGATGATCCGTCAAAAAATGTGTATACGGCGAGACGCTGCACATACACAGATGATCCATCTACCAAATAGACGAATAAACCCGCAAAAAGGTTGTAATATGCAGCGTCAAAAGCACAAGAGTACCAGGGCTCTTCTCCATCATGAGAAGCCTGATCATGATACAAGAAAGGCTCGACTTGTTGGGTTGGCGTTCAACCAGTGGGCGTTGCGCTTCCTGCATATGATGGGCCAGCGCCTGATGATGATCTTCCCCGTTGCGGCTCGCCGGATCGGTATGCACCACCACTTCGGAGACGCCCTCGATCTCGTGAAAGAGGCGGTGCCTGACTTCTTCGGCTATCGCGTGCGCTTTTATCAACGTCAGCTCTGGCTCTACCTCAATATTTAGCACAATATGCAAGGTATGTCCCACCCAGCGCGCGCGCACATCAGAGACGCCCTCCACGCCTGGCACCTCCCTGGATAATGTGATGATGCGCGGGACAATGCGCGGATCTATCGCGTCGAGCAGGCGCTGGAGCACGCTGCGGGCGGTGGAGTAGACAACGGTTAAGATCACGATGGTAATGATAATGCCTGCGATAGGGTCCGCGATGGGTAAGCCGAAGGCCACACATACCAGACCGAGAAAGGCCGCCAGCGAGGTCAGGCCGTCGATGCGAGAATGCTGCCCATCGGCGATCAGGGAGACGCTGTTGATGCGCTTGCCCACGTTGATTTTATATTGGGCCAGCAGCTCGTTGCCCGCGACGCCCACCAGCGCCGCAGCCATGCCGAGCAACAATTGGGTAGGAGCGGTATGGCTAAACAGCTTTTGGATTGATTCGAAGGCGCTGAGGACTGCGCTGGCGATAATGACCAGCACGATAAAAATACCCGCCAGATCTTCGCCCCGGTAATACCCATAGGTGTAACGTTGGTTCGCGGCCCGATTGGCAACAACGAACGCGATCCAGAGCGCCACGGTGGTCAGCACATCTCCCATATTATGCAACGCGTCAGCGAACAGACCGGCGCTCCCGCCTATCAGGGCAATCGCGAGCTGAATGATCGAGACAAGAAACATGCCGAAGGTAGAAATCTGCACGGCGCGCAGTCCGGCCTTGTTCCCATAGAGATCGACGTTAACCTTGCCATGCTCGTGCCCATGTCCTCCATGACCGTGTGTATGACCATCATGCTCATGCTCGTCTTCATCGTGGCTGTGGTCGGTATGCTCGTGGCTATGAGTATCAATTAGCTCGTCGGTATGCTTATGCTTGTGGCTATCTAAATGATCGTCCATTGCTCACCTCCGCAGATTGGTTCCCTTGCCTTCTCTCTAGCTATTTTACGATATTGCCGGTGGTAAGGGGGACAAATCATACAGAGGATGGGATTTGATTTGGGGTGCGCAGCCACCTATGGGCTGCGCACCTCCTTCGGGTTATGCTTTCTTTGCAACGGGGAACTGAATCTCGGTCACATAAGAGTCGTCATCCTGACGTATAGGTTGTGAGCATTCCAGGTAGATTTCGCGATTGGGACCAACAATCGTGTAGCCATTGGCCTCAATCCAGCGCCCGAGAGCTTCGTATGCCTGGCTGAGCTTGTTGTATGCTCCCTTGTGAATGACGCTAGCCATTGTGGCGGCGGGAAGCTCGTAGACTTTGACACGTCCATTGGCGGCGAGCGGTTGTTTCAGGCAGACAGCCGCTTCCCCATCAATATCGCTCGTTTTATGCTCGTTGTCATGCCAGATCGCTACTCCGGTCAGCGCAATCACATCGACGCCAGAGCGGCTCAAGTGCCCGTGGACTTCATTGAAGAGGCGACCAATCTCGGGATAGCTGGGAAGCTTATCGCGAACCCCAGCGACCAACTGTGCATCAACCTGCTTGAGAATCACATCGTAGTTTGACATTGTATCCTCCATCGCAATCATGTCGAGTCGAGCTTCGATTCTTGTCAGCCGTTCCTGCTCCTCAGCTATCTGTTGCTGCAATTCGGCGCGTTTGAGCCGCAGCATGCCTTGAAGCTGTTCGGACGAAACTCCTTCATTGAGCACCTGACCAACCTGCTGGAGAGAAAAGCCCAGGTCTTTAAGCGCAAGAATGCGATTGAGCCTGGAAAGCTGGCTGGTTGCGTAGTAGCGATAACCGGTCGAGCAATCAATGCTGATCGGTTTGAGAAGGTCCATCTCATCATAGTAGCGCAAGGTTTTGATCGACACCTGACTCAACTTCGAGAAATCACCGATTTTCATCATACATGCGCTCCGTACGGATATTGTTTACCTATGTGTAGCAATTGCTTCTACAGAGACTTTATCATCTCCAGTTGCTGGAGGGTCAAGCCCTTTTGCCTTGACTTTTGACATGCTCGCAAATTCGTAAAAAGCTCTTTCTTCTTTTGCTAACACTATTGCGAGCTATCACTCTTCACCTGCTTGTGAACTGCTATGGTCTCGTTGCGCAACCTGTATATGAAGCATATAATAGTAGGGCTGAAGCGATTGTTGTATGTATTGGGAAGTAGAGGAGCATAAAACTATGGCACTACAACATCATCCCTCCATGACGGTTGAGGAGTACCTTCAACTTGATAGGCAGAGCACTGAAGCAAAATACGAGTATATTGACGGGCACGCGTATATGCTGGCAGGAGGAACGCCCAATCACGCCAAGATCAGCGGCAATATTGTTACTGCATTCAATAACTTACTTGCGCACCGTTCCTGTGGTGTTTATACCTCTGATGCGCGTGTACGCCTCTCGGAAACGCGCTTTGTCTATCCTGATATCACTGTAAGCTGTGATGGACGAGATCAGACCCAGGAAGAGACGATCCAATATCCTAAAGTCGTGGTAGAGGTACTTTCACCAGGTACGGAGAGATACGACCGGGGGAGAAAATTTGCCCATTATCAGCAATGCCCCTCCATTCAGGAGTATATGCTTGTGGACACACAGCGGCAATGGATTGAGGTGTTCAGGCGCGAAAAAAATAACTTCTGGCTCTACCGTGCCTTTGGAGCCGAAGATACGTTGGAACTGGCGAGCCTGGACATTCAGTTTTCGGTAGCAAGCATTTATCGCAATGTGATATTGCCGCCGGAAGATGATAACTTATAAATAGTGTAAACCACTTAATGAATTATACGAGGAATTTCTGCTATGTTCGATGTGGCTTCCTTATCTCCTCTGGTACAGCCGGTCGTCCTGGCTGCCGCTGAAATTTATTACAGGCATACTCAGCGCTGGTTTATTGGCTTGCTTATTCATGGATCGGCCTATAAAGGCGGCTTTATTCCTGGCTGTAGCGATATTGACCTGCGCCTCTATCTTGAAGACGAGGCGTTCGATCAATATGGTGAGTTGCCAATAGAGCTTGCCGCGGCCATTCATCGCGATCTGGCTGCTGTTGATCCTGCGCCGTTTCAGTATGTCCAGACCTATGCCTTCGCTAGTCATGCCTCAGGCGCAAAACCTGCACACTGGATTAGCGTCATCCCCGGCACGTATCACCTGCTAAAAGGCTCCATGCCTCATCCAGAGGCGACGGAGGCGCAGGTCGTTGCGCGTTGCCATCATACGTTGCAAAGCGTTCCCACCTGGATCGCGGGAGCTTCCAGACAATTGCTCGATCATGGTAGCGATAAGCTCCAGCGGCACGCCCGTTTCCGCTGTACGGAGGTCTGGCCGACGCTCTACAGCGTGCTGACACTGCGCAATGACGCGCCCTTTGCTATCTGGAAACTTCCTAAAGAGGAAGCTATCGCCTTAATGCCAGAAGATGAGCCGATGGGCAAAGCGATTCGTGCGTTCTATCACGCCGTCTACAGCTATTTTGGGGAGACGCGTGATCTGGACGATGCTTTACAGGTAATGCTCTGCGGCGTACGCTTTCTGCAAACCGCGGAAGAGTGGTATAATTTCAGTACCCTCAAGCGGAGTCGAGATAGCCACCAACTCACACTGCCTCCCTTGAAGGAAATATAGACATCAAACCTGAAGATGTCAAACGAAAATGCGTTAAGGAGCAAAAAGAGAGGAAGGATTCCCTTGCTTCCCGTAACTATAGAAGGCGTCAGAAGAAACTTTATTGTCAGCGCCAACTTGATGTATTCTGTCACGTTAATCGACGAAAGTAGGCAGCGTATCTTTGTCTTCGGCGTGGAGCGACACGAGGCGATGGCTATCGTCGCGGCACTACACGATCTCGCTCAGTTGCGTCCTCAGACCGTCGATTTGATGGTTGATACGCTCAAGCAGCTCGGCCACACGCTGGAAGAGGCGCGCATTGAAAAATTTTCTATGTTACCGCCGCTCTACCATCTTTGCTCCTGTACGTTGCGCTGGCGTAATGGCGGCAACGGGGAGGCTGCGCAAGAACAAACGCTGCATGCGCGTCCCGGCGATATACTGGCCCTTGCCCTGCATATGAAAGCGCCGATCTTCGTCTCGGACGAATTCGCCAAACAGATGGGGGTCCCTCTGGCAGAAGGAGAAACGCCGGAACTCCTATTCGCTAAGTATTTGCTCAGGCAAGAAGGAATCACGCTGCCAGAAGGCAAGAAACTGCGCCTGGGCTTTAGCGGGACGCCTCTGCGCGATGCCCTTGTCAAAGAGTTCAAAGCCGCGCTCCAGGGCAAGGCTCCCCCTTTCCCGGAAGAGGATATGCAGCAAAGGAAGAAAGAATACCTCACTTTTTTGCTTGGGGAAGAGGCTCAAGTTCGCTAGCGGAACCTAAGCCAGATGATTTATGAGAGGTTTGCTTTGCATGCTCGATTGCAGAGGAAAAGCTTGATATGAGTTATTTTCTCCTGCAATCGAGCATTGTAAATTGCATTAATGTGATACACTGACGCGTGAGTCGTCATAATCGCTGCTTTTGACGAAATCGCAGGCCGATGTGCTGGTGCCGCGTGGGAGGATGCGCCAGAACAGACCCTGCATGCGATGCCACTGCTTGAGAATATGTTCCGCGTGGCGGCTATGGGTCTTTCTGGCGTGCCATTCGATGATGGTACGTAGCGCCTCAGCCTCGTCGCAATCATCGATGCGGTGCAGTTCCACCAGTTCGGAATTGCAGCGCATAGGAAATTTTCCCACGTTGTCCAGCACGTAGGCGATGCCGGAAGACATGCCCGCGGCAAAATTGGGGCCGGTCTCGCCCAGCACGACTACCATACCGCCAGTCATGTACTCACAGCCGTGCGCGCCCACGCCCTCGACAACAGCGAGCGCGCCGCTGTTGCGCACGGCGAAACGCTCTCCCGCGCGTCCGGCGGCGAAAAGCTGCCCTCCGGTCGCTCCGTAAAGGACGGTGTTGCCCAGAATGGTATTTTCCTGCGAGGCAAAGTTTGCATCCGTAGGCGGTGCAATTACGATCTGCCCGCCCGTCATGCCCTTGCCAACGTAATCGTTGGCCTCTCCATGTAGCAAGAGGCGCATGCCGGGCACAGCGAACGCGCCGAAGCTCTGGCCCGCCGCTCCCTGGAAGTGGCAGGTAATGCTTACACCTGGCAGCCCCGTATTGCCGTAGCGCCGCGCGATCTCGCCCGCCAACCCGGCCCCTATCGAGCGGTCATAGTTATGAATGATGTGCTGCGTCAGCACGCTGCGCTCGCCCGCCAGAGCCTGCTCGGCGTCCAACAACAATTGTTCAGCTACCGGCGATGGTGGGACGCTGGCAACGGCGTCGGGCGAGAACCTTTCGGCATTGGCGACCAGCAGAGCATCCAGGTCGATATCGCAATCATTAGGGCTGTGCAACAGGTCAGCTCGTCCAACGAGATCATCCAGGTGGGCGATCCCCAGTTGCGCCAACCACTCGCGGACCTCTTCGGCGACCAGCGTGAGATAGTTGATGAGGTGCTGCGCTCTGCCGCTGAATTTGGCGCGCAGGTCCTCTCTCTGGGTGGCGATGCCGGTCGGGCAGGTGTTGAGGTGGCATTGGCGGGCCATATCGCAGCCGAGCGTTACCAGGGCCGCCGTGCCAAAACCGAACTCTTCCGCTCCCAGCATGGCACCGATAATCACATCGCGCCCCGTTTTCAGGCCGCCATCCACACGTACCCTGACGCGCTTGCGTAGCCCGTTGCGCACAAGCACCTGCTGCGTCTCTGCAAGCCCGCGCTCCCAGGGCATGCCGACGTGTTTGATCGACTGTAAAGGTGATGCGCCCGTCCCACCATCATGTCCGCTGATCAAGATGTAGTCCGCATGCGCTTTGGCTACGCCCGCCGCGATTGTGCCGACGCCAATGCTCGCGACCAGCTTGACACCTACTCGCGCTCGCGGATTGATCTGGTGCAGGTCGTAGATCAGTTGCGCGATATCTTCGATGCTATAGATATCGTGATGCGGCGGCGGCGAGATCAGCGAAACGCCGGGCGAGGTGTGACGTAAGCGCGCGATAAACGGCGTGACCTTCGCCGGCGGGAGTTGCCCGCCTTCGCCAGGCTTTGAGCCCTGCGCCATCTTGATCTCTATCTCTTCTGCGCGTACCAGATATTCAGCCGTCACGCCGAAGCGGGCCGAAGCCACCTGCTTGATCTTGCTACTCACAGCGTGGTCTTCCAATGTCTCGTGATACCAGGCGGGATCTTCGCCACCCTCGCCCGTATTGTTACGCCCGCCGATGCTGTTCATGGCGACAGCAATGGTGCGGTGCGTCTCGGGGCTAAGCGCGCCAATCGACATGGCGGAGATGACAAAGCGCGCCCGAATCGACTCCATCGACTCTACCTCTTCTAATGGAATAGGCGTTGCTGGCGCGAATGAAAGCAGGTCGCGCAGATTGGTCGATGGACGCTGGTAGACCATGTGCGTAAACTGGCGATAATCGTCAGGGTTGCCGCTCTGGGCTGCTTTCTGGAGAGCGCGCACGATGAGCGGATTGTAGGCGTGATACTCGGCATCGCGCCGGAAACGGTAGCGCCCCAGGTCAGCCAGTTTGCGCCGTCGCTCGTTCGCCCCGTTGTTCTCCTGCGGCTGTAAAAGCGACGTGCAGCGTTTGATGACCTCTGCGGCGATATGCTTGAACGTGATTTTGCCAGGATGGACGGCGGAACCGGCGAAGCAGCGTTCAACCATCTCGGGAGCAAGCCCTACGACCTCGAACTGGCCCGCGCCGACAATGTTGCGCAACGTCGAGATGCCCATGCGCGCCATGACTTTGCATAAACCATCTTCAATGATATGAAAGTACGACGCCACCGCTTGCTGACGCGTGATATGCTCCAGATGGCGCTCGCCTGCCAGCGATTGTACGCTTGTTATCGCCAATGTTGGTACAATCGCCTCCGCTCCATAGCCCAGTAGCAGGGCGATCTGGTGAATGTCGCAGGCGGCAGCAGTTTCGCAGAGAAGGGATGCCTGCATACGCAATCCACGCTGGATCAATGCGCGATGCACCGCGCCGACAGCGATCAGCATCGGGATAGGAGCATTCTCGGGCGTTGCCTGCTGGTCGCTTAAAATGAGCAGCGTAGCCCCTCCGGTTATCGCGGCGCTCGCCTCCTCAATCAAGCGTTCAAGCGCAGTCTCAAGGGCGTCGGGTCCGTCAGCGGTTGCGAAGGTTGCGCTTAAAGTATGGGTACGAAAGGCGGGATCGGCAAGGTTGCGCAGGGCGGTCAATTGCGTAGTGTTCAGCAATGGCGTCTCCAGGTGCAGGAGCCGCGCATGTTGGGCCGTTTCCGTAAGCAGGCTCTGGCGACGCCCCAGGTAGCAGTCAAGAGACATAACGATACGTTCGCGCAGAGGATCGATGGGCGGGTTGGTGACCTGGGCGAAACGCTGGCGGAAGTAGTCCGCAAAAGAACGCGATTGACAGGAGAGAGCTGCCAGAGGCGCGTCATCGCCCATACTCCAGACAGGTTCCTTGCTCTCCGTCAGCATGGGGCGCAGCACCATCTCAATATCTTCGTGGGTATAGCCAAAGAGTTGCTGCTGGGCGAAGAGCGCAGAGGTATCCAGCTCCTCGTCTGCTGGCTCGCCCAGCGTTGCCAGATGGGTAAGCTGGTCGTTCAGCCACTGGCGATAAGGCTGGCGTCGCGCCAGGGCTTCTTTGATCTCGGCATTACGCAGCAACAGGCCGCGCTCCACGTCAACCGCGATCATCTCGCCCGGCCCCAATCTGCCGTGCTCCATGACTTCGTGCGGCTCGCAATGGATAACGCCAGCCTCGGAGGCAACGATGAGCATGCCCTGCGTCGTCAGCGTATAGCGAGCGGGGCGCAACCCGTTGCGATCAAGCGCGGCCCCGACGAAGCGACCGTCGCAAAAGACGAGCGCGGCGGGACCATCCCAGGGTTCGATCTGGCCCGCGTGATACTCGCACCATGCCTGCTGCGCGTCGTCCAGTTCAGGATTCTGTTCCCAAGCAGGAGGTATCAGCATCTGCATGCTATGCAGCAGGTCGCGCCCCGAATGTGTCAGCAGTTCAAGCGCGTTATCAAGCTGAGCCGAATCGCTGCTGGCTGGCTGGATGACTGGCAGGAGATCCTTGATCCTGTCATCCCATAGCGGCGAAGCCAGGGTGCTTGCGCGAGCCTGCATCCAGTTGATATTGCCCTGGATGGTGTTGATCTCGCCATTGTGCGCCAGCAAGCGCATCGGTTGGGCGAGATGCCAGGCCGGAAAGGTATTGGTGCTGTAACGCTGGTGAAAGACGGCAATGGCGGTGGTATAGCGAGGATCGGCAAGGTCGAGATAGAAGCTTGCTAGCTGATTCGGTGCCAGCAGACCTTTGTAAACGAGCGTCCTATGCGACAAGGAAACAATGTGGCAATCGGTGATTGCAGCTTCACGCAAGCGGCGTTCGATCAATCTGCGAGCATAGTACAGCGTTCGCTCGTACTGCTCAAGGGCGAGTTGGGGCGGACAGGCAAGCAAGACCTGCACGATGGCGGGAGCGGTTGCCCTGGCCCTCGTCCCGAGCACTGTCTGGTCGAGCGGAGGGTTGCGCCAGCCCAGAAAATCCAGGCCGACGTTGATGAACGTCTGCTCTATAATCTTGCGGCTCTCCTGTGCTACATCGGGAGATCGTTGGGTGGAGGGCAAGAAGATCATGCCGACCGCCAGGCCGGCGGGATTGGCGACGGTAATCTGCTGCCGCTCAAGTTCCTCTAGCAGCAGTTTGCCGGGAAGCTGGGTGAGAATGCCCGCGCCATCGTATGTCTCGGCGTCGGCATCCTGTGCGCCGCGATGGGTGAGACGAGCCAGGGCTTCAAGGGCTGTGACCACGACCGTATGGCTGGCCTCGCCAGAGACGCTGGCGAGAAAGCCGGTGCCGCAGGCGTCATGTTCCCAACGACCGTCGTAAAGTGGGTAAGCGATATCATGCTCGTGCTTCATGCATTGTCTCCCGAAAAGAGATAGTCAACCAATGCTAGAGGCACCCGCGCTGGAGCCGGAGAGTTTTCGACCCTCAAACAGCGAAAGTCGAAGTCATTACTTATGTTGTGTGGACCCTGAAAAGGGCAGCTTCCACCTCATACAAGGCGCAAAAAGGCGCCCTTTGGAGCATCTTTGGAATATTGAGAGAGCGGCATAGCTCATAGCAGGATCAGCGATATGACTTGCTGTGCAGAGTATAACATATTCAAACCAACGAAAACAAGGGAGCAAGCACAGCCACCCAGTTTTTCGTTGAGAAAGGGAATATGTAACCTGTTGAAAGCGGGGCGACCCGCTTTGTGCTAGCGGACTTGATGCGCGAACTGAGCCAGAAAGCCCAGCGCGATGATCACGAGGCAAACGGCCATGATAATCAGCGCGGCGAGGATGACTTGCTGGCGAACGTGACTGGTACCGGGCTTGTCGGGCTGATAGGGGACGGGCGTGACCTCTTCCAGGTTGCGCAGGTCGTGCAGCATATCGTCCATCGATTTATAGCGTTTATCGGGGTCGCGCCGGATGGCCCGCATGACGACGGTTGCCAGCCTGGGTGAAATGTTGGGGTTGGAATGCAGGATCGAGGGCGGATCTTGCGAAACGTGCTGATTCATGACGGCAAAGACATTTTCTCCCTCGAAGGGGGGATGCCCACATAACATTTCGTAGAGCATAGCGCCAACGGCGTAAATGTCGGAACTGGCGGTTCCGCGCTCACCTCGGAGCTGCTCGGGCGACATATAGTCCGGCGTGCCCACTGTACCGGAGAAGCCGCGCCACGTCACGCGCCGCGCCCCTTCAAGCAACGCAACGCCAAAATCGATGATTTTGACGCTGCCATCCTGCTGAAGCATGATATTTTCAGGCTTAATGTCACGGTGAAAAACGCCATGTGCATGGCAATATGCCAGCGCATCGCAAATCTGAAGCGTGAGCTGAATAGCTTCCGCAGGGGGTAGCGGACCCGACGCGGCAAAACGCTCTTCCAGCACCTCGCGCAGGGTGCGTCCGTTGATATATTCCACTACCAGGTACTGCTCGCAGCGTTCTTCACCGGTGTTGAGCAGGGCCTGAACATGGGGATGTTGCAGGCGATTGCCAACCTCGGCCTCGCGCTTATAACGTTCAAAAACGGCAACGTTGCCGATCAAGTCGTCATTGGGAAATTTAAGCACGACTTCTTGCTGATTGTGCAGGTCTTGCGCGAGATAGACGCGATTCATCCCTCCATGCCCGAGCATACGAATGATCTCATAATGGTCGATTTGCGCGCCTGGTGCGTATACTGTTGTCATAAATCTCCGCCGCTATTCCGAACCGAACTGAGGCTTCCCTCAGTGCATTGTCACCTGACCCGTCTGAGGGTTCTAAGTATGCTGAAAGTATAACATACCAGGAGGGTGAGCTGTCACTTTCTGATAGGAATAGTTTTCACCCAGATGGTGCATGCAGTTCTTAATTTGCAATTGCTGTCAGAAAAGCGCGAAACCTTGACTTCCTCGATCAATGCTTGTATACTGGAAAAAACTCAACAGGTTTTACCAGACCTGAAGCGAGCGCTGAACGCCCCACTTCAACTCCATTAATTAACTTATGAAGAGAAGAGCAACCTTTATACTGATTGATAATTATTAAGCGATTGTATATGTTTGCCAAATTGTAAGATGTGGTTATTATGCTGCACCTGGAGATTTGCGCAAGGAGGATTACCAGTATGCCATATGCACCACTACCTCCAGATGGCCCCGTCGGTGATCTTATCCTCTATCCGGTAGACCGTTTGCGAGCCGTGGGCCAGCAGATCATTAGTGATGCTCAAGAAGGACTGAATCGCCACAATGCTGCCTGGGCCTCGGGTCCAACATCGGCCTCTAAATATGCCGATATTACCCCTCCTGATGAAGATACCATCCAGCCTCTGCATTCCGATAGCGGCATCCAGCCAGTCAAAATGGTGCTATACCCACATGAGAGGCGCCTGCGGGCCTCGTATGAGTGGCAACAGGCGATGGGGCAGATGCTTTTGAAGCTGGCCGATCAGATGGATCAGATGGATCAGCAAACGGCCCAGAATATAGCGAATATCTATCCTGATCCCGTCAGAGGCCCTCGCTAATCTTGCAGTGATCCAGATAACCAGTGCCACTCTGGCTAAGGATAGAGAACTATGAGTGACGACCTGAAAAGCCTCCTTGAAGAGGTGAGATATATCGTGGCTGAGCCACTCAGGGTTTTTCGCAAGTGGACCAGCCCGCTTGATCAGATTCACCAGGAATATGTGCAAAAATTTTATAACTCCGTTTTCTCTCTCTTTGAAGGAAATTATCCTTTTACCGGGCAGGGAGCCGACTCCCTCGCCCAACTCCTGGGCGACTATATGCAGGCCGAAAGCAATGAGACCGGCTTCGGGCCTGATGGCACCATGTCGGAAACTCTGGACCATGCAGCAACTCTCTGCGAGCGCGCCGCGGGCATTATCGAGCATGATATCGATACATTCCCTTTTAAAGACGCGCCGCCAAACGAACTACTTGGCGGTTTGATCATTATTGGTGGGAAAAAAATTTGGCTTCCAGACCTGGGAGACGCGCTCATCCTGGCGTTGGTTGCAGCAGCAGGGACAGAGATCATTATTACCGATGCCCAACAAGCTCAGTTGGACGATATGAATGCAGCCAAGCGCAACTGGAACAGTGATATGGAGAACTGGGCCGTGCAGCGGGAGCACGCTAATCCCTTGCCAGCAGAGCCGAAGGACCCCCAGAAGTTCATCGTCCCCGGTGCCATCATCTTTAACTCTGCCGATCCCGTAGAGGATGATCTTTTGAGTGAATGGGAGAAGGGGAACATCACCGATGAGGAATTTGAGACGGCCCTCAACCTGCACGCGACCTATCCTGGCCTGGACGCGGCTGATCTGATCGCGCTGGCCCGCGCGCTCTCAAGTGGGCGGCTCAGTTGGGGGAGGATGGTGCAACTCCTCAATCAACTGTGCGGGGGCCTCCCCGGCCTCGGCAGGCTCATCGTCGATTCTGAGGTCAATGGCAATCAGCAAGCCGCCAATTTGCTCCAGCAATTGCTCGAACAAGCAAATCTGGCCCGAAGTACCGACCCGGGAAATGCTGTGGGAGCGCAGCGGGTTTTGTCCGTCCTCAAGCAACTGGGGCTTGATAACGTCGCAGGTTTAGAGATACCTTCTGGAACCGAAACGCCGATAGATATCCTTTTGAATGATGGTACCGCCATTGAAGTTGGTGGATCAGGCAAGGCCGACGCTGGAACTCAGTTCGGCAACTACCGCAGCATGATTGGCAAGACGATTGATGGTATAAGGATCAGGAGCGTCAGAGTCTACATCGATAATGGAGGCGGAAAGGGGAAGGATGCTATGGATCTCGCTAAGACGTATTTCGGACCCGAAAACGTGTTTAGTTTTGAAAATGATATCTCATGCTGATCCGTGCTGTACTATGGAGCCGTCTTGCGTTCATCTTACACTGTGCGCTTGCAAGTGGACTTTCCGCTCAGCATCTAAGTATAATAGTACCGATTGGCCGACAGAGGAGAGCCGATCTCAAGAGAGGATTTCTGGCATGCTCTATACACCGCTTGTCTGCACATTCTACTTTCCGCCGGAGCCACTGACCCAGGAATGGCTCTGGAAGGTTTTACATACCCTATGGCAGCATGGGCTCCATTTCAGCCCTCAGACCACGCAGGAGGCTACCTGGAGCGCCGAGTTAGAGGGGAGCGACCGTCGCCAGATCTGGCATGGTAGCGAAGCCACTTCTAGCAGCGATCAAGACTGCTCTTTAGAGGAATTCATCCGGCGAGCGACCCGGGACGGCGTGGGTGCGACGCGGCTGTGGGATAGAGAGGTGGCGATGTTGTTGAGGCTTGACCCGGCTGGAACGGTTTCCGATGATCTTCCCGCTCCTCAGCAAGCCATAGGCCGGGTGCATCTCTGGATGGACGGCGGCTATCGCAGCCTGGGCTTCAAGCAGGTGCTTCCTCCCCAACCGCCCGGGCTTGAAGCTGGTCGGCTGTTGCTGCCGGCGCAACAGGCAGTACTGGCCTTCAGCCACTGGTGCGAGGTGCTTTGTGATGTGCTGGAGCCTGCTTTTGCCGCCGCCTATAATCCCGGCAGAGATATGACGTCCGAAGTATATTATCCCCTGGCGCAACAGGCGCTCACGACAGGACAGATCAAGGAGCCGCCTGCCGGCCCCTGGCTTGCCTATATAGCTGCGCGCTTCGTCAGCGATGAGTTGCTGCGAGCTGCCTACCATAAAGAGGGCTGCTGGCTCAAGCGCACCCGTAAGGATGGTCTTTTGCTGCTTACTCCATTGCCTGATTATACCTATGAGGCGGTCGAGGCACGATATCAAAAACACTTAGGTGATGATGCGAATCTTCGCCATAAAGAATACAAGCGGGCTGTGCAGCATTATGAGTACGCGCGCCAGATTTTCAAAGAGATCCCTGACGAGGATAGCGCACTCTCGATGAAAGCGGAGATCGAGCGCATCCAGGCTGTGCAGGATTTGCTGCAACAAGAGGAGCTGCCCGACCACGGCGAAATCTTGCTCGATTCTGAGGCAGGTCTCAAGGAATTGGGCGCAGAGCTCGCACGGGATCTGTCCCTGCCGGGTCACCATTCGACCAATCAGCACAGCATCCTCTTTATGCTGCCCGATAGTGAGTTGCGTTGCTGGCTGCGCGAGCGCCCGGAGGAGGATCTTCAGCAAGCGAACGAGAAGTCCTCCTCCATCCATCGCTATGTGCTTACTGTCCCGGCGGGCAAACATTGGTCACAGTATAAGGATCGCTCCAGGTACCTCCAGGACCTGGAGCAGAAGACGCGCACCGTTTTTGAGGCGCTCAAGGAGACAGGGCGGTATCACCTGGCTTTGCGCAACTACAATGGCGTTGTAGAAGAAACATTCGAACCGCAGGCGTAGGTGCGCTACTCCGTCAGCTCAACTGCGACCGGGCTGGCAGAGATTTGAGCTTTTTCTTTGTAATCCTCGGGATGCAGAATAGGTGTGCCTGTGATCAATTTACGAGCGTACAGGAAGGCAAAGCCGGTCACCAGCCAGGCCAGGGCGAAAATGCAGGCAATGATGGTATCAATCTGCGTTGAGCCGCCACCGGTGATGGCGAAGTAGAGCACGCCGATTAGCATAGCAACATTCAGCAGGAAGCCAAGCGAGGGAGCGATGACCGTTCCATAGACGCTGCGCCCCTTGACGCCCGCGAAAGCGACCAGGCAAATGATGCTGGTCATGCCGTAAAGCAGGAACGTGCCAATATTGGAGATCAGCGTGACCTGCGTCAAATTGTCGATGTTGAGCACGCCGTATGCGCCGATGATGGCAGAGACGGTCGTGAGCACGAGCACCGCGACATGAGGCGTGCGGTATTTGCCGTGCAGAAAGCCAAACACCAGGGGCAGCTCGGTATCTTTGCCCATCGCATACGTCACGCGCACGCCCGTATTCTGGCAGGAGAGAGCGGTGCCGACCAGCGCGATCACTACCGTGATTGCCAGGATGATGGTAAAGGCGATACCATTGCCGCCAAGCATCTGATTGCCGATGATGGTCGCCATATCGCCAATCGGCGCGCCAGAAGCGTACGCGGCAGCGAAGCCGGAGCCGGAGCTATTTTTGTAGAAATCGCCAATAAAGAAGTTGGCGGCAAAGTACTCAAAAAAGTAGAAGATGACGGCCTGGATTACCAGCGAGAGCAGCACGCCACGCGGGATATCGCGCGCCGGATTCTTCGCCTCCGCTCCCAGCGCGGTGGCGGATTCAAAGCCAACCACCAGCAGGATCGCTATCGTGGACTGGAAAATCAGTCCGCTCAGGTTGTGCGGCGTAATCACGCTCAACGCGGTAGGGTGAGCATAGTGCAGGTTAGGATGCGCCAGGCGGTACGCGATAGCCAGAGCCGAGAACGTTACCAGGGCGAGGATCTGAATAATATTGATCACGATATTGGCTAAGGTCGATCCTGTGACCCCGATATAGGAGATCAGGCCGACGATGCCGGCAAAGATGAGGCAGATCAGCACCTTCTCCCAGGCCGCGCTGGCAAAATCGGGATTAAAGGTCTGCCCGATATAAATGACGAGGATGCCCATAAATGCCACCATCACGCCAGGATAGACCCAGTAGTACAGGTGGGAGGCCCAGCCCACGATAAATTTGCTCAGGCGGGCAAATTTAAAGTGACGGTGCTCCTCGCGGTGCAGCACGGACGCTTCCGCGAAGTAATAAGAACTGCCAGCTCCCGCCTCCGGGTAACGTTTGGCGAGCGCGGCATAGGCTGTGGCTGTGAAGAGCGCGATGGCCGTCGCGATAAATACCGAGAACCACATATTCATCGCGGAGGATGGTGCAGCCTGCAACTGATACGTCGTCCAGAGGAACGCTCCTGGCGCGATTAGCGCCATAGCATTGATGGTGATACCGGTTAAACCCAGTGTGGGCTTCATACCAACGTTGTCCGGTACTTTCATTGCCATATACGATCTCTCACTTTCGTCTTATAACTATCTACCGCCTATGGCTCTGTTACCGCACCGTAACTTCTTGCGTTTGTACAATTTCACCAGTTTTATGGCCCCGTGAAAAAGCTATCATCCAATAAAAAGTATACTCAAGCTTCTATGTTTCTCATATAGACAAAACAGCAGAAGCTATAATATGAAGATTTGTGCAACTTGCACAAATCTCTATGCGTTTCTCATGTTCTTTACCAAAACATTGCCCTCCTTCCTTGAAAAAAGATGATTAACCGCCAATGCCGTAGAGACCCGATTGTATCGCGTCCGGTTTACCGCCGGTTCACCACTGAACTTGCTGAAACCATGTCGTCCAACGAGGCAATTCCTGGCAGAGAGCAAAGATAATACGCTTAAATGAATAAAACGTATTTATGATAATTTGTGGTATGATGCGTTTTATATAGAAAAAGGAGAAAAGGCGCTAAAGCGGACGCGATACAATCGGGTCCCTACAACGCGTTCAAGCGGCTGAGGCGATGGTTTCCTGGAGGGTTAGCGGTAAACCGGACGCGATCAATCGGGTCCCTACGAAGAGGTGAATTTGTGCAGTTTGTATATCCATTTAAATGATCAGCAATATGCTAGAATGGAAGGGAAAGAAGCAGGTGGTATGTTGTAGTAGCTTACTATTCAGACGGCCAACGCCGCTCTCGCGTCTAGCTTCGCTCAGGCCGTCTGTAACGAGTAGCACGGGAAGGATCGCTTATGACAGAACAGGGGAAGCGCAGGGAGAGAGACGCTCCGCTGCGTCAGGATATTCGTACACTGGGCGATGCGCTGGGGCGAGCCATCCAGCGTTATGGCGGGCAGGCCGCTTTTGCCACAGTCGAGCGGCTGCGTGGCAATTGCAAGCGGCTGCGCGATTGCGCCGAACGGCTCCCTCAGGCGTCGCCGGAAGAGGCTTTACAGCTCCAGACAGAGATTGATACGCTTGATCGAGAAATTGTGCAGATTGTTGAAGGGTGCGACCTGGGGACCGCCATCGATGTGATTCGCGCCTTTACCATCTATTTTCATCTGGTCAATACTGCCGAGCAATATCATCGCATTCGCCGACGCAGGCTCTATGAGATCAGCAATGCCAATCAGCCCCAGCGCGGCTCGCTGGCGGCGCTGATCGCTTTTTTGCAGAAGAATAACGTTGAGGCCACAGCCCTTCAGCAGTTGCTCAACCGACTCTCTATCGAACTGGTCTTTACCGCTCATCCCACTGAAGCGACGCGGCGCAGCCTGATCACCAAATCGCGCCGGATCGCCGAGTTATTGGAGATGCGTGACCATGAGGATCTATTAACGCCACGCCAGCGTATCCAGTGGCAGCGCGATCTGGATGGCATCATCGATCTGCTCTGGCGCACGGATGCTGTGCGTCATGTGCGCCCGCAGCCGGTGGACGAGATCAAAATGGGCATCTATTATCTGGATGAGGTTCTCTACGATGCGGTCCCGGACCTCTACAGCGAGTTCGAAGAGTTGTTAAAATTCGCGTATCCTCAGCTCGACGTGCCTCCGTTTCTGCGCCTGGGCTCCTGGATCGGCGGCGATCAGGACGGCAATCCCTTCATTGGTCCCGACACGCTGCTGACGGCTCTGCGTTTGCAGCGGGGCTATATCATCGAACACTATCGCGCGGCAATCGAGAAGCTGGCTATGGAGTATTCGCAATCGCTCAACCATGCTCATATCACGCTTGAGTTGCAACGCTCCCTGGAAGAAGATGCCGCGCGCCTGCCTATATATGACCGCGAACTTGGCCCGCAGACGGCGCTGGAACCCTATCGACGCAAGCTCTCCTTTATGTGGAAGCGGCTGGAAGCGACGCTCGCTCTGAGTCACGCTGATGCAGCGCAACTGTCGCAGGAGAGCGCAGCGCATAGACAACGCTTATCGGAAGCAGCTTATCACAGCGCGGAGGAGTTGCTTGACGATCTAAAGCTGGTGCGTGCCAGCCTGCTGGCGGATGGCGAGCTTGATCTCGCTCAGGGCGCGATCAGCAAACTGGTACGGCAGGTTGAGCTATTCGGCTTTTACTTCGCAGCTCTGGACGTGCGCCAGCATAGCGAGCGTCATGCCGCAGCCCTGGCCGAATTGTTACGTGTGAGCGGGCTAAGACAGGAAAATTATCTGGAGCTTACAGAAGATGAACGGATACGAGTGCTGGAGAACCTGTTGCGCGATCCTCGTATTCTGACGCGTCCGGGCTTGGACCTTAGCCAGGAGACGTGGCATATTCTCAACACCTTTCGCGCCATTCGCCAGGCGCGCGACGAATTTGGCGAAAAAGCTGTGACTTGCTATATCATCAGCATGGCACATACGTTGAGCGACCTGCTGGAAGCGCAGTTTTTCTGTAAAGAGGCCGATATCACCGATCTGCCTCTAGTGCCGCTCTTCGAGACCATCGACGACCTGAATGGTTGCACCGATATTTTGGAGCAAGCTTTCGCGCATCCCGATTATCGCGCTTACCTTGAAATTCCGCCCGCCAACGCCGCTGACGCGCTACCTTTGGTCAGGCGGGCGGATATGAATTACCTTGCCAATTGTCAGCAGCAGCAACAGGTGATGCTGGGCTATTCGGATAGCAGCAAGGATGGCGGCATCCTCACTTCTAGCTGGGAACTCTACAAGGCGCAAACGCGACTGGCCGAGCTTGGCGGACGTCAGCACGTCGATATCACGCTCTTTCATGGGCGTGGCGGCGCGATTGGCCGTGGCGGTGGTCCCATCTACGAGGCGATTCTTGGACAGCCGCCCGCTACTGTCAACGGACGCTTGCGTATTACCGAGCAGGGCGAGATGCTCTCATTCAAATACGGCCTGCACGAGATCGCCATTCGCAATATGGAACTGGTGGTTGCGGGCGTGGTGCAGGCGAGCCTGCCAGACGAGGTCATGAGCGAAGCGCAGGTTCATCCGCACCCCTCGGAGGCATGGATAGCGACGATGGAGCGGCTCTCTGCCAGCGCGCACAGGCGCTATCGCCAGCTCATCTACAACGATCCCAACTTCCTGAGCTTTTTTGAGCAGGCCACGCCCATTCTGGAACTGGGCTGGCTGAATATCGGTTCGCGCCCGGCGCGGCGCACGAAGGGGCGCGGCGTTGAGGATCTGCGGGCCATCCCCTGGGTGTTCTCGTGGATGCAGAGCCGCTACGTGCTACCAAGCTGGTATGGTGTGGGAGGGGCGCTGGAGGAGTACATCGGCGAAGATCCCGAACGTCTCGCTCAACTGGCGGACATGTACCGTGCATGGCCCTTCTTGCGCGCGTTCCTGGACAACTTGCAGATGACGCTCTCCAAAGCGGATATGCACATTGCTCAGCACTACGCCACGCTGGTTGACGACGAAGCCTTACGCCAGCGCATCTCGCAAAATATTCAGGAAGAATACGAGCGTACAAAGCGACTGGTCACGCGGATTGTCGGCGGCAGAGAACTGCTTGATACCGCGCCCGTCCTGCAACAATCGATTCGCCGGCGCAATCCCTATGTCGATCCTCTGAGCTACCTTCAGGTGGTGCTGCTGCGCCGCCTGCGCACGCTCGGAGGCCCACTGATGCCGGATCGTTCGGGGCAGGAACAATTAAGCGCCGAAGAAAGCGAACGGGCGCGTTTGACTTACGCGGTATTATTAACCATTAATGGTATCGCGGCGGGATTGAGGAATACGGGTTAATGTCGGGTGTGCGTCAATTTTTGCATAACGGGGATGCAAGGGGCGGCGCCTCTTGACTGGGGGCGCGGGGGCTGTGCCCCCGATATTTCTCTTTCCATGCCGCCGCAGGCGGCAGTACAAAAAATATAACGGCCCGATAATGTCTGAAGCGGAAAATATTAGGGTAATTTGAGGAATAACATGGATGTGCAGCGGCCTTATCAGGATGAACTGCTAGAGAAGCTTGCCAGGAGCGTTGAATGGCATGGGGTCCATGCTTATGGTAACCCGGACAGAGAGAATGGCTCTCCGCTCTACGCTCAACTTTGTCCCGCCATCGCTGCCGATCCCGCTGTGCTGGCGCTGATTACTGAAGCAGACAGAAATCAGCAGGTCTCGAATCTGTTATTTGCGGCGGTTCATTTCCTTCTGCTCAGCGGCGTACAGCATCCCTTAGCCGATTTCTATCCCAGCCTGAGCGCGTCGCCGCGTCCGAAAGAAGAAGCCTACCCCTTTTTCCGCGCCTTTTGCCTGGAGCATGCCGACGATATTCGTCGTTTGGTCTCAACGCAGCGCGTTCAGACCAACGAGGTTGGACGCTGTAGCGCCTTCCTGCCGGCCTTCGCACTGGTCTCGCGCCTGGGTCAGCGGAAGCCATTGGCGATGATCGAGATCGGGCCGAGCGCAGGATTGAACATGTTCTGGGACAGGTTCGGTTATGATTACGGCTCAGCGGGCTATGCTGGCGACAAAGCATCGCCTGTACAACTCCACTGCGCAACACGAGGTCAACTGCTGCCGCCATTGCCCGCAACAATGCCACAGGTGGTCAAACGTGTCGGCATTGACCTGTTGCCCATCGACGTAAACGATGAGCAGGCAACGCTCTGGCTGCGGGCGCTGATCTGGCCCGAACAGCAAGACCGTGCTCACCAGCTCACGCAGGCGTTAGAACTGGCTCGACAATATCCGCCCACACTGCTCAAAGGCAACGCCATCGACCTGCTCCCCGCGGTACTCGCTGAAATGCCAACTGATGCAACCCTCTGCATTTATCACAGCTATGCCCTCAACCAGGCCCCTAGAGCTATCCGCGAACAGGTCCTGGAGCTTATCGCTCACTATGGGAAAACTCACGATCTCTTTCGCGTCTCTCAGGAGTGGTATGCAGGCCAGGAAAAGGCTCAGGTTGATCTCTATCATTACCAACAGGGCGAGATCCAGCAAACGCTGCTCACCTACTGCGAAAGTCACGGGCGCTGGCTGGAGTGGCTCCAGCCGGGAGATATCTAGTATCAAAGAGTAATTTGATCGCTTTGATACTGCTCTGAGAGGAAACTCACCCCATCCTGGCAGGAAATGGCTATCGTTGCAGAGAGGATGAACGTTCCTGTCGGTGGAACATTGGAGAAATATGGGTTTTCATTAATTGTTTCTCTACCGGCAATAGGCTCTGGCTGCCAGGGCGCGCTAGTATTTGTGAGCGGCGATCTCCCATCAAAGTAACTATTTGTTTTCACATCTTGTAGGTCCAGATGAGTGAATTCCAAAGTGCATGGTTTCGAGTTGCCATTTGTTATCGTCAAATCCCACGTTTGATTATAGATACTTGAAGTATCCGTTGTAATAAAATTCACAACCAGGATAATATCGCCATTGCAATTGCTCACGCAATTTATATTCATGTTCTCATCGAAGGTGTGTGAGGAAGGTGCATTGGTAGGGAAAGGCGTAATTTTGGGCTGTGATGGCGATGAGGGCACAGCAGACGGTGTGCTTCCTAAATTCGCTGAGTGGGAATGAGCTGTATGCGGGGATATTGAATCTAAATAAAGTTTGACATTGAGCGATATCGAGATGAGAAGAATAACGAGTCCAATAAGATAGATCCATTTAGTGCTGCGTACGGAGCCTGTCCATTGAAAAAGGTTTATGCCGCGTAGTGAAGCGAATAGATCAGGGAATACTTGTAACGCACTAAAAAGGGTGCCAACGAGTCCAGATAGCAATTCAGCAAAGAAGAGAACAATATTTGTCTTATATTGACTCAGTCCAATTATAACGTTACAAATAAAAAAGATCAGGATGAGAATCCATCCAATGGTCCTTGAACTTCCCCCACCCTGTTGTGCCATATCTTAGCTTACCTCAGTTTCCTCTGGCGTCATATTGTAGATAAAGAAGTAATACTTTACGATGGTGCATCGACTTATTTTAGCAGAAAATATATCATGTCTATAATAAAAATGCAAATATAGATGCCTACCACCAGGTATTGCTGCTTGCAAATCGCTGGAAGATGCTACGCAATTTTCTGTTAGCTCATTGCGCTTTTAAATCATGGCTGCAACACGGTAACGGCCCAGCGTCCAAAGTACTTGATGGTGCGCGCATGGTGTTTTACCAGAATATCCTTGATCATCTCTACTTGCTCGGATTTCTCAGCCTGCACGTTGATGATGTGCCTGCCCCGGCGCGCCTCCTCTACATAGATCAACACATGCGCGTCATCGTCGGAAGCGACGGCTTGAAAGACATCGGCGATGCGCGAGAGGAACGAACGCGTCACGGCGGTATCCTCGACGCTTTCCAGCACCTCCCGGCTCTTTAAAAAATGGATGTCCTCAGCGGCAATACCGGCCTCCTGTAGTTCGCGGATAGCGCGCTGCGCTTCCTGATCGTCTTCAATAACGGCGATAACATAGTTCTTAGGATAGGCAGCTCCTGCCCGCAGAAACGGCACCTCTTGCTTTTTCTCTAGCTGCCTGTCGATTTTCTGGACATCCGGCCTCTTCTCTGTCTCATCGCCTGGCGGTACGACGAGCATAGGTATGTTGGTCTGATCGATAACGCCTGAAGTGACGCTGCCCATCGCTAATCTTTTTAGCCCGGTTTGCCCCCTTGTCGCCATCGCCAGTATATCGTATCCACCCGGCTCCTCCGCGACGCCATGCTCTGCTGCGTCAACGATTGCTTCAACTACATCCGGGCTGATAACCGTTGAGTAGGTCAGCGCCAATTCGGGATTGGCTGCGTGAGATGCAGGCAGCTCTTCATGTATATGCTCAGCTACCATGTGCAGGTAATGCTGGGCTCTGCTGGTTAGCCGCAGCTCCTCGTCGTCGCTCTCAGGGGCCTGGGCTTTTACGACTCTGAGTAAATGGACTATGCCAGGGGAGGGGGCCGAAAGCGTCGAGCTTAAAGCAATCGCGGGCGCGAGGGCGGCTTTGGCTGCGATGGAACCGTCCAGCGTTGCAAGGACACGTACCGGTGTGCGCCTGTTCTTGGAGGGCTTTATGTCTGGTATGGCTCCTTCGCGTAGCAACAGGATCGGTACCGAGCCGTGGCGGATCACGTATTCGGCCACGCTGCCCAGTACCAGGCGCGTCACGCCCGTATAGCCATGACTACACAGCACGATCAGGTCGCTATTTTCGGCTGCCGAAAGAATGGCTGAGGCGGCGGAGCCAAAGAGCACCGTTGTCTTTGTCTGGATGCCCTCAAGCTGCGGAGAGCGCGCGACCTGTTCCAGATACCTGTTCGCGTCATTCAGATGCGTGTCCAGCACGCTCTGCTTGAACGATGGCTGCACCATCCGCGTTGACAAAAACATTGTGGACGCATCGACAACGTAGACGAGTTGTACAGTACCCTTCGCTGCACGGGCAATGCAGGCGGCAAAAGGGAGTGCCTGTTCTGCCCGTTGTGAACCATCAAGAGGCGCAAGGATTTGCTGAAACATGATATGACTTCCTTTCACCGAAAATACCACTTTGCATCTGCAATATCTGGCGTGTAGCCTGTGTCAATAAGATGCTCGCGCGCTGCAAGGAGGATACATTGCAGATAAAAAAGTTGGCGCGAGCCGTTCCGCATGAAAAAACAACGTTTGAGAAGCCCTGAAAAATACAATGATCAATTTGACAACTGCCCAATCTGCTGCTATCCTTAATGCAGGCGCAAGCCAATCAATCATCTTGAAAGGTTCCGCGTTCCAACGCCTTCGGACGCGATAAATCGGGTCCCTACGGAGGGGTGCGGAGTCGAAGTAGCCTGACCCGCGTTGATCGAACAGAGTATAAGAGTGGCGACCGACAGCGATCCGAAGCAGAGTGGAAGTTCGGAATGGAGATGTGCTCTTAGAACGCCTTCGTGAGCGGCTGACCGAAGAAAACTTTGCTGGTTCGCCAGTAAAGTAAGTAGGGTAGGCGGGTGGTTCCCGCGCAGCATATCAACCAGGAAAAAGAGGTCTTTCCGTCCTCGCTACAATGTGGTAGGGCAGCGAGTCGCTGACAAGTGGCCTGCTATTACAGACGGCCAACGCTGCTGACGCGCTAGCTTCGCTCAGGCCGTCTGCAAAGAATGGCTTCTCATTGGAGATCGGAAGACAATTAGGGTGGCACCACGGGTGTGTACAGGGCCATATTTTTACATCCCTGCACTCTCGTCCCTTCAATGTTCGGGAAGGGGCGGGGGTTTTTTATTGCCTCCTCTCCTTCCACAAGTTCATTTCGTTGAAGGAGAAACACACAATGGCAACCAACAATCAGGGTAGCATGACCCAGACCACGACCACCGTTCAGGACAAAGCTCTCGACCTGGCTTTGCAAAAGCTGGCAGCCGTCGAGGTGCCGCAGGGCAAAAGTATCGCGCTGGCTTTCTCCGGCGGTCTCGACTCGACGCTGTGCGTCAAGCTGTCGCAAGAAAAATATCACGCCAGCGAGCTTACCGCCATTAGCGTTGATGTCGGGCAAGGCGACGAGGAGATCCAGACCAGCATCGAACGCGCCCAGAGGCTAGGCATTACGCCGCTGATCATCAACGCGAAAGAGGAGTTTACGCAGTACTGGCTGACCAAAGCCATCTGGGCCAATTCCGACTATAACGGCTATCCCGTCTCAACTTCAATGACGCGCCAGTTGATCGCGGCAAAAGTGGCAACAAAGGCGCTGGAACTGGGCTGCGATGCTTTGATGGAAGGCTCAAGCGGTAAGGGCAATGACCAGTATCGCATGCATAATGCCTTCAGCCTGTTCGCTCCTGGCGTTGCGATCTTTGTGCCGGTGCGCGACTTCGACCTCACACGCGGCGAGGAGCAGTTGCTGATGGAACACTTCGGCATGCCGGTCGAGGAGTTGATCGCGGGCGGCGACGATAAGACGATGTGGTGCCGCTCGATTGCCAGTGGTGGTATTGGCCTTGATACCGAACTCCCTGACTCGATCTGGATGTGGCTCGTACCACCAACCAAAGCGCCTGATAAGCCCACTACTATCACACTGACCTGGCAGCATGGCCTTCCCGTGGCATTGAACGGGGAGGAGTTGCCGCTTGATCAGATTATTGAAAAGTTGAACGTCATCGGCGGCGCGAACGGCATCGGCAAGATTGACATCTTCGAGGATGGCATCATGGGCCTCAAGTCGCGCGAGATCTACGAGGGTCCGGCTGCTACGATCCTGCTGGCGATCCATCGCGATCTGGAACAATATACGCTCACCAAAGAAGAGATTCAGCTCAAACGCCAGCTCGACGCTCAATGGGCGCGCATGGTCTATCATGGCGAGTGGTTCCACCCCTTAAAGGACGCGATTGACGCCTTTATCGCCAGCACGCAAAAGGTGGTCAATGGCGAGTATGTCGTTGATCTCTACAAAGGCAACATCGATATTCGCTCGCGCTCGTCTATCAGCGGCCTCTTCTTCCCTGATGTACGCTCAATCAGCAGTGCGAGCTTTAACCAGAAGGAGTGCGCCCCGGCGGCCCACCTGCGCGGCCTGCCTTACGAACTGATCGCGCGCCGCAACAAGGAAGCGGGTATCGTATAATCCAATCAAACAGGCAGGGGCCTTCCTAGCAGCCAGCCTGAGCGGAGCTAGATGCGGTAGCGGCGTTGGCTGGCTGTATAGCAAGATGGGCTAGCCCTGCCCTTTTAGATAGTGTTTGCTGGCGGTATCCCTGCGTGCTTGCGCTCTGAGTGATCGCGCCTGCGGCGCTCACACACTATTTTGGAATCCAGGAAAGCTGACGCTTGCACGTCAGTGCAAGCGCGCCGCAGGCTCGCGAAAGGGCCAGGGTGACGGGAACCAAACGCCTATCTTATAGGGAAGAGGTATATACCATGTCTAAGTTGTGGCAGAAGGGCTACAGTCTTAACGAGAAGGTGGAACAGTTCGAGGCGGCTCAAAACAGCCTCCTCGACAACCGCCTGATCCGCCACGACGTCTGGGGCTCGCTCGCCCACGCCGCAATGTTGAAAAGCATCGGCGTGCTGAGCGAGGGCGAACATCAGACGCTACAAACAGCCCTATGCAGCATTTTGGAGCAGGAAGCTGCTCACGAGTTTACGATTAAGCCATCCGATGAGGATGTGCATACAAGCATCGAGAATTACCTGGTGGCAACGGCGGGCGCGGCGGGGAAAAAAATCCACATGGCTCGCTCGCGCAATGATCAGGTGCTGGTCGATATGCGTCTCTACGCGAAAGAGCAATTGCACGATGTGAGCGCGAAACTGTTTGCGCTCTGCGGCTCGCTGCTGGAATTTGCCGGAGCTCACGCTGACGTGCCAATGCCCGGCTATACGCATATGCAGCGCGCCATGCTCTCCTCCGTTGGTCTGTGGGCCGCCGGTTTCGCCGAAGCACTGCTTGACGATGAGCAATTGCTCTCAGCAGCTTATGCCGTTGCCGACCAATCGCCGCTTGGTTCGGCGGCTGGCTACGGCGTTCCCATCCCGATAGATCGTCAGCAGGTCGGCGATCTGCTTGGTTTCTCCCGCGTGCAGAACAATGTTATTTATGTGCAGAACAGTCGGGGCAAGGTCGAGGCGGCTATCGTGCAGTCGCTGGCGCAGATCATGCTCGACCTGAGCAAGATGGCGCAGGATATCCTGCTCTTCTCCACTGTCGAGTATGGCTTCTTCCTGATCCCGCAGGAACTGTGTACAGGCAGCAGCATTATGCCGCAGAAGCGCAACCTGGGCGTGATGGAGCTGGTGCGCGCCCGCACGCAGACCATGCTGGCGCTCCAGCAGCAAATTCTTGGCATCGTGAGCGGCCTGCCCTCCGGCTACAACATGGATTACCAGGAGACCAAGCGGCCCTTTATGGAGGCGTTGGAACTGGCACAGGAAAGCCTGGAAATCTGCCAGCTCGTCATCAGCAATATCCAGATCAATGCCGAGCGCATGATCGCAGCCTGCACCTTTGAGCTGTTCGCCGCGGACCGCGCCTATAGTCTCGCCACCGAGGCAAATCTGCCCTTCCGCGACGCGTATCGCATCGTCGGAGCGGAGGTGCTGGCGCAACTGGATCGCCGCATCCCCTTCCCGGTCGAGAGCCAGGAGCAACTTGTGGCGCGTCTCAAAGCGCGTAACCACCTGGGAGGCGCGGGCAACCTCGGACTGGAGATCGCTCAGCAACGGCTAGAACAGGCACGCGATGCCTGGAAGGAACGCGACACCAGCTTCAAAACGGCGATCCAGCAGTTGATCGACAATTGCAATGTAGGGGTGATAAAGGAGTAATGTATGTCAACGGTTGTACTGGCGTATTCTGGCGGCCTGGATACTTCGGTCGCCATTCGCTGGATTAAAGAGCAATACGATCTGGATGTGATCGCCCTCACGATTGATGTGGGCAATGATCGGGATCTACCCTCCATCGCCGAGCGCGCCCGGCAAATCGGCGCGGTCAAAGCTCTGGTGGTCGATGCTCGCGCCGACTTTGTAAACTACTTCGTCTGGCCCGCGTTACAGGCAGGCGCTATTTACGAAGGAGAATATCCCCTGGCAACGGCGCTGGCACGGCCACTGATCGCGCGTTTGCTGGTTGAAGTCGCGCGCGCGGAAGGCTCGGTGGCGGTGGCGCATGGCTGTACCGGCAAGGGAAACGACCAGGTGCGCTTCGACGTGTCCATTCATACGCTGGCGCCCGATCTCAAGATCATTGCGCCCGTGCGCGAATGGAGCATGACCCGCGATAACGAAATCGCGTACGCAGCTCAACATAACATCCCCATCCCGGTCACCAATGCCAGCCCGTACTCGGTCGATCAAAATCTGTGGGGGCGCAGCACCGAATGCGGCATCCTCGAAGATCCCTGGGCCGAGCCGCCGGAGGATGTCTATGCCTGGACCGCCAATCCCGATACGTCGGGAGTGCAGGAACCGACGTACGTGGAGATTGCGTTCCAGCGTGGCATTCCGATTGCGCTCAATGGCGAAGAACTGGACGGGGTAACGCTGGTCGAGACGCTCAATCGGCAGGCGGGACAGCATGGTATTGGACGCATTGACCATATCGAGAATCGCCTTGTCGGCATCAAGTCCCGCGAGGTCTACGAAGCTCCCGCCGCCGTTGTGCTCCATACTGCTCATAAGGCGCTGGAGGCGCTGACGTTGAGCCGCGATCAACTCCGCTTCAAAGAACTGGTTGTCGGCGAGTATGCGCGTTTGATCTATAACGGGCAATGGTATAGCGCGCTGCATCAGGACTTAGCGGCTTATGTTCAGAGCACGCAACGCTTTGTGAGCGGCACAATTCGCATGAAGCTCTCACGCGGGCACTGCGCGGTAGTTGGGCGCAAGTCGGAGCACTCGCTCTACAGCCACAGCCTGGCGACCTATGATACCGGCGATCAGTTCGATCATAACGCCGCCCTCGGCTTCATCAAGCTCTGGGGCCTGCCGCTCAGCACCCAGGCTCAGGCGCAACTCCTTCCCTCCATTGGGATCGAGGGCAACCTGCTCAATGGGGCGTCAAAGGTGCAGATTGCGCCAGGAAATGAGAAAGCAAAAAGTTAAAGCGTGCCTCTCGTCTAGAATAATGAACCTGGTTCTCTAGATTCATCAACGCGATGTGCCAGTTTCAGGGCTTTTCCGTTGTCGTCATGCTCGCAGGGCTTCGCCCTGCTCGCAAGGGGAGAGAGGTGCAGGCAACGCCGCATCGCGGCGTTGCCTGCACCTCTCTCCCCTTGCCCTGCGCCCCGTTCGGGGCGCGAATCCCGTCGGCAGGAGTCAGAGGAGAGGACAACTGAGAAGCCCTGGGTTCAGTTTAAACACCCTTGACAAATAAAATTTATTGGCTGATAATTAATAATCAGATCGTCTTTTTATTAATCGAGGGAGGGCAATGGCACGAACCGTTAGACCAGAACAGTATGCAGCCAAACGGGCGGAAATTCTCAACGCGTTCCAGCAATTGATGCTTAGCAAGGGGTATGAAGACATGGCGATCCAGGATATCCTGGAGAAAGTGCGGATCTCAAGTGGAGCCTTTCATCATTACTTCGCCTCGCGCGGAGCCTTGCTAGCAGCTTTTATCGAGCGGATCGAGGAGGAGTCGGGGAAGCCGCTCCGAAAGCTTATCGATGACCCTGAGCTAAGCGCCCGCGAAAAATTCCAGGGCTTTTTTGACACACTGGACCGTTTGAGAATGGAGCGCAAGGCTGAAGTGGTCAGGATGGGACGTGTCTGGTATTCCGATAGCAATGCCGTTGTACGTCTGAGAGTGGGTGAGGCGCTTGCCCGACAGCGAGCGCAACTGCTAGGCGAGATCGTCCAGCAAGGTATTCAGGAGGGCAGTTTTGTCGTCGCTTATCCTGACAAAGCCGGGGAAGTCATCATGGCCCTGTTACAGGGGATGGGAGACAGGCATGCTGAATTACTGTTCACCCTGGATCAGGCAAGCCACAATGATCAGCGTCTCATCGCAGAGATCGTCACTACCCATGCCGCCTATATGGACGCCATCGAACGCGTATTGGGCGTACCAGCACACACCTTCTACCGCGCCAGTGCCGAAGCCGTGCAACTCTGGTTTGATGCGATGCGAGAGGACGATCAACAATAACATCCAGGACAAGACTCCTGGCGGGGTTATAACATGCTCTCCACGCCCAATCGGCAAGCGAATGAACCAGCCGATAGAGCGCGCGACAAGGAAAGTGAGAAGGATCATGAAAACAAGTCTTCAGGCAGAAGGACCAGCGTTTATTCGAAACCTCGTAGTACTATCTGTGATTGGACTTGTCGTGTTTGGGTTGCTGCTGTTTTTGCCAGCGTGGACGTTCAATTACTGGCAAGCATGGGTTTTTATCGTTGTCTTTAGCCTCTCAACGGCGCTTCCTAGCATTTACTTGAGCGTGAAGAACCCGGCAGCTCTTGAGCGGCGTATGCAGGCCGGGCCAGCGGCGGAAGCCAGAACCGTGCAAAGAATTATCATCTCTAGTGCATTTCTGTTGTTGCCGGCGATGATGGTGCTGAGCGCCTTCGACCATCGTTTTGGCTGGTCGCCGGTGCCGGTGGCTATCTCTGTGATTGGGGATGTCCTGGTGGCGCTTGGACTTGGTATCACCTGGCTTGTGGTTATGCAGAATAACTATGCAGCTGCCAACATCACGGTGGAGTCGGGCCAGAAAGTCATCACCACCGGTTTGTATGGGCTCGTGCGCCACCCGATGTATGTGGGCGTACTGATTATGATGGTGGGCATCCCCCTTGCGCTCGACTCCTTGTGGGGTCTGGTTATCATCATCCCTGGCGTAATTGCGCTCGTCTTCCGCATCCTCGATGAAGAAAAGATGCTCAAGCAGGAGTTAGGCGGATATAGCGAATACACGCAGAAGGTACACTATCGGCTGGTGCCATACGTGTGGTGAGGGCATAAAAACAGAGAGGGTTGTTTCCCTCTCTGATCTCACTATAACACGCATGTCAAGCGGAAGGGATCGTCCAAAGAGACGGTCTTTTTTGGCGCACTTGCGGCTATACTTGCAAGGGAGCAAGTTTCCTGTAGGGCTGCCGATGGAAGGGCGACCGTTCCATATCAAGGAGGCAAGTATATGCTGTTCAGGCGCTACTTTGTGCTGCTCGCCGCTTATCTCAGGCCGCAATGGTGGCGTAGCCTTTTGCTGGCTGCGCTACTGATCGGCAATACCGGTCTGCAATTGCTCAATCCGCAACTGCTGAAGATGTTCATCGATACCGCCCTGGCGCGTGGCGTCTCGCTGATGCTGCTCGTTGTGGCGCTGCTCTACTTTGGCATTGCCCTGCTCAAGCAGTTTGTGTCTATCGCGGATACATATCTGGGGGAACATGTAGCCTGGACGGCAACCAATCGGCTACGCGGCGATCTGGTCGCGCACTGTCTATCGCTGGATCTCTCCTTCCACAAAGCTCATACGCCGGGCGAGTTGATCGAACGCATCGACGGCGATATCGATACGCTCTCCAATTTCTTCTCGCGCCTGCTGATCCAGCTCGTTGGCAGCGGCCTCTTGCTGCTCGGCATCGTGGCGATCTTCTTTCAAATTAGCTGGATTGCAGGCGTGGGCGTAAGCCTGTATGCCTTCATTTTTCTCAGCGTCATCATCATAATGAGCAAGCGGCTCGTCCCGCTCTGGGTTGCTCAACGGCAGGCGAGTGCGGATTTCTACGGCTTCCTGGGCGAACATCTGGAGGGGACGGCAGAGATTCGCGCTAATGGTGCGACCGCAGCGGTAATGCACCGCTTTTTCCTGCTGCTCCGCTCATGGTTTCCCATCACATTGAAAGCGCGTATGGCGACGACCAGGCTGCACATTGCCAATTTCGTGCTGATCTCCGGCGGGCTGTTGCTTACCCTCGTCCTGGGTGTGTATTTGCGTAGCCTGCAGCCGGCAACGGTGACCGTTGGCACTATTTTTGCTATGTACAGCTACACTTTTCTACTGATCGGCCCTATCTGGTCGATCCAGGCGCAACTTCAGGATCTGCAACAGGTTGAGGCATGTATGCAGCGCATTGACGAACTGCTTGGCACCACTTCGGCGCTGCATGATGGACGTGAGACGTCACTGCCACAAGGGCCGCTCTCCGTAGAGTTCAAGCATGTTACCTTCGAGTATGATGCTGGTGTACCTGTGCTGCGTGATGTGAGCTTCTCCGTTGAGCCGGGGAAGATACTCGGTGTGCTGGGTCGTACCGGCAGCGGCAAAACTACCCTGGCGCGCCTGATTTTCCGCTTCTACGATTCTCAGCAGGGTTGTGTATATGTCGGCGGCATGCCTGTTCAAGAGATGCGTTTGCAGGAATTGCGTCGGCATATCGGCGTAGTGACGCAGGATGTGCAGCTTTTTCAGGCCAGTGTGCGCGACAACCTCACCTTCTTCGACCGCGAAATCCCCGATGAGCGCATTCTGGCAACCATCGCAGCATTGGGCCTGTCCGCCTGGTATGGCTCCTTACCACAGGGGCTAGATACGATGCTGGGAACTGGCGCTGTCGGCCTCTCAGCCGGAGAAGCGCAGCTACTGGCTTTCACCCGCGTCTTCCTGCATGATCCAGGAGTGATCATCCTCGATGAAGCCTCGTCTCGCCTTGATCCTCCAACAGCCGCTTTACTAGAAAATGCTATGGACAAGCTGTTGGCCGGACGTACGACCATCATTATCGCTCATCGCCTCTCGACCGTGCAACGCACTGACGCTATCCTCATCCTGGAGCATGGCGCTTTGCTCGAATATGGAGAGCGTGAGTCGCTGGCGCGCGATCCTTCTGCGCATTTCTTCCGTTTGTTGCAGACCGATCTGGAAGGGGTGCTGGCTTGAAAATGATGCAACTTTTGTGGCGGCTGATCTGCTATCGTCCCGGCAGCTATGCCTGCAAACCGCTGATGATGCTGGCGTGTTATAGCGAACGCATCATTTTTGGTCTGGTGATGCAGGCATTTTTCAACGCGTTACCCACACAAAAGCAGTTAACGCCCGCTCTGTTCCTGATATTTTTGCCCTGGCTTATCGCCATTGCCATGCGCCTGCTCATCGTCTACGTGACAACGCATGGCATTGTTCGCTTCGAGTTCGCGGTTGGCGGCCTGTTGCAACACAACCTCTTCCAGCGTATTCTGGCACAGCCCGGCGCACGTAGTCTTCCTGGCACGATTGGAGAAGCGATCAGCCACTTTCGTGACGATACCGGCGTGGTGGTCGAACTGCTTGGCAGTCTGGGCGATGCCTTCGCTCTTTTCGTCTATTCAGCAACTGTTTTTATCATTCTGCTGCACGTTAACGTGATAATTACTCTACTCGTCTTTATCCCGCTCTGCTGTGTTCTGCTGCTGACACGTCTGGCGCAAAAGAGGCTGGAGCGTTATCGCATCGCCAGTCGCGCGGCCACAAGCGCCATTACGGGAGCCATTGGCGAGATCTTCGGCGCGGTCCAGGCCATTCAGGTTGCGCGCGCTGAGCGGCATATCGTCGCTCACTTCAATATGCTGAGCAATCAGCGGCTTATAGCAATGTTGCGAGATCGCGTGATGTCCGATGCGCTCGATGCCTTCTCAGAGAATGTGATTGATATTGGCAAAGCACTAATCCTGGTATTTGCTGCCCTCCTGCTCTCCGCTGGTCAGTTGCGTCCTGGCGATCTGATCCTCTTTATCACCTATCTGGGTATCGTTACCGATTTTTTCAACGATATGGGGCGGCTGCTCGTCCAACTTACGCAGACGCGCATCTCGTTCGAGCGCCTGGTGAAGTTCTTGCAGGGAGCGCCTGCACATAAACTCGCCGCTCACCATGCTATGCCCCTGTGGGGAAATATACCGGAGCTTCCTCGTTTGCCTCAGACCATCTCACAGCGGTTGGAGACGTTGGAGGTGCGCAACCTGAGCTATCGCTATCCAGAGACGGGACGCGGGATCACGGGCGTTAATCTGTGGATCAAGCGGGGAACACTGACTGTGATTACAGGGCGTATCGGCGCGGGCAAAACGACCCTTTTACAAGCCGTGCTCGGCCTGCTGCCAAAAAACGAGGGAGAGATCTGCTGGAACGGTCAACCGGTTGCCGAGCCAGCGACGTTTTTTGTGCCGCCCCATAGCGCCTACACCGCCCAGGCACCTCACCTATTCAGCGCTACGCTCAAAGAGAATATTGTGCTGGGTATGCCGGACGAGGCCATTGATCTGACGAGCATTGTTCATATAGCCGTGCTTGAGCGCGATATTGGAACTTTCAAGCATGGGCTGGAGACGCAGATCGGCGTTCGCGGCGTCAAACTTTCGGGGGGTCAGGTTCAGCGTACCGCTATAGCACGCATGCTTGCACACCCGTCCGAATTACTGATCTGCGATGATCTTTCCAGCGCCCTCGACGTAGAGACAGAGCTAGCTCTCTGGCAACGTCTATTTGCAGCCAGAAAATATACTTGCATTGTCGTATCGCACCGTCGTTCAGTGCTCCAACGCGCTGACCAGGTAGTTGTTTTGAAGGACGGCCGCATCTCAGCCGTCGGTTCTCTGGAAGAGTTGCTGAAAAGTAGCGCAGAGATGCGGGACATCTGGGCACAACCAGCGCAGTGAATATTAGTTCTGTAGGGCAGGAGCCAGCCCTGCCCTGTGAGGTTGCATCCCTGTTAGAGGGCAGGGGCAAGGAACTGCCCCTACCTTGTATAGGAAGTAGGATTAACTGAACACAGACAAAATGTTATCAGTGGGGGTGGCGCCTGCCGGAGCTGTAATTTTTACCGGCTCGTTGAACTTGCTATAGTCGATCACGATATCAGAATCGGACGTGATGCCCGAAGAGACACCTGTGGAGCTGGTCGTTGAGGTTGCGCCTCCATTTATCGTTATTCCCATCTTGAGTTCCATGCGGTGGACATAAGATGTCGCCTCATCGATCCAGAGGTCCAGCGTCAACTTGTTGATGGTGATATTGCTCAGAAGTTTGTTGATATCCGCTTGTTGGCTAGATGGCAGATTCTGGCCGGTCGCATTGAGCAAGTCTGCCAGCGCATCTTTGCCAAAAGTGACTGTAATATGGCGCAGGCTTGCCCCGTTGAGCGTTTCGATGCCACGATCTGTAAAATTGGCCTTCTGTGCCAGGGCTAAAAGCTGGTTGTAGCCTGTTACATTCGAACTGGCAAAAGGATTGTTGCTGGAACCTTTAAAAAGGGTGTTATTTAATTGGTACCACTTCCCTTTGGAATTCTGGATATAGAGCTGTTGGCCCATCATGACCATTGAAATGGTGATATTGATGTTCTGATTAGCAGTACCTGTATTGAGGGTAAGCTGCATGGAGGACTGATCGGGCAGGGCAATATCACCGGTCATTTTTACTTTGGCTGTGCTCTGGGTAGGCGAGGTCGAAGAGGATGTGCCCAGATTGATGGTACTTGTGGAGGTCGAGTTCATCACTACATGTTCAGTCTTGAGCTGCTTCATCGCGCTATCACTGCTCTGCAGCAGCGCGAGGGTCGATTTGCTGGCATTAACGCCCGGGATACTACAGGCCGTCATGAGCAACAGGAGCATGCCAAGTGCCAGTAAACCACTGTATCTCCGCCTAACTTTCATCAAAGCTTCCTTTCAAAATAGAAAAACACTAATTGGGGGGTCGCCAGACTCTGTCGGGTACTCATGTTGCTTACATTGCGTAGCGTTTATTGAAAAAGGCTCTTTTGGGTTGAGAACCTGCGTTACGCCAGTAAGCCTCAGAATACACATCAATAAAATCTCTAGTAAGTATAACGATTAACTGATCCTTTATATCAATAATTACCTGGTAAAATATGGCTATTAACGCAAATCGGAGTATTTACTCGTATGTGAGCATACTCCGACTTTTAGTGATCTAACAGGCAGCAACGTCAGACTGCGGCTTTCCTTGCCTGCCGGTCTATCTGTTCGGCTGCGGCGATATCGTCCTTCATCCAGCGCGCTCCAAAGATGCCGATAAGGCCCGCGATCACCAGCGCGGGTGTGCAGGTCACCAGCAGAGCTATGCTCAGATCCTGCCCGGCCAGGCCATTCTTGAAGTGCAGGCCATGAGTGGGGTCGAAGTTTGTCGCCAGGACGCCAACCAGCGTGGGAGCAAAGGCATCGCCTAGCAGGTGAGCGATCAGCAAGGAAATAGCCACCGCTGAGGCTCGCAGGGCCGACGGTACCACATCCTGCGTTGCCGCCGTGCTCGGCCCTGTATAGACGGTAAGCAGAAGCGTGGTGAGTACAAAGAAGATGGTAAAGATCGGGACGTTATGGATGGTAATAGCCAGCATAAACGATGGTGCGCCCAGCAGAAAGCCAATGCCGCACACCAGTACGCGCGCCCCCTGGTGATGGCGATTGAGCATATCGGACACATATCCACCTATCACCGTTCCCGCCATACCTGCCAGCACAATCACAATGCCAGAAAAAAGTCCCGCCTGAGCGGAAGTAAAATGAAAAATGTCCCCTTGCTGTAAGTATGTTGGCAAGAAAGTGACGTTCACGCCCAGCACGAAGAAGGCGAAAATCTGCATCAGAATCAGCACCACCAGCGTCTTGATGCGTAGCAAGCTTTTCAGTTGCGTCATGGTATTGGAAGGGACGCCCAATGTGTGTGGTGGCTCTTCCACTTCTGGCACGTTGCCGAGTGAATGGGAATCGAGATCGATTGCCTCCTCGTCGGCCTGGTTGCGCCGCGGCTCGCGCACCTTCCATGCCAGCAGCGCCAGCAGCAGACCGGGGATGCCGGTAAAAATAAAGAGTAATCGCCAACTGCCAGGATAAAGGCCCGCGATGGCGCCACCCAGGGCAAAGCCTGCCAGTATCCCCACGAGTTGAGCGACACTCCACCAACTCATGATCCGCGACCGTTTCTCGCGGCTGAAATAATCGCTCATGAGCGCGGTGCCGGCGGGAAAATAGCCCGCTTCACCAATGCCTAGAAACATACGCGCGAAGAAAAGCGTGATAAAGTTCGTAGCCAGCGCGGTGGCGGCAGTAGCCACGCTCCAGGCGGCGACGCAGCTCGCAACGACGTTCTTGCGCTTGGCCCGATCCGCCCATATCCCCAGAGGCAAGGCGCCAAGCGTATAGATGATCAAGAAGGCCGAGGCAATATAGCCGATGCCGTCAAGCTGAAAGTTAAGCTCTTTAGCAACAACATTCGCGGCTCCGGTCAGAATATTGCGGTCCAGGTAATTGAGGAAGCTGATCAAGAACATGACCCAGAAAACGTAACGAGCGTAGCCAGAGGAAGGGCGCTGAGACGTTCTGGTGGTCGTGGCGGTAGGTGGAGCAATCTCACTCATGTATGCCTCCAGAGGATGAACGGGTAATAGACATATGCAGGCCGAGGTTGGTCCCGCTAGCGGTAACATAACATAGTTGAATGCGTTTGCATAGCCATTAATTTTTGGGTACCGCAATATATGGCTGGCGCATTTCCACTTGACATCTTCGGGTGTGATGGTATACTTCCCCCTCAAGGGAGGCGGCAGGAGCTATTATATCGACCCGCTAGGGCTTGAAACTATCCAGGAAGCTCCAGGATTTCAGATCGCGCTCCAGATGGAAGCGCAGCAATCCGTGCATAGCCGACTCTATCTCCGTTTGCAGACGCCCATCGAGGCGGAAGCGGGGGAAGTGTTCCCAGGACTCGCTGCGCTGCAACAGGCGCAACACTTTCAACGCATTCATTGAGAGCGCCTGTCCCCATAGATGCGAGCAGCGGGGGCAGAGAGCGCCACCCAGCGAAGGGGTAAAGCCATTCTCTTCCGGTTGCAGCTCGGCGTTACAATGGGCGCAGGTGCGAAGAACCGGCTCGTAGCCGATAAATGAAAGCAGATTGATCTCGAAATAACGCATGAGCAGCAGCGTGCGTGTATGTTCCTGCGCAGAGGAAAGCGTTCCCTGCGCGCGCTGCTGTTGTACTTCTATGGCATCGGCCTCCAGGCCGCGCAACGTTTCCAGCAAGAGGGTATAAACGTCGTGGTGGGGAGTGTCGTCCTCGATAAAGCGGTCGATCAGTTCTGCCAGATAAAAGCCGCAGGTCATATGCCAGAGTTCGGTGCGCAGGTGGGGGAAGTTCTCGTGCGCCTGTGCCTGGGTCACAATATCGAGGTTGCGGCCCTGAGCCAGGTGGAGCTGGCTGCGACACAATAGCTCAAGATGCCCCGCTTTCCTGCTGCCGGGACGCCGCGCTCCTTTGGCGACCGTGCGCATCTTTCCTTTGTATGGAGTGAGCAGCGTAAGAACCCGATCAGCTTCACCCAGATCGGAATGTTTGAGAATGATGGCCTCGATAGAGTAGGTACGTGCCTCGCGCATGATGAGTATCCTGAAAACAAAAAGAGACGTGACGGACGCCACATCTCTTAATAAGGAGGCGACGAGCGGATTCGAACCGCTGGTGCAGCTTTTGCAGAGCCGTGCCTTACCACTTGGCGACGTCGCCGGGAAGGGGAGCGGGAGACGGGGATCGAACCCGCGACTTTCTCCTTGGCAAGGAGATGCTCTACCACTGAGCCACTCCCGCAATTGCTATTTTGGTGCCGATAATTTCGTTCGCGGTATTAAGATATCACACCTTTAGCGAATTGTCAACAGTTTCTCGTCAGAAAGAGCAGTTTTATAAAGAACTCAACAGCTCTATCAGCCGCGTCCAGGATGCCATTGCCCCTTATCTGAGATTGATGCGCTCCGAGCAGAAAAAGACGCTTGCCATTCAGGAACAGATCAAGGAATTGAATGCCGTCGTCGCCTCACTGCAAAGCGAAACCGAAACTCTGTAGGGGCAACCCTTGTAGTTGCCCTCATGTCTACGCATGATCGCCGCTGTCAGCTAAAATCTGCCTGCGCTGAACGCGATATTGACTATAATCACAGTAAGGCAGGCAACGCCGAAACCGACCAGACCGCCATAGCCGCCGACGCCGCTTATCAGGATTGCCGCGAGAGGAATAAGCAGACAGAGCGAGACAATAGCCAGCGCCAACCTCATACCTATAGGAGCTGGAGTCTGAGAACGACCGTATACTTTTCCGCCTGGCCTCTGCCCCATAATCTGGCTCACCCTTTGGGCGATAGCCTCAACGAGATTATCATCAAGCGGGCTTTCCTGTTGCTGACCGGAACCGTATGGAGTGCCGTATTGCTGACTGCCTTCATATTTGCCGTACTGAGCTTGCTCGCGCATCGGTTCACCTGCATCCATCTGTGGCATCATATCTATCATCATCCCTTCTGGTTGTAAGTTTCTTTTCCGGTACAGTATTTACGCAGGAGTTTGCGCAGGGTTGTAGCGATATGCTGTCTGGCTGTCATGTCAATAACGATTGCATTATTACGTGTGGTACACTATAAGCGCGAATTCGTTATTTGCTCAGGTTGCTAAGAGCCAGCCGCTTGCTATGCAGACCGCCAACGCTGCTCTCGCGCTCCCACGATGAATCGGGGGTTACAGCTCATGCTGGCTGCAATGACTGGCTATGGTTATTTTTTAGGAGGATCACCCATGTTTCGCTTTACCGTTCTTTACGGCCATCCTGAGGACCCCGCAGAGTTTGAACGCTATTACCGCGAAGTCCATATGCCTCTGGTAGGGAAGATCAAGGGGCTTCAGGGCGTGTCAACTACGAAATTTGAACCGGGGCCGAATGGAGAACAGCCTCCTTACTATAGAATGGCTGGGCTGTTTGCCAGCAGCCAGGAAAAGTTCAACGCAATCATGGCGACGCCCGAAGGCAGAGCCGCGGGAGCCGATATACCGAACTTTGCCACCGGAGGCGTAACTATCCTCTACGGCGACGAGGAACTTGTCGTCCCTGTTTCTTAGCTGTCGGGCAGATAGAAACACAGCGCGGGTAGCAAGGCTTGACCTTGCTACCCTCTGTTACGTGCCCTGACCTCCGGTTGCTCCCACTCCTCCATCGTTGCTGGGCCGCCCTCCGCAATTTCTTTGCGTGCCGGGCGACTATGATGCATCCCGTAGGCGAAATACAGGATGATGCCTATTGCCAGCCAGACCACGAAGCGTACCCCGGGTGATGAGAGGAAGGCTGACCATCAGGTAGAGGCAGGTCAGCGCCGCCAGGATGGGCACCAGCGGCACCAGCGGCGTGCGGAAGGCCCTGTGCATATCCGGCTGGGTGCGCCTCAACTGGATTTTCTCTTGCATGCCTCCCTGCAAATCTGGTCCCACCTCTGTCTTCAATAACGTCAATTCCAGGATGGCGCGGAAGTTAGCGTCTTCCTCGGCATAGCCCAGCCAGCGAATTAGCATGAGGCGTAATATCTGTAAAGGCGTACCGTTTGAAGCGTAGGTCGCCCCCAATTTATGCGCCATTCGCTCATAACACTCGCGTTGCAATGTATTAAACAGCTCTGCTTTATTGCCAAAGTGCCATTGGATCGCGCCGCGCGTTGTTCCTGCCTGGCGAGCAATATCGTCCAGGGTGGTTGAGGCATATCCCTTCAAGCTGCTCTTCAATAGACAAGCTGTATGTGCTTTTATTTCGCGAGAATATGGATCGCTCGTCCCAATGCGTTTTCGGCGCTTTCCTGAAGCAGTTCGCTCAGGCCGGGGTGGGCGTAGAGGATTTCGCTGAGATCGGTCAGGGTCGCGCCCATCTCGATAGCCAGAGCTGCCTGCCCGATGAGATCGCCCGCGCGCGGACCTACTAGCGTGACGCCCAGGATGGCTTCATCGTCGGCGTTGGCGACGACGAGCGCGACCCCGTTGTCGCTGCCGAGTGTGAGCGCGCGTCCATTGGCGGCGAGAGGGAAGCGTCCGGTAACAGTGGTATAGCCCATCTCGGCTGCTTCCTGCGCCGAATAGCCCACGGTTGCTAGTTCTGGCGTGGTATGAACAATCAGCGGTGTGACCAATGGAGCGAACTGAACGCGCTGGCCCGCGATAACATCAGCGGCGATTTTGCCCTGTTTGATCGCTATGCCTGCCAGCGCCTGTCCCCCCGTACAATCGCCCACGGCATAGATGTGCGGCACATTGCTCTGCTGCATGCTGTTGACGGTAATCCCACCCTGCTCATTGAGTTTGACGCTGGTGGCATCGAGGTGCAGCCCGGCGGTATTGGGACGCACGCCGTTCGAGATGATCAGCGGACGCTCGCTAATGGTGGCAGCTTGAATCTTTGTACTGACCTGGACGCCGAGTTTGCGCAATCCTGCCTGGACAAGGCGTAGAGCTGCGGGATCGATCCCCGGCAGAATCTGCTCGCCGGGTGAGCAAAGCTTCACCTTGACCCCGAGTCGCGCGAAAATAGTTGCCAGCTCAAGGGCAATGTAGTCGTTGCCTGCGATGCTTAACGTCTCCGGTAATTCGGATAGCATCAGCGCCTGTTCGGGTGTAAGCACTTGCTTGCCATCGTAAGGGAGTTGCTCGATAGGGGCGGCCTGAGCTCCGGTGGCGATGATGCAATGCTCGAATTTGAAGCGGTGGGAGCCGTGTTCGCCCTCGACTCGCACCTCTTGCTCATTGATAAACCAGCCAGTCCCTTTCACCAATTCTATGCGGTTGCCGGAGATCAGGCGGCGCACGCCATCGGAGAGGCGCTCCACCACGCTTTGCTTCCACGCCTGCATCTTGAGCCAATCGAAAGAGACCGAGGCAGCTTCAATGCCCAGCGCCGCCAACTCTTCCTGGTGTGTTTGCTGGTAGCGTTCGCTGGCGGATACCAGAGCTTTGAGCGGAATGCAACCCCGATTAAGACAGGTTCCACCTGCCGGACCGGGTTCAACCAAAGTAACGTGCCGCTCCTGCTGAGCCGCTCGTATTGCCGAAACGTAGCCTCCTGGTCCTGCCCCCAGGATCAGAATATCCACCGCCGTTGTCACATCGCCGACGACCATGCCTCTGCCTCTTTCTGATTTGCCATGTATAAGTTTTGTCTGCCGCCTGCGGCGGCGGCGAGGGGAAAAGCCTGGAGACAATTCGCTAGGTCGCGACGTACCCCAGACCCCGCCAGAGGCTCTGCCCCTGGACCCCGCTCAGCATACCTTGTACATAGCGTTATGCATTTATATCATATCCAGCAGCAATTGAGCTGGATTCTCGACTAACTCTTTGAAGCGCGCCATAAAGCGGCTGGCAAGCGCGCCATCGATCAGGCGATGATCGAACGACATCGTGAGCGGCATCGCCATGCGCGTGCTGATCGCGCCATTGTGAGCGATAACCCTCTCCTGCAAGCGTCCAACCGCCAGAATCGCCACCTCCGGGTAATTGATGATCGGGATGCCGCCACCGCCGCCAAAGCTGCCAACGTTGTTGAGCGTGAACGTGCTGCCGGAGACCTCTTTCAGCGCCAACGAACGCTTCTGCGCGCCCTCGATCAGCCGCTCAAGCTGCTGGGCAATCTGGATCACTGAAAGCTGATCGGCATTGCGCAGCACGGGAACAAGCAGCCCTTCGGGCGTGTCGGTTGCGATGCCGATATGATAAACGTGTTTGTAAATAATCTCGCGCCGCTCTTCGTCCAGGCTGGCATTGAAAATTGGGAGCTCTTTGAGCACGGGGAGGAGCAACTTGACCAGCAGTGGCATATAGGTCAGGCGCACGCCGCGCTGTTCCGCGACCGGTTTGAGGGCCTGACGCAGCGCAATCAGAGCGGAACCATCAAGTTCATCGAAGGCGCTGGCATGCGGAATGGTGCGCCATGAGCGTTCCATATGTTCGGCAATGCTACGGCGCAGTCCCGTCAGCGGTCTGCGCTCCTCTTCCGCCTCAGCGGTAACAGGCATGATCTCTCTAGCAGGGGCAGGCGAAATTTTTGTTGTTCCATTCGCCTGTGCTGTTGCAGGAGTAACAGGAACGGCAGCGGTCGCTTCTCGGACGCGTTCAGCGTATGCCAGAACATCTTCCATCGTGACACGTCCATTAGCTTGTGAGGGCGTAACCTGTTCCAGATCGATCCCCAGCTCGAAGGCGCGCTTGCGTACGGCGGGAGCGGCCAGCACGCGCGCTTTACCTCTGCCTTTCGTGGATGCTGCTGCCTGAGAAGGGGCCTCTACCTGTCGCGTCTCCGTTGTGCCGGTGGAGGCGCTGGAGGGAGCGTCAAACACGACCAGCACTTCTCCCAGTTGGGCCACCTTGCCCTCCGGCACGCGAATAGCGGTCACGCGCGCGGCTACTGGTGAAGGAATTTCGACAACTGCCTTGTCTGTCTCTACCTCTACCATTGGCTGATCGAGCTTGACGGTATCGCCGGGGTGGATCAGCCAGCGGCGTATCTCAGCTTCCTGCATCCCTTCGCCAAGATCAGGCAGTTTAAATTCGTACATATGACAATCTCCAGGATATTTTTATGACTATGCCTCTTTATTATGCTTCCAGCACACGTTTGATCGCGTCAAGCACTTTGGGAGGCGTCGGCAGGTAATAATCTTCCTGACCAGGAACCGGGAACGGCGTATCATAACCTGTCACGCGCTCAACCGGCTTGAGCAGAGAATAGAGGCATTTTTCGTTGATAATTGCCGTCACCTCTGCCCCGACTCCGCCCCCGCGTGGCGCCTCATGCACGACGATGGCGCGGCCCGTTTTTTCGACGGAGGCGACAATCGTCTCTTCATCGAGCGGCCAGACGGTGCGCAGATCGATGACTTCAACGCTTGTTTCCAGCTCTTGCTGGGCCTGTTTGGCCGCTGCCATTGCCACCGGAACCATTGCGCCATACGCGATAATGCTGACATCGTTGCCCTCTTGCACCGTATGCGCCTGACCGAGTGGCAGCGTATAATGATCTTCTGGCGTCTCTTGTCTGAAAGAACGGTAGAGTTTGATATTTTCCAGGAAAAGCACCGGATCGGGATCGGCGACGGCTGAAGCAAGCAGCCCTTTGGCGTCATAGGGATTTGAGGGAATAACCACCTTCAGGCCAGGCGTCTGCATAAAGACTCCCTCCAGACTGTCCGAGTGCAGTTCTGGCGTGCGCACGCCGCCGCCATAGGGAGCGCGTACCACCATTGGACAGGTGAAGGCACCTGCGCTGCGGAAGCGCATCCGCGCCGCCTGCGTCACCAACTGATTCATGTTCACGTAGAGAAAGCCCGCGAACTGAATCTCGGCGATGGGTCGTAGGCCGTATATCGCCATGCCAACGGATGTGCCAATGATGCCGGATTCGGCCAGCGGCGTATCAAAGACGCGCTGCTCGCCAAAGCGTTGTTGCAGGTTCTCGGTGACGCGGAAAACGCCGCCGTTCACTCCTATATCTTCCCCGAGCAGCACCACGCGCTGATCTCGTTCCAGTTCGAGCGCGAGCCCCTGGTTCAGAGCCTCTACCATCGTCATTTGCATTGCTATCACCCCTGTAAATAATGTCGTTATGATTTTTTTCGACCTTTGAAAGTGTTCCGCGCTCCAATGCCGATGCGCTGTAGCTCCCCGATTCATCGTGGGAGCACTCAGGAGCGCGGAATCGAAGTATAGCGCAGCAGATCCTCGCGCTGTTTCTCCATGCGCGCGGTGGGGCTGGCGAATGTATGATCGAAGAAACTGTCGGGCGCCGGTGGTGGCATGGCCTCAGCCGCGGTGACGGCCTGGTTGATCTCTTCTTCGATCTCTTCCAGGAGATGCTGGTCCTGTTCCTCGGTAAGCAGATCGCGTTGGAGCAGGAAGCGTTTGAAGCGGACGATGGGATCTTTCGTTTTCCAGAACTCGATCTCGGCCTGGTCACGGTAACGGGTGGGATCGTCGGCGGTGGTATGTGCTCCAATGCGGTAGGTCAGCGTCTCGATCAGGGTTGGTCCTTCGCCAGCTCTGGCGCGCGCTAACGCCTGCTGCATCACTTCGTAGACGGCGAGGATATCGTTGCCATCGACCAGCCGTGACGGAATGCCGAAGCCGGGGCCGCGCGCAGCAAACGATGGCGCGGCAGACTGCTTTTGACGTGGCACGCTGATGGCCCAGCCATTATTTTGCACCACGAGGACAGCCGGAGCCTGGTAGACGCCAGCGAAGTTCAGCGCCTCGCTAAAATCGCCCTCGGACGTCGCGCCGTCTCCACAGACGCCCACGGCCACGACGGGATCGCCCGCGATCTTTGCCGCCATTGCCAATCCGACCGCGTGCAACATCTGCGTCCCGATCACAATCTGGATCGGCAGGCAGCGCAATGCAGGATCATAGGGGGGAGTGAGGCCGCGAAACGAGTAGATCAGCGTGGGGAGGGGCATGCCTCTGACGATTAATGAAGCAATCTCGCGATACGAGGTTGCCAGCCAGTCCTGGGGCTGCATCGGCGCGGCCAGGCCAACGGCTGTCGCTTCCTGACCAACCAGCGAGCCAAAGGTCGTCGCTCGTCCCTGCCGTTGTAGCGCGATGATCTTATTGGAGAAAGAGCGGCCCATTTGCATCGCCCGGTAAAGCTGAAGCAAGTGCTCAGGGCTGATGTCGGGCTGATTCCCAACCAGATTGCCCTCAGCATCGAGGATCTGGTAGGCTGCGATACTGGAATCTATTTGTTGAGTGGTCACAATGCGCTCCTTTTGCATTTCCACTTGACATCTGTAGGGACCTCCCGCGATGAATCGGGGAGCTACAGCGCGTCCGATGCTGTATTTCTCCTCAAGAGGGGCGGGTACCAGTGGCTATCTCGACCCGCTAGAGGGTACTGAAATGGTCTGGTGCTGGCTAGCGAGCTGCATTAAACAGCCACGGCGCCTCCCGCCGCCTGCGGTCTTCGTAGGCGGTGATTTCGCTGTCGTGCGAAAGGGTCCAGCCGATATTATCCAGGCCCTTGAGCAAGGCTTCTTTTTTGAATGGGTCGATCTCAAAGTGTAATACACGCCCGCTCGGCGTGGTCACGGTCTGCGCCGCCAGATCGACGGTCAGGGTGTAGCCTTCGTTGGCCTCGATCTCCTTCATCAATTCCTGAACGGTTTTCTCGTCCAGGGTAACGGGCAAGATGCCGTTATTGAAGCAATTGTTATAGAAGATGTCCGCGAAGCTGGGAGCGATCAGGCAGCGGAAGCCATATTCGCGGATAGCCCAGGGGGCGTGCTCGCGTGATGAGCCGCAGCCGAAATTATCGCCCGTCACCAGGATGCTCGCTCCCTGGTAGCGCGGCTGGTTCAGCTCGAAATCGGGGTTGGGCACATCGGTATCGCCGACAAAGCGCCAGTTGGCGAAGAGCGCCCTGGAGAAGCCGGAGCGTCTGATCGTTTTCAAAAAGCGCGCGGGCGTAATCTCGTCGGTATTAACGTTGGTGCGGTCCAGCGGCACTGCCAGACCGGTGTGAGTGGTGAATGGTTCCATGTATGCGTTCTCTTTCTCTACCAATTACGAATATCTACGAAGTGACCGGCGATGGCTGCTGCCGCCGCCATCGCGGGGCTGACGAGATGCGTGCGCCCGCCGCGTCCCTGGCGACCCTCGAAGTTGCGGTTGCTGGTGGAGGCGCAGCGTTCACCTTCGCTAAGGCGATCTCCGTTCATCGCGATACACATGCTGCACCCGGCCTCACGCCAGTCAAAGCCTGCCTCGCGGAAGATATCGGCGAGTCCTTCTTCCTCAGCCATGCGTCGCACCTGCATCGAGCCGGGCACGACCATAGCGCGCACGCCGGGGGCCACATATTTCCCCTTGACATATTGGGCGGCCATACGCAAATCTTCCAGGCGTGAATTGGTGCAGGAACCAATAAAAACAGTATCGAGCTTGATATCGGTAATTTTTTGCCCGGCGGTCAACCCCATATATTTGAGCGCCCGCTCATAGCTCTGGCGTTTCAACGGGTCCGATTGTGCGGCGGGATCAGGAACAACGCCGGTGACATCGACGACCATGCCGGGATTAACGCCCCATGTGACCTGTGGCCCCAGTCCGTCAACGTTGAATTCGTAGACTGCGTCGAATTTTGCGCCGGGGTCGCTGGCGAGTTGTCGCCAGGCGGCGACGGCCTGATCGAAGAGTTCGCCTTTGGGGGCGAAGGGGCGTCCCTTGATATAGGCGAAGGTGGTTTCATCGGGGGCGACCATGCCGGCGCGTGCGCCCGCCTCGATAGCCAGATTACAGAGGGTCATGCGCCCTTCCATTGAAAGGTTGCGCACGGTCGAGCCGCTAAACTCGATGACATGGCCTGTGCCGACGCCTGTGCCAAATTTGCCGATCAGCGCCAGGGCGAGGTCTTTAGCCGTCACGCCGTGGGCAAGGGTGCCCTCGATGCGGATATTCATCGTTTTCGGCTTCTTCTGCAACAGGCATTGTGTCGCCATGACGTGCTCAACCTCGCTGGTGCCAATGCCGATGGCAAAGACGCCCAGCGCGCCGTGCGTAGAGGTATGCGAGTCGCCACACACCAGCGTCATCCCGGGCAGGGTCAGGCCAAGTTCCGGCCCGATGATATGGACGATCCCCTGGCGCGCATCTTTCATATCGAAGAGGGTCAGACCAAAATTGCGAGCGTTCTGTTCCATCGTGGTGATGCACAGCTCGCTCTCCCTGTCCACCACATCGAGCATGCGCCGACCGCTAACGGTGGGAACGTTATGGTCGAGCACGGCGACATTAGCATCGGGGCGGCGCACTTTGCGGCCTGCTGCCTGCAAGCCCGAGAATGCCTGAGGTGAAGTGGCCTCGTGGATCAGATGACGATCAATATACAGTATGGTTGATTCTCCGGGAACGTCCCGCACGACATGGGCATCCCAGATTTTCTCGAACATTGTCTTCGGCATATCGTTTTTGGGGTTCATCGGCACATCCTTCTCTATTTTGCGAAACTCCTCATTGAGCTGCTCACCTTGCTTTATTCCGCTTTTTCGTGTGTTGGTATGCGACCGCATTGGGTCTGGAGCAGACGGAAAGCTGCCAACTGTGCTGTCAAATATTATATCACCAAGCACTTCGACTCTGCGTTCCACTTATCCGCGCTCCTTCCCCGCTCCTCGCCATCAAGGGCGGCGTAAAGGGAGAACAGAAAAGCTTTGTCTTCCCCGTTAAGTTTATTGTAACTAGTGTTGTGACGATCTGTACTGGTAATGGAGGAATATTCATGGCTGTACTACAGGCTGAGGTACCGGCAAGTACCGGGCGGGAAAGGCTGCTCTTTCTTGATTGGCTGCGGGTGCTGGCCGTCCTGGGCGTCTTTTGTTTTCACACCCTGCGCCCCTTTGATTCCCTCTCCGATTGGAATATTAAGAATCCCGAGCGCAGTTTTGTCGCCGATGCCTTTATCGCTTTCTTCTTCCAATGGGGCATGCCCCTGTTCTTCGTGCTGGCGGGAGCTGCCTGCCGCTTTGCGCTGCGCACGCGCTCAGGGTCCAGATATTTTCGTGAGCGTTGTCTGCGTCTCCTCCTGCCGCTGGTCGTCGGGTATCTGCTTTTGAGTCCGCCACAGGCTTATGTGGAGGAACTGACTCATGGATACTTTCAAGGCTCCTTCTTCCAGTTTTACCCCTGGTTTTTTACGCACATCCAGGCGAACTGGCATGCCCCCTGGATCTACTGGGTCTATCACCTCTGGTTTCTGATCTTTCTCTGGCTTTTCACTCTGCTCGCGCTTCCGCTGTTTCTCTTCTTGCGCAGCGATGCCGGTCAGCGGGTGATTGATAAGATCGCGGCCTGGTCCAGTCGGCCAGGGATGATCTTTCTTTTCGCTATACCCATTGCGCTGATTCAGATGGCCTTACGCGCCCCGTTCCCCGCGGAACATGATTGGGCTGAATTCGTCTGCGATCTGGCTTTTTTTATCTATGGCTATCTGCTCTTTAGTCGCCCCTCCTTTGTTGAGGCTATTCGCAAACAGGGATGGCTGGCTCTCGGCCTGGGTCTGCTGTGCTTCCTCATTATGACGGCAACACTGATCGCTGGCTATGCACTGAACTGGGAAGCGGCGCCCAGCTATACTGTTGGCTCTCTGCTCTATCAGGCGATACGCAGCATCAATGCCTGGGCCTGGCTCCTTTTCGTCCTCTTCTGCGGCATTCGCTGGTTCAATGGGAACAACAACGTGCTCCGTTACATGAACGAAGCCGTGTTGCCGTTTTACGTCTTCCAGCAGCCGGTGATCATCGCCGTCGCCTTCTATGTCGTGCCCTGGAACATGGGGGTTTTCCCCAAATGGTTGCTCATCAGCGTGCCTGCTTTTGTGCTGCTGCTGGCACTGTACGAGCTGCTGATCCGGCGCCTCAACGGGTTCCGCTGGCTCTTTGGCATGAAGTTGCGGCAAGATGGTATATCAGGATAGCGCATGGGGAGATCAGTTGCTCGTGGAAGCGGGCTGTCCGACTCATGTGCGAACAAGGATACGGCAATTGGTGCAAGTCGGCCATTGCCGCTTTGCGAACTGGCTATGAAAATCAGTATCCTCTATGATGCAGATGTCAAGGAAGCACTGATTAAAGCATTGGGATATATTTAGGAAGCACCATTTATCTTGTACCTCAGTCTTTAGCTTTTTTCATCCTCCTAAGTTAACTTCCTACAAACGGCTGAGTGGCTCGAAGCGTTGCCGCTTCCTCCACTTTGCCCGTTGTCTGCAAGACGGCGCGGAGGCGCTCGCGGGTCTCTGTGGTTTTAGGATGCTGTGAACCAAAGACTTGTTCCCGCATTGTGAGAGCGCGTTGGTAGAGGAACGCGGCATCCTGGAAGTTCCCCTGTGCTACGCGGAGGGCGGCAAACTCGTGCAAGGTCGCTGCAAGATCAGGGTGCTCAGACCCCAACTGCTGCTCGCGGATGCGCAACGCCCTCAAGAAGAACCGTTCGGCCTCCTCGTACTTGCCCTGCTCGCAGTAGAGGTTCGCCAGTCCGTTGAGTGGGTGGGCCACTAAGGGATGGTCCGGCCCCCGGCGCTGCTCCCAGATGGCAAGTGCTCGCTGATAGAGGGGCTCGGCCTCGGCATACTTACCCTGGTCATAGTAGAGCATCGCCAGGTTGTTGAGCGAAAGGGCCATGTCAGGATGGTCCGCTCCCAGGCGTTGCTCCAGGAGGGAGATCACTCGCAAGAAGAGGGGCTCGGCCTCGGCATACCTGTATTGCTTAGCGTAGAGGATTGCCAGGTTGTTGAGCGAAAAGACCACGTCAGGATGGTCCGGTTCCAGGCGTTGCTCCAGGAGGGCAAGCGCGCGCTGATAGAGGGGTTCCGCCTCTTCGTACCTGCCCTGCTCATAGTAGAGGATCGCTAGCCCGTTGAGCGGTTGAGCCACTAAGGGGTGATCCGGTCCCAGGCGTTGCTCGCGGATGGCAAGCGCGCGTTGATAGAGGGGCTTCGCCTTCGCCTGCTTACCTTGCTGCCAGTAGAGGAGTGCCAGATTGGCGAGCGGATGAGCCACGTCAGGATGGTCAGGACCGAGGCGCTGCTCTCGAATGGCAAGCGCGCGCTGATAAAGGGGCTCCGCCTCGGCATACTTGCCCTGCTCATAGTAGAGCATCGCCAATCCGTTGAGCGAAAGGGCCACGTCAGGATGATCTGGTCCCAGACATTGCTCGCGAATAGCAAGCGCACGCTGGAAAAGGGGTTCCGCCTCGGCATACCTACCTTGCTCGTCATAGAGGAGCGCCAGTCCGTGGAGTGAGTGGGCCACCTGGGGATGTTCCGGCCCCAATTGCTGCTCGCGGATGCGCAACGCCCGCTGATAAAGAGGCTCGGCCTCGGCATACCTGCTTTGCCTGCGGTATAAATCTGCCATATTGTGCAGGACGCTCACGGTATCAGGATGCTGCTCTCCCACCATTTGTTCAAGGATATGCAATGCCCGCTGATAGAAAGGCTCCGCCTCCGCATAGTTGCCTTGTTCCCGATACACTTGCGCTAAGGCATGGAGCGATTGAGCCATTTCCAGGTGCTCTTGCTTGAGCATCCGTTCGCGGATCGCGATCACCTGCTGACTCAACTGCTTCGCTTGCTCATATAACGCAACATCCTGCAAATAGTGGGCGGTGCGCAGCAGCAGCGACGCAGCCTGTGGAGACGCCACCGTGAAGCGCTCCGCCCACAGACTGCCCATTTGGGCCTGGGGCAGCACCCGCTGACATAGGGGCCAGGTAGTGGCATCCACTGTCGCTGGAAATAGTGCATCTGTCGCTCGTAGCAGGTGTTCGACCCAACGCTGTTGCTCTTTGATCTCCATGCTCTCTTTGAGCACGGCCTGGACCAGGCGATGAATGCGCAACAGCCTGGACTGCGGGTCCCGTTGTACCAACGAGAAGAGAGAGAGTTCCTCACACGCGGCATGAAAGGCAAGCATATCCGTTGCGACCGCTTGCATGAGCGAGCCTAAGGTCAGACACCCCTCCTGGAGCAACTCTTCAGGGATGGCGTCCGGTTCTAAAAAAGCACACATGCGTAACAGATCAGCGGCAGCAGGGTTCCGTTGTTCAATGCGTTGAAAGGAGAGGGACCAGGTCGCGGCCACCGAATCGGGATGATCGCTTGGGGTATGGCCTCGACGGTGGAGCAATTGCTTACGGCAGCTCTGGTAGAGCTCCAGATATGCGGCAGGGGAACATCCAACCTCCTCGATATAGGCCCCTGCCTGGTCAATGGCGAGCGGGAGAAAATCCAATTCGATCACCAGAGACTCCGCCTCCTCGAGCAGCTCGGGTGAGACCTGATCCAGAAACACGTCAGTAGGCAGCAGCTTGGCCCTGCGCAGCAGCAAGAGTGTGCCTTCTGCCAGGCCCATCGTCTCGACCGTAACTTGCTGCGCAAGAGTTCCCACGGCCTGCAATCGGGTGGTGAATAAGATAGAGCCATGCGGAACCGTGGGAACAAAGGACCTCACAATCTCCAGATCCTCGACGTTATCGAAGATTAGCAGCCAGCCCTGATGCATTTTCAGCCAGCGCAGCACCGCGCTGACCACCTGGGGCTTTTCGGACTCCTGCCGCTCCGGCAGATTCAAGGTCTCAGCCAGGGTGACAAAACTGGTGACCAGGCGCTCAGTAGTCTCAGCCTCAATCCAGAAGACGGCGGTGTAGTCGTGGACATGGCGATAGGCATACTCGATGGCCGTCTGGGTCTTGCCGATCCCTCCCAGGCCGTTGAGCACGGCGGATTGGCTCAGCGCCGCTCGATGCGCGTGCGCGAGCAGGTGGTGAAGCTGCTCCAGGAGGGGGTCGCGCCCGGTAAAATACGGATTGCGTGCATAGGGAACGGTCCAAAGCTGAAGTATTTCGGAGGAAGGATCGCCGGTTGAGGCTGCTGCCGACGTTTCCCTCTCGCTGGTCATGGGGGGCTGCGGTGCTTGCGCTACCAGTCCTAATTCCTCTGCGCTTTTGCCCAGGAGCGCGCAAAGTTTAACGCGGTAATAGGCGCCTGGTTGCTGGAGACCACATTCCCAGCGGTGAACGGTGAGCACAGTAGTGCCAAGCCGCTCTGCCAGGTCGGACTGTCGCCAATTGCGTCGAATGCGCTCTTGGCGTAAACGACTGCTCCAATGCTTAGCGTCAGCTTTCCTCATCCTAAGGTTTCCTCCCTGGTTCCCGTTTCTCACAGGCGAACGGGCAATAGTATGACTTCGGCTACTATATGTTATACGTGCAAAGTGATGATTTTTTCTCGTCAGGCGATAAAAAGACGATAAAAAACGATGTTTCCTGACGGCAACGGACCAGCTACAATCGGAAGGAAGAACGCGCTTGAGGGTTCCGATTATATATCTTTGACAGACTTATGATGAACGTTTAGCAGGTATTCTAACGAACAAGCCGTTTTAAGGAGGACCACGCACGTATGTTTCATCGCCATACCTTTGGGGATGCGCATCGACCGCGCATCCATTTGCACCGCTTGCAGCGGCATCGCTCGCCGTCGTGGCGCATTTTATTGTGGCTAGCGTTCATTCCACTCATCATCTTGAACAGTCTGCTGGTCAACTTGAGTACATTCACTCCAACAACATTGGCAGCCCCCGCGGCCTCTTATAGTGCGCCGGGGCATAATACGTTGCAACAGTTTCAACAGCTAGGACAGCAGAGCAAAGCTAACCAGGGGGCGTTCCAACGCCCAGGCACCGATCCTGGTGTGCTCAAGCCGAAGACAAACGTCGCGACGACTAAGCCCTTGCCAGGCATCGAGTCGCCTAAGATGCACGATCAAACGTTTACCCTGGATGACTCCTTTGTGCTCAATCGCCCGAAAATGGCGGCCAGCTCCACGGGACCTGCTATCAAGGGGACGAGCATTCCCGCAGGCACCGGGCCTCTTGTGATCAAGGGGGATGATGGACGCCTGGAAGTCGATATGTCACGCGGCTCCCTCGACTTCGCCCACGCGGCCTTAGCTGGAGGCGGCGCGCCGGTCGGACAACTCCTCCTGCGGATTCACCAGCTTTCAGGGCATTATATCGAGGCTGATAGCATCCTGGGCACCTATCAGATCCAGGTGGTGGACAGCCAGGGAAATGCAGTAGCAGGGGTCGCGCTGAAGAAGCCGCTCACAATCATCTACCATTATCAGCCCTGGGAGTTGCAGGACCTGAACCTGGACCCCAACCAGATCCATCTGGCCTGGACTGATCTGCTCAGCGCGGCCCGGACAGCCGGGCAGTCTTCTCATGCCTTGACTGCTAATGCTACAACCCAGACAACAGCCGGGCTGGTCGTCCCTATGACCAACGATGCTAAAGCGCAGACGCTTACCGCGCGGACGACTGTTCTGGGGAGCGTGATGACTGCTTCTGGCACTCCTGAGATTGCCGCACCGACCACACCCGATCTGTTTGAGGCCAGTGGCAATAGTGGACAGTACAACTATAGCTATCCCATCACGGTAGCGCCTGGCCCCGACGGCTTTGAACCGCAGCTTAATCTGGTCTATTCCAGCCAGAGCACGAATGGGCGCCATAGCCGGCGCGCGCCAGCCGGAGATGAAGGTGAGGGTTTCTCGCTTTCCCTCGGCTCGATTACTGCCGCCCAGTATCCTTCCAGCAGCACCGGCGGCGCGGCTACCTGGTACTCGATCAACGGCGTTGATGGGGTCAGTGACAAACTGGTACCTTTTCCCAACAAGGCCAATTATTATGAAACTGAGCATCTGTCGCATCTGCTGGTCCAGTGGACAGGAAGTTGCTGGCGTGTCTGGGGCCAGGAGGGAAGTTTTTTCACGCTGGGTTGTACTCCCGACTCGGTGCAGAAAAGCACTGCTGGACCTTATGAATGGGATCTCAACGAGGTGCTGGCTCCCTATAACGATCCACACCAGGTTAAAACAATGTTGATCTCTTATGTGCAGGATACGCTCGCCAGTCAGAATAATGCCGTGCGCGACTTCGGCATCAAACAGATCAAGTATGGCTATGCCACGACAGTCAATGCCAGCAGTTTGAGCCTGGTCTCCGGCACAGTGGATTTTTCGTATTACCTGCCTAATGCCAGCAGCTCACTGAGTCCCTTCGCCGTTCCCTATCCCAGCAGTTACTATACGCCATGCAACCCTCCGACCATAACCCATTACCGCTGCGACGATCCGGGAACGGTTGGCTCGATCTCGTCTCCTGGCGTGATGTCAACCATGACCTTGAACTCAATCACCAGCTACGTGGGAACAGATACAACCGGTCAGAAGGCGTACAATTATACCTTCACTTATCAGGATACTCCATATACCACGAATTACTTCGATCCCTTTACGCAGGTCCAACAGGCAGCAGCAGGTGAGCATCTGCTAACCCAGATTACGCCGACGATGTATGTCCAGGGGGTCGCAAAGCCGCGTAAAGGGATCGTGTTCAACTACGCTACTAACTTGCGTGATAGCTACTATGATCCCAATGTATTCGCTCAGGGTTCAACCACAACCCATTTCAGCGGGCAGACCTTCTGGAGCTATCTGACCCACTATGAGGACCTGACCACCGGCGAGGGGGCCAACATCAGCTATGCTACTGCGCGCGGCAATATGAGCGGCACTCCCTATATCACTGATAGCCAGGGGCAAGTCATCGACGACCGCTTTGATCCGCTCTACTGCGCCAACAATGCCAATAATAGTGATGCAAGCAAGCAATGTACTGGTAATTACGCTCATCCCGATACTGATAGCTGGAGCATACAGGTGGTGACGCAGATTTCGGCGTTGGGCACCGATAGCAGCGGGAACACGACCGTGGCGACTACGAGCTATCACTATAGCCTGAGCCAGGTCAACGCCAGTAACCTGCCCGTGGGCTGCAATCCGATCACCGGAACGGGAGTGCCTCCCCAGGAGGCGGACTGTGTGGCCGACAACTGGGCGCCGGGCTTCAACGGTACGGTACAGCACGATGGGGACTGGGCCGATTACTATCACGCGGAGTTTCGCGGCTTTAGCATTGTCTATATCACCAGTCCCTCTAATGATCTGACCGTCGATTACTACTTTGCTTCCGAGGGGTGGTGGACGCCGGAGTCCGATGGCAGCAATTACAACGGGGGCCAGCTCTACCGCGAGGATGTCTACCAGGGCAATAGCCCGACAGCCGATGCCTTGCTGCGTGAAACATTGAATTCCTTTTCCGGGGTCAGTGGCCCATATCCCAATAATAGCTGCGATGGCAATGCCAGCAAAATCTATGCGCCCTGTGTGGCGGCAGTGCTAGAGACGAAGACCACCTTCTTTGAGGGTGGGGCGGCCAGCGATGCGCCCTGGATCGATACCAAATATACCTATGATGATATGGCAGCTAATGGTAGCTATGTCTCTAGCGGTTATCATAATCTGACTCAGGAGGTGATCAGCGGCAGCAATCTGAATACCAGCGTCTATCCCATCACGAAAAAATGGACTTACGCAGTAACTGATCAGGAGGGGGGCCCCACTTACTACACAGTAGATAAGGTGACCCATAGTGAAATCGACGATGCCAGCGGCCACGTATGGGCCTGTCAGGATACCACCTATGACGAGGGACGGCCCAGCGGGATACCCACGCCCGACGCCGGGTTGGCGACGACCGTTAAGAGTTATAGCACCTGTGGCAACTCGTCCACAGCTTTGACCAGCTACACCGCTTATGATCAGTATGGCAACGCAGTGGCAACCGTTGATCCGCTGGGCAGTGCCAATCCTGGCCTCTATAGCAGTCACGGCTGTAGCGCCAGTGGCGTGGTGGACCTCTCGTCCTCCTGGACAGCGGGCCACTTCACCAGTTGTACCGTCTACGATACGACGACGGCAGGCTTGCCGGTGGGCCAGACTAATGCGCTGGGCCAGACCAGCAGTCTGTCTTATGACTATACCTCTATGGCGCAGTTGAGCAGCAGCACGGATGCCAACAACCAGTCAACGAGTTATAGTTATAGCTACGACAGCAACGGGAACAAGACGATCAGCGTCAAAGCGCCAGGGGAGAGCGGTTCATATACGACACGGCAGGATGAGAACTCAAACTGTACAGCCAGCAGCGCCTTGCCGTGCTACGAGATCGATTCCAATAACGTGCTCTACGGCAATGCGATCAGCCGCACGTTTTACGATGCACAGGGGCGTGCCGTCGAGACGCGTACCCCTGGTCCCACGCCGGGCGATGACACAATAGTGATGACGGTCTACAACGATCAGAATCACACCAGGTGGCAAAGCGAGCCGTTCCAGGTCAGCTCTGGCGCTGGCTGGATCGATCCCACCGGCGCGAAGGATGTCAATGGCAACGCTCCTGCGGGCACGACGACCTTCTATGATGCGCTTGGCCGGGTGCTGGCTATTCAGGACCCCAATTACGGCTCGGCACAAGAGCCAGGGCTGTTCTGCTCCTGGGGCCACAGCGGGTCGTACACCTCCTGCACCAATTACAGCACGACCGGCGGCTCGAGTTCTATGGAGGAGACCTCTTCCATTGACGCCAATGGACATGAGATCCAGCGCCAGATGGATGCGCTCGGCCACACAATCTACGTCAATACGTATAGCGGCGCACTACAGAATGTGGTCGAGCAGCAGACGCAGACGCGATACAACGCGCTCGATAAACCCACTTCCATGACCGTCATTGACAAGCATCCTCAATCCGGTCAGAGCATCACCAGCGTGACCACGACCATGAGCTATGATGATCAAGGCCGTTTGCTCACGCTGAACGATCCCGACCGGGGCAGCTTCAGCTATAGCTACGATCCCGACGGCAATCTCCTGGCGGCGGTCCAGACCTCCGGCTCGAACACGCGTACCCTGGGCTACAACTACGATTTGCTGGGCCGGCTGGGCTGCGAACAAACGGCGGCGCCGACCATCAACTGGAACGGAGCCTGTAGCGCGGGCAATTCCCTGCTCCAGAATGCCTACGATACCACCTTCATGGGCGTCAAAGGCACGACCGACTTCCCGGTGGGCCATCTCACGCAGAGCGTAGCGACAACGTATTATCCCGATAGCACCTCAGCGACGGTGACGCAGCAAGTGCAAACGGACCCGCGCGGGCGCACCGTGGCAGCGCAGATGCAACTGGGCTTGCCCTCCGCCTGGAACGTCAGCTCGTTGCCAACCTATCAGATGACGCAAGCCTATAACGATGCCAATCAGCCGACGACCACCGGCCTCACGGCTATCGGTGCCAGTTACAGCTTCACCCAGGTCTACGATGGCACCAACGGTACGCTGCAAGGACTCGCGAACAACGGCAATGCCACGGCCAATCTGGCGCAACTTGCCTACAACGAGTTTGCGCAACTGGGCGGCCTGACCCTGCTCAATGGCGCGGCTTCCTCGCCTGCAAGCATCGTCAGCGAGACCTTCAACTATGACGCCAACCTGCGCCCCACAAGCCTGACCGCGAACTGGTTGTCAGGCAGTGGCAATAGCGGACAAGTCTTGTCGCAGGGTCGCAGCTATGACAACGCGAGCAACGTCACCAGCGTGAGTACCACAATGGCTACCGTATCCGGTCAAAACGGCTCTGGCGGCTCAGAGACGCAGAATTTCTGCTATGATGAGCAGAACCGCCTCGTCTGGGCCGGCAACAGCGGTACGCAGCCGGGCGCGGGTAACGGCACCTGCGGCTCCGGCACGCTCGCCACCTCGTTTAGTGGTGGTAGCTATAATACCGGCTTCACCTACAACAACCTGGGCCAGATCTGGCAGGGACCGCTCAATGGGCAAGGCGCTGCGGTGCAGTATCTCTACTGCAATAGTAGCTCAAGCGCTCCGCACCAGCTAACCGGCGTCTACCCCGGCGGAACCACCTGCGCCAACAAGGGCAGCGCCACCGCCCTCTACAGCGCGAGCTACGATCCGTGGGGCAACCAGAGCAGCCGCACGTACAATAGCGTCACCAGCACGCTCAGCTACGACGCGCTCAATCGCCTGGTCAACTGGCAAGGAGCGAACGGCGCCAGCGAGCAAACCGTCTATGACGCCACTGGCGAACGCGTGCTTACCCGAGCGACCAGCGCGGGAACGACGAAACTCACCGTTTACGCCTTCGGTCTGCAAGAGCTGTTCTACACCGGAGCTGGTGCGCTCTCCAGTCAGACGGACTACTACAGCGTAGCGGGCCACTTGGTCGGCTCGACCAACGGCACAACCACGACGTATTACCTGACCGACGCCCAGGGAAGCTTGCTCACCAGCCTGAGCAGCACAACCATCACCGGCGAGCAGCTCTACGCGCCCTATGGCACTACGCGCTACCAGGCAGGCACTCTCGGCACGGCCAAAGCCTTCACCGGACAGGAGGCAGACGCGCTCACCGGGTTGTACTACTATCACGCGCGTTATTACGATCCGGTGGTGGGAATGTTCCTCTCGGCGGATGTGAAGCAGGGCAACCAGCAGGGGATGAACCCGTACGCGTATGTGGGTAACAACCCTGAGACGAGGACGGACCCGACGGGGCAGATGCTCACCTGTGGCAATGGTTGTGGGTTAAGCGGTAGTGGTGGTGACGGCGAACCCGTTGGCGGAAAACGTCCCAATCCGGGGGGTGCAACGGATTTAGGGAATTGCCAGGAAAATCCTAGCGCTTGTCGTAGTGGCCCGCCGCCAGCAGGCAAGAGCAATTCAAAGCCAACACCGACACCAACACCGACACCAACAGACGGCAAAAACCATGAGTGCCATCACTCCGCAGCACAGTGCGCTCAAGGTGAGCGAAATCGAGATAATCAGAACGCTGATAAGACTGGTCTTATAAAGTGGTTGCAACTGCTTGCAGCTGGTTGGGGTCTCATTTGGGATTTCAAAGCCTTAGCCGATGAGAAATTTTCTCTAAGTGATGCTGTTAAGTTTTGGTCCACCCTTGTTAACCTGGTAGGCGATGTTTCGACTGTTATATCAGCAATCGCCTCTATAGTGGGCTCTGGTCTATTCCAGGAGATTGCCGGTGTTGTTGCTACTGTGGCTAACGTTGTCAAAGCTATCTATCACGCAGCTATGAGTAGCTGGTGGGTTACTGGAGCATTGATTGCTGGTTACTATGTGATTCAGGCCACTTTTCTCAGCGATGCCTTTATCATAGATCAAGCAACAAATGCTTTGGTCGCATTAGCAGGAACAGCTATCGGAAAAGCCATTGGAAAGGACAAGCTAGATGCAAACGCTTTAGGAACCAGCCTTATTCAGGTAGGTATAAACGCGCTACAAACGCAGATACAGATGAATAATGATTCACCTGTCGATAATTTTATCTAGTCAGAGTTCTTCTTAGGGGTGGCTTTTCGCTTGTGTCATAGGTGACGCTATGACTTTCCTGTTTAGCACTTTGCTAAGCATGCTTGATAGCTCACTTAGACCCTCGTACCATGATGAAGTGGCCCGGTCTGAAGAAGACCGGGCCACTTCTCACCATCTAAACTTCTTTTATAGAAGAAGGTGAGGCTTATGCCTTTTGCATGCTCCATTGCTTATACCTCGGCTCCTTCCGTCTTGCCCATTGCTTACAACACGGCATGGAGGCGTTCACGGGTCTCTGCGGGTTTGGGATGCTGTGCTCCTATCATGTTATTTTGAGAGAGCAGGGACCGGCCCTGCCTACCTTTTGTTCAGCGCCAAATCGATGTTGTAACAGGCGGTGATGAGCGAGAGATGGGTGAATGCCTGGGGGTAGTTGCCCAGGGCCTCGCCGGTGGGGCCGATCTCTTCCGCGTACAGACCAACATGGTTGCAATACGTCAGCATCTTCTCCAGCATCAGGCGTCCCTCGTCCAGGCGGCCTGCTCGCACGAGCGCCTCGGCCATCCAGAAACTGCACGGGCTAAACGTGCCCTCGACGCTGCCCATGCCGTCAAATGCCGCCGCTTTTGGATTGTAGCGATTGACCAGCGAGTCGGTGGTCAGCTCTTTTTGGATGCGGTCAATGGTCGAGAGGATGCGCGGATCGGTGGGACCGGCGAACTGGGTCGGAATCATCAATAACGCGCTGGCGTCCACGGCGTCGCTGCCGTAATACTGCACAAAGCTCTGTACCTTCTCATTCCAGCCCTTTTCCATGATCTCGTCGTAGATATTGGCGCTGGTCTGCGTCCAGGCTCCTATCGGCCCTGGCAAGCCGCGATGACGTGTCAGGCGCAGCGCCCGATCAAAGGCTACCCAGCTCATGAGGCGCGAATGGACAAACGGTTTGGGGCCGCCTCGCACCTCCCATATCCCTTCGTCATTGTCCTGCCAGTGGATGCTGAGCCAGTTGAGGATGCGGCGCAGATTTTGCCAGAGGTCGTAAGAGATAGGGGTGTGGTGGTTGTAGATGTAGATGGCGTCCATCAATTCCCCGTAGATGTCGAGCTGGCGTTGCTTGTACGCGCCGTTGCCGATACGCACAGGCCCGCTCTTACAGTAGCCTTCAAGGTGATCGAGTGTGATCTCTGTCAGATCTGTGCCGCCGTCAATTGTGTACATTGGCTGTAGCTGCCCATTTTCCTTCGATTCGTGGCAGCGCGCATCCAACCAGCCCATAAAGGCTTCAGCTTCCTGCGTGAAGCCGAGAATTTGCAGGCTGAAGAGCGTAAAAGCAGCATCGCGCAGCCAGGTGTAGCGATAATCCCAGTTGCGCGTCCCGCCGATAGCTTCGGGCAAACTAGTGGTGGGGGCGGCTATGACCGCGCCGGTTGGCGCGTAAGTCAGAAGTTTGAGCACCAGCGCCGAACGATGTACCATCTCGCGCCAGCGGCCCTGGTATTGGCACTGGGCCAGCCATTTTTGCCAGAAGGCACGCGTCTCCTGGAAGCCCTGCAACGAATGCGCTCGTACTCTGTCATGCGGCGCGACATCGCCCTCTTTGGCACTCTCAAGAATGAAGTGCGCTGACTGGCCTTGATGCAGGGTAAATGTGGCGCAAACTCCTCCCTGCCCATCCTCTTCTAATGCGAAAGGAGAGGCCAGCCCCAGGCAGAAGGTCTTGCTGTAAAACACGGCTCCATGCGGCGAGAGGCGGATCGTATGGGGATCGCGTGCGTAGTTGAACGCCGGGCGACAGATCATCGCGAATTGCATCGAGCCGCGCACTACCGTCACCGAACGAATAATATGGTGTTGATGCTCTTTCGAATCCTTCTGCTTGATCGGCATAAAATCGGTAATTTCGGCGACCCCATCGACCGTGAGGAAGCGCGTCACGAGAATATTGGTCTCCGGCAAATAGAGCTGCCGCTGCCTCACTCCTGCTGTATCGTGGGGAGAGATGGAGAAAAAGCCGCCTTTTTGAGCGTCGAGAATCGCGCCAAAGACGCTGGGAGAGTCAAAACGCGGCAGGCAACACCAGTCAATCGAACCGTTTTTCCCCACTAACGCGACGGTATGCAGGTCTCCGATGACTGCATAATCCTCGATTGGCAGATATGACGGGGTGTGATGGGGGATACGGGGTGCAGTATGTATCTGTTCCTGGGCCATAGTTACCTCGCTTTTGGGTATTATCATCATAAATCAATCCATAAATATCTCCTACTAATAGATACGTATCTCAGAGGCAAAGATAGGGCATGGATGTTTTTTCGTGCCCAAACGTCCTGCAACCTCTATGATATGGTGTGATACTATATGCTGGACTGAACGTGATGAACTACTGAGCAGGAGCAATCTTCATGGCAGAAACGATTCGTATCCTGGCCGTCGATGTCGGGACAGGAACGCAAGATATTTTGTTTTTCGAGAGCGGCAAGACTATCGAGAACTGCTTTAAGCTCGTCATGCCCTCGCCAACGGTGATCATTGCCGAGCGCATCAAACGTGCCACCGAACGCGGGCAGGCGCTTGTGCTCACGGGCGTGACGATGGGAGGAGGCCCATGCCATTGGGCGGCGCGCGATCATGCCCTGGCCGGTCACGCCGTTGCTGTGACGCCGGAGGCCGCACGGACATTCGACGACGACCTGTCGATGGTTGAGCAGATGGGCTTCGAGATTATTGATGAGGCGGCAGCCGAAAAACGCGCGCAACAGCCTGATTGCGTGCATATCGAGTTGCAAGATTTTGATGCCCGTGCGATCATCACGGCTTTGCGCGCTTTCGATGTCGATCCGCGCGTGGATGCGCTGGCGATTGCGGCCTTTGATCATGGCGCGGCCCCTCCCGGCGTGAGTGATCGCCGCTTCCGTTTTGACTTCATTGCCCGAACCGTGCAAAGCGATCCCATTCCCAGCGCTTTTGCCTACGCCGAGCAGGATACGCCCCCGTTCCTGACGCGCTTGCGGGCGATAGGTACGAGCGCGGCACGCTACCGGCAGCTCAGCGGCTCCAATCCCGCTGCTCCCCTGCTATTGATGGATACCGGCTCGGCTGCCGCTCTTGGTTCGCTGGAAGATCCGGTGGTACGGGCAAAGTCAGAGAGTTTGCTCTGCAACGTTGGCAATTTTCATACCCTGGCGTTTCACCTGGTAGAGGGGCGCATTATGGGCATCTTTGAGCATCATACCGGTGAAATCAATCAGACCACGCTCGAAGAACTGCTTGTCAAGCTGGCTGATGGTACGCTCACCAACGAGGAAGTGTTTGCCGATAGCGGTCACGGCGCGTTGATCTTGCAGCAGGCAGGCTCTAACGGTCGTGCCTTTCCTTTCTTGTCCGTCACCGGTCCGAGACGCGAGCTCTTGCGTCGCTCAAAACTGGCGCCTTATGAAGCGACTCCTCACGGGGATATGATGATTGCTGGCTGCCTGGGCTTATTGCGAGCGTTCGCCGACCACGATCAACGGCTGGCCCCGCTGATAGAGCCATCGCTATTGTCTATATAGCCTGAACGAGCGTGAAAGGGGAGATACTGGCTCTCTCTTCGCCGGAACAAGGGACCGCTCCCGTCGTAGGGACCAGCTTCAGCGCGTCCGGTTTACCGCTTTTCCTCCCAATTCCCTGTTCCATACCTCTTTAACCACGAAATCACGAGAGATAGCGCTGCCAACGAGTGTCATTGCTCAACTCCTCTCGCTCCTGTGTGGAAAATGTGGTGTGAGAGGTTTCATGTGCTACTGGTGAAGAACAGGCGATAAATCGGACGCGCTGAAGCTGGTCCCTACGAAGCGTTCAAGCGGTTGGAGCAACTGCTCCGGCTCGAACATATTTCCGTCAGGGAGAGGGGAGACTTCAGTGGCTATTTTTGTCTCGCTGCTTGCGTTTTTCCGACGCGGATCATGCCCGCAAGGTCTTTTTGCGTCTTCTTTGTGGGAGGTGAGTGCAGTTGGCGTTCGATTCTATCGTGGTCGAGGAGGGGGCTGCGACAGGAGAGACGTTAGCGGTGTCCAGCGAATTGCATCTATCAAGGACTGAGACGTTATCTGCGGGTTCTGCTTGATTGCGGGAGACTTTTTCGCGGATGAGGGAGATTTGTGAGTGGACTGCCTGACGAGATTGATGGAGTTTGCGGGCGATTTCGGATGGGCGTTGATTATCGATCAGGTACTGGCAGATGGTGGCTTGCTTTTCCGTCAAGTCTATGGCCGGGTGGCTCAATGCTGCGCGCGCCATATCCTCTAGCTTGCCGTACTTACTGCGTCGGTAATCGTCTAAATCATCGGGAGAGAAGAGCCAGCGATCAACCACGCGCACGCCGGGGATGCGTCCCGCCTCTACGAGGTGCATAAAGTGCCAGTAACTTAAATCCAACTGTTTGGCCGCTTCATGAGTTGTCAGCATGCCGTTAAGATGTTGCAGGTTGCGATGTAGCTCGTCACTCCTAAGAACCATGTCGGACGCCTTTCTACGAATTGTGCCGTACGTTAAAAGTGCCAGGCAAAGATACACTTAGTCACGATAAAGTATATCATATTCCCCGCGGAAAGGACAAGGTTTGAGCAAAGCGTTTCTCGGGGAAGCTGTTACATACAATAAGGGCAAGCGCGAGGGCTTATGTGAACAGGGCAGGCGCGAGGCCCTGCCCCTACATTCTCTTTCTCTCCCTCTTGTGGGTAATACTCGGACTCTGCTATACTGCAAAAGCAGGGATGATTGCGAATGCATTGGTATTCCTGCCTCTATCTCCCCATCTATTTTTAGTTAAAGGAGTGTTATTGTACGATGGCTGAGGACACCAGACCAACTATCATGGCAGAGAAAGACGGCCCGCTCTATATCCAGAACGCCAAAGGAGTAGTGTTGCTGGATAGCGATGGCAATCCCTTCGAAATTACTGATGATGACGTTGCCCTGTGCCGTTGTGGACAATCCCGCAACAAACCCTTCTGCGACGATTCGCATGCCCGCACCAATTTTCAGTCCGAGGTGAAGGCGCCCAGCAAACCGTCCTGATCACTGGCGAAGACGCTAAAAAGGGGAACCAGCTAGCTGGCTCCCCATAATGAAAGCGATGTATACATCAGGGATACTACAAATTTCGCATTACCGGTGACGCGCTCCAAACCAACGCACTATCAGCGAAAATTCGTGGGACAGCATAAATAAGCTGCAATTGGGAAACTGTTTGCAGTTTCCTATCTATTAGAACGAAGCGATGCAAAAAATGTAACGATTTGCCCGTTTGCTATTCCAGACGACCAACGTTCTCGGACGCGCTAAAGCTGGTCCCTACGAAGCTCCAGGCCGTCTGCAAGGAATGATTTGGCGCGACATCTTCTGGACATCTAGTCTCCTCCTCTGTACACTGAGAATAGGACAATGTCGTCTGCAATTTGGCAAAGCTGGCAATGTGGTATGGCAGCAGCGGAAGGGAGAGCATTATTTTATGAAATACGCCTTCGTTATTGACCAGCGTAAATGTATCGGCTGTCACGCCTGCACGGTAGCGTGTAAAGCTGAACATGATGTGCCCATTGGCGTGTACCGCACCTGGGTCAAATACATAGAAAAAGGCGAGTTTCCCAACTCGCGTCGCTATTTTCTGGTGAATCGCTGCAATCATTGCGATAACGCCCCTTGCGTGAACATCTGCCCCACGCAAGCTCTTTATAAGAGAACCGATGGCATTGTAGATTTTGATGCGAGTCGCTGCATCGGGTGCAAATCTTGCATGCAGGCGTGCCCTTACGACGCGCTCTACATTGACCCCTATAGCCACACCGCCGCCAAGTGCAACTATTGCGCGCATCGCACTGAGATAGGGCTGGAGCCCGCCTGCGTGGTGGTTTGTCCTGAACGCGCTATTATCGCAGGCGATCTGCATAACCCGGATACCGAGATTGCCCGCATCGTGGCGCGCGAACCCGTACGCGTGCGCAAGCCGGAACAGGGCACCGGCCCCAACGTCTACTACCTCGGCGCAGAGGAAGCCGCGATCAATCCCGAGGCCGCGCTCGAAGAACTGCCCTCTATGACGATGTGGAGTACGATGCTCAAGCCTCACTATGACGACGAGCGCATGCTGGATGGCGGCCATTCCTTGCGCGCTCCCCAGACGCTTCACCCGCTCGGCACTGCCCACCCGCACGTTGATGGACAATCGCAATCTGGCGAAGCTCATGTTGTGTACGATACGCCAAAGACCAGCGCCCCCTGGGGTTGGAAGGTCTCGGCCTATCTGGGCACAAAGTCTATCGGAGCCGGCGTGATGGTCGTTGCGGCTCTTGCCATTGCCCTGTACGGCGTGGGCGGTCCGCTAAGCGGAGCCATCCGTATCGTGCCTGGTATTGGCGTGGCGGTGATTGGTGGCATATTTACTGCGCTCACCCTGGTATTGTTGGTTGCGGATCTCAAGCGTCCAGATCGCGCCTTATTTTTGTTGACGAAGGCGAACCCGACCTCCTGGCTCGTCTGGGGCGGCTACATTCTGGGCATCACTGGTCTGATTGAGGCGCTATGGTTTGTTGCCGCCATCTTCGACCTCTCACTGCTGCGCTGGCTGCTGATCCCTGCGGGACTGTCTGGTCTGGCTGCGGCAGGCTACACGGCTTTTCTCTTTGGGCAGGCCGAGGGGCGCGACTTCTGGCAAAGCCCGCTGTTATTGCCTATCCTGATTGTCCAGGCCACGCTGGCCGGTTCGGCATCTCTTGGTCTGCTCTCCTGGATATTTGCCGGCCCCGGCGTTTTGAGCGCGTTATTTACGACTGTATTGCTGCTCGCGATTGTGGTGCATGTAGGGCTGGTGCTGATTGAGGCGTTCGGCTCGCATACGAATAGCCATGTCGCGACTGCCGCCCACTATATGAGCCGGGGAAGGTTGCGCACTGTCTTCTGGTGGCTATTCTTTGTCTCAGGTTCATGTGTGCCCCTGGCGTTGCTCTGTATCGCGCTATTGGTGCCGGTGGCGCAGCCCGTTTTGCTGGGCATAGCGGCTATACTCGCGCTGGTTGGGCTTTTTGCCTATGAGCATTGTTTTGTGGTTGCCGGACAAATCGTCCCGCTGAGTTAGTTTGTTCGGAGAGTAGCAATGACGGAACTTCCTCTAAATGAGCATATTGCTCCGAGCGGTGAGCAAATGACCGTACGCGATCTGGCCTCGTGTCCCCCGCCCGAACGATGGCATGATTGGGTGGAGTACGATGCGAAGGCGTGGCCGCGGAAGGCTGAGCGGCACTACGAGATTATCCCGACAATTTGTTTTAACTGCGAAGCCGCCTGTGGCCTGCTGGCATATATCGACAAAGAGACGCAGCAGGTCAAGAAGTTCGAGGGCAACCCCTATCATCCGGGCAGCAGAGGACGTAACTGTGCCAAAGGACCGGCTACCATCAACCAGGTTCACGATCCCGAACGTATTTTATACCCCTTAAAGCGCGTCGGTAAACGTGGCGAAGGCAAATGGGAGCGCACAACCTGGGATGAGGTGCTGGAGACCTTCGCGAGCAAGATTCGCGCTGCTATCCTGGAGGATCGGCGCGATGAGGTGATGTACCATGTCGGGCGGCCCGGCCACGATGGCTACATGGAGCGCGTGATGGCGGCGTGGGGCGTGGATGGGCATAACAGCCATACCAACGTCTGCTCATCCTCGGCCCGCTTCGGCTATCAGATCTGGTGCGGCATTGATCGCCCCTCGCCCGATCACGCCCACGCCCGCTTTATCCTGCTCATCAGCTCGCATCTGGAGACCGGCCACTATTTCAATCCCCAGGCTCAGCGCATCATCGAGGGCAAGATGAAGGGGGCAAAGCTGGCGGTGATGGACCCGCGCCTCTCTAATACCGCAAGCATGGCCGATTACTGGCTGCCAACCTGGCCCGGTTCGGAGGCGGCTGTCCTGCTGGCGATGGCGCGCGTGATCCTGCTTGAGAACCTCTATAATCGCGACTATATGCATCGCTGGGTGAACTGGCAGGAGTATCTCTCCGCCGAGCATCCAGGAGAACCACAGACCTTTGAGCGTTTTATTACACTCCTGACCGAACTCTACGCCGACTATACCCCCGCCTTCGCTGCCCAGGAAAGTGGCCTGGCCGAGGAGACCATTATCGACATTGCGCGCCAGATTGGACGGGCGGGAACAGCCTTTGCCGCCCATACATGGCGTGCGGCCACGGCTGGCAACCTGGGCGGTTGGCAGGTCTCGCGCGCGCTCTGGTTCCTTTCCGTGCTAACGGGCAGCATCGGCACCCCTGGCGGCACGGCGCCCAATAGCTGGAATAAGTTTGTGCCGGCTCCCTTCCTCAAGCCGCCACCGTCCGCCGTGTGGAACGAACTGCTCTTCCCACCGGAATATCCGTTGGCGAACTACGAAATGAGTATCCTGCTGCCGTACTTCTTGCGCGAGGGGCGCGGCAAAGTCGCGGCATATTTCACCCGCGTCTATAATCCGGTCTGGACCAATCCCGACGGCACGAGCTGGATTGAGATGCTCACAGATGAGCAGCAGATTGAGCTGCACGCGGCCCTGACGCCGGTATGGAGCGAGACGGCATGGTACGCCGATTACATCTTGCCAATGGGCGTTGGCAGCGAACGGCACGACCTGATGAGCCAGGAGACTCACGCCGCGCGCTGGATCGGCTATCGTCAACCGGTGCTGCGCGTGTATAAAGAGCGCCACGGTGAAGCTGTGCAATATACGTACCAGGCCAACCCGGGAGAAGTGTGGGAAGAGGATGAATTCTGGATCGAACTCTCGTGGCGTATCGATCCCGATGGCAGCCTGGGTATTCGTCAATACTTCGAATCGCCCTATCGTCCTCAGCAGAAGCTGACCATTGAGGAGTATTATCGCTGGATCTTTGAGCATAGCGTACCTGGCCTGCCCGAAGCTGCGGCGAAAGAAGCGCTCTCTCCCCTGGCATACATGCAAAAGTACGGCGCATTCGAGATTCCTGCGGAGCAAGCGCCCGTTTTCACCTTGAACGAGCGCGAACTACAGCCTGCCGAACTGGAGGGCGCGCAGATTGACGAGCAGGGTGGCAGAGTGACGCGTGAGGGCGTTCCCATTGGGGTGATGGTGGATGGCAAGGCGTACGAAGGCTTTCCTACCCCGTCGCGCAAGCTGGAGTTCTATTCTCCCACTATGAAAGCATGGGGCTGGCCCGAAAACGCCATTCCCGGCTATACACGCAGCCATGTGCATCGCGCCGCAATTGACCATGCGCGCAATGAATACTTGCTCATTCCCACCTTTCGCCTACCCACGCTCATTCATACGCGTTCGGGCAATGCCAAATGGCTCTACGAAATCTCGAACGCCAATCCGGTGTGGATTCATCCCGGCGATGCGGAGCGTATCGGGGTGCAAACGGGCGACCTCCTGCGCGTGACCACAGAGATTGGCTATTATGTCAATCGAGCCTGGGTGACCGAAGGTATCCATCCCGGTATTGTCGCCTGCTCTCATCACCTGGGGCGCTGGCGACTGGCGACCGGAAGCGCTCCCACGATGAATCAGGGTGCTACAGATCGCTGGTCCTCGGCGCTGGTGGAGTTGGGACGAAAAAGCGATGGCACATGGCAGATGCGCCACCTTGAGGGCATTCGCCCCTTCGAGAGCGACGATCCCGACTCGGCTCGCATCTTCTGGCGCGAGGGCGGCGTCCACCAGAACCTTACCTTCCCGGTCCATCCCGATCCCGTCAGCGGCATGCATTGCTGGCATCAGAAGGTCACAGTACAGCCCGCTCGCGCGGATGATCGCTATGGCGACATCTTTGTGGATACGCGGAAAGCCTACGAGGTCTATAAACGCTGGTTGGCAATGACGCGCCCGCAGTCAGATCGGCCAGATGGGCTGCGGCGACCGTTATGGATGATCCGGCCCTACCGGCCCGCCACCAGCGCCTTTAAGCGCGAACAGAGAAACTCATAACGCAATACCGAAGCCGCGCATGATCATCTGCAAGGCGATCACTATCATGATAGGCAGGAAGATCATGCGCAGCGTCCGGTTACTCAGATGGGTGAGGATACGTGCTCCCAGAATGGCCCCGAGCAACACGCCGAGGGCGACGGGGGCCGCGACGAGAGGAAGCACTTCCCCACGCGCGAAGTAGATGCCGGCGCTGGCTGCTGCCGTGACCCCGATCATAAAATTGCTTGTGGTGGTCGAAACCTTCATCGGCAGGCGCATAATGGTATCCATCGCCAGCACTTTGAAGGTGCCGCTCCCGATCCCCAGCAGCCCCGAGATAACGCCTGCGACATACATCATCGCCAGCCCGAGTGGTGTGCGCCTTACCTGGTAGGTAACTTCGCCCCCCAGCCGTTCGTCCGGGTAGCTGCTTGAAAGCTTTAACGTCTTGGCCCAGCGATCATTGCGTACATCCTGGGGCAGCTCCTCTCCCAGCTTGAAAATGAGGGGGACCGCTGAAATAAGCAGGATGATGCCAAAGATAATAAACAAAACATCTGGCGCCAGCAAGCTGGCGAGAAACGCCCCGCTGATTGCTCCTGTGGTCGTCGCCACTTCCAGAAACATACCCACGCGCAGATTGGTCAGGTGATCGCGCACATAAGCAGCAGCAGCCCCGCTGGATGTCGCAATCACTGCAATAATGCTCGCGCCAATGGCATACTTGATTGGCAGGCCAAAGGCCAGCGTCAGCAGCGGCACGATCAATACCCCTCCGCCCAGGCCAACGAGCGCGCCAAGCCCCCCTGCCAGCACGGCTCCTAGAAAAATCAAAAGAGCAATCACAAGCGAGAACTCCATTATGCTCCCCCCTTCCCCAGCAGAAAGCTAACGATCAGTATCGATAGCACCAGGAAGGTAATGACCACATAGAGCCAGTCATGTTCAAAGGCAAACGCCAGCAGCGAGACCGCCACGCGTATAACCGGTGTAGCGATAAGCAGCAGGAGCCCCAACGCGATCACCGCCTGCGGCTGTAGCGTAAGCAGCCCCGTCCATACCTGCGCAACGGTGTGGGGAAATGTTTGCAGATCGTGTGGGGAAAGCTGGTGAGGGCTGGAAAATAATAAGAGGCAGCCGATAACAAGAATAAGGGAACTGACTATAACACCTCCCTGGAGCGCCCAGGCGATGATGGTCGTCATGATGGGATCTTGTGGTGCGGGAGGTCTGGACGGTTGCCCTGTGGGGACCGGACTTTCCTGTGCTAACGTTGTTTCCTGTTTCTTTTGCATTGCTTCATCCTGTAGAGTGTGACGATGATACTAATGATGATCAAGAGTAGGAAGCAAGGTAATAAAAATAAGCCCCCCGCGTATCCCTTTGAGTGCCAAACAAATAAACCCTCGCGACAAAGGGCTTGCCTGACACATGCTGGGATAAACAAGGCGGATCTTGCTGTCTTTAAAACAGACTGGTCGATTGCTCCTGGTAGTAGTGTAGCGCATTATGCGAGATTATTCCAATTTATCAAGTTGCATTTACGAAAACAATAGTCCTGGCTGCTCTTTCTCGCGTCTTTAGAGGTGGGAGACTCGTAGTTATAAGTAAAGCCCCTAATTATTGGAGAAAGCTTGTATCAAAAGATGAGGTGGCAGAGGTAACGGTGATGGAGGTTAAATAAGCGAAAAAGAAGCAATGGATGTGGCATAAATTTCCGCGCTGCTCTGTGGTATGATAGTGTAGGACAAGCATGCAACAATGCTAATGGATGCTAGAAGGATTGGCAATGCTGATGCTCAAGTTACAAAAGGAATTATGGTTGCTTCCCGAGACCGAACATTGCGGCGCATACTTCTCCGACCGCTCTGCTTATGTCAATAAGCTTACCGCTTTCTTTGACCTTTCCCTGAAAAAGACCCGGCTCCCCATCCAGCTCAAGGATCGCATCGGCGACGAACAGGCAGGAGGTGACAGGACGGGAGGGCCGCCTCTGTCTGAAGCGAGTTAAGTATATTCTAGCGTCACCACCATGCCGTCTTTAGCTGCCCGCGTGTTCGCAAAGACGCGGCGGGCGGCTTTTTCCGCCTGAGACGGATCATTGATTTTTGGGCTGAAATGAGTTAAAACGAGCGCGTGAGCCTGCGCATCCCTGGCTATGCCCGCGGCCTCCCTGGCGAGCATGTGCGCATTGGCCTGGGCGAGCGGCAGATCTTCTGGATTATCGTACATGCTCTCACAGATCAAGAGATCAACGTCGTGAGCCAGGGCGCTCAGCTCGGGCGTCGGCCTGGTATCCGTAATAAAAGCCCAGGTAATCCCACGTCTCTCTTCCCCCAGCACCTGCGCAGGGACAATCATCTGTCCCTGAAATTCTACCGCCTCTCCATGCTGAAGGCGCGACCAGAGTTGTACAGGTAAGCCCAGCGCCTGAGCTTTTTCGGGCAGGAACACTGGTTTGCGCTTGAGTTCGACGCGATAAGCAAGACAGGGAACGCCGTGGGAGGCCGCGATACAGGAGCCTTGCAGCTCACCTGGGAGTATGAACTGCTCGCCACTCTTCAACTCGTGGATGTGGATGGGAAACGGCAGATTAGGAGCAATACGCAGCAGTCCCTCAATAATGTAAGTCGTGCCGTGGGGACCATAGATGTCCAGCGGCTCCGTGCGCCCAGCGTGGGCCACCATAAAAAGCACGCCCGGCAATCCTGCGACATGATCGGCATGCATATGCGTCAAGCAAATGGCCCCCAGTTGGCGAAAGCCCCAGCCGAGCGTCTTCCACGGGACCTGCGTCCCCTCGCCGCAATCAAACAGCGTCAGCGTTGAATTATAGCGTACGAGGGCGCAGGATAGCCAGCGACCAGGCATCGGCATCATGCCACAGGTTCCTAATATACAAATGTCTATCATACATATCCTATCTTGTAATGGGTAGCAACGGCCTGTAGCTAATCATATCACCTTTCTGACAAATGGAAAGCATGAGTAAAGCCCGTTATCAAATAGTTACTGCAAAGCTCTGTATTCCGTGCAAAATGAACGTATAGAAGATTGACATTTGCAGGTTTCTCTGTTATCATGAATTAGAAAAAATACGTGTGTTATAGGTATTTGTAGCGAGGGAGAGAGATGTCTGGATCAGCCGATTGGCGTGAAGTGTTAAGCCACATAATTAGTAACCCCGCAGAGCGAGATCGTATCGCGAACGAAATTGGCGTTCATCCTATTACTCTTACTCGCTGGGTGAGCGGTGATTCCTCACCGCGTTCGCACAATTTACGCCAGCTTGTTCGCGCCTTGCCCAAGCAACAGCGCCTCCAGATGCTTGCTCTATTGGAACATACCTCAACCGATATGAGCGAGTACGAATTTGATCGATCCGCGCAAGAGATCTCTTATCAGTTCATCATGGAAGTGCTGGAAACGCGGGCGACAACCCCCACCCCTTTGCGCTTCTGGTCAATTACCCGCCTCGTCCTGCAACAGGCGCTGCGACAATTTGATCCCGAGCGCGTCGGGCTGGCGATTACGGTAGTCCGCTGCATGCCGCCAGGTAAAGATGGCAAGATCCACAGTTTGCGCGAGACCGTTGGGCTGGGAACCCCTCCCTGGGGCGGCGATCTGGAGGAGAAGGCGCTCCTTCTGGGCGCTGAGTCCCTGGCCGGCCATGTCACTGTTTCCTGTCGCCTGGAACAGATTGGCGACCTGCGCATTAACAGAACCTTCCTTCCGGCCTATCAGGTGGAGCACGAGGTGAGCGCCGTGGCCTGCCCTATCATGTATGCCAGCCACGTCGCCGGTTGTCTCCTGCTTTCCTGCACCCAGCCGAACTTTTTCCTGCCCGAAGATCGGCTCTCCCTTGTTCGCGGGTATACCCATTTGCTCTCTCTGGCGTTCGAACCCGACGATTTCTTCTCGCCTCAATGTTTTGATCTGCGGATCATGCCGCCTCCCAATGTGCAAGAGCAACATCTCGCAGGCTTCCGTATGCGCGTGCTCAAATTGATGCAAGGTTCGCCCAACTCGCAAACGCGCCTTGCCAGCCTGCAAGCCGAACAGATGGCATGGCAGCAACTGGAAGAGACGCTCTTGAGTCTGCCCCCGATTACCGAGGAATGATCTGGCGACTTCAGGGCACAACGGCAATATTCAAGCCGCACAGGCGTAATTACCAGGATAGAGGGTCATGTCATTAACGCTGATTGATCGTTTTCACGCCGATCTCAAGCAAGAGCAGCAGGCGGCGCTGGATGCCGGACGCCTGCGTAAACGTGACGAACTGGCCCTGCTTGAACCTGAACAATTACGCCCCCTGGCTTCGTTTAGCCTGCTGTTGCTGCTCATCGGCGGCGTGTTTTTTATCGCGCTGAACGTCGCTGCGTACTACTGGCAGCAGCATACGCTGGCATTAGGTACAACCTTCTGGGGTGGAATATGGTGGTTTGGCATCAACGTGCTGGCCTACATCCTGGTGTTGCCCCTGCATGAACTGGTGCATGCCCTGGCCTTTCTGTTTTGGGGCGGCAGGCCACACTTTGGCGCGAAATTGCCGCTCGCGCTCTACTGTGGCGCTCGGGATCAGCTATTTCGGCGTAATCAGTACCTTGTGATCGGGCTGGCTCCTCTCGTGGTCATTACGCTGATTGGCATTGTGCTCACGCTTTTCGCGCCCGTTCTTGCTTCATACCTGCTCTTCGCGCAGATCGGCAATATTGCTGGCGCGGCGGGCGATGTATGGACGGTGATGCGACTGTTACGGCAGCCATCAAGCGTGCTGGTAGAAGATACTGCGGTCGGCTACCGCGCCTGGGAAGTCTCCCTTGATTGACTTTCTTTAACCTTCGTGATACAATTTTTCCATATATGATATAATGTCTCAATAGTAATTGACGAAAGATCAGGATTGCATGCCAATTAGCCCTGAAACCATTCTGGATGCATTTAAACAGAAGGGACTGCGTATCACCACGCCGCGTCGCACCCTGGCACTTCTCCTGAGCGAAACCATCGGGACCGATTTTACCGTTGAGGAACTATGGGATATGGTGCTCAAGCGCGAACCAGCCGTGGGGCGGGCGACGGTCTTCCGCGCGGTTGAGATTTTGCAGGAGTTGCAACTGCTCGACCGGATCGAGTTTGCTGATGGTTCGCACCGCTTTCGTTTCTGTCACGAGGCCGGTCAGCATCACCATCACATCACCTGTTCCGGTTGTGGCAAAGTGACGGCAGTGCAAACCTGCTTGAGCGTGGAGCAGATCGCAGCTGTCGCCAATATGGCCGATTTTGCCGTCGAAGGTCACCGCCTCGAATTCTTTGGCCGCTGCGCAAATTGTCGCACATAAAAAACCTTTATTACGGTGTAATAACTATCATGCCAGAATTGCCAGAAGTTGAATATACCGCGCGTCAACTGCGCGCCTCTATTGTGGGAGCAACCATTCGTCAGGCGCATGTCTTTTGGAGACGCACGCTTGATCATCCTGATCTTGAAGATTTTCTTGTGCAGAGCGCCGAGAGGCGTATAGAAGGCGTGCGCAGGCGCGGCAAATTTTTGCTGCTCGATCTCAGCGGCGATCTCTTCCTTTCAATCCACCGCCGTATGACTGGTAATCTCCTGCTGCTCCCTCCCGGCTGGTGCCTTGACACCACATTGCAGCAGCGCGATCCGCTGGCCTGGAATACGAGGGGGCCGCGCTTCCACCTGGAAGACGCTGGCGCAGAAACGTCCGATAGTCACGAAACGGAGTATTGCCGGCTTTGCTTCGATTTCGCCGATGGCCGGCGCTTGCTCTACACCGATCCGCGCAAGTTCGGGCGCATCGGGCTCTGGTCACGCGAGGACGAGCAAAAGCTCTTTGCGGATCTGGGGCCGGAGCCGCTAGACGAGGAATTTACTCCTGCCCGGCTGACCGCAGGCTTGATGCGCCACCGCACAGGCGTGAAGCAGGCATTATTAAACCAGCGCGTGGTCGCAGGCGTGGGGAATATCTATGCAGACGAGGCGCTTTTTTATGCCCAGATCCATCCCTCCCGCCGCAGCGATAGCTTGACCCCCGACGAGATCCAACTCCTGCGAGAGGGGATCGTCACAGTACTCAGCCGGAGCATTGAGCATGGGGGCACCTCTTTTAACGATTATCGCGATCTATGGGGCGAGGCCGGCCATAACTACAACCACGTCTGCGTCTACCAGCAAGACGGCCAGCCCTGCAAACGTTGTGGGTCCATCGTTGAACGCATCGTGATCGCCCAACGCAGCACTCATTTCTGCCCTCACTGCCAGCCGCTTACTATTAGAGACGGCCAACATCACTAACGCGCCTATAAGATGGTAGGGGCAACCGCCCAGGGCAGGGGCAAGCCCGGCCCCTACTGCGGCGTAAAGAACGCCGGCGTACACGCAACTTGCGTTCCCGAGACATTAAAGCTCACATCGACCGTGGCGGGTACGCCTCGGGGTTGACGGCCTTGTAAGGGGAGCGTGAAGCTGACATATCCTCCGGCATCGCTCACCGCCTGTTTGTTCAGCGGCTGGTCGTTCCCCTGGAAGTGAACCACTCCCTGCGCGGTTGCTCCTCCCACTCCCATCACGTCTTTCGTTAACTTGGCATAGATAATAATAGTGCTAAAGGCCCCGGGGGCGTTATTTGATGACCATGCGCCGCAGCGATACGTCGGAACCGCCGGAACAGGCGAGGTTTGCGCTTGAAACCCCTTATCAATTGTCACCGTCTGTTGCGGCGCGATCTGGGTAGCAGTGCTCGCGCACGCACTAAGCAGGAAGAACAGGCAGATAAGGAGCATACTGTATATAAAATGGTGGATATTTTTCATTTTGCCCTGCACTAACGGTATCTTCATCTAACAAAAAACCATGCTACTATAGTAACGTAAAAACTCATGTTAGGAAATACAAGTCCAGTATATCACACGCCAAATATTTTAATGATATTTTTTTATCTCAGCCTTGTTATAGTACTTCTTCTCTTGTATAATAATGACTATATTGGGAGAAACTCGTCGTAACGTGCGTGAAGTAGCGCATCTATCATAAGAAGAAGCAGAAGTCTCCTCCTTTTTCCGCCGAAAAAGAAGGAGACGGAAGCCAGGCTAACGCAATTGCGTATAAATGAGTACATACTTCTAATAGTAAGAAAAGTACGATATAGCCGCTCATGAGTAGTATTGTACTACTGTTGGCTTGCTGATTGTGATAGACTATGTTACACTATCACTTGTAATGGGGCTCCCAACGAGTAATGCTTATGTAGAGGTCCATTCGAGGTGTGGTTTTTGTGAATTATGAAGATAACGAACAACTAGAACTCTTACATCATCTGCTTGAGAATGGGCATTTCGGGCTGGTTAAGAAAGAGGTGAATTGGATGAGCAAGCAGGAAGAGACGTTTAATGCTTCAGGGGAATCACAAGGATCGCCAGCGGCTTCAGCCTCACAGCATTTCTCTTCGGACCTGGAAATCCGTCCTGATACTGCCCGTGAGCAACGCAAAGGCACCCCTGAGGTTATTTTCGGTGAAACGAAAGAAACCGCGCAAATCATTACTATGGCCCAGATACTTCTTGCCAGGACAGGAAGGGCAATCGTTAGCCGTCTGCCGCCGGAAGCATTGCCGGCGATCCAGGAGGCTTTTCGCGAGTATGTTATGCGTGTTCGCGAGGCGGCGCATGCTGTGGTTATCTATCGTGCGGATTATGTACGGAGGAATACTGGTGGACATGTAGGGGTAATTAGCGCCGGAACTTCTGACATTCCAATAGCGGAAGAGGCAGTTCTCATCGCCGAAGAGATGGGATGCCAGGTCTCTTGTATCTATGATGTGGGGGTTGCGGGTCTGCACCGCCTTATAGGACCGTTGCGGGGCCTGCTTGCCAACGATGTGGATGCGATTGTGGTCGCTGCTGGTATGGATGGTGCCTTACCTTCGGTGGTGGCAGGGCTGGTTCCTGTTCCTGTTATTGGTCTACCAACGTCGATTGGCTATGGTATGGGCGGCAAAGGTATTGCCGCATTGCTTTCGATGTTGCAAACGTGTGCGCCGGGTCTCTCGGTGGTCAATATCGATAATGGTGTCGGCGCTGGCATTACCGCCGCGCTGATCGCCAATCGGGTGGCGCAGACGCGAGGACATCAGTCGCAGTAGGGAAGCAGCGAGATGTTCTGAATTGAGAATGTCTCACCGCGTTGTATGTTGGGCGAAAGTGGGAGTACGAAGTTTAAGAGAGGCGGGACTTTCTATGGCAAACAATAAACGTGGACCCGAGCCAGGCTCGCAAAAAGCGAAGCATGGCGGTCAGGCTGTACGTGAGAAGTACGGACCGGAATTCTATTCAAAGATCGGTAAAAAGGGGGGCGACACCGTCAAGGAGAAGCGGGGGCCTCAATTTTATGCCGAGATTGGAAAGAAGGGCGGCGAGTCCACAAAGCGTCAGCAAGGCTCAGAGTTCTATTCCAGGATTGGAAAAAAGGGTGGCGAGCGTGGACGTACTATCACTACGAATAGCGACAAGGAGTAGCTCCGTTCCTATCCGATAATTGCGTGCCTCTAGCAGCGCGCTTCCCAGGTCCGTGCCACTGGGAAGCGCGCTGCTAGAGGCGCTTTATGTCGCTCTGCTCTTACTCGTCGAATCGCTTCAGGAACGGAGGTATGTCAACGGCGTCATCATCGGCGTCCGCCTGTTGCCGCCTGAGCATCTCCTGACGGCGACCCATGCTGCGAATGCCGCGCAGGTCGTTCAGACTGCGCTGCTGCCTTGCCGGCTGCCCCGATTGCTGTACCGGTGGGGGCATCCGCGTGGGAGGCGGCGATGGCGGTATACGCTGCCCCATTGAGCGCGGTTGCGGTGTAATCGGCCCTCTGGGCGTCGCTCCTATCGCTCCCGCCTGCCCTATTACGTTGCGCGCCCCAGGTTGCTCCATGCGTATTGCCTGGATTCTTGCCGTTGGCATGTCTTCCATGCCTGCTGCGATCAGGGTGACACGAATAGCGTCTTGTAAGGACGGATCGATAACGGCCCCGAAGGTAATATCTGCCGAGCTATCAATGGATTCGCCGATGCGCTCAGCGACCTCGTTGACTTCGAAAAGCGTCATATCGTCGCCGCCACTGATATTGAAGAGCACGCGCTTCGCGCCGCGGATCGTGACGTTGAGAAATCCGCCCGCGATAGCTTCCTCGGCAGCCTGCTGGGCGCGATTGCGTCCCCGCCCCTGACCGATACTCATCAAGGCTGTGCCGGCCTCGCGCAACACGCTACGCACGTCGGCAAAATCCACATTGACCATCCCTGGCACGTTGATGACTTCCGCGATCCCCTGTACCCCCTGCCGTAACACATCATCAGCGATCTTAAACGCTTCCGACAGGTTGCGGTCGCGGTCCACTGTGCTCAACAGGCGATCATTGGGAATGATGATCAGGGCGTCAATCTCAGAGCGCAATTCCGCCAGCCCCTGTTCGGCGATGCGCCTGCGCCGCGTGCCCTCGAAGGTGAATGGCAGTGTGACAATACCGATGGTGAGCGCGCCGAGCTTTTTGGCAATCGAGGCCACGACCGGCGCAGCTCCCGTGCCGGTGCCTCCACCCATGCCGGCGGCGATAAACACCAGGTCGGCATCGCCCAGCGCGGCGCGGATCTCGGCTGCACTCTCGGTGGCGGCTCGCAACCCTATCGCGGCGTTGCCTCCGGCTCCCAGCCCTTTGGTCTGGTGCTGCCCCAGGCAAATGCGCTGCTGTGCCTGCGAAAGCGCCAGTACCTGAGCGTCGGTGTTGAGCGCGATAAAGCGTACTCCTCGCACGCCAGCGTGAATCATGCGTCCAACGGCGTTCATGCCGCCCCCGCCGACGCCCACAACGGCAATATCAACGGCGTGCGGACCCTGAAATTGCGTTGAGAAAGGAGATCGAGAAGAAACGATATCTTCGTCGGTGTAACGCTGGCTCCGCTCTGATCGACTATGCTCATCACGCTGCTGCATATTTTTCCCCTCCACCTCATGCCGCAAAACGGCCCATTGGTCTTCTGGCTCTTCGTATACATCGGGCCTGGCCGCGGCCTTCTCCGTCCATTGCTCCCGCGACTGATTGCGCTTATATGCATCATGCGACATTGGCTGCATACACACCCCCCATTTCTTCTCTTACAGAGATGATGGCACAGTCTCCGTTGACAGGCAGGTGCCCCCGCCGTTTTTGATCGAGGCTGGTCAGGTTTAAGCCTGGTGCCTGTTACAAGCTGCTATCCCTCAACATGGGGTCCCTGACGTTGAAACGTGTTTCTACCCGCATTGTAACAAGAGTGTCAAGGGTGTATGTTATAGTTGATCTTGTTTCAGTGCAGCAGGTTCGCCTCTATTATGAATAACGTACGAAAACGCGAAAAGTGATATAAGTTAGGGGGAAGATGCGTTGTCATAACAGCTATACCACTTCGGAGGATAGCAAGGGGGAATGGGAGCTACACAGGGATGCTGCGCCTGCCGAAGTGGTATAGTGACCGCTATTCTTTCTTGAGAGAGAAAGAATCTGTACCTGCCTTAGCGGCTTTCTTTTCTTTTTGAGCTTCTTTCTTTTGTTTGTTCGATTTAGGCGGCGCTTTCTGCACCTTCCTTTGTTCTTTATTTGCCACGATATGTACCTCCTAATCTCGTTGTACAGATGACTGCAACGATTATGCATACTACCATTGTAACAGATTATTTGACGGGAGGGGTAGTACAGGCTCAAAACTTTACGAGTGTTGGGACTGCTCCAATAGCCGCCGCTCTTCGTAAGTCGCCAGCACATGGGTGATCATGCGCAGCACGTTGCCGATGTCCATTGGCTTGCGCAGTTGATAGATCCCCCGCTGTTCAAGCTCCTGAACTGGTAGCGTCGCGCTCATCATAATCGTCGGGATGTCCCGCGTCTCCTCAGATTTCTGGAGCTTATCGTATAGCTCCAATCCATTCAGCCCGGGAAGGCGATAATCCAGTAATATCAGACAAGGATGAAGTTCCGGGATGCGCTCCAACGCAACCTGGCTGCTATCGACAGTTGCAGTATGATAGGGAGTTTCCTCCTCAATGAGTTGTTGCAGAAAACTCGCGATAGCTGCATCATCCTCAACAATAAGAATAGGCGTGTTGTATGGGCTCTGCGCTGCTGGTGGAATAACTTCCCCTGGCATATAAAACTCCTTTTCAGCTATCATGGATGAGAAAACAACGTAATAGTATATTTTACTCTAACGGATATGATAGAAGATCGGTGACGGACCCTGAAGGCAAATTTGGCATCTGCCCAAAAGTATCTTCTATCTTAACAAGAACCAATCTTGTTATATGAGAGAGTTACCTTTCCAGCGGCGGCCCTGCCGGAGGGAGTTGAGTGGCAGGCATATAGGCTGCGAAGGCATCTAACAGTTCTCCAGGCGTCTTTTTATGTAAAACTAGCCGGCTGCTAGTTGAGGGGATAAAGCCTTCCGTGGTGACATGAGCTATCAAGGCCAGTAGCGGGTCGAAATAGCTCATGACATTGAGTAATCCAATGGGTTTGCTGTGAAGCCCGATTTGTGCCCAGGTGATGGCTTCGAAGAGCTCGTCAAAGGTGCCGTAGCCACCTGGTAGGGCGATAAAGCCATCAGCAAGATCGGCCATCAATGCTTTACGCTCGTGCATGCTGTTAACCATATGGAGCTGTGTCAAGCGTTCATGTCCGACTTCTCGCTTGAAAAGTCCACGAGGCAGTACCCCAATAACTTCGCCGCCCTCTGCCAGGACAGCGTTTGCAATCACTCCCATCAATCCTATGCTTGCCCCTCCATAGACCAGTCCCAGTCCACGCGTTGCCAGCTCGTGACCAAGAGTGCGCGCTGCCTCTTCGTATTCTTTACGTACGCCCATGCTTGAGCCTGCGAAGACACAGATACGACTCATGCGGATTCCTTTCCATCTCGCGGTTAAGGAGAAAACAAAACAACCTCTCTCATGAGAGGGGCACACTATGATAGTAGCACATTCTGACGGAGAAGGATATAGGCAAGTATCCCGTTAGCATAGTCGGGCTAGTCAGATGTTTACTCTTTCGGCGCTCGCCTGCAAGCCCAATGCGAGCAGTATTTCTTGCACATGTTGTATAATAGAGCGGTAGAATAATCTGTACTTTCACCCACATGTTATGCTTCTACCTGTTTTGTTCAAATTTTTTTAGGAGTACGATGATACAGGCGCTTATTTTTGACTTCGACGGCCTCATTCTGGACACGGAACTCTCTGCTTATCAGTCATGGCAAGAAATATATCAGGAATATCAGTGTGATCTTCCGCTGGAACAATGGGCCAGGCGTATTGGCGGCGCGGCGGATCTCTTCGATCCCTGCGCGTACCTGGAATCGCTATTGCAACGTCCGGTCGAGCGTGAAGTGCTCAGAGACAGACGCAACCGCCGCCACCTGGAGCTTATTGCTCTCCGCGACGCTCTTCCCGGGGTGGAAGCGTATCTTGCCGGTGGTCGCCGTCTTGGTTTAAAGCTCGCTGTAGCCTCAAGCTCATCAAAAAGATGGGTCACCGAGCATCTCTCCCGGCTTGGCCTGCTCGACTGCTTTGACGCTTTGCGCTGCGGCGATAGCGTTACGCACAAGAAGCCCCATCCTGAGCTATATAGTTTGGCCTTGCAAGATCTGGGTGTGGCACCCGAGCAGGCAATTGCCTTTGAAGATTCGCCCAATGGCGTGCTGGCGGCGCAGCGTGCTGGCATTTTCTGCGTCGCTGTCCCTAACATTATTACCGGTCAGTTGCTGCTCGATCACGCCGATCTCCGGCTCTCCTCGCTATCAGACTTATCGTTAGAGGATTTATTAGCAGAAGTTGCAAAAAGAAAATCGTCTAACCTGGCAGACAATGCTGTAATTTAAAGGCGTACTATGATTATCTCGGCCAGCTATAAAACCGATCTTCCCGCCTTCTATGGGGTGTGGTTTATCAACCGCCTGCACGCAGGCTACTGCAAAATGGTCAATCCCTATGGGCGGCAGATCTATACCATCGATCTCTCGCCCGAACAGGTGGATGGCTTCGTCTTCTGGACCAAGAACATTGGTCCGTTCCTCAAATACCTGCCAGAAGTGCAGCAGCGGGGCTATCCCTTCATCATCCAGCACTCCATTAACGCGTATCCCGTTGAACTGGAGAACCGGGTGATTCATTATCAGCATACAGTTGAGCATATGAAGCAAGTGGCGAACGAGTATGGCCCCGAACGGCTCATCTGGCGCTACGATCCCATTATTTTCTCCTCGCTAACGCCCATTGACTGGCACCGACGCAATTTCGAGACTTTAGCGCAGGCGCTGCAAGGTACGACCGACGAGGTCATCATCTCTTTTGCTCAAGTTTATAAAAAGACTGCGCGCAATATGGATGCGGCTGCCCAAACGTCCGGTTTTAGCTGGGATGAGCATAAAGTGGAGCCGGAAACCTTTGTGGCGCAGGGTCGCGCGCTCGCCGCTGAACTGGCGCAGATGGCCGCCGCGTATGGCATGCGCATGAAGGTCTGCTCGCAAAAGCAATTTCTGATTGCGGGTGTGATTGAGGAGGCGCGCTGCATCGACGCGGAACGTCTGGAACGCGTCGGGCGACGCGCGATCCCCGATAAAAAGAGACAGGTAGGCAGCCGCAAAGAGTGCGCCTGCTATGCCTCAAAAGACATCGGTGAGTATGATACCTGCCCGCATGGCTGCGTCTACTGTTACGCCGTGCAGCACCGTGACCTGGCGCTGAACCGCTATAAAGCGCATGATCCGCAGGGCGAGTTCTTGTTTCCACCGAGTGGTTATACGACGGATGAAAAGCCCGAGATTGGCCCAAAACAACGGACGACACTGCCGCTGTTTCCCTCTTGATTGGCTCGTGATGAAGCAGGCTCCTCATGCTAAAATTAGCGGTAACATCAGATGATATTTCAGAAGGGAAAGCTCTATGGGATTAAGCATTATCCAGGTGGATGCATTTACGAACAGGCCATTCGCGGGCAACCCTGCCGCCGTGTGTATTTTGCGTGAGCCGCAAGACGAACATTGGATGCAGCGTGTTGCGCAAGAAATGAATCTCTCCGAGACGGCATTTCTCACGCGCCAGCCGGACGGCTTCAACCTGCGCTGGTTCACACCAGCCGTTGAAGTTGACCTCTGTGGTCACGCCACTCTTGCCAGCGCCCACGTCCTCTGGGAAACGGGCCATCTCCAGCCCAACGAACAGGCGCGCTTTCATACCCGTAGCGGGCTGCTCACAGCCGAGCGGCTGGGCGATTGGATCGAAATGAACTTCCCGATCAAGATGGAGCAGGCCGCCACCGCACCTGCTGGCTTGCTGGAGTCGCTGGGCGTCTCAGCAAGCTATGTCGGAAAAAATGAGTTCGATTATCTGGTAGAGGTCGAATCGGAGACGATAGTGCGCAGTATTAGCCCCAACTTCTCATTGTTGGCGGAGGTGCAGGCGCGCGGCGTTATCGTCACCAGTCGCGCCGACACCGGAGGATACGATTTTGTCTCCCGTTTCTTCGCTCCCCAGGTGGGCGTTCCCGAGGACCCGGTAACCGGCTCAGCGCACTGTTGCCTCGCCCCATACTGGAGTCGCAAGCTTGGCAGAGCCGAGCTATTCGGCTATCAAGCTTCCCCCAGAGGCGGCGTTGTGCGCACGCGTATGGACGGCGACCGTGTCTACCTGGGAGGCCAGGCCGTCACCGTGCTCCGAGGAGAACTGGTGTAGGTTACGAGTAATTAGGGCGGTATGATTTTGTGCCCTGGAGACGCAAAATCATACCAGCCTGTCGAATAACGGGAGAAAAGGAAATATGTCAACAATCCGTTTTGAAACCAAACTGTTTAACATCGGCTCGTGGACCATTCTCAGGCTGCCTGAGAGCGCGAGTGCTAAGCTGCCGTCACGAGGCCAGACAATGGTTGAGGGCACTCTCAATGGTTTTCACTTTCAAACTCCGCTCGAACCGGATGGAAAGTTGAGCCATTGGTTCAGGGTTGACGAAGCTATGCGCGAAGCTGCCGGAGTAGACGAAGGGGACACTGTAACGCTGGAGATTGAGCCGACGAAAGAATGGCTCGAACCCGATGTCCCTGCGGATTTGCAGAGCGCCCTCGCTGCCACCCCGGAGGCGTACAGCCTGTGGCAGCGTATTACGCCGATGGCGCGTTGGGAATGGGTTCGCTGGATACGCTCAACCGGTCAAGCGGAAACACGCAAGCGACGCATCGAGGTCGCGTGCTCCAAGCTCAAGGCCGGCGAGCGCAGGCCATGCTGCTGGAATCGCAACCTCTGTACCGAACCCTCTGTATCGCGCAATGGAGTACTGCTTGAGCCGGCGCAAACGTAGGAAAGTCGGGGAAAAGCCCCAAAAATGATTGACGAAACCCCGTCCTCATGATACTATCATCACGTACCTGGGGGCGATGGTGAAATGGTAGACACTGGGGACTTAAAATCCCCTGGCCGAGAGGCCGTGAGGGTTCGACTCCCTCTCGCCCCACCACTTCAGAAGCCACTTCACGGAACTAGCATTCGATATAATCAGTTAGGGTAGCTTATAGGCTCTTCCCCTCGTTTTGCCCACCCTTTTCAATGCACCCTGGTCTACTAGAGCTTCCAAGTCACGCAGAGCTGTATGTTCTGAAGCGCCGGTTAGTTCCTGATACTTTCGGTTAACTATAGAACCATACTCTTGAACATAGCGCATTGCTATCATCATTCTACGTTCCTGATTTAAAAGACCTTCGGTTCTCTTTGCTGCATTGATTGCTTGTTGTTCCTCTTGAGAGAAAAACAGACTGCGCTGCTCAAGTACATTTGATGCGGGAGTAGGAGCTTTACGAAATGAGACAACGAACTCATTCATTTCTCGGAATTGAGGAGCAGGGAGACCCATCTGTTTCATTTCATACAGCATTAATTTGATACCACTTCCTATACGTTCTATATAGCCAGGGACATCTCTTAGTAAATTTGCAATTATAGAGTTGCGCAGCTTCGACATTACCTCACCACGGGCCATTTGCTCAACAGTAATGCCTGGCAGCAATAAGCCTGGACTATGCACTTCGATACGGTCTTTATAATAAAACACTCGAATACTCTCACCATCTCGGCTATAATCACGATGAACAACAGCGTTTACCACAGCTTCACGTAGTGCCTCAATCGGATATGCCGGTTGATCAATACGCTTCCATCCCTCAATTGTTGCTCCAACGGGAATATGCTTATTGAGAAACGCTTCTGTCTCATCTATCAGTTCTTGTATTGTTCCTGTAATAATCTTGCGGTCAATGTATCCCCCTACACCTAATTCATCACGATAGAGAATACATACGATTTCACTTTGTGGAATGTGTTGCTGAGGCTCATAGCCAAAAAATAGTATGCCTGCATTTGTGGGCCGTATCTCGCCGTCATTTGTTACTCTTGCACAATCCATTCCGAGAAGCACGCTCTCTATATCATCAAATCTACCTTTATGGCGACTTCTATGAGGGCGCAAACTCAAAAAAGCGTTGACCTTGTCCAGGTCCATATCTGCCATCGTAGCTTTACGCGCAAGTTGCAATTCCCAACGAATAAGACCACGATCATTCGCTATCTCAACCATCTCGGAGACACTGAGAGGCACGGTATGAGTGCTACGACGCACCCAACACACACCACTTGATTGATATATGGGTCCCCGGCTTGCAGGAACCCCAATCACCACTACTTGCTGCCCATCCAGGTTATAAATTTCGGGTTCAGAGGGTTCCAATAACAAAACGGGCTGAATTTGTCGGGTAGCACGTAATACCACATCTACCGCCATACGAGCATCTTGTACGCCTACAATATTGAGAGATGCATCCTCAACTCCTATAATGACCAGACCTCCCAGGCTATTTGCCATCCCGCATAATCGTTCTGCCAGTTCAGCAGGTCTAGGAGGAGCAACCTTCAGTTCAATCGTTGTTGTTTCGCCACTCATAATAATATTTCGCAGCTCTGTTTCACTTAAATTCATTCTTGACATATCAACCTCTTCACAAGCCTATTCTTCCCTAAACAGCGCAATTGTAACATGTGTGGCGAGATTTGGCGAGACTATGGCGAGATTGTGAGGAAATAAATATGGAAAAACGTAGAGCACTGCGACAAGCTGCGCTGCGAATAGCCCATTTGAAAAAGACAGATCAGAAGACCTTTTTGTCGTTTTTCGTAAAGTCTTCTGACCCGCGAAAACAGTTCCAGGTCAGGAGACTCATAAATCCCCTGACCTGAAAGGGAACTGTTTAACGCTAATGGTTAGTCATATCATTAGCCTACATACAACCATCCTCTATAACCCAAACCCGAGGTACCTTGCTCGAACCGTCCACGAACAATGACAAACTCGCCTGTAAAGCGGAGTCACTTCTTTTAACTTCCCACTAACACTTTAAAAAGAAGCAAAAGTTTTTATTGACAAAAGGCGCACTTTAGACTAAAATGAATCCAATTTCTCAACTTTAGTGAACTGTGGATCAGGGTAAGGTAGGATATGGAGCAAAACCAAATATCTTTCGACGAACATATGCACGCAAGTGCTGTCAATTTCCTAATAAGCGAAAAAGAGAATGAGGCTGCACTTGCACTACTCTCCTGCACTGCAGAACTTTCATTACAACACCAAAATTGGAACGGCGACGCTTATATCCTTTACCTCAGGGGTCCTAGATATGTCCATCAGATTATTGAGGAAAAAGAACATCAAATAACAAAACAGATCATTAACGCCTTTGATGCTGTACTACCAGCTAAAGATTATGTGAATGAAATTGTTCCTCTAGCAAATCTCGTCGATATTGAGCCTAACTGGAAAGAACAGATGCTTGAAATTATCCAGGGGAAAGAAGCGCATAACCAATGTGTAGAAATCAAGAATAGAACAACCATAATATGGAGAAACTTACGATTTCGCTCAGAGACCGAGAAAAGGGTTGCTGAAGCTTTGGAAAGGGCAAAGGTCATGTTTCTGCCAAATTGTTTAGCACGACTCAATACGGAAGACGGAAGAGGAACCAGAGAGGCTGACTTCATAATTTGTGATAATGGTAAGTGGGGTATTCTTGAAGTCGATGGCGAACCTTTCCATCCCCCTTCACGCACTACTGAAGACCATAAAAGAGACAGAGATTTCCTTGCTCATGGCATCCAAACTGTACAACATTATGATGCCCATGAGTGTTATCAACAACCTGATAAGGTCGTAGCAAACTTCCTACGTCTGCTAAGAAAATAAGTATACAATCGCAAGCTACCTCTAATCCAATCATATACACACTTTCCACCCCACCATACTACAGAAGATACGTTATGCTAAATGGCAAGCCAAGCCATGTAAAAATAAGCCCTTGTAAATTTCAATGGCAAATATTATAATACCCCGAATTAAGCTGGAATTAAACGCCAGAAACATAGGGGAATGTATGCCAGAAACAAAACGAGCACAAATTATTTTTTACTACGATAGCTGCGAACAATTTGGAAACCAATTGGGGAACGACCTGGAGCAGGCTCTTTCTCCACTAATCCAAGTTCAGTCCAAACGCATATTAGGAGGCGCTTCTCCACTTCTTCCTACACTAGAGATAGTCATGGTCTTCACCGGCACCACTGTCGTAACGAGCATATTGAGTAAAATCGGAGAGGATATATATAATCATATAAAAAACAAGATAAGCAAAAAGCGTACCCCAGAAGAAAAACCGCTTCGGCTTATAATAACCACCTTCACTGATCAAATAGTCATAAGAGAGTATTCTACTGTTGAAGACTATAGATCAGCTTCTGAAGTAATAAACGCAAACTCACAAATAGTCGCGGACGCATACGAAAAACAAAGAACTGAAACTGATCAGATGAAACAAGCTAAACTTACCTATATTAAAAATGGAAATGAGTTTACCTCGGTAGTTAGTTCTGGGTTTTTGTTCGAGTATGAATATGATATAAAAGAGGCTAAATGGAGGCTTATAGGCATATTCAAAACGAAAAGTAAATAATGCTCTCAGCTAGCTATGAGTGACAAACAAAAGAGCCGATCCGCTCGGGCTTGAAATGTAGTCGTCCAGCAATACACACCTACAGGGTCCGAGGACAGAAATATCAATCAGTACAACAACACCGGCAAACTTTAGAGGATTTTAACCGGCACACAAGGTAGGCAAATCGGCTTGTGAAGGGCAATGAGGGACATCAGAGAACCACCAAAAACAAAATGTTTCTAATCCCGTATTTGAAATCCAGGACTACCCTTCGAACATATCCTAAGTTTTTGACGGATTTACCCATGAAAGTGATTTATACCAACTCTAAATATAATTGCAGCTTATTAAAATTTTCTAGTATTGGTCCCGATAAACTCTCCTGGTTTTCCTGAAACCATATAAGCTCGTCAACAAGAGAATATAGATAATTACGCACAGCTAACCCCTTCGTCTCCCGTATTTCATAAGTGTCCGATATATCGCTGGTAGCCACAAACTCTTCATGATCTAACTGAACTTTTACATGGAAAGGTCGTAAAACTCTGGCTTTCCTCGTCAGATGAGGATTATCTATTAAAAAGTCCTTCTTTATAAGAAACCCTGGCAACAACTATATGCCGCATATATCATCAACCTTTACTTACTATTGGGCAGCTAATCATAAAGAGGCGTGCTGACGATATTGCCGATACTGTTCAGCCCATTCCCATTTATTGGCGAAACAATCGTCCCCACAAAAAATGTTGCGGCGTTGAAACTCTTGGGGTGTTGTTTGGAGAAGCCAGGACTTTGCGGGTTCATGTAGATCAAAAAACCAGGGATCGGATAACATATATCTCGGCTCGTACACCCATTCTGGACATGGTATGTGATAGGTCTTACAAAACCACTCGACTGCCGCAGCACAAAATACTGCCCAGCGATGCTGATAAAGAGAGTGCTCATCATAAGGTAAAAGAGGCTCAGCTACCAGTTCTTCTCGGCGATCTTTGGCGTAGGAATACCAGTAGTTCATAAAGTTTCCCAATGCCGTCCATTCTCGCTCGCCTGCGCAAATTTGCTGGAATGTGGTACGCATCGTTTGTAGCTGGTCCTTTTTCACAGAGCACCTTCCCTTTATCTAGCTCGTCTCAACCCCTATTATACCAAAAGCGCCGGGCAGACGATAGGAAATGAAGTTGTCAAATTCACCTTCTCTGATTACTCTCCAAAATAGCGATCTAATTTTTCAGCAAGACGACTAATTTGCTGAATCTCCCGATTAATATACTTATCAACAACTCTTTGGGCTTTTGCACGACTATTAATGCCAAGCTGCATGCAGAGTGCTTCAATGTCATCCATATCTTTCCTGCGACTTGCTGCAAACTTATGAGCCAGAATGAAGTCCTTTGGAGGAAGATAGACGTGTACCAACCCAAATTTTTTCCAAAGCTTCATCTTTGGTTGTGGTCCAGCTTCACGCACAAAATCGCTCCCTGTCACATTCAACCAATCCGTCCCTAACCTCTCACGGTCTCCTACAGCCTGAACAGCCGCTTCAAAAAGCCAGTAGGTTTCTGATGCCGCATGGAACTCTGGATACACCCATACTGTATCAATATCTCCAGTCGCGGTCCTATTCTTTATTTGCGTAAGCATATAACTACCTCCTATCATCAATAAGTGAATAGGCTCTCGTCCACCTACGTCCTCTAGCTCCCTACCAATCAGCGTAAGATACCGTTCAACATCTTTCGCATTCACTACCACACCTCTTAACTTATTTATTTCAAATTATCCCAACTAGAGCGTCTTTATCCCACCCCCCGCCAACCACCGAAATAGACAAATTATAATAACGCATTATACTGCTATGCAGGTAATTTCGCCATCCCATGATGAGGTTCTAGCATCTTTGAGGGGATTCTTAAATCATGACGATTCGCCTCCCTCTCGCCCCATCCCCCTCAATATCCGCACCGCTCCTCTTGTGGATAAAAGTCCTGAAAATGTGGACAAAGCGGTAAAAGTGTGTATAACTTTTCATTCAACCGGTGCCAGCAGCGATATTTCCCCAGGGCCATTTAATTTTCCTTTTTTTCCCGCCTTCGGCGGGGGGATGGAAGAGGGGGCGAGGGCACCTCGCGCTCCGGTGAGGGGCTACCGCCCCTAACAACCCCGCTTTTTCCGAAAATTAAATAGCCCTGATATTTCCCCGTTGCACTCGACGACGATCTCGGTGGGTGCTAGAATGCTAGTAATACCCCTTGCATATCTGCGAGGTATATTACTAGTAGTGAGAAAATTTTTCAGCAGGAAAGATACTGTGTACCTGAATAAACCATTACAAGCATATCTTGATGATCTGGCATCGTCAAAATCAACCCCGGGCGGTGGCTCAGCGGCTGCCCTCAGCGGGGCGATGGGGGCGGCGCTGGCCTGTATGGTGGCGCGGCTCACCCTGAACAGGGCCGATTATGAGCCCGTTCATCAGGAGATCGAAACGATTTTGCAAGCAACTGAAAAGCTGCGGACGCGTTTCCAGCAGCTTATGCAGGAAGATATAGACGCGTACGGGCGGCTTTCCGCCTGTTTCAAAATGCCACGCGGTAGCGAGGAAGAGAAGGCCACGCGCACAAAGGCGATCCAGGAACAATTGCACGAGGCCGCACTGGTGCCGCTTGAAATGGTGGAGTGCGCAGCCGCGCTGGTGCAACATTGCCTGCGGATCGCGGAAATCGGCAATGTCAACGTGCTCAGCGATATTGCTGCCGGGGCGGCGTTGGCCTCAAGCGCAGGTTCAGGCGCCTCCTGGATGGTGCGCGTGAATTTGCGTTCAATGAAAAATCTGGAACTGGTGAGCGTGTTGAGCGACCGCCTGAATGGGGCGCTGAATACTATTGCAGCAGGCAGCCAGCAGGTGATTAGTAAGGTAGGAGAGCGAGCGTGACAGCGACTATTCTGGATGGACGAGCGATGGGCGCGGAGATTCGGGCGGAGTTGCGCGAGGATGTCCGGCGCTATATGCAGGAGCGCGGTCAGCCTCCTGGTCTGGTGATTGTCCGCGTCGGCGGCGATGCCGCGTCCGGCGTTTATAGCAAAGCTATCCTGCGCATTGCTGACGATATCGGTGTGCATGCACGCCTGGAGCAACTGCCCGCCGTCATCTCGCCCGACGAGTTGCGCTCGACCCTGCTCCATTTAAATCATGACAATGCCACTCAAGGGATCATCGTCCAGATGCCGCTGCCCGCGCATCTTTCGCAAAAGATGGTGATCGAAACCATTGCGCCAGAGAAAGATGTCGATGGCATCAGCTCGTTAAGCGCCGGCAATCTCTTTCTTGGCCTGCCCAGCTTCTTACCCTCGACCGCTGCGGCTGTGATGGAAATCCTTGAGCGCACCAATACATCTCTTGCGGGCAAACGGGCCATCGTCCTGGGGCGCAGCAACGTCGTTGGCAAGCCGCTCTCCATGATGCTGTTGCAGAAAAATGCCACCGTGACGGTCTGCCATTCGCGCACCGCCGACCTGGCAACCTTCACGCGCGAGGCCGATATTCTGATCGCGGCAGTCGGTCGCCCCAAAATGGTGATGGCGGAGATGGTGCGCCCCGGTGCGATAGTCATTGATGTGGGCATCAATCCTTTGCCAGAGGGCGGCATCGTCGGCGATGTCGATTTTGCAGCGGTACGCGAGATAGCTGGCGCGCTCACGCCAACCCCTGGCGGCGTCGGCCCGCTCACCAATGTGGTGCTATTAAAACAATGCGTTCAGGCTGCATGGCAACAGGCCGGCGGTCGTCCGCAAAGCGCAAAGGAAGCATCGGGTTCAACGCAAACATCGTAGAAACCCTTGAATGAAGCTGGTCATACCCTCCGTGGCCGACGGGATTCATGCCGTCCGCTTTAGCGCCCCGCTCATCCTCTCCAAAGGGTGGCAGTAAACTGGACGCGATCAATCTCGTTGCCACAGGAGGGCATGACCAGCATAAATTGTTCATGCGCATCATAGGGATAATGGCTCTTTACCATTGGGCGATGAACGGTAGGGGCAATGCTTTGCGCTCGCCCTGGTGGTTGCAGCAATAAATTGGACGCGATCAATCGGGTCCCTACTTGCGTTTTTCCCTTTTCTCTGCTATAATTATTACCAAGCAAGCAGTATTGCTTACCTCTAACGTCGCTCCTCTTGTTGAATTTCCTCTCCGCGAAAGGCTTCCGCTGATGGTTCGCTCACTCGATTCCGCTCTGGTAAATGCGCTGAACAATGTTACACGCCGCCCGGCTCTCTCCCTGACCATTGAAGATCATGTGATCCATTATAGCCTCTATCAGTCGCCCGGGACGGCTGATGCCTGGAATGACGCCTGCATCGCCAGCGATAATAGCATTATTCGCGTCCAGGTCACGCGTGGCGGCTCCTTCGTCTCCAATTTTCAGTTTCAGCGTATCACCGATCCCTCTCAGGCCACGCAATGGGCAACCTGGACGACATTATCAGGATCAGCAGGATTAATCTTCCAGGATGGTGGATGCGCGGTCGCCAATTCCGGTGGCACTCTCTTCGCCTTTGCTCAACGCGGCACCGGCGGCAACAATCTCTGGGTCTGGACCTCCACCAACAATGGAGTGACATGGACCGGACCCGTTAGCGTGCTCTCGCCGCCCGGAGGCGCGCTGTTGAAGGGGATAGGCAGCGCCGGCAATAACGACGTGTTTTTCCTCTACGATGTCAGTAGCGGCGAGGCGATAGGCTGCTCATTTTATGCAGCCGGAAGCTGGTCGGCGCTCAACGCCTGGACGCTGCCGGCCATTCCCTATGGCGCCGGTCTGGCCGTTGCCTGGACCGGCACGGTTTACAGCCTGGTTTATTCAGATGGCTATAGCCTTGCCTCCTGTACATTCAATCCATCTGGCTCGCTATGGAGCAGCGGCACGCTTATTGCGCCGGCGACCGGCACCGCCATCGGTCGCGTTGCACCGCGCCTCTCGTTTGCCGATGGCCTCTATACGCTGACCTGCATCGAACTGGACTCCGGCTTGCTGACCGGTTCCGTCTATAGCTATCCTCGCCTCAGACAATCGGCTGACCTCGTTCACTGGTCGAATGGGCTGATTGCGCACGACATCAGTTGCAGCCTGGGCGCTGTCGCCTTCAAGCTGGTCACGCCAAATACAGGCAATGCTGGCCCACGCTATTACCTGGCCTCGCTCGCCACTGTCAATAGCGCCCCCGCCTTTCGCAACACCAGCCCGACTCAATTTCTCGACGCGTCCGCCTCGATCTTATCGTATCGCCGCAGCGAGGAGCCGGGGAAGCCTGCTCGCCTGGAAGTGCTACTCGATAATGCGCAGGGAGCCTATAACGCCCTTGTAACTTCAGCGGGAAGCTATCAGCCGATTGGCTTAAACGCTTCGATGGTGCTGAGCGAAGGATACAAAACAGGTGCCCCACCAACGGTGAATGATGTGGTGCGGGTAGGGGTTTATCACATTACGCAGCTACATTTTGTGCGTTCGCCAGAGGAGAACCAGCTCTTATTGATCGGGCAGGACCTCTCGCGCACGCTGGATCTGACGGTGCGTTATCAGAATGCCTACACCAATCAGACACTGGCTTACCTCGTAACAGAGGTCTGCGCCCGCGCCGGCCTGTTTGCCATCGCTTTGCCTGGAACGTCACAGATGAGCCAGGTGGTCGCGACCTTCGTGTTACAGGCAGGGCAATCGTACCGCCACGCGCTTGATGAGCTCTGCGCTACCTATGGCCTGCTCTACTTCCTCGATCAAAACGAGGAACTGCAATTTCGCGAGCTGTCCAGCAGCGATCCTTCGGTCTGGACTTATCAGCCAGAGATTGAAACAGTGAGCTTCGGCAGCAATGAGCAGCGAGCCAATCATATTATCGTCAGTGGCAAGCCGCCTTCTGGCAGCGCGCCCGCCGCTTTGACTACCGCGGAAGCCTATGACGACGCCCATATGCATTTAGTCGGATTGGAGCGCCTCCTGCATCATGTTGATCCGAAACTGACCACAACGGCCCAATGCAGTCAGAAAGCCGCTTTCCTGCTGGCTCAGGAGGTGCGTACCCAGGTGATCCATACCGTTACTGTGCCGCTCAACCCGGCATTGCAGGCGCTGGATGGCATCACCCTGATCGATAGCGCGGCCCCACAGGGAAGCGGACAGAGCGCGGCGTGTCGTATCATGCGCCTCCAGGCTCATTACGATGCGCTGTCCGGTGTGAATGCATTACAGCTTACTCTCGAAGGGATGTAAGGTGTTTGCCTATGCTTTGCCAGCTCTGCGCCGGCGAGCTGCCGCCGCCTTTTGCCGCCGCTCGCGCCGCTTGCGTAGCTGCTCCGCCTGCTGTTCTGCGGTCATAGGAGATTTCTCTATCGTCACAGAGCCTGTTTCCCTGGTCGTTTGCGCCTCCCGGCTTCTGCGCGCCTTGCGTGACGTGGCAATGCCCTGATAGACCACATAGGCCGCCAGGGCGCCAGAGGCAAGCAGAATTACCAGGTAGGCCGGGATCACCAGCGCATTGAAATTTGAGGGAAGCCAGCCATAGGAGAGGCTGATGCTGAGGAAAAAAGCGACTGAAAGCAGCAAATACTCAATGCCGGTCAGGATCGCGATCTGCTTATACCAGACGGGTGATTCTCCCTGCGCCCGCGCTCGCAGGATGCGCCGCCGTCCCATCACGAGATTGAAGATGCCCAGGCCAATAAAAATAAGACCGAATAGAATCACAAGACGCGGATCAAACATAGAGACTTACTCCTGCTACACCTGTTACAATGAAAACCTGCACCCGCTCGCAGCAAAATCACGCCTGCCTGGCTCAGATCAGTCCTGCAAGCCATTTCCTCATAGTGCATTGTAGCTCATTGTTCCCATTCGTACAATGTCTCCTTCTACCGATTTATCATTATTTATTCCTGTAGTGATAAAAGGGGAAAATGTTGTGGTGATAAAAGGGAAAAAATGCGTTGCTATTCGTTAGAAAAAGTAGGAGTGCCAAGACGAGGAAAGATAGAAAAAGACATAGGATGGTGGAAAGAGGCCATCAGCCCGAGCGCATACCACAGGAGGTCTGCTCATTCTCCTCTGTGTCATCCTATGTGTTGTAAGGATGCATGGCTGTTAAGGAATGGGTAAATTCGTCCAGGGAAAATACCTGAGAGAAAATAAGGTACTGCCCTGATAAGATTTCCTGGATGTAGGGCTTGACTAATGGCGAAAAAACGATAAAATCTCTATAGAGTGCCAAAATTTTTTGAGATTTATGAGGTTTGCATGCACATCAAGGTTGTTGGAGTCGATCACACCACCGCCCCCATCGCGCTGCGTGAACGTCTCGCCTGTACATCTCGCCAGATCCCTCAATTACTTCAGGCCGCCCGCGAAATCGCGCAGGAGTGCGTGGTGCTCTCCACATGCAATCGTGTGGAGCTGTACGCTGTTTGCCCAGAGGAAAGTCAAGGATGCTCAGAGCTGCTGCGTGTATTGAGCGAGACACGAGAGGTAGCGTTTGATGAGCTGGAACCCCATTGTTTTAGTTTTGTAGATCAACAAGCTGTAATGCATCTCTTTGGCGTCGCCAGTGGATTGCACTCACTTGTCCCCGGGGAGCCCCAGATTCAGGGTCAGGTCGTTGATGCCCTGGAGGCCGCTCAGGGCAGCGGTCAAGCCGGTCCCATTCTTTCCGCTCTATTTCGGGCCGCGGTCGTCGCCGGCAAGCGCGCTCGCAGCGAGACCGGGATCAGCCGCAGTGCCACCTCGGTCAGCCATGTCGCGGTACAGTTGGCGCGGCGTTTATTTCCAGCGATCCAGGATACCCGCGTGCTTTTGATCGGCTCCGGCAAGATGAGCGAACTGGCCGCGCGTAATTTGTGCGATCATGGGGCACGACAATTGGTGATTATCAATCGCACCCTGGCGCACGCCGTTGACCTGGCGCAGGCTCTTAACGCGACCCATCGCTCCTTCATCGAACTTCCTGATTCCCTGGTGGAGGCCGATGTCGTCATTAGCTCCACTACAGCCCCACACGCGATCATTACTCCCGAAATCATGCAAACGGTGCTCGAACGGCGCGCGCGCCGTTCGTTACTACTTATCGATATTGCCCTTCCCCGCGATGTCGATCCCATCGTTGGCGCAATGCCGGGCGTTCATCTTTATAACGTCGATGATCTACAATCCGAAGTTGAGCGTGGTATCCTTTTGCGTTTACAAGAAGCCGAGCGCGTGCGCATGATCATCAACGAGGAAGCAGAAGCATTTGAGCGCTGGCTGGCATCGCTCAGCGTCGTTGGCACGATCAGCGATCTGCGCCAGTATGTCGATCTGCTGCGCCAGCAAGAGCTTGAGCGCACGCTGCGCCAGATCTCTCCATCTCTCTCTACGCGCGAACTGGCCGCTGTACAGGAATTAACGACACGGCTCGTCAACAAATTGTTGCATACCCCTACCCTGCGCTTGAAAGATGCTGCCGCCGCCGGCCAGGGGCATGTCTACGCCGAAGCCATGCGCTATTTATTTGGTCTGGAAAATGCGAATGAAACGAATAGTAATAGGGACGCGAGCCAGCAAACTCGCAATGATACAAACGAACTGGGTGATCGAGCGACTGCGCCAGCAGTGGCCCAATCTTGAGATTGCCATTGAGCAGATTCATACGACCGGAGACCGCGTCAGCACTTTACCGCTCGCGCGCATAGGCGGCGATGGCATTTTTGTCACGGAGATCGAGCAGGCCCTCCGCGAGCGCCGCATCGATCTGGCGATCCATAGTTTGAAAGATTTGCCCACCGCTCAGCCGGATGGCCTGCGGGTCGTTGTTCCTGGCCCGCGTGAAGATGTACGAGATGTGTTCGTCTCGCATGTCCCGTTCCAGATTTCGGCACAGGGCATACAATTCCTTGCAGGCGGTCTGAGTGCCCCCACGATGAGGCGGGAAGCTACAAACTGTGGCAGCTCCCCACTGCATCGTGGGAGCGCTGGCCGTCTGGATAGCAAGACGGTAATGTACAATGGTTACCAATCTGCAACGCCGCTACGTATTGGTACATGTAGCCTGCGGCGGACGGCACAGGTGCTGGCGCTCTATCCCGATGCGCAAATTTTACCGTTAAGAGGCAATATTGATACACGCCTGCGTAAGCTGGAAAACGGCGACTACGATGCCATTCTCCTGGCTTCCGCCGGCCTGCATCGCATGGCATTGCAGCAGCGCCTCGCGGCTCGCTTGATATACTGTCCAATAGAGGCACTGTTGCCTGCCCCTGGACAGGGCGCGTTAGGATTGGAGATACGCGACGAGCCAGAATGGAAAACGCTGCTGGCTCCTCTCGCCGATCCCGTTGTCCAGGCAGCAACGAGCGCGGAACGCATGTTTATGCGTCACCTGGGGGCTGGCTGCTATCTGCCCGTTGCCGCTTACGGCGAACTTGTTGATGGGACGCTCACCGTGACCGGGCTGGTGATCAGCCTTGATGGGCAGCGTCGTATTCGCGTTCGCCAGAGTAGGGCCTGGACCCCTGGCTGCACGCTTGCATGCGCCGAACAGCTCGGCGTGGATCTGGCTGAACAGGCGCTTGATCAGGGGGCATCAGAGATTATCCAAGCTGTGAATGCTATCAGGTTGCAGGAGCGTTAACATGGTCGAAAAACAGATTGCCGCACAACCATTACAAGGGAAGCGTATTCTGGTAACAAGAACGCCGCGCCAGGCTGCTGTTTTATGCCAGCGGCTGCGTGAGCTTGGCGCTATCCCGGTGGAATTTCCGACCATTCGCATTATTCCGCCGCAAGATTGGGAGCAGTTGGATGCTGCCTTGCGGCGGCTCTACGCCACCGATGGCACAGGATATGATTGGCTGGTCTTCACCAGCGCCAATGGCGTGAACATTTGTATTGACCGTTTGCGCTCTCTTGGCTATGATCCTCAGACAATGATCGGCATTCGCGTTGCCGCGATTGGCCCGGCGACCGCGACGGCCCTGGCGCATCATGGCATTACCGCCGATCTCGTACCCGAGGAGTATATCGCTGAAAGCGTAGCCGCGGCCCTGATTAAAGACACGCTGAACCGTGGCCTGTCTATGTCGGGGCAACGTATTCTCTTAGCGCGTGCCGCCGAAGCGCGCAAGGTGCTCGTCACCGAGTTGCAGCGCGCCGGAGCGCAAGTAGACGAGGTAGCAGGCTACTATACCGTGCCTGCCACCACTGACGATGAGAAGGGGCGCGAAGTGTTGCGCCTGCTGCAACAACGTCAGATTGATATTCTAACTTTTACCAGTTCTTCAACTGTCAAAAATTTTATTGCATGGCTGAAAAGTTGTGAGCAGGGTGGAGCGGGGCCTCTGATGGACCTTGTCACGCAGCATACCCAACTTGCCAGCATTGGCCCAATTACTTCACAGACCGCGCGTGAACTTGGCCTTCACGTCGATATTGAAGCCAAATCGTTTACCATCCACGGTCTGGTGAAAGCGATCATTCAACACGAGGAAACATCATGGCAGAACAAACCGTAATGACCCAATCTGACGCATTGGTACTCGAAACAGAAGGTAGGGGCAACCCCTCGCGGTTGCCCAAACAAGCCCGTCAGTTGGTGCGCTTTACGTTTTATAAACTCGATCCCCAATGGCAGTTACTTCCGGCCCATAGGCGCGAACAGGGCCGGCAGGAGCTGACCACCATTGTCGAAAAATATGGTGAACAAGCATTGATCCGTACCTTTGGTCTCTACGGCATACGCTCGGACTGCGATTTCATGATCTGGCAGGCAACCTATGATATGGACGATCTGCGCTCATTAAATAGCCAGATTCGCCGTAGTCCTATGGGTCCTTACCTGCGCGAAGCTCATAGCTTCCTCTCCATGACCAAGCGATCTATCTACGTTGGCAAGAACGCGCGCGGCATGCATGATCCCCGCCTGGTGATCGTGCCTGATGACCGGAAATACCTTTTCGTCTATCCCTTTGTCAAAACGCGCCCCTGGTACTCGCTACCCATTGAGGATCGCAAGCGCATGATGAACGAGCATATCCGCGTGGGCCTCAAATATCCCACCGTCTCGCTCAATACGACCTATTCCTTCGGCCTGGATGACCAGGAGTTCGTCGTCGCCTTCGAGACCGACAATATCTCCGACTTCCTGGACCTCGTTCAGGAACTGCGCGAAACGGAGGCCAGCAGTTACACCTTACGCGATACGCCCATGTTCACCTGCGTCGCCCAATCCATCGGCGACATTCTAGAAGCAATTGGTGCATAGCACCTGCCCAGGGCAACCGCAAGGGATTGCCCCTACCAGGAATTCGAGGTGAAGAGATGAGCCAGCACATCGATACGCGTAGCGACCTGACATTGTCCCGCTCGCATGCCCTGTTTCAAGAGGCGCAGACCCTCATGCCTGGAGGTGTCAATAGCCCCGTGCGCGCGTTTCGAGCCGTAGGAGGTGATCCCGTCTTCATCGACCATGCTCATGGCCCCTATCTCTACGATGTCGACGGCAATCGCTACCTCGATTACGTCCAATCGTGGGGACCGATGATCCTGGGCCACACTCATCCCGCCGTGGTTGAAGCCGTGGTCGAGGCGAGCAAACGCGGCTTCAGCTTCGGCGCGCCCACCCGGGCGGAGAGTGAACTGGCGAAGCTGGTCATTGACTGCGTCCCATCAGTCGAGATGATACGCTTCGTCAATTCCGGCACAGAAGCGACGATGAGCGCCCTGCGCTTAGCGCGCGCGTATACCGGACGCAGCAAGATCATCAAGTTCAGCGGCTGCTATCATGGGCACGCCGATATGTTGCTGGTCCAGGCCGGTTCCGGCGTGGCGACGATGGGCTTGCCCGATAGCCCAGGAGTGCCGGCGGAGGCGACAGCAAATACGCTCACTGCGGCCTATAATGATAGCGCCGCCGTCGAGCAACTGTTCCGCACCTACCCGAGCGAGATCGCCGCCGTCATCGTCGAACCGGTAGCCGCCAATATGGGATTAGTGCTGCCCCTGCCCGGCTTCCTTGAGCAACTGCGCGAACTCACCCAACGCTTCGGCGCTCTCCTAATCTTTGACGAGGTCCTGACCGGCTTCCGCGTTGGCCTGAGCTGTATGCAGGGACGCGCCGGTATCACGCCCGACCTGACCTGCTTTGGCAAGATCATCGGCGGCGGCCTGCCCGTTGGCGCTTACGGCGGACGTCGCGAGATTATGCAGCAGGTTGCTCCGCTTGGCCCAATGTACCAGGCTGGCACGCTTTCGGGCAATCCCCTGGCAATGGCCGCCGGTATCGCAACCCTCACCGAGCTGCGCAAGCCAGGCCTGCACGAGCAGCTTGAGCGCAAGAACCAGCTCCTGTGCGAAGGCATCGCCAGGGCTATCAGCGACACACACACAGAAGCGCAACTGGTGCGCATCGGAGCGATGTTCTGCCTCTATTTCGCCGCAGAGCCCGTCACCGACTACGCCAGCGCCAAACGCTCAGATACGGCCCGCTTTGCTCGCTTCTTCTGGAAGTTGCTGGCTCGTGGCGTCTATTTCCCCCCATCCCAGTTCGAGACCTGTTTTATCTCGCTCGCCCTTGAGGATGAGATGCTTGAAGAAACAGTCAATGCCATTGAATTCGCGCTCCGTAATTCGTAGTGACCAGGTGTAAGGTAGACTTTAACAAATGAAGTTGGGAAGCCTCCGTGGCGACGGCATTGATGGTGTCCGCTTTACCGCCCCAGTACGGCGCTAAAGCGGACGGGATAAATCGCGTCGCCACAGCACAGTATTACCGGTAGAATTTGTTCATGTGCATTAGTGTGTTCTCAGGCAACCGCAAGGGATTGCCCTCGCAGGAGGTTTGTTGATGAATAATTTTCCCACCGTGCGCCTGCGGCGCACACGCCAGAATGATAAGGTACGCGGCCTTGTACGCGAGACGCATCTTAACGTCGATCAACTGATCTATCCGCTTTTTATCGCCGAAGGCATCAATGAGCCGCATGAAATCTCTTCCATGCCTGGCATTATGCAGTGGCCCCTGGAACATCTGGGACGCGAGGTCGAACGTATCGCCAGCCTGGGCATTCCCGCCGTGCTCCTCTTCGGCATCCCTGGCGAGAAAGATGAAGTGGGTTCAGAGGCGTACAACGACAAGGGCATTATCCAGCAAGCAATCCGTGTGATTAAATCGGAAGTGCCGGAGCTCCTGACCATTACCGATGTGTGTCTATGTGAGTATACCAGTCACGGGCACTGCGGCGTCATTCACAACGGCAGCGTCCAGAACGACGAGTCGCTGGAGCTGCTATCGCGCATGGCGCTCTCCCACGCGGAGGCGGGCGCGGACATAGTCGCCCCTTCGGATATGATGGATGGGCGCGTCGGCGCTATTCGCCAGATGCTTGACGAGCACGAATTTAATCAAACCCCCATCATGGCCTACTCCGCCAAGTTCGCCTCTGGCTTCTATGGCCCGTTCCGTGAAGCAGCAGGCTCCACTCCCCAGTTCGGGGACCGACGCGCCTATCAAATGGACCCCGCCAATGTGCGCGAGGCGCTGAGAGAAGTGGATCTCGATATCGCAGAAGGGGCCGATATCGTCATGGTCAAGCCGGCGATGGCGTATCTGGATGTCATCCGCCGCGTGCGTGACCATTGCGATCTGCCCCTGGCGGCTTATAACGTGAGCGGCGAATTTTCCATGATCAAGGCCGCAGCGCAGAACGGCTGGATCGACGAGCGGCGCATTGTTATGGAGGTGCTGACCGCCATCAGGCGAGCAGGCGCGGATATCATTATTACGTACTTCGCGCCGGAGGTGGCCGCCTGGCTGAAAGAGTAAAGTGGATCGGCAGGAGAGGAAACTGTGAACCTCTTCTGCCGTATATATGGTAGCGGCGTTTATGAGGGACGGCCAATATACCTGGCTAAAAAGCGACAGAGCCCGGCCAGCGCTAAAACCCTGGTGGTCTTGCCCATGACCGTGGCAGCAAAACCAACGGTTAATCCCACGGTGAGCCCGATTCTGCCGGCTGGATGATGGAGCATCTGTGCAAGTTTATTCATGTTCCTCCACTTTCTCGTCTAATGGGTGCGCACCTTTCAAAAGGTGTTAGCTGCTGGTAATCGGAAGGTGCTACGTTGTTGGTAGACGAATACATGAGTATTCATCTATTCTACTGTAGTATTTGTAATGGTTAGGCTATCAAGGTAGCATATATGGGCTACATATGTCTATGGAATAAGCGTACGAATTTTTGACGTTGTTATAGTAGTGAGAGAGGATGTGGTAGGAGCTACCCCCCCCATTTTTAGCATATTCAACAGGGTGTTACTATTATGGTTCCTTCTGCGTTCTTTCTTGTTATAAGGTTCTTCTAAGGAGCCCTAAGCAAATTCTAATGTTGTCGTGAAACCAGTTCTATTAAGAGAGAAGTGTTGTGCCAATGGTTGGGACAAATGCAATCAAACGCAATTATCAACCAATCAATTCGTACGGAGTCATCGGTGATTGTCATTCAACGGTGTTGATATCACCCGATGGGGCGATAGACTGGGGGTGTTTGCCGGATTTTGATAGCCCGGCAATCTTCTGTCGCTTGCTCGATGGGGAGCGAGGTGGATTCTTTCAGATCGCACCTGATAAAGACACAATTCCAGGCTCGCAGCGGTACTTGCGCGGTAGCAATGTGCTCCAGACCCGCTTTACCAGTACCACTGATGAGTTAGTGCTGACCGACTTTATGCCGGTCGAGACGTTGAGAGCCTGGCCTTATAAGGGAATGAGCAACAACACTTGGACGCGTGAAGATGGCTCCTGTCACTGTTTAGTACGCATCGTAGAGTGTACTCATGGTGAGATAGCTATTAAGATAGCTCTCAAGGTGACGCCGAATTATGCAGGCTCTGGCGGCGAGGTGTCGCTGGTCCCTAATAATATGGGGGCGCTCATTTCGGGCGGCAATCAGCACGCAGCCCTGGCAATCGTAGGGGCTCATTTGCTCCCTTCATTCACGATGATGGTCGTTCAGGATGAAGACGAGTGGCATCCCACTATTATTGCTAAGGTAACTCTGCGCGAGGGAGAGCGCCTGCTGTTTGCCTTCGGTATGGGACGCAGCGCCCAGGCCGCACGCAGGCTGGTCGAGAGCGAACTGCACCAGCGCAACTTTGATGCAGAGCTGGCGCATACCCTTCACTGCTGGCGCGATTGGATCGCGGGTTGCACGTACGAAGGCCCATATATGGAGTGGGTGCAGCGCAGCGTTCTCACGCTCAAAATGATGACCTACGCGCCGACCGGAGCGATTGTTGCGGCCCCCACCACTTCTTTACCAGAAGATATCGGCGGGATTCGCAACTGGGACTACCGCTTTACCTGGCTACGGGACGCCACTTTTACGCTCTATGCTCTTAACGTCCTGGGCTTTATTGAGGAGGCAAAAGCGTTTACCCACTGGCTGCAAAGGCTCTCCTATGCCAATGGCGAAGACCTGCAAATTATGTATGGGATTCGTGGTGAGCGCGACCTGCCTGAGAGAGAACTGACCCATCTCAGCGGATATTGTGACTCTTATCCCGTACGTATCGGCAACGCGGCAGCCAAGCAGAAGCAACTCGACGTCTTCGGCGAGGTGCTCGATTGCATCCATCTCTATCGCCGCCAGGGCGGCTTTGAACGCTACGGGGAGAAACTGGAAGGACCCCTGTGGGAAATGATGCGCATGCTGGTTGAGCACGTTTGTCTCCATTGGCAAGAAGCTGATAGCGGCATCTGGGAAGTACGCGGCGGGCCGCGCCATTTCGTCTATTCCAAAGTCATGTGCTGGGTCGCCTTAGACCGAGGCATTCGGGCCGCTCAACAACTGAACCTGGAGGCCGATCTCGAACGCTGGATCGTGGTGCGCGATCAGATCCGTACGGACATCTTGATTCATGGATACAATACCACAATAGGCGCGTTTACCCAGTCTTACGACGACGCGGCTCTGGATGCTTCCAGCCTGCTGCTACCACTGGTCGGCTTTATTGCGCCCGACGATCCCCGCATGCGCTCGACCGTTGATCGCATCATGGAGAAGCTGACCGACGAGAACGGCTTCGTCTACCGTTACCACGCTGATGATGGCCTGGAGGGCACTGAAGGCACCTTCTCTCTCTGCACCTTCTGGCTGGTAGACAATCTGGCAATGCAGGGACGGATCGCAGAAGCCCACTCGTTGTTTGAACGCCTGCTAGGTCATGCAGGGCGCCTGGGCCTGTTCTCCGAGGAAATTGACTCACGCAATAATATGGCCCTGGGCAATTACCCACAGGCATTTACCCATATTGCCCTTATCAATAGCGCGAGCAACTTGAGAAAAGCCGAAATCCGTCATTCCGAACATCATACCGATCCTGTGATCGCGGCGATCAGGTTGCAAAAACAATAACGCTGAGGATATCAGGTGAGGAGGAACAGACCTTTCCTCGCCTGATGACCTGAAAAGTGCTCTGGCAGCGCATCTGCGCTGCCAGAGCACTTTTGTTGTTGCAGTGTTATTCTGAAGGCATGAGACCAACCTGCCTGAGATAGGTAGCCATATCCCAGTAGTCGGAGCAGCGTTTGAACCTGTTGCCTTGCAGTTCAAACACACTGGCGCCTCGTACACTGCCGTGCTTGTTCGTCGCCGGTAATGTGGGAAAGTCGCCGCTCTGTGTCCCCGACCAGGTCCACTCGGCCCCTGCCCAACTGCCGGCAACAAAGTGGGAGCTCAGCACCATTTTGAAGTCCGGGATAGCACGAAAAAGGGTCTCGAAGAAGGTCTTGAGTTCCTCCTTTCCCCTTGCGTGAGTACCAGTTGCCAGGTCCTCATAGACGCAGTCGTCTGTGAAGAGGGAGCATAACTTCTCCAGACCATTGGGCGAAGACCAGGCTTGCGCCCACGCTTCGATTAACCTTGTTGCATTAGCCGTGGTCACCAAAGACCTCCTTTCTTGACTCGATTTGACACGTTCGAGTAAACAACCATAGCCTGTTAAACGTCAATTAACCAGGCTCTTCCAGGCCCGAACAACACCTCTGCTGAAGAGCTTTACTTATATGTGATAATGGCATAGAAGGATCGTAAGAGTATAAGGAGAGCTGGTGGTCGTGTCTTCTATTCATTACCCTACGGCAAGCCTCAAACCTCATCGCGAGGAGAGTTTGCAAGGCGGACATCTGTGGATATTTTCTGGCGCGTTGCAACAGCCCCCTCACTGGATCGAATGCGGCGGGCTCGTCGATGTGAAATCTGCAACCGGGCGATTCATTGCGCGCGGCTACTATAACCCCCATACCGATATCGCTATTCGCATCCTGACGCGTGACCCGGAAGAGTTGATCGACGCTGCTTTTCTGCGCCGACGCATTCGCCGGGCGGTGGCGCTGCGGGAGGTGTTTGAGCTCACGCAGACCAATGCCTATCGCCTGGTCCATGCTGAAGGGGACGGCCTGCCCGGCCTGATCGTGGATCGCTTTGCCGATATCCTGGTTGCTCAGATACATACCGCCGGTATGGAGCGACTGCGTCCTCTATTGATCGAGAGCCTGATGGAGGAGACGGGAGCGCATGGCTTACTAGTGCGCAACGACAGCCAGGGACGCCGTCGCGAAGGTCTGGCGGTCGAGGAACCTGTTATTGCCGCGGGCGTAGTTCCTGTGGAAGTAACCATTCGTGAAAACGGCTTGCTTTTCAATGTAGATCTCTGGGAGGGCCAGAAGACAGGCTTTTTTCTTGACCAGCGCGATAAACGCAAAGCCCTGCAAAAATATGTCCGTGGTAGACGTGTGCTCAACTGTTTCAGCTATACAGGCGGCTTCTCCGTCTACGCCGCGATCACCGACAACCGCACGCGCGTGACCAGCGTCGATATTTCCGAGTCGGCCATAGAGATGGCGCGCCAACACTTTGTCCGCAACGGGCTCGCTCCCGACCCGCATAGTTTTCTTATAGCCGATGTATTTGATTATCTGGAGGAGGTGGGACGGCAGGGAGAAAAATTTGACGTGGTGGTGCTCGACCCGCCTGCCTTTGCCAAAACCCAGAGCGCCCGTTCTCAGGCGCTGAAAGCCTATCGCCGTTTGAACATGCAGGGAATGCAGGTATTGCGCCCGGGCGGCATTCTGCTCACCTGCTCCTGCTCCGGCGTCGTCGGCATGGATGATCTCCTGGGTGTGCTCTCGCACAGTGCGCAGCGCCTGAACCGCACAGTCCAGCTCCTGGAAACCTACACCCACGGCGTCGATCATCCCGTGAATCTGGCGATGCCCGAAACGGTGTACCTGAAAGCGATCTTTTGCCGCGTGAACTAGTTAAGGGTTGCCAGATAAGTTCGCCGAAACAGGGAGATATGCGTCATGAGTAGAAATTGGCGAATTTATGGATCAACCCCTTTTACGCCCATGTCCTCGGCTGGTCCAGCCGCGATCCACATGAAACTGCGGTGACTCAGCCGAGTTCCTGGGCCAGCCCGATGAGAAGTCCTTCAGGTCCGCGGATGTAGCAGAGCCGATACGCGTCTTGGTACTGGACCACTTCGCTGCTGACAAGCTCTGCGCCGTGCTTGCGGAGCCGGGCGAGCGTCTCGTCGATGTCGTCCACAGCAAACATGACGCGTAAGTAGCCCAGAGCGTTCACTGGGGCGTTCCGGTGATCAGCGACCACAGGAGGCGTGAGAAATCGCGAGAGCTCGAGCCGGCTGTGGCCGTCTGGCGTGCGCATCATGGCGATCTCCACGCGCTGGTCGCCCAGTCCAGTGACGCGCCCTGCCCACTCGCCTTCTAACATGGCTCGCCCTTCGAGCTCGAGGCCGAGTTCAGCGAAAAAAGAGATAGCAGCATCAAGGGATTCCACCACGATGCCGACGTTGTCCATTCGTTTAAGCGCCATGTGTCCATTCTATAATGTTGTCGTCCGTTCTGTCAATGAACGCGGACCAGAACGCTCGTCTCAAGCTCAAAGGACTGGCGGATTTATGGTCTTTCTGGCGCTAACAGCTCTCCCTTTGATTGCTGACAATGCAGGCATGCTACTAAATGCATGCCTGCATCTGGTTGACGCATGCCGCTGTTGCGAAAACGGAAGAAACGGCGCGTCACGTCGGGATAGGGAGTATTATAATCTCCACGCGCGTGCATCATTTGCAGCTATATCCACCGCACCATTGCTGGAAGAACCATAGATGCCAATTTGACCATTGGTCAAGGATGAGTCCTGAGTTACATCAATGAATGTTCCATTGACATAGGCGCTGATGCTAGCTTTATTTGCCACAATAGCGACCAGATTGGTCTGATTCAGCCCTTGCTTGATCTGTCCATTTGATCCGTGACGTAGCACTGTATACCTCTGGCTGGTGTCAGCGGTGGTGACGTTAATTATACTGATGGTATAGTTGCCATTGATATCAATCGCGAAAAGATAACCAGGTCCCTTCGTCTGGTTAAAACGCACCACTACCCCGGCTTCATTGCCTTTATTGATAGTCACCTTCACCTCGAAAGTGATATCGCTCAGAGTCAACTCCGGCGCCTCTGGATCACAGATGATTATACCACTTTGATCGCTGCTGATATGGTAAGCTGCATTGACGAATCCGCATCTGAACACATTACCGCCATTATTCATAGTTGCCTCATCCCACTTGTAGCTTTTACTGTTATCATGTAGAGAATCGTTTAAGACCAGCGAACCCGTTTTGGGTCCATAGGGATTCTGGTTAGCAGTGGCAGTGGCGGTTGCACTGGCATTTGCCTGCTTAGCCAGGGCAGTGGCGGTTGCGTGCTTAGCCAGTGCGGTCGCGGTTGCATTGGGATTACCTTGAACTGGGTTGCCTTTGATAAAGACACCTGCTAACAAATATGAGCCACCGCCGACAACAGCTACAGCCAGCAGAAGCATTAACACAATGAGGGCAATCTTGCCTCTGGGTTTGGGAGGTGGCGGAGCAGTGATTGGAGGTGGCGTAGAGACAGGTGTTAGGGTATACTGCTGTGCTACCTGCTGGTAGGGGTCACTACCGTACGCAATATGTGGGTCCCGGTACCCCGGCTGCTGTGAGGCACGCGCAGTTTGTTCGTAGGAATTGGCATGATACACTGGCGAAGCCGTGCCACAATCCGGGCAAAACTGCGCACTATGCGGGATGAGGGAGCCACAGGTATTACAATTCATAGCGGGGACTCCTTATGATACTGGTTGCATTGCTCATTCGTAGAAGATTGAAAATTGCAAAAATACCTCTTCTTATTGTATCACCTGAATTTATTGATACCTTCTCGCCTCACCCTCGGTTTGAGAACGGTCAGAGTTTCCTCAGCACTGCTATAAAAGCAGCTTTGTCGCGTAAATCACAACATAACCTGGAACATAGTGATATCTTTCGCGCTGATGGTGCCGCGCAATTTCTTTGTCTAATTGCGGTTCAATCACCTGTTGCAGCATACAGCCAGCTTGAATGATGGCGTTGAGATACGTGCTGAGGGGTCGGTGAACAAACGGGGCATAGTGTTGCGGAACAGTCCGCTCGCGAAAATAGTCGCGCACTTCGACATACCCCTTGTCTGCCCAGGCCGAGCCCGATTCCTCAAAACAGGGGTGGAGCAGCGAGATCAGCAGCCCACCCCCCTTTTTGAGCGCGGCAACGCAGTTACGGAGAGCTGTTACGTAGTCGGGGATATCCATCAGCACCATGTTAGCAATCACGTAGTCAAAGCTCTCAGTCAATGTGGTGAATGCGGATAAATCTTCCTGGATGTAGTTGATGCCTGACCGCTCTTCTTGCTCTTTTTGAGCAGCATAGGCATAAAATTTCTCCGCCGGTTCGACCCCTGTTACAATGGCCCCTTTGCGCGCCAGATAGCCCTGACCGCATCCGGCGTCGAGGATCGCTTTGCCTGTCACATCGCCTAACAGCGCAAAAATCGCAGGATTTAGGAGATAGCGCCTGGTAAAATCGCCCTCGTCGCCAAAGTTCTCCGCCAGCTCTTGTGGCACATTGGACCATTGCTTGATCGCCTCAGCGTTTGTTATCTCTGACATTGTAATCCCCCAATAGGCTGCTCCCGCGAGTTGCTGTTTCCACGAAATTTGTGAATTTTGTAGGGACCCGCTTCAGCGCGTCCGATTTATCGCCCGTACACTCTTACATCCCCTTAAAGTTCGGTTTGCGCTTCTCCGCAAACGCCCTGGGACCCTCTTTGGCATCTTCTGTGCTGAGCAAATATCTGAACAGGCGTTGTTCTAGCTGCAAGCCTTCTTCCATTGGCATATACAGGCCCTGGAGTATGGCCTGCTTGGCTGCGCGCAGCGCCAGGGGACCGCGTTCGAGCAGCGTTCCCACCAGGCGATCAACCTCATGCATCAACTCGCCTTGCGGCACCACTTTATTGATCAGCCCGAGCTGGTAGGCTTCCTGCGCGCTGATTGGCTCGCCCGTCAGGATGATCTCCATCGCCTTTGCCAGGGGGATCGAGCGTGGCAGGCGCTGCGTGCCGCCCGCGCCGGGAATGATGCCCCAGCGCACCTCTGCAAGGCCGAATGTGGCGCTCTCGACGGCAATACGCAGGTCGCAGGCTAACATCATCTCGAAGCCGCCCGCGATACAGTGCCCGTTAATGGCGGCAATCATGGGTTTCCAGCATTCGAAGCCGCGCGTGATGCCGCCGAAGCCGCCATCGTTAGCGCGTTCCGCGCGCGCTCCATCCCCGGCTGTGCTGGCCCTTGAGAGGTTGGGAATGAGCGATTTTAGATCAGCTCCGGCGCTAAACGACTTTTCGCCTGCCCCCGTCAAAACGGCGATCCATACCTCGTCATCGTCGCGGAAGTCCTGCCATGCCTGGCTTAATGCCTGTCCGGTCTCGGCGTCGATGGCGTTACGGGCCTCCGGTCGGTTAATCGTGATGTAGGCGACGCGGTCGCGTTTCTCGTAAATAATACCCATATGGTTGCTCCTTGCTCAGATTAGTACGTGTTGACAGTGTAGCATCTAGCAGAGCTATCGCACAAGGAAGCCAGTAGTTATTCTCGTCTGTATTTCATCTCGCCCGCGCGAATGGCGACGGGGAGGCGGTTCTCAGGTGGGGCGAGGGGGCAGACCCAGCGATCATTGTAAGCGCACGAAGGATTGTAGGCGTAATTGAAATCGAGGATGATACGTTGCCAACTATCGCTACCGGGTGCGGGTAAGAAGTCGCTCCCTTTGATGGTATCGAACAGGTAGCGCCCTCCGCCGTAACTTTCCCGGGGGCAGGTTTCATCGCGAAAAGGGAGAAACAGTCCCCCGCCATAGATATCAAGCCAGTAGATGGAGAGCGTCACGGGCGTTTGCTCAGCCGTGAAATGGACACATCCTATCGTTGTCATCGTCATCGACTCATCAGCGCTCATTGCCACATGCTGGCGTACCGGCTCAATGGCGGTATCAATATCGACTACAAAGCTCATTGCCGGATTATAGGGAAAGTAGCGAAGCCCCTGAAAATGCTGGCGTTGAGACGTAGCGAGCGCGGACTGAGGATGATGCGCAAAAAGATTGTCTTTGCCCTCACGAAAACGCCGCAGGATTGCTGTGGTATCTTCTCCTGCTGCGAATGCCTCTCTGCGATCTCGATAAAGCGCAGCCATGCGACAACGATGGTCGTAGAGGTCCAGATATTCAGACATGATCCTCTCCTGGAATAAGCGACAGAGATATTGTTTATTCTATCATCAAATTCGCTCAGGTTATGCGCCTTCAATCGCAGGATGGTCTCTTTCAACAGGCGGCAAGGCAGTCTCCTCTTCTGGAAATTCTTCCGGGTGGGCTTGTTTCCAGGTGCGCCAGGCTGAGAGCAGGAAGACCTGGGCAATGCCTACTATCGGCGCGGCAAAGATCGCTCCCGGCAAACCAAAGAGGGCAGCTCCCACCAGTAAAGCGAGAAGTGCAATGATGGGATGCAAACCGACGGCACCACCAAGAATGCGTGGTTGTATCACCTGGCCCTCCAGTCCTCCCTGCACCAGGCCAGAAAAAACGGCAGTGATCAGTCCGGTTTCCCAGCCTCGGGTGGCGAATGCGAAACAGATTACAATGACCGAAGAGATATAGGAGCCGATCTGTGGGACAAACTCGAAAATAAAAACAATCACGGTCAATAGCATTGCGTAGGGAACACCAATGATGTAAAGACCAACGCCCACTATAGCGGTGGTAATAATGGCCGCTGTGAGCTGACCACGAAGATAGGCCCCCATAATATGGTCCAGCGTATCCAGGAAAAACGAAACCTGCGCTCGTCGGCTGAGCGGGGTATGGCTTCTTAGCCAGTCGAGGGCGCGCTTCCCACCCAGAATGAAATACACACTCAGCGAGGTGACGATGATGCAGCTAATCAGGAATGTGAAGAAACTGCCAGCCAGTGGCAGCAGGGTGTGAACAACATTCAATGCTTGCTTCAGCAGTTGTTGGCCTGAAAGCGCAAATTGTTGGGGCGAGATGTCCGCTTGCTGAAGCATATTGATGATTGGCTGCCAATGCTCAATAAGAGTGGGTAAGTTCTTTTGCAGCCCTACTATAAACGTGACAAGCTGAGCAATTGCAGTCCAGAAAACGTAGTAGAGGATAAGGAACAGCCCGATTAAGAGAGCAAGATATGTCAACAGCACCGCGAGCACATTTGGCATCACTCGCCGCAAGAGCTTTACCAGCGGATAGAGGACATAAGCGATAATGATTGAGAGGATCGCCAATAGCAGCGGGTAAGCGATCAGACCCAGGAACCGGAGGGCTACCAGTGCAATGGCAATCCAGGCCAGAATGGTCAGCGAGATGGTCAGTCGCCGGGTCCAGTTGCGACCAGGAGGCCGCTCCTGCGAAGATGTACCGCCTGAACTGGCGGCTACTGATGTATACTCCTCCATACGTCGCTCCCTTCTCTTCGTTTGCCCGCGTGTTTAATCCCTTTGGGATGGGAAGCCATCGTTATTAGAGACGAAAAAGTTATATTCAGAGGGTAAAGAGAGGTCATGGTGTCAAAATGTGGATACCAGGGACGACATTCCGAACGTACTATAGCTTACTATGCAAAAGCGTTATTTGCTCTGATGTGGTATATTTTTGGAAAATGGGTGAGCCGCCGTAGAGAAAGGATGCATATGGCGATGATGGAACCTGGAGCGCAACGCGATGGGGAGCCGCAAAATCCTCATGCCCTTTTTCAGAACAAGATCTTCACTGCTATTTTCGGTCATAACACGACTTCGCTGGTCACGCGGCTGACCGTGATTGCGCTTTGCGTTGGCACGTTGCTGATCATCGCTCTAGGATTGTTGTCCCCCAATGCGCCTGCTGTTCCTGCTGTTGCCTCCTATAATGGGTCGCAGACTCTTGTAGGGCTCCATGTCGGCGATGCCGCCCCCAACTTCACGCTTGCCACCCTCAACGGCAAACGGGTGAGCCTGAGCGATTATCGCGGGCAACCTGTTCTGCTCAATTTCTGGTATGCCTCCTGTCCTGGCTGTGAAGTGGAAACTCCCGATATGCAGCGTTTTTATGCTGCTCAGCATGCGGCAGGCAAAAATCTGGTCATCCTGGGCGTAAATACCATTGATGACGTTCCGACCGCGCAACAATTTGTACGCCAGCACGGCCTGACCTATCAGGTAGTGCTAGATAATCACCAGACGGTATCAACGCTCTATAACCTGGAGGGCACACCCACCTCTTATTTTATTGATCGCCAGGGGATTATCCGCTCCGTGGTGGTTGGCCCCGTTGATAGTGCGATGCTACAGCAAGATGTGGCTGTGCTCCACTAAGAGTCGTTCTATGTTCAAGGTTTGAACGTCAGTTTATAGATCGGCTCCTCATCTAACTCCTCGCCCGTTGGCTGAAATCCGACACTTTTATAAAGATGTTGAGCGCGCTCATTTTCAGGATGAACGGCCAATTGTAGCGCCTCACATTGGGGATGATGCTCTCTAAGGAACTGGAGGAACAGTCGTAATGCCTGATTGCCATATCCCTGCCCTTGATAGCGGTGGTCGATAAAGAAATGGCCGAGCCAGTAATTCTCACTGCTGCCCAGCTCGTAAGCCAGGGCGGTAAACCCGATCATCTCTTCTGCCCTATAAAACGCATATGGAGTCCAGGTAAGGCCGGCCGGACGGATATAAGCTTTTGCCAGTGCGAGCAGGGCAATGGGAGCATAACCCGCGACAAAGCGTTGTTGTTCGGGATGGACAGTGGGCCTGAGAGCGGCCCGCCAGTTTTTGTGCGGCACTTCATGTAAAGATAATTCAGTCACCTGTTTCTCTCCATTTCCGTGTGATATTTCTATTACTTGTACGTTATAAATGGTACCTGGTTTTTTTGTTGTTATCTTCCATCGCATATAGTTTTGTCAGATTATGTTGGGGAAATAATAACATCTATTTTTTTGTAGGAGGAATATATTGTATAGTCTTGGTCGTTTGCTTTTTCGTGCGCTTGCGGGCAGGCCGCTGGCACAAGTCATCGTGGGTATTGCTCTGATCCCGGCAGGTGGGTTACTGTCGTTTGCGGCTATGTCCGGTGACTATATTTACCCATACTGGATCGTCGCCGGTATTGTCTTTGCTATTATTGGCGTTATCTTTATTATTCGCGGCGCTGTAGCCCTGCTCAGGCCGAAGCCTTCTGTACAGCAAGCCTACTTCGCCAGCCAGGGACAATATCCGCCCCAGGCTCCCTATGGGCAGCCACAGTATCAGCAGGCTTCGTACGGACAGCCACCGTCGGCTTATCCCCCGCAGGCGTATGGGCCGCCTCAGCCTCAACAAACTCCCTATGGGCAGCCGCAGTATCCACAGGCTCCCTACGGCCAGCAGGGCCAGTATCCGCAGCCGTAGACGAGCTTTTGAACGCAAGTGGGCATACCTGGAAGGTATAGCGTTTATGCTATTCCTTCGCCTCTGGTCTCCTGATTATCAGTCACCAGTACAGGGGCATCTTCTGCAAGATGCGCATGAGATGCCCACTGCTTTAGCAGGCCTGTGACCGTGTCGTCGCCGGTCAGCAGCTCTATCTCCGTAATGGCGCAGTTGCGTTGCCGTTGCCGGAGCAATTCTTTATAGTCAACATTCGTGCAGATATCTTTCAGCGTGATAGTAAAAATGCCCGCGTGCCCGACAATAATAATGTTCTGTCCGTTGCGGCCCGCCGTGGCCTCCTCCAATCCCTTGCGCATACGTCCAAGCAAGCTATGGTAGTCTTCGCCCTCTGGAAACGTTACCTCTGGTCGTCCCTGAAACCATTCTGTCACAATGCGGTTATGCCATTCCCAGTTTTCGCGCGTCGGCGGCAGCGTCTCCAACGTGCCGACGTTCACCTCGCGGAACTGTTCAAGCACCGTTTCCTCAAGCTCAAGCGCCTCCGCGATGATGTGCGCGGTCTCTTGCGCTCTTTTAAGGGGGGAGGCATAGATTGCGTGAATATTCTTGTCGCGAAAAAAATCCGCCGTCTGCCGGGCCTGTTCGATGCCCTTCCTGGTCAATGAATAATCAATCAGTCGATGAGAGAATTCCCTGGTCAGATTGGCAACATTCTCACCGTGCCGCACCAGGTACACTGTATTTACGTTGCTCGTCGTCACGTTTACTCCTTGCAGCCCGGCTGCTCAAGGGAAGGGGTGAGGCCGTTAGGTATGCCTTTCCTCTAGCCGAGCTTTGGAGTAATTATACGACATAGCTAGTTTTAACTATCATCCAAGTTCTTCCGGTCGCCAGAAGTCCAGTAAATACTCAAAAGTGGTGCCCATCGTGATGTAGTTGCTGGGCCAGCCAAAGATGCCGATGTTATTGACGATATTGGTGCGGTCCCAGATAATGGTATTGCGCAGCTCATAGCCAACGGAACGTAACGCTTCAATCACTGCGACGTGAATCGTGATGCGCTTATTTTCCCACCACATGTCAGGCACATTAATCACGCAATGCCCCTTTTTCTTCAACAGTGGCAGCAGGTTGCCAAAGATTTCTGCCATCGCGGCGGCGTAAGCATCCAGCTTCAATGTGCCCAGGTCCTCTGGTCACTGGCTATATTGCTCCACTTTCTTATACTGATCGTTCTTGCGCTCCAACCCCCGGCGGCTTTTATTCAGCCGCTCTCTATTGAGCAGATTGGCATACGGCGGCGAGGTGACGATACAGGCAATGCTCTCCTCATCGAGGTACGCAGCTATCGTTCTGGCATCGGCAAGCACGGGAATCTGTTTCGTGTTCTCAAATAAAGTATTCTGACTTAACCGCTCTTGCGTCAGGGCGATGTAGTCAGGATGAATGTCGAAGCCGACTGCATTTCTATATACATCGCGGGCGGCTACCAGCGTGGTGCCACTGCCCATGAAGGGATCGACCACGAGTTCCCCCTGGTGAGAGAAGAGTTCAATACACTTACGCGCCAGCGCAATGGGACAGGTGGCGGGATGCTTTGTCTTATCGCGAATATCGCGCCCTTCATAGCCAAACTGCCACACGCCCAACTGGCATTTGATCCACTCTTTTGCCGTCAGACAATTAATATGGCTGAGTTCACACTCACAGGTCCTGCTTGCGCCAATATCTAATTTTTGAGCTTTTGCCTCTATTCCAAATGCCCTGCCACCCCTATCTTTGAGCACCGCTTCCCCTCTCCTACGCTCTATCAGGCTTATCCGGTGGAGCGATATGTTGCAAAATGCGCCGCTGAATTTCCTGTAAGATCGCCTGGCTTTCGGGCGGCAGATAGGTATTGAACCTGAGCGTCATGTTAATGGCGGCGTTGATCGTAATGGCCTCCAGATGGGTTACTGGCAGGATAATCTCTTGCTTGAGCTGAGGATTATGCATTGATCACCTCGCTGGGAAAAAGTAAAATGTTTAGCTCGTTCTGGCTGGAATCAGCGCGAGAGCGCAGGCATTGACGAAAACAGGTCGTGCCATCGGGCAGCGTGATGCGATAGCGACTCTCGAAGGTGCGAGGGCGTACCTCGCGCTCGGTGGCGCCTGCTGGAAAGGTGACGAGATCATGGCCTGTCGCAAAAGAGACGGTGCAGCTATGTTGCTGTAAATACTCGATTATTTCAGCATAGGTCCCTGGCAGACATTTGACGCTTTGAATGGGTGATACAGGCCCTTCGATCATGCAACCCTCCGTCCGGTACAATAGTGATTTGTATATACTATTACTAAGATACATGACGGCAAGAAGAGCGAGAAGGGCGTTCTCTAGCCGAGTAATAAACGTCTTTAATCTATTCCTTGAAATATAGTATAATTCCCTTTTATTCATACCGTCCAGCAGTCACCTTTAAAGAATAATAATTGAGTTAGTACACTAATTTCCCATAAAGACATTTTATAGCATTGTTACTTGATACATAGCAATGATGCGATTGTGCTTCTCCTATAACTATGCCGGGAGCCGGTAAAGATTCCTCAACCCGTTCCTCTCATTAATCGGCTCGCGCGCGCTATTCATTTTCCAGACCAATGGCCCTGCATGCCCTGTAATCGCGCTTTGCCGCGATCATCTCTCCCATGCTTGCCATCTAACGAGCGTAGTACTTTTGTGTCGGAGCGTAGATGTTGTACTGGTGTGTGATTTTGCCTGTTACTAACGTTCCTTTAGTACGTCGTGGGGAATAGAACTGCTGATGTGTAAATATTTTTGATGGATAGTCTATTCTATGCAGGCCCATCATGAATACATTATTTTTAGTTAATAAATTAATAATAATCTATTTATCGATCTTGAGCTGACCTAAGTCTGGTATTTGAGATTTTATCCTCGAATCCGGTCTATCACATTTTATCTGTAAAGACTACGTTTTGAGTAAGCTCTGTAGCTCTGGGAGGGAATAGTATGCGCTGGAATCTGGTACGGACCCTTGTGGCGGTCACGATAATTCTTGCTGTAGTGGGGGCTAGCCTGGTTACGGTTCGTAATCTGGGCATAGATCAGACCACGCGTTCTTTTGCGGCGATGAACGACCCGCATGCTCTTGGCTCGTTTGTCCCCATTAGTAATCAGCCTGCGCCTCTCGTACATCGGGCTCAGTATATGCGCCCCACTCGCCCTAGTCAATCTCTCTCTCTCTCCGTTGGCTTGCAGCCGCGCAACCAACAAGAACTGAGTGACCTGGCGCAGGCCGTTCGCAATCCCAGGTCGCCGCTTTATCGTCATTTTTTGACGCCTGAGCAGTTCAAGGAGCGTTTTGCCCCCACTGCCGATCAGGTGCAGCAGGTTGTGCAGTTCTTGCAAAGCCAGGGAATGAATGTTAAAAGTGTGTCATCTAACAATCTGCTCATTGATGTTATCGGCACGGTTGCGCAGGCGCAGCAGGCATTTAAAGTGCAGGTGAATGATTATCAACTGGGGAAACAAACATTTTATGCCAATGCGACACAGCCACAAATACCGCAGAAACTCCACTCTCTGGTTGCATCGTTAAGTGGATTGGATAGCAGCGTCCGTTTTCATTCTCATCATATCGTGCGTACTAATAGCCCGAAATTATTGAGTGGTTTTACCCCGCAAGGTCTGGCCGCCGCTTACGATTTTGCTCCATTGCAGAATGGCAATATGTATGGCGATAACCAGTCCATCGCCTTTCTTGAGTTGGATGGGTATCTGCTCAACGATGTGCAACAATATGCCAGCAACTTTAATCTAGGCCCCATTAACGCCTCTACTATTCTGGTCGATGGCTATAGCGGCGCTGCGGGCTCCAATGCCGTTGAGGTCGAGCTGGACATGGAAGTGGCGGCGGCGGTCGCCCCTCACGCTCAGCAGCTTGTTTACGAAGGTCCGAATACGGCTCAAGGGTTTAGTGATACGATCAATCGCATCGTCACCGATAACAGAACGACGATTGTCAGTATTAGCTGGGGATCGTGTGAAGCAGTCACCGGGAGCGCCAATATGCAGACGCTCGATACGATTTTTGCGCAGGGGGCCGTGCAGGGGATGTCATTTTTTGCGGCCTCCGGTGACTCTGGAGCTTATGGTTGCCAGGATACAAACCTTGCGGTAGACTATCCTGCCAGCGATCCCAACGTTACTGGCGTGGGAGGAACCTCGCTGAGCGTGAACCCCGACGGTTCTTATAAAAGCGAGTCGGTCTGGTCGAATCCCCTTGATATGTTGCATGGTATTAAAGGAGCAGGCAGCGGCGGTGGCCTCAGCAGCGTCTGGCAGATGCCCGGCTGGCAGAGCGGTCCGGGGGTGCAGAATTCCTATAGTAATGGCGAACGGGAGGTGCCAGATATTTCGGCGGACGCCGATCCTGGTATCGGTTACGCGGTCTATTGCACGGTGTCGCTGTCGGGCTGCCTTCTCAGCGGCTGGCTAACTGTTGGTGGAACGAGTGCAGCAGCTCCGTTGCTGGCAGGCTGCGCCGCGCTGACCAATCAGTATTTACTCTCTCAGGGCAAATCTCCCCTCGGGCTGGTCAATCCATTGTTGTATGCGCTGTATAGCGCGCAACAGGCATATCCTGCCTTCCATAGCATCAGCGCCGGCAATAACCTCTACTATCCCGCCACAGGCGTCTATAGTCTGGCGACTGGACTGGGAACGCCGGATGTCTATAATATCGCTCGCGACCTGGTGATGGGCGATTTGCTGGCGCAAGATACCTTCCAGCGCGGCAATCAGACCTACTGGGGAATGGCCTCCGATGGGCATGCCTGGCAGGGTGACGCGAGCAATAACACTGCCTTCTCCATTGTGAACAACACTGGACAGATATCAGGTGCCGGGGCCTATAATGCGCAGTTGGGGCCGGTGGTCCAGAATGCGGAGATCGTCTTGACCACATCAATCACGAGCTTTAACGGTTCGAGTATCGGCGCTTCACTCCATTGGGTTGATGCCAATAACTGGTATAAGGCCGGCCTTACCGGCAGCATGCTGGTGCTTCAGAAGAAGGTGAACGGGATGACCTACTTGCTAAGTAGCATCCCCTTTACAGCCTCCCCCAATACCGCCTATACGATGCGCTTCCGTATGGTCAACTCCATGCTCTATGTCAGAGTATGGGTTGCAGGCCAGCCAGAGCCAACAGGGTGGCAACTCACGGTGGCGGATAGCTCATTCCAGACGGGCTATTGTGGCTTGCGCACGCTGGTGCAGCCTGGCTCGGTGCAGACGATCACCTCGTTTCAAGTCACAGCCGTGCAATAAGGTTACTCATGGAGCGAGGGGCAGGGTAAACCAGAAGGTTGAACCCTGCCCCGGTGCGCTCTGCACGCCGACCTGACCCTGGTGATGCTCAATAATCGTACGACAAATGTAGAGACCGAGTCCGAGTCCAACGCTAAAGCTGTCCTGAGCCACCATGCCAGGGACACGATAAAAGCGTTGCCAGAGGCGAGTTTGCTCTTCAGCGCCCAGCCCCGGCCCTTTGTCGCTAACGGAAAAGCGCGCTGTGCCATCGATTACCTCAACACGAACCTCGATTGGCAGCTTTGCCTGAGAATACTTCAAGGCGTTAGTCAGGTAGTTGGATACAACCTGGCTAATGCGGTCTCCATCAGCCAGAATAGGGGCCGTAGTGCCCTCCGCTATTTCCAGGTTGATGGTGCGTAATGGCGTGACGGCTCGCAGGTCTTCGAGCGTTGTACGCACAATCTCAACCAGGTCGCAAGAGTGCAGGCGCAGGTGCAATCGGTTGGCCTGAATGCGCGAAACGTCTAAGAGATCGCTGACCAGCCTGTTCTGAATCTGTACCTGGTGTTGCGCGCGGCTGAGCAACTCCTGCACCATATCAAGACGGTCAATCACGTCCGTTGATAGATTGTCCGGCAGGGAGAGGAGATTAAGGTGGCGTTTGGCTAACTGGAGATTGCCGTTGATGGTGGTTAGAGGATTGCGCAGTTCGTGACTGGCAATGCTTAAAAACTCGTCCATGCGCTGGGCGGCTTCCAGCAACGCTAACGTGCGCTGTTCCAGTTTGCGCTGTTCGGTAACGTCACGAAAGTTCGCCACAGCCCCGATAATCTGACCATATTCGTTGCGCAGGGGCGCACCGCTGATGCAAACGCGCATTTCCCGCTGATCTAGCGTAATAAGGGTGATATCGGTCGTATTTTCCCCGCTGAGGACCTCTCCCTGTAAGATACGGTAGATGGGCCATTGCACGGGGGTGAGCTTCTGCCCTTCAGCATCATGGATATCGCTGCCGCCACTTTGTTCATATGTTGTTTGCAGCAGGTAATGCGGTTGTGTGGTTGTGCTGATAAGTCGATAAAATGCGCTATTCGTGCGTATTACGTGCCCAGCAGTATCATAGACGACAATCGCATCGGTGAGCGTCTCGAAGGCCACCTCTAGCTCTTCTGGTGTAGGCGCGGAGGAAACCGGGTCCAGTCCAATTGGCTGCCTCGCAGTAAGCTGTTCCAGTTCGTGTACACGCTTACGCAGTCTGCTTAGCTCTTCCAGAAGTGCCTGTTCTGTCTGGACTGAACCTTCCAAGTGCTCTCTCCTTTAGATCAATGTTTGCCGATGTAAAAATGTACCCTAAACATGAAAAAGTTCAATCGAGAACGCTTTCTTGCAACCTTCCTCTTATCTTCATGCTCAGTATTATACACTAACGTAGAGTAATTTGGTATGGTTATTTATACGGATGACATAACATGCTGTAAGCGGGTAAAATGGTCAGGGCAAAAGTGCATTGCATGGTTGCATAAAGAGAGCCGGAAACAGCGCGCCGGTGCGATAATAGCTATTGGCGCAGGGGTTTCCGACTCTCCTTACGATGGTTGTGCTATTGTATGTGAAACAGTTCCTCCAGCCCTTTTATCTGTTGCTCGTTGCCCCACTTTATTTGCATATCCTCATACACTTTGTACGCTTCGGTGATCCGCAATTGATTGCCCATCGTCCGAGCCGCCGCCACTGTGGAGGCGATACAGGCGCAGGTCTGATCGCGGTCGCCGAGGGCGAAAGCGACTTCGGCCTGGCGAACGGTCAACTCGACGCGGTTGGGAATGGCGCCGGTGGGCATCGTTTTATCTATCTGAGAGAACGTTTCCCATGCCTTCTCTGGTTGCTTGAGATGTAAAAACATCATCCCTTCAAATGAGAAGAGGGACCAGTGGTTGAAATGAGTGTAGGAGAAGTTCGGGTCTGCCGTACAGTGTTCGGGGAAGGTTTTATGGGCAAGATCCAGGAATCGCCGCGCTTCCTTCTCCTGGCCGAGCTTACTATGCGTTTCGGCCAGGCCACTATACACACGCCCCTGTAAAAGCGGTGAGGTGTGGTCCATATACTGTGCTGCCCGCGCGTATGTTTGCAGGCGTAACCTGGGGTGTCTGAGATATAAATGGACCTGGGCCTGTCGGATCAGAGCGGTGGTCTGAAGGTTGGGATCGTCGGCCAGCGTGCCGTAATCAAAAGCCTTGCTGGCGTACCTATGTGCGGTCCCAAAGTTCTGATACTGCGCTTCCAGCAAGGAGGCCAGCTGATAGCCCTGGGATGCCAGGCTGGCGGCGCGTCTCTGGTAGCGAGAAGGCTGCTGGGTCAATGTCGTGAGCTGAGAGAGATAGCCAGGAAGAATGCGTTCAACCTCGGCGAGCCCCCCTTCAAAATAAAGTTGCCAGGATAAAGGAATATTCACTGTACAAAGCGCAAGCACTTCTTCTGGATGCAACAAGATCGGATTTGCCCCCTGCGTTATGCCAAAAACTGCGGCTGGCGTGCTGATCAAAGCGGCAATTGCTTGCCGGCGCGAGACTCTATCGTTCTCGTCTGCCCGTTGTGGGTCCTGGTATATCCCCCGACTCATGCTCTCAAGGCTCCTTTGTGCCTGCTCAATGCAGGCGGCTAGTTCGTTGATAGGCTGCTGATGTGTAATGATAAGTGATGGGGGTCCGGCCTCGACAGGAGCCGGCGTGGATACCAGGGGCGCCGGGGAGAAACAAGCAACCGCTGCGTTATCGGCCTCAGCTTGCTTTTGTCGCGCGGATCTTGATCGCCTCTTAGCACTGATCGCCTGCTCAAAACCTAACTCTTCAGGAGAGAGGCCAAATGCTTTGCACACCTGGTCAAGCGTGCCCAGTTGTGGCACCTGTAATCCTCTCTCCCACCGGTTGAAGGTATTGACACTCACCCCTGCTTTCTCACTTGCCACCGCAATGCTCCAACGCTTGCACATCCTCGCGGATTCTAATTTGTTATTCGGTGTCGCCATATTCCCTCACAAGATCACTGCATACACAACTACTTATATGGTAATAACATTGTAAAGACTTATTTATTGCATTGTCAAGTCTTCGCAATAGAATGTGATAAAACGTGAATAAGTGATAGCATAACGTGCCAATAGATGAGGAAAGGAGGTCAGAATCCATCATAAAACGTGAGTTTTAGGTCAACGGATGAGCTATGTTTGATCCAACGGATGTGTTCATATCTATTGTAAAAACATTTCAAGCTCGATTTCGTCGCGTAACGGGACACCATCGTTGCCCAATAACGGTATCTGCGGTTTGAGCTTGCGTGCCTGCTCCAGCGCATTTTTATGGATGGCTGCCAGGGTGAAGCCGCGTTTTTGGTAGAAGCGCAACGCGTTCAGATTATCATTGGTGGTGATGAGCCAGAGCCGCCGACATGCCGACCGGACGGCAACGCCTTTGACCGCCTCTATCAAGGCTGTGCCAATGCCCAGGCCCGGTTGGGTGCTATCAATCGTGACGATCTCGCATTCGTCCCCTTGAAGCATATAAGTGGTCAGTCCCACTCGTCTTTCACGCTCCTCTGACTTACCTTGCTCGATTGCCACAAAACCTGGCAGATTGGCTGGTGTGTAGCTCACTCCATGCGCTATGACGGTTGCTGCTCCCCAATGCGTGATGACAAAATTGGCTACCCAATCGCTATCGCCGTCGATAAGCGGGCGGATCTGGATGGGTGACAAATAAGTCCTCCTCTGGCAAAAGCTTGCTCTTGAGCATACTATCCCTCTACTCTACCAACGATAGAGGCCAGCAATTTTGACAGCTACGCGCCATTTTTAGGAGGTGTTCTGTCGTTGACATGTGTCTTTATCTTCGATTACACTGCGTGCATATGAAAAACTATGTCAGGGTACTTGAGAGCATAAGAGAGGGCCGCTACCCGCATGAGCAGTTTAACTCTTTTGGGGACCGGGACCTGCCAGATCGAATGTGAGCGGCGGGCCTCCAGCGTCCTGCTTGACCTGGATGGGCTGTACATTCTGTTTGATTGTGGGCATGGCGTTGTCCAGCGTCTTTTAGAGGCAGGCGTGCAGCATTACCAGGTGCAGCATATTGTCCTCTCGCATTTCCATCCCGATCACGTCTCGGATCTTGTGCCGTTCCTGCAAGCGGGCGCGTGGTCACGGCGCAATCCTCGCAGCCTGGATGTCCATATCTATGGGCCTGCCGGCGTTCAGCGCGTGGTGAGCGGATTGATGAACGTTTTCGGCACCAGCAGTCTGCAACAGCCTTCGTACGCGGTAGTTGTGCATGAGGTGACGAACGGGCAATTTGCTATTGGCTCGCAGCATTTCGAGTTTCTGAGCCTGCCTCCTGCCGGCAATCATGGGCTGCGTTTTACCTGGCGTGGTCAGACCTATGCCCTCACAGGCGATTCCTATTTTCACGCTGAAGAAATCGCTTTTCTACAGCATACCGATCTTGCAATCATCGATTCGGGCCATATCCAGGATAGCGAGATTGTCGATCTGGCGCTGGCATCGCAGGCCAGACGTATCGTCTGCTCGCATCTTTATCGCGAGATCAACGCCTCCCATCTCCAGCGCCTCGCCGCCCAGCAAGGCTATGAGGGGACGATCCTGGTTGGACGCGATCTGATGTCATTTGTGCTCTAGGGACCGAAACTTCTATTCAATGCGCCCATCCTGAATATTCAGGATGCGGTCGGCGACATTGACCACCGTCTGATCATGGGTTGCGATCAACAGGCCGATGTTGGCCTCGTGCGAAATCGTGCGTAGCAGTTTGGTGATGTCGCGACCGGTGAGCGAGTCGAGATTGCCCGTTGGCTCGTCGGCGACGATGAAACGTGGCTGATGGACGAGCGCCCGCGCCAGGGCCACGCGCTGCTGTTCGCCTCCCGAAAGCTCCAACCCTCGATGGTGCGCACGTTTGCCCAATCCTACCTGCTCCAGCGCCTCCAGCGCCCGCCTGGTCCGTTCAGCGGAGGCCACGCGCGCCAGCCGCAGCGGCACCTCAACATTTTCCTGTGCGGTGAGCGAGGGGAAGAGATGAGCATTCTGGAACATCATGCCGATGCTCTCGCGGCGCAACCTGGCGCGTTCGCTTTCGTTCATCTTTGCCAGGTCGTGTTCCAGGATAAAGACCTGCCCTGCCGTGGGGTTGTCGAGCCCGATCAAAATATTGAGCAGTGTCGTTTTGCCTGAGCCTGAACGTCCGCGCAAAGCAACCAGTTCGCCAGGGTGGATACGCAGGTCGATGCCGCGCAGCGCGTGTACTATGCCGCCGCCCGAATGATACTCGCGTGTAACTCCACGCGCCTCTGCGATGACCGAAGTTGCTACTGTTGGCTGCATGACTGTCCCTCCTGCGTGATTTGCTGATGTTGCTGTCCCGTCTGTCCATTGCTTGCGCCGTTGCCATTGGTCGGTGTGATGATGGGCCATAGCTCTACATGATCATCGGTGATGCGTACCTCGGCGCGCCCGTTAAAGGGGAATTTCTCGATAGCTTCTTTGGGGAGTTGAAGGCGTCCGGCGCGGTCAATCAGAATCGATTCGCGGTGCGTCTCCGTTGGCAGGCCGATGATCGCGCTGGCGGCGGGCATGTGGGCCTCGACGCTCTCCAGCGCCGTCTCGCGGCGAATCGTCTCGGTGCTGGTGCGTCCATCTCTGATGGCAATGGTGCGGTCCACTTCGGCGGCCAGGGCGGCGTCGTGCGTCACGATGATGACGGTCAGCCCCAATTGCTGATTGAGTTTGCGCAGCAGGGCAAAGATTTCGCCTGCCGTAACCGAATCGAGTTCGCCGGTTGGCTCGTCGGCCAGCAATACTTTCGGGTTGTTTGCCAGGGCGACCGCGATGGCATTGCGCTGCTGTTCGCCGCCGGAAAGTTGATCGGGCCTTTTGTGCTCCATTCCTCCCAGCCCCACCAGTTCCAGAAGCTCTCGGGCTCGCCTCGTGCGCTGTCGCGTGCCGATGCCGCTTAGCATCTGGGGTAACTCCACGTTTGCTCGCGCGCTTAGCTCGGGAAGCAGGTTGCGCCCGCTCTGTTGCCAGATTTGCCCGACGATATACCTGCGGTAATGAATGCGCTGCGCACCCGAGAGGCGAGTGAGGTCGTTGCCATCCACACGGCAGCCACCTGCGCTCGGGACATCCAGCCCGCTGAGGATATTGAGCAGCGTACTTTTACCCGAACCGGACGCGCCCACAATAGCCAGCATTTCGCCGGGAGCCACCTCCAGGTCTAATCCCTGCAAGGCGACGACTTCCAGATCGGCCACTTTATAGATTTTTACCAGATTATCACACATGACAATGGGTTCCGGCATAAATACTCCCTTCAAGCAGGGCAGGGGCCAGCCCGGCCCCTACGGTATATATTTTTAGTCTTCATTGACGCGTAGCGCCTGACCCACGGGAGGGCGCGAGACGATTCTGACCATCAGGCTGAGCGCCACGACACAGATACAAATAAATATGATCAGGGCAATGCCTAGCGAAGGCGGTAGAACGATCTGAACTGGCAGCGTGCGCTGGGACGCGATCAATCGGGTCCCTACGAATGCGCTGCCGCTCACGGGCGTACTCGTGAAGATAAGCGCGGGAATCACGGTAACCGATAGCAACGCCCCAAAAATCATCCCTATCACCATTGCTGTCAAATATACCATAACCTGTTCCCAGGTCAGAACGCTGGCAACCTGGCGCGGCGTTGAGCCCAGAGCGCGCAGCACCGCGAAGTTGGTGAGGCGCGCTCGGGCGTTGAGCCAGGAGGCGATAAAGCTTCCCATCAAAGCTAACAGCAGCGCCGTGACCGAGCCGATAGCCAGCGTGCCAATCAGGCTAAGATAGAACGGATCGCCCTGCATGGCAACGAGAAGGGCGCGGCGATCTTGCAGGTTATTGAGATATAGACTGGAGCCTGTCAAAATCGTGCGGACCTCTGCTACGCTTGTAGCGTCATCCTTTGTATTTAACCAGACGTGGTTGACAGGCAGGCTGGCTGGGAACCTGGCGTTTGGTGAAAGGTTCCTGCCGAAGATCGTATTCAAGGTCTGATAATCAACAAGCATGGTGCCCGATGTGGACGCGCCCGTGGACGCGCTAAAGCTGGTCCCTACGGGTGAGATATGCTCTACCCTGGCAATGGCTCTGCAATGAAGGGTAGGGCGACGGAGGGTATTGATATCGATGGTGAAGGTTGCGCCTGGATGGAGTTCGAGGGTATCCCATACAGTTGCATCTACAATTACGGGTACCACATTATCATGTAACGCTTGATTTTCCTGCGCTTTAAGCTGTGCCATCAGCGACTGTAGGGGCAGGGCTGGCCCCTGCCCTGGCGTGAATGATAGTAGGGGCCAGCCCTGCCCCTGCCCTGTGATTTGCCCGAGCGTGGGTATTTGTGCGGGCCAGAAGGCAGTGCGGGCAAAGGTGCTGGTGTCGATGGCTTCCACCTGTATGGAGATGTTTGGGCTGAGGCCAGCGGAGACGGCTCTGGCGCTGTAGCCTGCTGAGGCGGAAGTGACGCCGGGGATATGGGTGTACAGGTCGATAGTCCGGGCCAGTGAAGGAGCGGGGTTGGATGTGGGCTGGTCTCCACTGAAGTCGGCTCCAACCTGGTATGCAGCGGCGTTAAGCGCTTGTTGAGCCTGAGACGCCGTGAAGACTAGCGTGAAGATGGCGAAGGCGCTGGCGAGCGCGAGTAACAGGATCATGCGTAACGTCTGGCGCGGAGCGCGCGCTATTTGCGCCAGCGCCAGCATTGGCGGCGCTCCCCGGCCTCGTATGGCTAACGCTGAACTGGCGCGCAGAAAGAGGGGATAGAGGCGCAGGAAGAGTAAAACTGCTGCGATCAATAAAAATATTGGGGCGATAAGGGCAAGGGGGGTAGCGACGAGTCCTCTGGTATTGCTATCGAGCAGGCCGCCGAGGTTGGTGATGTAGAGCGAGACCGCGTAGCCGACCAGCGAGACGATGATTGCCACGATATCGAGTTGCAGGCGCTGCCAGAGGGGGCGCTGCGTTGAGCGTGCATACTCGCGCCTGAGCGTCAGCACGTCCATGCGCGTGGCGCGGTTGAGCGAACTCATCATCGCGATTACCGCCATGGCTGCGGCTAGAATGGCAAGCCAGCCAATATTGAGCAGCGTCTCAAGCGGTTGCGCGGTAATGGCTTGCAGCGCATTTTGCTGCGTGGGCGCCAGGATGCTGCGGGCGATCAGGCTGACGGCGAGGAGCGAGAGCGGCGGGCCTATCACCAGGGCGAGCAGGCTCAGACCGATGCTCTGCGTCGTCAGCGAACCAAAAATCTGGCGGCTGCTGGCTCCGCGACTGCGTAATACGGCAATAGCATCAGCCTGGCGATCTACCAGCAGTTCCGCCATCACGCTCAGGAAAATCAGGATCAGCGCAGTAATCTGCAATGCGAGAATTTCCACGGGGACGCGTGACAATGCGGCCTGCGTCTGGAATTGTCCCAGAATGCCGGGACCATCGGAGTTGCTGAGCGTCGCGCCGGATACCGCTATCTGCTGCACATAAGGGTATGGTCCCGGCCCCGCTTGCGATTGATTTTGTAAATAGCCATATTTATTGGTGATGCCGGTCTGCATTTTATCTAGTTGATTGGTTAAATCGTCTAGCTGGTTGATAGTAAAGCGCGCGGGGTCCAGGCGATACTGCCAGAACTGATCCAGGGGAAGCTGAAAGAGCGGGGCTTTTGTCTGGTATGTTTGCGCGATGGCATCGAGCGCCCTTTGCAGGCCGGAGATGGGCAGCAGGATGGTATAGACGGTCCACTGCGACTCGGGAACGGGCTCGAAGGTTGCGCCATGCCAGAACGCATCCTGGGGCGCGCTGGCTGTGAAGAGGCCGGAGATGCGTAATGCGAGCGGCTGAGTGATAACCTTGCCAGGGTTAGCCTCTGTGGAAAAGGGCAATTGCAGCGTAATTAGCGAGCCGGGAGCAACGTGCAGACTCTGCGCGGCGGCGGGTGTGAGCAGCACATCGATGTGATTGCAGCTCTCGTCGCTGCATGTATCGGCGGGGAGCTGTCCCTGTTGCAGCGTGATATGGGGTGTGGCCTGTTGCATGTTGGTGCTGAACAGTTGCATCAGGTTGCCGGCCTGTGTCTGCCTGGGTGAGAGAATCGTCAGCCCGGGCGTTTTGATCGAAAGCTCGACGTGGTCACTTAAATAAGGCTGGAGCAGTTGTTGAAACAGTGGATGAAGCTCCTGCTGGAGATCCTGCGCGAGCCTGGTTGAAAGCCCCTGTGTACTGATGTGCAGCATCAGATCAGCGTTGGTCGGCGTGGTAGCAAACAGGCTGCGCAACTCCGCCGTGGCCGTTACGGCTGAAAATAAGGGGATAGCGCAGACAATCATGATGGCCGCGATGATTCCCAGCCCTGTGACAAACAAAAGGAAGCCGCTTTGTCGCCAGCGCCAGAGCGCCAGGGTGACGATGGAAGGCATAATTGCACGCTTATGGCTGTGAGACAGTGTTTTTGTACTACCGGACATTGAGCATTCCTTTTCTATTACATTTCCATCGATTTAATCCTCGTTCAGCCGGAGCACCTGGCTCATTGAGGGGCGAGAGATCGTGCGTATCATCATACCGAGAGCAATAATGCAGATGGCGATAAGCGTCGCGAGAATGATCCCCAGTGAAAGCGGGATGATGGGCTGAGCGGGGAGAACATGCTGCAAGGCGTAGAACTGGCCTGGAGTGAAACCGGAGAGGGGTCCACTGGCGGGAATGCTGCTCAAGGTGAGGTTGGGGATCATCGTGGCAGAGAAGAGGGTGCCAAAGATCAGGCCGAGCAGCAGGGAGGTCGCGTAGACGATGACCTGCTCCCACAGCAGAACATTACCGAGCTGACGGGGCGAGGTGCCGAGCGCCCGCAGGACCACAAAGCTGGTCAGGCGCGCTCGCGTGCTGAGCAGGGAGACCAGCAGGTTGCCGATCAGCGCCAGCAGCAGAGCGGTGACGGTACCAAAGGTTAAGATGCCCGCTAGGTCCAGATAGAATGGATCGGTGCTGAATGTATCCGCCAGGGTGCGCCGGTCATAGTAGGGGCTCGGATCGAAACGGATAGTATCGAGAGTTTTGCGCACATTAGCCAGAGTGGTCGGATCATCGCGGGTGCGCAGCCAGAAGTAGTTGATAGGGAGAATGGCCCTCAATCCTGTTTGTGAGCTATCGTGGATGTAAATGCTGGCGTAGGTCTGGAAGTCGAGGAGCACGCCACCGGGCGGGGGCGTATCTCCGGCGATGCCCGCACCTGTGCTATCGTTGATGGTGGGGATATGGTCCATCTCGCCGATCACCAGGCAATGCAGATCGACCGCCACCCCCGTGGCGACGGTGAATGTGGAGCCGAGATGCAGATGAAGGTTGTTCCAGGCCACCGCGTCCACAAACACCGGGACAATATCATCGTGGATGGCAGCCGCGCGCCGCTCCTTGAGTTGCTGCATGATGGCGCTGACAGGCGTACGAGAAGCCTGCGCAGGCCAGACGGCGCTGCGGGCATAAGTGTCGGCATCGACAGCGCGAATCTCCATCAAAAGCGTAGCAGTCGAGCCTGCAACCGAGCCCTGAGCAGCGAAGCCCGCCGTAGCTGAGAGGACGCCAGGGATAGATTGATAATCAGCCATCACATCGGCCAGTGACGAGTTGTCGCTGGCATGCGTCGTGCCGCTAAAATCCGCTCCGGTTTCGTAGCTGGCTAGATCAATGGCGTATTGATATTGAGAAGAGGTGAAGATCAGGGAAAAGATGGCGAACGCAGTGGTGAAGGTCAGCAGCATAATCATACGCAAGCTCTGACGTGGCACGCGCGCCATCTGCGCCAACGCCAGCATAACCGACGCGCTGCGACCACGCTCGGCAATGCGCGCAGCCAGTTGCAACACGATTGGGAAGAGGCGTAAGAAGAGCAGTATGCAGCCGATAGCCAGAAAGAAGGGAGCTACCAGGGTGAGCGGAGCCGTGATCAGCGTCTGCGTCCCGGTATCGAGGAAGCCGCCGATGCTGGTGAGGTAGAGCGAGATGGCATAGCCGATCAGGGCGACGATAGCGGCTACCACATCGAGATTGAGACGCTGCCAGAACGGGCGGCGCGTCGAGCGCGCTGCCTCTTTACGTATCGCCAGCACATCCATGCCGATGGCCTTGCGCAGCGACATCCCCATCGTCACAATGGCAACGAGCGCGATAGCCACAGCATAGCCAGCCGTGGTCAGCATCGTCTCGATGGGATGATCGCTGATCAGGTTCAATGCGCTCTGCTCGACGGGAGTGAGGGCGTGTTGAGCGAAGAAATAGACCACCAGCAGGGCGAGTGGAGGGCCGATGAGTAGCGCAATGACGCCCAAAATGAGGGCCTGCATCAGCAGCGAAAGAAAGACCTGCCTGCCACTGGCTCCGCGGCTGCGCAGTACAGCGATAGCATCGGCCTGCCGATCCACCAGCAGATCGGCGATCAGGCTCACAAAGAAGAGAATGAGCGCGATAATTTGCAGCCCGACAATCGTCACCGGGATGCGCGTGGCGGCGATGCGCGCGTTGAGTTGCTCTAACGTGCTCTGACCGCCGGGACCGGATAAGACGTTACTGAGCAGGAAAACCTGCCCGATATAGGGATATGGAGTGGGGTTAGTCTCATCACCACTAAAGTTGATATTTTGTGTATCACCAAATCTGTTAGTCATAGCGGCTTGAAAACTGCGCAGTTGGGCAGTGAGATCGTTCAGTTGCAGAATGGTAGTGCGAGCAGGGTCCAGATGATAATACCAGTCTAACGCGTAAGATGCAAAAAGGGAGGGCAGGTGGAAACTCTGGGCCAGCCGATCAAAAGTAGAGAGGAAAGCCTCGTTGAGGGTAAGAAAGGTAAAATGGGTAATGCTTACCCCTGGTGAGACTTGTTGCTCCGTAACGTCGAGATTCTGTCCATGCCAGTATGCCTGGTTGGCTTGCGAGACGGTAAAGAGACCGACAACGCGCGCTTTAAGCGTGGTATTGTGGAAATGTTGCAGAATTGCGGGGTCCCGGCCCTGACCGGGGAAGAAACGGGTCTGTATCGCCGTGTCGGCAAAAGCCATGTTCAGCGTGATGAGGGAGCCAACAGAGACCTGCATGAGCTGGGCAGCTGCCGGTGTCAGCATAATTTCGGTTTCATCGCCAGCAGTGGCGCGCGGCATCCGTCCCTCTACCATCTGGGTGTACGATGACATCTGCTTTGCCGAGGCGCTCATAAACGTCAGGTTATAGAGTCTTGGCGCAGGCGGCGGTGAAATAATCCTTGCATTATTCGTATTCATAGCAAAGTCTGGCGTGTTCTCTAGATAAGGGCCAATATGCTGCCGTATCAGTGGATCAATCTGATGCAGCACATCATGCACAATCGTCGTGGAAAGTCCCTGGTTAACTACGCTGACGCTGATCGTCGCGCTATCAGGGGGCGCGCTCAAAATATTGCGCATGCCCGCAGTACCTGTCACCGTTGAAAATAAAGGTATCGAACAGGCAACAATCACGGTGGTAATCAGGCCAAGCGTTGTGATAAGCAGCAAGAACCATGTTCGTCTCAACCGCCAGAGAGCCAGCGTAATCACTGATGATAGCGGGTTGCCGGATTGTTTGGGGGGAGCTGCAGGTGAGGTCCTTCGCGTTGTTGTTTGCATCCTTTATCCTCGTTTTTGCCTTGCTGATTTGTTTTTCTTCCCACGGCTATAGTATGGCTCCAGTATTCTCTGACCATATAATGTGGGTAATGAGAGAGGCGAAATTCAAATAGTGATATTCTATAGTGATACTACGCTCTGTATGCGTACTTTCTCACATGTCAACTTCAAATGCATTTGGGGCAATCGCTTCGCCGCCAAAAACCCCCTTTTCAGAAAATATTTCCAAACAATTGATTTTATTTGCCAAAAGTATTGACAAAATTTGCAGTGGTATGTTACTATTCTCATATCGTTAACGAAAAAACACCAAAGCAATGTGAATATTAAGCAGTTTATATGGAGGGGATCTGGGGGAGCGATAATGAAGTTCTTACAGATCGGTATAGGAGGACAGACCGATGAATTTATATTCGTACGAGAAGATTGCAGCGCAGCGGCTGCAGGAATTGCAGCACGAGATGGAAGAGATCCGGCTTGGGCAGAGTGTGCCCCACGATCATGCTGAGCCCCCGCTAGGACGGCGTATCGTTGGCAATATCGGCAAATCGCTTGTCTCATTAGGTACAAAGCTGGAGCGTGTTGATCCACGGAATGAACTGGCGCCGCCTGCTGGTCGTGCGCCATCGCTATCCCAGGAACTTTATTACTAGACTGAAGGAGGCCATTAACATATGCATCCATTGATAACAAGAGATCCTGTGAGCGGGGACGAACTGATTGTTACTCGCCTGGAATGTCCATCGAGCGGGGTCGTGATTGAGGGCCGTTTCAATCTCGGCTGGATTGGGCGCCTGACGCGCGAGCAGTTGGACTTTGTGGAGATGCTGGTCAAGTATCGCGGCAACATCCAGAAGCTGGCGGTGGAGATGAACGTTGCCTACAACACCGCGCGCAGCCGTCTCGACGAAATCGTTACCGCGCTGGGTGGAACGCCCGAGAGCGACGGACGCGTAGACCGGCGAGCTGTTCTCGATAAGCTGGCGGCAAAGGAGATCAGCGTCGAGGAGGCCATGCGCTTGATGAAGGGCTAGTGCTATGCCTGTATCAAAAGAAGAACGCAACCGCATCCTGCGCCTGGTTGAGGTGGGACAGGTAAGCGCGCTGCAGGCTGAGCAACTGCTCGACGCGTTAGAAGATGAGCCGCCGCGTGTCGTTGAGCCTGTGCGTGACCGCACCCTGCGCATTCGTGCCACCAGCATGAACCCCGGCCTTTCGCGCGTCCATTTAATGGCGGTAATGCCTGTGAATCTGATCAAAATGAGCCTGCGTCTGGGAGCAAAGCTGGTGCCGCAGTTAAGTAATAATGCACTGGAGGGCTTATTACAGGCTATCGAGCGAGGAGCCACGGGCCGCCTGCTGGACCTGCAAGACCTGGAAAAGGGCGAGCGGCTAGAAGTTTTTGTTGAATAGCTGATGAGGAAGGAACACATCATGCAACAGAGGATTCCTGCGGAAGCAGTGCAACGTATACTTCTATCAAATATTGAGGGCGAGCTCAGCGTCCACGGGTGGGAGCAACTGAGCATTATGATTAATGCCGATGATGACCTTGCTACAGTGCAGCAGGAGGGCGATGCTCTGCTGATCCGGGGTTGTAGCGATTCGCTAGAGCTCTGGGTTCCTTTTGAGGTGATCATCACTGCCAACCAGATCGGCGCCGATGCTGCGATAGAGAATGTGCGCCAGGTTGAATTGCGCGATGTGGGGGGCGATGCTTCGCTGAAAAACGTACATGGAGAGGTGGCGCTGAGCAATATCGGGGGCGATCTGGAAGTGATGAGCGCCTCCACCGTAAATGCTGGCGGAATCGGGGGCGATGCTCTTTTCTCTTTTATCAAGAACGTAGAGGTGAACGATGTGGGAGGCGATCTGGATTTGAGGGAAGTTGAAACGGCCAACATCAGCAATGCGCAAGGCGATCTGATGGCGCGTGATGGGGTCACTGTGCTGCGTTGTAGCAATGTCGCAGGCGATTGTGATGTACGGGGGAGCGGGAATGCTGAATTGCTGCTAGAAAACATTAGCAATGACCTGACGGTGAGCGGAGCCGCAAGCATCCAGGTAAGCAATATCGGGAGTGATTGCCAGATTGAGAATAGTGCCGGGGCGAAGGTGGTGCTGGGCAATGTGGGCAGCGACCTCACGATTATCGGTGCAGCGACAGTGCAGGTGGGCAACGTATCAAGCGATTGCAGCCTGCGTGATATCCAGGGCGACGTTACCATCGGCTATATCGGCAGCGACGCCATTTTAAATGGTATCGGCGGTAATCTCCAGGTGAGCAGTGTCGGAGCTGATGCGCAGCTCAAGGGCATGCATGGCAGCGCTGAAATTGGCAGAATTGGTGCAGATCTACATTTACAATCCGACTTTCCGGCTGATAGCTCCACCCGTTGTCGTGTTGGAGGAGATGCAGTCATTTTCCTGCCACGGGATGCGAATCTGAGCATCCGCGCAACCGCCGGTGGCGGAGTGAGCGGGCGCGCGGTCGTCTCCAGCTCCGGCGGCAACCAGGTGAGCCTGACCTATGGCGAAGGGGCAGCTCAGGTCGAATTAACGGTTGGCGGCGAACTCGTGATCCGCGGGGCCGAAGATCCGCGCAGCAGCAGTTCCTGGGGATGGAACGATTTCGGACGCGATATGGCCGACTTCGGGCGTGATATGGCGAGCCTGGGGCGCGATATCGGTCGTGAGATTTCCGCTTCTATCAGGGATGCCACGTCATCCTGGAGCATCAATATCGCTGACGATGTGATGCGTAACGCCGAAGAACAGGCGCGCCGCTTCAATGAAGCGCAGCAGCGTCGCTCCGAGCAGATGGCCCGAGAACAGGCGCGCCGTATGGAAGAGCACGCCCGTCGTATGGAGGAGCAGCGGCGACATATGGAGGAGCACGCTCGTCGTCTGGAAGAGCAGCAGCGCCGCATAGAAGAAAGAAACAACAAGCGTGCAGGAGAGTGGGAGCGTCGGCTTAACGTCCGCTTCAACAATCGCGAGTGGAGCATGGACCCCGAACGGATTGACCGTATTGTGGAACAGGCGCGGCGAGCCACTTCCGAAGGCGTACTGGGTGCGCTGGATGCCGTGGAGCAGGCCCTGAAGAATCTCAGTGTGACCCGCCCGACGCCACCCCCTCCGTCTGATTTCCCCGCGGCGCCAGTTCCCCCGGTTCCTCCCGATCCGCCAGTGCCACCAGCGCCGGGAGCTCCGCCGATGACGCTGACATCACCAGAGGTAGGCAGCGACCAGCCAGCTCCGGCAGAGGAAAATGCAGCTCGTCCACCGGTAGACATAGAGCAGGAGCGTGAGGCGATTCTGCGCATGATCGCGGAAGGCCGCATCACTCCCGACGAGGGCGATATGTTGCTGGAAGCGCTTGGATAGTTTCAATCCCCTCAAGGGGCCGTGAGATAGCGCCAACCCCCGCAACCTCCCTTGAGGGGAAAGTATAACAGTAAACCCTGGGATGTCGAGTGGAAATGTATTAAAATACATCTCCAACTAAAGTGGCGTCTGATGTTGTAATATCAGACGCCACTTTTAAGTTTAAGAGAAGCGTTTTAGGATTCTGAGGTTATAAAAATTATATGTTATATTTTCTATAGCTTATATCATCCCGTATATGTATCATCCGCTATATTTGAGGAAGGGTCGCAATGGAAAATCCACCCGATACCTACATCATCGATTTTGGCGGTGGGGCGGAGATGGCTCGCCTGATCATTTTGTATTACATCCTTGAAGAAGCGATGGGTGGCCTCTTTCCTGACGAGAAACCCTCCTGTGTGGATGTGCTGGATATCGCCTGCGGACCCGGCATCTGGGCGCTGGAGGTGGCGCGCGCCTATCCTGAGATGAAAGTGCTAGGGGTTGATATCAACAAGCCCATGATCGAGTATGCGAAGTCGCATGCAACAATACGGGGCCTGGAAAATGTGCTCTTTCAGGTCATGAATGTGACGCAGCCTCTGCCATTCGCTGATGCCTCTTTCGACTTTGTCAATGCTCGCTTCATCGAAAGCTTTCTGTTAAAGGAGATGTGGCCCGCGGTGATTCAGGAGTTTGTGCGCATCACGCGCCCAGGTGGCACCGTCCGGCTCACGTCCTGCGACGATCCCGGAGTAACAAACAGCCTGGCTTTTGAACGTTATAAAACGCTGTTTATCCAGGCGGCGCATAAAGAGGGCAGGCTGCTCCACCCGCTGGGGCTGCACGGTGGAGCGACCCCTTTGCTAAGCCAGTTCCTGCGCAAAGCAGGCTGCCAGCACCTGCGCGAGCAGCCGCATCTGCTGAACTTCTCCTACGACACAAAATTTCATCATCGCATGACCGAAAATTTCCGCATGTTTTTTATCCTGGGCCAACCCTGGCTGCTGAAAACCGGCATTGTCAAGCAAACAGAATTAGACCTACTCTATGAACAAATGGTGCAGGAGATGATGCAGCCCGATTTTAATGGTCTACTCTATTTCCTATCAGCCTGGGGACAAAAGATATAAACAGGCATTTTGAACGCGTCATAGCGACCCGGTTTACCGCGTCCGATTTATCGACCGTCCTTCACCTTCATCCCGTGAAACCTCTCACACTGCAAATTCCCCAATATTGCCGGGAGTGGTGAAGTAATGACGCTCGTTGGCGGCGTTCCCTCCCGGTGATTTCGTTGTTGGGGTGGGACAGGCGCTAAAGCGGACGCGCTGAAGCTGGTCGCTACAAAGAGAGCGGTCCCTTGTTCTCGAATGGATTTTATGTTAGGGAGAGCAGCAGGTCCACCATCCTGTCAATTTCCGCACTGGTATTGAGATGGGCCAGCCCGACGCGCACCATACCGCTATTCTCATCCAGCCCCAGGCGTTGCATGATGGCGAGCGCATAATAGTTGCCGTCCCAGACATAGATACGCTCTTTCGCCAGCGCCTCCGCTACGGCTCGCGGCTGCCATCCTTCCAGCGTGAAGGCGAAGGTCGGGACGCGCTCGTGCATGCGCGCCGGATCGGTAATCCCCCGAATATGCAACCCCGCGATGGAGCTCAATCCTTGCAGTAACGCCTTATTCAAGCCAAGCTCATAGTCTTCAATCGCCATCATGGCCTGCTTAAGGGCGAGAGCGCGACCATGAAAGCGACCCTCGTAGCGGTGCGCGAACTGCTGGCCGAAGGTTGTGCCGACCCAGGCTAAGTACTCCATTGCGCCCAGCGTTCCGGCGATGGACTCAAAGCTCTGCGTGCCGGTCTCGAACTTGTAAGGCGGAATGTTGTCGGCTGGTCGCACTTTATAGGCCATGAGCCGGTCGAGCAGCTCGTATTTGCCGTAGAGGATGCCGATGTGCGGCCCGAAGAACTTGTAAGCCGAGCAGGCCAGGAAGTCGCAGTCCAGTTCCTGCACATCGATAGGCTTGTGCGGCGCATACTGCACTGCATCGACAAAGCAGAGCGCGCCGACATCGTGCGCAAGCTGAACCGCGCGTTTGACATCATTCACCGTGCCGACCGCATTAGAGGCGTAGCCAATTGCGACGATGCGGGTGCGAGGCGTAATCTGCCGCTCCAGCTCTGCCATATCCAGCGTGCAATCTTCGGTATGGATATCAACCCAGCGAACGTGGCAGCCGCGATCCTCCGCGATCAGCAGCCAGGGAGCAATATTAGCATCGTGATCCATATGGGTCACGACCAGCTCGTCGCCCGGCTTGAGCGTGCGCGCCAGGCTGCGGCTGATGTGCATGGTCAGGCTGGTCATATTCTGTCCAAAAATAATCTCTTCCGCTCGTGCAGCATGCAGAAAATCGGCCACGGCCTGCCGTGCCTCATAGACCGTGGCATCGGACGTGATGCTGGTATAGAAGGCTCCTCCGTTATTAGCATTCGTATATTGCAGGTGGTGCTGCATGCGCTGAAGCACTTCTTGCGCAACCTGCGTCCCACCAGGGTTATCAAAAAATATCGCGCCCGAGGCCAGAGCGGGAAAGTGCGCGCGGATCTTCTCCGAATTGAGCATCATATTCCTCCAGGGATAGCAAAGCGTGTTGTAGCTGCCGGTCATAGCTCTCCTCATTGTATCACTATGGCGCGGTGGTTCAGCGAGGAGTAGGAGTCGATGTGTGTCACGTAAGCATTTAGCGAAACGTATAAAATAGGATGGTAGAGAAACAACTGTGAAGAAGTTTGTAAGGAAGGGAAAGATATACTATGCATAAGCGACAGCTAGGCAATACAGATATTCATATCACCCCTCTGGGTCTGGGCGCGTGGGCGATGGGTGGTGGTGGCTGGAGCTTCGGCTGGGGTCCTCAGGACGACGAGGAATCGATCAAAACGATCAATCGCAGCCTTGATCTGGGCATCAACTGGATCGATACAGCCGCCGTCTATGGCCTGGGCCATTCCGAAGAGGTTGTGGGCAAAGCCATTAAGGATAGAGCCGAAAAACCCTATATCTTTACAAAGTGTTCGCTGGTCTGGAACGACAAACGCGAGGTCGGCAATAGTCTGAAAGCCGACTCGATCAGGCGCGAGGCCGAGGCCAGCCTCAAGCGGCTCGACATCGACGCAATCGACCTGTACCAGATCCACTGGCCCAGCCCTGAAGCCGATATCGAGGAGGGGTGGGAGACGATGGCGCAGCTCAAAAAAGAGGGCAAGGTGCGTGCCATTGGCGTCTCAAACTTCAACATTGAGCAGATGCAGCGTATTCAGCGCATCGCCCCGATAGATTCGCTCCAGCCGCCCTACTCGCTTGTTCATCCAGAAGTGGAAAAAGAGATTTTGCCGTACTGCGAGCATTACAATATCGGCGTCATCGTCTATTCCCCGATGGCATCGGGCCTGTTGACTGGCAGAATGACGAAGGAGCGCGTCGAGCGTATGCCAGCAGACGACTGGCGCAAGCGCGACGCGGAATTCCAGGAGCCCCGGCTATCGCGTAACCTGGAACTGGCAAAGCTCTTGAACGAAATCGGCTATCTCCACAACCTGCCCGCCGGAGCTGTAGCCATCGCCTGGGCCTTGCGCAACCCCGTTGTTACCGGCGCTATCGTCGGCTCGCGCCACCCGGCGCAAATCGAGGAACTCATCATGGCCGCCGAATACCGCCCCGACGAGCTAGAACTGGAGCAAATCGACAAATTCTTGCAAGACCATCCCTAACGGTAGGGGCAGGGCTGGCCCCTGCCCTAATTGTGTTCTGGGTGATCATGGCGAGGACAAGCGCAAGGCCCCGCCCATCCTCGCCGCCTCTCCCCTTATCCCTACCGCTAACAGCGGGGCAAGCAAAGGCATTGCCCCTACCCTTTATCCCCGAAACATACGAATTGCCACAAACATTCGTAGAGACCTCCCATTTGTTTCTTGATCATTTTGATATCTCTCTTCTTGTATATTGACAAATGCTTTTATCTCTTCTCTACTTGTCCTAGACCCTTGTGTAGGAAGATAGCGCATCTCCATATCGATGATGGGACCGCTGCTTTCTCCAGGGAAAGAGCTTCTTGCGAAAAAAGATCATCCATCTATTTTTCCCTGTTGTGCTCTTTCTTCCCTGCTCTTACTCGCCTTCCTTATCGGGTCAATACATTTTCTCTATGAGGGATAAATGCTGTATTCCTGTGATCTTCCTGGGCCGTAACCGCCAACTTCCGCCCCCTTTCCGTTATCCATTGATAACGCATCTCGTTGCGCTCAGACCTGTCTTGTGTCTGCTTGTACGATGGTGTGTCAGGACATCTCGACAGCGGGATGTCTCAGGAAGTTGTGACTTTTTTCCGTTTATTCGCTGTTTCGTAGAAAGGAACGCCTGGTGCAATTTCGTTTCTGTTCAGTCTCCCGTCCAGATCCGTCACGATCTGGCTGGCGAGCTGTGCTCATCGGGCTTTTTGTGGCCCTGGTGGTACTGGTGGGGCAGAACAGCCCTCTGACCTTTGGCATGGGCAGCATCCCCGCGCACGCGGTCAGCGTGGCTGTCCCCTCCTCGACTAAACCTAATCGCATGAATCCGTAGACCGGAGCGCAGTCGCATAGTCGCGGCTATATCCCCGCTCCAATGGGCAATCAGCCGCCGCACGCGCCGCAGATCATTGCCCGTAACCAGAAAATGTCGATGCAACCGGCCACGGTTGACCTCAAAGCGGGCCAGGCTGTGCAGTTTGTGGGCAGCGATGGGCATCTGGAGGTGCGCATCCCGGCCAACGCCATCACTGCCGCAGACCTGGCCCAGGCTGGTGGCAAACTGCGCCTGCGCATCACCCAGATCGCCCCCGGCTCCGGCTCCAACGCGGGCGGCAGCGGGCGGATCTCTTTTGGCACCTATCTGCTGCAACTGGTCGATGCCACTGGCACCGTGCTCACTCACGGTTTGCGCGCGCCAGTTACTGCCATCTACCACTTCACCAAAAAAGAGGGGGTGCTCAACCTGGGGCATGCCTACGTTGTGCTCAATGGCGCTCGTTCGCAGGGGGTGGTCTCGGCGACACTCGCTCAAGAGATGACGCTCAATAGCACCTTCGGCGCGCTCTCCTCCTCGCCGGTCACGCTTGATCCGGTGCAGCACACTATGACGGTGAATCCCTCGCTCAACACGCCAAGCACCTCGCTCTCCTTTCAGAGTGATGCCTCCATCGGGGCCTTTGGCAAGCCAGACCCCTTCAGCGCCGATCTCAATGCGGGTGCGCTGACCGCCTCCTATCCCATCGATGTGCCTGCCGGACCTGGAGGACTGACTCCCCCGGTCCAGCTTTCCTACAATAGCGCCGGGGTCAACGAGCAGCACAACCCATCGTCGGCGGCTGGCTGGGTCGGGGAAGGCTGGACGCTTTCCATGGGCGCGATCAACTGGTCGGAGCACAATGTGCTGGCCGGCTGTCAAGTGCAGAACTGCGGCACCGAATGGGAGAATAGCTGGCAGCTCAGCGATCCCTATGGCACCGGCTCGGAGCTGATCCCGCCCAATATCAACGTCTCGACCTACTTTGATGACACCCCCAATTTCTACTGTGGCACGGGCAACTCGCAGGCATATCCCTGCCCGATCCTGTGGCATACCGCCAACGAGTCGTATGCCAAGATCTATGCGTACGTGGGGCCGTTTGCCATCCCCGGCGCGGGTCCGGCGACCAATTCGCCTTGCTTCCGCGTCTGGCTCAAAAACGGCATCATGGAGGAGTTTGGCTGTACCCAGGACTCGATCCAATATTATTACGAGCCGGGGAATGGTCAGGGTGCGCTGCTCTCGGCCTGGAACCTGGACCTGATCACCGACCCGCAGGGCAACCAGATCCACCTGACCTATCAGCAGGATATGGAGCCGTGGACCAATCCGGTGACCCATGCGACCTTCAACTATCCACGCGACGTGGTGCTTTCGACCATCGAGTATGATTCACCCAACTGTCACAATGCGCAGACGATGTGTACCGGAGCCAACTGGGCGCCGCTGGTACGCATCAACTTTGCCAGCAGCCATAATGCGACGCGCGCGTCTAGCCCGTTGCCCAGTGGCTGTAATACGGGAACCAATCTGCGCTGTGACGATCCCTTCGACCTGTCCGGCAGCAACGGGGTGGCGGCGCCGCTGATCCAAAACACCTTTTTGCTCAACGATATCCAGGTCCAGGTCCGCTCCAGTGGTACGGGCTCCTGGAACACGCTGCGCGATTATCAGCTCCACTACGAGCTCTCAGCCCCGACCACCATCACCGATCCTTCCAGTGGGCGGCAGCAGTCGGTGGCGGGCATGCTGGACCTGACCGGTATGCAGCAACTGGGCGATACCGGGGCGACCGCGCTGCTGTATTCGGGCAATGATACCAGCACAAGCAGCTCCTTTGCCTACATGAAGGTCTTTGATCTCTCCAGTCAACACCTCGTGGTTGGTCCCAACACCACGCTCTCCTACTGGATCTATCCGCAAAGTGCGGCGACCAGTGGGCTGGTCAGTGGCAGCAACAGCAGTTGTGTGGCGGTGGATCTGATCTTCACCGATGGCACCAATCTGCGCGACTCGGGGGCAGTCGATCAGCATGGGGTGCGGGTGCATCCATCCCAGCAGTGCGGCCACCTACCCCTCGACCAGTGGGACCTGGTCACCACCAATATTGGCGCCGTCGCCAACGGCAAAACGCTGAGCAAGCTGGATATTGGCTATGACCAGCCCGCCAATACGGGGGGCTATCGCGGCTATGTCGATGATCTCAGCCTGACTAATCCGAGCAGCAGCACGCCACTGTGGTCGAGCACGTTGGAAAACGGAGATCCGCAACCGACGTGGACCAGTACGGTCGATACCGGTCCAGAGAGCGGCTCGGGCAAAAGTAGCAACGTCGGCGGCATCTGTTGTGGACTCACCGGCCCGGAACTGGCGTCGCATCAGGAACTGGCCCATGCCGACGGCGCAGCGCTGCCTGCACGCACCTTCACCTATACGTCGCTGGACAATTCCTACGTCGATGCGTTCTTTCATCCCAACCCGTCGAACAACTGCGGGCCATCGTGGAATACCGGCAATGGCAGCGGCTGCCTCTTGTGGGCGCAGAGTCACGCCAACGATGATCGCTACCTCGCCAGCGCCAGCAATGGCATGGGGCTCGCGCAGAGCTTCAGCTGGTCGCTGGCGCGCGACAATACCCACGGCGTGCCGGGAGGCGGCTCCAACACTGCCGACCCGCTCTACTGCAACTCGCACCAGAGCGGCTATCCCTGCAACGAAGCGGACGACGGGGGCTGGAGCCGGGTCGTGCTCAGTCAAGAGAGCAGCACGACGATCCGCT
>Ga0209062_1000224_pt1 | contig 212080 bp, 223 predicted proteins | sample Coa_R2_2_FD_187158 | JGI IMG/M metagenome (GOLD analysis project Ga0209062, IMG submission 187158) | Surface soil microbial communities from Centralia Pennsylvania, which are recovering from an underground coalmine fire - Coalmine... | ecosystem: Environmental > Terrestrial > Soil >... | reverse complement strand
AACCGGCCCGCAAGGCCGGCCTTTCTCAGCGATGGAAATCTTGGTGCGGAAGGGGGGATTTGAACCCCCACGCCTTGCGGCGCCACCCCCTCAAGATGGTGTGTCTGCCAGTTCCACCACTTCCGCACATCAATAACTGCCTTTGTTTCAATTACTTGTAACTACAACTTCAAGCTCTCGCCATTTTCAGTGTATGCGTTTTTGTATGCGCTCTTTGCAACATACTCCTCCGGCGGCTTTCCACTGCTTCCTCGCGATAGCTTGATCCGTTACGCCGACTCCGCTGGCTTCTTTTTCTGATTCATCCGCCCGAACGCCCGGCTCACAGACTCCGCCCGAGGGTGGACATAACGCATCGTCGTTTTGATGGTGTCGTGTCCGGCGATGTACTGCAGCGTAAAGGCGTCCGTGTGCTCTCCCGCCTCGGTCAAAAACGTGTGGCGCAGAGTGTGAAGCCCGGCATCCGGATCGAGCTTAATTTTATCACGGGCAAGCTTTTCCCGGAGACGTCCCATTTCCGATTCGAGTACCCAGGGCTGGAGTTTCCGGTCGGGGTGGCGGGGCTGGCTGAAGACGTGGCGGCATTGGGACAGGGCGATGAGGTTTTCGAGGACTGCTTTCGATTCTTCGTTGATCTTGAGGATGCGTTTGCGCGCACGCCGCTTGAGCCCGCGCTTGATGATGAGATCGCCCCAGTTGCCGTCTTCGTCTGGCTCCTGGCGGAGGAGCACGCAGTCCTTTTCGAGGTTCAGCATCTCGACGCGCGTGATGCCGGAATTGCGGGCCAGAATCGACGCCGAGCACAGCGGCTCTTCGGCGTTCGCGATCCAGAGTCGATAGGTGGCGTCGTCGAAGACGTATTCAACCTGACGCTCGTTCTGGTACTGCTCGATAATCGGCGCCTTGTCGATGATCTTCAGCTTGCGCCAGGCGTAACGCAGGCCTTTTCTCAACGTTGCGAGATAACGATTGACAGTCGTTCGTCCGACTTTCCGCAGAGCCCAGAACTTGAAGCGCTCGATCACCGCTTCATCGATGCGGTCGAGCGGCAGAGTGCGCATTGGCTCAAATTCGAGGAGCTTCTGGTAGTTGCTTTTGTAGAACTTGATGGTGCCCGGTTTTCCGGCATGCTGGGTATCGATCCAGGCGTCGAACTGCGCCTGAAACTCGTGGAAGGTCGGAACCGGCGGCTTTTCCTCCTCGACAATTCCGACCTCCTGCTTGATCAGCTTGAGCCGGTAAGCGGCGGCGTAGTTGAGTGCTTCACGTTCGTTCTTCAGCTTGGTCGAGCGGACGTGCGTCTTGCCGCCAAGGTCGAAGTCAAAGTAGTAGTAGGGACTCCGGGGACGCTTGAAGACACGCATGGGTCAGCCCGAGGCGGGACGAGTGTTATACGCAATAAACTCGCGGATGGTATCGGGACGAAACATCACGCGGCCTCCGACTTTGACACGCGCGATCTTCTTTCGCTGGATCCAGTTCCGAAGCGTGCACTCGGAAATTCCGAGGATCTTCGCCGCCTGGGGAACGCTGAGCAGGGGTTCGATGACTTCAAGTAGAGGAGCGGGGGCTGACTGAACCGGTCTCGGTAGGGTGGCCATACTGTTCTTCCTTGCTGGACTTCGATTGGCCGCGAGCGTCCTAAGTGACCGTGCGCTGGCACGCAGGTCGCAAGGTCAGGAACAGGCCGCGGGGCTGGTCCGCACCGTTCTGTGTAGCCCGGAAGAGGATTCCCGTCAAACGCGCGCGAGAAACACCTACTTTCCTTTCACCGCACTTGAGGGTGAATGGTGGCAATCGACTGCAATGGCGTAGCTTGGACTTGGCGCCACAAATTATGAGGTCGCACACTCAGTTCGCCACCCAAAGTGCGTACGGAAGAGAGAATTCATCGCCGCTCGCCTGGGTGTGTATTCGTGCTGGCGGCGGTTCCTACTCATATAATTCGATATATGGCTGATCGCATTGCGTGCTCGTGCGTCACCTGTCCCAAGTGTGGGACTTGGGTCGTGGTCAAGGAACCATCTGAGAGAAACGTGCGCAAGAAGTTCACAGCCCATTGTCCTGCGCCAGAGTGCGGGAAGGAATTTGAATTCGAGGCAGGGGAGACCCGAGTCTTCGAAGTGCCTATTCCTCTTTTCGAACGTCGCCACTTTTTTGGATCTGAATTGCGCTGACGGAGACTCCGGCTGCCTGCATCACCCTTGAATCATCCGAGCGTGAACACCATGGCCAGTCTTTCTAGAGCGTTCAGTGTGTTGAACCCGGCGCTTGACGAAGAGAAGGAACAAGAGAAGGAAGTCGATGGTTCCGGCCCTCGTATTCGATGCCCGTTGTGTGGCTGGTCCCCGCGCAAAGACGACCACTGGTTTTGTAGTTGTGGTTACGAGTGGAATACCTTCGACACGGGAGGAATCTGTCCGGCGTGTCTTCACCAGTGGACGTCAACCCAATGTCTGTCCTGCGCTGGCTGGTCATTGCATTCTGATTGGTATGCGAGGTGATTCAAGTGCGCTGGGCCACCCAGCTGTTCGTCTGTGCTAATATTGAATTCGTGAAGCGCCAGCTTCAACTTCGATCGTCATTACGACTCCTCAGTCGATCCCGACTGAGTTACTGAACCTCCGTCCAATTTCAACCTAGTTAACCAGGCCCGTGGCGGAACTGGGATACGCAGCTGCCTCAAGAGCAGTCCTTTCTGTGGGTTCAAATCCCACCGGGCCTACCAGAATTCTGTCGTTCTTTGACAATTCAACGGAGAGTGGGCCGGACGGTAAGGCACTTGTCTGCTAAACAAATGTTCTCGCAAGAGGCTAGCGGGTTCGACTCCCGCACTCTCCGCCATGCGGAAGGTACCGCTGAATGGTCGGCAACTGGTCCTGAAAACCGGGGCATGGTGATGAGCCATGGGCGTTCGATTCGTCTACCTTCCGCCAAGTTTGCACAGGTGCGTGAGCCCGGCTGAAACGGACCGGCTGTAACCCGGTTTCCCCGAGTGGGACACGGAGGTTCAAATCCTCCCCTGTGCACCATGTGCCAGCGTGCGCGAATTGGAATAGCGGCCTGTCTTAGAAACAGGTGCTTGAGAGTTCGAATCTCTCCGCTGGCACCAGATTCTCCTTCGACCCGGCGAGAGTGTGGAGTCAGAAGGTGGAACCCGAACTCGCAATCAATTCCTCTTCGTTACATGGACTTCGGCTCGCGGAAACACAGGGTCTATAAACGACGGAGTCAGCGAAATCGAATCCATATACTGCGCAACCGGCGGAGCCACACCAAACTCCCATTTAGTTGGCACTTCTTCGTCGTGGAAAAAATTGCGCTTCAGGCAATCCAACATCTCCACACCCGACTGCGCCGTCAGGAATCTGGCCAGGTCAGGTGTTTCCAACCGAACTCCAGAAACTTCAAAGGACAGTGGCAGATCGGTCATTAGCCTCCTGTAATTCGGGTCCTCGTTTTCGTCTACGTGTGCCCCACCCTCCTTGTTAGCAAGGATAACAACGACTTGCTTCCTCCGATAAACCATCTGCGTGCCAAACTGTGATGGAAACGTGAAAACTGTACGATTCCACCATGCGCCTACGGAACTTAAGCAATAGTGCGAAGAGCCAAGGTCTACGGCGGGAGCCAAGATGGAACCCAACCGCACGCTTACTGCAAAGCCCAGGATGCGTTCGTGCTCAGTCTTCTCCGATGCCCGGTCGACTATCGGAAGCTCCAAGCCACTCGGCATTGCCTGTACCAGGAGTGCTTTACTGCTACCCGTCTCGTGGATCAGCACTCTGAGAGTCGTTGCAATCCGGACGCTTTCTGCAAAGTTTCCCTCGTAAAATGCACGCAAAGATGTACGCAGGAAGCCCATCTGTTCTCTCAACTTCTCCACAATCTTTGCTTTGGCCCTAGCCATTTCTTACGTACCTTCGCTGGAGGAAGTGTTGTCGCTTAGTTGCTCCGGTGATGTTTGGAGCGAATGCGTACTATCTCTTGCCTTTGGTAGGTAATGTCTCTGAGCACAAATTGCACTTACCCGCCCGGCTGTTCTCCCAGCCATTCATCAAACTGCTCTTCGCTAACCACGAGAGCATTCGCAGTCTTAAAAGTGTTCTTCTGTACGCCCTCAAGAAACTTCAAATAGGCCCTCTCACGCACGAATATATCGAGTGTTCTCTTATTTCGGGCCACCAATAGTCCGACTCGTCCGAGCGCCGACGCGTTCACCAAGTTCCCCAAGCAATGTTTCCGTGATCCGCTTTCCTCGATCTCGATGCAAAACAAACAGCGCGCGTTCTCGTTAAACTCCAGGAGCGTTCCGAAATCCATCCGTTCCCCGAGTTCCTCCACGTTGCCATTGTGAAACTCGATCAGTCGTTCTATTAGAGCCCTACTGTCTAACACGAGTTGCGTGTAGCGATGGCCCAGCCTTTCGCGCGTGGCGAACGGACCAACTGCGATGTCAACCACTGGCCAATACATATTTCGGTCTTCGCCTTTGAACGGGTACCATTGGGTCTCCACTTGTTCCGTCGGGTAAAGACGCTGAAGAAGTTCTTTAGCACGCCGCTGATACGCCCGCTCATTCAGATAGCCATCTCGTCGTCCAATGATCCTGGGCGCCATTTCGATTCCCTGTACTCCAGATCTCGTCCTAAATACGAACAATGCCAAGAACTTGGTTGCACGGGCAGGATTTGCACCTGCGTTTAGAGGTTATGAGCCTCTCGTATTGTCCTACGCTACTACCGCGCCGCAACTTCTGGAAATTTGGTCCGGGTGGCAGGAGTTGAACCTGCGTGGACATGCTCCCAAGGCATGTGGGTGGCCGCTACCCTACACCCGGACTGTTGGAGAGGGCGTTTTAGCCCTCTCCGGCTTACCCCTTCACACAAACGACCTGGCGCAACGTGTGCACGACGTCGACCAGATCGCGCTGTGCCTCCATGACGGCATCGATAGACTTGTACGCCATCGGAGTTTCGTCGATGACATCCGCGTCCTTACGGCATTCGACGCCTGCGGTCGCCTTCATGTGATCTTCCACCGTGAAGCGACGCTTCGCCTCGCCACGCGACATGGCCCGTCCGGCTCCATGACTGCAGCTCATGAAGCTTTCCGGGTTGCCCTTGCCACGCACGATGTACGAGCGTGCCCCCATACTGCCGGGGATGATTCCCATGTCTCCCTCACGCGCACGCACTGCGCCCTTCCGCGTGATGAGCACGTTCTCGCCGTAGTGGTGCTCCCAAGTCACGTAGTTGTGATGGCAGCTCACCACTTCTACATTGGCCTCGAACACAGGGACCTCTCCCGAACCCTGGACCGCTGCGATCAGGTTGCGCATCATCAGATCGCGATTGGCCAGGGCGTAGTCCTGCGCCCAGTGCACCGCGCGGACGTAGTCCTCGAAGTGCTCCGTGCCCTGCGGCAGGTAGGCGAGATCCTGGTCCGGCAGATTGATCATCCACTGACGCATGTCGTTCTTCGCCAGCTCGATGAAAAACGTGCCGAAGCGATTGCCCACGCCTCGTGATCCCGAGTGCAACAGGAACCACACGTTCTCGCTCTCATCGAGGCAGACCTCGATGAAATGGTTCCCAGTGCCCAGCGTCCCCAGGTGATTAATGCGCTGCACGTGGTTTAGCTTGGGGTACTTATCGATGATCGCCTGATATGTAGGCTGCATGTTCGCCCACGCGCCACGATCGTTCTTGCCGCCATTGTCCGTCCGGCCGACCGGCACTGCCTTCTCGATCGCAGTGCGGATGCCGTGCAGGTTGTCCGGCAGATGGCTAGCATGAAGAGAAGTCTTCACCGCCATCATGCCGCAGCCGATGTCCACACCTACCGCCGCGGGAATGATCGCGCCGCGAGTTGGAATGACGCTGCCGACCGTTGCGCCGATACCCCAATGCACATCAGGCATCGCTGCCACCCATTTGTAGATGAAGGGCAACTGCGCGACGTTCAGAAGCTGCTGGCGTGCGGCGTCTTCGAGCTGGACGCCCTTGGTCCAGGTCTTGATGGGAACGCCATTATCGGGTTTGATTACGTTGTAAGTGTTGTCGGTCATTTCTGTCGTCTCTCAGTCTTGTCTTCAGCTGGTCATGAAGCTCGCGATCCCGCTCCTCGTCGTCCGGTGAAATCCAAACAAAAACTGTCACGAAACTCCCGATACCATCGAACCCGAGTTGTAAGCTTGCAAAGTGAAACCACCTCTCGCAGACGGGTCTGCTGGCCTCGGTCATCGGACACAAACTCGTCGCAGTACGGCAGGTACACTGCCATGAATAGGTCATTGCGATGGGAAGATGGCTTCGTACCATCTTCTTCCCGAATGGCCAAGTTGTACTGCGCTACGCAGATCGCCAACAGAAGTGCGTGAAACGGCGGACACTCGGCGACAAATCTGCGAATCGTGCTCTCATCGGGCCGTCTCTTCGCCACTCGCTCATAGAGACCCTGGCCAAAGTTCCAAAAGGCACCTCCAGGCCCCTGCAACCTGCTCACCAAGTCTGCGACTGAGGAAGGACGCGAGTCTCTGCCAGTTCGAAACAGCTCCTCAAAATGGGGTCGCGCGTCAGTGAAAACCGCTTCGAAGGTCGCTTTGACGTTAGCGGCGTGGGTTCTTTCCTGTGCCGAGATTTCATCGTCAACAACCTCGCGTAAAGCAATCTCACGTTCGTAGGCTGGCAGCCGGAGCGCAATGCATTCCCAATTTACAGTGCCGTTCTTTTCAAACTGCGCGATCAATTCCTCAGTGATCCAGTGGAACGGGCGAATGATCTCGCCGCCTTCGCCCTTTATGAGTTCTTTGCATACTTCGAGCAACCCATTTCGCTTCTCAGGGTTTTCGGTGGCAATGCTCCCTTCCACGTTGGTGGCAGTCACTCTTACTATGTATCCGCTGGTCAAACCAGCAATCAGTGGATCTGCTGACTTTCTGTCCTCTGCGAATCGATTGATGCCAGTGGTATCGAAAATCAGGCGCTTTCTGTCAGTCATAGTTTCCTCATTTCATCTGTGCCGCCAATAGACACAGATTCCTGTCGATCCTGGTGGCTCGTCACGGAATTGAACCGTGTCCACTGGCTTTTCAGACCAGCACTCTTCCGTCGAGTTCACGAGCCAAAATTTGGTGGACGGTGCGAGAATTGAACTCGCATTTCACGGGTGCAGGCCGTGGGTAATCCCCTTATACGAACCGCCCATTTGGGGCGAGATGAGAGAATCGAACTCTCGTGACTGGAGCCACAATCCAGTGCCTAAGCCATTCGGCCAATCCCGCCATCGAACTTTGGAGCTGGTCGAGTGAATCGAACACTCGTCGGAGAGGTACAAGCTCTCTGCACTGCCACTGTGCTAGACCAGCAAGTCTGTGGAGCTGGCACGCAGCCTCGAACTGCGGTCGGGCGCTTACCATGCGCCTGCTCTTCCCGTTGAGCTATACCAGCGGAGCTGGCGCGGCGATTCGAACGCCGATCACGGACTTACGAGGCCCGCGCTCTTCCTACTGAGCTACACCAGCGCAAAACTCTGGAGGTGGCGGGGAGAATTGCACTCCCGATGATCTGCTTTGCAGGCAGATGCCTTGCTGTCTTGGCTACGCCACCTCACAACCTTGGAGCGGAAGGCGGGACTCGAACCCGCGCTCTCGACGTTGGCAACGTCGCGTCTTTGCCGCTAGACGACTTCCGCATGGAGCGAGCAGCGAGAGTCGAACTCGCGTCATCAGCTTGGAAGGCTGAGGCACCAGCCGCTATACCATGCTCGCAATGGCGGGAGATGAAGGACTCGAACCCTCGTACCTGGATTTGGAGACCAGTGTCCTAGCCGCTGGACGAATCTCCCGCAAACTTATGGCGGAGCTAACGGGAGTTGAACCCGTCCCTGCTGAGAGACAATCAGCCATCCTGCCGATAGACCATAGCTCCGGCTCCCTCCCGTGGACTCGAACCACGATTTCCGCATTCAGAGTGCGGCGTCCTTCCATTAGACGAAGAGGGAATTTTGAAATTGTCAAAGAACTGGCTGCCGGGGAGCGATTCGAACGCTCGTATCCGGATTCAAAGTCCAGAGTCCTGCCGCTAGACGACCCGGCATCAATCTTTCAGCGGTATTGCTTTCATGCATCGCACACACAACACCGCCGATTCATCGACGTTGTGGCCGAGCCGCTTGCGATCGATGCGAGCACGAGTTGCAAGTTCGCGATGATCTCCGCCGCGATCGCAATAGAGTTCCGATGCGAGTTCGATTTCAAACCCTTCGAGTTCAATCGTTTGCGGGGCCATAATTTGGTAGCAGCGAGGAGAATCGAACTCCCATCTCAGCCTTGAAGGGGCCGCATCCTGGCCGTTAGACGACGCTGCCTCCTCTCCGCACATTGGCGAAAAATGCACCATAAAAACCAAAAGCCCCCGATTTGTATCGGAGGCTCAGAAAACCACGCGCTATGGATTAGCCCCCGTTACATGTACGTACCTTTCCCCGCACCTTGCCACATAAATGTGGCTGGCGTCGGGCAGTAATCGGTATGGGGCTTGCGCATCATTGCTAGAACTCAGTCATCACTCTGGCATGAGAGTGCAAATTCGTCAATAGCCTAAAGTGGCATGGCATTACTGACCGCCAGAATGCTCCACGCCGTGACGCCCCGCATCAGATTCCGGACGGGAAGGCGGTTGACCACATCAGACCTAACCGTGGATCTGTCGCCCCAACGAAGCGAGCGCAGAAAGATTGCAGACAACATAACCTTGGGGCTAGGCATCCATAGGCAACAAGTGTTTGCAACCGACCCGATTCAACCTAAACCGACACGGCGAGAAATGAAGGTGAAAAGAACATGAAAATCTTGATGGTGTTCAAAAGGCGGGCAGCCTCCGGTTGATCAAAGAGCGATCTGCCTGATAATACGGTCTGACGCTGGCTTCACCAAAATAAAGATGACGCGGCGTAGAATGCGTTCGCTAATACCCTGCGGTTGGCGGATGTGAAAGCGAAAAAGATCGACACAGGAGGTGACCGATGAAGGCGATTGTGGTGACGGATCAGGCCGCGGGAACGGCCGGGGCGAAGCTGGTGGAGCGGCCCGAGCCGCAGGCGGCGATAAACGACGTCGTTGTTCAGATTCATGCGTCGGGATTCACCGGGGATGAGCTGTCGTGGCCCTCGACCTGGACCGATCGCCTCGGCCGTGACCGGACGCCTTCAATTCCCGGACACGAACTCGCCGGAGTGGTCACCGCCCTCGGCTATGGCACGACGGGGCTGTCGATTGGACAGCGGGTGTTCGGCCTCACGGACTGGTATCGCGACGGCACGCTGGCGGAGTATGTGGCCGTCGAGGCACGCAACCTCGCGCCGCTACCGGGCGACGTTGACTTCACGGTGGGTGCGGCCCTCGTGATGCCGGGCCTGACCGCGTGGCAAGGGCTGTTCGAGCACGGCCGCCTTCACGCGGGTCAGAGCGTCCTCGTGCATGGTGCGGCCGGCGTGGTCTGTTCGATGGCGAGCCAGCTCGCACGTGAGGCGGGAGCGTACGTCATCGGCACCGGGCGCGCTGCCGGCCGTCAGACGGCGCTCGACTTCGGCGCACAGGAGTTCGTCGACCTCGATAACGACGCCCTAGAAGATGTCGGCAAGGTCGATCTGGTTTTCGATGTCCTCGGTGGCGACATCGCGAAGCGGTCTGCGGGCGTGATTCGCGCCGGAGGAACGCTTGTAACCGTCACCGGCCCGACCGAGGCGCGGCCCTCTGGCGGCCTGACTATCGACTTCGTCGTCGTACCCGATCGCGCCCAATTGAGTGAGGTCGTCCAGCGAGTCCGGGATGGTCGGCTGCGGACAAACATCGGCAAGGTGGCTGCCCTCGACGATGCCGTCGCCGCCTTCAACCGGACCGAGCGGATCAAGGGAAAGACGATCATCCGTGGATCGGAGGGAGTTGCAAGAAGATTAGCTGCTTAGAGCCTTAGCAGCTGTCGTTTCGTGCATCCCTGGGGACTCGGGGATTGCCTAACGCCCACAAAGGTGCAATTCACGCGCCGAAGCAAGAGTTTAAATGTCGAACACGATTACATAGACCGTTTTCGGGGTGTTGGTGGGCGGGCCGGGAGTCAAACCCGAATCTGTAGCTTCGGACGCTACCGTGTTGTTCAGTTACACTACCCACCCATCTGGAACTCGCGCCGGGAATCCAACCCGGATCTCTTCGTTAGGACCGAAGCGTCATCATGCTTTAGACCACGCGAGCCAAACCAAATCTGGTAGGGATGCAGAGAATTGAACTCTGATCTCAAGGTTCGTAGCCTTGCGCCCTCATCCGTTGGACCACATCCCTAAATTGGAAGCGGCAGAGAGATTTGAACTCTCATCGTCCGAGGTAGAAGCTCGGAGCATTGATCCGTTATGCTATGCCGTCTCTTTCTTACTGACTCTGGTGCGGGATGTGGGAATCGAACCCACTTCGTCTCGATTAAAAGTCGAGTGCATATCCATATCTGCCAATCCCGCAAAATCTGGTGGGTGACGCTGGAATCGAACCAGCCTAGTCTCGCTTAAGAGGCGAGTGCATCAGCCATCTCTGCCAGTCACCCATCGCTCAATACAAATCTGGTGCAGGATGTTGGAATCGAACCAACACCTCGCGATTATCGATCGCGGGCTCGACCTTCGAGCTAATCCTGCCTGGTGCGCCGTTCGGGAGTTGAACCCGCATCTGTTGGGTGTAGGCCAACTGTTCTGGTCCGTTGAACTACCGGCGCAAAAGTCTGGTAGAGGGTGCAGGAGTCGAACCTGCCTAGCCGCGCTAATCCGGCGCCGAAGTGCTTATAAGGCACTGCCCCTCCCGGAGGCCCCTCCACTGGTGGCTCGCGATGGATTCGAACCATCCACGACGGCTTTATGAGAGCCGCGTTCTTCCTACTGAACTAGCGAGCCCAAACAAAATTTGGCTGGCCGGGCAGGATTCGAACCTGCGCATGGCGTGATTAACAGTCACGTGCCTTTCCAGCTTGGCTACCGGCCAAGAAACATCCGCAAAATGCAAAAGGCCCCGACTTTTGGTCGGAGCCTTCGAGAATCTGAATCTGAACTTAGAGTGCTATGGACAGACCAATCCCGAAGGCCAAGCGCGATTGACGCGCCGTCTCATCATGGATTTGGTCCGTATCGTCATTTTCGTAACTGAGTATAGCATGATCTTAGAAGTTCATTCTGGCCGAAAGTCGACGATTGTGCTGAGGATAAGTGAGCGGCAGCAGCTTAGTTCGCCCTATGTTGATCGTAGTCAGGTAAGTCTTCTGACACCGCAAGGATGCATGCCTGACCGTCGAACTGAATACGGTCTGCCGAGTAAGCTGTCAGCCTGATCTCGCCGGATTTGGTCCGAAGGCGCGTAATCACGTTGCGAATTGGGCCGCTCTTCTGCAGCAGGGCGACCATCTGCACGCGGTCCGCCGGATCTTCCCAGATGTTCAGATCATGGACGGTGCGCCCCAGAACTTCCTCTCTCGAATAACCGTACCTGCACTCGAACGCACCATTCACATCCAGAAATCTGCCCTCCTTCAACGTAGTGATGGAGAAGGGAATTGGACTGGAACGAAACACCTTCTGGAATTTCTCTTCGGAGAGTCTTCGGCCTCCTTCCGCTTCTGCCAGGGCAGCCTCGGCTTGTTTGAGATCTGCGAGACGCTTCTCCAGTTCTTCACCGTAAATTCTGGCGGTCTGATACAGACGGGCATTCTGGATTGCGGCTGCTGCAGGAATCGCGAGCAACTCGGCGCGCCGGAGATGTTCCTGCGTATAGCGATTCGGATCAGTGTGGCCGGCGGAGAGAAATCCCAAGAACTGTTCGGATGCTACCAATGGGACACACAGCCAGGAGCGAAGTTGCTTGTGTCCTTTGAAGCTCTGCCATGCCTCCTCTTGGCTCGTGTCCCCGATCAACATGCTCTTTTGTTCAACCGATAGCTTCTGCAAGAAGGGAGACTTGTCGGCGATGAGAGTTAACGGCGGTTTGAAGGACTTGTCTTTCGGCTCGGGACAGAGTCTCTCACCTAGCGCCAGCCAATGCGGGCCACCTTCAGGAACCAGGACACGCGCGCACGTGTAGGGAACGATCTCGGCCAAGGATTTTAGAAGCGTGTCCATGACGAAATCCATGCGCAGGTCCTGGGTGAGGGCCAAGGTAGCCTTCCGCAGGGCGTCAGCCTCCGCCCATGCCGATTCGGCTTTGGCAAGGTTTCTGACAACCTCGTCTTCTGCCTGCTTCTGAGCGGTGATTTCCTGCGCACTCCCGACGAGTCGGAGAATGTTCCCCGATTGGTCGCGTACTGGAAAACCATGCACTTTGACCCACCGTGCTTCGCCATTGGCGCAGACGATGCGGAATCGTTCGTCGAACTGGCCGGTGTGAGTGGCCTCTTCGAGTCTTGCCAGCACGTGCACGCGGTCCTCGGGGTGAATGAGTTCTTCATAGGAGGTGGGATCTTCCATCAGCGATTGGCGTGACCGCCCCGTGATCGTCTCGTAAGCTTCGTTGACGTAGAGTGCGCAGCGCGTCCTTGCGTCGATTGTCCAGAAGATCTCGCGGATGTTGCTCGCCATCTGACGAAACTGATCTTGGCTTGCACGATAATCACGTAATGCCCGAATCAGAAAACCGGTGCCCAGGAAAATGACGGCGGCAAAGGCTAGGGCCACGACAGCCAACAGCCGCACGGAAATCCCGGTTCCTAGGAACTTGGCGCGAAGCACCAGGAAGAGGAGCACGGCTGCAAGGGCGATGACGGCGACCGAAAAGGCCTGCCAACCGGCTCGCTGCGACTGCCTTGGAGGGTGTTCTGGACGGGGTGGGTCAAGTTGCTCCATAACACTGCCGCCGGGGGGCTGCTTTGGGGCGAAGTCACCAGCTGAAGCCGGTTTGGGCGAACTCCGAACGCTCGGTCCGCCTCAGCTTCCGGCAGATGCTACGCCCGTGAATCATCCGCGTCAAACACTTGGGAATGGCTTCGCCCTTTTGGCTTAGCGACCATGCTACCATCGGCAGCGCAGCCGCTCCTGGAAGGCCGCCCGCAGGCATGTGCTCTGGCGAGCCGTCCGCGACCGAGCCCGTGAGCGGCTTGCTCCTGACCGCGGTTAAACTCACTCGTCTGTCAGGAGGTTCTTTTCATGTTTGACACGACGAATGGGAAGAACAGAGTCCCAAAGCTTTTCGACGAGAAGGTATGGCGTGACGTTTGGCTGCTGTACATCGCTGGCGTTTTGTTGCTCCTCGCTCTGCTCCTGTTTAACTTCAGACTTTGGTTATTGCTCCGACATTGTCGCTGCGGACCCTAACGTCTAGCCTCTACCGCGCGACTTCTTCCGATCTCTGGGCAATCAACAAAATCCTTGGTCGAACTGCGGCTGGTTTGTCTCGTGCGCTGCCGTGGCCTCCACTTCGCCCTGCCTTCCGCTGAGCCCCAGCAAGTCCTTTGCGGGCAGCGGCTGACATTATTCGCCCCGTTTTACCGGGTATCTTGAGCGCGCCCACAATTGGAGCTGAGGGACGAAACTGAGTGGTGTTTCAGATATTGCTTCAGAGGGAATCCAGTGCTAGGCTTGTGTGGCGAAGAAAAAGCGAATATTGCCGGAGTCCCTCATGCCCGCTCTTCAGTCCTTAACCCCGCGTCCGCCAGCAAGTCTCGAAACCGTCCACCACATTCTCGGATCGCTGGTCGCGCGTTATCGGCAGGAGGAAGTAGTAACTGCGATCCAGCAGATTCCAGCCCGACAAGCGAAGTGTCGGCCTATGCCGGCATGGGTGGCAAGTGCCTTGTCTGAGGCATATCGGCTCAAGGGAATCCGGGAGTTGTACTTGCACCAGGCGTCCACTGCTGAACTCGTGCGAGATGGCAAGAACGTCGTTGTGGTGACGCCGACGGCATCGGGGAAAACACTTTGCTACAACCTGCCGGTCTTAAATGCGGTCTTGGAGAATCCCGACACTCGCGCCCTGTACCTGTTCCCGACCAAAGCGCTGGCCCAGGATCAGTTGGCTGAGTTGCAGGATCTCGCCAAACGTCTCGACGACGGTTTTGGAGTGTTCACGTATGACGGCGATACGCCGAGCGACGCTCGAAAAGCAATTCGGGAGCGTGGGCAAATCGTCCTGTCGAATCCGGACATGCTTCACACTGGCATCCTCCCACACCACACAAAGTGGATGCGGCTGTTTGAAAACCTGCGCTACATCGTGCTCGACGAATTGCACAGCTATCGTGGTGTGTTCGGGAGCCATCTGGCGAACGTAGTCAGACGACTGAAGCGAGTCGCGAAGTTTTACGGTTCCGATCCGCAGTTTATTTGTTGTTCTGCCACGATCGCAAATCCTGGCGAACTGGCCTCGCAGTTGATCGAGAAGCAAGTGGAAGTTGTCGAAGAGAACGGCGCACCTGCGGGCGAGAAGCTGTTCGTGTTCTATAACCCGCCAATGGTCAACCGAAATCTTGGGATTCGCCGCAGCTACATCAACGAAGCAACACGAGTGGCGAAAGAGATTCTTGCCCGGAAGCTGCAGACCATCGTCTTCGCGAATTCCAGGCTCCACACGGAAGTGCTGCTCACCTATCTGCAGCAAGCGAATCCTCCCAAGCCAGCACAGCCGGAACCGATTCGCGGCTATCGCGGAGGCTATCTGCCGGGAGAGCGCCGCGAGATTGAACGGGGCCTGCGTGATGGCCGCATTCTGGGAGTGGTCGCAACCAACGCTCTCGAACTCGGGATAGATGTTGGCTCTCTCGATGCGTGCGTAATGGCCGGCTATCCTGGAACGATTGCCTCTACGTGGCAACGGGCCGGCCGGGCAGGGAGACGAAGCGGAAGTTCTTGCGCCGTTTTCGTTGCCTCTTCTGCACCGCTCGATCAATTCATCGTCCAGCACCCCGATTATTTCTTCGGAAGCTCACCCGAGCACGCTCACATCCAGGCGGACAATCTCGAGATTCTCGTCAATCATTTGAAGTGCGCAGCGTTCGAGCTGCCCATCTCGCCCGACGAACGGTTTGGGAGCGTCGACCTACCCGAACTGTGTGAGCAGCTTGGGGAGGCAGGGTTCCTGCATCAAAGTGGTGGAGACTGGCACTGGATCGATGAAGCCTATCCAGCGGACACGATCAGTCTGCGTTCGGTCACATCCGACAACTTCGTCATTATCGACGCGACTGGCGAAGACAGAGGCAAGCCTGAGGTGATCGGCGAAGTTGATTTCTCTTCAGCCCTAACCACGGTTCACCCGAAAGCGATTTACATCCACCAGGGCCAGCAATACCACGTCGAGCATTTGGATTTCGACAAGCGCAAAGCGTATGTGAAACCGGTCAATGTGGACTACTTTACGGACGCGATTCGCTACACCCAGGTTCGCGTGCTCGAGATTGCCGAGGAAGAAACGATTAACGGTCCAGCAGCTCGCGCACACGGCGACGTGCTGGTGCGATCGCAGGTGGTGGGTTTCAAGAAGATCAAATTCTTCACCAATGAGAACGTAGGCTCCGGGAAGCTAGAACTGCCAGAGAACGAGATGCACACGACCTCGTTCTGGCTCACGCTTGGACACAATCTGCTTGCCGAGTTGCCGTTCAGTCTTTCCGAGCGACAGAGCGGGATCTTTGGCTTGCTTTATGCGCTCGGTTCAGTGGCCACCTTCCTGATGATGTGCGATCGCCGCGACCTTGGCACGGCTGTTGGAGAACGCCCGCCCAGCGCCGCGAGCGAGATCAACTGGGAAGATCTCATAGCACCGGCGAACACATCCGAGGGGAAAGAATTCTTCGAGCCCAATCTTTACATCTACGATGCTTACCCGGGCGGCATCGGATTCAGCGAGCCGCTCTACCGCATTTGCCACACGCTGTTAAATCGCACGCTGGAACTGATCAGCGCGTGTCCCTGCGAGAACGGATGCCCGTCGTGCGTCGGGCCCACCGCTGATCGTAGCGAAAGGACGAAAGAAGTCGCGCTTGAGATTCTGGGACGGTTGTATCGGGACGCACAATCCGTAGCTAAGAGAACGGCACAAACCGCATGAGAATGCAATACGTGAGCCTTGACCGAGTACACGGGCTAAAGGCCCTCCGGCGGTCCCCAGCGCTGGAAGCGCCTGGGCGCGGCCGGCAACCTTCTTTGCTGGAGGATGGCGGCGAGTCGGGCTCCCGCACGAAAACAGTCCACTATGATCCGAACCGGTTGTCGCAGGTTCTGGGAGCCACTTCGAAGACGAATCACTATGGAGACTATATTTCCGTGCGCTGCTGGTGCGCTCAGCCTCCGCGATACTCGCCCGATCTTCGTGCCTTGAGACTGCTTATGCCCGAGGCGCCAGAAGAGATCTCTGATCCCGAGCAATGGCTTTTTCTCGACACCGAAACTACGGGGCTTGCCGGTGGCAGCGGCACCTATGCCTTTCTCGTCGGGCTCGCGTGGTGGGACGGAGGCGGACTTGAGATCGAACAATTCTTTATGCGCGAGTACAGCGAGGAACGCTCGTTACTGTTCGCCTTGCGAGAGCGGATCGCGGAACACCCGGTACTCGTTACCTTCAACGGCAAGTCATTCGATTGGCCGTTGCTCGAAACCCGCTATCGGATGAGCCGCAAGATTTCTGCGCCAACTCCGCGAGCGCACCTGGATTTCCTGCACCCGGCGCGGAATTTGTGGCGGCTTCGGCTCGGGTCTGTACGGCTCTCAGAACTCGAACGCCACGTGTTGGGCTGGGACCGAGGAGAGGATGTCCTCTCCGGTCAGATCCCGCAAATCTACTTCGATTATCTTCGCGGCGGTCCTCCCGAGCGGCTCGTTCCAGTACTCAACCATAACCAGATGGACCTGCGCGGGCTGGCTGCACTCTCAAGCCGGATTCTGTCACTGCTCAGCGACGCCGAAAACTCGGGGCAGGACGGCTTGGAGTTGTTTGGCGTGTCCCGCATCTGCGAAAAGCGAGGGGAGCATTCGCGAGCCCGCACACTTTACGAGAAGTCGATTGCCTCGGTTCTGCCAACGGAAACAGACCGGACGGCGCGGCGTTCCCTGGCACGACTCGCCAAGCGAGAAGGCGATTTCGATCTGGCATGTGAGCTTTGGAAAGATGCACTAGGAAATTCACGGCACGGCTATGAGGCCTACGAGCAACTGGCGATCTATTACGAGCACAAAGCTGGTGACGCGGGGCAGGCTCGGCAAATAGTCCGGCAGGCAATCGATGAGCTTCGTCGGGCAATTCAGACGGGCGATATCGCACCAGGTGCGTATCGCGAGATTAAGGCGAAATTCGATCGTCGGATGACGCGATTGGAACGCAAGAGCCGCAGGCCGCTGTTGGACGCTATGGCCATCCAAGCTCAGGCTTAACGGTGAATGAGATGGAAGAAGGACGAAAACGGGTTCTAGGAATCATGGCCAGCATTCTGGTCGCGCGTCATCTAAAGACGACGGAGGATCTGCACGACAACCGACCCAGCCCGCGCACAGAGGCGCTGGTCGGCTCCGCTGTGCAGTGGGCCGAGCGGATCATGAGAAGGATCGACGGGACGTTTGCAAATTCAGCGGATGACAAACGATGGCCGAGAGCATAGAAGAAACTCTCATTTCGGTGTGGCGGCAGGCAATGGTAGAGAACGCCACGGCTGTCACAGCCGAGAATCGAAGCTATCCCGTGCGGAGGACCAGCCGATCCAGATTGCGCGAAGTCGATTTCGAATTTGAAGGGCAGATGTTGCGAGGCCTCGAACAGAACCCGAACACCGGTTCACGCTGGGCGCGACTGGCTCGGGAAGGGAAGAAGGTCATGCAGTTCCTGATCGACCGGCGGTACGTCGCCAATGTGGTGGATGGGAAGGTGCAGTTCTACGGACGCGGGAGTCTGGACAGGTGAATCGCTGAAAGTGAAAGTGAATCCAAACGAGATCGGGTTTTGGGTGAGGTTCTGTGATGAAGGGTGCCTATGTGGCAGGTGCTTCGCAAGTGAGGCCGCGTTTCAACGCGGTTCCCCTGCAAAACGCGGTCCTGTGCGCCGAGTGTGACGTTGTCAGCGACAGTCCCCACGATGTCTGCCTGGTCTGCGGCAGCCGGTCGCTGTTTAACATCGCTCGCATGTTTGGCGGAAATCTTCCGAAAGATCGCGCGAGCCTGGTCGTCAGGGAGCCGCTCGAGATGAAACCACGCGAGACGGTGCTCACGTTCCCTAAACCTCACCGGCCCCGGAGGAAGGCCGGTCTGATTGCTGCAAGCGCGTCGGCCGTGGAGCGCGATAATGAAACCGATGAAGTTGAAGGTCGAGTGCTATTCGGGTCGCAAGGCTGACGAACGACCGGTTCGGTTCCGTCTGGAAGGGAAGCAGTACGTCGTTCAGGCATTGCTTGACCAGTGGTATGACCCGGACAGTATCTTCTACAAGGTTCGCGCCGACGACGGGAATCTCTACATCCTTCGACAACAGACATCAACGCTCGATGGACAGTGGGATTTGGTTTCGTTTCGCCAGGCAGGATAGGAGCGAAGCTTCGTAATTAGCGGCTGCGAGCGAGCCACATCTGCCGTCCGTAAAGTGCAAGATTGAGAACGCAGACGAAAACGCCTGCAGCCGTCAGAACCGTTGCGGAGATATCGGGGTAGACAAGCTTATCCAGGTAATGGAGCAGGAAGCCTCCCTGGTATGGCTGGACTCCAGCCTTCGCTTCGAACCAGTTTTCGAGCACAGTCAGCGGGCATGGCCAGAGCAGTTCTGTGAGTATTCCCCAGATCAGGGAAACAATGTGCAGCCAACGAAGCACCGGGCGAAAGCGCGTCAGAAAGGCGCCGAAGGCCACCCACACGATGAACAGCGCGTGCAGAAGGAGGACGAAAACCGCAAGCGCAGAATAAACGCTAGATGGTGCAACCACCCCTAGAATCTATCGCACCACCAGCTTGCGAATCGACCCGACGGCACGTAACGTTCACAGTCTTATCGGGCGGGGAATAGTATGGTTGCGAATGGGCATCCGCAAAATCATCCACGTGGATATGGATGCGTTTTACGCTTCCGTCGAGCAACGGGATGATCCACAACTTCGCGGAAAGCCCGTGGTTGTTGCCTGGAAAGGCAAGCGCAGCGTCGTTTGCGCCGCGTCGTACGAGGCAAGAGCTTTTGGCGTGCGCTCGGCGATGCCCGCTGTCCGGGCAGAGCGCTTGTGTCCCACTGCCACCTTCGTCGCGCCGGATTTCACGCGCTACCGGGCCGTGTCAAAGAGTGTGCGAGAAATCTTCAAGCGCCATACCGACCTAATTGAGCCACTATCTCTCGATGAAGCGTATCTGGACGTTACGGCGAACAAGACGGGCTTGCCGACAGCGACGCTCGTAGCGCGCACGATCCGCGAACAAATTCGACAAGAACTCAACCTGACTGCCTCGGCGGGCGTCGCGCCGAACAAGTTCCTGGCAAAACTCGCCTCCGACTGGCGCAAACCTGACGGAGTGTTTGTGATTCAACCGGAGGAGATCGACGCGTTTCTGCTTCCTCTACGAGTTGGGCGCCTGCCCGGTGTGGGCAAAGTCACGGAGGAGAAACTCTCCAAGCTGGGTGTAAAGACAGTCGGCGATCTGCGGAGACTGGATCTGCGGATGCTTGAGGGAGAGTTCGGCAGGTTCGGTCTGCGCTTGCACGAACTCGCCCTTGGTATCGACGAGACTCCGGTTGTGCCGGACCGGCCGACACAATCGATATCCGCTGAGGACACCTTTGAGCAGGATGTGCTTCTTGGCGATACCGAGCCAATGATCCGCCGCCTCGCAGAAAACGTCTGGTCGGCCTCGCGCAAGGAATCGCGGATTGCGCGGACGGTAGTTCTGAAGCTGAAGACCAGCGAGTTCAAGATCCTGACTCGCAGCCAGACACCTGACTCGCCTCCCTCCTCCTGTGAGGAGTTGACGGACGTCGCTCTGCGCCTTCGGGAAAGAGTGGACATTGGTTCCGCGCAGCGCTACCGGTTGGTTGGGGTGGGGTTGACCAACTTTCATGACCGGGAGGAAGGTTCCGCGCAACCCGATCTGTTCGCGCATTCAGAGCAAACGGAAGCAGATGGCTGAGGCCATCGCCTATCGGTGCTTTCGACGGCCTTCGGCTAGAACAACGTCGCAGGGCCTTCTTTGATGGGGACTTCGCGGGCGCATTCTTCATCATCGTGCTCCGGGCGATTGACGCGGGCACTCACTGGATGCTTTTTCATCAGCCGGGCATCGAAGGGTTTCAGACAATCCAGAGCCGCTTGCGCATCGGTCATGCCGGGATCAAGCCAGCACTCGTAATCTTCCTCTCTCAGAATCGCCGGCATGCGATCATGCACATCGGCCACAAGCGCATTGGGCCGAGTCGTAAGGATGGTGCAGGTTTCGAGGATGTTGTTGTTCGGATCCCGCCACCGGTCCCATAGACCCGCAAAGGCAAAGACTGAGCCGGTTGCCAAGCCAATGTTGTAGGGTTGCTTCTCTTTGGGGCTGACCCTCTTCCATTCGTAGAAGCCATCGGTGGGAATGAGACATCGACGCCGCTTGAAAGAGTCCCGGAAGGCGGGTTTGTCCGCCACGGTCTCCGCCATCGCGTTGATGGTCTTCAAGCCAAAGGATTGATCTTTCGCCCAGTAGGGAATCAGGCCCCATCGCATCAGACCGAAGATACGTACCGGCTCAGCGCGGTGCTGGCGGATGGTTGCGACCTGCTGAGTGGGAGCGATGTTCCAGCGCGGCTCCCAGTGCGGGTCCTCCGCAAGACCAAAGTGGTCCCGCAGGTAGCGCTCTTTCGCGGTGAGCCGGTAGCGTCCGCACATGATCGGTCACTATTTTTTGCGCGCTGCCTTCCACTTGGCCCAGCGTGCCCGCTGGGCAGCGGCAATTCGCTTGCGAGCGGCGGCTGACATGGTCCGTCTTTTGCCGGATATCTGAGCGCGCCCAGCCTTTCTTGGTGATCCGCTCAAACTCCCCAGAACTTTCAAAGCCTCGTCCAGTTGTTCGACTCTTCTCTGCGCTTGATCCCTTTCCTTTCTCAACTGCTGGACCACGTTAGCCAAGTTTGCCATTGATTCCTCTCGGGCAGGAATTGTAACAGCCCGAACCTGTCTTCCCGTTTTCGTTCCGAGTGACTAGCCGCTAGCAAAGCCAACTCTCACCGCGCCACTGCCAGGAGGTATCCAATGAGATTGCGTCGAAACGAATTCTGCCCGATCCACAAGTCGATTTCCTGTTGTGGACGGGAGAATGTTCCCAAACCGAGGCTGATCCGACTGGGAGTCCAGCGGGTGGAGGATCCCCATCACCCGCGCGGATACCGAGAGCTCAGATCACCCGCTGAAATGCGGAAACTGATGAACCGGAAGGTTCTACAACAAGGTGGGATCTGTGCGATCTGCCACGAGGAGTTTACCGACTATAACGACATCGTTCCGGACCACAAGAACCCGAAAGGAATGGGCGGCGCGTGGAGAGATGATCATCCGGACAATATCCAAGCTACGCACTGGTGGTGCAATGGAGAAAAAGGATCGACCAGGATGGACGAGTGACGGCCGATCAGTTCGCTAACAGTGGAAGACCCGCATAAATATTGATTAATTCTGATTGGCTATGTGCCGATTGTATGCCGGTTTTTGACGATCAGGCGTCGCTAGAACACTCTGACAGAGCACAATCCCTGAAAGATTAACCACCTCAACGGAACTCTGCTACTTTAAGGAGTTCTGTAATTGATCGATCTCGGCGCATGAACGCAATATCCGCTAACTTTGATTTTCTTGCCCCGCACGATGCGCAGCTCGTGCGTCTGGGCGCGCTGGCGGAGCGTTACTTCAAAGAAGATCCAAACACATGCTTGATCAAACTCCGTCAATTCGGCGAGGTCCTGGCTCAACTGACGGCAGCGAAATCGGGTCTCTTGGCCTCTCCGGAAGAGCCCCAGGCCGACCTTCTCCGCCGTCTGAAATTCGACCGCATTGTACCGCGGGAAGTCGGCGATCTCTTTCACCAGCTCCGCATGGCCGGCAACCGCGCGACACACGATCACGTCGAGGATCATGCCGAGGCGTTAACTGCCCTCAAGATCGCGCGCGAGCTTGGAATCTGGTTTCACCGCACCTTTGCTGCTCGCCGCTTTTCTGCGGGCGCTTTCGTCCCACCGCCTGACCCGGCCGCAGCGACCAAGGCGTTGCTGGAAGAACTGGATCGCCTGCGACAAGTCCTCAATGAGACTGCGACCAAAGCGGAAAAAGCCCGCATGGCAGCCGAGGCCGAGGCGCGCGAGCGGATGAGCGCTGAGGAACGCGCCCGCAAGGAGCGCGACGAACGAGCAGTCTGGGAGCAACTCGCCAGCGAGGCCGAGAATGCGAAAGCCGCGCTCGCGGCGGAATTGCAGGCTCTCCAAGCTGCTGCCACGCAGGCTCCGCCACAGACGGCGGCCGATATCGTTGTTCAGGCCGAGGCGGCCGCCGCCGAGATCAATATCGATGAGGCTTCTACGCGTGCGCTCATCGACGTGAAGCTCCGGGCGCGAGGCTGGGAGGCTGATACAACCACCATGCGCTATGCCACCGGGACCCGGCCCGCCAAGGGGCGCAACATGGCCATCGCGGAGTGGCCCACGAAAAGTGGCCCGGCTGATTATGCGCTGTTCATCGGCACCAAATGCATAGGCGTGGTCGAGGCCAAGCGGCGCAACAAGAATGTCTCGTCACACATCGATCAAGCGCAGCGCTACGCGCGGGGCTTTCGTTTCGATGGCGGAGCCGAATCCATCGGCGGACCGTGGCTGGACAGTGCCAAAGAACAATTCTTCGTTCCTTTTGTATTCTCCACCAACGGGCGCTCGTACCTCCGACAGATCGAGACGGAAAGCGGAATCTGGTTCCGCGACACGCGCAAACCTTTCAACCACCGGCGGGCACTTACGGACTGGCCCACCCCTGACGGGCTGAAGGGAATGCTCGAAATCGATGCCGAGGCGGCGCAAGAAGACCTGAAAGCACGGCCTTTCGATTTCGGGTTCCCGCTGCGGCCATACCAAAAACGGGCCATCGAGACCGTCGAGACCAATCTGGCCGAAGAGCGGCGCACCATGCTTCTGGCGATGGCAACCGGCACCGGCAAGACGAAACTTGCCATCGCCATGCTTTATCGCCTTCTCGCCGCCAATCGCTTCCGGCGTGTGGCCTTCATCGTGGACCGAAACGCCCTCGGATCGCAGGCGGCCGGCGAGTTTGCGACGACACGCATCGTGAGTGCAAAGACCTTCGCCGACATTTTTGGGCTTAAAGGGCTTGATACCGTCATGCCCGATTCAGAGACGAAGGTTCACATCTGCACGATCCAGGGACTCGTTCAACGTGTCCTTTATACCGAAGATCCTGCCGATGTGCCCCCGGTCGATCAGTATGACCTGATGGTCGTCGATGAATGCCACAGAGGCTATTTGCTCGACCGCGAAATGTCAGACGCAGAGCTGAGTTTTCGCGGCCAGGATGACTACATATCGAAGTACCGGCGCGTTCTGGAGCATTTCGATGCGATAAAAATCGGCCTCACCGCCACCCCTGCCCTGCACACGGTGAGCATCTTCGGAGATCCGATTTTCAAATACTCATACCGCGAGGCGGTCATAGACGGATACCTGATCGATCACGAGCCGCCGGTGCAGATAACGACCGCCCTCAGTCAGGCCGGCATCAAGTTCGCAAAGAACGAGGAGATCGAGCTGATCGATCCCCGCACCGGAAAGGTCGACCTTGCGAGGACGCCGGACGAAATAAGCTTTGCGGTGGATGAGTTCAATAAAAACGTCGTAACCGTTCCATTCAATAAGACCGTGGCAGAGGAGCTTGCCCGCCACATCGATCCTAACCTTCCCGGCAAAACGCTGATTTTTGCTGTGAGTGACGCTCACGCCGATATCGTTGTTGACGAAATCAAGAAGGCTTTCCGAAATGCTTACGGAGAAATCGAAGACTCCGCTATTCGCAAGGTCACCGGCAGCGTTGACCACGTCGGCAGCCTCATTCGCTCTTTCCGCAACGATGCTCTTCCCAAAATAGCCGTGACCGTCGATCTCCTGACCACCGGTATTGACGTGCCGAGCATTGAGAACCTCGTATTCATCAGGCGCGTTAACAGCCGCATCCTGTATGAACAGATGCTGGGCCGCGCCACGCGCCAGTGTCCGGAGATCGGCAAAGAGACCTTCCGGATCTTCGATGCCGTCGACCTCTATGCTCACCTGCAAAATCTTACGGAAATGAAGCCGGTGGTAGTCAATCCGGACATCACACTTGAACAGCTCTTCCAGGAATTTGTCTCCGTCCAGGACGCCACACATCGCGACGCTGTGCGTGAGCAAATCTTGGTGAAGATGCGCCGGCGTATCAAGCGCCTGCATGACCAGGCACGCGCCATGTACCAAACGGAAGCGGGTGAAACGCCCGAGGCGACGCTGAGGAGATTGGTGGAGGACTCCCCGGCCGCCGTTGCCGCATGGGTCAAACAGAAGCCCGATCTTGGGCGAATTCTCGATTGGGACCCCGACGAGAGCGGGCCGGTATTGATCCCGATTTCCCATCACCCCGATCAGGTTGTCGCCGTAACGCGCGGCTACGGTGCCGGTCAGAAGCCGGAGGATTTCCTCGACAGCTTCACCGCCTTCATCAAGAGCAACATCAATAAAATAGCCGCGCTGAATATCGTCGTGCAGCGCCCGCGTGATCTCACGCGTGCAGAGCTGAAGGCGTTGCGGCTGGAGCTCGACGCCCTCGGCTACTCGGACGCGAATCTGCGGCAGGCATGGTCTGAAGCAAAGAATGAGGACATCGCCGCCTCGATTATCGGATTCGTGCGCCAGGCCGCGCTCGGGGACGCTCTTATACCCTTTGACACCCGCGTGCGATCTGCTATGCAACGTGTGTTGAAAGGCCGATCATGGACGGAAGTGCAGCGTAAATGGCTCAAGCGGATTGAGGAGCAGATCACGCGAGAGATGGTGGTAGATCGCGCCGCTATCGACGAGGAACCGTTCACCAAGGATGGCGGTTTTCAAAGACTCAATAAAGTATTCGACGGGCAGCTAGAAGCAGTTTTGGCAAATATTAACCACGAACTATGGCAGATGACAGCTTGACCAACGGTAACGGCATCACACGCGACATCGTCGCGAAGCTTTGGAACCTCTGCAACGTCCTGCGCGACGACGGCATCACGTACACGGATTACGTCACCGAACTGACGTTTCTGCTTTTCCTGAAAATGCTGGCCGAGACCGGGCACGAGGAACGCCTGTCCAAAGGTTACAGGTGGGAGCTGCTCGCCAAAGGCCAGGGGATTGAGCAACTGGAGTACTATCGCCAGCTTTTACTGGACCTCGGCAATCCCAAAAAAACGAAAGACCATGTCGTGCTGGCCATCTTCACCGATGCCCAGACCAAGCTACGCAAGCCCACCAATCTGAAAGCGCTGACCGATGCCATCGACAAGCTCGATTGGTTTTCCGCCCGCGAGGAAGGCCTCGGTAATCTCTATGAAGGACTTCTGGAAAAGAATGCCGCCGAGAAGAAATCTGGTGCGGGCCAATATTTCACACCACGCCCCTTGATTGATTGCATCGTCCGATTAGTAAAGCCCGAACCGGGGGAAGTTGTGCAGGACCCGGCCGCGGGCACGGGCGGATTCCTTGTAGCCGCTGATCGCTACATAAAGGATAAGACCGACGATCTTTACAAATTGAAGGAGTCCGCTGCTTTCTTCCAACGGCACAACGCATTCGTCGGCATCGAGCTCGTACCAGAAACGCACCGGCTCTGCCTGATGAATCTCATGCTCCATGGCATCGAAAGCATGGTCGATAGCGGCGATACTCTTTCACCAGACGGTGAGCGCATCGGTAAGGCCGATGTGATCCTGACTAATCCCCCGTTCGGGAGCAAGAAAGGTGGTGGGAGACCAACGCGCTCGGACTTTTCTGTGACCGCAGACACCTCCAACAAGCAGCTCGCTTTTGTCGAGCATATTGTGAGGGCGCTGAAGCTAGGAGGTAGAGCAGCCGTCGTCGTCCCCGACAACGTGTTGTTTGAAGACAATGCAGGCCGCCGACTTAGGACTTGGATGATGGAACTTTGTAACGTCCACACGCTTCTCCGCCTTCCGACCGGCATTTTTTATTCACAGGGCGTCAAAACGAACGTCCTATTCATAACCCGAGGCAAAACCGATAAAGCTAACACGAAGGGCCTCTGGATATACGACATGCGGTCCAACATGGAGGCGTTCGGGAAGACAAGGACACTCACGGTAGACGACTTCAAGCACTTCGAAAAGGCCTTCGGCGGCGATCCCTACGGTAAGACGAAACGCAAGGATGAAGGTTTGCAGGGACGATTTCGTTTCTTTACGCGCCAGCAAATCGCAGCGCTCAATGACAATCTCGACATTTCTTGGCTGCGAGACACCAGTGCCGATCCAGAAGACAAACTCACGGAACCGGAGGATATCGCCGCCGCCATTTCGGTGCATTTGAAGAATGCCCTGGAAGAAATTGAGACCTACGCCGAAGACTTAGCGAAATCCGTGGGTGTGATATGAGCATGGCAGTTGAGAGCATCTTGACGCCAGGCTGGAAGTCGATGAAGCTTCGCGATGTTTGCGAATTGATAAATGGCCGAGCCTATAAGCAGTCCGAGCTGCTGACTCACGGAAAATACCGGGTATTGCGCGTAGGCAACTTTTTTACGAACGATCGCTGGTATTACTCGGATCTCGAACTGGAGAAGAGGAAATACTGCGAGGATGGTGATCTGCTCTATGCTTGGTCCGCGTCTTTCGGTCCCCGCATCTGGACAGGCGGAAAGGTCATCTTTCACTACCACATATGGAGGGTCGTTCCCAACGCAGCATTGATCGATCAGAAATTTCTTTTTTTGTTTTTTCTCTGGGATAAAGAGCAAATCAAAGAAGATCAGGGCACCGGGACGACCATGATTCACGTTTCAAAGACTTCAATGGAAGATCGGGACATGCGAGTTCCACCGCTTCCCGAGCAGCGCCACATTGCTGCCCGACTGGAGAGTCTCCTCGGACATTCCAAGACTGCTAAGGAGGAGCTTGCGCGCATCCCGCACCTCGTTGAGCGCTACAAGCGGTCAATTCTCGCAGCGGCATTCCGTGGTGACCTTACCGCTGACTGGCGAACAGGAGATGAAAATTGGTCGGCCACAACGTTGGGCGACCTCTGTAGTGACATCCGCTATGGGACCGCGGCCAAGTGCCACTACGAACCCAAGGACACGCCAGTCTTACGCATACCTAACGTGGTTGATGGGCGCATCAACACCGCGGATATAAAATACGGTCGATTCAATAAAAGCGAAACCGAGAAGCTCGCCCTGAGAAGCGGTGACATTTTGGTTATTCGATCAAATGGCAGCCTCGGTCTAGTGGGACGAGCGGCTCTCGTCACCGAAGAGGTTGCTGGATACCTCTACGCCGGATACTTGATACGACTGCGCGTTGACGCTGAGCGTGTAAATCCCAAGTTCGTCCAGTTGGCCTTTGAAGAGCCAGTAGTTCGTCAAAAGATCGAAGGCCTCGCGAAGTCTACAAGCGGCGTCAACAATATCAACAGCGAGCAGCTGAAAGCTCTTTCGATACCATTGCCGAATTTGCCGGAACAATCTGAGATCGTCCGACGTGTCGAGGGGGCGTTTGCTCAAATAGATCGGGTCGCTACCGAAACCGCGAGAGCTGCCCTACTTCTTGACCACCTTGACCAGTCCACCCTCGCCAAAGCTTTCCGAGGCGAACTAATATCTTCCAGTCCGGCCATGTCTACCGGATGACTGTGTTACAGCCCATAAATTACACCGACCTTTCTTGTGAAACGCTCACTGACAGTTGCCAAATGATCTGGTATCTTCAACCCACCCTTGGAAAGGAAATACTTCGATCAGTACTAAGATGTGGCTGTCATGATCTTGTCAGACAACGAAACGAAGGTTGACCTCCTCAATAATGAGGCAATCGCCAAGACCGTTGTCACGTTATTGCGGGAACGGCCTGAGCACCCGGTGACCATCGGTGTTCACGGCGATTGGGGTGCGGGCAAATCAAGTGTCCTTGAGATGATCGAAGCCGCGCTTGGCGGCGATGAGCGCGTCCTGTGCCTCAAGTTCAACGGATGGCGGTTTCAGGGCTTCGAAGACGCCAAGATCGCTCTGATCGAAGGCATCGTCACCGGCCTCATCGAAAAGCGCCCCGTACTGACCAAGGCGACTGAAGCGGTGAAAGACATCTTTCGCCGAATCGACTTACTCAAGGCCGCCAAGAAAGTCGGCGGGCTCGCTCTCACCGCCTATGCCGCCGCGCACGGCCTGCCGGCTCACGCTTTCGCCGTCCCCGTGCTGATGAACTCGCTTGAGGGATGGGCAACTGACCCGGCGACACTGACGAAAGAAAACGTCGAGTCCGTTCTCTCCGGCGCGAAAGACATCCTCAAGCCGAAGTCCGAAACCAGCAACGTCCCCGAGGAGATTGAAGGCTTTCGGAAAGCATTCGACGAGCTCCTCAAGAAAGCCGGGATCGAGCAACTGGTGGTCCTGATTGATGACCTCGACCGCTGTCTCCCCGACACCGCCATCGAGACGTTAGAGGCCGTACGCCTTTTCGTTTTCACATCGCGCACGGCATTCGTTGTGGCCGCCGATGAGGCCATGATCGAATACGCGGTCCGGAAGCACTTTCCCGATCTCCCCGATACCACCGGGCCGCAGACCTACGCCCGAAAATACCTTGAAAAACTGATTCAGGTTCCGTTCCGCATTCCCGCGCTCGGGGAGACAGAGACCCGCATCTATGTCACCTTACTATTCATCGGCGCCGAACTGGGCGAGGACGACCCCGAATTCGTAAAGCTGATCGCCGTAGCACGTGAGCGTCTGAAGCGACCCTGGAAAGGTGCAGTTCTTGACTCGGACGCGGTAAAGGCTGCGTTGGGTGCCAAAGCGGACCGTGCGCAGAATGCGTTGATCCTGAGCGCACAGATCGGGCCGATCCTGGCCAGTGGCACCCAAGGAAATCCCCGCCAAATCAAGCGTTTTCTAAACACGTTGCTGCTGCGCCAATCTTCCGCCAATGCCCGCGGCTTCGGCGACGACATTAAGCTGCCGGTACTCGCCAAGTTGATGCTCGCGGAGCGTTTCCTTTCACGTGTGTTCGATCAAATCGCCGTGTCGGCTGCATCCGCCGCCGACGGTGTTTGCACCGATCTTCTCTTGTTGGAAGAGGAAGTAAAGGACCGCAAAGGGCAGCCTCAAAAACCCGTTTCGCCGGTGGACGCAAAGGTGGCTTCTCGCCCCAAGGTCGTGTCCAAACCCGAAGTGGCAAAGGCCGCAGATAGCGCACAGTTGACCGAGTGGACCTCGTCTCAGGCAGTACGTTCGTGGGCGAAGATCGAACCGTCCATCGGCGCCTTGGATTTGCGGCCTTATCTTTTCGTCGCGAAAGATCGCAAAGACTACTTCGGAGCCACGACAGTTCTCGGACAGCTTGCCAGCGTCGTGGAGAAGCTGCTCGGCTCCAAATTCGCGGTCCAGGCCCTCGAAACGGAACTCCGGCAGCTCGCCGTTCCCGAGGCTGCACAGGTTCTTGACGGCGTCCGCGCCCGAATCGTGGGGGGCGACACATTCGACACAGAACCTTCCGGAGCCGCAGGCATAGCGGTGCTGGTCAAAGCACACCCGCCCTTGCAGTCGAGTCTGCTCGACTTTCTGGAGGGATTACCGAAGCAAAAACTCGGCCCATGGGCTTGCAGCGGCTGGGAGGGCGTCATCAAAGACCCTGACCAAAGCCGGCGTTACGACCAATTGCTCGAGGCGTGGAAGCGAGATGGCGGCCCGCTCCTCAAGGCCGCAGCCGGTGCTGCACTACGCACGCGCAATCAAGGGGTGCAGCGCTAATGGGAACTTCCAATGCAAACGGAGGCCAAGGCGGCGAGACGCCGCTCATCCCGAGCTGGCTACCCTCTGATGGCCCCGCGCCTGCTCCCCAGCCTCCGCCTCCGCCGCCACCGGCCAATCCGGCGCCCCCGGTGCCGCCGCCGGCACCGGCACCAATGCCTGTGGCGGTACCCCCTGTACTTCCACCGATACCTCCGGCGGCTCCCGTCGACAGATTCACGGCGCCCCGCAGCAACTTTTCACGCTTTGCCGGTTCGGGTGGAACGGATCGCGCCAGTCTGGGCCGCGCTCTATCGAGTTATGTATCTTCGGCATCGGGTGGTAGCCGGACGGCCGCGCAGCGAATGGCAAGGTCCCCGGCGTCTGGCGCGCCCCTCCTAAGTTTTCTCTCCGGTGCGGTTGCCAACGGCCCGCGAGAAGCCCTCCGCGCTCTCAACCTCGAAAGGCTTGCCGGCCGTCCGATTGAAGAGGTATTTCTCGGCCTCATGGACTATGTTTGCCCCGAGGGGGGCACCGTGGACGAGGGAATCGCGCGCGACGCTTTTATCGAGACGATCGCCGATCTGGCGGAAAATGGAATTGTCGACTTCGACAGCCTCACCGCCGACCAGATGCAGACCATCTTTGAACTCTACGCCACGCATGCCATCGAGACGCGCCTGTGCAACGACATCGGGATGAAGGCCATAACGCTTCCGGCCGATGCGGCACAAGCGGCATCGGTCCAGCGGCAGCTCTTGGATTTCGTTCGCCGCACCGTGTCCGATTCATTGACCCAGGCGCGGGCGGCGATGCAGGCTCTTACACCTGATAAGGTTTTCGGATTCCTCACCCGCGTTTACGAGCAAGCCTACGCCATCATGCAGACCCTGGCCGAAGCGGAGGCGGAAACGACATGAGGCGGCACGTTATCATTGGGCGTTTCGGCAACTCTGATCGAGCGGATATTCCCATCGCTGATGGAGAAGTTTCAACTCGACTGAATTTTGTCGTCGCCAAGAAGCGCCTTCAGCACGACATAGGCAGTTCGCTCGACGATCTTTCGAGCGTCGGGGTTTACCCCTCCGAGGTCGGCCTTGATCTTCTGGTTCTTGCCGCACACGTGCAAGCGGCGGACACGCGGATTTCGCGATCCACTGAATCGCAGGACGGCTGGACAAGAGAGATTCGCATCGTAGTTCCTGTCAGCGATCCTGCCCGGTGGACCGCCGTTGTTCCGCTGCTGCAGCGTCTCCTCAATTTCTTGACCGGCGACAGATGGACGGTCGGATTCCGGGTGCGACCTGTCGGGTTTGAGAAAGCGGTTCGCAGCAAACCGCCGCAATTGATACCTGCACCATTTGACAGCCTCGCCTTGTTTTCAGGGGGTCTCGACAGCTTGATCGGAGCGATCGACTCCTTGGAACAGGGAGGCACGCCCCTCCTCATCAGCCACGCGGGAGATGGTGCCACAAGCGGTGCGCAGAACAAGCTCTTCGACGCACTGAAGAAGAATTACCCGAAACAAAACTTTGCCCGTTTGCGAATCTGGATGGATTTTCGTAACTGGGGCGTCAAGGGAGTAAAAGCCGAAAAGACGACCCGCGGACGGTCCTTCCTGTTTTTCGCAACGGGCGTATTTGCGGGGACGGGCCTTGATGGAGATTTCTTTCTCAGGGTGCCCGAGAACGGTCTCATCGCATTAAATGTTCCCCTCGATCCTCTGCGTCTGGGCGCTTTCAGTACCCGCACGACGCATCCTTTTTATATTGCGCGGTGGAACGAACTTCTAGGCCTGCTGGGCATTTCGGGTCGAATCGAGAATCCCTATTGGGACAAAACCAAGGGAGAGATGGCTGGAGCCTGCAAGAATCCGGCCCTGCTTGCAAAGCTTGTCCCCAAATCACTCTCGTGTGCATCCCCCACAAAAGGGCGATGGCTGGGCCTGTCAACCGGCCACTGCGGTTTCTGTTTGCCATGTTTGATTCGTCGGGCTGCGCTTCTCGCTACAGGTGATGGCACTTCGTATGCCCTTTCGGATCTTGCTGCCAAGAAACTCGACACGCGCGAAGCCGAGGGACAACAGATACGGTCGTTCCAATACGCGATTGAAAAGATACGGCAGAAACCAAAACTGGCGGCACTCTATATTCATAAGCCGGGCCCGCTATCAGATGAGTCACCGGCTCGTCAGGCGGCTCTTGCCGATGTTTACAAACGTGGACTTGCTGAGCTTGCCAAATTGCTCGCAGGTGTTCGTGCCACACCAAGCTAGTTTCCTATGAATCTCGCCCTCGTTGATTTCCATTGTCACCTCGACCTCTTCCCGGACCCGGTTTCGGCTGTGAATGATGCGGAAGACGCCGGCATCTATACTCTCACCGTTACGACCACTCCGAAAGCATGGCCGCGGAATCACGATCTTACGCATAAGACGAAGTATGTCCGTGCCGCTCTGGGGCTTCACCCGCAACTCATGGCAGAACGCTCAGCCGAGATCAATCTCTGGAAAGAGTATTTGCCGCAGACGCGTTATGTTGGCGAAGTCGGTCTGGACGCCGGCCCCCGCTACTTCCGCTCCCTCGACCTGCAGAAACAGGTCTTCACTCAGGTTTTGCAGAAATGCGCAATGGAAGGTGGCAAGGTTCTGACGGTGCATAGCGTCCGGGCCGCGACAATGGTTCTCGACCTGATCGAGTCACACCTTCCGCCGCAGCAAGGGCAGATCGTCCTCCACTGGTTCACAGGTTCAGCGTCGGAGGCCCGTCGCGCCGTTGACCTTGGGTGCTATTTTTCGATCAATACGGCGATGTTGTCCAATGACAGAGGACGAAAGTTGGTTGCTGTTCTCCCTTCGGATCGGCTGCTTACCGAAACTGACGCTCCGTTCACGAAGGTCGGCGACCGGCCCTCAGCACCGATTGACGTGAGCGCGACGGTCGACGCGCTCGCTGCTCTTCGACAGGACAATCCCGAAAACATGGCTCGAACAATAAATTCGAACCTTCGCGTACTGCTCCAGTCCGCCGGCGTCGCGTCGATCAGTGATAGTTGTACATAAAACGTGGAGTTAATCTTTGATCCACTACGAAGCTGATCATTCCTTAGTTTCTAGCCACTCTCGGCCCTTGCGCTCGAATCCGCCGCCAGAGCTTTCTTCATGCCGTCGTCAGACGTGGCTGCATACAGTCGGCCTTGGTACTTTTAAGCCCGTTCCGCCACAATCCGGTGGGGCAGGCCGCGGCGCCGCGTGCTGCGTATCAACAGCTCAACAGCGACGTATCCAAGTTCAAACGTGTTTGGATCAAAAGTGAAACCACTCTTCCTCAAACCGGCAATCGTCGAAACATATCCATTGCGAACCAGCTGATCGCGCCCACTCCCACGATCTCGGTTCCTTTGCAAACGGATTGCAATCAGCGGTCGCCCAGGGCCTCGCCACTGTACGGGCTCACGAGTGGGCCAGTGAGATCGGGCGTGGCCTGACGACGGTCACCGTGAAGGCCGCAGTCCCGAGGTCACTACGTATCGTTAAAATCCAGGATTGTGAAAACTGGCTCAACGCGGCTGCAAGAGCACAAAGAACACGGTGCTGAAGGCGAGGCTCCGGCACATCCTCGGAATGAACGCCTAATTAATCAAGTCGCAAGAGGCCAGCACTACTACGCGGGCGGCTGATAGAGCTGGTTGATGATCTCGCTCACAATCTGAAACGACCGCAGGGACCAGTTGTGAAGGTCTGTGCTTCCGTGCGCATAATCGTTTCTCAGCATCGGCAGGAGGTCAGGGAGCATTTTCACATAGTCCCAGTCCAGATCCTCCGCCGTAATCTGTATGTCCGATTCGTCCCACGTGATCTCTGTGAGGTTGTTCTCTGTTGCCTCGCGCAGTTTTTCCATCTCCACGCGGGCGCGGCTATTGATCTCGCCGCGATTCTGCCACGCCGCGAAGCCCTCATTCCTCACCAGCCCGTTGTCGACAGCGTATTTCAGCAGAACACGCAGCGCGGGTCTCTTGCCCTTGACCCTGCCCGTCCTGATTTCTTCCTTCAGCCGCTCGCGCAAAGCCAGCTCCAGGCACGCCAAGCACTGGTGCTCTGCCACCGGGTAAAAGCGGTATACAAACCATGCATACAGATACACGTTTCTTGCCGTTTCGAACTGCAGCACGATTTCCTGCGGCACGCCGGCATGCAGTACGTAGGCTGATATCTGTTCATGGTGGTCCGCCAGATCGATTGGGCGCGCGGTCCCGTCTGTCTGATCAATCCTTACGAACATCGTGTTGCGCGGATCAGGTTCACACACATGTTCCGACGGTCTCAACCCTTCCAGGTCGTACTTCTGCTCCATCATTGTTGAATCCTTCTTTGTGGGACCTTCGTCACGAACGTTCCGCTTCGATCATAAGGCCTACTTTAGCTCGACAGTATACGTAGCGACGCCGCTGGCTCAGATTCGCAAAACGACTAACATTCCAACAGTCAGTTGTAGTCGCAACCGCTAAGATAATTTGCGGGCGCTCTAATGCAAGTGTGCCGCCAATGTGCGGCATAAGCGTGTTCAACAAGGGACCGCACCATAGAAAACAACGTCGGTCTAAGTTTCCCGCGCACCGTATCTCTCGTCCTGCTCTGGCTGTGAAACGGGTATTTTGGCACGTCTGAAATAGTGGAGAGGTCTGCTTACGGCGACAAGTTCCCAACCATCTTCCGCTAGCTTGTTAATGATCTGTGCCGTTCCGCCGGCATCCGCAGTTCGGATCTCCTCTACCAGATACTCCCAGTTCCGACTCATCGCTCACCTCCTCTGGCCAAGTCCAGCGCATCTTGACGTATGCGAGTGAAGTTGATGCTGCAAGGCTGGCTGCTTACGATGGGGTTTCCCGCTGCTGCCTTTCGATAACGAATTGACCGCTGCTCATTGATTGTCGAATCACGTGATCGCGAGCTTCAGGCGTGCTGAGCCACTGCCATTCCTGTACAACCTTCCTTGTGGCGGGATCTAGCAATCTGAACCCGTACTCCTTCCGTGTGCTGCCTTGTTGGGCTGCGGGCTGCAGCGATTCCTCACGATGTTCAAGGGACACCGCATTCCCCTCCTCACTCGGAATCAGGACGTGAGGGCGTTCTTTCTTCAAGTCTCTATGCGGGTTGACATACTGGTTCGTGAGTTGGTTCTCCTGACATCTCTCCGGTTTCCGAGTCACGAGGTTCCTCCTAGCAATTCTGATTTCAGCGCTTGTTAATGTAATAGTGAACGGATTCATCTTCTGCGGAGTTCTCAACGGTTTCGTCAGCCAATCCCTTAGACTGTCTGTATGGGAGAACAGAGCGCCGCTCGCCTAGCCGGGGACGACTACCAGCACCTTTATAGCTGGTTTGAGTTGTTGCAATTACTGCCGCTGGATTCGCCATATAGCCATGGGTTTGTGGAACACCCTCAAGCCGGCTCGGCAGACGATGTCACCTTGCATCCGGAGAACCAAGGACGGGCAGCCAAATATATTCAGGTCAAATTCCACGTGGACCACAGGGCGGCCTACTCGGGCGAAAAACTGGTGGAAACGCAGGCCGCCGAGGCACGTTCGGTGCTCCATAAGCTATTTGACAGCTGGCGGGAGTTGAAACAGAAGGAACCTGGGGGTGTCGAAATCTGGCTGGTGAGCAACTGGGCATCAACAGAGGACCTGGGACGCTTTCTATTGGAGAGCTACTCTCTGTCACGAGATTTCTACACTGGGGGACCGCGAAGCCAAGCCGGCAAAATTCGGAGTTTATGGGCGAAGGAATTGGGAACGTCTCCTGAGGGTCTGGCAGAGTTTTGTCGCGCACTGCGCCTACGCCTCGGCTTTTCCGGGCTCGAGGAATTGACGGAGCGCGTCGACGAACGCATGAAACTCAACGGCCTGCGTCTGGGCAAGGTGCCCCAGGATTTGGCGATCGCCATTGTCCGGGAATGGATCCAGGCGGGCGGGAAGAACAAACGGATTACGCGCAAGGAGCTTGAACAGGCGATCGCGGAACGCGGCCTGAGAACGGCTCCAACGGAGCACCCGAAAGCGAACCTTACGATTCACGGTTGGGATCGGAGGCATTTCGATATCCAGCCCACAATCGAACTCGACTGGACGAAGTTTTTCGATTTTGATTCCCGGAAGGTACCGGATCAGGAGACTTGGACGGATACCCTAATTCCACAACTCAAGAAGGCCAAGGCAAAACTTGCCCAGCTCGCGGGACCGAATCCTCTGGAATTTCGCGGCAAGCTGCCGCTCTCGGCGCTTCTCCAAGTGGGGCGAACGTTTCCAGAAACCGGGGGGTATCGATTTCGGGTTGAGCAACCGACTGCCGGCGAAACGTTTCTGTGGCGCTCCGACGTACCGTCCGGTGTTTTTGATCTGGAGGTTTCTGAAACTGCTGTGCCAGGAATCGGACGTGATCTTCTATTTTCGCTCTCCATTACCGGTGATGCGTCCAATGATGTGCGTCATCTGCTCGCCGAAGATCCACGTTTCAGAATGTGGGTGGATGTCAAACCGAAACAGGGAGCAACGAGCACGGTTTTGAAATCTGCCGGCGATGCCGTCTCCATCGCTGTCCAATGCAAGGAACTCATGCGAGACTACCGCACCCGGTCGAATGCGAAGCGGATCGGTCTTGTGCTCTACTGCCCGGCGTCATTGGCCTTGTTCCTGGGGCAGCGGTTGAATGCCCTGGGGGAAATCATCGCATATGAAAGACGCGTGTCCGGGGGCTACCAGAAATCGGTTGTCATCCAGACCGGATGACCAAGAATCACGAGAGGGGAAACTTGGGGCCAAACAGGTCCCGCCACGCTTTCAAGGCGTCTCCGTTTTTCCCCTGTCGGGCGAGGTCAATTGCAAGCGTGCACTGGCGGGCCGCTTGCGCCAGCGCAGTTCGTGCAGCGTTCTTCTGTTCGGCGTCCATCATGTCACTGACGGGTGGGCCAAGACCAGCCGGATCCTCCCACGTGTCGTGAATCCGATCCGCGAGTGTCGCAAACATCGACTGGAACTCATAGTCAAACCGGCCACCGAATGGAGGCGCGAGGCACTCCAGAGCCATGACTTCGAGCAGGAAAGAAGGCTTGATCGGCTTGCTATGGTGGTTGTTCCAATATTTCACCATGCGTACCAATCCCTTCCACTCGTTGCTGTATGCCTGATGGGCTTCGGTTGCTTTTTCTTCATGGATTTTGGGATTGGTTTTGATCCACTTTCCTGAAGTCCCGTCCGGGATCTCGTAGTTATCCCCATCCTCGAAGGCGGGGATCACATCCATGCTCACGACCCGGTAGTCGGTATTGTCCTCCGCATCCACGACGACTCCGAAATCGACTGTCGCAGACCGCCGCTGCCGAGTCACAGCCTTGGCGCCGTACTTGTCGGCCAGGGCGCCCTCGAAAGCCACTAGGACTCTCGACGGGTGCTCCTTACGGTAATGCGCTTCCCTCTGGCCGAGCACGCAAAAAATGTCGACATCTTTGAGAGGCTTGGTTTTCGTATAGCGACGGTAGGAGCCACTCAGAAAATCATCCTCGATGTCGAAGCGAGATCGCATATGTTCGCGGATCTCCTGGTGTCGAGTCGAGGCATTCCTCTGCTCTCTGTCGTTCAGCTCCAAGCGACTCTTGAACTTGCGAAAAGCTTCCTCAATGGTCAGCATCAGGATCTCTTTCGGTAGTAGCTTGCCGCGGCACCAAGGCCGCTGTGCTCAATCGTTGTGCCCAGACTCTGCTTGATGAATCCATCCGTTGAGCGCAACGAGCACGGCCGCCAGCCCTCGACGTCGGGCCGGCCAGGCTTGTTGCTGAGGATGATGTCGTACTTACAATCGGAGGGCCAGACTCCAGTTTTCTTAATTGCATTTTTTAACTGTTCGGTATCCACCCAAAACCGGCCACTGCCATCGCTCCATCCGTATTCGATTTCCAGATCCCAGCGAATGACCAGGTCCTGTGTATTCGGGTTGTAGACCTCCAAGATGACTTTTTCGAGATGCTTCGATTCCATCCACGTCGTCAGCGCCCGTTGAATGCTCGGCCACTGATCCGCGATCTTCTCGGGATTGAGGCCGCTCAGCCGCACGACATCCTGCAAACTGCGCAAGATGTTGTCCACCAGGTATGTGACCGAGTAGGTGTATGTGTTGACTGAAACTGAGACGCTCATGGCTTGAGAAAGGCCTGCTTGTCGATGCCGGTTCCGCCATCGGTGCGCGTCGCCTTGACTGCTTCCAAAGTTTCGTCCGAGCTGACTTCCTCTGCCTGGTCGCGGGCGGTGATTCTCTTCGTCTTCTTTGCCAGCGCGCCCGTAACCCAATCCAAATCGTCAGATGGGCAGGGCAGAGACATGTGCCAATCGCCTTCGGTGGCATCGAACGCCAACTTGTTCTCATTGGCGGCGTCGCCCGTTATCGCGTCTTCGTTATAGACACAGTAGATTCGAACCCGGGGGCCGCAGCCATACACGACAATCGGCGAGTTCATCGCTTCTCGCGTGATCAGGGAACTGGCAATTCCCGCCACAGATTCGAGTTCGCGGCGGGCCTCCGAACCGGCCTTAGGAGCGAGCAGAACCACAATCGCCGTCCAAGTCTCGAGTGCCGATCGCTTCGGAATCGAGCAGAAGGTGCGCGCCACAACCGTCATAGCTTCATTCCTTTCTGCGCTCGTTCGGCGGCCATCAGAATGGCCTTGACCGTCAATTTTGAGGGATCGGCGGCGACTCGCTTGTCGAACGTGCACGCGGCAGCAACAACCTTCCGGATTTGCCGGCCATCTAATCCCACGCAGGCTTGAGCCGCCGCATCAAGCTCTGGGTCATTCAACAGTTTTTTCAGCGGCGAGAACGCTTCTGCCATGGCGCGAACCGTATCCAGAAGGATCTGCCTGCTGGCGTTGGCGTCGGGCAACGGCATATTCAAGATCAGGTCGGTGCGCGAGAGGAAGGCCGAATCGATGGCCTCGGGAAAGTTGCTGGTAGCAACCAGCAACAGGTTGTTGTACTCTGCCGCCAAGCGGTCAAGTTGCACGAGAGCTGCGTCCGTCGCACGATGAACGTCAATCGGGTTGGCCTGGAGGCTGAGTTTGGCTCGATCGGCGAGGATGGTTTCTACTTCGTCCAGGAGGACGAAGGTCGGCCCTTGCATGGCAAGTTCAGCGATGGTGACCCCAAACAGTTCTGTGACAGCCTTCTGAGTTTTCCCATGAGCCGCGCTGGCAAGAGAGTGAGGCTCCACTTCGGTGTAACGCAAGCCCTTCCCATTGAGGCTCTCGGCCGTGCGCGACGCCAGGCCTCTGGCCAAAGAGGTTTTTCCCGTTCCGGGTTTTCCCGTAATGAGAATGATTCCGTGCAGCGGTACGACAGCGCGGTCAACCTTTGGGCGCAGCGTAAAGTTGAGGATTGCTTGCGAGAGCAGCGAGTCCTTGATCTGCTGGTCGACAATGATCGCGTTCCAAAGCGAGCAGAAGTCTCGCGGGGAGACGATATGGCTGGCATAGGTGCCGTTGGCTGCGGTGGTCGAATTCAAGTGGTGATCCTCAAACTTTCTGCGGGCCGAACGGGCGTTTGGGCCCCCACGGGTGATGTATGATTAAGATACTATCATCGATTATATAAGATTGACAAGAGTTTGATTTTATGTCATAATTTCGATGTAAGTTATTGCATAGAAAGGAGCCGCCATGTCTCTGGACGCAACCGAACTAGGTCGCCGAATCCGTAAAATTCGTGAAAATCGTGGGTTCACGCAGCAAGATCTGGCGGATTTGCTTGGCATCCCCCGGCCCGCCGTGGTGCAGATCGAGGCGGGCAACCGGTCCCTCGACAGCGTCGAACTCATGAAGCTGGCGAAGGAGCTAGGCTTTGACCCGAAGGATCTCTTTGCAGAGGTTTTCGACGAGGATCAGGATTCCGTGACGGTCTTGTTCCGGTCCGACTCGGAAATGGCAACGAATCACCAGCTCAACCAGGCTGTTTCTCATTGGTCAGTGCTCTGCCGCCAATTTACGGAACTCGAAAAGTTGGTGGGAGCAGACCGCAAGTTCATCAGCCCCGCTGTGTATGAACTCGTGCCTCCCGGGAGCAAATGGGAAGCAATCCAACAGGGCAATATCATTGCAGACTACGAGCGGGGCCGACTGAAGCTCGGTACGGCGCCACTGCCTGATTTGCCCGAGATTATCGAGGGCCAGGGTGTACGAGTGGGCCGGTTGCCACTCGAAGACTGTATTTCCGGATTGTTCCTGGCTGATGACAAGAATGGATTGGCGATCCTGGTCAACGCAGAACACAGCGAACAGCGCCAGCTCTTCTCGTGTGCTCACGAATACGGGCATCTGCTGTTTGACCGCAAGGAAAAAGCCACCATCAGCCGCCGGGCGGAACGTGAGAAGTTGAACGAGATTCGGGCCAATTCGTTTGCCGCAGCCCTTCTTCTTCCCGAAGAAGGCGTGCGGGAGTTCCTGATGCGTGTCGGCAAGAGCCGGGATCTGTTTCAGGTTCAGGAGATCTACGACGAAGAAGGCGAATCGGTGCGCGCACAGCGTCGCTCGGCCGCAGAACCTTTCTCGGTGCAGTTCTATGACGTCGTCCATCTGGCTTTCTACTTCGGGGTAAGCTACGAATCAGCACTCTGGCGTTTGAAAGCCCTGAAGATCATCTCCGAGGAAGAGCGCGGGGAGTTGTCGTCCAGGGAAGAATCTGCCCGTGAATTTCGAACTCTGCTGTGGCGGCAGAGCGGCCGGCAGGAGCGAATCCAGGGGGGGAACTTTCAGCACAAGTTGCTGATGCTGGCGCTGGAGGCCTATCGGCTGGGGGAAATCAGTAAAGCCAAGTTGCGTGAAATCGGCGCAACTCTGGATGTTCCTCCTCACCAGATCGATGCGTTTTCGCGAAGCTCCGAGCCTGCCGAAACGGCCGAAGGACCGCTGCTTCCTCATTAATGTCCGATGGACGTTGCGACCGACACCTGCGTTTTGATTAATCTCGCAGTGGTCGGTCGCCTCGATTTGCTTAAACTCATTCCGCCTTACATTTTCCACGCCGCGAGCGAAGTCCTGGGCGAAATTGAAGACCCTGATCAAAAGACCGCGGTGGACCAGGCGATTGCCGCAGGACACCTGGGTGAGGTCAAGTTAGATCAGCCTGGCGAACTCGGGCTATACGTCGCGTTCAATGCGACCCTTGGAAAAGGCGAGAGCGCCTGTCTAGCGCTCGGCAAAACGCGCGGCTGGGCCATTGCAACGGACGAATCGAAAGACCCACGGTGGAAGAAGGTAATTTCCAGCGCAGGCTTCGCCATCATCAACACGCCGGGAATTCTTCTGGCGGCGATTCGGGCCGGGGCGCTCACCGTCGCAACCGCCGACGAGATCAAAACCAAGCTGGAACAGAGACGGTTCAAGATGAAGTTCGATTCTTTTGCATCACTGATCTAGCTTGCAGTTACCACGCTTGGGTATTGTTCAGGAATTACTGCCAAACAGATTCCACGAATCGCGTGCAATCGCTAACCGAAGCGCGATTTAGAATTGGACTCTCTTATTCTAAGGGATGGACGATAATCAGAATTACCAATGATCCTCAGAAAACCTGATGGGGATTTAACTGCTTCGCGCAATTCGTCCCGTTGCATCAGGCTTAACAACAATGCTATGGACCTCGCCTGACAATTGATTGACCGGGCGGGGTTGAATTCGATGTCGGTAAATCCGCCATATTGAAGTAACTCTTGCGCGCGATCACGAGTTGGATCAATACCGCCCAAATAGAGCCAGTCGTAGAAGGCCGTTTTGGGTTCTAGCGGCCAAGGTACTCCATCGAACTCGAAAGCCACTAGCTTTCCTGATTCTTTCAGGCGTGGATCTTTCTTCGCAGAACGGACATCCACGGAGTACAGATCCGTGAAAGGTCCTCCGCGCTCGAATACTTTACTTCCCTGGAATGCGCATTCAAGAGGAATCTCTCCCAGCTTTTCGCTTCTCACCTTCAAATTGAAGGCACTAAGTTCTTGCCCACGTGGGTTGTCTGATTTAGTCGACACCTCTAGAACATTTCGGTGCCCTGCCCTGGCGGCTGCCTCATGAAGCGCCCTGATGTTCTTTTCCTTTTGAACCGGAGCAAAACCAGGGTGCCATTTCAATTGAAGAAAAATCTCTTCAACAAGCTGCTCGCTTGCGGGTTTTGGAACAAAGATGGGGCGCTCAGCCATTGGGTAAATTGATTATCAACTTAATTGACACTTGTTGTGGAACCAGAATTTCTGCCCTTTCTACTTTTTGCCTCCGTGCTTGGGGACCAGCTTCCCTTAGTGAACCTATATTTCCATACAACGCTTCGAAATCAATCATGTCACCTTTTATGGCGTCCGCGATAGAGTGAGACGTCATCCCAACGGCGTTTGCTACGCCCGGGGTGAAAAGAACTCCCGGCTCATAAAGGACAGACCGATCGATCTGAAGATAGATAATCCGGATTGCTGCATCCCGCTGTCTGATATGCCACTCCATGGGGTGGCCCCTGGTCCAGCAAAGATGTACATAACAGTCCATGCCAAGACGCTGATCCTGTTCAAGACTCCAGTCATTGCCACCAGCGAAAAATGTATACCCCTTTTGTCTAAGCCTAGCCGTGCAGAGAATTGCTTTGCGTTTGCGAATATGCGGGATGTTTCGAACATCAGTGAAGTGGTAGAGACAGGGGACACGGACGAGCGGATCGCGGGCACACATAGCCGCTCATTCTAGCGGAACAAAAGGGAATTGTTCCCCTGTCCCCAATATCACGCAGAAAGCAAGGTCGGTGGCGCCTCTTCCACTCGTAAGCGAGGTCGATAGTCCGAATCACGAAGGATGTTGATGAAATCAGAAGACGATTTCATGGCCTGATCCAGCTGACCGCGTTTCATTAGGCTAAGAAATAGCGCGACTGATCTAGCTTGGCAGCTTATCGAGCGTGTGGGATCGAACTCTATATCGCTGAAGCCTCCATAGGCGTAAAGTTTCACGGCCCAATCGCGATGCGGATAGATTGACGTTATGTAGAGCCAGTCGTAGAGCGCCGTTTTCGGCTCCAACGGCCAATCGATACCTTCGAATCGGAAAGCGATAAGGTCCCCCGACTCCTTTAGTCTACGGTCTTTCTTTGCATCGCGCGGCACCGCGTTTAGTAAATCAACGAAAGGGCCCCCACGTTCAAAAACCTTGCTGCCCTGAAATGCGCATTCTAGAGGAACGGAACCTTGTGTGGTTTTCACTCTCAGATGAAAGGCGCTCAGGTGTCTGCCGCGTTTATTGGCCGATTTCGTTGAGACTTCCAGGACATTTCGATAACCAGCGTTTTCTGCCGCCTCATGAAGCGCCCTGATATTCTCCTTTTTTTCAGTGGCTGCAAAGCCGGGACGCCAGATCAGATGCAGAAACACTTCCTCGACCAATTCACGACTGGATGGCTTCGCAACGAATATCGGCCGTTCAACCATTAGGAAGGTTCCTGATGAACGCAGTCGCTACATAGTTCGGTACGAGAATCTCACACAGCTCAGCCGCGCGTCGTTTCGCCTGCGCCCCGGGTTCTCTCCAGTCGGTCCACGCATAGAGCGCGTTGAAATCGATCAGATTGCGCGCGACCGCTTCCGCCAGAGCCATCGTCTCCGCATTATTCGCATAGCCCACTCCGGTTGCAAACATAATACCGGGCTGATGAAGAATAGCTCGATCAATCTGCAAATAAATGAGATCCGCTTCTGGCTTGCGCTCTTTCACCCGAAACGCCATTGGGTGTCCCGTAACGAAGCACAGATGAATAAATTTATCCATCCCGCATCGCATATCAAGAGCGAGGCTATCTTCATCTCCTCCAGCACAGAATGCGTGCCCCATTTCTTTCAACAATGCCGTCGAGAACAGGCCACCAAGCTGCCTGATCATCGGGATATTCCTCTTGTCGGTGAAGTGGTAGAGGACCGGAATCTGCGCAAGCGGATCTGAGGGGCCCCCCATAAGCTACACATTTTATCAGCGCGAACGATCTGCGAGCCTCAAGCAGACGAAATCGACCCAACTTGTCCTAGCGATCCTGAGCGACTGATGCGAAGCCCCGCTACACTCAATGAACATTGACCGGTTCCAGGCCACTCTGGGCGCTTCGAACGCCTCATTGGCTCGACAAAACACTCAACCTCTCGGAAAACGTAGATCAGCCGACTGACTGTCGGACCTCAAGAGAACCCACAGTCTCCTGGGCTCCATGTGATTCCGCGTGCGGCTTGTGTGCCTGGCTCCGCGGAACGAGCTGCGACACCCACGCGTGCGTCGAATACGCAAGCGGTTCACTATTTGTAATTAGCGAAAGAGTCCAATGCCAGTAGATGCCGAAGAGCCAACAATCCCGCTCCCCAAGGAAGCTCTTCTTTATTCCACGGTCAAGAAGAATGAAACGCTCTTGCCATAAATCTTCGCCAGCATTTGTAATTCGACGAAGTCTACTCGCCGTTCTCCCAATTCACACTTCGAAATAAATGAATGTGGTTTCCCCATGCGTTCGTTGACTTCCCCTTGAGTCAACCCGGCATCTTTGCGAGCTTTGATGAGGCGCTCGCGGAAGGCATTGTAGGCACTTTGGTAGGCCCTGTCCTTTGGATTCACTCTGGGAGGTATAAGCAAGCAGGTGCAAGTTCCCCAAAATGGGGAACTTAGCTGAGGTCACGGAACTCGATTTAGGGTTTTCTCGACTCTGACGGCGGGTCGAAGAATGACACTGGCTTACTGTAAATTCTGGCAAGCTTTCGAAGTTCCACGTGGTCAACACGCCGGTCACCCAGCTCGCACTTCGATATGAACGAACTGCTCTTGCCCATCAATTTGCATGCCTCGCGTTGAGTCAGGCCGGCCTGCTTGCGTGCCTCACGCAGACGACGGCGAAACTCTTTATAGGCTTCCTGGTATTCCCTATCTCGGGGATTCACGCCCCCTAGATATATTCACCTGTTGACGAATTCCCCAAAATAGGGAATTATCGGCCCAGTGGATCCCCAAGATAGGGATAGCCTCGGCGTCAAGCGGGAGATCATTTCTGCATTCGCTTGCGACAATTCGGTTGTCCAACCTCACAAGAGCGACCGCGGCCCCACAGAATCTTGGGACATCGAGTCTGGAATCGGCTGCGGGTGTCGAACCATCCGATGAAGCCTTGATCTCGCTTGTCTGTCAGGGAAACGCCGAGGCTTTGGGTTTGTTATTTCGCCGCTACGCACACATGGTCCGCGGTGTGGCCTACCGAGTCCTACGAGACTCATCCGAAGCCGACGACCTGCTCCAAGAAATCTTCATCTTGATCCATCGCAAGTGCGGCATGTTCGATCCTTCCCGCGGACCGACCCGTTTCTGGATCCTTCAGATGACCTACCATCGCGCCATTGCTAGGCGGCGGTATTTGAGTTCGCGTCACTTCTATACGCGTGTCGACCTTGATGACGTGGAAAGGGAACTGGCAGCCCCCGGAACAGATCCCTCCAGGCTAGGGCATTGCGGTGACGGATTGCTGGGGAGGGCAGGATTGCAGAAGGTTCTTGAGGAACTTTCCGAAAATCAACGCAAGACGCTGCACCTGTTCTTCGTGGAAGGCCACACGTTGGGCGAAATTGCCACAAAGTTGAACCAGACTCGCGGGAACGTAAAGAACCACTACTTTCGCGGGCTGGAAAAGTTGCGCAAACAGTTTTTTGGAGATAAATTTCGAGGCGGTTCCGCAGTATGATACAGGACTGCATGTATCCGAGGAGCTGGGGCGTTGTCTCACACCGAACCCCATGACGAGTTCCTGGAACTCTGTGCCGTTTCGACCTCGGGCCAGCTAACCCAGGAAGAACAGAAGAAGCTCGACGAGCATCTTGCTGTCTGCGCCACCTGCCGGGAAGCCATCCGGCAATACGAGGCGGTCGTCGCCCACGCGATTCCCACCATGGCAGCCGATGAGACGGCACAAGACTTGGAGCCCGGTCCCGGCTGGTCTCAACACCGGGCAGAGGCTGCTCTCTTCGATCGCATTGCAGAGGAGGAGAGCGCGGCCGCTCGCGACAACAGAGCAGGGAAGAGGGAAGCGCGGGCAGAAGGGAAGAGGTCGGCTGGCAACTCCACCAATACTGGCTGGATCCCTCCGTCTGCGGGTGAGACGACGTGGCGTCATGTCTGGAGCCTGTATGCAGCCGGAGTTCTGCTGGCCGTTGCCCTTGGGGTCTCTCTCTATCAATATGGCATTCGTCGCGGGGTCGATACGGCCAAGGTCACGGTTCCTCAACCGAACACCCAGAATCAGACCTCGCTCGAAGCCCAACTAAGCGATGCCGGCCACGACAGGGAAGTCGCACTTGCCCAAGCCGCCCAAAAAGACCGGGAAATTGCTCAGCTGCGCAAACAATTGGAGCGGCAATCACTCGAACTAGCGCAGATGAGAGCGGCGCAGGAACGGCTCACTGCGGATCTCGATAAGAAAGATGCTGGGGCGCAAGATCTTGCTCGACAACAGGCCGAATTGAAGCAGAAGTTCGACACCGCACAGACGAACGCCCAGGCTCTTCAGCAGAAGCTCGATGCCCTCACAAAGGAATCATCGGACGATCGGGTGCGGGTTGGACAATTGACGGCCGAGGTCAAGCAACTGAATCAGGCTCTCCATGATCGCGATTCCGCACTGGATCAAAAGGATCAACTGCTGGCAAAGGACCGCGACATTCGCGAACTCATGGGAGCCCGCGATCTCTACGTTGCCGAAGTCTACGATGTAGAACGGACCGGAGAAACCCAGAAACCGTACGGACGCGTGTTTTACACAAAAGGGAAGTCGCTCATCTTTTACGCCTATGATCTGGACCAGGAACCGGGGTTCAAGAACGCCCGTGCTTTTCAGGCTTGGGGGCAGCGTGGACCGGACCGTACCCAGGCTCTCAGCCTGGGCATTTTCTACGTGGACAATTCCTCCAAGAAACGTTGGGTCCTGAAATTCGACGATCCTAAGATGTTGGCTCAGATTCAAGCCGTTTTTGTGACTGTTGAGCCCAGCGGCGGAAGCCGTAAACCCAGCGGAAAGCCCCTTCTGTTTGCTTACCTAAAAGCCGATCCGAATCACCCGTAACGAAGCAATCCACCTTCCCGAAGCTCCCCTTGGCTCTAAAATGAGAAATCAGGTGATGCCACGAGGGGGTCTTCCTGCATACAAGGGAAGAGCGTGACCGGAATCGACCGGTCGTAGGAGTTTTCACGTGCGCGTCCCCCAAATCGCGTTTGTTGTCTCCCTGGTTGTGCTGACAGCCTTCCCCCTGCTTGCCCAATCACCCAACGGAACCATAAACGGCCTCGTGCTAGATCCATCGAACCGCACAATCGCTGGGGCTGACATTCTGGTGATTAACGATGTGACCGGAGTGAAGTACTCCAGCAAGACGAATGATGTTGGGATCTACGTGGTCCCGAATCTCCCACCTGGACCGTATCGGCTGCAGGTCTCAAAGATCGGCTTTAAAACACTGATCAAGCCGGACATCATTCTCAACGTTCAGGACGCATTGTCGATCAACTTCACCCTGCCGGTAGGAGCTGTTTTCGAAACTGTCACTGTAGAAGGTGGCGCGCCACTTGTGAGCACGGAATCGACTTCTGTCAGCACTGTAATAGACCGTCAGTTCGTGGAGAACCTACCTCTTAACGGGCGAAGCTTCAATACGCTCCTGCAACTCACTCCGGGAGTGATCATCGCCCCCGCTTCCTACAGCTCTCCCGGACAGTTCAGCGTGGCGGGGCAGAGAACGGATGCCAACAACTTTACCGTCGACGGTGTCTCCGCGAATTTCGGGATTACAGCGGGCCAAGGTGCATCAGCATCCGGGACAGGTGGCGCCCAGGCGTTCAGTGCGTTGGGAGGCACTAGCAGCCTGGTTTCGATAGAAGCGTTACAAGAATTTCGTATCGAAACCTCTTCATTTTCTCCGGAATTTGGCAAGACTCCCGGTGGGCAAGTGATTCTGAACACCCGGGCAGGAACAAATGATCTTCATGGCGGAATCTACGAATACTTTCGCAATACTGTCATGGATGCCAATGACTGGTTTGCGAATCGAGCCGGGAATGGGCGAGCGCCGGAACAACACAACGACTTCGGAGGTTTTCTTGGCGGTCCTCTTAGGAGGGACAAAACCTTCTTCTTCTTTTCTTATGAAGGCGCGAGACTACGACTGCCCCAGACTAGCGTGGTACAGGTGCCGTCGACCTATGCGCGTGACAGCGCCTCCGGCCAGTTGCAGCCATACCTGAACGCGTTTCCGCAGCCGAACGGTGAAGTGGTGGGAGGCTCATATTCCACGCCGTTTACCGGTACCTACTCGAACACAGCCACGCTGAACGCGACCAGCATTCGCATTGACCATAGGTTCAGCGACAGATATTCGGTGTTCGGCCGCTATAACTACGCGCCCTCCCAAACAATAAACCGCGTTTATAGCCTAAGCGACATTCAAACGACAGACGCGAATACCCAGACCCTCACACTTGGATTGAACGTGGCGGCAGGATCTCTGATTTCGAATACACTGCGTGGCAATTATTCGACTCAATTGGGCAGCATTTTGTTTGGAATGGATTCTTTCGGAGGCGCTGTTCCACTGAATCCTGGTCTTCTTCTTGGCTCCCTCCCTCCTGGAGAAAATGAGGCTGGCTTCCTAGCATTCGACACAACCGATTACTTCCTGGGGCCAAACTCAAAGAACCGCACGAAACAGATGGACATCACCGACGACCTGTCAATTTCTTTCGGGAAGCATCTGATCAAATTTGGTGGCGACTATCGGGGCATTTTTCTCAATATTCATCGCGCTTCGCATGACTTCTATGACACGACCGCGTCAATCCAAAGTTTTGTAACTCAGGGAAGCGCTGACCTCGTTGCGGCGACGCTCGCCCCCGCTCGCTTGCTCGCACAATCCGCGTCGCTGTATGCGTTGGATACCTGGAAGGCGACCCAAAGATTGACAATAACCTATGGACTTCGATGGGAGTTGAGTCCGGCACCTTCCGCACTTGGTTCGACGACTCTTGCCTCTTGGGCGAACGTAAACAATTCCGCGGCCTTGACTCTGGCTCCGTCAGGTACGCCACCCTGGAGCACAACGTTCGGCAATTTCGCTCCACGCTTGGGCGTCGCCTACAGTCTGACTCCGAATGGAGGTTTTGTTCTGCGAGCGGCGGTCGGCGTTTTCTACGATCTTGGGCTCAACTCGGCGGGGATTTTGGCGAACTACTATCCGAATACAGCCTTTAGGTTTTCTCCCGGCGTGAGCGTGCCAGTAACCGATACGACGCCCTACCTGCCCTCCCTTTCGAACCAGCCTCCGTACCCAGATGGAGTCTATGGATTCGTTCCCGATCTCGTGCTTCCGCGGTCCTATCAATGGAACTTCGCTCTGGAAAAAACGCTTGCCGGGCGGCAGGCGATTTCATTTACGTACGTAGGCCAAGTCGGCAGGAAATTGCTCCGACAAGAGGCCTTGTACCAACCGAATGGAAATTTCCTGGGGGAGTTTCTGCTGACGGGAAATTCCGCCCGCTCTAACTACAACAGTTTTCAGGTCCAATATCGAAGGCCACTGGCAGGTCGGCTGCAGGCTCTGATCAATTATTCTTGGTCCCACTCTCTCGACAATTCCTCGAATGACGTGGTTGCCGGTTTTTCTGGCACGGTAATCTCAGCAGCGAGGGACTATGCATCCTCCGATTTTGATATTCGCCACAGCGTATCCGCGGCTGTGACATGCGAGGTGCCGGCATATAAGAAGTCACGGCCACTGTTCGCAGTGACGAGCGATTGGTCGATCGATGGCGTGGTTGTTGCCCGAACTGGCTTTCCCTTCAACGCGCAAGTGTACGCTTCATCACCTGACCCCAACGGCTACGTTACCGCTCGCCCGGATCGTGTTCCTGGGCTGCCGTTGTGGGTTGACGATCCGCCCGCGCCAGGGGGGAAGATCCTAAATCTTGATGCGTTCTCGATTCCGTCCACGATTCGCCAGGGAACAGAGGGGCGAAATGACATTCCGGGTTTCGGATTGACACAGGTTGACCTTTCCCTGCGTCGCAAGTTTGCGATCAGCGACCGAATCAACTTGCAGTTCCGGGTCGATGCGTTCAACGTTCTTAACCACCCCAATTTCAGCAATCCCGGTGGCTTCATCGAGTACGGTGCCCCGCAACTCCAGTCGCACCAAATGCTAAACCAGGGGCTCGGCGGATTGAATCCACTCTTCCAAGAAGGCGGTCCGCGTTCGCTTCAACTCTCCCTCAAGCTCTCGTTCTGACATCCAAACCCTCTCCCATGGTCAGTCGGAAGAGTGAATAGGCAGGAATCGAGTATGTTGCGTTCACTTACGGCGTGGACGGCACTGGGTAGCATATTGCTGGCAGCGTCGGTTATTCAGAATCGCCAAGGTACTAGACCACGATTGCGACCAGTTGTCGTTGAGGACTGTGTCCGAACGCGAAGAATCTTCGAAGGGCAGGTCGAACTGTCCCCGGATGGACGCCAGGTGGCGTACATCGTCAAGGCCCCTAACTTGGAAACGAATGGGAATGCTTACAAACTCTATGTTCGAAAGTTGGAAGATGAAGGGAGAAGAGAAAACGGTCGAGTTGTAATCGAGTCCCAACGGCCATTGACCGGTCTCAAGTGGACAGAACGCAACGAGGATCCAAAGCTACTTGTCCTGGAACAGTTGAGTGATAGCTCCGCCGTAGAAGAGATCGATCCTCTCGGCGGGAGGCGCAAAATTGTTGTCGCGTCTTCAAGGGGGATTGCATCATTCTCGTCGGATACAAAAGGCAACCTGATCGTCTACAGTTCGACTCCGAACGTAACAAATCCCGTGGTACATCGCGCATACGAAGACTACGGATATCCTGTACTTTTCGAAAAGGGCGTTCGCTCCCCAGACGAGGCGTTAAGCCTGAATGGGACGGTTTCGGAGCTCTTCACAGCGACACGCCAGGCTAGCGGAACGTTTACGACAATGAAGCTTGAGGACAAACCCCTGCACAACTTGCGAGGCGTGTCAGCCTTAAGTCTGTCTCCAAATGGCCGATACCTGGTCTTTAACTACAAGGTCGACCAACTGCCGGCAGATTGGGAGTCAAGCCCCTTGTCCCGTGGCTACTCAAGCGCTGAGATTTTACCGGACGCGCTCGCAATCTTCGATTTTGAGAGACGGAGCTTTCGGCTGGCATTGAATGCTCCTTGGGCCGGATGGGAGCTTCCCGTCACCTGGAGCGCGGATAGCAGCGCATTCTCTGTGAATGCCGTCGCCCCAGTGCGCAGCGAGTGGGAAACCAGAGACCGAAACGAAGGATTTCAGGACGGGGAACAATATGCCTCCTTCACGCACACCTTTGCTGTTGAGGTGCTCTCGAACCTCGTGTCCGAAGTCGTAAAGGCACCCTTAAACTGGTACATCAGTCAGGTCTCGTACTGGAGAAAGGCTAATGGGGAATTGCTACTCCGGAGAGACAGCGAAACTTTCGGCTGGATGAAGCACGCTCCTCGCGGCTGGGCGGAGGTGCGTGAATCGCGATTGTCTCTCGGAAAAGTGAATGTCTTTGCGTCGATTGACCAGGCGGGCCAGAACAATTTTTCGAGCGACGGCCTCAAGGTTGTCGGCGTGCTGGAACAGACGTTGACACCGCCGGATCTCTTCGTCCACGACCTCGGGACCAACGAGACCAGAATACTCACCGACCTCAATCCGGAATGGCGAGACATTGCTGTTCAGCCTGCCAACAAAGTCGAGTGGCGAGACCGGTTCGGGTATGTGTGTAACGGCCTGCTCGTGAAACCTTCCGATTACGATCCGAGGAAGCGGTATCCCTTGGTAATCCTCACTAAGGTCTGGTGGGACCAGGAATTCATCGGGGACACGCACTATCAAACCGCCTTTCCTCCTCAGTCCCTCGCCAGTGCCGGATTCATGGTCCTCATGGCGAATACCTCCAGAATGGACTTGCTCGATCACGATCCAGCGTTGAGAAAGTTTCCGGGCAAAATGGGCCAGGCGGAGGAATTCATGGCAATGATTGACGGTGCTCTCGGTGCCCTGTCAGACAGAGGGCTGATCGATAGAAACAACGTGGGAATCATGGGATTCAGTCATACGAGCTGGTTGGTAGACATCATGCTGTCGCACACCAAAATTCCATTCCGTGCCGCATCATCGGCGGATAGCGGCCTGTGGAACTACGGACTGTACTGGAGCGCCAATTTGCCGGTTAGCAGTGCTGAAGAGTTCATGGGCGGCCCCCCTTTTGGGCCGACACTCCAGAATTGGCTCCGATATTCTCCGGGATTTAACAGCGTGAACGTCTCAACCCCAATCCTCATGGAGTACACAGATCGGGCTCCCCTCAACAACAATATCGATGGACTAGAACTATATGTTCTCCTCCGAAGGCAGAAGAAGGCAGCGGATCTCATCTTCTATCCTGGCGGTGAGCACGTGTTGGACAGGCCCTTTCAGCGTATAGCCTCACTGCAAAGGAACGTGGACTGGTTCCGCTTCTGGATGCAGGGGATCGAGAGAACTGCTCCTACCTATGATCCTGAACAGTACATTCGTTGGCGCCTTCTTCGCGATGAGCAAAAACCCGCTGGGACTTTTCGACCCTGAAACGACATCGTGGTTTTGGGTTTGTGTTCCTCCAGGTCCGACTGAGATAGGGGCGTTCGGCCAAACGCCCCCCAAAACCCAGAGTCAGACTATTCGTCTGACTCGTAGGCATTCACCGTGGTGTGCAGAAGACTCATGTCAGTCATGTTCACAGAGTTTTTGCCGCCACGAATCGAATCGATAGCGTTCGACAAGACCGTCAGTTGCGGCTTTTGATAGAGCACAGTTCTCACCCCCTTTCTCTGGAGTTTCCGAGCATTGGGCCGCGGGAATACTGCCAAGCTAGACTCAGCAGCTAGCTGCGGTCGCGTCTCGTGTCTATTCGTGTAGGTCCACTTCTTGAGCTAAGAATCAGGGCGTTCGGACATCCCGAACGCCCTGAGCGAACGGTTACTCGTCCGCATCGTACGCATTGACAGTGGTGTGACGCAGGCTGATGTCTGTGGTGGCAGAGTTGTTCTTACCTCCCTGCACCACATCGACAGCATGGGACACCGCGACGAGTTCTGGTTTCTCGTAATTCACGATGCTTTACCTCCTTTCTCCTAAAATCCCCCCAGCTGGGAGAGATCTCTATCAACGGACAGCCAACGCTTTGGCCTGGCCGGAACTTCCATGCGGTCGGCGCTGTGAGGGAGCGCCTCGGTGGCGAACAAGCTCTCTTTCCAGAACCACGCTCAGCCACGAATCGAGTGCAAAGGTCCGCAGCAGTGGGACGATGGGAGCTGCTTGACCTTGACGCACCAGCCTGAGTTCTTCGAGCAGCTGCACGGGATCCACAATCCCCAGTAAGACGCAGGGCATTTCACGGACCTTTTCCGTCGGCATGGACCAATGCTTAGCCAGAGCCTTCATAGGATCACGGACGGCGTACGCTTTCCTCCTCCGTTGGAGGATCTCATCGGGAACAGTCCCTACGAGGGCGCGGCGCATCAGAGACCGCCGTTGATTCGGGCGAACGAGTTGTTCGCGCGGGATGGCGTATAGAAATTCGAGGAGATCCCTGTCGAGATAGGGGAATCGTATCTCGTATGGCAGTTCGGGACATGTGTAGATACTCGCGACCTGCGCGCGGAGCACGTCGAGCGTGCGCAGATTATCCTGGAAGCTTGGACGGGGCCCGAATAGCCCAAAGCGTCGGCTACTGTCCCAGTGGTTGCATCTCGGGAGCTTCAGAGAAGAAGCGATCCATCGACGCCGCTGGCGGTTGGCCGGGGTGAGAAGCCTGTCTCTCGCCCAGAACCACTGAAGCGAATTAAGAAGCAGGTGAAACACTGGCTTTCGAGTAGCGAGAGCCCACATGAGCAGTTCTCGGGCTAGCCGGATCAAACTTCCACCCATCAGAAGATCAGTCAACTCCGGGATAGGGGACGGATTACCGCCCAGCACTTCGTCGCCGCCGATACCAGACAGCAATACCCGGCTTCCAATCGCCCTCATCTGGCTGAGAAAGCGCTGGTTTGTCTCGGGGGAGTATCTGGCGGCTGCCGGCGTTGCAACGAAGCCTTCAACGTCACAGAAAGGTATGAAAGCGTCGTGAGTGTTTAAGTCAATATGACAGCCTGTGCGGCCCCGCTTCGCTTCTACTCTTGTGAAAAGGGGGCGCTCATCCCAATTCGGCTCAGAGTCGTTGTAATATGAGATGGTTTCGAGGCTTGGGGTCTCGGCACCACCGCGTGCGATTATCGAATCCGCCACGCAGACGATGGACGAAGAGTCCATGCCGCCACTTAGCTCTGCCAAGATTGGAGCGTCCGCACGCAACCGTCTGCGCACAGAATCTTCGAAAACGATCCGAAAGTGGTCTTCATATTCCGCATCAGAGCCGTAACAAATTCTCTTGCCGGGATCAAAATCCCAATACTTTGTGATAGTTCTCTTGCCTCTCTGTAAACAAACGAAACAAGATGGGGGGACCGAGTGAATTCCGGCGTAGGGGGTGAGGTGAGGCGCCGGAAAAGCTAACAACCAACCAGCGATGTACCCTTCGTCAAGCTCAAAAGAGCGTTCGGCAGACAGGACGAGTGGATCGAGGATACTGCTCCAAGTAGCTTGTCCGTCGTCGAAAGAGTAGTAGAGATGCCTTACTCCTATGGGATCTTTTGCCAAGATGAGCGCGCGGTCGCCGGGCCTCCAAAGGGAGAGTGCCCAGTCGCCCGTGAGCTTAGCGAAACAATCAAATCCCCAGCGTTCGTACGCCGCTGCTACGATGGATACGTCGCTCGCCGTTACAGTCAGGGTACCCCCCAATTCGCGAATGAGGGCTTTACCGTTATCGAGCCGGCCGTCCCATGTAAGTACGCAACCGGATGCCGTGACATGAGGCTGCTTCTCGTCGCGGGCTTCCTTGGTAGTCTGGAATGGTCGATAGAGGACAGCAATGTTGTCCCTATAGATACAGCTTTCACCTTCTGGCCCATATGGCGCGAGCGTATGACGAGCCCGATCGAGATACTTGCGCTCTGCACGCTTGCTGCCGAAAGTGCACTGCCCTAACTGAACGCTCATAGTCCTTAGCCCGTTTGCGGCCGAATCCAGCCTCTAGCATCTATCTAGCAGCGCGTACATTTCGCGCACATAGGGTTTGTCATTGACCACCAGACCATCGACTTCGACCCACGCATGGGCCCTGAAGGGCATTTGCTGGGCGCCAATCATCATCTCGGCGGGCACTCCAATTCGCTTCAGTAAGCACGCCGTTGCAGCGGATCGCTGGAGGCAGAGCACCTCTTTCCAATACCAAGCGCATGCCAGGTCAACGGCGGCGCAGATGCTCTCGATGACTTGCGGCGAGTCGACAGCCTTACCAACTCTCTGATTGCGGACTCTGGAGTACAGCCCCGCGAAATTCTTGCGCACTAGATATGGCTCAAGAGAAATCAGCTCGACGTAGGCCCGCAATGTGAGAAGCGCCATGCCGAAGTCTCCTTTAGATCGAAAGCTCGAGTTGATCGCAAAGAAACGCCATTCGATCCGTGAGGGCTTCAATTCGCTCACCTAGGGGAAGCACGGGGGAATGCCCGCGTTGACGGCTGTAGGCCAGCAGTATGGGAGCGTTACCGGAATTAGCTGCCTGCAGTCGAGCGGTCATTTTCCGGGCGTGTAAGGGGTTGCAGTTCTGGTCGGAATCGCCAGAGACGATGAGAGTGGCCGGATATTCCACTCCATCGCGGACCCGGTGATAGGGCGAATAGCTAAAAAGAACAGGGAAGTCCTCTGGATCGTCAGCCGTGCCAAATTCATCCTTCCAGACATAAGCCCCATCGAACAGGTGATATCGGAGCATGTCCAGCATAGGAACCATGCAAACCACCGCCCCAAACAGGGACGGCTGCTGGGTCATTGCCGCTGCGACCAGCAATCCGGAATTGGAACCTCCGAAAATGGCCATCTTTCGCGGCTCAGTTCGCCCAGTCTCAACGAGCCACTCGGCCGCGGACAGGAAATCACTGAAGGCAACCTGGCGATTTCGCCGCTTGGCTGCGTCGTGCCATTCGACTCCGAATTCGGAGCCGCCCCGGATGTTTGGGAGTGCGAACAGGCATCCGCGCTCCATCAGAAACGCGACGAATACGCTGAATTGCGGCGTCATGGATACGCCATAACCTCCATAAGACGTCATGATCACGGGCTGAGAGGCGCGCTCGAGAACATCCCTTTTCCCCACCAGGAACATCGGGATTCGCGCGCCATCCTCTGCAGGAAACCAAACCTGTACATGAGTAAAACTGCTGGACTCGAACGGCACTTCCCGTCTTGCCCAAAGTCGTGGTCGCGTCTCTTGCGTGTAGCTGTAGAGGTGGATTGGCTGTGTAAAAGATTCGCGCTCTAAGAAGATTTCATCGGCACCCTCGGATGCTCCGATAATGCGAAGCGTGTCCCCGTCTTCGGATGGCAAGCGATCCAATCGATTGCCCCAAAGATCGAAAATCTCAATGTCCGTCTTCAGCCCTCTGAGATACGAGACGACGATCTGTTGTCCAGCGACAATCCAGTCCTGGATTGGCACATCGCTCGATGGAATGACGTCAGTGAAGTTCGGATCGACATCAGTCGGCCGATGTACTTCGACGATCCGTCGATTAGGCGATCCATTGTCCGTGATGGCCAGGATTCGACCGTCGTCCAGCAAGACTGGTCCAAACACATATTCAGCATTTCGGATCACCGATTCGACAGTTGCCTGATCCGCGAAGCGCCACAGATAAAAGTCAGTGACTGTTGTGTCCAGAAAGCGGCATACAAGAAGACCAATTTGGCGCTTGCCCGGAACGATTTGGAGCCGTATACGTTTGTCTTCCCCGGCCACAAAGATCTCCGCATCGTCGCGGAAACTCGTGCCGATCACGTGCCGATAAGCAGCCCGACGACATGAGCTGTTAACCCCAACGGGTTCATGGGAGTAATAGAACGCAAGAGAATCCGGGGAAAAAGCGAAACCGCGCAGATAGCCATGAGAGAGGACGTCCGGGAGGGTCTTCCGTCCTTCGACTTCGAAGAGTTCGAAAGTCCCGGTTCGCTCGCCACCTTCTTTGACCTCATATAGCAGCAATCGGCCGTCAGGAGACACACGAATCGGCTTTACCGCTGTGTACTTACCCGTCCCACGCTCATCGGGATCGATCAGCAATTGGTCTGTTCCCTCCAAGCCCTCGCGGAACCAAATACAGGGCTGTTCCTGCCCAGGCAGACGCTTTCGGAAGAAATACCGATTTCCAACTTTGAGAATCGAGTCGTAGGTCTCAATGTCGAGCAGTTCACGAATACGTTTCCGGATGCGCTCCCGGCCGGGAAGTCTCTCCAGATAGGCACGAGCAAACTGGGTCTGTGCTGCGATCCAAGCACGAGTTCTTGGTGACTCTTGGTCTTCGAGCCAGCGGTAGGGATCAGTGACGGCTACACCGTGGAGGATTTCGGTCACCGGTTCGACTGGGGTGTATGGCGGAGGCTCCATCAGCTTAGGCATCGCGACCTCCGCTCGTTCATTTTGTGGGCTTCTCTGTTCATGCGGCGCACGAGGCTGCGCAAATAGCCGGCAATCTTCGGGTCGTCTAGTCTCTCTGGACGGACCCATGTGCCGCTTCCCACCGCAAAGGCGAACGCGGCCAGCATCGGTGCGAGCTTCGTAGCTTCCACAACGCAATCCCGAGGTACGATTTGTTCCCACGGTGCGAGGTACGAAGCAACGAGTCGCTGTTGGGACAAGGAATCAGCACCCGCACGACGGAGATGTTCGAGCAGGTACTGGAGGGTGAAGAATGGGTGGCCCGCATACGCTTCTGCCCAGTCCAGAAAGACGCACCGCTTCCTGGTGACAATTAAATTTGCGGGGTTAAGATCCAGATGACCGATCGAATTGGGTATTCCCAGATCTTCTAGCACGCTGAACGCTTCTTGGAGGCGCTCTTCCAAAATCCTCAGTTCGATTTCACCGAGAACTGGCGGTGGTATCTTGAGTTGCCTTTGCATTAAGCCAGCCGCGACATCCATAAATGGCGAGACAACGTTCCGTAGTGTGCTGACTTTCAAATCGTGAGCGCCACAATCGGCTAGATCTTGGAGAGAGTGGATGGACTCGATCTGCAGATTCGCCAGCGCTGCGGCGGCTGCCTGCCAAAGCAGAGGGTCGGTCGCTTCATCCAGATTCGTCCCCTCTGCTTCGCACATGAGCCAGCCATTCCACTCAGGGATCGTGGACAGGATTTCTGGAGCATATTGAGGGAACAATCTGGCTACAGTGAGTGTGATCGGAAATTCACGCTTATTGGGATCTCCCACTGCCTTAAACCAAACGGCTGGGCCATTCGTCTCGAACCGAATGAGGCTAAAAGTTGGGCTGGCATTCAGCTGTCGGAAGTTTTCGTTGAGACGGAGCCCTTTCTTGGCGATTACTGCTTCTACCCATTGACACAGTGCCTGAAACCAGCTCAGCCGACCAAACGGTCCAGGGACTCCATTGCCACCCGCAGCACCGCACCGATCGAGAGAATTCCGTGATGCCAGATAGTCGGCTGGCTCGGCAAACGAGTCTTTGCCTAGGTCATTTACGGGAATCCACTGGAGAGGTGCAGCGCATTTTCCAGATGTTCTCCAATAGCTGGCGACGACGTAGGGGGAAGGATTCTGTCCGTCTAGTAGCGAATCCATTTCGAATAGGCAAATGACCTCGTGTCCCCACTGCTTCTTCATGGCAATTGCGACGTGTTCCGCTACACGTTGCCATCGTGGGATTGTAACGTGAGGAAAATGTAGGCCTGCATCCGAACGCCTTAGAAGGATCTCCGTCCCATTCCTTCCAAAGACGATGACGCGGTATGTGTCGTGCGCAGGCTCCTCTGCAATCAGCAATGGGTGCCTCCATTGCGGCCTTGCTCATCGCTTGAGGTTTTCAGCAGCTTGTACGTCTCGAGCGTTTCCAAGAATTCCTTTACGTCGTTTCTGACCATCCCGATGTCGGCATTAAACTCGCGGCTCACCACATTCGCGATCTCCCCTTCTGAAGAACCCGATTCGAGGAGTTCCAGGATTCGCGATCCGACGAGGTTGAGGTTGAACATCTGCCCTTGCTGGACATCCAGCATGATCGCGCCATCCTGACCATGCGTGCAGCGCACGGAATCGGAAATCTTGTGCATTCACTGAACCTCACCAACCGGAGTGGCGAATCGGATGTATGCCGCGCAATGTCCCACTTTTCACGCGCAGGATGCCAGCAAAAAGAGGAATTGTTCTGAAATGAATCGGCAGTGGAGTAGCGGTATCGGAAATACAAGGACTTACGCGCGCCGATCTGGAGAACCGGCGCCTGCAATTTGTGCAGTTTTCAACCCTATTCAGGTCCGCGGTGTAGCCGCGGAGGTGATTGCAGCCGGCACGCCTGAGGGGAGGGATGACCTCGCCGAAACTCGGCGTCAGTCGGCGGTCGCGGGCGTCTGGGAAGGGAACACCAGCGAAGATCTCGGTGAATGGGTTGTATCCGCTCGCCAGTCGCTAACAATTTCACCGCCCGCCATGACAATCCTTCTCGCAAACGAGGACAGTGTGGAGTGACGGTGAGAAATGACAATAACCGTCGAGTCTTCAAGATACTGTGAAACGTTTCGCAAGACTAACTCTTCCGAGTTCGGATCAAGGCAAGAGGTCGCTTCGTCTAGGATGAGGATGTGAGGCCGTTGCAGTAGGGCTCGCGCGATCGCCAAACGCTGGCGCTCGCCGCCCGAGAGCTGACAGGCACCTGGACCAACCTTCTGATCGAGGCCTTGAGGCAAACTGTCAACAACCTCGCTCAGGCCGGCGTTCTTCATGGCCGTCTCAAGTTCCTGGATGGAGACGGTTGGTTGGACGAACCGGAGATTGAAGGCCACAGTGCCGTCAAACAGAACCGGCTCCCGTTGCAAGTAACAGACGTGGCGACGCAGGCTGTCAAGCCGAATGTTCCGTACATCCTCGACGCCGATACGTACCGAGCCGCAGTCTACGTCATAGATGCGGGCGATAAGTTTCGCCATGGTGCTCTTGCCGGCGCCGTTCTCTCCCGAGATAGCCAGCTTTTCCCCGGCGTCAATCCGAAGCGAGGGAATGCGCAGCATCCCCTTTTGCCTGTCGTAACCGAACTCCACTCCGACGAATTGAATCTCAGAGGTGTGCCGAGGTGCCAGCAAATGCGTGCCTGGAGCGTCCGTCACTGCAGGGTGAAGGGCCAGCACGGACTGTATCTGCCGCACGCTGGCAAAGGTTTTCTGCGCCCTGGAATAGAGTTCGGCCGCGCCACTCAAGGGGTCAAATAGTTGGGTAACGAAACTGTAAAACGCCACAAGGCTTCCGAGACTGAGTGTTCCGGCAACGACTCTCCATCCGCCGTAGCCGATCACAGCAGACATGGCCAGGACAACAGCAAGGGAAGTGTAGAGGGTGAACCAGACGCCAGTTCTAAAGAGCCTCTCCTGGGATCGCACGGACCAAGCCAGCAGCCGGAATGCGCGTCGTTCTTGCCGTTTTTGCTGCCCAAGCAACTGGATCGGAATCGCGGCGGCGAGATGTTCTTCGAGAAAGGCACTCCAGAAGAGTCGATCGCGCTGCGCCGTGTCGGAGTCCGTCGCGAGCTTGCTTCGAAAGTGCTGCCGGGTCAGCAGAAACACTGGAATGAACGGTACGACGAGCAGCGTGAGGCGAGGACTTAGCGCGAACATCGTGGCCAGAGTGAAACTTGTTGTCAGCAGCGTGCGCAAAATGGCGGGAACCAGATCTGACCCGAAATATGCAATCTCTTCGATTGGTTCTCGCAGTGGATACATGATCGCGCCGACCGGAGTCTTGTCGTAGTACTCCGCCGATAAGGAGTCCAGATGCCGCAGTAGTTCCATTCGCAGGCGGAGGGACATTCCGAGAGCTGCGGTGAGCATCAGGTAACTGCCGAGGCTCGTGACGGCCGTCTTGCCTTGCGAGCCCAAGAAAATCAAAGCCATGGCCAAAAGCAGCAGGCCCATCTGCCTTCCTGGAATGATCCTGTCGATGAGCCACTTGAGCACGAGCGGAGTGAGTAGCCCCAGCAAACTACCCGTTGTGATGCAAAGAAAGCTGCTCAGATGAAGGTGAAGAAATGGTCGAATCCGGCGCAAAAGCCAGCAAAGCTCACTCCGCACCCAAGACGAACTGCGACCTTCGCTCACGGAAAGGAAGACACTCCATCTGTGGAACGAGCCTAGGCGAGGTCGAATGTAACCGTCTAGAGAATGTGCAAAGTGTGCAACTTTCGATCAATTCCCGTTTATTCCTGCGGAAGTAGGCAACGTCCCTGAGCAACCATCCACATGCCGTTGTCCAGGAACTCGTCAATTTTGCGGATCAGGAGGCAAGAATCCGAGAACCTTTTCGCCCTCTGATCGGCCGAGGTCTCCGGTGTCACAGTCTTCTTACGACCGCTGTAATCTGCCCGACGACTTCGGCGTCGCGGCGATTGCGAAACTGCTCTCGCAACTTAATGTGCTCAGCGTCAGGGTGCATGACAAGCATGCCGTCTTCCGTTCCACACGGTCCGCAGAGGTACGTTCCGTCGCGTTTGAGTACCGTGTAGATGGTCTGCTGCCAGAGAGGGAGGGATCTGGAGTCGATCGGTTTCTGTCTGCGGCGGTCGATACTCACCAGAAGGCCATTGGCAAGGTATGGATGAAGAGGATTCCGTATTCCTCCGATCCAAAACAGGCTGCGCAACGAAGGCGGTTGTAGGCCAGAGATATCTGCAACGTTCCTCTTCAGAAAAACTGGAACTTCCTCACATCCACGCAACAGTTCCGCCAGAAAGCCCTGATCGGCGCGTTCCCATGGGCCGGCTTTGCCAATCTCGGGCGGCGCATTCGAGAGGAGGCGATCGGGTATCGGTTCTTGACCAGCCCTTGCCGCTGAGACGCCCACCTTATCGAGGAGTGTGTGAAACGGTACAGCATACACGACACAAAGTGTGATCGCCCGTTCGACTTGGTGCGGGGGAGTGTCGCGTGCCTCATAATCGGACAACGAGCTCGGTGAGATGAAGCAGTGTCTATTCTCGAGAATGTGTGCAATTCGCCGACTCAATGATGAAGCTTCACGCAAGGACAGGCTGGCCTTCAATCTCGACTCACGAAGGAGCTGACTCAAGGTCGCGCCTTGTCGATGGAGCCGTACTGCATTCTGTCGCTTGGTGAGCACTTTTGGAATCTCGGGCTGCTCGACACCAATGAGCGGCCGTATTTCGATGTCCACCGCGCCGAGAATTCGCGCTTCGCGCTGAAGTTCAAACTCGATCTGAGGATAGGGTAGGTGCGTGCTGACGGTTAGAATTCGGTTCCGGCCGGCCGCGATCAATCGGCAACAGCACAGTCCTTTCCCGTGCTCGACCAGAAATATCCGGTTCGACTGTGCTTGGTTCAGACTTGGAAGAACCGACTCGAGCTGCCGGTCGACGCGCACGATGCTGCCGGGGAGCAAATCTGGAAAGGCGCGGGCATCTTCCATACCGACCTTTGCGTACAGGAATCGTTTCGGGTTCGGGTCCAACAAGGAGCGCTGACGGACGGGGGCGCCGGCCGCCAACAAATGACTCAATGGCGCTATCGCCGGGATAGGAGTATCAGGAGTTCTGTCTTGGAGCCAGGGAATCCATGCATTGGGATCGCATACCTCCGAGTCGAGGAGGATAGTGCGCTTGTTTGGGAGTAGCACTTGCAGCCGGGGAATCTGTTCAAGATCAAACCCAAAGACACCCAGCCAGTCAGCCAATTTGTAATTGGTGATCCTGCTGAGCGCAAACATCTGATACAGGCTTGGGCTGAAGGTTCCGAGCTTGACACCGTAATAGAGATTGTGAGGTAGGCAGTAAGGTGAAGCGTGTCCGAAGCGAGACTCCGCGTTTCGGCAGACTTGGTAGAGAGTCAGATCTCGAGTTGCAAGAATGGACTTGATTCGTTCCGCAATCTTCGCGCTCGTCGCTGCTTTCGGTTGGAGGGACACCGCTCCGTCTCTTGCTCTGCCTTCCATCGGCGCGGTGCGACCGCCGGTAATCGCTCACGGAACCTTCGCATCCACCAAAACCAGTGTCATGAGCCCTTCCCCCTCAAAAGGACTTCCTGAGATCTTGGTTTGCAGAACAGACTGTGTTTACCGCGACCACGAGGTGAAAGTCATAAAAAACTGCGAAGTGGTCAGAGGCCGAACCACGGTGCCGGTTCTGACAACAAAAGACTAGGCCCGCTTGATGATTGCAGGGACAGGCCCAAGTAGGCAGGGCGGTCAGAATTCTGACCGCTCAATAGATTTTTCACCGAATACGCATAGGAGGTAGTTACTCTAGCCGTCATGGTTTCGTTCGGGTTTCACGACAAAGAGCGCGCGCCGATGGACAGCCAGCCGCTTTCGGCGTACCATTCCGCATCTCACCTTAGGGCCATTCGATGTTGGCCTCAAGATCGAGTCCGGATGCTGGTACACGGCTCAAAGCAGCGCGGCTCCGCGCCCGTTTGTCAACGCGCCAGGTAGAGAGCCTAAGTCATGAGATTGCCAAGCGAGAGAATAACCGAGACTGCTGCATATCCCATGGGTGGCTTACTCAAGTAGAAAACGGGGTCTTTCGCCCGCGTAACGTCTACAAGCTCTACACTCTGGCACGCATTTACAACCTCAAGCCGAACGAGGTTTTGTCCTTTTTCGGACTTGGCTTGCGCGATGTGGAGGGAGGGTTTATGTCCCTGAGTCTTCCGCGGACGCACCTGGTCGGGCCGGTAGCCGAAGTGCCGGAGCAGATGGTGCTGGCACCGGTCGGCCTGCCCGGGGCTTTGCGGCTGGAACAGACCAACCTGTTCTCCAGAATGTTCGACAAATGGGGAGAAGTCCCGATCGGCCTGCTGCAGCAGATTGATCTCCGTAACTCCGTTCTCGGATACATCGGGCTTGAGGATCGCACGATGGTGCCCTGGGTTCGACCAGGTTCTTTGGTACAGATTGACTCCCGACAGAAAGTAGTAAAAAGGGGCGGCTGGCAACATGAGTCGGATCGCCCCATCTACTTTATCGAGCTGCGTGACAGCTGCGTTTGCAGTTGGTGCGACCTTCAGGGAAATCTTTTGTACCTCATCCCCAGTTCACTTTCTGGGCAGCAAGTGAGAAGTGTCCGCTACCCTGCGGACGCTGACATTGTTGGCCGTGTCACTGCCATCATCATGCGCATGGCGGAAAGGCGGGGCGCATGACTATGAAAGCGCGAGTTCCAAAGGCACTCGGGCGGCCGGTTGGCCGCACACGATCGCAGGTCGCTCCGAGTGGAATCGCTTCTTCGTTGTTATCCAGCTCGCTCGTTACATGAATACATCGCTGGAATAGCTACCCCAGGCATTGATGTTTTATTGCGGTATGGCCTGATTCTCAGGTGGATGTGTTGGTGTGTCTGCGCCGCCGTTACGGCGCGTACAAGGGGTGTGGTGGTCGGCGACCACCTAGACAAGCAGTCGCTGTACTTTGACTAAACACGCACGCCCGCGAGCGGCGCGTGGCAAGAACATGTTTCGGACATGACGCAGTCAAAGCAGACGATGTGCAGCGGTGGGGTCTGCTCATGGAACATGCTCGCGGAACAAATGCCAAAGTAAATGGCAAGCTGTCCTCCCCCTGGTTACCGCAAGTCGATCAGATTTTGCTGGTAGGGATGAAACATGGCTCCCGTGGAATCAGGGCCGCAACGAACAAGATACTTTCGCTCAGAGCAGGTTTCACCCGAGGAGACTGCTGGAAGCGCTTGCGGTTGCTCAGAGAACGTAACAACGGCAACCACGTTCCGCCTCGGAATTGGCCGCAGGAAGTCAAAGATCTGCTCCGCAGGGGTTATGAAGAGGGCGGCGCCAAGAAGAGTCAGGCCATCAAGGCAATCCGGGAACTCTATCCAGGCCTACCGTGTCATACGGCATCGAGATTCGCGCGCCGGCAAGGTTGGAGAACGGCCCGGGCTGCGGATCAAAGGTCCCGCCTCTGGACCGACCACGAGGAGCGAAAGTTGTGGGAGTTGGCCGGCTATGAACCCGCGGCCAGAATCGGAGAACGTCTGGGACGTTCCGAAGGCGCGGTGCGGTATCGGCTCAAAATGCTCGGCCTCAGCGTGAAGGTGAAAGATGGTTGGTCTTTCCGGGCCCTTCAGGAATTGTTGCATGTGGGACCTTCGAAGCTTCGCCGCTTCGTTGTCTCGGGTTCCCTTCGGGTGAGAGATCCCCGGATCTCAGCTCGTTCACTGGAACGACTGTGGGAGAGTCGACTCGCAACCGCAATTCCCGCACCACAGATTGGAGTCACGGAGGCTCTCCGAAAGAAGCTGCGTAAGGGGCCGGATTCGTATTCATGGGGCAGCGCGGCGAAGTTGTTAGGTGTGACTGTTGAACAGGTGCAAACATGGATCGCCAGGGGTGACCTCAAGATTGTGGATGGGTTTGTTACGGAAAGAGCATTTCAGGACTTCTGTAGAAAGTGCGGCTCAGAACTAAATGGAATCTTGCTGGGCGATGAAGTCAGACACTGGCTTGCAGACGGCTACACGCTACGCTTGTCGGCTGACGCCAGCGTCGACGCCGTGCCGTCCTCGGCAAAGCACGCTCTGGTCACAAGACAGTGCCCGAAATGCCAGAGACGAATGAGAGGCAATGTGTTCTTCAAGCACGTCAAGGACTGCAAGGGAGGCGCCACGGAAAGAAAGGACGTCTTCGCGGTGTCTCCGAGTCGACGCGCATCCCAACCCGCCGCACCGCTTGTCTAGATCAAAATGGGTATGAACGGGTGTGTTCTCGAATGACGCAATGCGAAGATGCTTCATGGCGCGATCATTGCGCCGCCACTATGTGCTCTCTAGATCCACAAAGCGGTCTGCCTCGCGCCTCCATTCCTCGAAAGATGGATACGGTGCCGGCAAATTCGAGCTCCAGACCTCGTCGCAGTGATCGGAGTACTCCATAGCACGAATGGCTCGTGGATGGTTGTGGGCCGTGATCAGGATAGCGTCGTACCACCCACCCACTTTGGCTTCCTGAAAAAAGTGCTCGCCGATCCACTGCATCAGGCTTTGCCAGTTGTTGTTGGATGACTGTCCGTTCGTGGGCCGCTGGTTGATGTTCGATTCTAGGAAGCCCGGACAGCGGGAACCAAGCTCGCGAGCGACTTCCGCCGGAAGGGAACTGACAGTTTCAAGCGCGGGTCGAGCCCAATGAGCAAATGCTTCCCAATCGATGAAACTGGAAACAGCCTGGGAGAGGCGTTCGGGGCTGACTTGTTTGAAGCACGCACGTTCCTCCCCGACAGCTGGCAGCAAGTGAAGTGTCTCGTCGCACTGAGCAGCCGCACGACGCCATTCCTCGAACGAAGGATATTGAATGGGTCTGGCTTTCTGCCACCTCTCGACAGATTCCGACCAGCAAGCGGACGCCTTCTGGAATCTGGTTTCCCGCACGGCGTAGTACGTGATGGCGAGAAGCCATCCTCCCCGCTTGGCAAACCCGAACAGATGTTCGTCAATCCATTGGCCTAGCCGCACCGGCGCCAGCGATGCTTCCTTCGGGTGCCTCAGCAGATATTTCTTCTCAGCGGCGAGAAAGCCGGGACACGCTTCGTCGAGCTTTTGGGCCAGCCAATCCGGAGTAGAGCGCTCGGCATCGATGATCGAGCGGGTCCAATGAAAAAACTCTTGCCAGTCGAGATACTGATTACGCGCTTCGAGGAGAACCTGCCAGGGGACACGCCGCGCCTCAGCCGCAGCTTCCTCATTCGCATGCCGTTGAAGTCGTGCGGTCAAATCCCCAGGACGGAGACGTTTCTTCCTCTGCAACGGTCGACCCCCTCGAATGCGACCTGCTCACCCGCAACGTAGTGGTTCAGGAAAGCCCTCATAGTGTAGCCAACTCGACGTAGGACGCAAGTGCTCCTCGCGAGTAGTGCTTGCCTCATTCGCTCTTCTCAAAGAGGAGAAATGAGATCTTCGCTGATCAAAACTTGGAAGTTAAGAACAAAGTCAGGTTGCATGTGGCATGCATGAGGGCGGCCGCAGTAGTGGTGTGAGAAGCCAGGCGCAACCACCCGTAGGCGACCCCCGTGGCACAAAACCAAGTCCAGTGCGTCACATCTCGAGGACCGTGAAACGCCGAGAACAGCACAGCTGTTGCTACAACAGATGCGGGGTTTCCGACCGTTCTAGCGAGCACGGGAAGCAGACATCCGCGGAACACGGACTCCTCAAGAATTGGACCAAGAAAGAAGCCCAACACCAGGAAATCGGCGGTAGGGATTGTCGGCATGACTTCATGGCGGGAATGCATGACAAAGGAAATGCCGAGCGCCGCAAACATGCCGCCAAGAAATCCAATTGCGCTGTAGAGCCCGCCGGGAAGCACCCAACCTAATGGAACGATCACCGGCCTGCGATAGCGCCACTTGAGAATGAGGTACAGCGCGACACTGAGAAGAATGACGACAAAGGTCTGCAGAGCTAAGCTCGGGGTCACCAACTGAACTGCAGCGAGCCAGTGTAACCGCACCCCCAGGCGAACCACCGTCCCCACGAAGACGAGCACCAGGAAGTAGATACCGACGTCTTCGTAGCTCCAATACGGTTCCATCGTTCTGCTGCACTCAATTCTGGTGGGAGAGGATGCGAACAAACCCGGGAACGTTGACTCGAAGCCGTTCGATCAGATAGTCGAAGGGCTTTTCGATCGCAGCGGCCTGTTGTTCCAGTGTGCGCATCACCGCATCGGGATCCAGTCCGTACAAGTTCTTCAGAAATGTGCTCGGGCCTTGCGCCGTGATGGAATAAGGGGCGAGTGCCGGGCGCGGGAAGTCTCTCAGGTTGTACGTCACGATCGTCTCGGCGCCGCAGCGGACCGCAGCGGCAAGGACGTGGCGGTCTTTCTCGTGATTGGTCATCGAAGGAATCAGGTCCTCGTAGCCTTCCACCCAGGCCTCGCCGAAGTGTCTGCGGATTTCGCTCTCGCGGTACGAGGTCTGCTCTGCGCTAAGGCCGAAGTTCTCCTGCAGGTTTCTGCTCACCTCCGCCATGATCTGGTCCGTCCATTTCGGAAGGTAAAGCCTGGGATCACCGGCTAGGCGCAGCAAGGTGTCCGCGAGCGGCATGGAGATGAGCACGCAGGCGTCGAGAACAACAGGAAAATCAGCTCTCACTCGTCCTGGCCGCCTTCGGGAAACTTGTTGCGGTCATAGAGGCCGGCTGCCATCGCTGCTCGCGACAAACGATCGAGCGCAGCGTGTCGTTCTTCGTCGCGCTTCTGAGCATAGGCCAGAACGTCGCGCAAATACACTCGTCGCTGGTTGCCGACGCGGTGGTATGCCATGGTTCCGGTTTCGAGCAGCTTAACGAAGAAAGGTCGTGACATTCCCAACAGGTCTGCGGCGCGCTGGGTGGTAACTGCTTGGTTGTCCGGAACCAACGTGATGGCCTGGCCGTGCGCCATGAAAGAGACTACCTTTCGCAGGATGTCGTAAACCGTGTTAGGGAATTCAATGCGCTCGCCGGTCGAACTCACGAGCGCTGCCTTTCCGCGGCTGAGCACAGCTTCCAGTTCTTCCACTCGCTTCTGTTCGGCTTTGGGTAAGGTGATCGGACGTTGAGCAGTTGCAGCCATACAAGAACACAATAACATATACTCGAAATACTCGCAATAGGCGAAATATGCGAAAGTGCTATGGGTCTATGCCTTATTGCATAATGGCTTGTATTTGCATCAAGATACGGGAAATATATCATCCACTTCACCCCATTTCTGGAATTCTCATTCTCACAGATGCTCGACCTACCTGACCTCTGTCCCACTAGTCGTCACGCTCGCTTCAGGAATTCGAATTCAGGAACGACTTTGAATGGCTCGCTCGGGATTCCGACCGTTTCGCCGACGACGTCGATCAGCGCGGACGATGAGTTGCCAAGAAACTTGGAGCCTTCCCGGAGATGGACGACGCGGTCAGGTTCCAGGCCCATGAGCCTCGCACAGGTGGCATCGGCGGCGACCGGATCATCGGCGAGAACAATCTTGCCAAGTGGCCGTGGCGTTCCATTCAGCGGGCCGTTGCCCTCCATCGCCAGAATCGCGTCCGCGATCACGAAGTTGATCGGGACTGTCGCGCAGACATCGAGAATGCTTTGCTGGATTCCATTCCAGTGGAGAATGTTTTTCGGCCAGCCGTATCGGTTTCCTGGCACGACGCCAAACATGTTCTTCATGCTGAGAGTGACTCCCGACCAGTGATGTGTCTTGACCTTGGGCATTGACACAAGAAAATCGGCCCGAACTACAGTGCGCGGCAGCCAAAGGCATTTCAGTCGCGTGTAGGTGGCGCCGAGCCTCGCCCGTACCAGTTCGTCGCGGTTCAGATCGACAAATGGGATTTTGTTTTCTCGAAGAACACGAGCGTAACCGCTCTCGGCGAGAACGAGCTGTGTGTCCCTTTGGTGCCCCGGTCCCTCGGCTACGATTACTTCCTTCGCCCCCAGTCGGCGAAAACACTCTGCGGCTGCAGCGACCAGGAGTGGATCCGTGTTGATCGCGTTGCCGGCAATGTAATCGACGAGATTGGGCTTGAGAACGATGCGCTTGCCGCGGATGTCCAGCGGAAACAGTCGCAACCCCGCAAGGAGAGTCTCACCAAGCTCTTGGGAGTAGCGTTCAGCGGCGAGAATCGCAACCTTCGACCGAGTTGAACGACGGCTCACACCGTAGCGTCGCTCGAAGAAGGGAAGTGAGACGGAAGTGCCCGCCGCGACGGCTGCGCCCGCAATCAGAAAATCTCTGCGCCCGATGTTCATCCTGTCACCCCAAATTCAAGCAGTGAGCGCTGACAGTCCAAGGTGAGGCACGTGACGGCAAGAGTGCTGATGTCTTCCATCTGATCAAGGTCGGGCAAACGTCGGAGGGTCTGTACCCGGGAATCGACTGGGCGATGATGAGCGGCGAGCGCCAGAATGGACCAAGCCAGACTCCAGGAAGCGTTAAGCGTTGGCACGACCCGTTCCAACCAGTCCAGGCTTGTTTGTACAAGTGGATGTCGAGAGCGGCCGCGGAGCGCAAGGAGAGCGATGGCTGTGTCATCAGGATGAGGAGCAAGAGGAACACCGTAAACCACGCCGTTGCCGGCGTTCCAACCGCCTCCCGGACACATCCGATCCAGCAACATTTCAACGCCGAGATCCACGCGGGAAGGGCTTGCATCAAGGCCGCAGGCACACGGCAGTTGGTTGAGGGCAAGAATCGAAAACGCCGTCGGCACAACCCAGCTGTTGGTACGCGGTATCCATGGCCAGCCGAACTTGTCCGGATCAAAGCGCACCTGACGATCAGTGGTTCGAAACTTCCATTTCCACAGCCAATTCGATTCCAGTCCTGCCAGGTCCACGAGCCAAGCAAAGCCTTTCAATCGCTCAACAATTGCTTCAACATCATCGTGAAGGGCGATGAGAGCAAGAGCCGTAGTCCACGCGCCATCTTTGTCGTCGCCCTCAAATACGGGCCAGCTTCCGTTAGGGTTCTGGACGCTCAACAGAAACTGGACTGCACGATCCCGAAAGGATGGAAACTCGCGACCGAGTGCGAGGCAGGCGAGCGCGGTGGGCTCCAGAGCCGCTTGCGACGAGGAAGAAAGCGCAGCCCAGCCGCCAGTTGGTAACTGTTGTTGTACCAGCAGCTCAAGCAGGTTCTGGACTGGCCGGCCGATAGCAATCATGGCGGTGTTGTATGGCCGACTGCTCATGCTGTCAAACTTCGACGCAAAAGACTCTTGGTGAGGCTGCTCCAAAGTCTGTGGGCCGCGTTGGACCTCACCTGCCGAGCTACGTGGAAACGGGAGGATTGGTCGAAGGACAGCGTGGGCGGTCACCACCCTAAATGCGTATGACGAGAATTTCGCCCAGGCATCGACAGCAATTCTCGAAAGTGGTGGGCCAAGGGCCCAGACACCACCCAGGATGCGTACGGCGGCGAAATTTGCTGCTCATCCCCGACCGCAGGAGTGACGCACGGCCAAGAGAAAGGGACACTACTCAATTTGTATACGGCCAGCAAATTTCGCCTTTAAGGCCAATACAAGAAGCACACCACCCAAAATGCGAATGCTCAAAAAGCGGAATCACGTCCACACAGAAAGCTGCCGAGAGCATCTTGCCAGCGCAAGTCAATGACTTTCGTTGCCAGACAGTCGCGCTCGGCTTCGCGCACCTCCGTCTGCCGCCATTCTCGCCTGGATGTGGCCGAAGTGCTCCGGGTGTACTCTTCACGACCGAAAGGAAAGCTCCGTGTTCGCCTCCGAAGAGGAACTGTCACAAAGACTGCGGGCTGCTCGCTACATCGCCGATCCGGTGACGCTCTCCGTTGTGTATCTCGCTGTGCGTATGAACAAACCTCTGCTCATCGAAGGCCCTCCCGGGTGTGGCAAGACTGAGCTCGCGTACGCCGTAGCCCAAGCGGCTGGTGCAGACGTAGAGCGGCTCCAGTGCTATGTGGGAATTACCGAAGAGAAGGCCATCGGAAAGTTCGACGAGGCGCTGCAGAAGTTGTTTCTTGAAACTCAAGGCGACAACCTCGAAAAGGACTGGAGCGAAGTGCGCCACCGGCTGCACACTCTCGATTTCTTTGCCGAGGGACCACTCCTTCGTGCCCTGCGTTACCAGGATCGCCCTTGCGTCCTTCTTGTCGACGAACTCGACAAAGTGTCCCAGGAATTTGAGGCTTTACTGCTCGAGGTCCTTAGCGCCTGGCAGATCACAGTGCCGAAACTCGGAACGGTAACGGCGACGGTAGCGCCTTTTGTCGTTCTAAGCTCGAACGAGGAACGGCGCCTTGGCGACCCGTTGCGCCGGCGATGCTTTTACCTGCGCTTCGAATACCCAACGGTTGAACGCGAGACCGAAATCCTGAGTGTCCGCTGTCAAAACGACAGTCCTCGATTGCGCGGCCAACTCGCCGGACTTGCTCACGCGTTGCGCGGCTGGAACATGGAGAAGCCGCCGTCGATCGCTGAGATGCTGGACCTGTCGCGAGCTCTCGAAATCCTGGGTGTGGACGAGATCTCGCACGACCAGCGTGACTTGCTACTGCCGCTGTTGGCGAAGACCGAGGGGGACCGGAAACGGCTCATGCTGCGCGCCGGGTTTGAGGGCTTGGTGGCGGATTCGAAGCGATATCGGGACGAATTGGCCGGCTGCTGCGGGCAGGGGAAGAAGGAAACGCAGAAGGCATCAACTCGAATAGCGGAGGCTGTGGCGTGAGAGAAATGTCATCGCTATCTGTTCTGATTTTGCTGACGGTAAGTCTTGGGACCGCACAAGGAACAAAGACGACGCAAAGTGTGCGTCGATTGTCCGGGGAGTGGGTCGGATACTACGCAGCGGTCTATCGAGTTCCGGTGGAGCTTGTCGAAGCCATCATCGACGAAGAGTCGGCTTGGAACCCTTATGCCGTTTCGAGCAAGGGCGCCGCTGGGCTGATGCAGCTTATGCCCCAGACGGCGCTGCGGTTTGGGGTTCGGAACCGATTTTGCTTGAACGAGAACATCCGCGGCGGCGTGGCTTACCTTGCCTTTTTGTACAACGAGTTCGGGGGAGACCTGCGCCTCGTCACAGCGGCCTACTACGTGGGGGAGACGCCAATCCTGGTGAGAAGGCTCGAATACTCCTCCGCTGATGTCCAGGGATATGTCATCCGAGTAGCGGGACGATACCAGACCAGAAAACGACTGAAGACAGAGCTGGAGTCAGCCGCGAGAAAGACGCCCGAGGTGCCATTTGAGAGTCCTTAAAGTAGTCATGGTTTGTCTTTGCTTGTTGTCGGCGCCGATCCACTTGCGCGCCCAAACATCGGCTATAGATCCGCAGGTGCGCATTAGGACTGCGACGGAAGGGAAGGTCACGGTCGTTGAAGTTGCCCCCCACTTTGTGACCGGCATTCGCCTGTCAGATCCCGTGAATGCCATCGCCGTCGGGGATCCGGGGCTCTTTCAGATCGAACACTCGGAACACGAACCGGAACTGGTGTTGGTCAAGGCTCTCAAGGAAAGAAGCGCCGAGACCAACTTGCTGATTTCTTCGATCCATGGCCGGCAGTTCAGTTTCTTGTTGGTCAGCCGCGGAAATGCAGTGGTTCCTCCCAAGGTGGATTTTCTTCTGCAATACCGACCTGCTGCGAGCTTTCTAGTCGAACCGGAGGTCGTGCCGTTCCCCTTAATCGGTCAGACCACTTCTGTCATGAGAACAGAACCGGCATCGAATGGCGCGACAACTATCGACGGCAATGGACATCCGTCACTCATGCCGACGGAGTTTTCGACCAAGACTCCGAGCATGACGAGCGGGCAGGTGGCACCCTTGCCAGGTGAATCGCGACCGACAGCCTTGGACGATCTGCTCGCACGCCAGGAGAACGCCCCTCTGCCTGTCCTGTACGGAGAACGAATCGAGGCAGACGACACCAAAGGGGATCGGCTCCGCGTTGGCGTCAGCGAGGTGATCGACGGCGGTGAGCAGGTAACCGTGCTGTTCTCCATAGTCAATACAAGCAGACACACGATTTTGCTCATGCCACCGCAGGTTCAGTTGGGGGGCAAGAGGCGAACCGGAAAGCTCGTCAAGCACGACCGCTGGTCCACGGCGGAACAACTGCCTGTCACCGATTATCGGCTCAACCGTCGTCGCGTTGGAACCAGCGGGCGCGCGGACGGAGTCGTTGTATTCGAGCGACCACCTTACAAGCAATCAAGCGAGCAGCTCTTCTTGCAGATGGCGGAGTCAGGCGCAGTCGATCGCCCGGCTCTCGCCCCCATCGGCTTTGGGGTTAGCTCGCTTCGGCAGGAGGACAACCATGGAACACGAGCAACACGAAGATAAGCAGGCAAGAACAGTCGCAAGATCTGGGGAAGATGATCCGCAGGTGGCAATTCCGGAAGCAGGCCATGACGAATCCGGAACACCGAGTGCGTTCCAGGCCTTCCGAACCCTTCTTGACCGAGCACGACGGAATCAGAAACCCGTTTCCAGCCGCCGCGAGCTGAGCCGTGACAAAAGCAAGTCGCTGCTCATGCTTGCAGGAGTTGGTGTCGCCCTGCTGTTGGTGTTCTTCGGTCTCTTCTCGAGTCCGAAGACCCGCGCTCCGTTGCCGGGTGAGAACGCTCGCGGAGCCCCTGGTCTCGGCCGCAAGGTCACTCCTGGTCAGGAGCAGAACGATCCCGCAAAAGCGTTGACGCCGATACTCAGCGCCGATGTGCGGCAAGGTGACAATACTTCCGGCTCACAGGTTACGCCGCAGGACGTGGGCGGAACCTCTCCCCGGTATAACCAACTCCGCCAGGTGTCCGGGAACAGCACCGGCGCTCCGGAAAAGCCTGCAGCAGGCAGAGCCCGAATTTCGGGAGAATATGCGCTCAAAAACGTCGATTTCTCCGATCCCACGGTTGCCGCAAAGGCACCGGTACCGAACCCACCTCGAGTTCCCTCCGATGACTCCGATCGCGACCTGAAGAAACCTTCGATCGTGTTTGTGCGCGCCGCACAAAATGTTAGCCCGGCTCTACAAAGTTCTCCTCGGGAAGACAACCCTCTTGCAGATCTTCTTCCGGCTGGAACGCGGCTGGTCGCTCGTCTCGAAGCTCCAGTGAGCTCGGCGGTACCCGCCCCTGTCATCGCCGTAGTCGAGTACAACTATGAGCGCAACGGTGAGATCGTGCTGCCTGCGGGTGCTAAGGTCTTCGGTAAACTCTCGCACGTGAGCCCCTCCGGCCTAGTGGGTTTCCAGTTCGACAGTGTCGAAACGCCCGATGGGACTGTTGAGAAAATTGATGCCACGGCCATGAATCTGAACTTCGGTCCGTTGAAAGGTAACGTTTCCGGCAGAAACCGGGGCAAGAACTTTCTGGTTCGTTCGATGACTGGGATCGGAACCGTGGCTGCATACATGGTGGGCGGCCAGGGAACGACTGGATTCAACGGACCAATTTCGGAGAATTCATTACTGCGCGAACGCCTTGCCGACAACATCGGCATGGCTGGGCAGGATGAGATCAACACTCTGGCGGCGAACCAAACGATTGTGGTCACGGTACCGGGGAACACTCGCTTTTACATCGTGATGGAAAAAGCGAGCTCAGAGCAGCCCGCGGGAAGGCAAGGCGCGCGACCGGCGGATGTCAACACCGCAAGCCTCTCTGGAAACAAAGTTCCAACGCTTGAAGAATTGCGCGAACTGATGCAGCTGAAGAATGAACTGAACCAGATGTACCTGCAAACCAATGCGCAGCCCACGTCCCAACAGCAATAAGAAAGTGAGAGAACATGGAACCAAACTGGAAGCCGCTGGAGGACAGGCTCGGCAAGGCGCGCTGCGCTGGATTCATGTACATGGGGCGTGTGAATGGCATCAATCTCTACAAACACGGGATCAGCCGTAGCTACCTGAACTTGGATGACGAGGGGAACTGTTACATCCCGAGGGGCTCTGGGTGCTACAGCCTAGCCGATTTCTACTGTGAGTTGAGGAAGTTAGAGGAAACCCTGAAAGGTCTGCATGCAACATTGGAAACGCCATACGACGAGGCCTTCATTGCACGAAAAGCCCAGGTTCTGCAACAACACGGCATCTCCTTGCTAACACTGCAGCTCGAACCTCAAAAGATGAACGTCCACTGACAGAAGCGGATCTCGGCACCTGCCATTCTGAAGCTGTATCTTCCCGGTCAAAATTGGGCTAAAGTAGCCAGAAGAAGGATGGCTACGTTATGCCGCCCTGGGTAGACTGGCTCGACTACTTCGGTGCAGACGGTCTAGGCAGACTGACAGGTCTGTGGCTGAACTTCTGCCTGTCACTCTCCCGGCGATTGGTCCTTTTGCTGGGGAAGGTTTGGAGGGCTAACTACCGCTCTGATCAGCGAGCATTGGAACGAGAAAACACTAATAGGCTTTCTCATAGGGTGCGGGTACCACTGAGAAGGCTGGGATGGATTGCTGTTTCCACTTCGCTGACCTTATTGCTATGGGCCGTCATCACTTGGAAGCCGTTCTGGACTGCAGCTGGCGCGAGTGAGAAGCGACTCCTGTCGGCTGTTCTCCTGCTCGCCAGTGCTTTCTGGGTAATGTCGTTGTTCCTGATTTGCTTTTCAAAGTCTCGGCGAACCAATGTCGCCGCTCTTGTCGGTCCGTCCTCCGATACGAGACCAAGAACTGCAAAGGCTAGTTGATCACCGTCTTATTCCACTAGCATAGACTTCATTTCGGTGCGTGGTCGCACCGAGTTAGTGATGATTTGAGGCGAGCCTCCTTACTACATCTTCCAGCCTTCTTTACCTTCTCTAGTTTCATCTCGCCAGATCGTCCTCTGCCGTTTGACAGCTAACTGGTTTGGCTCTACTTTCCCGTCGCGTCGATCGTTCGCCGCGCCAGTTTTGGCGCATTCGGAACGACGAGCAGAAAGGAGGACAGCGGATGATGAGACTTCAGCCCGAAGGAACGGTAAGGACTCTGCTAGCTGTGGTTGCTCTTGCGCTCATTGTCATCGGGCAGTTCATGTGGGCGCAGAACCTCGGCTCTGCTCCGGCGTCAAACGTCGCGGTTCAAGGACAAACCGGCGCGCAACCGGAAGGGGCTTTCCTGAACTTCATCAACTGGGTAGGCAACGTCATCGCCCCAGTGGGAGCTGGCGGCGCCGTGCTGGGTGCAGTCGTCTCTTGGCTGACAGGGCGTGGTTTTGGCCGCTGGCTATTTGCCGCCGCAGCTCTCTTGGCGATCTCGGGCGTGACCCGCCTCATCGAGTTCTGGATCACCAATGGGACCGGGGGAGTGACTTAACAAAGACAATTGCAAACGCATTCTGCAGGCAGCCTGAGGCGAACAGCGCAGAACCGCCAATGGCTGCCTGCGGAAACTCAACTGGCACAACATCAGAGATTGGCCTAATGCAAACCCCACAACTACTGAGCGACGTCATTTCGTTGCTACTGCTGCTGGCACCATCGGCAGCCTTGGTTTCTCTGGTGCTAGCTGGCATAGCCCTGCGACATGACGGAGCGACAGCGTTTGTGATCGGTGGGAAGTTCACGAAATGGATGTTCTGGGCGGTGATCTTCCTGACACTTCAGCCTCTGTTGTCTTGGTTTACATCGTTTGGAATCGCGATGCCTTTGCCGAGCGGGGGGATCAGCACGCCGTGGCTGGCAAATGTTCAGTCGGATGTGTCGTCCTTTGTCACGAACTTTGTCGTGGGACGAATCGTGCCGACACTTGCCGCGTTCTTCGTCCTGCGCGCGATTCTCGACACCGCTTCAGGCGAAAACCCGCTGCTATCGATCATCGCCGCCATGTTCTTGCTGGGCATACAGACCACTTTCGGTCTGATCCAGGGCTACAACACGCAGACACAGTACGCCACGGCGGACGTGCTCGACAGCCTGTGGAATCACCTTGCTGGAACGATCATGCCAATCGCTGCAGTCTTAGCACTGGTGGGAGCAATCCTGAACTTCGCTACGCGAAAACCATTCATGCGCCTTGTGGCAGTTGCCCTGGCCCTGCTGTGCGTTTCCGGAATCTGGCAGTTGGTGCTGGCGATGATGTCCTAGGAATCTGAAATGAACCTTTCTCAAATGTCGTTCGACCACGGGTTCCTGCATCTGGCGAACTGGATGGGCAACGTCATCATGCCGACCCTTGCTGCGGTGTTCCTCATCGCCGCGATCATTCAGTTCTCAAAAGGGCACGAATTCTCCCACAGCATGTATGGAGCTTTAGCTTGCCTGATGGTCTCCGGACTCACGCGGGCTTTCGAGACCTTCGCCTCGCAGCGGGCATGGAATAACCCCGATGTTTACTGGATGGCCCTTGTGACCATGATCAACTGGGTCGGCAATGTGATCTTGCCAGTTTACGCTGCGGCCCAGGTAGCACTCGGAGCATTGCGAATTGGCATGTTCTCATACATCCACCCCACCAGCAGCTGGATGCGCCATTTCTTGGCGGCAGGACTCTGCCTCATGGTCTCGGGCCTGCTGCGGCTGGCCGAGTTCTTTGTGACACAGGGTACTGGGGGCGTGAGCTAAAGGAGAAATGAGATGGCTCTGGATGTGACGCCGGTCTACCGCAATCTACGGACGCGAGTGACCTTTCTTGGTCTCGAAGCAGAGGACCTATTCGCAATCCTTGCGATTGCTGTGGTGATGAACATCTTCGGGAGATTCCTGAACCGGGAGATGTTCGGCGTGCCCATGAACATGGTGTTGCAGTACATCGTCCCCATCATGAGCGTGCCCGCTTTGATGTTGTTCAAATACGGGAAACAGCGCGGGTATCTCCTCGACTGGGTTATGTTCCACGCCAAACCCCATGTCTATTCCGCACTTGAACGTGATCGCGAGCTGACAAAAGAGTACTTGAAGGATTGAGGACGACGATGCCGCTGACGCTCCAAGAACACTCGAAGTCGCTAGGACAGCCGCCCCTTTGCGAGCAACTGAGGGTCCGGGACATCGTCGACGACTTGCTCGTCCAGGTCAACGGCTCATTTGTGGCTGGCTACAGAGTCAGCGGGATCAACTCCTATTACGCGAGCGACGAGGAACGGAATCGCACGAAGCTGTCGCTCGAAGCCCTGGTGCGATCTTTGCCGGAACGCTCCATGCGGATGCAGGCTCGCTTTGAAATCTCAGAGGGAACGGGGGACCTGATCAGCCGCTACAACCGGGAGCAACGGAACCCAAGTCCGGTGCTGCAGGCCCTGGACCGGGAACAGTCGGATGCCTGGCTGAGAAAGGATGCCGACGGTTCCTATCTCCGCCATTTCCTGCACCTGTACTTCATCTGGAATCCAAGAATCCATCACCAGTCTCCCGACCTCGAGTGGAAGAAGAGAATGCGCGGAGGAAGTGTTAGCCCATCAGTTGCGAAATGCATCGAACGCAGCCGGCGTGAGCACGAAGATCTGCTGGCGGAGTTTCGCAGTCTGATGGCAGGTGTGGAGGCGACACTGCAATCCACCGGCATGAAGCTCACGCGCATGTCGGGAGAGGATCTTTTCCTCGAAATCAAGAGGGCACTCCATCCCAGTGGGAATGATGTCGTCCCCTACCGGCATCCCGAAGCGTCGGTTTTCTATGAGAGCGCACGGAGTCAGATTGCCAACGTCAATGTCGAAGATGAACTGGACGACTACATCAAGATCGGCGGCCTGCTCTATTCCTTCGTGAGCCTGAAGGACCTGCCTGACGCGACTTTTCCCGGCGTGCTGCGCGAACTTGTGGTGATGGATTTCCCCATCGTCATCAATGCCGAGGTTGTTCTTCCGGACCAGGCCAAGTCGGTCAAGCAATACAAGAGCCGGCTGCGCAAGATGACGGCCGCCCAAAAAGACATTCATGGTGGCTTTCGACTGAATGTCGATGCCCAGGTTGCCGAGCATCAGCTAATCAAGGTTCTCCAAGACCTGATTTCCAGTTCCTTGAAGTCCTGCCAGATGAGCCTCACCATCGCCCTTCGAACTTCGCGTCCGGCGCGCAACCGGATGGAACGAGAACAGGCGGAGCGCATTCTTGCCGACCGTCGTCAGAGGGTTCTCCACGCCATCACGCGGATGAACGGTGCCCGCGGTATTCCGGAGACACTCGCTCAGAAGCGATTCTTTTTTTCTGGGTTACCAGGTCAGGGCGAAGCGAACAAGCGGGAGACAGACGTGCTCACTCTCCACGCAGCGGATCTGCTGCCGGTCGAAATGCCCTGGAACGGCACGCCCAACTCTCCTTTGATGTTGTTCGAAACTCCTTACCGTCAGCTCATCCCGTTCTCGCCTTTCGATCCGTCTTTGGGAGATGCCAACCAGCTCATCATGGCCAAAAGTGGGGGCGGGAAGACCTTTATGACTCAGGGCTTTCTGCTAATGATGGCGCGCGCGAAGCCTCTGATTTCGATCTTAGAGAGAGGGGACTCCTACCAGCCGCTTGTCGAACTGATGGGCGGGCGCGTCATCAACGTGGATCTCGATGGCAAGGAGACGTTGAATCCCTGGGATCTGCCCGCAGGAGAGACCGTACCTAGCAACGAAAAAACTGCCTTCTTGAAGAATCTCACCCGGCACATGATTGGCGATAGCCCTGGCGCCGACACGGCACTGCTCGACAACGTTCTGACCGATGCGATTCCTCGTGTCTACAAACGTTGCGCGATCCGTTACTCGAACCCGATTCCGACCTTCAACGATCTGCGCGAGGAACTGGCGAACTGGCGCGATGCCGAGAAGATGCAGCGCACGATGGATGAGGCCCATCTCGCCGCGATCAAGCTGCGCTCATGGACCGGTGAAGCCGGGATCTACGCAAATCTCTTCGACCGGCCGACAACGATGCGGTTGGACAGCGATTGGCTGTTCTTCAACGTGGAAGGCCTGAGCTCCGATCCGCGGCTTGAAACAGCGATGAGCATGCTGATTGCGACGGCGATGGCGGCACGAGCCACCGGGAAAACGGGACAACCGAGCATCACGGTACTCGATGAATGCTGGTTCTTGCTGGATTCCCCGGCCCTGGCTCCTGAGGTCGTGCAGCTGTTTCGGACGGCTCGCAAGCGAAACTCGAGCGTCTGGGGCATCAGCCAAACCGTCGAAGACTTTGTCGGAACCGAATCCCAACCCCGCCAGCACGGACCGGGCATCCTCAAGAACGCAAGCACGAAGATCATCGGCCAGCAGCCCGGTGACGTCAGCGCGCTGATCAATCACCTGTACCTGAATCCCGTGGCAATCGGTCAGGTTAAGGAATTTGGCGCTCCTCGCAAAGGCCGAAGCGCGGAGGTCTTGTTGGTGATCGGAGAAAAAGCGGAGACGACGCAGACGATACGCATCGTGCCCACCCCACTTTCTTACTGGATCTGCACGACGTTTCCGCGTGAGCGGAAATACCGTGCATGGTTCCTGGAAGAGCACTATGACCGCCCACTACTGGAGAGCTACCAGGACCTGGCGAAGAGATTCCCCCAAGGATTAGCGGACGTCGCGCAACTACCCGAGGAATTATCGGGTGCAGTTGCAGCGACGGCCAGTCGGTCATCAGGCAGACGAAGTGACACAGCGACGGCTGTTCAACACAATATCGGGAGGTCATGAGATGCACTACCTCACATTCGTTCTTTTTTCATTGGCCTTCACATGGTTCATGTTGACTGCAAATAGTCGCCGCCGCGTGCTGGTTGTAGCGACTGCAGGAGTTCTGCTTGCTGCCATGGTGATTTCACCCCCAGTCGCTCAAGCTCAAGGAGGGCTGATCCAGGCAATCCAAGCGGTTCTAAACGTGATTAACGGCGCGATCCATACCGCGCTGAACGCGATCAACACAGTCCGATCCGCTATCAGCAACTTGTACCAGAACCTGATCTGGCCTGTGCAGCTGATCAACCAGGCCCGGACCCAGGTCCAACAAATGATCGGTCAATATCGCAATCTCATGGCGGGTATTCTCAGCATCAAGCTGAACAGCGCGACTCTGCCCACGCCCCAGTCACTCGAAAACGTGATGCGGGACCATCAAGTCGGTAACTTCAATACCTTGACTCAGTCCTTTGGCAACACCTACGGCGCCATCCCCACATCCACCGACGCTAGCCAGGCCGATCGAGACATGTCAGACATGGATGATGCGCTAACACTCGACACTCTGAAGACCGTGAAAGTTTCGGATGACGCCACAGACTTGGAGATCCAGGCTGCCAACTCGATCGAGACATCAGCGGGCCAGGCAGCCCCTGGCTCCGCACCATTCCTGACCGCGAGTGCGGTTGCCTCAAGTATTCACAGTCAGGCTCTGACGCAAAAGATGTTGGCCGCGGAACTTAGACAGGAGGCGGCGCACGTTGCGCACCAGAACGGATTCCGTAAGCGCGGCGCGGCCTTCAGCACTCAGCTTCGCGGCCTAATGATCAACCTGCTGCAGCACAACTGACTCAAGGGGGTCACATCATGAGACGGATTCAAGGTGCTTTAATGAAAGGGAAGTCCTGGATAGCGAGCCACAGACTCCGTCTGGCCCTTCTCGCCCTGGTCTTGATCCTCGCCGCGCCGTGGCCGGCTGAGGGCCAGTTCAGTCCGTGCTGCGCGATTTTGGCAGCCGGGCTCTCGAGTATTTCAAGCGCTCTACAGAACGTCATCGGCGGTGGACTGAACCAGATTCTTGGGGTCGACCAAACGATTCAGCAGTTCGAGCAGAACGTCGTGTGGCCGCAGAACTTGATTAATCAGGCGCGGTCGCTGGTCGGAAGCCTGCAAGGCATCTTTAACCAGATCCACTCCCTAACACAAATCCCCGTGAACAGCGCGACGCTGCCCACTTCGCAGCAATTAGAAGCAAATCTCCTGTCCCGCAATGCGAACCAGATCGGCCAGACGTCTCCTAACTACACCGCTCTTTATGGCCAGGTTCCCACTGCAACCGATGCGTCGCAGCAAGTTCGCGACCTTGTCGATATGACCGACGCCGCGGCTCAGGATGCTATGAAGAGGGCGATTGAGATCGACGCCCTTTCAGATTTGGAGCTACAAGCCGCTAGCCAGATCAACCAAAGCATCCAGAACGCTGCGCCAGGGAGCGCGCCGATCATCGAAGCGCAGGCGGATGCCTGGCTGGTCCGGGCCAATGCCTATACGCAGGCGGCGACGGCCGACCTGATGCGGTTGCGAGCCATCGATCTCGCGAATTCAAGTGCGGAGATAAAGATGGGAGCGACCAACACCACCAACCTTCGACAGCAATTGATGAACCTGCTCCAGCACAACTGAGAACGAGAGAGAATTTATGCCCAGCTTCTATTTCGAGCAGGTACTCCAGACGGCACTCAACGGAATCGATCAGAACGTCACCGGACCTGTGCTGCAACTGGCCGGCGTCATCCTCATTCTGAGCTTACTCTATGCGGTCTACGAGGCTTACAGCAATGGTGGTGATGTACGCGCACTCGGAGTGGCGGGGATCAAGTACCTGGTGCTAGGCCTGATATTTCTGAATTATCAGCAGGCCTTTCGTTCCGTCAACGGAATGTTCAACACCGTTGCGGACTTCATTTACAACACCAACGGCATAGGCGATGTGATTCAGAGTTGGCTGAATTCCGTCAGCGCCTACATCAGCCAGCAGGGGCTATCGAGCTTCTGGACACTCGTGACCGGTGCCATCTCTGGCCTTCTGGACGTACTTCTGATCCTCATCGGGCTGATCATTCTACCGGTCAGCTACACGTTGTTCACCCTCGCTTACGCGATGTACGGGTCGATCCTCTACCTTGTCGGGCCATTCGTCCTGGCTCTATGGCCGAGTCGCGCCATGGGACAGCTGGCGCGCACGTATTTCGTGAACCTGATGATCTTTCAAAGTTGGGGCTTGCTCTACGCGATATTGCAGGTCTTGATCACGGCGCTGCAGATGAACAGTGTGAACGCTGTGCTAAATGGGAACGGCGTTCTCAACGCATTCGTTGGATCAAGCCAGATGGTTCTTTTGGGAGCTGTCAGCGTGCTGTTTTCGATTGCGATTATGTTGATTCCGTTCATCGCGAGCCGGCTCGTCCGCGGAGATGTTGGCAATACGGTGTTTGCTATGGCTGCAGTCGCAACTAGGACTGCCAGAATGGTTTTTAGTGCGAGTTCGTCAGCACAAGTCTCGCCTGCCGGTCCTCCCTCAGCCATGTCCGAATCCGGCCCACCCACCGGCAGTGGGCCGGGTTCAGTCGGGACCTCGTTGGCGAGCGGTAGTGCGTCTGGGGGTAGGGGAGTGCTCGCTGAATCCAAACCGCCAACACCATTGAATTCTGATGCCGGAGCTGGTGTGACGAGTTCTGCCGGAGAAATGGGCGCGGAAGGCGCTGTCGCGGTCGTTTGAGACAACCGGTGAACTGGACAGGTGGAATGACAAGGATGAAGCCCGAAACAAAATCGACCATCGAGCCCGAGTTCTCTCGGTTCACGAAGTACTACGAGCACGACGGCATGCTTCGCGCCTATGCCAACCGGGCGATGTTCCTTGCCATGTTGTTTGCCGTAATTGCTATCGGGTCGCTGGGGTTCGCGATCTATGTTCGCATCCAGCCGCCTACGATCATTCGTGTTGATAAAGACGGCGACGCAACCGTTGTCGGAGCAAGATTCGGCCAAGATCCGGCCGCTAGGTTGGCAAGCGTGCTTTCGGCGGAGGCAGCCACCGTCGTATCGAATTCGGCAGCTCCTACGGATCTTGAAGGACGGGCTGCGCTGCGGCGGTTCCTGCAGCACTATCTCTCCTATACGCCGGACTCTGTGACGCGCAACTTTGCCGAGTCGCTGAACATGATGACGGCCAACCTGCGCAAACTCACCATGGACAAGCTGCGCGATGACGACACCATTGGGAAAATTCAGCAGGACCACATCATCTCGGATTTCCGAATTCGGTCGATGGAACGATCCAAGGATGCTCCGTGGAGTTACGTGGTGTTTGGCGTGAAAGAGGTTCACCGCATCAGGAACGGGACGGAGGTTACGGATCGGATTGTCGGTCAATACAATTTGCGGCTTGCTGAAGAACGGCGCACCGAACTGAACCCGAGTGGCCTGTTGGTGGCCGACTATTCCGAACAGCAGATGGTGGGGGATCGCGACAACGGCCTGCTGCAAAGAAGTGAGCTGGACAAATAAAAGAACACATGTTGGAAGGGATTCTAAATGGCGACCATGATTGCATCTCCACTTGATGAAAGAACAAGCCAAGCGAGTAATCACCCGGCTGGCAGGGGAACCCGGCGTGCACGCCCTGTAGCTGAAGAAGAGATCGTCTCCGGAGCGCGCTTCTTCCTGCCCAAGTCGGGCACCAATGGCCACTCACCAGAACTGGGCCGGGAGTTTTCGACCGAAGGCGAGGCCAGGGTCGAAGCGCTCAAATTGGGCGTGAACTACTACAGCGTTCAAGAGTGGCGCCCGGTTGCGGATTTTGCCGGGAAGAATCCCGAACTAAAGCGGGAAGCTGTTGCAAGGAAGGGAACGGGGTAGCACGCGGACCCGAGCATCGGCATTCATAGCACGCGGTTTCATCACAGACGTTGGTCTGTAGTGAGCGATCCACAAGCTGATTGTGGATGAGTGCTGGTCCGGTTCTATCGCGAACCTGGCCGGGAACCTGAAACGTTTTCGACCAGGACAGCGACGAGAGCCGAGTACAGCGCCCTCCTGCCTGTTCTGGTTCCAGACAGAAAGGAGGAAGAGAAATGGTGAGGCAACGGTTCTTGACACACTTCAAACCGTGGCTCTACGCCGTGATCAAGGTCGGCGGGGTGATCGTGGGGTACCAACTCTGCGATCAGATTCGCACGCACCTTCAATATGCGCCTCTCGACATCGGTGATGTGGTGATGGCGGCGACGACAGCTCTCTTCGTGCTCGCTCTGCTGTGCTTGATATGGGCATGGGGAGAGTGGTGCTGGTTCAAACTGCGCCGGCTCCGCACCTTTTGGAGTGAGCCTAAGCGCGCTTTCAATGACGTTCGTCACTCACAAACAGTGGGCCGATCTCAACCAGTGACAGGACATATGGTCTAAGCGAGAACCAATTCGTCGAGGCCTGGCGCTTCGTTGCCCGGCTGAAAAGTCATTTCACCGTTTTTCGGCAATGGGCAGCGAGGGGCGGACACGAGCCTCCTCTTCTGTCCTTTGCCTGACAGAAAAGGAGATCAAGATGCCAGACACAATAGAACGAGGTGCGATGCCGATCCTCGCGCTTGAAGTGGACCGCGACGGTCATTTGTCAAAGAAAACCATGAGACTTAGCCGGGAAGAACAGCTCACGAACACGTTGCTGGAAGGATTCTGTCCGGGCATTCGGGTGGCGACCGTGGACGTGCCAACCGAACCCTTGGACGCCTGTCAGCAAGCGATCGTCGAGCAGGCTCTCACCCGGATCGAGTTCGATGGCATCCGCTACAGCCTGGTCGGAGCCAGCGGCAGTGCGAAGAAAGGTAAGTTCTACGCGGTCGAATTTCGATACGAGAAGCGATTGGCGGAGAGGTTTCGCTTTTCGCCGCAAGCGGCCATGACCTATTTCGGGATTCTGGTGTCTTCGTGCAAGGTTTTGATCGAAGTGCCCGAGTGCCGATTGCTGGTTGTGGAAGATCACGAGTTGGGCACCAACGACTGCCGCGGCTGGGTTTCGGAATCCCTGTTCAAGAAACTCCAGGCGAAGCACCGCAACGATCTTTTGACTGATGAGATGAAGAAGCTTCTTGCGAAAAGGAATCAATCCCATCCGGATCGCAACGAAGACTTCGTTCTGGCTAAAGACGAACGAGCGCAATTCGAAGAACAAGCAAGGTTGAAGGTCCGCCACAAAGTTCTCCGGGCGAGCCACTTTTATCAATTCCGCCTGGCATTCGACAGAACCCAGGCGAAAGGTTCGTTCAAAGTCATGGAGGATGAGTTGGCGGAGAAAATTGACGCCGACATCATCCTGCCAAAGTCATCAGTGAAGCCCAGGTATCAGGGTGGAGTGATGCGCACGATCCGATCCATCTTGGGCGACCGTCAGGCCCACGCTTACCGCGGGTCTGTATTGGTCGGGATTCGTGATGTGTCTCGTGATCTCGAATTTCAGTCGAGCTACACGTTGGTGGAACACGCCCCGGAAGACTCGATTGAGCTGGAGATTAAACCGTACGCTCTCAGGCAGGTAGAGAAGCTGCGGAAGGCCTGGGAAGAGAACAACTTCACGGAGCTCTTGGAACTTCTGGGCACACAAGAGGCCCAGCGTGTGCTCGAGGTGGGAGAAGAACCAGATCCCGAGTACACGTCGAGCGAATACACCGTCGCGGACGGCGCGTTGGTTTCCGACGGTACGGGCTACATGCTCAAGCACCCATTCGTGAACCATCACCTGCAGAAGGTGTTAGCACGATGGGCATACCGGTTGTGCACGAGTGGCGGCTTCCGTCTTCCCGGCTTCGCGCTGGCAGATGACGGCTACCTCCTGCTGCATGACGGCGAAGTCGTGTGCGGTTCGGACTGGATTCCGAAGGATCGGGCAATTGCTTCGCTGGCTTCACGCCACGGCCTGATCGTTCGCTATCCCATCCGGATGAAGGAAGATCTGCTGCCGTTTGAAAACCTGTCACCTGAAGAGGTCTTCTGTCTGCTTGTCGCGGACCTTGGCAAGCGCGGCTGCCAGATGCCGGACGGCGATGTGGCGGCGATGGTAGATCAGCAGCTGCGCCTGAAAGGCACCTTGACCCTGCACTCAGAAGCCGCCGCACGCAATGGCGGAGACTTCGACTTTGACCAGGTGTGTGTGCTTGAGGGAGACAAGTTTCCACGCTTCGTCGAGGATCGTTTCACGTACGAGGAAATGCACTCGGCGCACAAGAACAAGGCTCCGAAGCCGCCGAGTCCCTGGTGGAACTTGCCGCAGGTTGCCATGCAAGCCCGAGGAAACCAGATCGGCTCGATTACCGATCTGAAAACCTCATGCCTGGCGAACGGCAGGGAAGACCTGGCTCGGGAACTGGTGGACCAGCTTCAGAATGCGCTGGACCAACTGAAGCATGGGACTCAGCCCGACCAGGAAATCATTCGCAGCATCCGCAATGAGGTCACGAAGGCCCCGTGGCTCAAAATCAAGCAAAAACAGCGTATCGCGGAGATGGACGAGCATCTGCCCGTGACCGAACGCGACAAGATCGGGAAGCTGTACAACTTTCTCCGCAAAGAGGTGGGCCGCTATTTCGGAGAATCCGCGGTGGCGCCGCTCTCGGACTTCCGGGGCCTGATCGGAGGTGCAGAATTCACCCCGGAAATCTTCGCCGAGTGTTTCACCGTCAACAAGTACTACGGGAGCATCGTCACCCAAATCCTGAGCCGGCGGCGTGAACTCTGGGACCAACTCGAAAAAGCGAGTGCCGAGGTTGAGGAGAAGAAAGACGACGCTGACGCCCGGAAGGAGGCTATCTTCCGGCGCAACCAGGCTTCGGCGGCATTCGCGGCGTATGAACAACGCTCACGAGAAGAGCTGAGGGCCCTGATCGACCAAGTGAGGATGTGGGCCCAAGGCAAAAACGGGACTCGATTGGCCTATTTGTCTGCCTTGCACGCAATCGTGTGTCGAGACAGACGGGTAGACCCGGAGCATGAGTCTATGCCGGGCACAGGATCAATCGTGTTCTATGCGTTTCCCCAGGAAGTGGTCGACCAAATCGCAGAGCGAACCGGAGGCCGGCCTGTCGCCGTCGAGATTCCCAGTCTCTGCGATGGTGAAGTGGAGATTGACCGGGATGGCCGGATCTTCCTGGTGAGCCACTTCACCAACGGCGATGGTCAGCTACACGAGCGCTTGATCTTCCTGGCCCAAGTGACCAGGAAAGGTGAGGTATTTCGCGAACGGGACGCACAAGGCTCGCCCATTGTGATCGAGCGAGTCCGGCCGTTCCCCATTCAGCCCGGCAGGAGCGAGGCGCGGGACGGGATTGTCACGTTCCCCGGAACACAACGACGCCCCGAAGTTCCGAAGGGGATCGTCGCGCTGCCGGAAACAGCCAACTGAACCGGTCCAGGAGGTTCGCCTCGAAACCTCCTGGGTCCTGCTCAATTTCCCGCGAACTGTGTTGCGCACAGGAGAAACAAGGACAATGAAGCGCCTCTGGACCATCCTTATTATTGTTACGGCCGGTGCGATAGCGCTCGTTGGCCAAAAGATCGAACATGAAACAAGTGATCGCAGCCAGATTGTCCACCTGAAAACGGCGCTCAACCATCTGACCGTGATCGAGCTCGGCGAACCCGTCATCCAGGTCGCCACGGGCAGTCAATCGTTTAAGGTCGAGTGGCGAGAGAATAAGGTTTTCGTACAACCAACCGAGCCTGATGCGTCCACGAATTTATTCATATGGACGGCCTCCGCGCGGCTCAACTACGAGCTTGAGCCAGCCGGCGCGGTGGCCTCGATGGACTTCGCCGTCGACCAGGTTCCATTCCACGCCAATGAGCCCAAACCTACCAGTGTTACTCCCCCACAGCCTTCGCCCGCGGAGGTGCTGCTGTCGGGAAAACCTGTGAGGCTGGAGTCTGCCAAACCGTCAAAGAGACAGGTGGAAGTCGTCATTCGTGATCTGTACGAGAGAGATGGCCGAGTGTTGGTTCGGTACGCCGTCCGGAACCGTGGGAACCATACCTACGAGATCACCACACCAAAGGTCTATGCGCTGACCGGAGCGCGCTACCCCCAATCTCTCTACAGCCTGGTGGATTCACAACTAGGGGATCGCGAGGCCGCGCGCCTGACGATCAAACAACAGACTCCGGTGCCGGTGATCGAAGGCCAAGTGCAATCTCCTCACCTTGCCCCAGGCGAAGAGTCTCTCGGTGTCGTTGCGGTTCATTTGCCGTCCACCACCGAGCCAATCGTGCTCCGTTTCCAATTTGCGAACGATGACCGTGAGGAAATCGCGGCCTTTCTGGTGCGGTAGGCCATGACAGAAGTGACGGCGAAAGATGTTCACACGATGCTGCGACGCTACCTGCGTAACCGCTCGGATCTGGGGTTCCGGAAAGCCGTCGCAGCCCAAATCTTCGAACCGCGAAATCCTTTTGAACCACAATCGATCCAAAAACCCCAACGATGGTTTGTGCTTCTTGTCGTCACTTCGCTGATGACAATCGGTGCGTTTGTCTATTTCAACGTTTGGAACTAAGAGCGGGCGGCAACACTGTGCTGCGCAGACTCGAAACCTTCACCTTCTTTCTGGCGATGATGCTGGCCATCATCCTGGAGGGCGGGTTCGTTTACTGGGTGTGCCGTTCCCCATTTTTGCTCGCTAATCATGACAAAACCCTCAACGTCGCCGGTGAATGGACTGGATTCGCGTTGCCACAGGGTTGGTTGCTGGGCGCCCTTCTCGTTCTCATCTATCGCCTGACCGCGATATTCATTCCACCCACGAGTTGGACGACTGACGAGATCCAGCGCAATCGACGGGCCTTCGTACGCTTGTGGTGCCTGGCCATGGCCGTGGCCGCAATGCAAGGCCTTCTGTTTCTCCTTGGAAACCGATCGGCATGATGAGAGAAACGTACGCCAACCGGCACCACCATCCCCCTCTCCTCGAGAGCGCAGAAATCCTTGTCGCTCTGGTCCTCATGTTCGCAGGCTGGTTCGCCTGGTACGTTGCGCGCGAGCGCTACCACCTCACCAACCGCCAACTGGCTGAACTCGCGACCTACTTTGTGATTGGGATCTTTGCTGCCACCACAACAGCGGTGCTTTGGCTTACACGCTGCTCCCGGAGAGAAAAGGAATGGCCACACCGGGTGCTGGCAATATCCCGGAAACGCGACGAGCGATTTATGAAACAAGCATGGAGCCAGGGATCCGTTCTCCTCGGCTATGACATTCACGGCAAGCCTTGGTATTGGCCCGACCGGGTGCGGGTCATGCAAGGGATCGTGCTCGGCATGACTGGCACGGGCAAGACAACTTTGTTGCGGAACATCATTTCGCAGGATCTTACGCGTGTCGCTGGTCCTCCCGATGAACCTCATCGCATACCGATGATTATTTTTGACGGCAAGGGCGATCTGGAATTCTTTCACGATCTGCTACCCCATGTGCATCGTGCCGGCCGATTGCATCAACTTCGATTGCTCAATCCCGCGCGTCCGGATCTCTCGGTCCGCTACAACCCGTTTCAGTGCTCCGATGACGAATACATGCCGGTTGTCAGCATGATCTTTGGCTCATTCAACTTGCGGAAGGAATTTTTCGCGAAACACCAACTCAACTACCTGGCCGATATCGTCCGCGTGCTCTTCTACACCGGCCTGAGATTCAACTTTTACGATGTTCTAGTCATGGCTATGGACGAACGGGTCATGAAAGAACAGGTCGAACAGGCGCGCAAACGCATCGCACTGGACTCGTCGATCCCCACACAGCGCCGGCTCAACTTCGAAATGTCAATCAAGAACCTCTACACTTCGCTGCGAGATCGGGAACGGGTCCAGAAGATCCAGGGATTGCTGAACGAATGCATGACCTTTCTCGACGATCAGCTCAGTGTGCTGACCGGTCCTTACGAGCAGCTGTTGTCCCTTGACGACGTAATCGACCAGGAACTCATTCTGGTGGTCTCGCTGAACATCAACAAGAACCCGGAGCCCATGCGATCACTCGGAAAGATGCTTCTGCAGAACCTTCAACTGGTCATCGGAAAAAGGTATGAGAGCGAAGAGCACAGGCTACGCCCAAACCGGCCGATGCTGAGTGTCGTGCTCGACGAGTTTGCGCCATTCGGCTATCGCAACTTTGCCCAAATCCTGCAGACAGCACGTGGAACGAACACGGCGTTTTTGTTTTCAATGCAGGCCTTGCCGCAGCTCATGCAAGTCGATCGCGGCTTCAAAGAGGATGTTTCCTCCGCTCCGAACACCACGATGATCCTGCGTACGCGGGACGAGGAGACCACACGTTACTTCCTGCGTGCTTCTGCAGAGCATCGCGTCGCTCGCCGCAGCGTGTCGATGCATCGTTGGAGACTCTTCGGTTTCGAGACGTACACCCAAACGGAAGGCGCGGTTGATCATGACGACAGGGAGACGCGGGCGCAGGATGAGCACATCAAGAATCTCCCGAAAGCGCAGATGGAGATTCTGATGACGGACGACGCGCGCGGCACGCTGCATGGATTGTTGCACGTGCGAGCTCCCGAAGACGTCAGGGTGCCACGGTTTATGCCGCAGCTTTATCCGACGCTGAGCCAGTCTAGGGAGGACTCCGTTGGCGCGAACCTCAGGTTCAAGACGCCCGAACTCGTGGCGGTTGGTCGGCGGCGCCGGACGGGAGGATGGATGTGACCGGGAGGCTGACGGCGCTCGCCATTCTGGCGGTTGGACTGACGGTTGGCAGTCCGGGGAATTCCTGGACAACTCCCCAGCCGCAGGCGTCCTCGCAATCGGCAGTGCGAACTCAGGCTGTGCATGACCCTCAGCCCCCGCCATATCAGCGTCGAGACACCTGGTACGAGTTCATGCTAAAGCAGTTCAATCCAGACAATGTCGATTACGGCAATTGGTTCGAACACGAGCGCCGAGTGTTCATCGAGAACCGCCTCAAGAATCCGTATTTCCTGTACAGCCTGTGGGCAACTGTCGCGCTGCTGATAGCGACCGTCATTTGCACGAAGCAGTCGATAGTTCACCGGCGAGCGATGTGGATCACGGCCGAGATGATGGCCGACATTTACAACCAGGATGCGTACTCCAGGCGAATTGCACAAGAAGCCATCGAGAAGTACAACACGCACATCGAGCGCTGCAACCGTGTAATCGAAGCTGCGGAACATGGCGAGGCTGTCGCCACTACCAGCTCGGAGGTTGAACAGTTGAGAACCGAACTGATGCGCGTTGCCGAGGAGAAGGACGCTGCGGTGCGGGATCGGGACATCGCACGAGAGGACCTGCGGCGGAAATCCGAGATCCTGGCCGAAATGTCCGTTCGGCTGGAGGCTCTGACCAACAAGTCAAGCACAACAGGCGCGAAACCGTCTTCTGATTTGCGGGGCGCAGACGCCAAGTTGGTAGCTCACATCAACACTCTGCAGGAACAACTCTATGCCGAGCGAAACAGCAATCGCAGGCTGAGAGGCGGCTAAGGGCATGCTCGTCGGAGTCACGGGATTCGGTAACGTGTGGCGGCATAGGCTCGGCAAACAAATGCACCTAGGTGGCCGGTTTGTGCAACCCGTCTACTACAACACCACGGGCGTTGCGGTGAATGGCGTCATACACCAACGGTCCAGAATTTGTGGCTATGCACGCTTTGACGCAGTGGGTGGTTTTGACTCAAGCCACCCTTCAAGAATGATCGACCGCGTCTTCGAATGTGCCGAATCCTCTGTCTGGGTGGGGCACAACAAACTGCTATTTCGGCGAATTCTGAAGGAACGGGAATGTCCCGACCGCTTTCTGGTGATTGCAAGGTCAAGTCAAATAGGCCAGTTGGCAGTTGGAACAGAAGGCTGGCGCTCATCCGATACCTGGCTTCTCTCGTTTAGCGAATGCCCAAATCAGCAGGAGGCTATGCTGCTCATGCCAGCCGGCGGATGGATACGAAGCATCTTGGGCCGGTACACGCTGGAACCTTTACCGTTGCGGCATTGGGTCGCCCGGCTTGTGCTTAGTGCTGTGGAATGATGGAGCACGGAATGCGCTATTGGAAAGGTTCCATCGCGTTAAGTCCCACACGGGACTACCCACTTTTGCGCCAGGTATTGCATTCCGGCTTCATTACGCACAGCCAGTTGTTCGAGTTCTTGAAACTCGACTACTGTGTCTCATCGCGCAACGCCTTTAACAACCGGATACTTCGGTTGGTGAAGCATGGCCTGCTCATCCGGCGCGAACGTCCATTCGTCAACCGTGAAGCTGTCTACTCAGTGTCAGAAGCCGGAGCGTTGGAGTTGGCGGGAAGCGGTGAACAGTTTGTGCATTCATCCCTCCAAAGAAGATCGGATAGTGCGCACAGACTCGTGCACCACTCGCTGGAGTTGAACGAAATCCATCTGGCCATGAAACGCACCGGATCACTTGTGCACTGGATGTCGGAACCTGAGATTCGATCGCGCAACGATCTCACGCCGCTTGGCTATTGGAAATATTACGACGCGGTCGTTGTGGTTCGTCTCGCGGGACTCGACTGCAAGTTCGCGTTGGAGTACGAGCGAACGCCGAAGGCGGCGCGGCACTATTTCGACATTCGCCAGCGGATTGAGCAAGAGGTATCGATCGATCACTTTCTTTACCTGGTGCCGAACTATGACTTGCTGTGGTTTGTGGCTGACAAGCTTTCGGGGTGCAGGCGCCCAGTTTACATTGGTCTGCTGCGAGAATTTCTTGAGCAGACGTTGATGTTGCAAGTGAGAAGAACCGGATCTCCGGCATCAGGGACGTTCACCGCTGTCCTGATCCAGAGTAAAGATGCTCAACGGACTGGGGCCCTTTTCCCAGGGATTGCAGTGTAATTATGGTGTCGTTGACGTGTGTTTGAGATGTGGCAACATCAAGCAACTCCAAGGAAGAGGCGGGTTTGCCTCTTGACTATGAAGGGAAACGGATGAACAGCTCAAGGCACTCCGACCCGGCGGAGCGTAGCGCGTTAATGCGGTTGTTTTATCGCAAGTGGCGCCCGACACGGGTTGGCCGGTGGGTCAATCGGGTTTGGTGTTGGTGGTCCGGGCTTGGGCTGCCGCCGAGAGTCCAGGCTGTCCTCGAAGTTCGTGGTCGCACCTCCGGCCGCACACGCTCGAACCCGGTGGTGATCGCCACCGTGGAGGGCAATAGCTATCTCGTATCGATGCTGGGTCCAGAGTCTGATTGGGTGAAGAATGTAGAGGCTGCGCGTGGTGACGTCACTATTCGTCAGGGACGTCGACGCCACGTTCGCCTAGTGGCATTGCCACCGGAACAGAGGGGACCCGTCCTGCGAGAGTATGTACGAATTGCGCCGAGCGGGCGACAGCACTTTCCGCTCGCCGTCGGCGCGCCGCTGTCCGAGTTCGAGGCGATCGCCAGGGATTATCCTGTATACCGAATCGATCCCTCGTGAAAGCGAGTTTCCCGAAAAAGATCGGATTACCTGCAGAACCTCGCACGGGGTTCACCCATGCTTCGGTGCGCTGCCGAGTGCTCCCGTCAACGTCGGATGGAACTGTCGCACTTCTCTCTGCGTATATACACTCACACGACTTTGTCCCGTTCCATGGAGGAACGGAATGACGACCGGCACCATCGACGAGTCGCAACGCAAAGCTGCACCAATCGCGGGATTCTTCTACCTGCTCACCTTCGCGATCGTGGTCGTGGTGAACTTTGGTATCAACGAGCGCTTGATGGTCGCCGGCGATCCAGCGCAGACTGCCCGCCACATCTTGGCGCACGAGCGGCTCTTCCGCATAGGGATCGCCGGCAACCTGGTCTACGAGGCGGGGCTGTTGGTTCTGCTTAGCGCGCTCTACTTGACCCTCAGGCCAGCCGGTCGCACCTTGGCGTTGCTAGCCACATTCTCGCGGCTCGTCTATGCCTTGATGTGGGTCCTGATGTCGCTCAATCAGCTGACCGCTCTGCGGCTGTTGAACGGTGCCGATTACCTACGCGTCCTCGGGACAGAACAAGCTCAGATGCTGGGGAGGCTGTATCTCTCCGGTTTTGACGCATACTACGTCGGCCTGCTGTTCTATGGCTTGGCATCCACCGCTTGCGGCTACCTGTTTTTCACGTCGGGTTACATTCCAAGAGCGCTTGCCGCCTTCGGCGTGATCGTCTCCGCGTGGGCCGCGGTGTGTACCCTTGCCTTTATCATCTCACCCGACTTCGCCAAGCACGTGAACTTGTGGTGGTTCGACACCGGCCTCGGGGTCTTCGAGCTGTCGACCGGCTTCTGGCTGGTGATCAGAGGACTGAGGCCGGAGATGGGCACGGCTGGTCGGGCACGGGCCGGTATCACCGCCTGAGAGCAGACCCGTTTTAGGGCAACCGAAAAAAGGGAGGTACGCCATGGACGCACTCGACCGGCAAGCCAGGACCGCAGGCTGGCTCTATCTCCTGCTTGTCATACCGGGACCGTTTAGCCTTATCTACCTGCCCAGCAAACTGATTGTGCGCGGCAACGCCGCCGCGACTGCCGCCAACCTCCTCGCCCACGAGACGCTCTTTCGCTTCGGCATGGTGGCCGACGTCGCAGGCTCCGTCTTCTTCCTCGTGCTCGCGTTCGCGCTCTACCGCCTGCTCAGCCGCGTCGACCAGACGCGGGCTGCGTTCATGGTCGCGCTCGTCATGGTCTCGTCGGCCATCGCCTGCGCGAACGTGCTGCCCAACGCCGCTGCGCTCGCACTCGCCCGCGGCGGCGAATGGCTCACGGTCGTGGACCAGACGCAGCGCGAGGCGCTTGCCATGCTCTTCCTTCGCCTGCACAGCATGGGAAATACGGTCAACGAGTGCTTCTGGGGACTGTGGCTGGTCCCCTTCGGCATGCTCGTCTACCGCTCCGGTTTCCTGCCACGCTTCCTCGGCGCGTGGCTGGTGGTGAACGGCGCGGCTTATGTAGCCCTCAGCGGCATCGGCCTAATGTTACCCGAGCTAAGCGGCAAGGCGTTTCTCTATGCCCAGCCACTGCTGTTCGGCGAACTAGCCATCATGCTCTGGCTCATCATCAAGGGCGCGAAACAGAAGCCGCTGGCGGCGACGACCTGACTCCACGACCGGTCAGTTGCTCCAGTCTTTCCGGATACCGAGCCTCATCCACCTAATCACCACACTGAGCAACGGGCATTGTGGTCGGCAAACAGGAAACGACTCGAAGTCTCAGGACCAATTGAGTCAAAGCGGTAGGAGCTCAGTTGTCGTATCCCTGGACTTTGCTCTCCCAAGGTCCCTGGCATACTTCAGAGCTCCCGCCGTGTCGTATTTATCCAGGTAGGCTCGATCAACCGCGTCCCTCAGACGCTTGCTTCCTATCCGCACGGCGCGGACCGGGATTTCCAAGTCCCCTATTTGGATTGCGCCGCGAGGCTCTTTGAGAAGCGAGCGGTACCAACCGTTTGCCTTGACGCTCCAGGACCGGACGAGAACACGGTCTTTTACGAGCACAAACCAGATGCCAATGAACCGGTGGTCTCCGGTGCCGACCCGCAACCGCAGGCCTTTGCTCTTTTGGAAGACATCGAGGACTTCATCGGCGAAGCGTTGGCGCCCTTTCACTGGGGTTCTTTTCTCACCGCTTATGCATTCGTCGCTTGGACAGGTGCTAGGATCCACCCCCCTGTCCTCTTGCTCGGGGAAGTGTAGCAGAGGGTCGTGTCGATGCCGTGATCTGTTCGCTGGTTGGGACGAGAAAGACGCGAGATCCAGAAAGGAGGAGTACACAATCTATGTTCGGTCACATGAAAGCTCAACCGATTATCAGAGTGATGCCGACCACCGTTATAGGTGAGGCGGTCGATGCTCTAATCGCGGCCACGGATAAAGCCCAGGTAGTTCGGTGGATCGAATTCCCAACGGCTGTTCTTCTGTTTCTCGTGGTCCCGGAGGATTCTCAGTCCGGGGCGTTCTACGTCTTCGACCGCAAGGCCAAGACGTGGTTCTGGCTCGATTTCGAGGACGACCGATACGGGGGATACAGCACAAGCGACTTCGACCTGCTCGTCAGCGAGTACGACTTCCTCAGTCTGGCGGAGCGTCCCGGTCTGTTAAGGGCTGACCCTGGCTGGTTATTGGAACCGCGCAAACCCGCGGAGATGGCCGGCAGCCTTTGCAAGTGAAGGGTTTGCGGCGTCCGTTTGACAGAAATTCAATCCCGACTTATCTACCACACAGCACAAGCCATAAGTGTCCGAAAGGAGGTGAATCGTGGTACGACGAATGGTCGCAGCGCCCGAGTTGGTGAAGGAGTATGTCAACCTGTTCGTCAATCGCCGCGCGTACACCCTCCAATCCATGCGCCCGCATCCCGAAAGCGGCCGTCATTATTACTACAGGCCCAAGGAACGCGATTCTGGAGCCCCACTCTTAATGTCCGAGAAGACCGTTGCTGACCACCTGGAAGGAAAGATAACGATGGGGCTGTACGCCATTAACCCGTTGAATCAGCGCTGCAAGTGGGTTGCGATTGATGCGGACTACGCGAGCGCAATGGTCGACCTGATCAAACTTCAGTATCAGCTGATGCAGGACGGCGTGGAATCGGCGCTCGAGATGAGCAAGCGCGGAGGGCACCTCTGGATCTTCCTGGCAGTACCGCTGCTGGCGAGAAAGTGCCGGATTTACATCTACGATCTCGCACACAAACTGGGAGTGCCAGTCAAAGGATCCGGTTTGGCTGACGGTATCGAGGTGTTCCCGAAACATGACGAGATCCAAGAGGGCGCGTTCGGGAACGCGATACGGGGACCGCTGGGAATTCATCGCGGGGCGAAACGCCGTTTCTGGTTTTACGGTGCCGATTACACGTTGGAAGGACAGATTGCCTTTCTGACGCGGCTGCGCCGACTGACAGAAGAGGAACTGGATCGGTTCACCATGGGAAAAGAGCTTCCACCCAATACTGCAAAGGTCAGATCAGAGGCCGAGCCCCAAAACCGACAAGGAGGAGAGGGAAGTCGAAGGGCGTTCTGCATCCTTGATTATGTCAGGGAAACCAGGGTCGTGGGGCGCAACTATGTGACTCAGTGTCCCTCCTGTGCTCTCGCTGGACATGACCGCGGACGTGACAACCTGGCGATCCTTGTTTCTGATCCGCGGTTCTATCAGTGTTGGGCAGGCTGCCCGAAAGAAAAGATTCGGGCAGCCCTCGGGCGCCCCATTCCCATTCATCAGAACGCCTGAGAAATGCGGAGGTGGTTGTGGTTGCTAGGCAAAGATTCACGGGCATGGCGGGACTGCCGCTCGCAAGACGGGCGCTGAGGATTCTGAAGGACCGGGGTATCTACGCGCACTCTCAACTCAGCGTGGAACACCAGCAACTGGCCGCGCGCTATGTCATCCGCGGTCTGGAGTCGGGCGGCTGCTTGGGCGACGTAGGCCGGTACGTAAGTTTCGCGGATGAAAACGGCAACTCGCTCGACTATCTCTATCCGGTCGAGGCCATCGGGGTGAATGGGCTCCACGCAGTTGTCGTATCCACAGCTCTTGTCCGCGCGGATATGCTCCGAAAAGGGCGCACCTACGAACTGCTGATCACGAGGCACGCGCTAGGTTCAGTGACGGATGGGCAGCGGCCACAACTGGAATCCGAGATTCTCTTCCGGGGAATTCATGGACGCCTGGAACTAGATCTCATCGGGAAAGATAAGGCCCGCGCGGGTAGCGTATTGCCCACATTCTATTCCCTGGCCGGTGAGGTCACGGCGATCCCTGAAAAGTTTCTCTCGCTGGTCCGCGCCACAACAAAGGGCGTTAACTGCACCGGCTGTTCCCACGTGCATTACTTGAGAAAGTCTCGTCCTGTCACTAAGCCGACAGGCCAAAACGCTGTCTGCACTGAGACGACCGAGACGTTGGCCAGCTAGCGGTGGGAGGGGCATCGGGTGACTAAGGTTAAACAAGCTTCGTTGGTCACCTGTCTCTTTCTGTTCCTCTTCGTTGTCATTGGAGGCGGCCTTCACCTTTCCCCGGGCGGCGCATTCGTCGCAGCTGCGACCGGTACTCCTTTGGTAATTCATCTCCTTAATCGATCTCGTGTGGTAAAGCCGGACAAACTCGACCAGCCCCCTCCACCAGGCTGTCCTGGTCTGCCGCATCGCAGTGCCGAAAAAGATGCCACCCGCCTCGATGCGCCCGAGGGGGAAGTCGTAGTTCGAGAGTGAGCGATCGAGATGGGAGCTCGGCGGGAACATGCGGACACAGCCAGGGCTCTCAGGCCCCGGCTGGGCGCGTGGATCCCACTGCTGCCATCGCTATCCGATCTAGCTTTCCTGATGCCCATTCTGGTCCTTTTCTGGTGCACCACAGGTGTCGGATGGCTGCTTACGGACTCCGACACGGGCTGGCACATTCGAGACGGCGAGTGGATCCTGAAGACAGGCCGAGTCCCCACGACTGACATCTTCTCTTTCAGCAAGGCCGGAGAGAGGTGGTTTGCCTGGGAGTGGCTCTGCGATGTTTTGATGGCGCTCGCACACGAGTGTGGAGGTCTCGGTGGAGTTGTTCTACTCAGCCTGTTCATTCTGGGCGCCACGTCACTCTGCGTCTACAAGAGCACGTTGGAAGCGTCCGGGCAGCGAGCGATTGCGATCGTTCTTACGGGACTCGCGATGGCCGCGAGCACCGTGCACTGGCTGGCTCGGCCACACCTCGTCACGCCTCTCTTCGCTGCTGTGTTCTGCCGTGTCTTGAATCGGACAGAGAATGGACAGAGCTCTGTTGTTCTTTCCTTGTTCCCGCTGCTCACAGTACTTTGGGTAAATCTCCACGGGGGATTTTTCGTCGGCATCGTATTGCTGATTACCTATGCGATTGGGGCGGCAGCAGAAGAGTCAGTCCATGGGACCAGACAGAATGCATGGATTCGCGCACGGAAATACCTGTTGACCGCCGCCGCGTGCGCGATCGCAAGCCTCCTCAATCCGTATGGATACCGCCTGCATGTCCACATTGCTGAATATGTCGGCGCATCGTTCTACTTGCAGCGCATCAGTGAATTCCAGTCCATCGACTTTCATTCATTCACGGCGGCTTATTTCGAGACACTCCTGCTGCTGGCCATAGCGGCGGCAATATGGCACATGACCGAGGGACGGCTGGTTCATGTGCTTCTGCTGCTGAGCTGGTCCCACTTGGCACTGTTCTCGGCACGGAACATTCCGATTTTTGCAGTCGTCTCGGCACCCGCCATCGGGCTGGCGATACGTGAGTGGCTGGGGTGCTTCGGCGTGTGCTCCGCTGTGCGGTGGCTGCGAGGATTCAGTGCGAGCCTTATTGAGATGGAGGCTGGCCTGCGAACCATCGCAAACCATGACAAGCGAAAGCGCTGGCACCTATTACCCAGTGCGGTTGTGCTGGGCGTCGCGTTGCTTCTCGCTCACCCAGGTCGTGTGAAACCATTCCGCGCCGAGTTCGATCCGAAGCGCTTTCCAACGGATGCGGCAGCTTTTCTCTCTCGCAGAGAGTCGGGGACGCCTGTGAGGTTGTACGCAAGCTGGCAGTGGGGCGGGTATCTGATCTACCGGCTTTGGCCTTCGTTCACGGTCTTCGACGATGGTCGAACGGACTTCTACGGTCCTGCCTTCGTCCAGGAAGGGCTTCGCGCGTGGGAGGCGCGTCCGGGCTGGGCCGACATCTTTGTGCGCTATCGCGTAAACGCTGCGCTCCTTCCTGTGGATTCGCCGCTGACAACCGTGCTACGCCTGAAAAACGACTGGAAGCCGGTTTACGAGGACAGCGTCGCAGTGATCTTCCGGAAGATAGAGAACGAGAGGAGAGATCTGTCACTGAGCGAGGTTCCCATGTCAGAAACCAAGGAAACTAGTGCTATCGAACCTGGCCACGCGCGCGTCCGAGAATCGAGCGACGGGGTGGGGAACAACGGTTCGGGAACGCCGGCGGAAAATCGTCCGGCAGTGAGACGACGACTGCCTGATGAACGCCGCAGTCTGACTCATCATTTCTCGGTGGGTGGACAGGAAGGCTATGTCACCGTCGGTTTATACGAGGATGGCCTGCCGGGAGAGATGTTTATCCGGATGGCGAAAGAGGGATCGACAGTTTCCGGGCTGATGGATTCTTTTGCGACGGCTGTATCTCTGGCTCTGCAGTACGGCGTTCCTTTGCAAGTGCTGTGCGACAAGTTCAGTCACACGCGGTTTGAGCCAAGCGGTTGGTCGGGAAATCCCAAGATCGGTTACGCAAAATCCTTGATGGACTACTTATTCCGGTGGCTGGATCTGCGCTTCTTGAAAGGTGAACAAGAAACTCTATTTGACCGGCAGGGTCAAGCCGGAGCGCCGAGTGAGACTGGCAGCGTGGTCCAAGGACTCGGGCAGGTCGTCGAGTTGGGAGATGCCCCGGCGTGTGTCTTCTGCGGGTCGCTGATGGTGAGAAATGGGTCCTGCTATCGCTGCATGGAATGTGGCAGCACCAGCGGGTGCTCGTAGGACCGCCGGATCCTATCCAGAGACAATCCCCGAAGATTTGCAGGATCTGTGGAACCCTCGGCCAGGTTGGCAGAGCCACAGACAGGGACGGGCGCACTCCGCCTCCTACTCACCCATCCCCGTGCGGCTGGGTGCCCGTCCCGGCGCTTTCGGTTTCAATGATCAACTAAGGAGGGAGGGAACGTGTTTGTCGAACTCGTGCCATTGCTCAAACTGCGCACTTTATTAATGACGGTTGCGATCGTGGACGAAAAACTGAAGGTCAACGTGATCCCCGCAAAAGCAAAAGAGGGGGAGGATCAGGCGCTGACGTCTCCGCTGTGTTTCACGGGTTCAGCTGAAGAACTGGACGCGGAACTTGGCAAGCAGCTTGTCAGTTACGTCGAAGCACATCTGGGGCTAACGAGCACGTTGGCTGAAGCGAAAGCCGAAATGGAAGCTGCGGCCAAGTCGGCGCGCCAAAGGATGAAGTCAACCCAGGCTACGAAGGCTGATCCCTCGGCCACCAAAAAGGAAGACCCAGCACTGCCAGTGACGGGCGCAACCGAGACGACCCCGAGTCTGTTCAGTACGCAACCACAGGTTGAGGAGTCGTCGCCAGAGGCCGGCGGGGAAGGGCGAAAGACAACGTTATGATCGAAGCAAAAGTACTGTCTCGCAACTTCACGTATAACGGCGTGAAACTTCCGGATCCGGATCCGAGGATGACGCCGGAGGAAGTGAAAACCGTGTACAGCCACCAATATCCCGAGTTGGCCACGGCCGCGATCACGGGACCAGAGGCTTCAGGAGATCACCTGCAATACAGCTTTGTGAGAGCTATTGGGACGAAGGGATAGCAGTCATCGTCGCCAGATCCAAATCCGCAAACACAAACTGATCCCGCACCACGGTCTCTCCGACAGACACAGGGATTTCGTCACTCAGCATCGGACCAGCGTACACAAACGAGTGAAATTCTCCGTTCTCGCCGCAGGGATCGACGGCGTCCGGCAGAGCAGCCAGTAAAGCTTCGTCAAACTCGCGTCCGACAAAGGAAGCATCGAGTTTCTGTGTGTCCACACAGGTGAGCTTTGCTCTCAGGCCAGACGCGATCATTGCCTTGGCCAGCTCTCGAGTTGGCTGCTGCCATAAGGGAAATATCGGTTGTAGACCGGTGTCCTTCATTTGCTTTTCGCGATACGCGCGCACGTCTTCCAGGAACAGGTCGCCAAATGCAATCGCCTCGATTCCGGCAGCGACTGCGCTGGCACACGTTTCGGCCATCAGCATTTCGTACTGTTCGTTCGAGCAGGGCCAAGGCAAGGGGACATTCCAAAGAGACAAGCCGGTTGCCGCGGCTTGCCTCTCGACCAGTTCGCGGCGGACAGCATGCATCGCCACGCGATCCGCTGCTTGGTTGAACGTGGTGAGCAGCCCGACAATCTCATACTCATCCCGCTGGCGCAGAACGTGCAGTGTCCACGCACTGTCTTTGCCGCTGCTCCAGGAAAGAAGAGTCCTCTTCATCGCAACATTCGGTTTTGTGCACGCACTCTTATGGTGAGGTCGATGATTGCCGCAGCACAACAGGCCGCTGTCTAGGCGGCAGGCCTCACGCGCCAGACAGCGGCCTGGCCCCCTCAAACCAGGGTGGTACATAAGACGCCCTGGTGGCTCGCAATTCGATGCGCGATCTGGTCATTGCCATTCGATCGATCTCTCGGTAGAGCTGTGTGATTTTTTCGGAACGCGTGTGGTAGTCGGCAAGATCGGAAGCCGTCAACCTTTCTTCTCGTCGCAACGTGTCGATCTGCAATTCAATTAGTTGAAATGCTTCGCGTTTGATAGCGGAGGTTGGGTCGATCATCATAAGAATTGTCCGGGGAATTCTAGCCCATGGAGTGCCCGATGCACAGTGCGCAATCCTCGGGGATAGCCGGAGTCTGTGGAAAAGTTGGCCCATATGGTCGCAAAGAGACGAGTCCGAGCCGCCCGATCAGGGCAGGGAAGACAAGCTTACCTCACGAGAGCAAGAAACGAAGATGACAAGAGAAGAGTAGTTCTCGAGGAACTGCAATCGTTGACGCGCAAAGGAGAATTGCGAAATGCCACTCTGTTAGGGAGGTTTCTGCAATGTCAGGAACTGCAGCTAGCGTCGGCTCTTTTCGCGAAAGCAGTAGAGCATTGCTCCCGTTGGCACGCCGGAAAGCACCTCTTGCCACCCAGCGGGACCCTGCCACCAGCCTCCTGATCGCCCCACCGTGTGAAGTTGTATTGCCCACCTTGGAGAAGATTCCAATCGAACAACGTTTTGCCGCGGATGACCGCGAACTAGTCACCTTGGCAGAGATCTTGGTGAAGTCCGGTATCGCGGACGTTGAAGGCTGGGAACGGAGCGGACGAGACGCGGCCAAATACTTGTCGCTGACTCTCGAGCGGTGGGCCTGTGAGCACGGAGGGGCCGCGGTTGACCGACGCTTTGACCTCGATCTCACCCTCAGCGACCGACTCGTTGACTACTCAGATGAGCGTGGGCCAGAAGGGACGCTGTACCTGATTGTCGATCCAGACAGCGCGGCATTCGTACTTCTGAAACCGGTCCTTGAGTTGCTTGAGACGGTACATCCACGGCTGCCTGCGACATTCTTAAGGCATCTTGTGGGGTCACTCAACCGATGGGTACGTGTGTATGACTACCACGACGCAGAAGACCGAGTAGAGATGCTGCGCGAGTGGTACGAGGGTGAGGAGAATCCAGAGCAATACGAGGTGCCAGACATCGAAGGCTGCACCCCGAAATGTCTCAGAGAGCAGGCGATGAGTCTCCGAGCACTGGACCAACTGGGCCGGAACGTCACGGACCGGGAAGTGAAGCTGCTGATCGGAGGCTTGCTGGAATTGTGCCGCGTCTCGAAACAAGCGAAACGGCCGGAATTCACCGACGAGATGGGAGAACAACTGATGGACTCGAATCCGCCGCTGCCGTGCCTGCTCGCGGCCTTCTCATCGGGCGACGCTGTCGTTGGTTGTTTTGACGACGAAGCCCAGACAGCGATGGAGGTGACGCCGCAACCCAACCTGATCATTCCACTAAAGCTTTGCGATCCAATCAGCGTGAAGCGGGGCTTCCAGACTCTGGGCGTGGTGTGCGAAACGTTGGCTGCCGCAAGCCGGCTGATCGACCGAATGCCTGGCAATCACGACGGTGTGATCACCCGCGAGGAGCAGCCATGAACCTCTATTTGCGGATCGGCGATAACCGGACCTTTGCCTTGAAACGGGCAGTATTGCTCTATCAGGATGGCAGCAGAGTCTTTGCCACGGTGCACGAGGTGAAGCATCGGTCGAATGAAGCACCGTACCTATGCGCCGGCCAGTCGGTTACAACCGGATTTCTTGAAACGCTCGCCAAAGGCTTGGGGGCGAGCATGGAAGCGGAGGTCCTACCGGAACACGTGCTGGCCAGAACACCGGGCCTGGTCGCATGGTGGAGCCGGGCGCAAAGACGGGTGATGTTTTTCGGAGGGGGAAATGGCGAAGCGAAGCACCTCAGCGGCAAGCTGTATCCGCATCCAGCCTTGGTCTTCATGCTTCGTGGACGGGAGCTGTTCGTGCGCGCCCTTGGAGAGGACTGCCGGCCAAGCGCCAGCACAAGGTTGAAGAATGCTCCCTACTGGAACACTGACGCAGACGGACGAGTCTGTCTCGGGAGTATGCGAGTTCCAGATGAAACCGGCGCAGCTTCCCTGGCAAGCTGGGAGAACGCATATTTCGCCAGTGAATTCACGCACCAAAGTGGTGCAGTCCGGTTGACCACCCATCCTGGCGGCTTCCTCGGACTATGGTCATACCTGGCGGGACGAAAGCCCGCCTTTCCTGTGAGGTTCCTCGCACAGAGCAAACAGACCCTTCAGGAACTTGTGCAGAGTGTTGTCGCCGATTGCGCTGGGCGTCCGAATTGAGAGACCCGAATTGATCGAGACTCGTCTTAACTTCCGGGTCGCCGACCACCCGCCCCTGATCTTCGATAGGTGTCGTAGGCCGGCAGGAGTTGCGGTATTTCACAGCTGTAAATGAGAGCGATCAGCGTGCCTTACAGGCGAGAAACGACTTGTTCGATTTCTTCGCGTGTCGTTGTCCGGCCAAGGCTGAAGCGAATGGCGCCCATTCCGATCTCCGGCGGCACTCGCATAGCTTTCAATACCGGGGAGAGCTCTACCGACCCAGAGTGGCAGGCGGAGCCCGTGGAAGCGGCGACGTCTTGCAAGCTATTTAGGATTGTGGAACCGATCTTTCCAACGAAACTGACGTTCAACGTGTTAGGCAATCTCTCGGTCGGATGTCCATTCAGAACTACTCGTTTGCTGAATTTTGTCTGTAGCATTTCCCAGAAGAGATCGCGCAATCGACGCATCGATTCCATCCCCGGACAAGACTGCGCCAGCTCACAAGCGGCGCCCAGCGCGACATCGAGCAGGATGTTTTCGGTTCCGGCACGGCGGCCTGATTCATGTCCGGCTCCGTGGATCAGCGGCTCCAGGCAAACGCCTTTGCGAACATAAAGAGCACCAACACCCTTCGGCGCATAGAGCTTGTGGCCAGCCAGCGATAACAGATCCACGCCAAGCTCATCAACGCCCACTGGGATCTTGCCTGCAGACTGCGCTGCGTCGGTGTGGCAAAGGATGCCGCGCTCGCGCGCAATGCGAGCAATCTCGGAGATGGGCTGCAGTGTCCCGACCTCATTGTTGGCGTGCATCACCGAAATAAGGATAGTGCGAGGCGTGATCGCATTCCGGACGTCCTCCGGATCGACCCGGCCGCAGCGATCGACTGAAAGGTAAGTCACCGTAGCTCCCAGCCGCTCAAGAAAACGGCACGGGTTAAGGACTGCCGGGTGCTCGATCTGAGTGGTGATGATGTGGGCGCCGCGCCCGCCCTTCGCGAAGAAAACACCCTTCAAGGCGTGATTATTGGATTCACTCCCGCCGCTAGTGAATACGACCTCGTCCGAGTTGCAATGCAAGAATGCCGCCGCTTGTGTCCGTGCATTTTCGACGGCCTGTCGCGCAGGCCGCCCTGCCCAGTGGTCACTGGACGGATTGCCGAACGGTTCCGCCAGCGCCTGCCGAATCGCGGCTCCGACTTCGGGCGCGATTGGAGTCGTGGCATTGAAGTCGAGATAAATGCGTTTTCCTTGCATGGTTCTTATCCAGCAAATCCGCCAAACAGATTTCACTGCTGCCGTCTATGTGACGGGCTTATCATTGGGAAGAGTCTATCAATAGAGGCGGAATGGATTCACAGACTCATTGGGAAAAGATCTACGAGGGGAAGGCTGCGAACGCCGTCAGCTGGTACCGTCCGCACCTTGAGACCTCGCTCGCACTCATAGAAAAGGCGGCTCCGGGTTGCTCTGCTTCCATCATCGATGTTGGCGGCGGTGAATCCACCCTGGTCGACGATCTCCTTGCGCGTGGATACGAAAACATCACCGTCCTCGACATTGCGCAAACCGCTATTGACGCAAACCGGAAGAGACTCGGGAAAGCGGCGGAGCGTGTTCGTTGGCTTGCTGCCGATATCACAAAGGCGGAACTGCCGCCCTCTGCATACGACGTTTGGCACGACCGCGCAGTTTTTCATTTTCTTACGGCCACGAGCGACCGTGTTGCCTATGTCCGCCAAGTCGCCCGCGCTGTAAGGCATGAAGGCCATGTGATCGTCGCTACCTTCGGACCAGAGGGCCCCATGAAGTGTAGTGGTCTTGATGTCGTCCGCTATGATGCCGAATCCTTACACAGGGAGTTCGGTATCCATTTCCGCTTGTTGGACAGCTCGAAGGAGCTACACTACACGCCGTTTGGGACAATCCAGCAGTTTCTTTATTGCTATTGCAAAGTCGAGTAGTTCAGGTCTTGATTCAGCCTGTTCTCTTGCAGGCAGTCCTTGCGCTGTTCTTCAGTGGCACCACGCCTGACTGCACCGTTCCGGTCGGATCAAGGGCAACTCGGAAGCTCACCCCGCGAGGTTGTCCGACCGCAGCCGTCATTCGGCCCAACTCAAATCCTCATGGTCTCTTATGGAAACCCACCAGATTCATCCCGAATTACTGAGGCAAAGAGTGCGGGTGCTGGTTGTTGGGTGTGGCGGCAACGGGAGCGCCATTGCAGCGGGATTGCCCTACTTGCATCAAGCACTATTGGCATACGGCCATCCTGAAGGAATCCACGTCACATTGCTCGATCCCGAAGTGATCTCTCCCACCAACTGTGTCCGCCAACCCTTCAGTCAATCTGAGATTGGCCTTCATAAGTCTGTCGTCCTTGCCAATCGCCTGAACGTGTTTTGGGATCTCGACTGGGAGGGAATCCCGGAGCGGCTTGACACGAAAAGGCGTTTAGACGGGGTAGACATTGTGATCGGCTGCGTCGACACGCGGAAGGCGCGTGCCGCCATCGCGAAGTGCTCAGGGGACTGGAGCGAAGTCGATTATTGGCTGGACTTGGGCAACAACGCGGACAGCGGGCAATTCGTGCTCGGAGAACCGCTGAATCGGCGGAATCGACGCCACAGGCTGCGGCTGCGTACGGTGTCAGAACTCTTCCCGGAGGTTATCCAGGCTGACCGTGACGCAGATGACCTCCCTAGCTGCAGTGCGGCGGAGGCGCTCGACCGGCAGGAACCGTTCGTCAATCCGACATTGGCAAACCACGCCCTGGCCCTCCTCGCACGACTGTTTCGCTATGGAACAGTGTCTTATCACGGCGCATTTGTGAATCTCTCTTCTATCGGCGGAGTGCAGCCACTGCGGGTGGATCCAATGTGCTGGCAGCGCTTGCGAAAAAAGAACCGATGCCGTTTCTACAGCTCAAGTAAGAAGGAGCCATTCAATGGAACCAACACAGCAGGGCTCTCGTGAACCACTCAATGCCGAACAGGCTGCGGCAAAGGTAGCGATTCTTGCCGAATGCGACAAGCTTTCGGCGGTCGGAATTAAGTTTGTTGCAGTCCACTTCGATGGCTACGGCGACGAAGGAACGACTGAGAAGGTAAAGTGCTACGCCGGGGACGGTTATGCCTGGGGCGAGCACGAGCCCATCGATTACGACGTCTCATCACTGGAGGAGCACTTTGCGGCTCTGGTGCCGTTCGGGTATGAGAACGATTGCGGCGGCTTCGGTGATGTCGTCCTCGACGTGACCGCTCGCAAGTTCACGGTAGAACGCAACGACCGCTTTGAGGATTACACGACCAGCACATATGAGGTATAGCCGCATGGCCCATCCACTCAGGCACGCAGAGAATAGCGCAAGGAAATTCGGCGGAGAGGCGGAAGACTACCTTCCAATTCACAACTGGTTTGATGAGTCGAAGGCATTCCTTCCGGACTTCCGTCATCGAGCTTTGCGGCACCATGCAGAAGGCATTTTCCTGGCAGAGAAACTGTTTGGCGTTGCCATCGTGAATAGCGACGGAAAGCAGGTGCCGGTCCGGTATCTGGGAGAACAGCACGTCCGCGAAGATCTCGGTCGTATTCCCTCGGCCCAGGATTGGCTGCTGCAAATCAAGCCCCAGCGTTGGATGTACGGCCAGCCCCTGGAGGATGAGGAACGACCAGCCAAGAAGGAGGAAGTATGAGTGGTCCGAATGGCCATGCACAAGGTGCGGCCGAACCAATCCCGCCCGTGACGATGCTTGCGTCGGGAGCCTCCCGGTTCTCTGCCGAGCAGATCAAAGAACTGGTGGCCGCACTGGAAGTGCCGTTTGATCCCTTGCAGGTCGAGTGGCGGGTGATGAACACCACCAAAGTTCAGCCATTGCGTGGCCAAGTGGTCCCGTACGCCGATCCGCGAGCCTACACCGACCGCTTGAATGCGCTGTTTACGCCGGCGGGATGGACGCGCAAATACACGATCCACACCAGCGCGAATTTCGAGCGAACCAGCGATCAGAGGATCGTTGCCAAGGTGCTGGTCACCTGCGAATTGACGATCTTCGGCGTAGGCTCGCATTCCGCCACCGGAGAAGAGTGGGCGGATGACCCGAATGCTGGAACGTCGGCGGAAGCGCAGGCTTTCAAGCGGAGTGCGAGCTGTTTCGGCTTGGGACGGTATCTGTACTACTTCACAGGGACGTGGATTGATCTCGACGAGCGGAAGCGGCCGAAATCGGTTCCACAATTGGCGGGCTGGGCGACGCCCGCAGGCTGGCGGAAGGGTCTTCGGCCACGTTGCGTGGCTGAGGTGAAACCATCCGTTCAGCCGTCCGGCGAAGACACCGCCGATGGCCGGGACAATGGGCGCGCCGGTGCGGGCAATGGCGACGTTGTGCGCGAGATTGAAGGGATGGAAAAGATCCTGGGCAAACGCATGTATCGCGGGATATTGAAGAACATTGCCAGAGTGTGGAACCCCAAGGACATTCAGGACAATGCAATCCAAGAAAAGGTCTTGGCGCACATGCAAGCGGCGGAACGAGGTTTGCGGCGAGCCGCGGCTGCGCGAGAGAGAGCGGGGTTGGCTACGTTCGCCAGAATCTTGGGATCGCTGCGACTGAGTTCACTCGACCAGGTGGACAATCTCAAGACACTGGAACAGATCGTCAAAGAACTTGAGACGAGACTCCCCAGCGCGATGTGAGGGAGCGTCATACCATCGTCGCGCAGCGTCTAGCGCAGCAGCGTCGAGGATTCCCTCTCAAGTTCTTCCTTGACCTTCGCGACTGGGCCGTCAACATAGATGGGTTCGGCGGCTCCCCATTTTGTTCCCTTGGGGTACAGTGCAACTAAATCCCAGAGGGTCCCGGCGTGCCGGCAGCAGCTTGGTTGCTGAGTTCGCAGCTGGCCATCTAGACTGTCTTGCAACCACATGGTTCGTGTCCCAGAACTGACTCACCCTTTGGTCGCGAATCCGCGCCAGAACGGGCCTGGTGGGCCTGCTCCAATCCGACGCCAGAATTGGCTCCCACACCACCAGAACCGTCAGATTCGTGGATCTATGTTGCTGCAACACCTCTTCTGCAGCGGAGGCCCCCCGCAGGCAACCTGGTCAGGTCGGGGACAGCAGTAACACCATGCGAACGTTTGATGAGGCCTGATCAAACCGGTCTTGGAACTGTCCGAGTGCGTCCGATCCGAGGTAGGTGAGTGGCGGCTGCCCGTGGGGCGTGTGCGCCGACCAGAGAAAATTCCACGCAAGCCCAAGCGCAACGGCAACTGCGCCCAACCACAGGACGTGCTTCCTGTTCCGCATCCGCAAGACCCAAGGATCAGCCTGCTATCAAACCGGCAATGACCTGAGGAAACAGGGTTACCAGGATCACCACCACTACCGCGGTCCAGAAGAGCACTACGCTGGCCGTGCTCCGTCTGCGACAAGAGGATTTTCCAAAGTACAACTGCGCCAAGCCCACAAAGAGAAGCACAATCGCCCCTCCGAGCAACCAAGGCCGGAATCGTTGTGCCCACACACTAAGACTGGCTAACCCCAACACTCCGAGGAATCCCAGCGGCACACAGCAAGCGAGAGTGGAAAGCGCAGCGACTATCGCGGCGGCGGGAGCGCCTCTCTCCGTGAGCTTCATGCGTTCTGTTCCGCCTGCTTCGCATTTGCGATCGCTTGCCGTAACGTTTCCATGGATGGCACACCAGAGCCGTTGCGGTACAAGCGGCAAGCGAGACCCACGGGAAGCTTCTCAGCTTGCTCGACGTCGAGACCATTGACGCGAATGGTGGGCGAGCCAGGGAAGCTAAGAGACCGGGCAGCAGCTTCATCGGTGACCGCGATTTCCTGGACTCGGATCTCTAGTGATTCCGAACGCAGGGTGTCCCTGAGTCGGTTTAACGCAGGTTCATGGTTAGGACATCCGGGCACGTACAGAATTTCTACCCGCATACGGTCCTCTCCTTTCCGGTCGAGCGTGGCAGGAGAGGACCGGGCACTGTTTCGGCCCTTCGTTTTGTCCATGTCGCAATTCACGGTTGCATCGACGAAGGTCCACTTCCAGTGCGTGTTCAAGCTCTTGGAGTTCTCGGATCTTGTTGCGAACTTCAGCAAGCTTCGCATCCATTAAGTCTCGCACTTCGCGGCATGGATTGCGCTGCTCCCGCAAGTCCAGAAGCTGCTTGATTTCCTGCAATGAGAACCCCAGGGTCTGCATTTGCTTGATAAAGGTGAGCCGGGCAACGTCCTGCGCCGCATAGAGGCGGAAGTGCCCCGCGGTGCGCGGCGCCTTGGGCAGCAATGCCTGACGCTCATAAAAGCGAATGGTGTCAATGCTGAGTCCGACACGCTCCGCCGCCTTGCCGATCTGAATGGATCGGTTCGGTCCTTGGCGGTCTTCTGACATGTGGAAAGGATACACTCTCGACACTACTCCAGAGTCAAGGGCTTATACGCTCGGCTTCGTGAAGGCCTCCTCACCTTGTCATTGTCCTCCCAAGAATCTTCGAAAAACGCGGCCAATTCTGTGAACGGTTTCTGCTCGTTCATCGCCGTGCCGGAACTGCCGTTTCGGACAGGCTTGCCGACCTTGTAGCTGAGGTGTTGAACGAAAACCACGCTCCCCACAGGGACACGTGAGGTGCTCGATGTCGCTCAAAATCCGGTTTCGTTTTGACGGACGGTGTGCACGTCATCCTCGCTACGACCCCAAGCGCGATGGACATCCATCGGATGGGGAGTGTGAAGGATGTGAGTCGCTGTACGTCATTCACCTTTATACGAAGATCGCCAAAAGAAGAGCTGAAGACGCGAACCTCATCGTGGTTCGAGCTTCCACGGATCGTGAAGAACACAAGTCCAACGGTGTGCAGCCAGGCTCTGAAACTGGAGCTGAATCATGAACTCTCTACCGACACTTCCACTTTTTCCTCCAGGCCGCCTAGTCGCCACACCCGGTGCCCTCGCCCTGCTGGAGCAGACCAATAAGTCGCCTCTGGAATTCCTGTCGAGACATCTTCGCGGCGACTGGGGCGATCTTTGTCAAGAAGACAAGGCTGAAAATGAATTGAGCCTCAAGTACGGGTTCCGCCTGATGAGCAGGTATCCCATTACCGACACCGCCACCATCTGGATCATCACCGAAGCAGACCGTTCGGTGACCACACTACTCCTTCCTTCCGAATACTGACCAGCTGTTCCTCGGTCAACTTGCCGTGCCGCCAGCCGGGACCGGCTGCGCAATTTCACGAGAAACGAGAATGGCCATGAGAATTCGTGTGTCTACAAGAGCCAACCTGTACGACAAACGCAAACAAGAGCATGTGGAACGGGGCTACCGAATTGAAGATGAGCGGCCGATTCCTGTGAATGGGTTGTGCTCGTTTGTCGCAGTGCGCGAGGAGTCCCAATCCGATCGAGTGAACGAACTGGTCGCGCAGGCGATCGGAGGCAAGCGGCGATGAGACCCCACGGAAAGACCAAGCTGGGATTCTTCCCATTGCCTGTTCCGGAAGCCAAGCGTCTGAGGAATTGTTTGGTTGCGGACTCCGAGTTCTCTTCACTCGATCCATGCGTGGGAGATGGAGTGGCATTTGTTCACTTGGTCGACGGAATGCACGGACGCCGCTACGGGATCGAAATAGACGCGTACCGAACCGAACAAGCCCGAAGCCTGGGCATCGAAACCGTGCAGGCCAGCGCCTTCGACGTGCGCAGTCCGGCAGAAGCCTTCTCCCTGCTTTATCTCAATCCTCCCTATGATCTCGAAACTGGTGCCACCAATAACCAGAGACTGGAGCTGGTTTTTCTGGAGCACACATACCGTTGGTTAAAGCCATGCGGAGTGCTGGTGTTCATCATCCCGCAAGCGCAGTTGCGCGCATGTGCGCGGATGCTGAGTGAACACTTTACGGACTTGTCGGTCTACAGGCTTACGGAGCCGGCCAGCGTGCAGTACAAACAAATCGCGGTTCTGGGAGTGCGGCGAAAGCGGCACCAGCACGTCAGAGATTCGGTATTACTCGACTCTGTCCGATGGCTGGAACGCTTGGCCGTGAAACCCGACCTTGAACCTCTGGGTGAGGCGCCATCCATCCGTTATGAAGTTCTCCCTTCAGGCCCAGTCACGCTCGTTCACACGGGAATTCCGCTCGATGAAGTCGAAGACCTGTTGCTTGAGTCTGCGGCTTATCGGCAAGCGAGCCGCGTCCTTCTACTGAAGCAGCGAGATGTTCGTGGGCGGCCGCTCACGCCTTTACATGGCGGACACGTTGGGCTGCTTTGCACGGCAGGAATGTTGAACGGCGTCTTTGGCGAGGGTGAAGACCGGCACATCGCTCACTGGCGATCTGTCAAATTCACCGACCATTGGGAAGAAGAGGAAGCGGACGGCACCCGCATTCTGCACGATCGGGAACGCTTCTCGCACGAACTGACGCTGGTCTTTGCCAATGGCAAGACGCAGATTCTCACCCACGAAAAGAAGGAATCCGAATGCAGAACGCACGCCTTCGCTTCGGCTGGCTGACGTATGTGAAATCGACCGAGAAAGCCACAACCAGCATCAAGTTGCGACTTGACCGCTTTATCGGAGAAGTCCTGCCCGATCCGCCCCGGCAGGCGAAGGCGCACTTGATCTCGGTCATTGGCGGCGATACCCAGATCTCGGCCATCAGCGCGGCCATATCCATGACAGACCGGTTCATGATCGAAGGGCCAGATGTGCCGCCGACCCGTGTGTGTCTGGAGCGAAATGCGCAGTGCTTCAAGGGGTCCATCCAGGTACCCGGACGAAAAAAGCCGCTGCGTCACCTGATTGGGATGTCCGAGGAATTCGCCTCAGGCAACATATCGCCCAGCTCAGGAAGAACCCTGTTGGCATGCTCGGATAAAGACTTTGTCTGGGCTTCCATCGCCCACATTTACGGAATTCCGGGAGTCCCGGAGTGGGCAGACTGGTTTCGAGAGGAACTGAAAACCCATCAAGCAACAAGCCCAATCCTCGGCATCGGATGTGATCCAGTGATGATCAAGGGAACAAAAGAACAGTTTCTCGACTGGCTCAGCTGGGGCGTCAAAAGCGAGGCCATTCGATTCCCCGCAGTGCCAGGTTCAATTCGGTGGCCCAGCCTAGGCCTCGAAGATATGTTTTTGCAGGTTCGGTAGCTTCCGCGCGTCACAATTTTCTTCTTTCCGTCTTCCTCCACTACCTCCCGACTCCTCATCCGCCCACAAAGGATTTTCCATGCCTGAACTGTCCACGATTTATGACTACATGCGTGCCAATGCTGCGCTACTCGGAGCACGCATTCTCGAAGAGTTCCCGGCGCTGCATCAGTTCGAGGATACGGTCTCACCGCGGGTAGACGGATTGTTGCGAAGACCCTTTCCCGCGCAAGCCATCGCAATCATGGGCCTCGCCAAACGCTGGCGAGACGCTCGCACCGCGATGGTGGTTGCAGAATGCGGCACGGGGAAAACGTTGATCTCTTTGGGCGGTGTCCACGTCCATAGCGCGGGCAGGCCGTACACCGCGTTGGCGATGGCGCCTCCGCACCTAGTCGAAAAGTGGGCGCGGGAAGCGTTTCTCACGTTGCCCGGAGTGCGAGTGTTCCTCATCGACGATCTCCGCAACGGCGGAGACGAGAACAAAGCGCATGGAGTGAAGGAAGTCCGGCTGCGCAACGGCCGCATTCTGCGCGAAGGCTTCCAGACGAGTCTCAGCGAACTGCGGCTACGAAGGTGCTCGACGACTCCCCGGCAACGCTGGTTTTCACTGTGCGGAAGACCCTCTCTGTTCATCGTGGGCCGCGAACGGGCTAAGCTCGGATATTTCTGGCGTCACGCTTACCGCGTGCCGCGTTCCGGTCCCTATCTGGGTTGCGTCGTCAATTCCGACACCGGCAGGCCCGTCATTGTCGATGAGAGCCGATTAACAGTTGCCGAATTTGAGAAGGTCAAAATCGCGGAGACGGTCGAATCCAGAGGTGATAAAGCATGCCGACCCGTCCATAGCGCGCTCTGGCAGGCCGATTCCGACAAGATCCGCCGCATGGCGCCCATTGAATTCATTGGGCGTTACATGCCGGGCTGGTTTGATTACGCCATCTGCGACGAAATCCATCAACTGGCCGGCGATACGGCGCAAGGTAATGCCCTCGGGACTTTGTCATCCTGCACCGACCGGATTGTGGGACTGACTGGAACGCTCCTTGGCGGATATGCCGACGACTTGTTCAACACCTTGTTCCGGCTGGAAGCCGCAAGGATGAAAGAGCACGGCTACGAATGGGGCACGACGGGCCGGAGTTCCTTTACACAAGACTACGGCGTTCTCGAAACGATCACGAAGGTAGAGCCTTCGGACAATCGTTGTTCGAAATCCAAGACGACCAGCACCGTGCGCCGAAAGCCTGGAGCCTCGCCTCTGCTTTTTGGCGAATTCCTGATGCAGCTGTGTGCGTTCGTCTTCCTCGAAGACATCTCCGGGGAGTTGCCGCCTTACGAGGAGGCTTATCTGAGCGTCCCGATGGACCCGCTCATGATGGCTGCCTACCGGGAACTGGAAGACGCCATCCGCCAAGCCTTGAAAGAACACCGGGGAAACCGGTCGGTGCTGAGCACCATGCTCAATACGCTATTGCTGTTTCCCGACCATCCCTACGGTCTAGGGACGCTGTATGGCACGGAGTTCGATTTCGAAGTGAAGCGCAACATTCGATTTGTCATCGCAGAGACCCAGGACCTTCCCGAGGAGCAGCTGTATTCCAAGGAAAGGAAGCTGATCGAAGAGATCAAGAAAGAACTCGTCGAAGGAAGACGCTGCCAGGTGTTTGCGGTGTATACGCAGAAACATGACGTCACAGCACGCTTGCAGCGGATCTTGAATAACGAGGGAATCCGCACAGCAGTTCTCCGGGCAAGCGTGGATACATCGAAACGGGAAGCCTGGTACGCACGACAGATCAAGGAAGGCGTGCAAGTTGTCATTTCCCATCCCAAGCTAGTCGAGACAGGTCTCGACCTACTCGACTTTCCCACGATCATCTTTTACGAATCGGGATATTCGTTGCATACATTGCGGCAGGCCAGTCGCCGCTCGTGGCGGATCGGCCAACGACGGCCCGTACGCGTGAAGTTTCTCTGCTACGAAGGCACGATGCAAACTGCCTGTCTGCGCCTGATGGGAAAGAAGCTTCTCGTGGCGCTCACCATGGAGGGCAAGTTCGCCGGTGAAGGGCTCCAGAACATCGACGAAGACGACGACATGCTGTCGGCGATGGCGCGGGAGCTCGTTGAGAGAAATGGAATTGGTGAAAGCGCCGATTCGGTGTGGAAGGCACTGAGTACAGAACACCAGAAGCTGTTCCCGGCGGCGCTTCGCTCTACCGATGACGAGTCCTTCGCCGAGGCCTCGACAGCCCTGCTCACGGATGAGAAGAGTCCTGCTGGTCTTATCCAAGAAGCCATCGGCGGCGAACCCGTCCTGATCTTCGGCCAACGGCCAGGATCGCTTGGAAGAAGGCCGCGTTGCAGGGCCGCGGTTCCGGAACAAGCGTCGCTGTTTGGTTAGACGAATATCCGCCGCCAGTTCCGCTTTCGTCTCCCTAATCAGAAGTCACAAGTTCAATTCAACAAGGAGGGAGCAGTATGTCTGAAACAAGCACGCTTATTGGCTACAGCGGCCGAACCATTGGCCGCGAAGAATTGGCGCTGGTGCCCACACCACCGGCGACCGAAACGCACCGCCCGATCCCGCATCACGAGATCGTGCAGGCATTGATCGAGACCCTTGGGTTTCGCCACATCGGGGTCGTTCACGACGAGTATGCGGTCTCGCCGGACGGCATGAGAATGTTCGGCGTCCTCGATCTGGCAACCGAGATGGAGGGCTGCCGGTTTTCCATTGGACTTCGAAACTCGCATGACAAGAGCATGCGCCTGGCGATGACCTGCGGCTACCGGGTGTTCGTGTGCTCGAACATGGCATTCACCGGGGACTTTACGCCTGTGCTTGCGAAGCACTCGAAGTCGTTTTCCCTCATTGACTGCGTCTCAGTCGGAGTGGACCGGATGCAGCGGAACTTTGAGCCGATGCGAAAGCAGGTGGAAGCATGGCAAAGAAGCGAACTCACCGATGTCACTGCCAAAGTTGTGATCTACGAGGCGTTCGTGGAAGGCAAGCTGGAGGCACCGAAACACCTCGCACGTACGGTTCACGACCACTACTTCGAACCGACGTACGAGGAATTCCGGTCGCGCACGATCTGGAGTCTCTCCAATGCCTTCACCTCGGCATTCAAGCAATTGGATCCTATTCCTCAGTTTAAGGCGACAGCCAAGCTGGGAGAATTCCTGGAAGCGCGGTTCTCGCAGTCGTTCTAACGCAGGGCGGTACCGGCCGGGCCGCTCTTTCCGAACCGAGAGTCCCCTTATTTCGGCAAGGCCCACCCTACTCGCTGTGGATTCAGCGCTGAGACCCATCGAGAACACTATGGGACCGTGTTGGTCCGTGGCTGTAACAGGGAGTTATGCATGTTCACGATGCGCCAGTGCCGCCCCGTCCGACGGCACATCGCCATACCGTGTCCGTCGGCGTGCTCACTGGGAGACTCGATCTTGTAGTCATAGGAATACCAAATGACATCGCCAAAACTTCTGATATCGCGAGGCGTCATTTCAAACCGCACCTTGGGTGCAAATCTCAAGTAGTCCTGTTCAAGGTAGTCCATTACCTGCTTGCGACCACGAAATTCTCCCGTCGGGGTGTAGAGGACGATCGCGGGATCAAAGCAGTCCCTCAGTGCCTCGCGATTCCCAAGATTGAAGGCGTCGAAACACGGATGCATCGCTTGTTCCATCTTGGCAAATTCAGCTTCAGGTTCGCTCTGTGACATATCGATCGCCACCCTTTGGCGCTTCAGATCGATCGTCATCCCCATTTTGTCCAGAAGATCAAATCCGAGAATGCCGTCGATCGGGCCACCGCAGGCCTTTTCAATCGTACTCAGGTCGACAGCCGGCAGCGTGAGATCGCGAAGCCGGTGATCTCCGATGGTCACTTGTGAGAGAAAGGTTTCGCGCCCGTTGACCGTCGTATTACCCGTCCATGTAGTCACGGGAACGGGCTTGGATCGACCCGAGGGGAACGAGGTTAGGTTGAGAATTGTGGTGGAGGCAGTATCGAGCAGAAAGGACTTGTCGGTGCCGTTGACCCCGACTTTGATGACGGGCAGACCATCGCAACGCTGGATTGGGATCTCGTCTGCCGAGGGCGAGTCCTGAGCATGAACCATCGTCAGGCACGAGATGAAAAGGAAAATGAGGATCACCACAGGGCTGCCAGTCAGGCTCGGTGGATGCAAAAGTCCGTCTGGCATCGCTTTCGATCCGGCTGGTGGCTCGTGGTCTCCACAATTGTGCATTCCGTTACTCCTAAATCGTCCTGCACATCACCTTCACTGGCTCGTTGCCGTGTGAACTAGGGTGCCGCTTGACTTTGGATAGGGCAAAACTGTCTAACCTTTGCACAATCGCTGTTTTGGCTCTTGCAAATGCTTTCCTTATGCCGAGCAATTGGTAAGCCCAATTCGCTCCCATCATCTGTGAGTTGAATTCGAAAGCCAGCTGCACCGGATCCGCATTTGGCGCGAGTTCCTTACTAGTTTTGGCCGTCCGGATTTCATTCTCGAGCAGGCGGAGCCATTCGCCCATGATCTCGGTGATCCGATCCTTGACTGCACCTGGCCGACTGTCGAACTCTAAAGAAGCGGCAACAAAGAAGCAGCCTCCTCGGAAAACCTCCCGTTCTGCATAGGACAGCCAAGTTTCAGCGAGCTTTCGCAGCCGCGGCAGTCCGCTCGGTACACCTTGGGCCGGGCGGATGACTTCTTCGATAAACATGGAGCGGGCTGTCTCGACGACGGCTAACTGCAGCTCCTGTTTGGAACGGAAGTGAGCGAAAAGTCCGCTCTTGCTCATTCCTACTGCCTCCGCTAGGCGCCCCAAGGAAACGCCCTCGAGCCCTTCCGCGGATGCAATCTGGGCCGCTATATCGAGTATTTGAGTGCGCGTCTGGCTGCCTTTTGTGGAGCGAACCTTCATTTAGTTCTGACACTTCAACGGCGTATAGCTAATTCCGTGCGAGTCCAGCAGGAACGCGAGCGTGCACGCCAGCGAAGATAGCACGACCGGTCGTGCTATTCAAGGAGATTCTGGCGAGGCTGGGATTCCGGGGAGGCAAGCCTTCGGGCGGCCCTTTCTAGGCCGTACCACTGACGACCGACGATAATGTAGGCATTGCAAAGGCTTTGTGCTCGGATGGTCCGATGGCGCTTTGGGTCATCTGAGTGGCTCGGCGCGCGTCGGCAAGCCGAAACTATTTGGGGGTAACTTGCGTCCAATCGATGAGGCTAGGTAGACTTTAGCTGGTCGACGATGAGATACATCGCCAAGATCGGGATTCTGGCGCTCGCTACGGTGATCGGGGCAACGCCCGTGATGGCGTGCATGTTGCCGTCCGCGGTCCTGACCGAGCAGGAAAAAGCTTGCTGCCGTCGCATGGCTCATCGCTGTGGCGATCACACGATGCCGTCGTCGCATCCGTGCTGTAAAACGGTCGGATCGCCGGACCGGGTAGCGGTCGCGAAGTCGTCCTTCAACCCGGCGCCTCCGCTCCAGTTGCTGTATGTGACGCAGCCAGCGGTTGGTCTCGGAGACTTGGCCTCTCGCGTAGCTCTTCGCCCATCGACTCCCGGCCACTCTCCGCCTGAGAGTCCTCCATCCTGTTCTGACATCCTGAGAATCTAGTCGAGCTTTCGTTTTTCCGCGTGGCGCATGCATAGGTGTGCGCCGAGGTGTATTTCGCACGGAGGAAACATGAAAGCTCTACGCGCGTTTGCGCGCATATTCGCACGTTCATGTCGCTTGGGCTGTGTGGCCACGGTAGCGCTGGGCATAGCCGCTGCGCAGACCCAGGTGACTCCTGGAACAACCCCGGAACAGAAGGCGGCTGATTCTGCTGTCGAGCCACCGCCAAATTCTTCCGTGAACCTGGAGGAGTTGATCCGGGAAGTCGAACAGCGCAACCCCGACATCTCCGCTGCGCAGCAGGGTTATCAGGCTGCCACCCACGTTGCGGGGCAGGTATCTGCGCTTCCGGACACCCAGGTAATGGTTCAGCATTTGAGTGTTGGCAGCCCCCGGCCGTTTGCTGGTTATAGCAACAGCGACTTCGCCTACATCGGGTTCGGCGCCGCGCAAGAGCTCCCCTATCCCGGCAAGCGAGGACTCCGCGCCCAGGTTGCCAACCAGGAGGCCGAAGCGCGCCGTTTCCAAGTGGACTCTGTGTGCAGAAGCATGATCGATCAACTGAAGGCGGCCTACTTCCGTCTGGCTTACTTGCAGGAGACGCTGGGAATCCTGGAGCGAACCGATGGTCTGCTCCGAGATATCCAGAAGATCGCGGAATCACGCTACAGCGTGGGCCAGGGCAACCAGCAGGAGGTGCTCAAGGCCCAACTGCAGCACACGAAAATCCTGCAAGAGATCACCATGCGCCATCGTGAAGTCGGCGAGATCGAGGCTCAACTGAAGCGGCTCCTGAACCGGGCTCAGGAGAGCCCGGACATACGGGCCGCACCGCTCGCATTCCGACCGATTCCATACACGGCTTCGCAATTGCTGGAGCTTGCCAAACAGCAGAACCCTGACATCCAGGCGCAGCAACAAATGGTGAAGCAAAGTGAATCCCAAGTGGAGCTGTCGCGAAAGGAATTCCGTCCCGACTTCAATGTCCAGTACATGTGGCAGCACACCAATGGAGATACCCGCGACTACTACATGGGGACCTTCGGAATCAACCTTCCCAATCGAAAACGGCGTAAGGCGGAACTGGCCGAAGCCGAAGCCGCCCGCGAGCAGGCCAGACGGATGCTTGAAGCGGAACAGCAGCGTCGATTGGCGGAGGTGCAGGACCAGTTTGTAGTAGCGCAGACCTCCGACGAGCAGCTCAAGATTTACAAGGAAGGCCTGATTCCTCAATCAGAGGCCACGCTTCGCTCGGCTCAAGCCGCCTACCAGGCCAACCGGCAGGATTTTGAAACCCTGCTCGCCTCCTTTCTCGATGTGCTTAACCTCCAAATCGAGTATCAGCGAGAGCTCGCCGATCACGAAACGGCGCTTGCCCGGCTGGAGGCGCTGACGGGGGTGGATCTGCGATGAGCGAGCACAAGTTCAGAACAAACACAAACGAGGGATCAAACATGGTCCGTACAGCACCTGACAGGTATCGCCGGGCGTTTTGGATTGCGGCAACCGCAACCGTGGTGCTCGCGATCGTGGCGTCGGTTCTATGGTGGCGTCTGAGCCATGCCGGAAATGCGTCGCAAGCTGGCAACAGTTCTGGAAGCGAATCTATGGCGGCGATGCCCCACGGCTCATCGGCAAGCGCGACGGAATCGGAGTCAGGATCTGCTGGTGAGACGTCGACCAGCAACATGCAGGAGACGCCGCTTGCGCCGATTCAACTTACTCCGCAACGCATGCAGAGCATCGGCATCGTGCTTGGCAAGGTTGAATCCATGTCCGTCAACTCGGAGCTGCGTTTCTACGGCAATGTGCAGGTCGATGAACGGCGGCAGGCGTATGTCCAGACCCGCTTCGCCGGATGGATTCGCAAGGTCTATGCCGACGCAACCGGTAACTTCATCGGCAAAGGACAGCCACTGTTCACCATCTACAGTCCCGATCTGGTGACCACCGAGCAGGAATATTTGTTGGCAAAGAAGAACCAGCAAACTCTCCAGAGCAGTTCGGTTTCGGGAGTCGCCGGCGGCGCAGACTCACTATTGGCTGCGGCGCGCCAGCGCCTGGAGCAGTGGGAAGTGCCGAAGAGCGAAATCGAGAAGCTCGACTCGACGGGCAAGGTGATCAGTGACCTAACCTTCAATTCTCCCGTCTCGGGTTACATCACGGCGAAAAATGCGCTGCCCAACATGTACGTGCAGCCCGAAACCATGCTGTACACCGTAGCCGACCTCTCCGATGTCTGGGTGCTCGCGCAGGTATTCCAAAGCGACGTGGGGAAGATCAAACCCGGTGATCCCGCCGCGGTCACCGTCGATGCGTATCCTGGCCGGGTCTTCAACGGGCGGGTGGATTACATCCTGCCGCAACTGGACATGAACACGCGTACGCTACCGGTGCGATTGGTGTTCCCGAATCCTGGTCTGAAGCTACGCCCAGGAATGTACGTGAATGTTCGCGTGATGCTTCCCATGGGACGGCAGTTGGTTGTCCCTGCCAGTGCCGCATTTCATTCCGGGACCAGGAATCTTGTCTTCGTCTATGGCGGCGACGGCAGCATCGAGCCGCGCGAGGTCGAACTGGGGCCCCAGGTGGGCGATCAGTTCGTGGTAACGAAGGGTCTCAAGGCCGAAGAAGAAATTGTTACCTCGGCAAACTTCCTGATTGATTCCGAAGCCCAGCTGCAGGCGGCTGCGGGAGCATTTGTTCCTCCGCCTCCTGGCGCCGGTCAGGCTGCTTCGATGAATGCTCCAGCGCAAGCCAACGTCGAGATGACAACTGACCCCAATCCTCCGCGCAAAGGCAACAATACGGTTCGCGTGAAGTTAACCGGGCAGGATGGAATCCCAATCACCGGCGCCAACGTGACCGTCACCTTCTATATGGCTGCGATGCCCGCGATGGGAATGGCGGCCATGAAGACCGTCATCAATGCCACAGACAAAGGCGCCGGAATGTATGAAGGCCAGGGCGACTTGGGCTCCGGTGGCACATGGCAGGTCACGATTCGGGCGCAACAGAACGGACAGACGATCGCGAACAAGCAGCTTACGGTCAATGCCACGGGAGGTATGTAATCGTGATCTCTCGAATCATTGAATGGTGCGCGCATAATCGCTTCCTGGTCTTCACCGGGGTGCTACTTCTCACTCTTGCAGGAATCTGGTCCATGGGGCACATTCCCCTCGACGCCCTGCCCGACATTTCCGACGTGCAGGTGATCATTCACACCAATTGGGAAGGCGAGCCCCCGAGCATCATCGAAGACCAGGTCACCTATCCGATCGTCACCGCTTTGTTGGCCGCGCCAAAAGTAAAGGCCGTGCGCGCCCAGACCATGTTCAATGACTCCTATGTCTTCGTGGTCTTCGAAGACGGGACGGATATTTATTGGGCACGTTCTCGGGTGGTGGAATATCTGCAGACGATTGCCGGACGGCTTCCTGCCGAGGTACACCCTGCCATTGGTCCCGATGCGACGGGAGCCGGTTGGGTGTATGAGTATGCGCTTGTTGACCGCACCCACAAGCACAGCCTGGCTGATCTGAGGAGCCTCCAGGATTGGCATCTGCGCTATCAACTGGCGACCGTTCCTGGTGTGGCCGAAGTCGCGAGCATGGGCGGGTTCGTCCGCCAGTACCAGGTCAATGTCGATCCCAACAAATTACTGGCTTATGGGATTCCACTCTCGACCGTGATTGATCGGGTGAAGTCCAGCACAAATGAGGTCGGCGGACGAGTGCTCGAACTGAGTGGCACACGGTACATGATCCGTGGGTTGGGTTACTTGAAGTCGCTCGACGACTTGAACAACGTTCCGGTCATGGCGAAGAACGGGACGCCCGTACTCATCAAGGATCTGGGCACGGTCTCGTTCGGCCCAGACATCCGCGAAGGGGTCGCGGAGTGGAATGGCGAAGGCGAAACCGTTGGGGGCATTGTGGTGATGCGGTATGGACTCAATGCGCTCAACGTAATCGATGGTGTGAAGAAGAAGCTGGTGGAGATCAAGGGCTCGCTGCCTCCCGGAGTCGAGATTGTCTCCGGTTACGACCGTGGCGGACTGATCAGTGAGTCGATCAACACCTTGAAGCACAGCCTGATCGAGGAAGCGATCATCGTCTCGCTGGTGATTATTGTGTTTTTGTTCCATTTTCGCTCGGCGCTGATCCCGATTCTCACCTTGCCTATCGCACTGGTGATCTCTTTCGTTCCCATGTACTACCTCCACGTGAGCTCGAACATCATGTCACTGGGCGGGCTGGCATTGGCGATTGGTGTTTTGGTGGACGCGGCCATTGTCATGGTGGAAAACGGATACCGGCATCTTTCCGAACGTCCGGCAATCGAGGAGACGAACCACTCGGATGGTCCAGTTCTCCATAAAGACGCAGACACGAGCACAGCGAGACCAACGAAAAAAGCCGAGGAACGAGAGCGGGTGCGAATTCTCATCGACGCCGCCAAGCAGGTCGGACCCGCGTTGTTCTTCTCTCTCCTTATTATTGTCGTCTCGTTCCTCCCAGTGTTCCTGCTAGAAGCGCAGGAAGGACGCATGTTCCGCCCGTTGGCGTGGACAAAAACTCTGGCGGTCGGTTTCTCGTCGTTGCTGGCCATAACCTTGGTTCCCATCCTCATGGTCATTTTCATTCGAGGTCAACTGCGGCCCGAATCGGAGAATCCGATTTCTCGCGTTACGCAGGCGCTCTACTTGCCGGTCCTACGGCTTTGCTTGAGATTCCGAAAGACGACGTTGCTGCTCAATTTGGCATTCCTCGTGTTGACCTTTCCCTTGATGTTCAAGCTGGGCAGCCAGTTTATGCCTCCCTTGTTTGAAGGCTCCTCGCTGTACATGCCGACTGCACTTCCCGGCATTTCGATCACGCAGGCCTCGCAGCTTTTACAGGAGCAGGACCGGATTCTTCGCTCCTTTCCAGAAGTCGAGAGCGTATTTGGTGCGGTTGGCCGATCTGACAGCGCTACCGACAACGCTCCGCTCGACATGTATGACACGACCGTGATGCTCAAGCCGCGGGAGAAGTGGCGGCCAGGGATGACCTACGAAAAGCTCATTCAGGAGATGGATGGGAAGCTTCAGTTCCCAGGTCTCACGAACACCTGGACCATGCCCGTGCAAAACCGGCTCGACATGGCCTTGACCGGGATCAAGACGCCGGTTGGCATGAAGCTGCAAGGCACGAATCTGGAGCAGATCCAGCAACTCGGAGCACAAGTGCAGCAAATCCTCATGAGCCTTTCACAAGTCCGCTCGGTTTTTGCCGAGCGCGTGTCACAGGGCTTCTACGTGAATGTTGAGGTGAATCGTCCAGAGGCAGCGAAGTACGGGTTGACTATCGCCGACGTGCAACAGGCGGTAGAGTCCGGCATTGGAGGCATGAATGTCGCCGAGAACATCGAGGGCCGGCGGCGCTACCCGATCAACGTCCGCTACCAGCGTGATTTTCGCGACAACGTCGAGGAACTGAGCAGAGTACTGATTGCTACACCTTCAGGTGCGCAGATCCCAATTTCGGAAGTGGCCAAAGTTTCGTTTTCGCGTGGCCCGGCGATGATCCGCGACGAGGACGGTCAGTTGACCGGCTACGTCTACATCGACCTGAACACGACCGACTACGGCGGATTCGTCAACCAGGCCAGCCAAATGCTGCGGCAGAAGCTGCAATTGCCAGCAGGGTACACCTACCAGTGGTCAGGCGAATACGAGTTTCAGCTTCGGGCAAAAGAGCGTTTGAAGATCATCTTGCCCGTGGTCTTCTTCGTGATCTTTCTTCTCCTCTACATGGTCTTTCACTCCATTACCGAGGCCATGGTCCTGATCTTTCCCACGTTCTATGCGATGACGGGGGGGCTGATCCTGCAGTGGCTGCTTGGCTACAACTTCAGCGTCGCCGTGTGGGTCGGCTATATCGCGCTGTTTGGCATCGCAGTCGAGACGGGCGTCGTCATGGTTGTGTATCTGCACGAATCGCTCGATAAGCGCATTTCTTCAGGTCACCCGGTTACAGAGGCCGATATTCACGAGGCAGCTATTGAGGGGGCGGTGCAGCGGCTGCGGCCAAAGCTGATGACGGTCTCGGCCGTCCTCGCCAGCCTGATTCCGATCCTCTGGGCGAGTGGTATCGGCTCCGATGTGATGAAGCCGATTGCCGCGCCCATGGTCGGAGGAATGATCACGTCCACGATTCACGTGCTGATTCTGGTTCCGGTTTTCTTCGTGTTGATGAAGGAGCGGGCCCTGCGGCGCGGCACGTTGCAGCCGGACTTAAGCAACTACAAGCCGTAGGAAGTCCAGATGTGTCGCAAGCGGCAAGCAATGCTGAGGTAGATTCAATTTCAAGTAATGAGCAAACCAAAAGGAGACGATTCAAATGAAGATGTTGTCATCAGTAACCATCGTCGCTGTTGTGCTGACGGCTGCAGGCGCGTTCGCTCAAACCTCCGCGAAACCTGCTGCGGGAAAGACGCTCACGGGCGTGGTGAGCGACAGCATGTGTGGGGCAAAGCACATGGCCAAAGACAAGAGCCCGGCCGAGTGCACCCGCGCGTGCGTCCAGGCTGGCGCAGACTACGCCCTGGTGGTTGGCGACAAAGTGTACCCGCTCAAGGGAGACAAGGCTGAAATTGACAAGCATGCAGGAGAACGAGCGACGGTCAAGGGAACGCTCGATGGCAACGCGGTTACGGTTCAGTCGATCACGAATGCGAAGAAGGCCTCCGCACCAGGCAGCTAGGGTTCGGATCACAAGAACATGGACCCGATGAGGAGGGACAGGCCAAGTGAATCTGTGCTCACAGTCAGACAGGCTGTGAATCGAGAAGGAGGCTCATGAATCGTACGCACCGCTGGATCTGCCGCTCGGCGTTGTGGCGTTATGGGATGCGGAAGAAGGTGCTGCCCTGGGCTCTGGCGGGTGTAAGTCTGGGCGACGAGGTGCTGGAGGTCGGCCCGGGGCCGGGCGTTACCACCGATGTTCTTCGCCTTCAATGCCGCCGCCTGACGGCCGTGGAGGTGGACGGTGATCTGGCCAGCAAGCTCGCGGACCGGCTCGCGGGGACCAACGTCACGGTTGTCCATGCGGACGCCACAGCTCTTCCGTTTCCGGAGGCGAGCTTCACCGGCGCGGTTTCGTTCACCATGCTGCACCATGTGCCCTCGGCCTCATTGCAGGACCGGCTCTTTGGGGAGGTCTACCGGACGCTCAAGCCGGGTGGCCTCTTCGCCGGCACAGACAGTCTTGGTAGTTGGGGGATGACCCTGTTGCATGTGAACGATACGATGGTGCTGGTCAACCCCGAGACCTTGGCACTACGCCTCGCGCGGGTTGGCTTCGCAGACATTGCCGTCGCAGCGCAGAGGCGCGTCTTCCGCTTTTGTGCCCGCAAGCCCGTACTGTCGTAAATATCGGTTGCGCAGGTAAGAACAGCGGCGTTGTCTACACTCGTCCTCGGGTCACCTGGCAAAAAAGTCGACGCACTCTTAGATGCTCTTGACTCCGTACCGTACTACGGGGTTTAGACTGTGCTCAACGGTGAGGGAAAGGGAATGGCGACACTGACGATCGGTCATCTGGCGAAGGAATCCGGTGTGAATCTGGAGACGGTTCGTTACTACGAGCGCCGTGGCTTGATGCCGAAGCCTCCCCGTAGTTTGTCCGGTTACCGCTTGTATCCCGCCGAAGCTGTAAGACGGCTGAAGTTCATCCAGCGCGCTAAAGAATTGGGTTTCTCGCTGCGCGAGATCAAGGAACTCCTGGCTCTCCGGGTGTCACCTCGCACGAGCCGCGCAGAAATACAGCAACGCGCGGAAGCGAAGATTGCGGACATGCGAGCCAAAATTCAGAGTCTCCAGTCGATGGAGAAGAGCTTGCGCAAGCTGACCAAGGCCTGCGGTGGATGCGGCTCTGTCTCCGAGTGCCCGATCCTCGAGAGTCTTGATGGGGAAGGCAGATGAGCCGACAGTGGAAGCAGTATTTGTTGACTGTACCGGGTGTGGGAGTTTCCCTCTTGCCAAAACTGGCGTGTCCGGCCTGCTGGCCGGCTTACGCCGGTCTGCTCAGTTCGGTTGGTCTGGGGTTCCTGATTTCCAGCGTGTACCTGCTGCCGCTGACCGCTGCGTTTTTGCTTCTCGCGCTGGTGGCGTTGACGTTCCGGGCGAAGCAACGTCACGGATACGGTCCTTCCCTGCTTGGAGTGGTTGGGGCGGCCGGCGTCTTGTTGGGTAAGTTTGTGTGGGAATCCAATCTCGCCATGCAGGGTGCAGTTGGGTTGTTGCTAGTCGCTTCGTTGTGGAATGCGTGGCCACGCCGGGTTATGTCTGGCGCACCGGCCGCTTGTCCTGACTGTCAGTCCGAGGAAAGTAGAATGACCTTGAATTCAACTGGGAGAAAATCAATGAGCACAAAGAAGAGAATCGAGGTATTTAGCGCAGGGTGCGCGACTTGCAAGGAGACGATTGAACTGGTCCAGCAGTTGGCAGGTTCTGCGCACGAAGTTATCGTCCACGACATGAACGAGTCTGAGATCGCGTCCAAGGCGAAGCACCTTGGCATCCGCAGGGTACCGGCCGTGGTGATCGATGGCAAGCTGGCTTCTTGCTGTGCCGACCGCGGACCTGAAGAGCAAGTGTTGCGGGCTGCGCTGGCTTAGCTTGGGTGTTGCTGTTCCCGGCGCCGCGAATGCTCACCACGTTTACGGTAGCGTCACTCCGTGAACTAGAATTGCCACGAGAGGAGGTGTTATGACATACAGCAAGCATTCATCCCGATCCTCCGCAGAAGTCGAAGCGAGGCTGCGCGAAGCGGCCGCCAGACACAAGTTTGGAATTCTCCATGTTCACGACCTCCAGCAAACGCTTCAATCAAAGGGTATTGAGCTTGGTTCTGAATGCAAGGTCTACGACGTGTGCAATCCGCAGGCCGCCTCGAAGGCCTTGACCGCAGAGATGAGTGTGTCCACGGTTCTGCCTTGCCGCATCTCTATCTTCAGCCATGACGGAGGCTGCACGATTGCGACTGTCAAACCCACCGACCTGTTGAAAGCAACCGGCCTGGGAGGAGTCGAGAATCTGGCCGCAGAGATTGAAGGAGAAGTGCTGGCAATGATCGATGAAGCCGCATGAACTAAGTCGCTTCTATCCTCGAGGGTCCGCACTTTGACGATCTCGGACATGCGGGTCGGGAAAAGAATTGCGCTGATCAGCATACTGGTCAGCGCCCTTCTCGCAGTGGGGAAGATTTTCGTGGGCTGGTTCGCGGGTTCGACGTCGGTCGTCGCGGATGGAGTGGAATCGGCAGGAGACGTTCTGGCGTCGAGTATCGTGCTACTCGGGTTCACGATTGCGGCACGCCCTGCCGATCAGAATCACCCTTACGGTCATGGGCGGTACGAAACACTTACAGGTTTGCTGGTCGGGCTGATTCTTCTAGCGGGCGGAGTAGGAATCTGCTACCGGTCATTGCGTCATGTCGCCGAAGTGCACGCCACCCCAGCCTCCTATGGCTTCATACCATTAATCATTTCTTTGCTCGCCAAGAGTGTTCTGTCCGCGATGAAGTTCCGCCAGGGGAGGCGGATTCACAGCGCAGCCCTTGTGGCCGATGCGTGGAATGACTTCATCGACATTATTTCCGCCGCCGTCGCTATGACAGCACTCGGTCTGACGCTCTGGGATCCTTCCCGATTCCTGGCAGCCGATCATTACGGCGGATTCGCAGTCGGCGTGATCGTGCTCTTCACCGGTGTCAGTGTTGCAAAGGAAAGTTCTGCAAGGCTAAGCGATATAATGCCCAACCCCGACGCCATCGATCAGATTCGGCGAACGGCTCTCGGTGTCCCCGGTGTCGCCGGCGTGGAGAAGCTCTTTGCTCGGAACACAGGCCTGCAGTATCACGTGGACCTGCATCTGGAGGTCGATCCGACCATGAGTGTTCGCGAAGCACACCATATCGCTAACCAAGTGCGATTCGCCATCCGCCGTGCGCTGCCTTGGGTTGCCGATGTGCTGGTTCACGTGGAGCCCGCTCCGGATCTGGCACGGCACGATTCCCGCCGGTGAGATATTGGCTTGTTTGTCAGAGTGCTGCAGGTCGGCCATGGGGTTGGGGAGAAGTCATGGCTCAAAAGGGCCCTAGACGGCAGCCCGCTGATACGGCGCGGAAAGCCGTGCCGCGCCGTCCCCACTTTGGTAAGCGGCGCCCGGGACTAGCTCCAGTGTCGGCCGTGACGCGTGCGTCATGTCTTCGCAGCGTAAGTGGTTGCGGAGGTAATTCGTAGTTGTCCGTTTCCAGAATGGGTAGAACAGATCGGTGATTGTGGAGTCTTTAACCCAACCTGAGCCGTCCCAATGTTCGAGCGTCCAACGAAAGCGAAAGCGACCCTTGCTTGCGGTCTTGAGTCGATAGTGGCCCGAGGCGGCGAGTGTAAAGCAACGGAGGGCTTCTTCATAAGAGTCGAAGTCCTGATGCCAGCCGTCCAGGAATACGGTGAAGTGGGTGTCCCAGATCCATTCCATCTTTACTGGAAAACCCGCTGGTGTAGTTGGAAGGATCCGGATGGAATATCCGTCGGTTTCGTACTGAACCTGGCCGCAGCGGTTCAGTTTCTGCACAAGGTCCTCGAGCATGCATCTCTCCCAATTGTGTCCATGTCACAGTTCAGGTCAAAGGCCGAACAGCGAAGAACTATGCAAGGGCAAGTTCCGTGAATGACGCCTCACAAGCCGCACCTGCCCCAGCGACATCACCTCCTGGAAACCAAATCCTCGGTGGTCTACTCATGCCTGTGACGCAGAGCTTCCAGCGGGTCGAATCCGATCCCGAAGGAAACGGTGTTTAAGTCGTACCCATAGCTTCGTGTGAAGCCGATCTGCAGGTCGACAAAGTGAGGGAGGTTCGCCGTCAACCAAGTTGAGAATCCGTGGTCGCGAGTGAGGTCGTTGCCCACGGTGAGGTGTTCTGTCATCCAGCCATCTGAGTTCCCGCCGCTCTGACCCTGATGTCCAGATCCACCCATTCCCCCGCCCATCCCGCCGGTTCCCGATCCCGAGTCATGGACCTCCCGGCTGTACAGGTGCTGCTGCCCAGAGGGAAGCACGTAGTACAGGGAAGCGCCCGCCCGAAATACTTTGGTCAAGGCTACTTTCGTGCCGCCTTCAAAGCGCATGTTGAAACCCTGCGCAGTGTAGGGGAGAAGAAACAGAGGCGTGTCCGGCACAGTATTGGCAATATCCACTTGCCCGAAGGGAAGAAAGCGCCCGAAGGGCCGGCTGAAGCGGTTCGTCCAATCGACCAGCACCGAGCCAGTCGTAAACCCACTGCTGATATTCGCCACTGGGACCCAGGTCGTTACGCCCGTCTTGTAGTCGAGGATGCGACTGGGAAAACGGAGGAGAAGAGTGAAGGATGGATCGCCAATACCGCGATCGGTAACAGTTGTCTGCTGCGTTATTCCCGTACCGCCCGTACCTGTTGTGGTCGCCGAGACAAAGTAAAACGGTACGTGTGCATCGACGCTGATGTGCTCGTTGAACTGGTACCCGAGGCTGAAGCCGAGTTGCATTATGTGGCCACTGCTGTTGGTGCTCCCGCCGAAATCTACATACGACAACAACCCGCTTTCATCCTGCTTTAAGCCGGAAGATGGGCTGACGATTGCTGAAGTCGGGGTCACCGCGTCCAGCGGCGCTGAGGCTGCTAAGGCAGGAGCTGGACTCGTGCTAGTCGATTGTGCAAACCCTGGGAGAGACAAAAAGGTTAAGAATGCAAAGATGATTTTGATTCTGCGCATAAAGGACTCCTTTCCTGGACACGATAGGCGGATGTTTCGCGATCACCGAAGCGCCCATGGCTGAAAGCGGGGCAGGCTCGATGTTGTGAACCACCCCGCGCTCCTGTGTGTTTCCGTGGGAAATGTTGGACTCAGACGGTCACCACGATTGCGACCACCAATCGTTCCCGTGGTGTCCATGGTCCTTGCCGCCCTGATGGTTTCCATCATGACCGGTGCCCGAATGTTGCCGGTCACGATCCATTTGGTGGTGGCGGTCCCGATCGTGATTGCCCATCTGATCGTGGCCGGAGTGTCCCATCTGGCCGCGACTCATCGAGCCCCAATCGTGCGTGTTCCTGTTCTGCCATCCGCCCATCTGGTGACCCGAACCCATGCCTCTACTACTCATGCCCCATCCGGAGCCATGGCTTCCGCCCATGCTGCCGCCGTGCCTTTGCGCGAGCGCCTGGGTTGGAATAATTGCCAGCAAGAACAGAGCTAGAAATAAAGTCGTTACGCTTTTCATTGTCTTCACCTCAAACAAGATTGAGGCTCGCGATTCGGACTCACTATCTGTGCGGCGTCGTTTGTCCCATGCTGCCGGTGTGACCCATGTCACGGCCTGTGTGCGATCCGCTCTGCATGTCGTGCCAGTAGCCATGCGAATCCATCCCGCCCCAGTCGCCGCAACCCGAAAGACCCGGCATTGGTTCCCGCATCATTTCCGGCGCGGTCGGCCGCTGGTCGCGGCGGACCCAGACCGACTGTCCAGCTTTCACCATCACTTCATCACTGGGATGAAGTTGGTTTGCCACGCTGACAAGTCCTTTTCCGACACCCACCCTGGTATCGCCGGTTGGTTCAACAGCGACACTGAAAATGGTTCCCCTCACAGCGATGATCGCAGTTGGTGTCGTCAGAGATTTGGGATTGGGTCTGCCACTCAGCTTCTCAATCTGCACCCGCACGTTTCCGAGCAACACGTGAAGGAATTCCTTCCACGTACTGGTCTCTATGCGCAGTACGACATGGGAGTTGGGAAAAATGCGGACCGTGCTGCCATCGGGCATCCGGATGGTGGCTGACGATTTGCGATCGGTAAGGATCTCGTCGCCCGCCTGGACCGTGTCATGCTTGTGCAGGAGCGCGGATGCCGCCTGGCCGCGCACCAGGCTCACCTTCCCCTTGACTTCGGCCATTTGTCCTTCCACTCCGCTCTGCGCCCAAACGGGCAGAGTCGTAAGCAGCAAGACCAACAGGACCGCGAGATTGAAGTGAGTCCGAATCACTTTAGCCTCACTTTCGATGGAAGCAATCCAGTGACCGCTACCGCGTGGCGGAAGCCACTGATAATAAGGAGCCTAATGTTCGTGTTCATGGTCATCCCCGAGCGTTCCGGGCACAGCGGTGTGCCCTTCGTGCATCAGACCCCAGCGTTGGAGTTTCTTGTAAATCGTGCGGCGCTGAATTCCTAACCGTTCGGCCGCGAGCGTTCGGTTGCCGCCAGACTGCCGCAGCACGTCCATCACATGCTTTTTTTCCGCATCTTCGAGTGTTTCCGAATTCGTTGCCGGTGCACCTTCGGCTAGTCCTGCCGTCAATGCCCGACGCACTTCAGCTTCACCAAGAGGACCTGGGGAAGACATCGCCACCATTCGTTCGATGCTGTTCTTTAATTCCCGGACATTTCCTCGCCATTGGTGTGCTTGCAAGGCTTTCAGGGCCGCGAGCTCCAGCCGCGCCCGCCTACCCTGGCGGCGGTTGGCTTCGTTAAGAAACCGGTCGGCGAGGAGAGGGATATCCTGAGATCGTTCGCGTAGCGGCGGAACCGTTATCTGCAGCACGTTCAGCCGGTGATAGAGATCGGCGCGAAACTCTCCGTCTTCCACCATCGCCTCCAGTGGCCGGTTGGTGGCGGCGAGAATGCGCACCCGCGCCGTTTTCGGTGCGGTAGCGCCGATGGGCCGATATTCTTTTGCATCGAGGAACCGCAGCAGCTTCGCCTGGAACGACGACGGAATCTCTCCGATCTCGTCAAGGAAGACAGTTCCGCCGCTAGCTTGTTCGACGATGCCCGCTCGATCTTTTTCGGCGCTGGTGAACGCGCCTCTGACCGAGCCGAACAGTTCGCTTTCCCAAAGGTTCTCTGGAACCGCGGCGCAGTCCACGGGCACAAAGGGTTGCTTCGCTCTGGAGCTAGCCGCATGAATGGCGCGCGTCACTAGTTCTTTCCCGCTTCCTGTTTCTCCACGAATTAACACCGTGTCTTCCGATCGAGCCGCCCGCGCGATGTTCTTGTACAACTCGACCATCACAGGCGACACACCTACCATGGCCTCGTCGAAAGCCGCATCCGGAACTCGCTGTTCTTCAGGTTGGACCGACCGCGAGGCCCTTTCGACCACTTCGAGCAGGTGGTCCAGTTCCAGAGGCTTGGCGAGGTAATCGAAGACCCCTTGGGCTTCTGCGTCGACGGTTGTTCTCACCGAACCCTTGGCTGTGATCAGGATGACCGCGCACGCGGAGTTCGCTTGCTTCGCCGCTTTCAGGATGTCGAGCCCGGTTACGCGGTCAATGTAGATATCGGACAAGACCACTGGAAACCGTGCTTCCGAAGCAAGGCGCAAGCCTTCGCTTCCGCTATTGGTCGTCGTGACCGGATAGCCCTTCGCTTCGAGAAGCGTGGCGATGGAGAAAGTGATCCCCTCGTCGTCATCAATTAACAGAACTTGCGGTTTTGCACTCATAAGCTGTCTCTCGCGGCAGAAACACGCTGAAGGTCGAGCCTTTTCCTGGCTCACTCTCCACTTCAATCTTGCCGCCGTGCTGGTTCACAATTTCCTTCACGAGAGCCAATCCGACACCCGAGCCCCCCTTAGGATCTTCCTGGTGTTTCTTCGTTCGGTAGAAACGATCGAAAATTCGCTCCTGTTCGGCTGGCTCAATTCCGCAACCTCGATCAGCTACAACGAGACACGCATTCGGCCCACTGGATCGCAAAGCAATCTGAATTGATGATTCCTCTGGACTGTACTTGATTGCGTTGACTAGCAGGTTGTAGACGGCGAACTGAAGCAAGTCTGCGTCCGCCGCTGCGACAACACCAGGTTCGAGATCCTGCTCGATTCGTATGCGCTTCTTCAGTGCCAGTAATCTGGACCGCTCGATAGCGTCAACCACGACTTCAGAGAGCTCAACTTCCCGCTTTTGCAACTTCAATACGCCCGCCGAGATCCGTTCCACATCGAGAAAAGTGGTAACAACGCTGGAAAGGCGTCCGGCTTCTTTGTGAATCCGCTGAGCGATCTCCTCTTTCTTGGGCTCGGGAATGTCTGGTTCTGTCATGAGTTGGCTGGAAGCGTGAATTGCCGTTAGAGGAGTCTTGATCTCGTGGGCGACTGCCTGGAGGCGATAAGCGTAGTCCTGCCGTCCCGCTATGGCCTCACTCAGACGACTGCGGATGAATCGTGTATTGGCCAGGAAACCGGCCAGGGAAGTCCCCACCTCGATAACCTGAGCCGAGGCAACCGGTACAATCACGCCCGCGCGCAACATCCAGTACGAGACCACAGGGATCGCCACAAATCCGCTGATCGCCACCGGGGATAGGAAGCGGCCCTGTTTCCACCAGGCGGCAGTAGCCACCAGCGCAGCTATGGCCAACAGCAGCAGGAACTCTGCCGGAGCGCTCAGCGGAGACAGGTAGGCGCCATCGGTTAGGGTGGCGAAGATGTTGGCATGGATCTCGATTCCGCTCATGCCGAGACCGGTGGAAAACGGTGTGTACACGCGATCTCCAGCGCCTTGTGCCGTTACTCCGAGGATGACTACGTTCCCGGCGAAGGTGGAGACCGGGGTGCGCCCATCCAGAATGCTGGCGAGGGAAACACGACGAAACGTTCCCTCGGGGCCGTGGTAGTGAATCCACATGAGTCGGCCACTCGAAGCCACGGCGGGAATGCCCCAACTGCCAACCCTCAGTTCCTTCGCATATTCGATGGGCGGGCCCTGCGCACCCAATGCGGCGCGAAACGCCTCAAAACCGAGGGCCCAGTATCGGTTGTCCGCATTAGCTTTCGTCAGCAACAGCGTCCGCGCAAGGCCGTCGCGATCGGGTTCGAAGTGGACGTGTCCGAGAGCGAATGCATAACGCTGAAATGCTGGAAGAGGAGTCAACCATTGTGGCGCTTTTTCCCCTTCGGTCGCTTCGAGTGCCACCGCCAGCACAACTCTTCGAAATCGGCTGAATGCATCAGCCAGCTTCGTGTCATCCGCTTCCCGTGTCTTTTCCGACAGCAGCACATCCACTGCCAGCACCTTCGGTTCCGCAGGTGCAATGCGGTTCAGTGCCTCCGCGACGGCGGCGCGGTTAAGGGGCAGGGGTCCATAGCGGCTGACAGTCTCGTCATCGATGGCGAGCAGCACCACACTTGCCGGAGCAGAACTGGACGGGGGAGGCCTGAGGCGCAGAAGAATATCGAATGCTGACGCGTTGCCCTGTTCGACGAGACCGTTCCAGGCAAGAAGCGGCAAGAGTATCAGCGCAAGCAGCCCTACGACCGTGATGAGTAGCTTCCGGCCCACCGCATCCGCTCCTTTGCCTCCGACGAATTGTGGCGCAGGGTACGATCCTCTTCGTAAATCGTAGTGGACGTTGCCGGTTCGCCTTGTGCTCTGGATCACAAGCGACTGTGACCTCGGCCACGAAGTCTCCGTTGTGCAAAGGTCGAACGCTCAGGCGGCCTAAATCGCCCGAGAAATGCCCGGTGTGCACGAAGCGCACAGGGGTGTGCCCGGAATGCACCGGCCTCACTTTGTGCACGAACAACAGTCCTTCGTTATCAACGAATCCCTGCAGTCCAAAATCGGTCATCGGATTGCTATTACGAACGGGCGAGTCTCAGCGCGGCTCGCGTAAGTTCCACTTGGGGCGCGTCGGGCGCAAGTCGGCCCCATTGGATTGGAGGTTTCGTATGAAGAAGACATTCATCTTGATCATCGTCATGGTAGTGTCCATCTTCGCATTTGGACAAGAGCAGAGAGATTCACTTCAACTAAGAAATGGGAGCTTGATCAAAGGCATTTATCTCGGCGGAACAGCGGACCAGATTAGTTTTCAAGTCGGTGCCAGCGAACAACGGTACGCAGTTGCGGATGTTGTGTCTGTCATCTTTGGCGATTACAGCCGTCCATCCGTCGCGAGCACCGCACCGCAGCCCGCGTACTCCGCCCCACAGCCGGAAACAAACGCAGGCCCCGTCCAGTCCACGAATCGAGACACCGCAAGAGTGCCCAGCGGCACCCGCATTATGGTCCGCACGATTGACGCCATCGATTCCGACCGCAACCAGGTTGGCGACAGATTCCAGGCCTCTCTTGAGCAGCCGTTGGTGGTCGACGACTTGGTCGTTGTCCCCAAGGGCGCGGACGTTTACGGTCGTCTGACGCAGGCGACGGAGGCTGGACGCATTCAGGGGCGCTCGCAGTTGAAGCTCGAACTGATCGGCATCGTTGTGAACAGCCAAACCATTCCTCTGTTCACGGGTGAGTACTCTCTCTCGGGCAGTTCGCGGGGCGCGACCACGGCGAAGCGCGTGGGCACCGGTGCGGCCGTGGGCGCGGTGATTGGCGCCATTGCCGGCGGTGGAAGAGGGGCCGCCATCGGGGCGGGCGTTGGCGCGGGTGCGGGGACTGCCGTCCAGGTTATGACCAAGGGCGAGCAGGTCCATGTGCCCAGCGAAACCTTGTTGGAATTTGTCTTGCAGCAGGAGGTCAGACTACCAGTCGCCGATACCGTCTCAGAAGCCGCAAAGTAGCCTTATTGGTTGATGCGAGCGGTGCGCTCCCCATTGTGGGACCGCATTTTTACGAAAGAAGGCTGGCGCGACGCAGCCAAGTCAAATCTCGCGGGTTTCTGAGCTAGCGCCGGAGATCTTTGAAAGCATTCGTTCAGGAGGACATCAAAATGAACAGGCGTGAGTTCGTGTCCAGGTCTCTGACAGTAGCGGGTCTCGCAGCCGTCGGCGGCAGCAAGTGGTTTGCAGCGCCGCTCCAGGCCGCTGTCTTGAAGAGCCCGAAATATGTGAGTGCGAACGGTATTCTGAGCGCTACTCTCACAGCAAAGCAGAGCTGGCTAACTTTGGCGGGCCGCCGCGCCTATCTGTACAACTACAACGGCTGGGTTCCAGGCCCAGTTCTTGTCGTGAACCCAGGCGACACCATCCAGCTGCGACTCAACAACAACTTGGCGGAAGATACCAACCTGCACTATCACGGATTCCATGTTTCCCCCACCGGGGCTGCAGACAACATTTTTCTGACCATTCCTTCTGGACAAAATTTCACTTATTCCTTTGGCATACCCGCATGGCACCAGCCGGGCCTATTTTGGTACCACCCCCATTGTCACGGGCTGGTGGCGGAGCAAGTCTCCATGGGCCTCGCGGCCCCTGTCATTGTCCGCGGCGCGATGGATCTCATCCCGGAGATTGCAGCCGCTCGCGAAGAGATCCTCGTGTTGCAGGACTGGGATTTGGACGCGAACGGCCACGTGATTCCGCCCTCGCCCATGGAACGTATGCAGGGGCGCGAGGGAGCACTGATCACGGTAAGTGGAAGTCTGCGGCCGACGCTGTTTATTCAGCAGGACGGGCTGCTCCGCCTGCGTGTGCTGAACGCCTGCGCGTCGCGCTATTTCCTGTTGAGCATTCAGAAGCACCCGATGTACCTCATCGCGACGGATGGCGGCCCAATTCCCGCTCCTGTGGCTTACGACAAGCTCCTGGTGCTGCCGGGCCAACGCATCGACGTGCTTGTGAAGGGCAATCTAGGCACGGGCAGTTATGCGTTACAGGCCCTGCCGTACAGCCGCGGCGGGATGATGGGAGGTGACACGTCCACCCAAACACTGGCCGCGATTACATACCAGGGTCGCTCGGCGCAGATCTGGAACATTCCTTCCCAGGTAGGAGGCGTGTCTCCATTGCCGGCCCCTGGCATCACACGCAGCTTCACCCTCAGTCAGGGAAGGATGATGAGTTTTCTGATCAACGGAAGGACGTTTGACGCCAACCGCATTGATACATCGGTGCGGCTGGGGGCGGTCGAGGACTGGGATTACATCAACCAGACCGGCATGGATCATCCCATGCACCTTCACGTGAACCCATTTCAGGTGATCGGCCAGAATGGGCAACCGGAGCTCGCCTGGCGGGACATGGTCAACGTACCGGCCGGTGGCCATGTTCGGTTCCGCGTCAAGTTCGCTGATTTCGCCGGCAAGACGGTCCAGCACTGCCACATCCTTGACCACGAAGACATGGGGATGATGGCGACGGTGGAGATGACTTAATTCCGGTCGGTTCCTGGCAGAAAAAGGCACCTTCTCCACAATGGGAAGTGCTACGGCCCACAGGAGGTGCGGATGCCGGTGGCGAATGCCAGTGCCTCCGGTGCCAGCCAGGTGTCGTGAGTCGAGATTCAGTGATCTCGATAACCGGGACCTAATTGCAAGTGACGCTGAGAAAGGCTATTTGCTACTTCGTCGTCTACGTCCAGAATCATCTGGCCAGATAGGAGAAGATTGCCATGATACTCTCTGAAAGGAAATCGGAATCGCATCGCGGTCCACTCGCAGAGCGAATCGGACTTGTTGTCCTGCTGCTCGTTCTGATTGGTCTGGCAGGTTGCGGCGGAAGCAGTTCGAGCCACAATAGAGGATCCAATCCTGCTAGCGCTGCACTCCAAGTCAACGTCGGCGACGATCCCTCCGATCGTGTTGCCGCCCTGCTCGTCAATATCAACTCCGTCATATTGACCAACAGCACTGGGGGCACGGTTTCGGTCCTCGCCTCCCCCACTGCTGTGGAGTTCATGCACCTGATGGGCGCCCTGCAATCGCTCTCGCTCGTCAACGTCCCTCAGGGCACTTACACGAAAGCGACAATTACCATCGCTTCGGCGACGGTCACTTACCTGAGCCCGGTAACAGGACAACTCGTTCAGCAAACGATCACAGGACCATGGAACGTTGATGTCAACTTCAACCCTCCACTCGCGGTCAGTAGCGGATCCGTGACTTTGAATTTGCATTTGGATGTTGAACACTCGGTATCAATTGATGGCGGCGGCAACATTCTCTTTGCGCCGAAATTCACGTCAGAAATGTTCCATGGAGGTTCAGGCGGCGATCATGATCGCCAGCACGGTGGTCTGGATCACATGACCGGCTCAGTTACCAGCATCTCGGGAAGTTCGTTTGTGCTGACGATGATGCAGAGCTCGCGGGCGGTTACCGTCAACACCGACTCTCAAACCGAGTTCGAGCACATTGGCGGAATTGGTGCCCTGACGGTCGGTATGATCGTGATGGTTGATGCCGATCTGCAATCCGATGGCTCGTTGTTGGCGCGGGAAGTGAGCCTGGTCAACCATGATTCGAACGGCATGGAAGCCGAGGGGTTAATCGTTTCCGTGGTCGGGAGCCCGGCAACCCAATTGGCCTTGATCGCTCACGATGGCATTGGCTCCGGGATGTCGCACGACGATTTCGGCGGCACCATCACCGTGAACCTGGACAACAACGCGGTCTTTGGCATTGACGCCGAGCACGTGGATTTGACCGGTCTCCCTTTTACGCCCGCATTTAGCAGCACCAACGTATTCAAAGGACAAAATGTCGAAGTGGTCAGCAGTAGCGGCATGGGACACGATCTTGGCCATGACGATATGCACCATGGCACGGCAAACGCGAGCGAAGTACACCTCGATCAGCAGGGGCTACGTGGCACGGTGACGAATTATTCGGCAAACGGAGCGCAGGCAACATTCACCTTGAGTGTGGCTCCTGATTCACTATTCGCGAGCCTCACAGGCACAACCTCAATCACGGTTTATCAGCAAGCGAGCACCGAGCTGTGGGGAGCGGGCACCGTCACCAATGGGGCTACGATAGAGGTCCGCGGGCTGCTTTTCGTCGACTCCGGCACCTACAGGCTGGTGGCCGGTCGCATCCTCGCACCTTGATTCACCTGGCGGTCTGACTAACGGGGCTGCTCGAAAGAGTAGCCCTGCGCTTCAGCGCTGTTATTCGCAGGTCTTGGACCACTCGCACCGCCAGGCTCGTAACTTCGCGTGTTCTTCGGCCACACACGGGTACTCAACTTCCCACCCGGAGCAAGCGCAGTGCGTTGAAAATGACGAGCAGCGAAACGCCCATATCAGCCGCGATCGCTGCCCAAAGAGACGCAAACCCTGCAAATGTCAGAATGACAAACAGAGCCTTCACGGCAAGCGAAAGCGTAATATTTTGCCTAATGATCGTCAGCGCCCGTCGCGAATGGCGTACCAGCCAGGGCAGTTTCGAAAGGTCATCGGACATCAGGGCAATGTCAGATGCCTCAATCGCTGCATCGCTGCCCATGGCTCCCATCGAGATTCCAAGCGTAGCCCGAGCCATGGCGGGCGCATCGTTGATTCCGTCTCCCACCATGGCCACTTGTTGGTACTTGCCGACCAGCTTCTCCACCGCCGCGACTTTGTCCCGCGGCAGCAGCTCCGCGTAAACCTCGTTCACTCCTGTGGCACGGGCGATGGCTTCCGCGGTGGGCCTGTTGTCACCGGTCAACATCACAATATGGTCGATGCCACCTGAACGCAGGCGCCGCAGGACATCACGGCTCACATGCCTTACGGTGTCGGCGAGGCTGATCATTCCAAGCACACGCTGATTGTTGCCGACCACTACAACAGTTTGACCGGAAGCCGCCAGCCCTTCTAATCGCTGATGAACTTCTGCGGTTTCCGCTCCACGATCTTCGAGGTATCGGTGTGAGCCGAGCCAATACTTGCGGCCTTCAATCTCGGCTTCCGCGCCTTTGCCTTGGATCACGTTGAAATCGGAAACTGCCCCTGGACGTATTCCCTCTGCGTGACAGAGCTCCATAATGGCGCGGGCCAGCGGATGGTCGCTTCGCGATTCCATGGTCGCAGCGATTTCCAGGAGTTCCCGTTTGGAGACGCCCGCCTCGGGAAGCGCATCGGTGACCCGCGGCCGGCCTTCCGTCAGCGTGCCCGTTTTGTCCAAAGCGATTGCCTTCAGGCGCGCAGGCACTTCCACATAGGCCCCGCCCTTGATCAACACGCCGTTTCGTGCCGCGGCGGCGAGAGCGGCGACGATGCTGACGGGCGTCGAAATCACCAGAGCGCAGGGGCATCCGATTACGAGCAGCACCAGCGCACGGTAAGTCCACTCCTGCCAGCCACCATCTAGCAATAGAGGTGGCGCTACGAACACGAGCGCTGCCAAAACGAAGACGATCGGCGTATAGTAGCGGGCAAACTTCTCCACCCATTGCTCCGATGGCGCCTTGTTCGCCTGGGCTGCTCCGACCATCTGGATAATATGAGCAAGGGTGGTGTCTGAGGCTGCTTTGGTCGAACGGACTTCGAGAGCTCCGTTAGCGTTGATCGTCCCCGCAAAAACCTGCGAACTCGGCTCCTTGAACACGGGGACACTCTCTCCGGTGATCGGTGCTTGATTGACCTCGCTCGTCCCGCGCAGCACTTCACCGTCGAGAGCGATGCGGTCTCCTGGTTTCACAAGAAACACCGTACCAATAGGAACTTGGTCGGCCTCCACCTCCGTTTCGCGGCCATCTTCCACAACCCGCACTGTCGGCGGAGCCAAGTCGAGAAGCGCCTCGACAGCTCTTCGCGCCCGTCCGACACTCCACGCCTCCAGAGCGAGACTGAGAGCAAAGAGGAAGGTAACAAGGGCCGCTTCGAACCACTCGCCGATGATGAGAGCTCCGATGACCGCAATCGTCATCAGCAAGTTCATGTCGGGACGCAGGCGACGTACCGCAAGCAGTGCCTTGGGCGCCACGTACCACCCGCCCACGACTACCGCAGTCAGGTAGACCAATCGTGCAGCCAGCGGTACGTCGTGTGTCCGGCCGAGCCCCTCCGAACCAAACGCCTCAGCGACCCCCACACGCAGGATCGCGTGGAGTACAAAGCCAGTGAGCGTCAATACGCCGCTCAGGATCGTCACGATAGCGCGCCCATCTCGGAACCATACTTTGCCATCCCGCATGCGCCTTGTCCTGGGGCTCTCAATCCAGGGTTCTGCCTGCATTCCAGCCTTGTTCACGGCGCGAACAATGTCAGCTGCGGATACGGAGGCGCCGTGCACCACCATCTTGCCGCGCAAAAGGTCGAAGGTGAGATGACCGTCTCCGCCGACGAGTGGTCCGAGTTCTCGCTTCAGAGTGTCCACCTCCTCCGCGCAATCCATGCCGTGAATTCTGAATTCAAAGGTTTCCATCGTGCCGGGCGTCACGGCTATCGCCGTGCCTTTCAATCTGCTGCTTGATGGTCTCGTTACGTGCATCGGAAATTCGGCGGCGCCGCAACTGTTTCGGGTGCAAACCTCGGGATGCCAAATAAAGCCCGAGTGCGACCGCACAAAGCATGAGGAGCACGAGCAGTATCAGCAACAGTCTATCTCTGCGGCGCTGCCTTTCTTGACGGTCTCTCTTTCGCGACCGCACTCCGATGCACGCGTGGGCCATACACGGTTCAGATGGCGGAGTTGCCGCGCTCGCCGGTGCGGATGCGAATTACGTCATCCACGTGGTAGACGAAAATCTTGCCGTCTCCGGGACTACCGGTGTGGGCGTGCCGCTGGATGGTCCCGACAACGTTCTCGGTCATCTCATCGGGCACGACCACTTCCAGCTTGGATTTCTTTACATATTCCACCGCCCCTTCTTCGACAGTGTCCGCAGCCCCCGCAGCTTGCGCCCGACCAAAGCCGCGGACGTCGGATACGGTAACGCCCGGCAAACCGGGGATTAGTTTCAGGGCTTCCACCACCTTTGAAACCAGAAACGGTTGCATTATCGCTTTGATTTCCTTCATAGGACCTCGCTAGATTTCGACCTCTGCGCCCCGCGCCTCAAACCAGCGGTACAGGGAGGGGAGGACAAATAGGGTCAGGGTGGTAGACGTGACAAGTCCGCCGATCACTACCGTGGCAAGCGGTTGCTGGACTTCAGCCCCGGCTCCGGTGGAGATTGCCATGGGAAGGAACCCTAGTCCGGCCACCAGCGGCGCCATGATCATGGTTCGCATTTTTTCCAGTGCGCCCCGTTCCGTGGCTTCGTTCACTCCCAGACCTTGACGTCGCAGTTCGAGGATATGGTTGAGGAGAACAACGCCATTCATGACCGCCACGCCGGAGACTGCAATGAAGCCCACACCGGCGGAAATACTGAAGGGCATGCCACGAAGGGCGAGAGCGAACACTCCGCCGGTTGCTGCCAGTGGTACGTTGAGAAAAATCAAGAGCGCAGGTTTAACCGCATTAAACGTGGTATAGAGCAAGACGAAAATGAGGAACATGGCCAGCGGAACCACGACGGCCAAACGCTTGGTCGCGCGCTGCAAGTTTTCGAATTGGCCTCCCCACTCGATCCAGTAGGCTGGGGGAAGTTTTACCTTGGTTGCGACTGCCTGTTGGCCCTCTTTGATAAATCCTGCAAGGTCTCGGCTGCGAACGTTTGCCTCCACACTGATGCGGCGATGGATATTGCTGCGGCTGATCTGCGCAGGGCCGGCTTCGGTGCGGATATCAGCAAGTTGACTGAGCGGAATCAACCGTCCCTCCGGATCCGCGACTTTGATGTTCTGGATTTTGTCTACGTCGCTGCGGTCGTTGGCTTCGAACCGCACTTGCAGTGCGAACCGCTTCTGTCCTTCCAGCACCTCGCCTACTTCTTTCCCACCTAACGCTTCGACCGCATTCAAGACATCGCGGGCATTGATGCCGTAGCGGGCAATCTGATCGCGACGAACTTGAACGCGTAAGTAAGGGAGACCCCCAGTCTGTTCGGCCTTGACATCGGCGGCTCCCTTTACACTAGAGACGACCCGGACAATTTCATCTGCCTTCTGACGCAGCATGTCGAGATCGTCACCGTAGAGAGTAATTGCAACATCAGAACGCACGCCGGCGATGAGTTCCTGCATTCTGAGTTCAATCGGTTGCGAGTAGCTGAAGATATTTCCAGGCACCTCCTTTCTCAGTGCGTCGTCGATGGCGGTGATGAGTCCTTCCCGCGTCGAAGCGGTCTCCCATTGGTCGTGCGGTTTCAAGATGACATAAATATCGCTGGTCTCCACTCCCATCGGATCGGTGGCGATTTCAGCTCTGCCGGTCCTCGAAACGACCGTCGACACCTCGGGAAACCGCTTCAAGATCTTCTCAATCAGGGTTGTGCTCTGTACGGACTCCGACAAGGCAACACTGGGGAGTCTCCAGGCTTGGAGGGCTAACGATCCCTCATCCAATCGGGGGATGAACTCTGCCCCCAAAAACATCGCAATAGCCGCGCCAAGCACAAACAGACCTGCTGCAGCCCCACCAGTCAACAGTGGCTTGGCCATTGCCATGCGCAGCCAAGGCAAGTAGCGGTCCTTCATCATCCTCATTACCTTGGGCTCTTGGTGAGAGATCTTCTTGCCCAGGAAAAAGGACGCGAGAACAGGGACCAGGGTCAGCGCAAACGCAAGGGAGGCAATCAGTGCAAAGATGACGGTCCAAGCCATGGGCTTGAACATCTTGCCCTCCACTCCCTCTAAGGAGAGGATCGGCACGTAAACCACAGTGATGATGAGAACGGCAAAGAAGACGGGACGTGCAACCTCTCGCGCCGATTCGAGGATCGTTCCAGTCGGGTTGCCGGGATTCTGCTCCCTCTTCTCGGCCAAATGGCGAACGATGTTTTCGATCATGACCACAGAACCATCGACAATCAAACCAAAGTCAATGGCGCCGAGACTCATCAGGTTCCCGCTAATCCCGGCTTGCACCATTCCGGTGAATGCCACCAACATCGAGAGAGGAATGGCCGAAGCGACAATCAAAGAAGCCCGGAAGTTACCCAGCAAAAACAGCAAGATGGCTATGACGAGGATGGCGCCCTCGGTGAGATTTCGCTCCACCGTGCCAATGGTCTTGCGCACCAGGGCCGTGCGATCGTAATAAGGCTCGATCTTGACGCCGGGCGGAAGAGTCTTTTGGATTTCCTTGAGTTTTGCGGTGGCGTTTTGCGCTACAACCCGGGAGTTTTCTCCGATGAGCATCATCACCACACCCGTCACCACCTCGCCGCGCCCGTCGCGCGTCGCGGCCCCTTGCCGGATCATGGGAGCAAAGCGCACCGCCCCCAGATTCTTGATGTAAATCGGAGTACCACTCTTCGTGGCGCCCACCACGACGTTACCGACATCGTCCAGGCTGCCGATGAGACCTTCGCCGCGGATCACGTACTGCTCTTGGTTGTGCTCGATGTACCCGCCGCCAGAATTCGAATTGTTCTTCTCAAGGGCCTCAAAGACAGCGGACAGCGGTATTTTGTAACTCGTGAGCCGATCGGCATCGAGTTGAACCTCGTAGGTTTTGAGCTCCCCTCCGTAGGCGTTCACTTCCACGACGCCCGGAACCGCCCGCAGCTGTGGGGAAATGTTCCACTCAAGGATGCTTCGCAAATCCATCAACGAATAACCTTGCCCCCGCACTTCGAACTGATAGATCTCTCCGAGGCCGGTGCTGATCGGACCCATTTCGGGCGAGCCGAATCCGGGCGGGATCATTTCCTTGGCTTGGGGAAGACGTTCCATAATCAATCGCCGGCAGAAATAGATATCGAGACTCTCGTCGAAGAACACGGTGACCGCAGAAAGCCCGAAACGGGAGATCGAGCGTATTTCCTTGATCCCTGGCAGTCCGCTCATCGAGGTTTCGACGGGGAACGTGATGAGTTTTTCGACCTCGACTGGCCCCAAGCCGGGAGCAGTGGTCAGGATCTGTACCTGGTTCGGAGTGATGTCAGGCACCGCGTCGATGGGCAAGACCTGCATCGCCCAGATTCCGACGCCAACGACCACCACCGTGAAAACCAGGATCAAGAAGCGATTCTTAAGTGAGAACTCGACCAAGCCATGCATGGAATCTCTAGTCCTCTCCGCCAATCTGTTCCCGCATTAAGGCAGACTTCAAATAAAAGCTTCCCGCCGTCACAACTTTCTCGCTCGGGCGAACTCCACTGAGAATTTGCGCCTCCTGCTCTCCGCGCTCGCCGAGTGTGACCTCGCGCTTTTCGAAATGAGTTGCGTCCCGCTGCACAAAGACAACAGGTTTTCCGTCGATGTCTTGAACCGCAGCGCTGGGAACAACCGCTGCCACGGCAGCCGACCGAGTTGGGATGAGAACGTCGGCAAACATTTCCAGCTTTAAACGCCCATCCTTGTTTGGAACGACGCAGCGAAGTTTCGCGGTACGCGAGTTCGGGTCGAGAAAATCGCTCAAGTAGGTGATCTGTCCCCGAAATCGCTCATTGGGATAAGACGAGACCGTGACCAGGCAATCGCCACGATTGGGAATTCGGCCCAAGTCTTTTTCGTAGACATCCCCCAGCACCCAAACCGACGACGCGTCCACCAAGGTGAACAGCTCCTTCTCGCGAGCGACGGACTCGCCCTGAGACACGTCATACTTCGTGATGATTCCCGCAAACGGAGCGCGGAGAATGTTGTGGGAAGCAGTCCGGTGGCCCTCGCCTGAAACCCTCAGCCGCTGAACTTGTTCCTCAGTCAGTCCAAACCGGTGCAGCTTTTCTTCCGACCTGGCCAGTTCCGCTTCCTTGCTCTGAACCGCAGCTTCTGCTTGCAGTTCCTCAGCTTTGCGCAACTCGTAGTCCCGGGGAGAGATCGCCTCGACTTTGATTAGCGTATTGGCGCGGTCCAACGACTTGCGAGCGACCTCCAGTTGGGCCTTTTCCTTCTCGACCTCACCGTGCAGGCTGAGGTGTTCGCCGACGGTCTCGCCGAGTTCGATATTGTCGTAGAGCAAAAGAGGCTGGCCCGCTTGCACGTGGTCCCCAAGTCTGACGTAGGGTTTCTCTGCAATTCCTTGGGCCAGGGGAAAGATGTGGGCAACGCGGGTTTCATCAGGAGAAACCACGCCTGTCGCCTTGATCATTTCCTCGATCTTCTGCTCGCTAACCGATGCAAGGCCGAGATTCGCGTTTCTCTGGGCTTCGGGATTAAGTTCGACGACGTTTGGATCCTCTGGCTTTGTATCCTTGGCCATGGTGGAGGGCTTGCCGTGGAACATGAGTACCAAGGCGACAATGAGTCCCAGGAGCAACAGGGCGGCGATGAAGTAGCGTTTTTTCACTTGGGAAGGTCCTTTCCAATCGCGGCTTCCAGCAGTGATAGCGCCGCTCTTTGATCAAATAAGGCCTGGTTGTAACTCCGTAATGCTTCGCGGTAGGCGCGTTGAACATCCAGGAAGCCGATCAGTTCCAACGCTCCCAGCCGATACGAGGCCTCCGAAATGTCACGCGCTTGTTTGGCACTGGGAACGTAGGTCTTTTCGAGCGCCGCCACTCGCTGGTTCTGCGCCTGTACCGAGTTGAACGCCTGCTGCACATCCCTTCGCACCTCCAATTCCACGCGAGTCTGTTCATACCGCTGCTGCTCAAGCTGGGCATTGGCCTGAGCAATGCCTCCCTGGTTCCGGTTAAAAAGCGGGAGCGGGATGTTCACTCCGAACGCGACCGTATTCTGGTTGAAGTCGCGCTTGTACCCGAACGATGGAGTGATGTTCGGCATAGACTGTGATTTCTGGGACGTGAGTTCGCGCGAGCCCCGTTCGACACGCTGGCGCTGGGCGATGAGATCTGACCGTGCTTGGAGCGCCTGCTGCTGTAAGTCTTCGAGAGACAGCGGGACTGGCTCCGACTTCAAAGCATCCGTCACATCGAAGTCTGTGGCTCCTGGGTCCGCCCCGAGCAATTCCAGTAAAGCTGCTTTCGCGTTCTTGAGCTGAAGTTCTGAATCGATGACATCATTGAAAAACCTTAGTCTCTCGGTCTGTAAGCGGCTGAAGTCGAACCCCGAAACCTCGCCTTGCTTATAGCGGGCTTCGTTGACCTTCAGGACTCTGTCGTACTCGGACAATACGTCTTGCGCTAACTGAAATTGGGCCTTCGCGAGACTCACAGCGAAATAGCGGTTCTTGAGTTCCAATTTGAGCTGGCGGATCGTGTCCTGAAGTGCAGATTCCGACACTCGAACGTCTTGCATCGCCACCGCGGTTCGTTTGCGCCGTTTGCCCGCGGTCTCAATGGTCTGGCTGATTTCCAGGACATTTTCCGAGTTGTTAAGGAATGAACCGGCCCTGCTCTCGAACAGTGGATAGCTCTCGGAAGACAGTTGGAATTCCGGGTTTGGCCGTTGTCGGGCCGCGAGCAAGTTCCCTCGCGCCGCGGCTATGTTCTGACGTTCACGAAGCAGCGTTGGATTCCTGGCCATCAGAATCTCTGTCGCCATTTCCAGACTCAACCGGGTCGGTGGAGCGGGAGGCACCGGTTGTTGTGCGCGAAGGAACGTGGAGATGAGACTCGTCAAACAGAGCAGCAGACAACCGGCCGACTTGAAACGCATCAATGATTCTCCTTAGGAAACTCTCTTTGCAGCAGCTCGTTGAGCTGAGCGATTGCACGCACCCACACCTTGTGAGCTTCGGTTCGCGACAGATCATTACTAAGAGCCAAGGCTTCCCAATCCAGGCGCATCAGGTTCCGCATGATCACAACCGCCCGCTCCATAGGAGGCAAGCGTTGGATCGCTTGCTCCAGTCGAGACGCGGAAGGGGAGGCCTGAAAATCTCCGTTTCGATATCTCTCCATGGCGCGCATTGCCAGCTTCAGGAGTCGTGGTAGAACTTCATGCGGAGGGCTCATTCGCTGCCCACGCTCCTGATAAAACGTCACCAACACTTCACAGGTCACCGTTTCCGCTGCTGCTCCATCTCCCAGAAGCATTCGGCAAAAAACGAATACGTCGTTCTTCCAGCGATGGCAGAATTCTTCCGCCTCAGCGGCAGGATCAACCTGGCTCGATCTAGCACTTGGGTGATCGAAGGCGCGGATCATCGTGATCGCTCCCTAAAGAACGTCACGGGCAAAAACTCCCGAAGCTGCATGAGAGCTTGAAACCAAGTACGCTTGACTTGCGCTTCGCCGCGCCCGGTGACCACCGCGATGTGTCCAAAGTCGAAGTCAAGCACACTGCGGAGAATGAAGACGGAGCGTTCTTCGAAAGGCAAATGAAGGATTGCGCCCCGCAGGTCTTGAACCGGACCGTCTGGGCGACCGACAACCGACCTCGTCGCCTCTAGCGCATGGCGCAGCAAGGCCGTAGGCATAACCTGCAGATCTAGGTCCGGCCCCGCACGATAAAACGTGAGAAATGCCGCTTCTGTGGCTTTCTCTGAGCGGTCCCGATCACCGAGCAACAGCTCGCAAAAGCGAAAGACGGTCGAGCTCCAGCGGTCGTAGAAAGCCCGAATGCTCTCCACACTCAAATCGTGGAACATGGTGGAACCCCAATCTCCCGGAATGCTCCGGGCTAGAACGGACGAAGTAGCGGCGTCGTTCTTAAAGAGACTGGGTTAGCTGCGAGGAGGGTGATAAAGGGGCAGGGCCGACGCAGTGACAGAGTTGAAGTGGTAGACAGCAAGAGTCGGCACTGATTCTGAAATTGCTGGAATCTGAAAATGGGGAGCAGGGACAATGTGGGAGCAGCAGCAGAAGCAATCCTCATCCGAACTCGGCGAACTCTGCTGTCCTGGGGTTGGAACGCTCGCCCTCGTTACCGTGCTCTGCCGATGACTGGCCAAAGTATTGCTTGTGGTAGAGAGCGGAGCCTGCAAGTCTTGAGATCGATCATTGTCGGTCCTACACAGGCCTGGCACACTCAAGTCGGCGAGCGTCCATAGCAAGAAGAAGGCCGTTAGGCCCTTTCGCCAAAGCGATCTGTGCCACGAACCCCGCATCTGAATAAACATGATACCGTGACCGCCACAAATCTCAAACCTATAGACGTCCGAGGACTGTTTCCGTTGCGTAAACATTTGTAAGGAAATTTGCCGGGAGCATCCGGTGCCAACTGTCAGTGCAACAAGCTGAAAACAAACCGTGATACGCGCCATTCCGCGATGCTTCCACAGATGGGTGGGTCTACGGGTGGAATAGCGAGGAAGGACGCTTTAGCATGGGTTGCAGAGGAGGAGCGGATGCGAACCAACAACGCACTGATCCTAGTACTGGCATTGCTGACGGCCGGTGTGACTGGCATTGCACAAAGTGGCCGCGATTCCGAAGCGGAAGCGCGCAGCATCATCAGCCGCTTTGAGGCGGCCCTCCAGCGGCACGACTTGCAGGGAATCGAAGCACTGGTTTCGCCAGACATTGTGGTCTTTGAGAACGGACATCGCAATGATGGCTGGGAGGATTTTCGCGATCACCATCTGCTTCCTGAATTCAAACGGTCCAGCACGCCCTATGAAACAGAAATCGTGAGAGTTGAGGCTACGCCGAACTTGGCCTGGGGCTATTCCAGGATGAATCGTGCACATATCCCCAAGAAAGACGACACGCCCGACGTGTGGGCAATATACGTCCTCCGCAAAGCCGAGACTGGCTGGAAGCTGACCATGCTGGATTGGAGTGTCAGACGGGTCGAATGATGTTTTCTTGAAGCAAACGAGAGTCTGCGGATCGAGTCAAGGGCACTGATTCTTTACTTGGCAGCTATGGTCAGCCTTAAATGCTGCGACAAGATGGCACGACAAGAATAGGGTCACGAGTTCTCCGCGAACAGCTCAGACCTCCAGCTGGTGAACAAGGTGCCGTCGTACTGCGAACTTTTGCGAACGGACTCACAGGGCAACGTTAAAGTCGTGCTACGCTGAGCTTCAACTGAGAGAGTCCGGTCGCGGGCGGAGGAATGCTCTACCTCCCAAAGTCTCACTGCAGGAGGATCCCGCAGCCCGCCCCGGACCTTGAGAACGAGCCTCTACGGATTACGCTATCGGTCTGTTGTGACGGGGTGACGGGTGGTTGAATCGTTGTTTCTCAGCGCCGCCAATGCCCAGCACAAGCTATCCCGCCTTTGATGCGATTTCATCCGAGTATCAGGTTGCAGATAGGACTCCACGTCAACTTTATGGTGCCATTATCCGACCGGCCACGAGCTTGTAAGCACCAGCGTCAAAAAACAACAGTCCACGGACATGCACCGTGCTGCCGTTGGTGATCGTGGCAATACCGCGCAGTTCGGTGCCTGCTTGCTGAAAAACGGTGATGGAAGTTGCGCCGGTGAGCGTTCTAAATGCTGAGTCAGCGGCAACCGTAAGTGTAAACGTCGTGGGTGCAGCGCTCCCAGAGTAGCCGGACACCGTTCCACTCAACCCCTGCTGCTCAAGATCAATCTCGCTGGCGTCGATCGTTCCACCGCCCATCATTCCGCCCATGCCGCCGCCTTGCATCATCCCGGTACTGCTGATTGCTTCGACTCGTTGACTCGTGAACACCGTTGTCGCGTCGAAGGTGGGAGTGAATGGCAGGTTGCTCATGTCCACGTTGGAGGTATCGATGTTGAAAGTGGCGGTCGGGCTAACGTTGACCGTCGTTGTCGCGGCGAGATTGGAGCCCATCATCCCCGTGCCTTCTCCCTCGTGCATGACCAGCGTCAACTGCGTCACGGGGCTCCCGGTGAGGCCGGTCACCAGTCCTGCCGCCATCGAGCCGCCGGACATCGACATCACCGACTCGACTTTGTGTGCCATGAAGGAACCATCTGGCTGCATGGCAGCATCGACCATGACGATGATTCCGTTTGACATTCCGCCCATCCCGCCCATTCCTTGAAACTGCGTATTAGAGTCGGTTGCGACGGGAACACTTTGTGAAGTTTGCATCATCGACATGGTGAAGGAATTCCCGGAAAAGCTTTTCACTGTGCCGGTCATGTGTTCCATGCCCCCGTGTTCGGGATCGTGCGTGCCACTGTTGCCACCAGGATTCATTGACGCAGACATTGTTGGGGTCATGGTCACGTTGCCTGTGCCATCGATGGAAACCGAAGACGCCATGTCCATGTCCAGATTGAGAACCATTGGTGTGTTGGATACGGTCAAATTCGGATTGAAACTCATGGTGGCCGACATCGGTCCCGAAACCGTCTTCTGCACCAACTGCCCCGTGGTCGGATCCACGTACATGACCAATGCCGATGAGACATTGACGGTGGCGCCCGAGTAGGCGCCTTGAGGCACCTTCATCAACGAAATCGGCTCCATCGTGCCCATGAGGTGCATCATTTCGACGGGAGTCGAGGAAGATACGATGGTGACTGCTCCTCCCGCGGACTTGGTGAGCGTCATTGATCCGATCGTCATGCCGACCGCGACGAGGCGATCCGAAGGAGCATCTCCGATGTTCACCTGAAGTGCGCTCGTGTTTGGCGGCGGGTTTTGTGACGAGGAGTTACCATTGCCGCCGCAAGCAGAAAAGAACAGAATTGCCGCCAGCAGTGCAGTGGTAGAAAAGGCTCGAAAGAAGGTTGCAAATGATCGCGCGAATACCGTGTTCATGGTTTCCTCAGCCCCAGAATGAGATTTCAGACGATGCAGTGCGTCTTCCAGTCTCACCGGCCAGCAAACCTGGGGACTGTGACGAGTATCACGCTCCGGAGTGACCGGAATCGCGGAATATTTACCGCAGGCCGCCGAAGTGCTTTCAGTAGTGGCCCTTCATCTTTTCTTTGACGCTCTTTGCCAGGTTTTCGATCTCCTCTGCTTTCTTGATGACGTCGAGTGAAAGAATGTTCTCGTTTGTCGCGTCCACATATTGCTTCAGTTCGTTGGTCAGTTGCAGAAGCCTTTCGGTGTCACGTTTGAGCTCCAGTTGGCGTTGCTCGTTGGCCCTTCTGGCGTCTTCATTCCGGATTCTCAGGGACTGTTCGTTCTGCCATGAACTTCTCTGCTGCGAAAGCGGGACGTACGGCCGATTCTGACTCCACGACCGGGGCGATAAAGGAAGGACGACAGAAAGGCAGAATATAGGCAGTATCCATTGACGAAGTTTTCCGATAATCCAGGTCCAGCATTTCCAACCGTTCGCCATTGTCAAACCACCGTCGTCGCGCAATGGGCGTTGCCAACGTATACCCACGCCCACAAACGTTCACACATCGAGTTTGCGGTTCATGGTCCCATACACGTTAGGAACGTAGTCGGGCGAGCCGACCAGCTTGGGATCACGCTCATCGACACCGGGTTCGCAAACCCACTTGCCGTCCACCACGAACTTGTACTCATAGGACCCAATCGGCAGTCTCAACGTCACGCGCCAGATTCCGCCTTCGCCCTTGCTCATGGTCGCTCTGCTCGGGTCCCATTCATTGAATGTCCCAGCGAGGAACACCTGTTGCGCATCGGGAGCAAAACAGAAAATCTCCACTCGCTTGGCACGATGGCGCTCTTTCTTCCGTTTCATGCGTCACCTCAGGGACTCCGGGTGTGCCGTCCCTACCTCCAATGGCAACTGCCATACCGTTCGTTGTGGACCCAATTGTGTCTTTAAGGGCTTGATTTGCCTGGAACGAACATGCGGGGATTAACCGCCGCAGCAAGCCGATTGCCTCAATTTCTCCGGCGGTTGCCGCATTTAGGGCTATCGACTTTGCGGCGGGGCGTCCAGCCATTCGTGGCTTCGCTTTTGCCGCTATTCGCTAAACAGGTGCGGCGGTTCTTGATTCCGGGCGCCGTCAAGCGGCGTGGCCTGGAAGTCGGGTCAGATTACATGAGGTCGCGGATCACGCTAGGTTTCTGAGATTGCACTGGAATGATGCCTGGACAGCTGAGGAGCAACCATCGTCGGCAGTGGTGCACGATGAGACCCACAGGGCTGGCGAAGGTAACGGTCCCGTGGAAAACTATCGCTATGCCAGTCCTTACAGCTGCAGTTTTCAACGACCAAACGAAGAGGCCAATTGCATGGATGTGTTCTGTCTGTGAAACTCCTTTCGCGTTGGATCGTGCGGATGAGATTCTCACCAAGAGATCGGCGGACAAAATAAACAAAGACTTCGAGATGCATTGCAAGGGGAAGCATCCCGGCTCACAGATAATTGGCTTGGACATTCCTAACGAAGACTTCTCCCAAGACCAGCGTCACTGAATCAAACTGCGCCGCCAACACATCGTCCCAGGGCCTCCTCTCACGGTTACTAGGGACGATCTGCCATCGGGAAGGGGCAAACATTCGATTTGGCCGCATCTTCTAGTGCCAACGGCCACCGTACTAGAGCCCCTTGCCAGCCTCGGCTTTGACTTGATTCACGAGTTGCTGGACTTTGGGGCGGTCAGGATAGTTGGGATTTGACGCCAGCAGCCTTTCCCAGACTTGAATCGCCCCCTTGCCGTCCTTCTTACCCTGCCATTTCACAATTCCCATGTTGAACAGAGTTTGCGGGTAAGTAGGCTGCAACTTCAGCGACTGCTCATACTGCTTCAGGGCGCCATCGGCATCGCCCGAGTACCACATCGCCGTCGCCATGTCGGTTCGCACATTGACGTCTTGCGGCCTGATCTTCAGCGCTTGCCGATAGTATTCAATCGCCTTGGCGTAATCCTGTCCGTCGTAGTAGGCGTTGGCAATATTGGTCAACAGTTCGGGATCGTTCGGGCGGGCTTTCAGCTGTTGAAGCAGAGACTCAACCACGCGGGAGGTAAGCTCCGCCCGACTCGGCTGCTGCTGGCTGATGCCCGAGCTTCCAAAACCGGTTCCGGCAGCCGACGCGCTCGAGATCTGGCCTGCTTCCGCCGCGCTCGACCCTCGCACCAAGTAGCCAACGAGGACGCCAAGGAGAAGCGTAATGACAGCGAGAACATACGATTGCGTCGAGCTCCAATACCCCGCCGGCTGGGCTGTTGCATGTCGAGAATGATGACTCATAAATCCTCACTCAAGTTTGTTCAAAAAGCGTAGCGCAGGGAGACAGTGGTGGCGTTCGCGTGGAACCCACGAGGATAGGTGGGCCCAAAGAACGCGCTTTTTTCGAGATATTCGTAGTAGTTCCACCGCGCTATCGCGGTCCAGCCCCGGGCCAGTTCAAACTGGACATCGGCGAGAGGCCGGTGAAAGTTGGACTTCAGACTGCCGAACGGCTGCAGCGGGTTCAGGGTCGTCGCATCTCCATTCACACTCACGATGCTGTAACCGACATTGGTGGTGAGCCGCTTGACCGGCTTCACAAACAAGGTGGCTGTTCCGAAGTGATTTCGGTTGCTATAGGTCTCGTAGGTCTCAAACGGCGCCCCGCCTTCGGGATCGGCAGCACACGCAAACGGATTTCCTGGTGGCGAAGACGCTGTGTCCTGGAAGCAGATGAAGGCGTTGGAGCCGACATTGTTGTAGCTGTACGCGAGCTCGACACCCAGGCGTTCGTTCCGGTTGACGTTTGCGGTGAAGCCGAAGTTCCGGTTGTGAGCGTTGTAGCTGATTTCCTGGATTCCATTCCGCGCCTCGTAAATGTTTCCGGTCGCAGAGAGCGTAATCCAGCGGACGGGCTGATACCGTGCACGTGCCCGGTATTGTTGCAGCCGCCGCGGACTGATACGGGTTAGAAAGTTGTCGGCCGTGGTCAGTTCGGCGTCGAAGTTGACGCGGAGTGTTTCGTTGGGCCGAAACCAAATGGCCGCGAGCGCAGTGTGAGAGTTGACGTCGACAAAATCCTCGCTCCCTGACACGTCTCCGGTGGTCACATCGTTGACCTTGTCCGTGTGGTGGTAAGTCATCTGGCGAAAGCGATATCCAAGACTGCCACCAACATGCTTTGAAAAGTCGTACTCGACATCGATCTCGTTCGATTTGGTGTTCTCTCCCAGGAACCAGGCGAAGATCGTGTTGTCCACTTCGTCCGGCGTGGGGCCGACTGGACTCAGAGCGGAGGTTCCTAGCCAAGTCGATGTCGTTGCATTCCACTGTGTTGGAGTGCGGAAATTGTAAAACCGAAAGCGATCGCTGATGCGCAGTTTGTTCGTGATCTGGAAAGTGCCGCCGATATCAGCGCTGACCGAGATTCGGTTGCCCTTCATGGGCCCGCCGGTGGTGAACTGGCGTATTCCGGAGTCGGCATAGAAACCGTTGAAGAAGTCATTGAATGGACCCGTAAAGTCGAGATTGCTGTAGCTGGCGCGGCCGCTGAGGTTCAATCTGCGAAAGTAGTTCGACTGGAAGCTCAACTGCTCGGTTGGGGTGTGGGCCCGCATGTGGTCAGTGCGGACATACGAGAGGTACAGGCTGCAGAACTCGTTGGCAACCGGAGGGGCTGGGTTGAAAGGAGTAGTGCAAGGCGAGCCGGCCTGGGTGTCCCACGAAATGCCCAAGTCCGCCGGCGTGCCATTCGACAACACCCAGGGAAACGACTCGTCGCGCCAGAGATTGTCGTTGTGCGTGTGGCTGATCGTCTGATCGTAGCTGAGGGTTGTGCGCGGCAGGAGCCTGAAATCCACGCCGAACTGATAGACGTCGCTCAGCACGCTGTTATGTTGGGCCAGTCTGGTCTCGATGGGTTCGGCGTCGGAAGCTTCCGGGATCGTCGTCGACGATGGTCCTTCGGTGACATTGCGGTTGTATCCGACACGGAAACTGATGCGGGACTGGGGCAACAGTGTTAGGCCCAGGTCGGTCATGCGCCGGACGCTGTCCCAGCGATGGGGTGAATTGTTGATCAAAATGGTCGGCGTTGAGGTGGAGGGGTTCAGTGGATTGGCCAGCAGGTTGTAGTCGAAGTAGTTCCAGTCGCGACGGAACAGGGCGTTGAAGTCATACCACTTGTACTTGGAGACCTGGGCGCGCGCAACGTTGTTGGGGTCGCCTCCAAAGCCGAAGCTGCTCACGAATAAATCGTCGAACAGCAGCCCGTTGTGGTCGGGCGACCGGAGCGAGAGGGTCTGCTCCAGCAGGCGCGGTCCCGTGTGCTGGTTGACCAGGGTGTCATACATCGCAAAACTGGTCGGATCGGTGGGGTTCAACTTCTGGCTGCTGACATCCACGGCCCGATAGCCAAACTCAAAGCTTTGTTGTACGACGAAATCACCGAGTTTCTTTTCCTCTGGCGGCGAACCCTGGTTTCCTGGGCCGGCTTGGCCATTGGTTTGAGCCAGCGCAATCACCGCCGTCCCTTGCACTAGGAAAAGCACTATGAAGAATCGGAATAATTTCATATCGAACTCCTCGGAGCATCGATCTCTGGCCGATGCCGCCTCTCTACTTCATGAAAGTCTCATCTGCATTCGAACCATGGATGAACACGTGGCAAATGGTGCACGCCTGAAATTTCGCACTCTGGTCGTGCACCGGCCCAGCGGGGGTCCCGGGCGCAATCGAATCTCTCGCCCGCGTATTCGGAGTGGCGGTCGGCGTGTGGCACTGCAGGCAAAGAATGTTGACTGAGTTGACGGTCAGCAGGCGCGGATTGACCGATCCGTGCGGCAGATGGCAGGAGGCACACCCCTGCGTTTTCATGGGCGCGTGTTCGAATACCCACGGTCCCTGAAGATTTCGGTGGCACTTGAAGCAGACGGTGTCCTGTTCCTCGGCGGCGCGCACGGAGCGCGGAATGGGGCTGCCATGCACGTTGTGGCATTCCGTGCACTTGAGCAGGCCTTCGTTGACCCGGTGACGAAACGGTTTGCTGAAGTCCGCCTTCTGCTCCGTGTGGCAGCTATAGCAAAGCTGCGGTTGTTTCTCGACCAGCAGCTTCCGGGGTTCCTTCGCAAAATGGGGAGAATGGCAGGAGATGCAACTTACGCCGTTCGTCCCGTGAGCAGAGCGTTCGAAATTGGCGTGCTCCTGCTTCAACTCATGACACGAGAGGCAGCGTTTACTGATGACCTCGGGCGCCTGCTCTTTGAACACGAAGATTTTGGTCTTGTCTCCGCCGCTGTCGACGTGCTCCGCTCCAGGGCCGTGGCAGGTTTCGCAGCTATGGGCCTCGGCCCCTTCCTTGGTTTTCAGCAGGCTGTTCCAGTGCCGAGTCTTCTGAAGACCAGTGAAGATATCTTCGTGGCAGGTTTTGCACGTCTCGGCCCCGACGTACCGGGACGCGGGTGGTTGAGAGGAAGCTGGCTTCTCAGTGGGAGTTGGCTTGGCCGCTTGTTCCTGGTTAGCGGCCCGGGAGCTTGTAATCCCTGCGACCAAGAAAAGTGCAAGGAGAACTCCCAGTGAAATTCGCTTTGACCATTCCATATCTCTGCTCCTGAACATGACATCCGGGGCCTAACTTTCCATGCGCTTGATGTACAGCCGTAGCCCAACCAACATGATCCCGATCGCGACCAGCGACATCCCCAGCCCGACTCGCCGATAGTTGCGTTCCGCCATCGCTTTCTCGCCTGCTTGCAAATTCTTTGCCGCAATATCAAGGCCAGCCTCAATGTCCTTATCCACGAGGTCCTTGCGGAAGCTGTGAATCGTGACTCGCGCTTTGGTCAGAGAATCCCGTGCCTGGTTCTGTGCCAGTCGAGCTTCGCTCACTTCCATGCCGGAGGATTCAGCGACGCTGAGCACCTCGTCGGCCTTCTTGATGGCTCCATCCAATCGCGTCAAGTCGCTGAGCAATCCGGCCCTCGCCTGATCACATGCATCACCAGGCGTATGACACTGCGTGCAAACCGCCTCGGCCCCCGTGCCGAGCTTCGCGTCGGTGGGATGGGTGATGCCGTGATTGCTATGACACACGACGCATCCGGGAAGGGAAGCGGCTTGAAAGGCATCTTTGTGCGAGCTCTTTTCATACATCTGGGCCTGGAAGACATGACAGGTTGAGCACACGTTCTGAACCTTGTCGACGCCGGGCGGCGCCGCGCCGTGATTCCCATGGCACGTGGTGCAGGTCGGCGCGCTCAAATCGCTCCGCACCGCGAGCGCATCATGGTGGACGCTCGTGCTGTACTTTGCGACCTGGTCCGTGGGAATGGAGTATCCCTTCATGTAATTCGCGTCGGCGTGGCAGCGAGCGCAGGTGTTCGCCACATTGACGGGATTCACCGTGGACCGCGGATCACTCGGCGCTCTGAGATCGTGGACACTGTGACAGTCCGTGCACACCGCAACCTTGCTGTCGCCACCGGCCAAGCGCTTGCCGTGCACGCTCGTCTTGTATTGGCTCAGCTGATCGATGCGCAGGCTGGGGTTGAACTGCCGCATATACGCGGGGTCGGAATGGCAGCTTCCGCAAAGCTGCGGGATTTGTTTGCGGTCAATCTTGCCCTTCCATCCCGCTTTGCGGCTCATGGCCTTGTCGGGTTCATCACTGGTCGGGTCGCCGCCATGGCAACTGACGCAGGAGAGGCCCTTTTGGGAGTGGATGTCCTGGCTGAACTTCTCTGGGGTGACGCCGAGAGCATCAGGGAGGACGGAGTGGCAGTCCAGACATGAGTTCTTGGTCTGCCCGTTTCCGAGATTCGCGGACAGCAACACCAGGCTTATCGCAAACAGCCGCCCGACGCGGCGAACTGCTCGAAGGTTATTTTGCAAAGTGGCCATACGCCGTCATTCCTGCCATATAGGCGAGTGCAAAGATTGCAATGCCCGTGATCCATCGCCGGGTCCGTGAGGGGTGGGCGCTCTCAAGAAAGGGGAGCAGAAGCCACAGGAGCGCAATCACACCGAAGCCCAATACTCCCAAGACCTCTCCATCGATCAACCACACCCGAGACGGGATGAGCTTGAGTGTCTGGAACATGAATAGGAAGTACCACTCCGGCTTGATTCCGGCTGGAGCGGAGGTGAAGGGATCGGCCTTGACACCGAGGTTCCAGGGGAAGATCGCGGCGAGTGCCCCCAGCACTCCGAGCGCGACGTACCATGCCATCAGCTCGCGCAACGTGAAATTGGGAAAAAACTTCATCTCGCGTTTTGCGGAAGGATTCGCCTTCCACTCCGCCTCCAGTTCGGGTGGCACGCTAATGCCCAGCCGCTGCACCAGAAGCAGGTGTACAAGGATGAGCAGCGTGGCCAGCCCGGGCAGAACCGCAACGTGGAAGCCAAAAAATCGGGTGAGAGTCGCGCCGGTGACTTCCTCACCGCCACGGAGAAAAATCATCAGCGGTTTACCGACGATTGGGACCTGCGCGGTGATCTCGGTGCCCACCTTGGTGGCGAAAAACGCCAGCGTGTTCCAAGGCAGAAGATATCCACTGAACCCAAACCCCATAACCAGAAACAACAGAAGCAAACCGGTGACCCAGGTCAGCTCCCGTGGTTTGCGGTAAGCCTTGAGGAACAGCACGCTGAACATGTGCGCGAAAGCGGTGAAGATCATCAGGTTGGCCGACCAGGAGTGGATCGAACGAATCAGCCAGCCAAACCGTACCTGGGTCATGATGTACTGCACGCTCTCGAAAGCCTCACTGGCCCCTGGACGGTAATAGAGGAGCAGCAAGATCCCCGTCAGCACCTGGACCAGGAAAAGAAAAAGGGTGATGCCTCCGAGAAAATACCAGTAAGAGAGCCGATGGAGAGGGACACTCTTCTTCCGCAACGGAGCGATGAGGTCATCCCACCCGAACCGCTCGTCGAGCCAGTCACGTACGTTGCGTAAAGGACTCATCTCACGCCTCCCGCCGGCGCCGCACAAAAATTTCCTCACCGCGCACTTGCACTTCGAACAGCTCCAGGGGGCGCGGCGGGGGCCCGGCGACGTTTTTGCCATTCAGGTCGTAGTGACCGTTGTGGCAGGCGCACCACACGTGCTGCATGTCATCGCGATACTGGACCGTGCACGAGAGATGGGTGCAGGTCGCCGACATGGCGCGATATTCTCCGCCGGAGGTGCGGACGAGTATCCCCGGTCGATTGCCGAAGCGGAAGATCTTGCCGCTGTTTGGCTTGAGCTCTCCAACGCGGCCGGCCACGACCGCGTCGCTTCCCAGGTCGGCCGCCTTGGGTGGAATCAGGTACTCGAAGACGGGGTAGACGAACGCCGCCAAAGTCGCCAGGAACCCACTGCCGAGCAACGCTTCGACGAACCGCCTGCGGGGAAGTGGTGAGGCCGCTTGGTCACCGGGATGCACGCCCTGATCACTGGTTGCCATGTCCGAGTCTCCGATCGACCTACTTTTTGCCCAGTTCGCGGATGTGAGCCGCCAGCAGCTTGACTTCGCCGGAGCTCAGGGCCTTGAATGCCGGCATCTTTCCTTTCCCTTGGGCGATCGCCTGGGACATTTCGGCGTCCGATTGCTTCTGAACTTCGGCAGAGCGCAGATCGCGGATGTTCAGCTTCTGCCCCATCGGCGTTTTCCCCGTGCCATCAGCACCATGACACATCGCGCATTTCGCTTTGAAGAGTCCAGCTCCGTCGGTTTGTGCCGCCTGAGCTTGGACCGAGTTGGGCGTGCTTACCACCACGGAGAGAGAAAGCAGACCAGCTAGAGATAATTGCAAAGCTTTCCAAACAAGTTTCATTTCCTGCTCCTTCGTCTTTACTTGCTGTGAGGAGAATTCGACTGCGGCGGCCCGGCAAACGCGTGCCGGGACGTTCTTCAGTCTGAGAACAAAAGCCGGGACGAGTCAGAGTAGAGACACGACTAGATCAGGAAGGTACAAATGACTGCTTGTTTGGAGGTCGATCCCAATTGGGGAGGACTCTCGGGCATCCGCGGAAGGGACGCGACCAGCACCGGGTGTTCACGCTTCACTCTGCCGTCCGTCAGGGAGGCGCTCGATGCGCCATCAGAGGCACCGAGGATCGGACTAAGTGACGGAGCAGCTTGCGAACAATGGTGGCACCGGACATTATGCGTCACGCCTTCCACTCTGCGACCAAGTACTACGGGGTGAGACATGTGGTGCGAACATTCATCAGAATGGGCCGGGGCTGCTTTCTCGGGAACTACGGGCTTCGGACAACGCGGGCAGCAAGTTGTGGCGAAACCAGGCGCGCTCACCGCTGCGATCAGCACGATCACAAGCACGAATTGGGCTGCACGTCTCAAGCGAGGTTCCGGAGTTTTGACAGAAAGGCTAAGTGCACCTCGCCACAACTGGCGATGACACAGATCACCCGGCGATGTGAGTGCCGTCACAAGTGCCGTGTAAGATACTGCTGGCGCGAAACGTCGCGCCCTATTCCTCTGCATCTTCAGCAACAACTTGGACCGCCTGCTTGTCGGCTGGAGGAGCGAGCCCGTACTTCTCCATGCGGTAGATCAGTGTTTTCCGGCTGATGTTCAGGTAGCGCGCCGCCTTGGTCTGGTGCCAGTGATGTTTCTCCAGGGCTTGGAGCAGAATTTCCTTTTCGACCTCCTCGAGACTGATCCCCTCTTCGGGTAGCTTGAGGCTGATGTTGGCGATTCGGGATCTCTGCTGGCGGATTTCTGGTGGCAGTTGCTCCGGTTTGACAAAGTCCCCCTTGCCCAGTACGACCAGGTGCTCGACGACGTTTTCGAGTTCGCGCACATTGCCGGGCCAGTTATGCTGCGCCAATACTTCGAGCGCCTCTTCGGAGATCGAAACCAGGGGAATCTGGTACCTTGCGCACTGTTTTTTCAGAAAGTGTTCCACCAGTTGCGGGATGTCTTCCTTTCTTTCACGAAGTGGCGGCAAGTTTACCGTCACCACGCTCAGGCGATAGAACAGGTCCTCGCGGAACTGGCCGTCTTCTACTAAGGCCCTGAGATTGCGATGGGTAGCGGCGAGGATACGCACGTTGACCTTGATCGGATGGGGATAGCCGATCTTATCGATCTCTCGCTCCTGAATGACTCGGAGCAACCTGACCTGGAGATTGGGTGTCAGGTCGCCGATCTCGTCGAGAAATATGGTTCCCTCGTTGGCCGCCTCAAACTTGCCCACGCGGTCGCTGAGCGCCCCGGTAAAGGAACCCTTGCGATGCCCAAACAACTCCGATTCGATCAAGCCTTCCGGTATGGCGCCGCAGTTGATGGTGATAAATGGCTTCTTCGCCCGCAGGCTGTTCTGATGGATGGCCTTGGCAAGTAGCTCTTTGCCGGTGCCGGACTCGCCCGTCAGCAGTACCGTCGAATCGCGCCGCGCAACCTGCGTCGCCACGTCGAAAACGTCGCGCATCTTGCGCGACTGTCCGATGAGGTTCTCGAAACGAAAAGCGGTATCGGCAAAGTCGCGCAGATAGCGGTTTTCATCGACCAGTTGCTGCCTCTCGAGCGCACGGTGGACGCACAGCTTGAGCTCGTCCGGGTTTAGCGGCTTCAGAATGTATTCGGCGGCACCCAGTTTCATGGCGTCAACGGCGTTGCCCACTGTGCCAAAGGCGGTAATGAGAATCACCGGTATGTCCTGGTTGATCCCTTTGACACGACCGAGCAGGTCAAGGCCGTCCATTCCAGGCATGCGCAGATCGGCAATCACGAGACATGGAGATTTCTGCTCGAAGGTGTGCAAACCGGCCACGCCGTCGCTTGCGGTCAGAGTGGAGTAACCCTCTTCTTGCAGCCAGAACTCGATCAGCCGCCGCTGGCTGGCATCATCATCAACGATCAAGATGGGGGAGCTAGGCATGGTTCTCCTCCCGCAAAACCGCTTGAGGACCTGCATCGGACCCCAGTGGAAGAGTGACCGAGAAGGTCATCCCCCTTGCAGGGTTTCTATGCGCTGCGATATGTCCTCCATGTTGGCTGACGATCTGGTAGGCAATCGAGAGCCCCAAGCCAGTCCCATCCGGACGGGTGGTGACAAACGGATTGAAGACCCTTTCCAGATCTTCGGGTGGAATGCCCACACCTTCGTCTTGCACCTCGAGGAGAACCGCGTCTGGCGTTCTTGCCGTCCTCAACAGAATTTCGCCTCCCCCGGGCATGGCTTGGACTGCGTTGATCACGAGATTCAGGAGTACCTGTTTCATTTGTTCGGGATCAATGTCCACAGGCGGCAAGTTTTCGGCTGGCGCAACACGCACCTGGACCCTCGAAACTCTTGCCGTTTCGGCGGCCAGTCGGCTTACGGATTCCAGCAGCTGCGACGGGTCGGTGAGCAGTCGCTTGGGAGTCTGGGGCCGGGCAAAGTCCAGGAAATTCGTAAGCAGACCCTTCAAGCGGTTGACTTCTTTCTGAGCGAGGTCCCCGAACTCCTGTCTGGTGTCGCCCGGTAACTCCTGTCGGCGCAAAATCTGCACCGCTCCTTCGATCGAGCCCAAAGGATTGCGAATCTCATGGGCGAGTCCGGCGGAGAGTTCACCCAGTGCGGACAAGCGGTCGGCGCGCCGCAGTTGCTCAAAGGAGGCTTGCAGTTGCGCGTAAACCTCGCTGAGCTTGTGCGCAGTCTCTTCCACCTTCTTTCGTTGCATCCGTTCGTCGTCGGCCAGGATGCCGGTCAAGCCACCGATCACAAAGAACACACCAATTTCGATCAGCTGAGCGGCACGGTACTCAGGCTCGGATGCCCAGGACATGAGAACGTGCGGAACATACAGGAGACCTGACAGCGAAGCCGCCAGAATCCCGCCCCGCAAGCCAAAGAGCAGAGCCATCAGCAGGATTGGAATGTAGTAGGCGCGCTGAAATAGAGGATGCAGCCAGACATGTGTCGTAGGTATCCAGTAGTGGAGCATTGAGACACCCACGATGAGCGCCAGCAACACTATCACTCGCGACCGCGGCTTAGCAGCCCACAGTTTCATTTCAGCGCGATTCTAGCACCGGCTTCGACGGAGGCGTGATGGCCGCACACAGCACCGGATTTCCTCCCCATCCTACAATTGGCGTTTTAACGCGCGACAGAGTGGATGGAACGGAGTTGCAGGTCCCCGGTGATTTCATCAAGAAAGCCAGTCGCAATGACTCTCTGGGCAGCAAACTGCTCGGCTGCCTGCTGGTCAGTTAGAACAAAGTTGTGGGTGCCGTCATTCAGCACATACTTGGCGCCGGTCGCCTTTACACACGACCGCACACACTCGGGTGTCTTCTGCGCGAGCTTGTGCGAGATACCACATTGCGAGTCGGTAATAACACCTGCAACACTGATTAGGTGCGTGTCAGCAGGTTGGAACCAGCGTCCCCGGACCCACGAGCCAGCGACTGCCAGAAGAAGCATTGCGGAGACCGACGCGACAAGCCATGCCGGACGCGGCAAGCCTGGGCTCCAGGACACGGGCCTCCTTTTGAGCGGTGGCTTCACCGATCTCTTTGAGAAGAGCGCCGGCACATAATCCCAGCCACCGAGCTGCATCTGGCTGCAATCGATTTTCATGCTCGCGGGAATCGGCAGTGACACACGCCGGATGGAGTCAATCTCCTCAACACTGCGCACTGTGCCACGCAGAGTCGCCGTGTCGCCACGAATCTCCACATCTATGTCAAGGTGCGAGGTGTCCGGATCCTGCGCAAACGCGGCCTGGATGCGGGTTGAAAGGGCAAAGGTTTCGAGAGGTGCCAAGTCCACCGTGCTGAGGCGATATTGGTTACGGATCAATTCCGAAACTGCCATACAGGCCGCATCAACGCTTGTTTGCTCTAGATCGATGATGAGATCAAATCCCGGCGGCGACTCTCGTCCTGCGCCAAACAGATACGCCAGCCAGCGGCGTCTGTGCCGGTCGGATTCGTTGAGGTATATGTGGGCCTCGGTACTCTCGAATTTCAGACGCTGTTGCACCTGTAGTCGGCGAGATGCGTGAGATGCCTGGATGCCGACGCGCAGTATCTGCCTCGTGTCCAGGCTTAAGAGGTCCGCTGCGATTCCGTAACAAACCGCATTTCCATCTCGTACATCTTCCGCGAGTGCGGCACGAAGCTGCACGACTTGGATCTGTCGATGTCGGGTAAATCGATCGAGAAAGGTGGGCGCACTTGCAAACGCAGCCCTTAATTTCCTTCGGTCCCCACCCCAAGCCGCAGCTCGCTCCAGTAAGATCACCGAGTCCACGTATCGTAGCCCCAGCCTCTCTGCGAGAGTTTTGGCAAATTCCTGACCGCCACTGAATGCTTCCTCGCAAACTGCAATGACGCACATTCGTGTGTTCCCCTCTGGTCGACGCTGAGAAGGTGTTCACCTTCAGCACAGGATCAGCAAGTTGCCGACCGCGGCACGACGGGTCGAACCGTATTGTTCTGTTCCACTTGCGATTAAGTGTGGCGAGGAACAATGCGCGGGCCTCGGCAGAATTGGCCGATTTCAGGCACCGCCTGCCTTTTCTGGGGCACTGGCTGCGTGGCGCATTTGGCGCGAGCAGTGCCGCAAGTGAGGCTACGCCTCCTCGCGCAGCGCTGAGACTGCGATTCTGAGGCCAGTGCCAAGTCACTGCCACAGAAGGGTCAGATTCAATCGAGGTCCCGCTGCACGGATTTGGCAAACCGCGTGCCCTTGTGTGCTTCGTTCTGATTCAGTGCACCAAGGAACACGAAATGAATGCGATGACGCGAGATTTTTCCTTCTCTGTGCGAACAACCTTGGGCTTCCAGGAATCCTTAGACCTCCTGCGGCGAAAACTGCAGCGGGACGGCTTTCGCGTGGTTTCGGAGGTGCATTTTCATCGCGAGTTCGAGAAGCGGGTTGGCTTGCAGTGGCGGAAGTACACGGTCCTGGTCATCTGGAACCCGTTTCTCGCCTATCAGGCCCTTCTCAGCGACCACGACGGAGGCCTGTTTGTGCCGTTCAATCTGGCGGTGACGGAAGATGCGGGCTCAACCTTGATCGCCACGCCAAATCATTCCTGGGCCGCACTGAGCGAAAGCCCCATTGGCATTCAGGTCTTAGTACGTGAGCTCACACGAAAACTACGGCAGATCTTCCTGGAGTTGGCGATTCAGGAAACGGCCGTGAATTGTGTCGGTCCGGCCGCGCCTCAGAAGGAGGCCCCATGAAGAGCATGGCAGTCACGGTGGGCCTCGCCACATTTCTTATGAGCGCAATAGGCATGTTGCTGTTCGTTCTTGCGGGCTTCTGGCGTGACCTCAGAATGTCCCGCCGCGGACCTGCCAAGCGGCTTCTCCATTGCGGTCCAGTTTATAGCTGTGTGCCGGTGGTGAATACACGAGAGATTTCAAGGGGCATTACGGATCGGATCAGGTGATAAGGAAAACTCCAACGCGATGGTTGGGGGTTGCAGTCGCGACCCTTGCAGTGGCACCGGCGCTTGCGCAAACACCGCCGCGGGCCTGGACTCGAACCATTCCAGGCCAGACGGAGGCAGCTCTCTCCCATGACGCGCAAGCGCCAGGCCCTGCAAGCAATGTTCAAACTCTTGGGAACGCACAAGAACCCACAGTTCCCGGGTCGGCCGTGGCCTTGTCACCGGAGGTCGCAGAAGTGGGATCAGCAACTGCCGCTGGCAGCGTCCAGGAAACAAAAAGCAGTGCGACCGTCAGGAAGGGACCGTCGAAGTACGACGTTGCGCAGATCGGCAGCCGGTCCGTGGGCAAGGGAGTGAACTTCTACTCGCTGGAGAAAGAGCAGCGATTGGGACGCGAACTAGCGTCGGAATTAGAACAGCAGGTCCGCTTGCTCGATGACGTTGTTATCACGGAGTACGTGAACCGTATCGGGCAGAACCTTGTGCGCAACTCCGATGCCAAGGTGCCATTCACGATCAAAGTCATCGACGACGACGAGATCAACGCCCTTGCCTTGCCCGGCGGGTACTTCTACGTGAACTCTGGACTGATTCTGGCTGCAGACAACGAGGCGGAGCTGGCGGGCGTGATGGCGCACGAGATCGCACATGTGTGCGCCCGGCATGCAACGCGGAGCATGACCAAGGGGAGGATCTGGAACCTGGCTTCGATTCCCCTGATCTTTGTTGGCGGAGGGGCCGGATACGCAATCCGGCAAGTGGTAGCGGTGAGTGTACCCATGTCTTTTCTGAAGTTCAGCCGGGATGCGGAACGCGAGGCTGACTTTCTGGGAATTGAATACGAGTATGCGGCTGGCTACGACCCGAGTGCTCTAGTCCAGTTCCTCGAGAGAATCAATGCCCGGGAGAGACCGCAAAAACATCGCTTGGTCGCAAAGCTGTTCGCGACACACCCCATGACGGAAGACCGCATTTGGCGGGCACAAGCGGAAATCGCCACGATTCTGCCTCCACGGGGCCAGTACGTGGTGACGACGAGCGAGTTTGACGAGGTGAAGGCCCGCGTTACCCGGGCTGGGCTGAGCATGAAGAGGAAAGATGATGACGGGAAAGCAAATCGCCCAACCTTGCGCCGGCGCACGCCACAGGGCCGAGATCCTGCGGATGCTGGAGAGGGCGAAACCCATCAGCCCGAGGGGGAGCATGACCACGGGCCGACTCCGAAATGAAGGTCGGAAGAAGGCGAGTGCCAATACGTTTTGAAACTCAGAAGGGAAGTTACAGTGAGCGAGGAAACAAGAACATACGAAATGAGCACCTCGGAAATGGCGGCACGCCTCGGAATCTCTGAACGGGCAGTCCGGTTCCTTCTGCGCAACGCCATTTCGAAACTCCGCGCCCAGCCTCAGCTCTGCGCGCGCTTGCGAGCGGCTGTCAAAGAACGGCGCCGGATGCTGGATGCGCGCCCTGGGAACGGTCCGTGGCACTACGCGGGACCGCTGCAGCTCAGTGCTCAGGGGGGAGTCAAGGAGCTTTTGTGAGGTGATCTATGAGATACACGCAAAAGATGGCACTCGTCGTACTTGCTGTGACCGCCGTTGTTGGCAGTGCCCGAGCCTCTGGCGCTGACAAGCTCTTTCCCGGAAAGGTGAAGGGTAAAGCCGAGATCCGGTTGTCGACAAAGACGAGGTTCAGCAGCTTTGTCTTGCCTCCGGGACAGTATGTACTCGAACACCGGGTCGACGGCGGGGAGCACACGATGGACTTCATTCAAGTGAGACCAGGAAACAATTTGCGATCAGCGCCCACGCACAGAGTCATGCCGGTCCGAGTGAAGTGCACCTTGGAGCCGCTGCCGGGCAAAGCCACGCGAACCGTCTTTTACGCGGTCGCGGAGGGAGGCGCGAGTCGGGCTGTCAGGCTGCAAATCAAGGGGGAGAAAGTGGTGCACGTTTTTCCGATGCCGCCGGCTCCGGAGCCGATGCGGTCGTCGATCGCGGCGCAAAACGTGAATGAGTATTAAACAGGAGATCGTTTTCAAAACAGCTTTGCAACTTCATATCAAGGAGGAACTTAGGAAATGCAAAATCGTTGGTTGTTACTAGGCTTGGCCGTGGTCGTAACAGGTGTGCTGTTGACAAGCGTAACCATCGCAGCCGCGGCGGATCAACAAGTCATCAAGGTCGGCAAAAAAGGCGAGGTCATGCTGAGCGAAGACACGCAGGTGGGTGACTTGATTCTCAAGGCCGGCCACTATCAGATGCAACATCGGGTTGATGGTTCGGACCACATGATTCACTTCACTGAACTCAAAGGAATGCACAATCCGTCACGTCCGGGCGGCCCGACCGGTGAAGCCCATCCAGGAGAAGTAAAGTGCCGGCTGGAGCCGATGAATACCAAGGCTTCCCAAACAGCGGTGACCATGACCACAGAAGGAGGGGTGCGTCGGATCACAAGGATCGAGATCGCAGGGGAAAACGTGGCGCACGTTTTCTAGTGGGACAGCTCGGCGTCTGTAGCGCCTGGCTTCGGGCAGGGGCTACAGCGCTGAGAGAGAACTCTTTAAAGGATAAAGGTGGATCACGGGCAAAATGGCGGGCCTTAACGCAAGAAAGCTGATGAGTCTCTCCACGTGCCAGTTACCCCAATCCGCTCTGGGTATGCACAATGTCAAGCGTTGCTGCACATCGCGCTTGGGAGATAGCTCCGCGGCAGTCCGGAACGGAACCGGCTGTCCTGCCTACCGTCCTCGGCGAGGGTTATGGGCTGTACAAGACCCAGAGCTTTAGCTTCGTTCTATCCTTCCTGGTTCACACACTTGCATTGCTGCTGCTGTTGAGTTCCGCCAGATTTCTGGTAGTTCATCGCCACGAGATTCGCCAGCAGGTGGTTGGCGTGGTCACTGATATGAGCCCGTACTTTTTGCCTCCGTCGGTATCCAGGGCGGGGGGCGGTGGTGGCGGCGGCGATCGCGACAATCTGTGGGCATCCAAGGGGTCTTTGCCTCGCCTGTCTCGCGAACAGTTGATCCCTCCGCTTATCGTGGTGCGCAACGAAAATCCAAAGCTTCGGGCGGAACCCACCGTGGTGGTTCCGCCAGAGCTTCACCTCGCCGAGTCCGGTCAGCTTGGAGATACTCTCTCCGCGGTTCTCGGACCACCCTCCAACGGCACGGGTTCGGGCGGCGGGATCGGTACGGGTAGCGGCGGCGGTGTCGGTTCGGGCCGCGGGCCGGGTGTTGGACCGGGCTGGGGCGGTGGCGTTGGAGGCGGGGCTTATCGCATCGGGGGAGGGGTCACGGCTCCGCGCATCCTCTACGCTCCCGATCCTGAATTTTCCGAGGAGGCGCGCAAGGCCAAATACCAGGGCACGGTTGTCCTATGGCTCGTGGTGGGAGCCGACGGACGGGCGCACGACATTCGTGTTCAGAGCTCCTTGGGTATGGGTCTGGATGAGAAGGCAATCGAAGCGATCCATCGGTGGAGGTTCGAACCCGGCCACAAGGACGGAATGGCAGTGGCCGTACAAGTCAACGTCGAGGTCAATTTTCGGCTTTTCTAAGTTACTCGCCCGTGCGCTTGCTCCACCCCAGCCGAATCAGCAGCGCAAGGGCCCAGTGAATTTAAGTGTCTCCCAGTTCAACCTTTCCGACCTTCCGCAGATGCGTCACCTCGCTGTTCTTGGAGAGCCATTTCCGAGAGGAGAAGCTGGGCTGCTCCTCGAATGTTGGGATCAGCGGCCCTGCCGGCACGCACGAGTTCTGAGTAGGCCTTCCGGTCCCCGTTTTTGAGCCACGCATGCCAGAGGCTGAACAAGCGCAGTACATCTCCGAGCACACCCTTCTTGGCCAGATCAAGCCAATCGAGTGCGTATACCTTGTCGCGGCCCCACGCCGATTTGGGCTCCTCTGCCATGCCCGTGCAACTTGGCGTTGCCTGATCACGGTCCTCACTTCATCCGCTGGCACAAGTGCACGCGCCGTTCCGGTCAGCAGGTCAATCCACGGACATATATGCAACCTGTTCAAAAGCGTCATACCCCGCAATAGATCCCGCCCGGCGTTCCTGCGACGGGGACCCCGAGCACAACCCGAACTGGTCTTGGCGTTCGCGAGCTTGTCTTATTAGGGGCTTGGGCGGGCTGAAATGAGGCACCGCCTTTAAGGAGCATGGGATTCGGCCAGCAGAACGGCGTGTTGAGGCTACCGATGTGCACGAGCTTGGGTTGCGCTCGCATCACGCAGAGATCTGGCAACCTGAATGCTCCTGTATTTTCCGCGATCGCAAAAGCAAAAGACGAATGCGTGGTGTGCTCCACGGGTGTCGGTGAGAGGTGAAAGGCAATGAATAGAAAAACGTTGATCCTCACTGCCGTTCTCGCGGCTTGCACGCAATCCGCCTCAGCTTCGCCCCAATCTCAAGGCCAGTCTGCAACGCGACTGACAGCGATGGCGCAGCGCAGTCTCCTTCGTCATTGCCTTTACTCGGCGGAGCTTGTACGAAATCACGTGCGCGAACTTCTCCGGAGCGCGACTCATCGCCGGGTCAACCCGGATGAGATTCAACAGCACCTCCGAGAGGTCCGGTCAGCCACGGATTCCATGTTCGAGGATCACAGACGTTTCCTCTATAACCTGACCGAGGAGCAATGGGCCGCGGCGAAAGACACCATAACGGCGGTTGAGCAGCTTCGGGCGAGCATTCAGGTACAGGTGCAAGGCATCGATCTCGAACTCCAGATGCCAACGCCGGATGCAAAGGTCCTGGTCAGATATGGCCGAAAAATGCAGACCTTGCTCGAGGATTGGCGAAAACAACACCGCAAGATGGCTGCGCTGACTGGCATTCGGTTGTGAATTCAGGGAGAGGTAGTTTGGGTTCAGCGCAGCGTAGCACCTCCCGGTGTCTTCACAAGGGCATGAAGGAAGGCTAAGCACGATCCCCGAGACAAGGATGCTGGGGTGGACGGGCAGTGCTAAAGCCACTATTCGCTGGGTGCATAATATCCTGTCCTGGCGTAGATGCGGAGCGACGGGAGGCCCTTGGGAGGAACAAGCTTGACTTTGATCTTGTGCCATTTGCCGTCGCGGATCTCACTCGCTGGACGGTAGCCGATGACGTACTGGTTCCGCAGCTCGATACCAATCTTGGTGGCCACATCCGCCAAGTCGTTCGGATTGTCGACTGTGAATGCGCGCCCGCCCGTGACCTCTGTGATCTCGCTCAGCAGCGCGGGACCCAGCCGCTCTTCCTGGGTGGGAAAGTAGTGATCGTAGATGCCGATTGCATAGATGAGCACATCAGCCTCTTTGACCAGAGATCTGGTGTCACTCTCTGAATACCTGCTGTGGTTGTCACCGCCATCGGAAACCACCAGCAGTGCCTTCCTTGGGTACTTTGCCTGGCGCATCCTGCTGACGCCCAGGTAGATGGCATCCAACAAAGCCGTGCGGCCCTTGGGAATGGTGTAGACCAGCTTGCTCTCAATATCTTCCACCGAGCTCGTAAAGTCCGACAATTCCTCCGGCCGGTCATTGAAGGCGATCACGAAAAACTCGTCTTGTGGATTGGCCGCCTTGAAAAATTCCACGATCGCTTCCCGGGCACGCTCGATCTTGGTGGCCATGCTGCCGCTGGTATCGAAGATCACGCCAACCGAAACCGGGGCATCCTCGCCGGAGAATGACTTGATCTCTTGGGCCTTCTTGCCTTCAAAGACCTCGAAATTTTGCTTGTCGAGCCCTGTGACCAGGCGGTTCATTGGATCGGTCACAGTCACCGGCACCAGCACCATGTCGACATTCACCTTGAGCGGCTTGGTATAAGTTCTAAAAGCCGGGTCGATACCATGCACAGGCCTGGGATCCGGCGGTTCGACTCGCGGTTGAACGTGTACCTCGTCTGTTCCGCTCTGCGCCTGGACGGTGCTCCCCGTGAAACAGGCCACGCCGAACGCAAGGATCAAGAACCAACAGGTGCGAAGGCTCAGATGCGACCCAAGCTCTCCCCGGCAGCCGGGTGGGGCCAGCCGGAGATTCGCGCCGGGTTTCTTCACGGCAAGGAGGGACAAAATCCGTCGGCCTGGTTTTATGGGTGACGTCTGCGTCGGCAGGATTTGCGAAGCAAACATGGTGAGCTGCACCGCCACCACAGGTCAGGGCACGTCTGCTGCCAAGGCGGCGGGGCGCGTTTCTGGTTACGTACGGCACACGCCATGGATCAGGTCAAGGCCGTCTTTGGCCGGGACTTTACTGGGCTTCGGGAACTCGCGCGGGGCATGGGGGCGAAAGACGATTTCCCGAGTAGCGGGAAGGCTGCCTCGTCCGATATCGGCCAAGCGTGCCCCAAATGGGACGAGGAAACGCTCTGTGCGCCTTGTGGCTGCGAGGTAAGTTCCATCTCGCTGCCGAATGCCGCGGCCTTGCCGGAAAATATCCCTGTGGCAATGTTCGTGCGTCAAGCACGGTTGGAGCGTTCCGGTAGGCGCGCTCCGGGAACCAACGATTAACGGGATCTTGCAAAGAAAACTCTGGAAGAGTGCCGGGCTCCTGCTGCTAGGTGCAGCCCTCTTCGCTTTCCAAGGCAATGCGGCATACGCCCAAGTTCACAATTTCTCGTCAGGCGGTCTCGGACACGCGGGCGGGAGTTTCGGCGGCATCCACGGACCGGCTAGGGTCCCCCACGGCTACTTTCGCGAGCACGGCTTCATTCATGAAAACGCACATGTGCGTGTCGTCTCGCCTTACCGGTCTCACCATCACGATGGCTATTCCTCTTACGGCCTGTATTCGCTGCGCATGGGACTCTACGCGTATCCGCGCTCTCCGTATTGGCTGTGCGGATACCCACGCGGTTTCAGACCGCGGGCGTACTATGTCCCGTGGTATCACCATGACGGAAGAAGGCACTCGCAGCATGTTTCCGGCTGGCATCACTGAGTTGCCAGTGTGATGACAACAGCGGCAGGACACGTCGCGAAAAGAGCGTTAGTTGCACCTTCCATGAGCTGAATGCAGTGTTCCGGGCGGTGTGCCGCAGATGAGCGCCGCCAAGGTTCTTGCCATGCTGATCATCGATCGTCGCTTTGGCGCGAGACGCCTCAAAGCTGCGGCGATACTAGCCGTGGCTCTCGCCCTGACGGCCAGCCATTTTCGGGTAGGCGGGGGTACACACGGGCTGCATGTCATCCACATTATTCTCGGCGGCATGTATGTCGTACCCATCATTGCCGCTGCTCTGTGGTTCGGCTTGCGCGGCAGTTTAGTCGTCACTGCTCTCATCTCGCTCGCGTACTATGCCCACATACGCTTGTCATGGCCCAATCAGCCCATGGAGAACGCGAATCAGTACGCGATGATCGTGGTTTACTGGGTGATCGGCGGCGTCACCGGCACACTGGTCAACCTCGAGGAAAGGGAGAGAGCCCGCCGGCTGAGGGCAGAACGCGAAGTGATCATCGAGGGGATTGCCGGTCTCTCGAACGCACTCAGGTTCAGAGATGAGTACACGCGCCGCCACAGCGAGCATGTTTCTCGGCTCGCTGTGCGCATTGGAGCACATCTTGGTTTGCCCCCGGAGAGACTGGACATCATTCGCCTGGCGGGCTTGGTACACGACGTGGGAAAAATCGGCGTCAGAGATGACGTGCTGTTGAAGCCTCACGAGCTGAGTGCGGAAGAGCTGGCGGCGATCCGGCAACATCCGGTCATTGCGGCCGAGATACTTAAGCCGATCCGGGGCGCCGAGGACATTGCTTCGATCGTGCTTGCGCATCACGAATGTCCAGACGGGTCGGGCTACCCTCGCGGGCTGAAGGATGACGAAATCCCGATCGAGGCCCGAATCATCCGCGTCGCAGACGTCTTTGCGTCTCTGGTCGAAGAGCGACCCTATAAGCCCGCCGCCGGGGTTGAAGAAGCCATGGCCGTACTGGATGGGCTGGCCGGAACCAAAGTGGATGGGTCCGCTGCCCGGACTCTCAGGCAGCTAGTCAATGAGGGTACGCCGGTGCTCTGAGGATGAGCGCTTCCGCGTGTTGGATACTCCAGGCTCCATCAAGGCTGCGAGGTGCTAGATGACCACGAACGAGATCACTCCGACGGTTGAACCACGAACGCCCACATGGAGCGCGCGCCGCTGGCTGTCACGAGCGCTGGCGTTTCTCTACAGTTTGGTCATGGTTGAGGTTGTCATCATGGTGAGCCCGTTCGCGTTCTACTTCTATTCGGCATACGGACCGACTCTCAAATGGCTCAACCGTTCGGCTGCGACGGCCTGGCTCACCGGTTTCCTGCTTCCGCATGCCGTCGTCACCACCAGCCCATTCCTGGAGTTTCTCCGCTGGGATCTGGGGCGCTATGCCTTCGGCCTGGGATTGCTGGCCTTCCTGGTCTTGGCCGTCCAGGTCTATGGCGCGAAACTGCTCGGCCGAAAAATGGTCAACTCCGGAGTCTATCGTTACATCAGGCATCCTCAGTATCTGAGTCTCGGGCTCTCCGCTTTTGGCCTGTTCACAGCGTGGCCACGGGTGATTATCTTCCTGCTTCTGGTGGGAATGCTGTTTGCCTACTACCGGCTGGCACGCGTGGAAGAACGGCGAATGCTGGCCCTCGATCCCGGTTATGCCGCATACATGCAGCGCACCGGCATGTTCCTGCCCGGCAACCCCGGTGGCCGCCTCTACCGTGCCGTCTTTGGACGCCTGCGCAACCAGCAGACGGCATACTGGCTGGCAAGTGCGATTCTACTGATGCTGGTTCTGCTGGTTGGGTTCGGTCTGCGTGCCTACACGTTGCGGCATATCACACACGCCGTTGTGCTGCCCAACCTGGAGGTCGTCTCGGTCTATCCCATGGAACCCGCGGACTTGCGACAATTGACCGCACTCGCTTTATCCGACCCCTCCGTTCAGCAGGTGCTTCAGCGCGAAGGGCAGGCGACATTTGTTGCCCATATATTGCCGCACAACTACGGGATGGTATCGATGTTCGCCGACGTCGGAACACGCCACATGACGCCCGGCAACATCCGTTTGTCACGTTTTAAGTATCTATGCGGCTGGCTGCTTCCGTTTCTCGAGCCTCACGCACGTACCGATCTCATGGGCTCAGCCGGTCCGGAGTACCGGATTGTTTTCTCCCGTGTAGACGATCCAGACGGGCGGCCCGTCCCGCGGGCCCGCTTGTTTGCCCTCAGCGCGAAGATGTTGCCGGTTTACATCGCCGATGTCGATGCGACTCGGCAGCAAGTGGCACGCACCATCGATCCGCCGCGCCGTAATTTTTGGGGTGATGTAAAGATGCCGCTCTTTTGATCGCCATCGCCGTCCTTTGGTCTAGTGGTCCTTACGGCCCAATCCCTGTCTGAAATAGTCCAGTCCTGTGCCTACTTCGAGCGGAAGGTGACCGTAACTCCAGCACGTTCAACAGAGAAATGCCGGCAGGCTGTTGGTGGGCACGGCAAGTCAGGTGCAACACGACGGTTGTGTTTCCGGAAGCAGCTGCAAAGGAACGGCTCGCGGTGAAACGCAGCCCATCGCTGGCCTTGGGAATGGCCCTCGATTTCCAGAAACTGGTGGAGATGCTTCGAGGCCCGCTTCCTAGGAATTTCCAGCGTTTTATCGGCGAAGTGCGTTTCACCGCGCGCTTGATGGGAATCACGCCGGTGTGTTTTCGATCCGCCAAGGGCGTGGACTTGCCAGCGATTTGTCCGATTTCGCACGGCTCCAGCCGCATATGCGGCACGGTGGACCCTCTGGAGGGTTGCCGCGGCATGCAGTCGGATCCTCCCAACCTGCTTGCTGCCCGGATCTTAGATCGTTGCTAGCGGGGCTGCCTGCGGCTGGCAGCTCGCGTGCCCTTACGAGCCACGGTCGGGTGATTGAGCGCGAAGCGCAACTTTTTCTGGCGCGTCGAGAGGAGACGCAAACCAGCGAGCTGGCTTGACAGCCCGGAGCCGACAAGGAGAACCAATGAGAACGAGAAGGATAACGTCTTTTCTGAGTGCGCTTTTTCTGGCTGGTGCTTCATCGTTGGCACTGGCCCAGCACGGAGGTCATGCGGGCGGAGGTGGCTTTGGACACGCCGGACACGATACGTCGATCGAAGACCTGCAGAAGAAGATGAAGATTCAGGCCACCGAGGAACAGCGTGCCCAGCTGCGCACCTGTCTGGAGTTGGCGGACCGTCTCCGCATGCTGGCCGACGACTTGACGAGACGGGCGAGCCTTTCCGGGACGGAGTTTGGAAAACTCCACCAGCGCTGGAGTCAATTGATGCGTCAGCGCATGCAGTCCGACCACGAAGCGTTCCTCGGAAGTCTGACTCCAGACCAGCAAGCAGCTTTGAAAGACCGCCTGCGGAAAATGGACAAAGTATGGTCCGAGCTTGTCCTGCGCTACGAGGCGACGGACCGTGATGTTGTCGAAAATCCGCCCGACGCCAAGCGCCTGGCCGGTCACGCCAAAGACTTGGAAAAGAGTCTGAAGAAGTGGCAAAAGCAGCACCGTGAACTGGGGTCGGAGATGGGAGTGGAAGGGTGAAAACCGGGTCGCGGGCTGGCCTAGTTCCGGGGGAGGATTGCGGTTATGAAATCTGCTGAACAGCTCCTGCGCTTCCGCGACCTTGTGCGCATGTTCTGCATTTCCTTCCGCCTCAGGCCAACCTATGTGAGCTTGGCCGGCCACGGACCCGAGATAGGTTTCGAACTGGAACTCATCGGGGCGCACCAGACGATCAAACAGCACGATCAGAGCAGATGTGCGCAGTGCGGGAGCTTACTGCTTGTGCTGCTCGAACTCGCCGATGAATGTCTCTCTGAGGAAGAGCCGTCAGTCCAAAGCAGCACGCGCTGCGAAAAGGTGATTCATTACACCTCAAGTGCGGGGGATTGGCCTGAAGTTGTGCTGCGAATCAGTGTCATCCGCAGGTCGCCCGTCGAAAATGCGGCTGCGAACCGATTGATGCAACTCGACCAGTTGCTGCAACTCACCGAAGATATCAAGACGGGCCTCTCAAACCTTGGCTGCCGGCAAGTCCTGTTCGACGGTATCACGGCGCCACTGCCCACACGTGACATGGGCGTGTGCGCGCGAAACGTGGCGTGAAGCGCCACAATTTGGAACGGTGCAACATGGGCGGCCGCTTACAGCGCGGGCGAAAGCTCGATGGAAAGCAGCGCCGCCACCTGCTGCTCGCAGTCATGCTGCCAATTGTGATTGTAGTGGTGGCCGCAACGTTCGCGGCCCAAGACACAGGACCGGCGAATTCCGCGGTTGCGTCCTTCAAGGTGGACGTCGGCCTGGTGAACTTGAATGTAACCGTGAATGATGCGACCGGCCGGCCCTATACGGCGCTCAAGGAGGAGAACTTCCGGGTATACGACAACGGAACCGAACAGGCAATCCACCACTTCAGCAGCGATGACGTCCCCTTCACCATGGGATTGGTCCTTGATCGCAGCGGCAGCATGTTCATGATGATGAAAGAGGTCTACCAGGCGGCCTTTCACACCATTCTCAACAGCAAGGCGGAGGACGAGTTTTTCATTACGACCTTTAACGAGCAAAGCGGGATCCAACAGGACTTTACCACCGACCGGCAAGTGCTCGAGCAGCAGTTAAAGCAAGTCCAGGCGGGCGGCGCAACCGCATTGTATGACGCGATTCTGGGAGCAGTGGATCACATCCAGCAGGCTCATCACGACAAGAAGGCGCTGCTAGTTGTCACCGATGGAAACGATAACTCGAGCACGCATCGCTTTCAGGAAGTCCTGGAGCGCGCCCGCAAGGAGAGCGTGGCCCTCTACGTCGTCGGCATGTTCGACAAGAACGATCTGTTCGCTGAGGGCACGGACGAAAATCATCTCAAGAAGTTGCTGACCGAACTGGCCGAGGCTACCGGAGGACGGGCGTATTTTCCAAAGACAGTGAAGCAATGTGAACAGGATTGCATCGCGATTGCCCAGGAGATGCGTCGGCAGTATGCCGTCGGTTACTACCCGAGCCACCAGGCACGGGATGGAAGCTGGCATAACGTGCAGGTGAAATTGCACCTGCCAAACGATCTGGACAACCTTGGACTCGTGCTTCGAACGCGTGCCGGCTACTATGCGCCGACCAAGTAGGGGTAGAGAGCTAAACATGAAAGGAAAAACCCGCATGCACGAGCCGATGAGACTGGTACGGTCGCGTGCCCTTATCCGAATCCGGCTTTTATCGATCCTTTTTCTGGCTGTGTTCGCGCCGCGTCTTGTAGCACAGACCCCACGTTTATTGGATGACGAGCGAAACACGATTGAGGTTTTCCAACGCGCCAGCCAAGGTGTGGTACACATCAGCGCGCGAAGCACCATGACATCGCCGTTTGAAAAGCACATCCTGGAAAGCAGCACGGGAACTGGATTCTTCATTGACACCGAGGGACGAATTCTGACCGCTTTTCATGTGATCAAAGACAAAGATGAAATTACAGTGACCCTCGGCAACCGCCATCAATTGTCAGGTCGCTTGGTGGGGACGGCTCCCCAGCTGGACATAGCCTTGCTGCAAGTAGACGTCGCGAAGGCCGAGGTCGTTCCCCTGGTGATGGGGGACTCGGGTTCCCTCGAAGTCGGTCAGAAGGTGCTGGCGATTGGCAATGCCGTCGGCCTGCACAATTCTCTCAGCGTGGGAGTCGTGAGCGCTTTACAAAGAAGCCTGGGCGAGGCGGCGGTGGAATTGGAAGACGCTCTCATCCAGACCGATGCCGCCATTAACCCGGGTAATAGCGGCGGGCCACTGCTCAATTCAGCCGGTGAGGTAATCGGCATCAACGACGCCATCATTGAGAGGGCGCAAGACATCGGCTTTGCGATTCCGATTGATCTCGCGCGTAGTGTCGTTCCCGACCTGATCGAAATGGGCCATCCCTATCGTCCCGTGCTCGGCTTTAGCGGAAGCGAGATCACGCCGAATTTGGCGAAGTTGTTCGGACTGCCGGTGGAGAGTGGGGTCCTGGTCGAAGAAGTCCTGCCCAACTCTCCCGCCGCCGCGGCTGGGCTACGCGCCGGCGGGCGCATCGTCATGGTCAGCCAGAAGTCCTATGTGCTCGGCGGAGACATCATCATTGGCGTAAACGGTGAGCCCATCAGCACCGCCTCGCAGATCGCAAAAGTTCTGCTGCGTGCTCGGCCGGGCCAGGAACTGCGCCTTGAGGTGTACCGCCAAGGACGCACCATGGATCTCTCGGTACCGCTTCTGAAGATGCAAATGCAGTTCTAAAGAGTGCCTCATATGGTCCGCCGCTGCCCGAAATCAGGCAAGGCCGACAGCAGTGCAGCTCGTGTCCACCAAGACAGGCCCGGCAAGCATTTATGAGAGAAGGAGTTAGTCGCTTGATACGAGGTGCCAAGCTCTGGCACAGAACGTGCCTATTCCTGTTTACAGGTTCAGGAAAATGCGGGTTGCTTTGGAAACCACGTTATCGAGTCAAACAATGCACCGATCCGGCGAGCAGGACGCAGATTGCCGAAGGGAGACAAGGAGCATTCTTCGAGCGATTCAGCTACTCGGTTTTGCCTGGATTGTTTTATCGGTCCTCATTTTGTTATTCGTGGCAGAGAACGGAAGACAGCCTGCCACTCCTGGCCAGAGAGCAAGTTGGCTGGCCAGCGCTGCGGCAGCCCAAGCCCCCGGCACTGCGATTTTCGGTCACCTCAGGGCAATGTGTGATGGCGATCACAACCGCGCGTGAGTTTTGTCATAGTGTCGGGTTTATCAATAGCTTAAATTCGCAACATCGTGGAATTGGAATGAGAGTGCTAGGAAAATTCGTTGCTGCGATAGTCAGCATCACAATGTTCGTGATGCCGGCAGCCACGATGCCGCTCCACTGCATGGGTATGACATCCTCCGGGGAGAACATCCACCCCTGCCACATGATGGGAATGGGTCCCTCTTCCGGGGACCAGCTGAAAGCGGCACCTGTCGATCTTTCTTGCTGTCAGGTTTCAGCGGCGAGGCCTGAATCGATTACTGTGCCACGGGCACCCTCCGACAGCGGAACAGTTGTCCTGGCAGCATCGGTAGCCTTCCTATCCCCCGTTCCGGCTGCCCGCGTGGTTCGCGAGCCTTTTAACTGGAATGCGCAATCACCCGGTGGCCCTCCCCAAGCCATTCTCTGCACTTTTCTAATCTAGTCGTCTCTTTCTTCATTCAGGTACCTCTGTGCGGCATACCACGTTGCACGGCTTGCCGCTGCGCACTCAACCTCAATTAATCGGAGCCTAGCTCCAGTGGAGAAACTGTGAAAAGCATACGAATCAACCTACTCGCAGTATTGGTAATCACCACGGTGGCGCTGTCATCCTTCGCTGCTACTTCCTCGGCGCAAGCTAATAAATCGATCACCAAGAAGGAGCTGAAAGTTCTGCTGAAGACTGCGAAAGAGCCTGCAGAACACAGGAAGATTGCTGAGTACTACCGCCACCAAGCGCAAAAACTAACAGCCGACTCGAAAGAGCACGAAGATCTAGCCAAGATCTATGCTGAACATCCAGAGCACCCAAGCATGGGTTCCAGGACCCCCTTCGGCCAAGGGGCCGAGCATTGCCATAAATTGGCTCAGCTGTACGATCAGCAAGCCAAAGAGGCGGAAGCCCTAGCCGCCCTGCACGATGACATGGCGAAAACCGCGGAGCAGAAGCAGTGAACGTTGGCTTCACAATCCTCGACCTAGTCAAAATCAAAGGCCGTCTTTCCTGCAGAGAGACGCTGCTGTGGAAAGACGGCCTTCGGAACAGAGAGTGTCCCATGATTAAGAGAGTCGTTGTTCTTCTTGTTTTCGGCTGGTTCTCGATTGCCAATGCAGTAGCGCAACAACCTTCCGGAAAGGTGGAGGCCGAGATCAACAGCGGCCAGGCCGAATCCATGGGTTCACAAGCGCTGCAGGATCTGATCGATGAAGCCCTGAAGAAAAATCCTGGCGTACAGAGCGCGCTGCGGCAAGTGGAAGCGCTGCGCCACCGCGTGCCCCAGGCCAAGACGCTGCCGGACCCGACAGTTTCCGTCGGCTGGGCAGGGAACATCACACCCTTCAGCGTGCAGAGCGGGGACCCATCCAGCAACCGGGCGATCACCGCCAGCCAGGCCATTCCTTATCCGGGTAAGCTGAAGTTGCGTGGCGAGATTGCTGACCGCGAAGCGGAGGCGGCCCGGTGGGACTATGAGGCGGCGCGCCGCAAGCTTGTCGCCGATGTGAAGTCGGCCTATTACGACTACTTTGCTGCTTCCAAAGCCGTCGAGATCACACAGAAGAACAAAGATCTGTTGCAGAAGCTGTCGAGTATTGCCGAAGCACGGTATCGGGTCGGCAAGGGTGTTCAGCAGGACGTTCTGAGATCGCAAGTCGAGATTTCACTCCTCGCCCAACGATTGACCGTTTTCGAGCAGCAGGAGAAGACTGCGCAAGTCAGATTGAATACGCTCCTGTTCCGCGACCCAGAGGCGCCGCTAGCGTCGCCTGCCTCGTTCGAGCCTGCCACGCTTGGCCACTCGCTGGATGAACTCTACACGCTGGCACGCGAGCAGGACACGGGGTTGCAGCGTGAACAGCGGATGATTGAACGCAACCAGTATGCGGTCAATCTGGCGCAGAAAGATTACCGGCCTGACTTCAGCGTCGGCTACATGTACCAGCAGCGGCCGGCCATGCCCGATATGCACGGATTCACCGTCACGGCCAACATCCCGATCTTTTATAGGACCAAGCAGCGAGAAGCCGTCCGCGAACAAACCGAGCAACTCGCCAGTTCGCAACGGAGCAAGGAAAACCGGCAAACGGAATTATTCTTCGCCGTCAAGCAACAGTATCTGTTGGCGAAGTCCTCAGAACAGCTCCTGAAGCTGTACTCGCAGGCGGTCGTGCCGCAGTCCTCACTCGCCTTGGAATCCTCGATGGCTTCCTATCAGGTGGGTACGGTTGACTTCCTCACGATCCTTACGAACTTCACGGTCGTGCTGGATTACCAAGTGAGCTATTACCGTGAGCTGGCCAATTACCAGATGGCACTGGCCAACCTGGAGCCGCTGGTCGGCGTGGAGTTGACGAAATGAAGGAGCAAAGAACCATGATTCGCAAGCTTGCAAGGTATTCGGCACTCGTCCTGGCGGTGGTGATCGTCCTCGGGATTCTGTTTCGGGGTCGCATCAGCACGTGGTTCGAGGGAGACAAGGCGCTGGCCGAGGGATCCGCCGGCAAGGCAGCGAGTGCACCCGCAGAACGTAAGGTCCTTTATTACTACGACGCCATGAACCCACAAAACCACTATGACAAGCCGGGCAAGGCGCCGGACGGGATGGATCTTGTGCCGAAGTACGCGGACGAGGGCGCTGCTTCGGCGGGCAGCGGAGCTATGGCGAACATGCCTGGCATGGACATGTCCCAAGGCCAAAGCGCCGCCAAGTCCGCCCCGGGAGAGCGCAAGGTCCTCTATTACTACGATGCTATGAACCCGACTTTCCGGTCTCCCAAGCCGGGTACGGCCACCGACGGCATGCCATTGGTCCCCAAGTACGCCGATGAAGAAGAAGGGACGGCGAACATGCCCATCGGCACCGTAAAACTTTCCCTGGGAAAGCAGCAATTGATCGGCGTGACGACGGCAACCGTCGAACGCGAATCACTGTTCCGCACCATTCGCGCGGTCGCGCAGTTAACCGCCGATGAGACCAAATTGGCCCACGTCCATCTGAAGGTGAACGGCTGGATCGAACAGGTGTACGTCGACTACGTGGGGAAACTGGTCAAGAAAGGGGAGCCGCTGTTTACGCTCTACAGTCCGGATCTCGTCGCCACGGAACAGGAGTACCTGATTGCGCGCCGCGGCAAACAATACCTGGGGGACTCGAGCTTTCCAGAGGCCGCTCAAGGCGCGGACTCCTTGTTGAGTTCGGCGCGCGAGCGTCTTCGCCTGTGGGACATCAGCGACCAGCAAATCAAGGAACTGGATGAGACGGGCAAAATCACTCGAACGCTGACGTTTTATTCGCCGGTAACTGGCTTTGTCATGGACCGCAAAGCATTTCCCCAGACCGCCGTCACCCCGGAGATGGACCTTTACGTCATCGCGGATCTTTCCACCATTTGGGCGAACGCCCAGATTTACGAATATGAAGTGCCGTACGTTCGTGTTGGTCAAAGGGCTCAAATGGAGCTGAGCTACTATCCAGGCAAAAAATACAGCGGACGGGTGAGCTACATCTACCCCACCCTGGATCCGCAAACCCGCACGGTCAAGGTTCGCCTGGAGTTTTCGAATCCGAATTTCGACCTGAAACCCGACATGTACTCCGACATCGATTTGAAGATTGACTACGGAAACCAAGTGGTCGTGCCCCAGGGAGCGGTGCTCGACTCGGGAGAACGCCAGACGGTTTTCGTCGCTCTGCCAGATGGGTATTTCGAGCCGCGTGAAATCAAGACCGGCCCCAAGCTCGAAGACAAGGTGGTGGTGCTATCTGGCCTGAAGCCGGGAGAAACAGTTGTCACCTCCGGGAATTTCCTCATCGATTCGGAGAGCCGACTGAAGAGCGCCATGGGCGGCATGAAGCACTGAACGACAAAGGAGAATGGCAATGGCGAAACGCGCATGGATTACGACAGCGGTCCTGGTAGTGCTGGCAGGGCTCGTGGGTGCTGGCTATCGCTTGATGGCCAACCGCGAAGAGGCCTTTTGCGGCTTCTGCCACCGCATGATCCATCCCAACACAAAAGTAGTTGCTGAGGTTGACGGCCGCCGCCGTACGGTCTGCTGCGCGCGCTGCGCGATCAGCGAGGCCTACCAGGAGAAGAAACCGCTACGCCTGATCGCGGTTACCGATTACATCTCGGGCAACAGCCTCCGACCCGAACAGGCCTATTTCGTTGATGGCAGCCGAAAGGTCCTCTGCTCCCACGATGGAACCATGATGGACGAAAGCAAACACGCAGAGCAGATGACCTTCGACCGTTGCTTTCCAGGCACCTATGCCTTCGCTCACCAAGAAGATGCAGAAGCGTTCGTGCGGGAGAACGGTGGGAGAGTTACACAGTTGCAGGAACTCATGCAGGGAGTCAGTGCCCAATGATGAACCGAATCATAGAAGTTTGTGCTCGTAATAAGTTCCTGGTCTTCCTCTTCACCGGGGTAGTGTCGATGATTGGCTGGTACTCGCTGAGCAATACCAAGCTGGACGCGATCCCCGACTTGTCGGACACGCAGGTGATCGTCTACAGCAGGTGGGACCGTAGTCCCGACATCATGGAGGACCAGGTCACCTATCCCATCGTCTCCTCTCTGCTGGGATTGCCCAAGGTGAAAGATATCCGCGGCTTCTCGGACTTCGGATATTCATATGTCTACGTCATCTTCGAGGAAGGTACCGACCTGTACTGGGCGCGTTCGCGGACGCTCGAATATCTCAGCGCCATTCTGCCCCGGCTGCCGCAGGGCGTGCAGACAGAATTGGCAAAGGACTACACGTCCGTCGGTTGGGTCTACGAGTATGCGCTGGTCGACAAGACGGGCAAGTACAGCCTGGCGGACATGAAGACGTTTCAGGACTGGTACCTCCGTTACGCCCTGCAGGCTGTTCCGGGTGTGGCCGAAGTCGCGCCACTGGGCGGCTTCGTGCGGCAATACCAGATCAACGTCGACCCCAATAAGCTCCTGGGCTACAAGATCCCGATTAACAAGGTGGTGGATGCGGTCAAGGGCAGCAATAACGACATTGGTGCTCGCCTGGTGGAATTCACCGGACGCGAATACATGGTCCGGGGTCGGGGTTACATCAAGTCTCTTAGAGACATCGAGAAGTCGGTCGTGGGATACAACCCCGCGACCGGGGCGCCGATTCTGGTGCGGGATTTGGGGACGGTCACGCTGGGCCCCGAGTTGCGTCGTGGAGTTGCGGAACTGGACGGGGAGGGCGAGGTAGTCGGGGCGGTAGTGATCATGCGCTTCGGCGAGAACGCGCAGAAGGTGATCGAGCGCGTTAAGGCCAAGCTCGAGGACATGAAGTCTACTCTGCCTCCGGGACTTGAGATTGTTCCCACCTACGACCGGTCGGAGCTAATCGACCGCTCCATCGAGAACTTGAAGGGCACGTTGATCGAGGAGCTCACCATTGTGAGTCTGGTCATCGTGATCTTCCTCTGGCACGTTCCGAGTGCCATGGTCCCGATCATTACGATTCCCCTGGCGCTCTTGTTCTCCTTCATTCCCATGCATGCCATGGGCATGACCGCCAACATCATGTCGCTCGGCGGATTGGCGATCGCTATTGGCGCCATGGTGGACGCGTCGATTGTCGTGGTGGAACAGACCCACAAGAAGCTGGAACACTGGCAGGCCGAAGGACGACCCGGAGATTACAAAGACGTAATCATCGGTGCCATCAAGGAAGTCGGAGGCCCGAGCTTCTTTGCCCTGTTGGTCATCGCGGTCTCGTTCCTGCCGGTATTCACCCTGGAAGCGCAGGAAGGCCGGCTCTTCAAGCCCTTGGCTTTCACCAAGAATTTTTCCATGGCCATCGCCGCCGTTTTGGCGGTCACCCTGGTACCACCTGTCTTGCTGCTCTTCATTCGCCTGAAGAAATTCAAGTTCCGTCCGCACTGGCTGGCCAAGGTGACCAACGCGATTGCCGTGGGCGAGATCCATAACGAGGAAAACCATCCCATCAGCAGGCCGCTGATGAAGATCTATCACCCGGTGATCGAGTTTGTGCTGGAGCACCGATGGAAGACGATCGCGGCCGCAATCATCGCAATGGCGGTCACGGTCCCGGTGTACTTCCGCTTGGGGTCGGAGTTCATGCCCCCGCTCGATGAAGGCGTACTGCTCTACATGCCGACCACCCTGCCCGGCATGTCGATCACAGAAGCCAGCCGAATTGTACAGATGCAGGACAAGGTCCTCAGAGGATTTCCCGAGGTCGAGCGCGTATTTGGCAAAGCGGGCCGGGCTGAAACCGCGACCGACCCCGCTCCCTTCTCCATGATGGAGACGGTAGTTGTCCTCAAGCCCCAGGCGGAGTGGCCGAAGCAAAAGCGCTGGTATTCCAGTTGGGCGCCGGAGTGGATGCAGAAGGCGTTGCGGCGGGCATGGCCCGATCACAAGAGCACTCAGGACCTGATTTATGGGGCGGGCGGTCTGAACGAAGCCATGCAGTTTCCCGGGATCTCGAACGCGTGGACGATGCCGATCAAGGCCCGCAATGACATGCTCACCACGGGCGTCCGAACCCCTCTCGGTATCAAGATTCTCGGCTCCGATCTCAACAAGATCCAGGAAGTCGGGGAGCAGATTGAAATGGCCCTGAAGGGCATACCGGGGACCACGAGCATTTTCGCGGAGCGCACTGCCGGCGGGTACTTCCTGGACTTTGATCTGAACCGGGACCAGCTGGCCCGCTACGGAATCACCGTGGGCGATGCGGAAGACGTGCTCATGTCGGCGGTCGGCGGGGAGAACGTGACGACCACGGTCGAAGGGCGCGAGCGATATCCGGTCAATGTTCGCTACCTGCGCGACTACCGCAGTGATCTCGGCACCATGCAGCGTGTCTTGGTTTCGACGCCCGAGGGTACCCAGGTCCCGTTGACGCAACTCGCTGACATCCGCACGCAGACCGGTCCCAGCATGATCCGGGACGAAAACGGCCGGCTGAGCGGATATGTGTACGTGGACGTGTCTGGAAGAGATATCGGAGGGTACGTCCAGGACGCGAAGAAGGCAGTACGGCAAAACGTAAAGCTGCCGGCGGGATACCAGCTCATCTGGAGCGGACAGTACGAATTCATGGAACGCGTGCGGGAGCGACTGAAGATCGTGGTGCCCATCACGCTGTTCATCGTTTTCCTGCTGCTCTACTTCAACACCGGCTCGATCGTGAAGACCTTCATCATTCTGCTGGCGGTCCCGTTCTCCGCGATTGGGGCCATTTGGCTGCTCTACCTGCTCAACTACAACATGAGCATTGCCGTGTGGGTGGGCCTGATCGCTTTGCTGGGTGTGGATGCGGAAACAGCCGTGTTCATGTTGCTCTATCTGGATCTCGCCTATCACGACGCGCAGAATAAAGGACAGATGCGGAGTTGGGACGACCTGCGCGAGGCCATCGTGCACGGCGCAGTCAAGCGCTTGCGGCCCAAGGTGATGACCGTGGCCTGCATGTTGTTTGCTCTGCTTCCCATCCTGTGGTCGGCGGGGACCGGAGCCGATGTGATGAAGCGTATCGCTGCGCCGCTGGTGGGTGGAATTCTGATCTCGTTCTTGATGGAACTCGTAGTGTATCCGCCCATCTTCGCCATTTGGAAGTGGAACTTTGAGGTGAAGCCTGGACTGAGAGAGCAACCGGCAATGCCGAGCGGGGAAGCCAATGCGTAAGCAGCCAACGATGTACGGCAGGCGCGTCTTGGGCCTAAGCCCGAGGCTCGTGAGCTTCGCTGTGCTGCTGGCGTCCACGTGGACCTGGGCACAAGACTCCGGTCCTGGAACTTCAACCGTGAAGGTAGACGCAGCCTTCTCTTCTTTGCACCAAGCGCTGAGCGCAACGGCAAACGACCTCCTTGCCAGCGCTCAGCGCCCGCTCCACGCGGAGCACACATCGTCCAATTCCAACCTTGGTTCCGAAGCCACATTCGGTCTCGATGTGCTGCAGGGGGACGCACGAACTGCGCGCAGTCTTCGACTCGAGCAGGCGGTGGAACGCGTGCAAGCCCTGCGGCCGGCATTCGAGCCAATTCTGCGGGAACAAGGGATCCCGCTGCAGATGGCGGCAGTCGTTTTGGTAGAAAGTGGCGGACGGTCTACCGCCCTCTCTCCCAAGGGCGCACGAGGTCTGTGGCAGCTCATGCCCGACACAGCCCGTCGCTACGGTCTTGTCGTAACCGCGTCTCTCGACGAGCGCCTCGATCCTTATAAGTCCACCCAAGCGGCGGCTCTTTATCTCCGTGACCTGTACAGCGAGTTTGGGGACTGGTCTTTGACTCTGGCGGCTTACAACGCGGGGGAAGACGCAGTCGAGCGCGCCATCAAACGCTTCTCGACGCGTGAGTTTAATTCAATCGCGGCAACCTTGCCTGTCGAAACTCAAAACTATGTGCCCGCTGTTCTCAAAGCCGTTGCCCTGCTGGGAGGAACGAATCGCGGGCTCACAACCTCAGCCAGAAGTGCTGCCGTTTTCGCCACCGCGACACTGGAGGACTAGATGTACGCAAGCTTGTTCGTGAGGAAACCATCGCGAGGATTCATGCAATCACGCCGCGTGATCGTCTTCATTCTCGCCTTGTTCATGTTTGTCGGAACGACGCCAGGAGTCTTTGCCCAGCACAACCATAATGCGATGTCGCCGGGGACGTCTCCGGACATCATGGAGCAATGCCGGAAGCAGCGGTCCGAAATGGCCGCTCTGGTGGACCAGATGTCCGAGACTCTGACCGCCGGCAGGGAATTGAGCAACCCGGAGGAGATGCGTGCTGCGATAGAAAAAGCGGAATCTCAGCTTACAGAAATCAGGCAGCACATGAGCACCTGTCCCATGACAAACGACGGAGTGACGTCCGATTCAGGTGGACACACGCGCGGCAGGAAGTGCATGGGGAATCGGCAGCAGAGCGAAGGCCAAACGAGATCAGACGATTCTGCCTTTCGCCGTTAGTGCGGGAGAAGCTTCGCGATCGGCGTGACAGCGGTCGGTGTTGGAACTGGCCATGGAACGGCTGCTCATAAAGAAGGTTGTTGTTGCTGCAAACGAATTCGAAAGACGGTTGTAAAGGGAGAACCATCATGAGTCATTCATCCAAGAACGCACGCGCCCAAAAGCAAGAGCGTTTTGCGCAAGCCCATCACGCGCGGCGCGCAGTCAGTCCAAACGTCATACTTACGATCCTCGGTACCGTCCTCGTGCTGTCGCTGGTTTATGTGGTGGTTAGCGGGCCGAGCAAATCCAGTGCGGCAACGGTGGTGACGCCGGTTGCAGGCAAGGGCTCAGACCCCGGCGCCATTCAGATCCCGCTCACGGAGGTCACCGATCAAGCAAAGTTCTACGAGTATCGGGCGGCAAACCAGAAGACGGTTCGTTTCTTCGTGATCAAGAGCTCCGACGGCGTCTACCGCGCCGCAGCCGACGCCTGTGTCGTTTGCTACCGGGAGAAGAAGGGATACCGCCAGCAAGGCGACGACATGGTCTGCAACAACTGCCGCAAGCACTTCCCGTCCGCCTACGTCAACGAGGTCACGGGTGGCTGCAACCCGGACGGCATTCCGAGAACGATTCAAGGCGACAAGCTCCTGATCGCTACCAGCGATCTGGACGCTCGCGCCGAGCTGTTCTGACGGCGGGAAAGGCTTAAGGGAGACTTATGCGAATCAGCACGCTCGCTTTCGCCAATCTGAACCGGCGCAAGGGGAAAGCCATGTTCCTGATCGCAGGTATTGCCCTTGGCGTCGGGACGATTGTCGCTCTACTCAGCTTGAGCAACTCCATCCAGGAAGAGATCGGAACTCAACTGGATCGCTTCGGGGCAAACATCGTCATAGTGCCGCAATCGAACAGCCTGGCCTTGGACTACGGCGGGGTCTCTGTTCCCGGCGTCACCTTCGATCAACACCAGCTAAGCAACGATGATATCGAGAGAATTCGCCAGATCCCTTACCACAAGCGCCTCAGCGTCATTGCTCCCAAGGTGCTGAGCGCGGCAGAAGTTGACGGCCAGCAGGTGCTCCTGGCCGGGGTCGACTTCAAGAATGAGCTCAAGCTCAGGCGATGGTGGCGGATCACGGGAAGAAGCCCGGAGACAGAAGGCGAGGTGCTCCTCGGATACGAGGTTGCTCGGGCTCTCTCGGTCATCCAGACCACGGGACAATCTTCCAACAAGGCAGCTGAAGCCGGCGCGCATCACTCTGCGGAAGAGCAAGGCCAGTTCGAGATCGTCAAGAGAGAGCTCGAAATTGCGGGGCAGCCACACAATGTCGCCGGTGTGATTGCACCTACGGGCGGACCGGAAGATCGAATGATCTTCGGCGACCTCGTGCACGTTCAGAAGCTGGTCAACAAAGTTGGCCAGCTGAACGTGATCGAGGTCAGCGCTCTTTGCAAGGGGTGCCCGGTGGAAGACATCGTCGGGCAGATTCGAGACAAACTCCCTCACGCCAAGGTGTCGGCCGTGCAGCAGGCAGTCAAGGCTCGAACGGAAATGGTGGCGCGGCTCACGAGGTTCTCTGCCGCCGTCGCCATGGTGGTCCTGATTATTGGCGCCTTGATGATCTTCACCACGATGATGGGTTCGGTCGTCGAACGCACCAAAGAAATCGGTGTGTTACGAGCGATCGGTTTTCGCCGGACTCACATCATCAGGGGACTCATCCTGGAAGTGGCAACGATCAGCGCCGTGGGAGGCTTCTTCGGGTGGGCATCCGGTCTGGCAGCAAGCTGGGCCATTCTGCCCTACTTCAGCGAGACCGGGGTTGGGCGTGAACTGAACCCGGTCCTGCTGCTCGCGGCGTTGTTCGGGGCGATACTGATTGGCACCCTGAGCAGCATTTACCCGGCGGTCCGGGCAGCGAGGCTCGACCCATCGGAGGCTGTCCGCTACATCTGAGGAGGACGCAGGTGGCATTCATATCGATCGAAAACGTCAGCAAAACCTATAACGGGGGCCAACTCGACTCAATCGTGCCGGTACTCACCGATATTAGCGTCGAGATCGAGGAGGGCGAATTCATTGCATTGATGGGTCCCTCGGGGTCCGGGAAAAGCACCCTGCTTACCACGATTGGGGCGATGAATCATCCATCGCAGGGCCGGGTGCTGATCGACGGAATCGATATCTACGGTCTCTCGGACGAACGGCGGGCCGACTTCCGCATGGAATATTTGGGGTTTGTGTTTCAGCAGCACCACCTGATGCCATACCTAACGGCTTTAGAGAACGCCATGCTCCCGCTAGCGACCTCATCGATCGCCACGAAGGAAAAGCGTGAGCGCGCCATGGAGGTTCTGGAGCGCGTGGCGCTCGGGAACAAGGGCTCGCGGCTGCCCAACCAGCTATCAGGAGGTGAACAGGGGCGGCTGGCAATCGCCCGCGCTTTGGTCAACGAGCCGCCCCTGCTGCTCGCCGACGAACCAACCGGAACGCTCGACAGCAAAACCGGAAACGAGATCATGGAAGTCTTCTTGCGGCTGAATCGTCACGGGCAAACGATTTTCATGGTCACGCACAATCGGGAGAACGCGGCCGTGGCGGATCGGGTACTTGAAATCAGGGATGGCCGGCTGGTCAGTTCGACAACTTCAAACCCGAGCGATCTGGGCGGCTGCCAGGCGAGGACGACAACGCAGAATGATTCGCCTGTCGTTACCGTCAGCTAGGAAGAATTGTTCAGAAGGACGTGGAGGTACACATGTTGGCTACAGAACAAAGTCCTTCAGTTTTAGGTGATCTCGTCAATCGGTATCAGGTGTGCTGGGAGGTCTTTCCCGAATACCTGATGGTGAATGGTAAGGAGAGGCAGGTCGGATTTGAACTTGAGCTCACTGGCACTCCCGAGGCCGGAACCGACCACGTTGGTCCGGGATGTCCAGCGTGCCGGCGCGTCTACGCTGCTTTGCACGCTGTGGCTGATTGGATCCTTCCCAAAGACGAGCGGCCCTCAAGATACGAGGTGGGGCCGTACGAGCAAGCTCTCCGCTATTCGGCGGTACGCGCCCTCCGCCCCGACGTCACTCTCAGCGTCAAAATCGTTCACCGCCGAGGTTTCGACCTTCCAGTAGACCAATGTGAGGTCCACTGCCTGGAAGAAATGAAACAGCGCTTGAAGCAGCTGGGAGCCTGCGAGCGCCAATGGAGTTTCCGAAGATCGCATGCGTGAGCCTCGGCGCTGTGTTCGTGACCAAGCCGGTCATGCGGCGAGGACGTGGAGAGGAGGCGGGCTATGGATCAGGCAGTGGCCCTGGTGGAAGCCTATCTTCGGGTGAACGGTTACTTCACCGTGTCGGAATACCCCGTCGTGGAGGCCCGGCGATACGGCGGGTTTCGCACCGCTACCGATCTGGACATCCTAGCCTTCCGTTTCCCCGGAGCTGGCCGGCTCGTACCGGACGCCGGGACCGGAGACCACCACACTTACGCTCCCGATCCGGAGCTTGGATGTCCGTCGGAGAGATGCTGATTGGCGAAGTGAAGGAAGGGAAGGCGGAGTTGAATGAAGCGGCCAGAGAGCCAGCCGTTCTGCAGGCAGCGTTGACGCGCTTCGGTTGCTGTCAGCATTGCCATGTCTCCGAGGTTGTAAAGGACGTTTTGCAGAAAGGACATGCCGTGACTGACTGTGGCCACCGTGTGCGGATGGTTGCGTTTGGTGCTTCGCCGGGCCACTTGGGAAGACCAAGGTATGACGTCGTCTCCTTAGGACATATCGAACAGTTCTTAAGAGACTACATTTCCGAACACTGGGAAGTGCTGCACCAGGCGCAGTTCAAGGACCCGGTATTCGGGTTCCTGGTGATGCTGGAGAAAGGCCACCGCGGGTGGGTTCCCGCGCATGAAGGAGTCTAGAGATGTGGCGGTCAGAACATCGTTCCTTAGGACGGAGACAAGAGCGGATACGGGCACTGAGCCGGAAGAGTTGGGGCGCATGGGCATTACTAGCTGGTCTGTTACTGGTGGTCTGGGGAGGCGCCGCTGGGTTCGTGTGGTGGAGCGTAAGAAGGGCAAGCGCCTCCGACCACTTGCCCGCGATCGACCTCCAGGTAAACGAAGATTTCGTTTACGACTTGTCGAAACTTGATTCGGGCCAGAGTCGTTTTTTCTCGTATCCCGTCAGCTCTTCCGAGCGATCGAATCTGCTGGTAAACCGTGATTCTGACGGAATCGTGCGCGCGGCATTTGCAACCTGCACGACTTGCTATTCGTTCCGCGCACAACACCACTTGAAGGAGGGCCAGTTCATTTGCGGGCAATGCCAAACCGCAATGCGCATTGGCGATCAGAAGGAACGGGTGACCCCGGAGAAGGGTTGCGTAGCAGTTCCGGTTCCTTTTTCGGTGGAGACAAACAAACTCATAGTCAGGGCCCAGGAGATTACGGAAGGCGCCAAGGCATTGGCGGCAACTGCAGCCGCCGGTTCGAAAAGTGGCGTTCAGCGTCCGTGAACCTGAGTGCAAAACGATTGGTGCAAAGTCTTATGCAGGTTAAAGGAGAAATGAAAATGTTCCAACGGAAGAGTTGTTTGAAATCTGCCCTCATTGCTTCGCTGCTAATGACGAGTGTTGGCGCGATCGCTGTCCCGCAACCTTTTGTAGGGACCGTGAGCGAGTCAATGTGTGGTGCCAAACACATGATGGCCGGCAAAACCGACGCGGAATGTACGCATGTGTGCATTAAGGCCAACAGCAAATACGCACTGGTCGTGGAAAAAAAGGTTTACATCCTTTCCGGGCCGGAGGCGGATTTCTCCAAGCTTGCTGGTAAGCGGGTTCGAGTTACGGGCGACAACAACGGGGACACGATCACCGTCAAGTCCATTGCTGTTGCTGCCAACTGAATGAGAGTCGGTTCGAAGCTGCGGCAATGCACCGCACTGCGAAGTCGCTGAGAACTCGGCCCTCAGGAAACGGTGATGAATCCAGTCTATGAGCAGACTCGATGGCTTGACTTCCTTCTGAGTTTGACCTTGCCGATCATGGAGGCAGCGATGCTTCGAAAATACAAAGAGATTTTCTACGGACTCTTGTTTGGAGTGGGTGCAGGTGTTATTGACACCGTGATGCACACCCAGATGGCCGATCACAGCTTCTGGGAGGAGTTGGTCCGACCACAGCCGGCGATGGTCTTCTACCGGGTCTTGTTCCTGCTTTTTGGACTAGCACTTGGCTGCATGCTCTGGCAGAAGAACAGGCGCGAGCGCGACTTCCGCTCGCTGACGGAGGTCGTCGAAAAGTTTCACCACGACCTCAGCGCGCCCGCTCTCCTAATGCACACCAGGCTGCAGCTGCTGCTGACCAAGGAGGACTTGCACCTTCCCCGCGAAGCGGAGGAGGCCGTCCGCTTCGTCTATGAACGATCGCTCGAGATCCAGGCCCTGGCCAAAGAAAGAGTTCCGCGAGTAAGCTCTTCATAGCCATTTGTGCATCCAAGAGGCCGGGGGGGTAGAATCATTTTCCGTGTTCCTGCGCAGACTAGCAGCGGCGCTGTCTCCTTGTGGACTGCTGGCAACCAACTGCGTTGCCTACACCAGCCTTTGCGCGCTCCTCTGCGCTTCACGCGCCGAGTTTCGCGGACCGTCGACCTTGTCGGCCTCGCATCATGATCATCATTCCGCTCGGTCCCTGGCTGACTCGCCGACCGCGATGCACGCCGGGCACCACATGAACATGCATCCGTTCAGCAGGCAGAGTAGCGGGGTCACTGCGAACTCTGCTCCATGCGCGCAATACCAACATTGATGGCGTTATTGGACGGTTCTCGAACCAGCTTTAGTGAGACCACCTTCAGCGGCAGTCGCTTGGCGAATCTCCCCGTTACCCCGGTCACACCAAATCTTGCTGCAGTGATCCTGCAATCCGACTCCCCGTCGCCTCCGCAATCAACGTTGCTGCACTTGTCTGCTCCTCTCGCCCTTCGAATCTGAGACGTTTCTTGGCTCCTGCTCCGTTGCCGTTCGTGTGACGGCACGCGGAACGTGTCTCTTCCCGGCTTCCTCGGTGTTAGCGGGATGCCTTTCAGACCTTCGTAAAACTTGCAGTAGGAGAAATTCATGAGCAACAGACGTAGCTTCTTGCAGACCGCCCTCAGTCTGAGCGCCGGGGCGTTGGCCTCAGTTAGAGCATTCGCCAGCCCGCAAAGCGAACATCACCACCCGATGCAAATGGGCCCGAAGACGGGGGCCACTTCGGAGAAGGTCCGTGTCTCGCGCATTAGCAACCTTCAATGCTGCGATCTTGGCTGCCCGGTCTTCGTTTGTCTCGAAATCCCGTTCACGGCCTCAGGAGGCACACTTCCCAGCCATGACTGTCGATGAAGAGCCAATCGCCTTGGAGCCTATCTCATCGTTTCTCGAACACCAATACATACATGAAAGGTACGTGATCGAACTGCTTCGTAAGGTGAAATCCTTGGCCCTCGACCTCTTTCACGACGTCGTCACGGTCCAGGCGGATGTGATGGCGAACTTCATCTGGGTTGGCGGCCGGGTTTGGACGGTTGCGATAGTAGTCTATGACAAAAAGCCGCCCGCCGGACTTGAGAGCCCGCCGCACGCCTTGCATTGTTGCGTCCGGATAGTCGAGGTGATGATACGTGTCGAGGAGAATTGCCCCGTCGAGTCGGTTTGCGGGCAACTTCGGATTGCGCTCCGTGCCAAGCACTGGATGCACGTTCTGCCATCCCTCGGCGGCAATTCGTTCGCGAACCTTGTCAAGGAACTCCGGATAGATATCGACGGCGAAGATCGTGCCGCTGTTGCCGATCCGTTTGAGGATGTAGGGCAGAAGATGGCCAACACCCGTTCCGACGTCGGCGATTGTGTCACCGGCGTGCAAACCCAAAGAATCAACCAGCTTGTCCGACTGCTGGATATACCCCCGCATGGGGGGATCCATCTCAGAGGCGGCCCTTGCGCGCAGGGCGGGCGTACGATACTCCTCGTTGGCAGCGGCGGCAACTTGCGCCGCTGACGTGCACGCCGTTAATAGGACGTACGCCGCTACAGCGGTGATGCCGAACCGATAGCGAAGTAGGCGGTCGATACGGAGTTCCTATTCCGATAGATGATGTTCAGATGTCCGGAGTCGACTAGGCAGACTTGCGCTTTCCTGGTCGCTTCATAAATGCTCTCAGCGAGTAGCATGCCGCCGGAGCACTAATCACTACCACTGTCAATTTTACTAGTGCCAAACTGCCCGCGAAGTGGAGTCTGATGAGAAACCCCGCACGGGGCGACAGGCCAAAATGATCTTTCCGTCTCCTTGAAGCTGCCGAGTCGATGCGTGAAAGCAAGAACAGGATGCTGGCTGTGTCCGATAGGTCGAGCCTTGGCAACACCGTCCGCAGGATCGAGGTGCTGCTCCTTAGGGAGGACTTGCATCTTTCCCGCGAAGCGGAAGAGGCCGTCCGGTTTGTGTATGAAAGATCGCTCGAGATCCAGGCCCTGGCCAAAGAAAGACTTCCGCAAGCAATCACGTCTTAGCCATTTGTGCATCCAAGAGACCGAGGGTAGAATCGTTTCCTGTGTTCTTGCGCAGAGTAGCAGCGGTGCTGTCTCTTTGTGGACTGTTGGCAACCAACTGCGTTGCCTACACCAGCCTTTGCGCGGTCCTGTGTGCTTCACGTGCCGCAGTCCGCGGATCGTCGAGTTCATCGGTCTCCCATCACCATCATGATTCGGCTCCGCCGGCGGTTCGTTCGTCGGCATCGTTGCATGCAGGCCACCACATGGAGATGCAACAGGTGATCGGGCACCGTGGAATGGTTGTGGTGAATTCTGCTCCCTGTGCCCAATATCAGGCCGTCATAACTTTCTTGGACGGTTCTCGTACGGGCGTTGGGGAGGTCACCTTCAGCGGCAGTCGCTTGGCGAATCTCCCCGTTACCCCGGTCACCCCAAATCTTGCTGCAATACTCCTGCAGGCCGACTCTCCGTCGCCTCCGCAATCAACGTTGCTGCACTTGTCTGCTCCTCTCGCCCTTCGAATCTGAGACCTTTCTTGGCCCCTGCTCCGTTGCCGTTCGTGTGACGGCACGTGGAACTTGCGTCTTCCCGGCTTCCCTCGGTGTTAGCGGGATGTCTTTCAGACCTTCGTAAAACTTGCAGTAGGAGAAGTTCATGAGCAACAGACGTAGCTTCTTGCAGACCGCCCTCAGCCTGAGCGCCGGGGCGTTGGCCTCAGTTAGAGCATTCGCCAGCCCGCAAAGCGAACATCACCACCCGATGCAAATGGGCCCGAAGACGGGGGCCACTTCGGAGAAGGTCCGTGTCTCGCGCGGTGTGCAACCGGTATTGGTGGAAACTCCCGACGTGCCGCAGTTGCCCTGGCAAATCGTGGACGGAGCAAAGGAGTTTCACCTAATTGCCGAACCCGTCAAACGCCGGCTGATCCCTGGACGCGATATGCAGGTCTGGGGCTACAACGGTTCCTGTCCCGGTCCTACGATCCAAGTCAACCAGGGCGACCGCGTGCGGATCATCTTCGAAAACCACCTTCCCGAATCGTCCACGATCCATTGGCATGGCTTGGAGATCCCGATAGACATGGATGGCATCCCCTACATCAGCCAGAAACCCGTCCCTCCCGCCGGCAAGTTTGTCTACGAGTTCACCCTGCATCAGGCGGGAACATTCTTCTACCACTCGCACGGCGCGATGCAAGAGATGATGGGCATGATCGGTCTGTTCGTCATCCATCCGGAGAAGGTGTGGACGCCAAGGGTCGATCACGACTTCGGAATCGTGCTGCAGGAGTGGGCCATCCTTCCCAACAGCAACGTCCCCAATACCGCCAATATGGAGTTCAACTGGCTGACGTTCAACGGCAAGGCCGGGCCGGACACCACGCCACTCGTAGTTCGTCACGGCAGCCGCGTACGGATCCGGCTGGTGAATCTGGGCATGGACCATCACCCGATCCACTTGCACGGAAACACGTTTTACGTCACTGGCACGGAAGCAGGCCGCCAACCGGAAGCGCGCTGGGGACCCGAAAACACAGTACTCGTTGGTGTGGCCCAGGCGCGCGATATCGAATTCGATGCCAAGTATGTCGGGGACTGGATGCTGCACTGCCATCTGCCCCACCACATGATGAACAGCATGTCAGACCTGATCGGCGACCGCATGATGACGACCATGCGGCTGGATGACAAGAACGCGCTTCAGCAGATGCAGACCGACGCTGACACGATCAAGGTCGAGCACATTCACCACGCTCCCATTGCCCCCGATGCCAATCAGGTGCCGGGCTTCCCGCAGGACGCATTTATGGAGATGGGAATGGACAAGGCAGTCTACCGCCCCGAGAACTACGGGCTACCGTCGAACTGGAGTGCCAACGTGATGGGCATGATGTCGCTCGTGCGCGTGGTGTCGGATGGGTTGTACGAAAAGATCATGGCGATGAAAGCGCGAGGCGAATCGCAACCGCCCCAGGACCCTGAACACCACCATGAACACCCGCAGAGTTAAAGCCGGACAGAAGGAACCAGTTCTGCAGGAGGAAGGTTGAAGCGATGACCAAGACCCAGGCAACAATCATTTCCCTAGTGCTGTCCGGCTTGCTCAGCTCACAGAGGGCGCAGGCGCAGCAAGACCCGGCGTCGCAGAATTCCAGCACGTCAACGCAGCCAGCAGCACCTTCGTCGAGCTCCAAGCGGCAGCCGAAAGGCAGCCTACAACATGCTGCCCAGGCTCCTGCGGCCCTACAGCAAGGATCAAAGCCCAAGCCAGCCAAGCCTGAACCTCAAGGTCAGCAGATGGAAGGCATGCCTGGCATGGAGGGCATGCAGCATGGAACGCGCGCTCCCGCTGCAACCCAGGAGCAGTCCAAGCCGCCCGAAAATCCGAGCCAACAGATGGAAAGCATGCCGGGTATGGAAGGCATGCAGCATGGGGCGGGTCACGAAATGAAGATGGAGCCTTTGCCACCGCCGGTCGTCCCGAAGCTCGGTATGGCGCAGGCACAGGCTAAGGGCCGATTGTTGCAGCTCGAAGAACTGGAGCAGATGGCTCTCGCGGGCAACCCCACCTTGTTGCAAGCGTCCACGGAGATTCGTTCGGCAACGGGACGGAAGCTTCAGTCAGGCCTGTGGCCTAATCCCACGGCTGGCTACGTCGGGGAGGAGATTCGCGGTGGCGCGTTCGGTGGCGGCGAGCAGGGATTTTTTGTCCAGCAGGATGTCATCCTCGGCGGCAAGCTGGGACTCAACCGCAAGATCTTTGCCCAGGAAGTCCGCCAGGCCCAAGCAGAGAACGATGAACAACGCCTGCGCGTAACCAACGCGGTGAGGATTCAGTACTACCAGGCGCTGGCGGCGCAGGAGATGGTGGACATGCGCAAGGAACTGTCCCGCATCGCTGCTGAAACCGCGAAATATAGTCGTCAGCTCTTTAACATCGGCCAGCAGAATGAAACCGAGGTTTTGCAGGCAGAGATCGAAGCCGAACAGGCGGATCTGGCGGTTGTGTCCGCTGAGCACATGCGGCGGCGCGCGATGACGGCGCTCGCCGCCGTGGTCGGCCATTCAAGCGTTGAGGAAGGAACCTTGGGAGGCAGTCTCGAGGAAGGCCTGCCGGAACTTGACGAGCAGCAGCAGGTGAACGCTCTGCTGCAGGAGAGCCCGGCCGTGCGCATCGCGCAGGTCGGTGTAACACGGGCCGAGACTGCTCTGGCGCGAGCGCGTAGAGAGCGCGTGCCTGATCTTGTTTTGCGGGGCGGGCTGGAACAGAACCGCGAACAACTGGAAACAACGGGTCAACCAGTTGGATTGCAGGGTTTCGCCGAAGTCGGGGTGCGACTAAAGCTGTTTGACCGCAATCAGGGAAACATCCAGGAGGCGCAGGCGGACCTGGAGCGCGCGCAATCGGAGGTCAAGCGCATCGATCTTGTCCTGCGCGAACGTGCTGCTTCATTCGTCGAAAACTATCGCACCGCCAAGATCATGGTGAATCGTTATCGCACTCGGATCCTGCCGCGGGCGCAGCGAGCGTATGAATTGATCTACCAGCGCTACGGCTTGTTGCAGGCTTCCTACCCGCAGGTCTTGCTTTCACAGCACATGCTGTTCAGGGCAGAGACTGACTACATCGCAAACCTGCAAACCCTATGGGCCAATTCGATCGCCCTCAAGGGCTTCTTGCTGACCGATGGCCTGGAGGCGCCCGCGCGGCCAAGCGACGTAGACCGGCCAGTGCGGGAAGTAAACGTGCCAACCACCATGAGCGCGGCACCCGGGGAGAAGTGACCATGACCCGGAAGGGAATTCTGAAGGGTGCTGTGCTGTCGGTGATTGTGTTTGCGGCTGTCTACATCGTCGTCAGCGGGCTGTTTGCGCTTCGTCGCGGGTTTAGCGCCCGCGACAATCCCTCATGGATGGAAACCCTCGCTGCGAGGACTACACGAGGTATGGCCATGCCAGCGCAGGCGAGACGCATGAAGAATCCAGTTCCGAACACTCCGGAAAACCTGGCGGAGGCGCGAGCACACTGGGCCGACCATTGCGCGATCTGCCACGCGAATAACGGTAATGGCGACACCGAAATTGGGAGGAACCTGTACCCAAAGCCTCCTGATATGCGGTTGGCCGCGACCCAGAATCTCTCCGATGGGGAGCTCTATTCCACCATCAACAACGGAATCCGCCTCACTGGGATGCCAGCGTGGGGGCAGGCGGGCCAGAACGACGAGGACAGCTGGAAACTCGTTCATCTTATCCGCCATCTGCCCCGGCTTACCCCAGAAGAAGAGCAGGAGATGAAGCGTCTGAATCCGAAAGGTCCGCAAGAGCGGCAGGAGGAGAAGGAAGAAGAGGAGTTTTTGAACCAAGATCAACCGGGCAATCCGGCACCGAAACCACCAACGCACCCTAATCACTGAGGAGAAACCATGAAACACACGATCACAGTTGTCGCTTTGCTGCTCGTCTTGTCTGTCATGGCGCTTGCCCACGGGAAGGAACAGCACGTCATGGGGAAAGTCGCAAGCATTTCGGATACTTCCATCACGGTCGAAACCAAGGATAAGAAGTCCGTGACCGTGGAGGTGAGTGACAAGACCAAGTTCGAGAACAGCGGCGCACCGGCCACCCTCAAAGATCTGAAAGTTGGAGACAAAGTAGTCATTCATGCCGACGCTTCGGGCGACAAGCTAGTCGCCAACGAAGTCCACTTCGGCGCCAAGAAGGCGAAGCAGTCCATGGAGGGGATGAAGGGGATGGAAGGGATGGAACACAAGTGAAGTCTCACGCAGCTCGCCAGGAACGGGATTGAGGTGTCCACCGGACGACGACGTAAACGTCCTTCCCCAATGAACGTCGTGTGTCGGTGGAGAGAGCGAACCCGTTTGCCTGAGAAGGGCAAATTCGGGTGCTCTCGGCACGGTCGGCAGAACGAGCCGCTCTCCAGCGGCTTGTTCTGCGGCCGTGTTTCATGGTCAGAATGGAGGCGTTGTGCAGAAACGAATCTACCTGCTGTTATTTCTCGTTGCGGTTGCGCCCGCATCGATAGCTGCCAACGGAGCTGAGGCAAAAGTGAAAGATGTCATCGGGCGGTTCCATCAGGCTCTTGAGCGCCGCGATGTCTCTGCGGTTGAGGACCTCGTGTCCCCCGAAATCGTGGTCCTTGAGAACGGCCATCGCAACGACGGATGGGTGGACTTCCGAGACAATCACCTGGTGCCGGAGTTCAAGGAGCCGGCGCAGCCATCCAAGTGGGAGTTCGTGAAGGTCACCGTCGGCTCCAAGATGGCGTGGGGCTATACCAAGCAAACCATCGACGTGACGGGGAAAGACGGCAACCATAGCGGATATCTGGTCTGGTCTGCGTATGTTCTGCAGAAGACAGGCCACACTTGGAAGGTCGCACTACTCAACTGGAGCGTAAGGCGGCTCGGCGCCGGGGAGTCGTAAGACGAGGCGAGCCAGACTTCATGGGATTTTGCCGTTCGATTCGCGCTGTCCAAGCGCGAGGCAGGAATACGGCGGTGAGCAAGAAAGAGCCCACCTCGCGGCGGGCTCGATTCGTACACAAGTAATTCTCTCAGGTTGATGCGGCACAAATAATAGCCAAGAAGGGAGGTATTCGCAATGAGCATCCGTGGAAGCTTGTTACGGTCTCTGGCGCGGGCGTAGGGAAGCAGTAGACATGCTGATCCTGAAGACCCGCGAGAGACCGCAAGATTCAGACCCCGTCATCGACGGAGCGCCTCAGGATTTGTCGGACAGCGCTTGGCGTTCGGTTCCCAGGTTGTCGGAGTTCAGAGATGGATCATCATTCCTCGCACCACACGATCGCAGATAAAGGGGACGCGCACTCCGGTCATAAGATGCAGGAGGCTCACGCAGCGCACGACCGTCATGCCGGGCACTCCGTCGCGATGTTTCGTGACAAGTTCTGGCTGAGCTTAGCGCTTACGATTCCCGTGGTCTTCTGGTCGGCCGATGTCCAACATTGGCTCGGATACACGGCCCCGTCGTTCCCCGGGTCGCAACTCATCGCGCCGGTCCTCGGAACCGTGGTGTTCCTATATGGCGGGCTGGTTTTCATCCGGGGAGCATGGAGTGAACTCGCTGATCGCAAGCCTGGCATGATGACCCTCATCAGCCTCGCGATCACGGTGGCTTTTGGTACGTCGATGGCCGCCACGTTCGGTCTTTTTGAAATCGAAGTCTGGTGGGAACTCGCAACTCTGATAACGATCATGGTCCTCGGCCACTGGCTGGAAATGCGGGCGATTTCCCAGGCTCGCGGCGCGCTGAATGCGCTCGCAGCCCTGCTGCCGGACACGGCCGAACGGGTAAGTGTGACAGGGATCGAAACCGTAGCGCTTTTAGAGTTGCGCGTGGGCGATATCGTTCTGGTCCGCCCCGGCACCCGTGTCCCCGCCGATGGCACGGTCGTCGAGGGCGCTGCCGAAGTGGACGAGTCCATGATCACGGGAGAGTCCCGGGCAGTAGCGAAGGGAGACGGAACTCGGGTTATTGCGGGAACGGTCACGAGCGGCGGGAGCATTCGGGTCCGTGTTACCGCAGTCGGCGAACAGACTGCCTTGTCCGGCATCATGCGACTGGTTGCCGCGGCTCAGGCTTCGGGCTCTCGGACACAAGCCCTAGCCGATCGTGCGGCGGCCATCCTGTTCTATGTGGCGGTCGCGTCCGGTGCGATCACTTTCACTTACTGGTGGCTCACCGGGGACAGAGAACACGCCCTGATCAGAACGGCCACGGTGCTCATCATTGCTTGCCCGCATGCCCTCGGCTTGGCCATTCCCCTTGTGATTGCGATCTCGACGTCCCTCGGAGCGCAAAACGGCCTCCTCGTCAAGGACCGGCTGGCGCTTGAAGGCGCCCGCAATCTGGACGTCGTAATCTTCGATAAGACCGGAACGCTTACGCGCGGGGCGCCAGCGGTATCTGGAGTCGTCGCTGCGCCGGGAGCAAACGAGGACTACTTAATTTCCCGTGTGGCTGCCGTGGAAGCCAATTCCGAGCACCCTCTTGCCAGGGCGATCACCGCAGAAGCCAAACGTCGGAACATAGCATTGTTGTCGGCCACGGACTTTCAGGCGATGCCCGGTCGAGGAGCGCAGGCACTAGTGGCTGGCACGGTTGTCGTAGTCGGCGGACCACGCCTGTTAACCGATACCCAGGTAGCAGTGCCGCCAGACATCGAAAAGCTCACGACCTCCTGGTCGTCCGAAGGAAAAACGGTCCTGTATGTGGCTGTCGAAGGGCAACTGCTGGGCGCTCTTGCGGTCGAAGATGAGATTCGACGCGAATCACAGGAAGCCGTTGCGGAGCTTCATCGGCTGGGTCTTCGGATCGCAATGATCACCGGGGACTCCAGATCTGTAGCCGAATCGGTGGCGCGACGCCTCAGCATCGATGATGTCGCGGCTGAAGTTCTCCCCGCTGACAAAGCAGGGGCGGTCAGGCGGTTCCAGGGTGGTGGAAAGAGAGTTGCAATGGTTGGGGACGGTGTGAATGACGCACCTGCACTGGCCACCGCGGATGTCGGAATCGCCATTGGTGCGGGAACGGATGTAGCGATCGAATCGGCTGGAATCGTGCTTGTCCGCAGCGATCCTCGCGATGTTGTCGGAGCGATCGAATTGTCTCGCGCCTCCTACCGAAAGATGATTCAAAATCTGGTGTGGGCTACTGCCTACAATCTCATCGCCATCCCGGTCGCAGGGGGCCTGTTGGTGCGGCGGGGATTTGATCTCCCTATGAGTGTGGGTGCGGTCGCGATGAGTCTCTCCACCATCATTGTGGCCGCAAACGCGCAGTTGCTCCGTCGACTGAAGTTGCAGCATTCGACCCTGTGACCATCAGAGTGGATTCGGGTGCGCACAAACGTGTGTGATCCCAATCACACAGCCTGGGCACTCGAGGTGATACATTCTGACTTCATGTTTCTCGACACCCACAACTCGCTGCTCTTTTGTTTTTGCGATTGTATGTGTTGTATGCGCCGCAGCGGGGATTGTGGGTACGCGAGGGACTCAGGCTTTAGCTAAGACGTAAATAGAAAAGATTCCCAAACGGCCCATGATCCCAAGATCGTGGGCCGTTTTGTTTTGGCGTTGCGACATTTCGTTGTCGGGGAAATTCCCACTGCAGGAGGGCACAGATGAAAGCGGCGAAGGACGTCACAGAACTCATCGGAAACACACCACTGGTCCAGTTGAACAAGGTCGCTGACGGCAGCAAAGCAACGGTGTTGGCAAAGCTGGAGAGCTTCAATCCCTGCGGCAGCGTGAAGGACAGAATCGGGGTCAGCCTGATTTCAGAGGCCGAGAAAGCAGGGAAGATTCAGCCGGGAAGAACGGTTCTGATCGAGCCGACGAGTGGCAACACTGGGATTGCACTGGCCTTTGTCGCAGCCGTGAAGGGCTACCGGCTCATTCTCACCATGCCCGACACCATGAGCCTAGAGCGGCGTGTGCTCCTAAAGGCTTTTGGAGCTGAGATCGTGCTCACATCCGGCGCGAAGGGAATGAAGGGCGCCGTAGCCAAGGCTGAAGAACTTCTTGCGACAACACCGAACGGATATGTGCTCCAGCAGTTCGACAATCCGGCCAATCCAAAGATTCACCTCGAAACCACCGGCCCCGAAATCTGGAACGACACTGATGGTCGGGTGGACATCCTCGTCTCGGGCATCGGCACGGGTGGAACGCTGACCGGAGTCTCCGAATACATCAGGCCCAGGAAGCCCTCGTTCAAGGCGATCGCGGTCGAACCGACGGAAAGCCCGGTGCTTTCGGGAGGATCGCCGTCCCCGCACAAGATCCAGGGCATCGGCGCCGGGTTCGTGCCGAAGGTCCTGCGCACAGACTACATCGACGAGATCATCCAGGTTTCGAGCGCCGACGCCATCGCGATGGCACGCCGCCTCGCGCTCGAAGAAGGCCTGCTGGTTGGTATTTCCTCGGGTGCTGCCGTAGTCGCAGCGTTGCAGGTCGCCGCGCGAAGCGAGAGCGAAGGAAAGGTGATCGTTGCGGTGTTGCCAGATTTTGGGGAGCGTTATCTGAGCAGCATCTTGTTTGCAGACCTGAAAGAGGAGGCGGAGGAATTGACCGCGGTGGCGATCTAGCTCGCCACGGGATTTGAGTCAAGGCAGCTGCGGATACTTGGCGAAAGAGGGAAGCGAGGTTTACACATTACACCCGGCTGAATCGCTGGCCTCGTTAAGTGCGGATGTGATTCAGGCTGGTCAGGAGGTGATCGTGTTCTACGACATTCCGGCGACACTGCGCAGCGAGATCGACGAACTCGACATGTTTGTTCAGCGCCACTTGGCAGGTGACATCGATGCCGAGTCATTGAAAACTCGACGGGTCCCGTTCGGTTGCTACGAACAGCGGGGAAACGGCAGGTACATGGTACGGGTTCGTTGTCCGGGTGGCGCCCTCACCCCGCGCCAGCTGCGCACCATCGCCATGCTCTCGAAAGAATACGGGAGTGATTCGATTCATATCACCACTCGCCAGGAGTTTCAGATCCACGATGTCGGCCTGGCAAACGTTGTGGCTATCATGCGGCAGTTACTGCATGCAGGGCTCGCGACACGCGGAGGTGGTGGCAACACGGTGCGCAACATTATCGTCTCTTCCGACGCCGGCGTCTCTCCGAGCGAGGTGTTTGACCCGAGTCCGTATGCCTTTGCCTTGACCAGCCGCCTCATTGCCGAGCCTGACTCGTGGATGTTGCCGCGCAAGTTTAAGATTGCCTTTTCGAACTCGGCGAAAGACTCGGCATATGCACAGTTTAATGACCTCGGTTTTATTGCCACAAAACAGCACGGGGAGATCGGGTTCCGCGTCTATGTCGCTGGTGGTCTGGGTGCAAAGCCGGAGGTCGGCCATCTGCTTCATGAATTTCTTCCCCTTGACGATCTCTACTTGGTGGCTGAGGCGACAAAAAGGGTGTTCCGTCAGTACGGCAATCGAAGGGACAAACACGCAGCGCGTCTCCGTTTCTTGTGGAAAGAATTGGGAGAAGACCGTTTCCGGCAATTGTACGAAAGGGAACTGGACCAGTTGCGTCGGGAAGAAGTTCCAAGTTTGGAGCTTCCCGAGGTAAGGAACGCCGCGACGACGCTGGCGTTCCGACCTTTGAAAGATGAAAGCCCGGAGTTCCAGAAGTGGAAGCGACGTTTTGTTGGGCCCCAACGGCAGCCGGAGCTCTGCTCGATATCGATCCCGGTGTTTCTCGGAAACCTGAAGAATGAAGAGGCCATCGAGTTGGCGCTCTTTCTAGAGCCATTCGGCGACGATGTACTCCGGGCCACCCTGGGACAAAACCTGCGTTTGCGCAACATCCCGGAAGCCTATCTGGGAAACGTCTATCGGGCTGCGAGAAACATCTCGGAACTTGCCTCGGCGCCAGCATTGTTGTCGAACGCGATTGCTTGCACCGGCGCTGACACCTGCAAACTGGGTATTTGTCTATCAAAGGGCGCATTGCGCGCGATCCTTGACAGGCTAAGAAGATCCCGACTCGATTTGAACCAGATACCGGACTTCAAGCTGAATCTCTCCGGGTGCCCAAACACGTGTGGGCAACACCTGCTTGCGGATCTGGGCTTTTATGGAAAAGTTGGGCGCCAGGGTGAGCGGATTTGTGCCGCCTACGGTGTGGTCGCAGGCGCAATCATCGGCGAAGGCAAAGGGCGCTTGGCAAGACATCTCGGCCAGGTTAGTTCCCGTGCTCTGCCGGACTTTGTCCACGATGTGTTGGACACATGGATCCGGAAGAAACGTCGTTTCAGTTCGTTTGCCTCTTATATCGACTCGGAAGGGGTTCAGGACATCAGCGCCCTTTGCGGGCGTTACCGAACTCTTCCCGGCTCGGCGACGGAGGATGCTCATTTCTTCGACTGGGGTGCTTCAAAACCGTTTTCTCTCATTGGCCGAGGGCCCGGAGAGTGCTCGGCGGGTCCAGTCTAGCTCGAGTCCGTTGACGTGGGTCCGAAGCAGGGTCCTTGATTACTCAATCCTGCACAGGCAATAGAGAAACTGCTGGGTTGTGCCAAATGGCGTCTGGTGCAATTCCTTCAAGCTCTGCAGCAGCCGAAACTGCCTGCCGAACTCCGCATGTAGGGACTCTGCGTCATAGCGAACAACATCAAGCCCGCTGCATTTGGTTGGGCCTTCTGGCCCGAACGTACTGACCAAGACATGCCCTCCCGGCTTGACCGCTTCCGCCACTTGGCGAACGTAAGCTGTGCGCTCTTCTATAGCGGTGAGAAAGTGAAAAACCGCGCGGTCATGCCACACCTCGTAGGCATGGGGCGGTAACTGAGCGGTGGCAATATCGGCGACGATCCACTGAACGAGTTCCGAGGCTGGCCCCAATCGCCTCTTGGTCACATCGATGGCAGTCTGCGAAACGTCAAGGACGGTGATGTTCTGGTACCTGCGGGCAAGCAGATCGTCAACTAGCGTGGACTCGCCGCCGCCAACGTCGACAATCGCAGCCGAGTGCGAGGGCGCGACTCCTTCTATGAGTTCGAGAGATTTCTCCAGATGTGGACGAAACCAGCTCACCGCATCTGGGGCCTTCTCACGGTAGATCTTCTCCCAATGTGTCTGTAGGTTCATGGGAAATAACATCTCCTCCCTTGGTAGACTCTCTTTATCATAGGCTTCTGATCCCGCTCGTGCGGCGTGAAGTGCCTCGCCAATTTAGAAAGCGATCCGCGGTATGTCGTTCTACAGAAATCACGTCTATCCCCACCTTGTAGCTCTGTTGGGAAACCCGAAGCCGGTTCGGGAGATCCGTAAACGTCTGGTTCCTTTGGCAGACGGAAGAGTCCTGGAGATCGGCGTCGGTCCTGGGGTGAACTTTCCCTACTACGATCCCACGAAAGTGAGTAAGGTCTATGCGCTTGAACCGAATCCGGGAATGATTCCACGGGCAGACCGCGAGAAACGCCGCACGAGCCTAGATGTGGAATTCGTCGATCTGCCGGGAGAACGAATCCCCCTACCAGACGCGACCGTGGATACGGTGGTCAGTACGTTCACGTTGTGCACTATTCCGGGCGTGGTGGAGGCCCTCTGCGGTGTAAGAAGAGTCCTGCGACCGGGAGGTCGGTTCCTTTTCTTTGAGCATGGACTCGCGCCCGACGCCAACGTGCGCCGCTGGCAGAAGAGGACGGAGCCGTTTTTTCGATGGGCATTCGAAGGCTGCCACGTCACGCGTGACATTCCGTCTCTCATCGAGCAAGGTGGATTCAAGATCGAGAAGCTGGAAGCGGCATATCTCGCTCCGTTCCCCAAATCAGGGTCCTATTTCTTTTGGGGCGCGGCGCGGCCGGAATTGTAACCCACGCGATGGCGGCAATCGGGAGTTATTTCGCGCGCTTCCAGTGACTCTCCGCATAGAGCGAGAATTCTTTCTGCGGTGCAGCTAGTTCAAACACTTCGGCGTACTCGTCCGGACTCACGATCTTGTAGGTTTCCCGAGCTCGCCAGCCGTCTGGAATATTCTCGATTCTGTCCGTCACGAAGATGAGTGTCTTGCCGTCGGCTGATGTTTCCTGCTGGACATATTCGTTCACGAAGCCTTCCACATGGAACTGACGAAGCACAAATACTTTCCGCTTGTCATCGTAGCTGTACAGCCCCATGTCTTCGTGTACTTCTCCTTTGGGATTCTTCTCTTGAGGAGGATAGACGGTCCTATTCTTGAGTTGGAGAAACTTGCCACCAAGCACGAACGCGTAGTCACGTTCCCCCCTTCCTTGGCCAGGTTCGCCTCGCGTTGTGCCCTCCCAGTGGCCGACGAAGAACTTCAGTGAGTCCCAAGGAGATTTAGCCGCGTGGTCTTGTGCCTGCAAGAACAAAGGACCAAAAAAGGCGAGCAGCAAAGCAAACCTGCGCATAGGTGCACCCTCGAGGTGCGGGAGTATAGCACGGTAAATTTGAGGATCTGTGCGATAGAGGCGGTACGATGTCTGTACGTCGAGCGATCAGTCCCCAAAAATGCCAACGCAGCCAAGGAGTGAGGCGCGATTTTTGCAGGCTGTTTCAGGGTTAGTGCCCCGTCACGACAGTGTTTAGCCGAGTATCGCGGTGTTCCAGGTTTGCCCTCAAGGAGCCCACTGAATCACCAGGGAGGAACCCCCGCTCGGTACAAAAACGCATACACTATGGCGTTTTGTTCGTGCGCGGGGCTGCTGTGATCGGAGGGTAGACTTAGGTCTAGAGATTTGGAACAACGATTGAGAGTGTGTGCGTTTTTGTATGCGGTCGCTGCAACCTGCGGATGATTTCGACTAACTACGGTTAGTCAATGTTCTCGGTAAGCGACAGAATCAATTGCTACTTGATTCATTCCTGGAAAGTTACTGAAAAGGAATAATTTACAGGTTTCGATGGTGTGTCTGCCAGTTCCACCACTTCCGCAGGGGTCCGGTGCGACCGGAACCATCTTACCACGGGCACGGTTTTCAGGACGTTGTCGTAACCGCGAGGCCCGTATTTCCTCCTGGACGCCTGTT